>JAANMX010000001.1_pt1 | contig 402468 bp, 384 predicted proteins | sample 7279681 | NCBI WGS metagenome assembly JAANMX01 (sample SAMN14094542, study PRJNA606508) | bioreactor metagenome | isolation source: A lab-scale SPAN reactor treating ammonium-rich wastewater day 351 | place: Ireland: Galway | collected 2018-01-01 | reverse complement strand
GGTATCGCCTTCAAGTAGAGCCTTGGCGCGGGTACCGCCGATGGCCTTGGCGCGGGTACCGCCGATGGCCTTGGCGTGGGTACCGCCGATGGCCTTGGCATGTGTCTCGAACACTGTTCCCGGCGGTTCATCCGGCGCAATTACTTCGATATATAGTGCTTGGACGTTATTAATAGAGGCGACACTTGGTGTCGATAACCAAAAAACAAATAGGCCAATCAGACTGAGTAACCACGATGGCGAGGGTCTTAGCAACCTGCGTTTCATTTGACGATGGCTCGATGTTGGCTCTTGCATGATCATGGTATCCCCCACAAAAATTATTCTTAGGATGAGGCGGCTACTTCGGTTGCTGGGTCACTCGTCGCGGAAAAGTCGGCAAGCATCAGAAAATAAGTAAACGCCTACTCCGACGCGAACCTTTTCATTCGGTGGTAACTTCTCAGCGTCGGCTTCCTTGGAAGTAAGGTAGTTGTCGAGCGTTTCTAGAAACTGCTGTCCTTTGGCATTCACAAAACTATCGAATGCCGGCACGTCTGCTGGACTAATGCCCATTGGCGTCCATACGCGACGCTCAAAGAATCCGCCTTCTGCTTTTGGGTTTAAGTTGTAGTCAAGCGTTTCAGCGAGATCGCGAAGCGCAATGCCCATGAACTGAACTATTGCTGGGTCCGACTCCTCAGGAATGTAGGCGCGCTTTAGGACTCGAACACGTGAAGAAGCGACAACGATTGCAGCGCCTATCTTCAAGAGTTCGTTGAGCGCGACCTCGCTCGACGTTTCTGCGCTGTATCTGCGAATCAATAGATCGAAGCTTGGTTCGGTCCCGGTCAGGGATAATTCAAGCGGTAGGCCATAAGGACCGGTCAGTTCTGGATCTTGATGCCAGCCGGCAAGAATTCGACCAATGCGATCAAGCGTCGTTGTCGAGGGAGCTCGCTTGTTACGAAGGTCCTCGGAGAGCCGTTCGACCTCAGCGCGGGTTAATCCAGTCAGAATCGCAATTTTTGATGGAGTAACCGGTGCGTCTACTAAGTCCCGATCTCGACTCGCAACCTCTACGAAAACGGACTTTGCTGATTCAGCGTACTCAGAGTACGAGACGCCATTACGGAGCAGGATGCGAATAAGCGGTCGCATCAAGTGACGAAAGGCACCAAGAAGTGTGTCTTTTAAGTGATCCGTCATGGCCCAATCTGGCCATCCATCTGCGGCTACAACGGCTGCCATATTTTTTGTTCTTAATGAGTCGACGACAGAAAATACCGCCGACCATTATGTGTAATTGGTAATTTCTGGGTTGATTATACATAAATGGCCCTTGATTTTACAAAAGCTCACCTAAATGAGCTGATAAGCCTATGAATCTTCAAGAGTCCGTGCCTGAGCTGCCTTAATCAAAGGCTTGCGTTAGGTAAGGATCACAATGCATTGCGCCGCCGTTCGGCGGAGGCGGGAAGGGAGCTTTAGTAAAACTAAAAGGGCGAGCACCTGGTCCGTTACATCAGCTATCCCGCGTCCAAAACCTCTATCCGCAAAGCATGGATATCGCTCTGAAGCAGGTCGCCGAGAGCCTCATAGACGAGGCGATGTTGGGCTATACGTGATAAGCCGTTGAGTTTCGTGGCGCGAATTTGAACAAAGAAATGGCCTCTACCGTCCTGCGCACCCGCATGACCGACGTGCAGGTGGCTTTCGTCGGTCACTTCGCAGGCCTGGGGTTCAAGGCGCAGCTCGAGCCGGCGCCGGATTTCCGCGACCCGCTGAATGCTCACGGCAGAACCTGCACGAAGGGTTTTACGGTGACCCGGGTCCAGATGCCGGCGTGCAGGTAGGGGTCGTTGGCCGCCCACGATTCGGCGTCGGCAAGGTCGGCGAACTCGGCAATGATCAGGCTGCCGGAATAGCCGGACTCACCCGGTTCGCGTGTGTCAAGGAGCGGGTGGGGGCCGGCTACAACCAGGCGCCCCGTATCACGCAAGGCGGTCACGCGGGCGAGATGTGCCGTGCGTTGCTGCAGTCGGCCCGGCAGACTGCCCGGACGGTCCTCGCCAAAGATCGCGTAGAGCATCAGTTGTCCTCCACCGGCTTTTCCGCGTCAGGCACACGCCTGCCGATCCACACGGCCTGCAAAAGTACGAAAACCAGCGTCATGCCGAGCAGGCCGAACAACTTGAAGTTGACCCATACACCCTCCGAGAACCGGTAAGCGACCAGGATATTGGCCGCACCGGAGACCACGAAGAAAGCCACCCACATGAGGTTCAGGCGCTGCCAGTCGGCGGATGAGAGGCTGAACTCATCCTTGGCGACAGCCGTCAGCAGTCGCTGGACCACAGGCTTGTCGCCTATATACCGGCTGCCGAGAAATACTCCCGCAAACAGCCAGTTCAGCACTGTCGGCTTCCACTTGAAGATGAGTTCGTTGTTGAGCAGCAGACTCCCGCCCCCCATGACCACGACCAGCAGTGCAGAGGTCAGCAGCATCCTCGGCACGGTGCGCTTCACCACCCAGGTGATCAGCACCTGCACCGAGATCACGACCATGATGACGAGGATGGCCGTCTTCATGTCGGCCAGCCAGTAGGCGGCGAAGAACGCGATGACGGGCAGGAAGTCGAGAAAGGCCTGCATGTGGCAAATTCCAATGTCGCGGGACAGCCCGCGCTGAATGGGTAGAATACGGGCATGACGCAACGCTTTCACGTTCATCCCGTAAATCCCCAGGCCCGCCTGATCAGGCAGGCGGTCGAAATCATTCGTGGCGGAGGCCTGGTGGTCTACCCGACGGATTCCTCCTATGCGTTCGGCTGGCAACTCGGCGCGCGGGATCCTGCCGATCGCCTCCAGCGGATTCGTGACACGGGCAAGGACCATAACTTCACGCTGGTATGCCGCGATCTGTCCGAGATCGCCAGTTACGCCCGGGTCGACAACTGGGCATACCGCCTGCTGCGTGCCCACACGCCGGGGGCCTATACATTCATACTGAAGGCAACGCGGGAGGTGCCGCGCCGGCTGCAAAACCCCAGGCGCCAGACGATCGGCATCCGGGTTCCTGACCATCCGGTGCCACAGGCCCTGCTGGCGGCTCTGGAGGAGCCGTTGATGAGTTCCACCCTGTTGCTGCCCGGTGATCCCATGCCGTTGTCCGATCCCGACGACATCGGGTCTGCGCTGGCGGGCCGGGTGGAGTTGATTATCGACAGCGGGGCCTGCGGGATAGAGCCGACGACCGTGGTTGACCTGACGGGCGACAGCCCCGTCATCCTGAGGCAGGGGCGGGGCGAAGTACGCGGCCTCGCCTAGGCGTCCGGCCCTGATCGCCCCGCGCACAGTCCCAGGTAATTGACATGGATGTTGCCGCCAAGGTCCAGTTTTTTGCCGTGGCCATCATTCCGATCCTGTTCGGAATCACCCTTCATGAAGTCTCCCACGGCTGGACGGCGCGCTACTTCGGCGACCGGACGGCCGAGTTGCTGGGTCGCCTGTCGCTGAATCCGATACGCCATGTGGATCCGGTCGGCACGATCGCCGTGCCGATCGTCCTGTACCTGCTGATCGGCATGCCCTTCGGCTGGGCAAAGCCGGTTCCGGTGAACGGCCGCAATCTTCGTGACCCCAAGCGGAACATGGTTGTGGTGGCGGCCGCCGGGCCGGTCAGCAACCTTGCCATGGCGCTATTCTGGGCGATGGTCTTCAGCACCGCCCTCGGGTTGCTCCAGCCCGCGTCAGTCCTCCGGCAGTTCCTGCTGCCGATGGCCCAGGTTGGTATTTATTTCAATGTTTTGTTGTGCGTTTTTAATCTGTTGCCTATCCCTCCTCTTGATGGCGGACGCGTCCTGCGGGGCGTCGTACCGGAGGTGCTCGGCCGGAAGCTGGATGCCGCTGAACCCTATGGCCTTATACTCGTGATGGCCTTGTTGGCTCTCGGTTTTCTCGGTCGGGTAGTGGGTCCTGTGGTAGACAGCGTATCCCGCGGCATTCTCGGGCTTGTTGGCGGCTGATTCATGACCCTCACAGATGCAGATGCAACCACACCGCGCCTCTCAGTCGTGCATGACGCTGAGGCACCCCGTAGCCCGCTGTTGACCGCCGAGGAGGCGGGCGGAGGGCCCGCGCAGGCGGAGATGCCCTTTGCCATCGTCGAGGGTGAGCCCGTAACGCAACTTCCCCAGGACCTCTATATCCCGCCCTTTGCCCTCGAGGTATTCCTGGAAGCCTTCGAGGGTCCGCTTGACCTGCTGCTGTACCTGATCCGCCGCCAGAACCTCGATATTCTCAACATCCCGATCGCTGAGATCACCACCCAGTATGTCCGGTACATCGAGGTAATGAAGGAGCTGCAACTGGAGCTGGCCGGCGAGTACCTGCTGATGGCCGCGATGCTCGCCGAGATCAAGTCGCGCATGCTCTTGCCCCGCACAGGTGAGCTGGAGGACGAGGAGGCGGACCCGCGTGCCGAGCTGGTGAGGCGTTTGCAGGAGTACGAGCGCTACAAGCAGGCGGCAACGGATGTGGATCGGTTGCCCCGCCTGGAGCGCGATTATTTCCAGGCGACTGCCGAGGTGACGGAGCGCCAGGTGGTTACCCGGCTTCCTGACCTCACCCTGAAGGAGTTGCTGCTCGCTTTCCAGGATGTACTGGCCCGCGCCGAAATGCTGGCGCATCACCACATCCGGCGTGAGCCGCTGTCCGTCCGCCAGCGTATGTCCGAGGTGCTTCTGCGGGTGCAGAGGGATACCTTCTGTGAATTTCGCGAACTGTTCAGTGCCGACGAGGGGCGCATGGGCGTCACGGTTACTTTTCTTGCGCTGCTGGAACTGCTCAAGGAGTCACTGATCGAGGTCGTCCAGACCGAGTCCTACGCGCCCATCCACGTCCGCGCCGCTGTGACGCGGCGGGTTGCGGTCCCGGAGATGGATAACAATATGGACGAATATATCGTCACAAGAACATGATATATAAGGTTTTATTATAGTGGAAATCAAGCAGGTCAAACACGTCGTGGAAGCGGCTTTGCTGGCCGCAGGGCGCCCGCTCGATCTCAATGCCATCCAGGGGCTGTTCGGCGAGGACGATCCGCCAGGCAAGGACGACCTGCGTGCAGCCATTGCGGCGCTGCAGGCCGACTATGACGAACGGGGCATACAGCTGGTCGAGGTGGCGAGCGGCTTTCGCGTGCAGGTTCGTGCGTCAATGTCCGGCTGGCTGAGCCGCCTGTGGGAAGAAAGGACGCCACGTTATTCCCGGGCCCTGATGGAGACGCTGGCGATCATTGCCTACCGGCAGCCGGTCACTCGCGGTGACGTGGAGGACATTCGTGGAGTTGGTGTGACCACCAACATCATGCGCACTCTGCTGGAGCGGAGCTGGATACGTGTCGTCGGCTTCAGGGACGTACCGGGCAAGCCGGCCATCTACGGCACGACCCGTGAGTTTCTCGACTACTTTGGCCTGAAGAAGCTCGATGATCTGCCGCCGCTCTCCGAACTCAAGGATCTTGAAATCCTGACGGCCCAGCTCGAGCTGGATGGGCCGGTCGGGCCCGATCTGCCGGGTCTGCCAGCGCTGACCGCGGACGATGAGGACGCGGAGACAGACGAAGAGACCGGATCCGGTGTGCTGGTGGCTTCCAACGTGGTGCCCCTCAAGGCCCACTGAACCTGCGGCACAGTGAGTTCCCCGCCCACCCATGAGCGCCTGCAGAAGGTGCTGGCTTCTGCCGGCCTGGGATCCCGCCGCGCAATCGAGGCGTGGATTCGCGAAGGCCGGGTCACGGTCAACGGCAAGCCGGCACTCCTGGGCCAGAAAGTTTCCGGCAGGGAGCGCATCCTGGTGGATGGCAGGCAGGTGCCCGCACTGCGCCGCACCCGGCCTGCGCCACGCGTACTGCTCTACCACAAGCCCGCCGGGGAGGTGTGCAGTCGCCGGGATCCTGAAGGTCGTCCGACGATCTTCGACAGGCTGCCGCCGCTGCAGGGCAGTCGCTGGATCAATGTCGGCCGTCTCGACCTCGCTACCTCGGGCCTGCTGCTGCTGACCACCGACGGTACGCTCGCCAATGCCCTGATGCATCCTTCCCGGGAAATCGAACGGGAGTATGCCGTGCGGGTGCAGGGCACCGTAACGCCCGAGATCCTGGACAGGGTGCGGGCCGGAATCGAGCTCGAAGACGGCAAGGCAGCCTTCGACCGCGTGGAAAGTGCCGGCGGTGAAGCGAGCAACCAGTGGTTCCGGGTGGTGGTCTCCGAGGGGCGCAACCGGCTGGTACGGCGGGTCTGGGAGGCCGTGGAATGCCGGGTCAGCCGGCTTATCCGCGTGCGCTACGGGCCGGTAACGCTGCCCCGTTCACTCAGGCCCGGACACCATCGCCTGCTGCGCGATACCGATTGCGCAACGCTCTACGCCGCGGCCGGCCTTGCCGAGACTAGCGGCGAGGAATAGCGACCGCCACGGACTTACTGCTACTGGCAATCAATGCTGTGCCCGGTCACGCCGCGGCTCGCCGGCCCCAGCAGGTAAAGGTAAGGCCCCATCAGTGACGACGGCTCGGGCACGCTTGCCGGGTCTTCGCCCGGATAGGCGGCACGCCGCATGGCCGTGCGTGTACCGCCGGGGTTGATGCAGTTCACGCGGACCAGGCCTTCGCTCCGGGTTTCGTCGGCGAGCACTTCTGCCAGCCCCTCGATGCCGAACTTGGACACTGCATAGGCGCCCCAGTAGGCCCGGCCCTGCCTGCCCACCGAGCTGCTGGTGTAGACGACGGAGGCGTCGCCCGACTGGCGCAGCAGCGGCATGCACAGCTGGGTGAGGATGAAGGGCACGTTGAGGTTCAGGTGCATCACCTGGTGCCACACGGCTATATCGTAGTGCTCGATGGGGGCGCGCTGGCCGAGGATCCCGGCGTTGTGCAGCAGCCCGTCGAGCCGGCCCCAGGTGCCGCGCACCTGTTCGACCAGTTGCTGGTAATCGGGCCCGCCGGCGGAGGCGAGGTCCAGGCAGGCGATGGCAGGCTCGGGATGGCCCGCGCCGGTGATCTCGTCGTAGACAGCCTCGAGCCGGGCGCTGGTCCGCCCGAGCAGGATCACCGTCGCGCCGTGCGCGGCGCAGGCCAGGGCGGCAGCGCGGCCGATACCGGCACCGGCACCGGTAATCAGTATCACCCGGTCGCGAAGTTCTTCCGGAGCGGGCTCATGGGTGCGGGCGGTGTGCGACATCATGACGACTGAAGGTATTCCTGAATGAGAGCGCTGAGGTCATCGGGCGTGGCGACTACGTGATCGGCACCCCAGGCAGCCGGGTCCTGGCCCGGCTCCACGTAGCCATAGCGGACCGCCACCGTGTGCGTGCCGGCCGCACGACCGGACTCGATGTCCCGGGGTGCATCACCCACATACACGGCAAGACGCGGATCGACGGCGATCTTTTCCAGGGCAAAAAGAATGGGCCGTGGATGCGGCTTGCGCTCCGGCAGCGAGTCGCCGCTTACCGTGCAGGCCGAGCGGTCGAGCAACGCCAGTGCGGCAAGCAGCGGTTCGGTCAGGTGGCGCGGCTTGTTCGTGACCACCCCCCACGGTACGCCGGCCATCTCAAGCTCGAGGAGCAGGGCTTCCATGCCGGGAAAGAGCCGGGACTCCTCGACCAGGCGTTCGGCATAGCGGGCCAGGTAGCGTCGATGGAGTTCGGGGTGACTGTGCGCCTGGAACTCCGGGAAGCTCAGGCGCAGCAGGCCTGCTGCGCCGTTTGAGACCTGCGGTCGGGCCACATCATAGGGCACGACCGGCAGGCGCTCCTCGGTGCAGATGACGTTCAGGGCCGCAATCATGTCCGGGGCGGTGTCCACCAGTGTGCCGTCGAGATCGAAGAGCACGGCAGATGGGCGGCCGGCGAGGTGCCCGCGCGTCACGGGGCGTGGTCCGGCGGACTTGCCGCGGCTCTGAAATGCGCAAAGTAGTTGATGGCCGTATTGTCGTTCAGGCTGAACCGCCGGCTGGCCGGGTTGTACTCGCTGCCCCGGAGTGTCGCGAGTTGCAGCCCGGCGCGTCGGGCCCAGGTGTCCAGCTCCGAGGGCCGTATGAGCTGGTCATAGCGGTGCGTCCCCCGGGGTACCAGTCCGGTGAGGTACTCCGCCCCGACGATGGCGAGGGCAAAGGCACGGGCAGTGCGGTTCAGGGTGGAAAAGATCACGTGGCCACCGGGTGCTGCCAGTGCAGCGCAGGCGTGTACGAGCTGTTCCGGGTCCGGCACATGTTCCAGGAGTTCCATGCAGGTCACCACGTCGAACGCACCGGGCATGGCCACCGCGAGTTCCTCCGCGGTCATTTGCCGGTAGTCGATCTCCGGCGCGCCGGATTCCACCAGATGCAGGCGCGCAATGGCGAGTGATTCGGCCGACATGTCGACCGCCGTGACCCGGGCGCCCCGCAGCGCGAGCGCTTCCGCCAGCAGCCCGCCACCGCAGCCCACATCGGCCACGCGCCGGCCTGCCAGCCCTGCCAGGTCCTCGATGAGCTGGACGCGCACGGGATTCAGGTCGTGGAGCGTCCTGAATTCGCCGTCCGGATCCCACCAGCGGCTCGCCAGGGCGTCAAAGTGTGCCACCTCGGCTTCACTGGTGTTCCGTTGCTCAGTCATGTTTGGCCCCGATCCGTTCGCCCCAGGTTCGCGTCCGGGCAAGGATACCGGCCTTGTCGGCAAGCAGTGGCATGCGATCCCGAAGCAGCTGCTGGCCGGCCACCCAGACGTCGGTCACATCGTCGCGCCCTGCCGCGTAGACCAGCTGGGAAACCGGATCGTAAACCGGCTGGCAGTGTGGAGCGGACAGGTCCACGCAGATGAAGTCCGCTGACTTGCCGGGCACCAGCGAGCCGATCCGCTCAGCCAGACCGAGAGCCTGCGCACCGTTCAGCGTTGCCATGCGCAGTACCCGGGCGGCCGGCAGCACATCTGCCCGTCCGGCAACGCCTTTGCCGAGCAGTGCTGCCGTGCGCATCTCCCCCCACATGTCCAGGTCATTGTTGCTGGCCGCCCCATCCGTGCCCAGCGCCACGTTGATTCCCGCCTCCAGCAACCCTGCCACGGGGCACAGCCCGCTCGCGAGCTTCAGGTTGGACTCCGGGCAATGCACGACGTTCACGCCCCGGGTGGCCAGCAGGCCGATTTCCGCGGCCGTCAGTTCGGTCATGTGCACCGCGAGCAGCTGCGGGGTGAGCAGGCCGAGCGCATCCAGGCGGTCAAGGGGCCGGCGACCGTCGTGGCGGCGGGCGGTGGCCACTTCGTCCGCGGTTTCATGAACATGCATGCACACCGGGGTTTCCAGTTCATCCGCAAGCGTGCGTATACGGTCCAGGGTCTGATCGCTGACGGTGTAGGGCGCATGGGGCGCGAAGCTCATGGTAATGCGGGGGTGCCCGCGGAACTGGTCGCGAACCGCAAGGCCCTTGCTCAGGTATTCCTCGGCATTGCGCGCCCAGACGGTCGGTTGTTCGAGCACCACCATCCCGACGCAGGCCCGAAGCCCGCTGTCCGCGACTGCATGTGCCGTGGCATCCGGAAAGAAGAACATGTCGGCAAAACAGGTGGTGCCACCGGACATCATCTCGAGAAGGGCGAGTTCGACACCATCGCGGACAAAGGCAGTATTTACCCAGCGGGCCTCGGCCGGCCACATGTGATCGCGGAGCCAGGCATTGAGCGGCAGGTCGTCGGACAGTCCGCGGAACAGCGTCATCGCCGCGTGGCCGTGGGCGTTGACCAGGCCCGGCAGCAGCGCGTGTTCCGTGCGGTCCAGCACTTCCGGGCATTCAAAGGCATCCCGGGCTGCCGCAGTGGGTAACAGGGCGACGACCGTGCCCGCCCGGACCACGAGGGAATGGTGCTCGAGGACCAGCCCGTCGGGTTCCACCGGGATGATCCAGCGGGCGTTGATGATGAGATCGGCGCTTTGCATTCGGGGTGTTCCGGCGCCGGGATCATGCCTGATCCCCGGGCGTCGGTCGAACGGCCGCGCTGGCGTCCCGGGGTCCTGCGGTCCCGGCCGGAGTGCCCGGAATAGCCCCGAATCGTGCTAAAGTTCGCCATTACCGCGGCGGCCCCAGTTTGACGCCGAACCAACACCGTAACGAGCCTTGAGCGGCCAGCGGCAACGCGGGCAATCGCTGCCGCCGCCCGCTTGCGGGTCACTGCCCAGTGGAATTTGCGAGATCAATGGCTGAAGTAGCCAAGGAAGTTCTCCCGGTCAACCTCGAAGACGAGATGCGTCAGTCCTACCTGGACTACGCCATGAGCGTCATCGTGGGTCGAGCCCTCCCGGACGTCCGTGACGGACTGAAGCCGGTGCATCGCCGCGTCCTGCACGCGATGCGTGAACTCGGCAATGACCACACCAAGCCCTACAAGAAGTCAGCCCGCGTGGTCGGTGACGTGATCGGCAAGTATCACCCGCATGGCGACACGGCGGTCTACGACGCGATAGTACGCATGGCGCAGCCCTTCTCGATGCGCTACCTGCTGGTCGACGGCCAGGGGAATTTCGGCTCCGTAGATGGCGATGCGCCCGCCGCCATGCGTTACACCGAAGTACGTATGACCCGTATCGCCGGCGAACTGCTGGCCGACATCGACAAGGACACGGTTGACTTCGTGCCCAACTATGACGGTTCGGAGACAGAACCGTCAGTAATGCCGGCGCGCATCCCGAACCTGCTGGTGAATGGCTCGTCGGGGATTGCGGTGGGCATGGCCACCAATATCCCCCCGCATAACCTCGGGGAGGTGGTCACGGCAACCCTCGCGCTGATCGAAGACCCTGCAATCAGCGTCGCTGAACTGATGGCGATCATTCCTGGCCCGGATTTTCCCACCGCCGGCATTATCAACGGCTCTCAGGGCATCTACTCGGCCTACACCACCGGCCGCGGCAGGGTGTATGTGCGGGCGCGGCTGCACGTCGAGGAAATCGACGCCCGCGGGCGCGAAGCACTGGTCGTCACCGAGCTGCCCTACCAGGTGAACAAGGCGCGGCTCATCGAGAAGATCGCCGAACTTGTACGCGAGAAGAAGCTCGAGGGCATCAGCGAGCTGCGGGACGAGTCGGACAAGGACGGCATGCGCGTGGTCATCGAACTGCGCCGCGGTGAATCCTCCGAGGTGGTCCTGAACAACCTCTACAAGCAGACCCCGCTCGAAACGGTTTTCGGCATCAACATGGTGGCCCTGCGGGACGGCCAGCCTAAGGTCTTCGACCTGAAGGGCCTGCTGGAGTGCTTCGTCCGCCACCGGCGCGAGGTGGTTACCCGGCGCACCCTGTTCGACCTGCGCAAGACCCGCGACCGTGCCCATGTTCTCGAGGGCCAGGCGGTTGCCCTGGCCAATATCGACGAGGTGATTGCAGTCATCAAGGCCTCGCCCACGCCACCCGAGGCGCGCGAGGCGCTGACCGGCCGCTTCTGGTCGCCGGGCGCCGTTACCGGAATGCTGGCCCGGGCCGGCAACGTCTCTACCCGTCCCGAGGGCGCCGATGAAGACTTTGGTCCCGGGCCGGAAGGCTACCGGCTCTCGACGATCCAGGCCCAGGCCATTCTTGATCTCCGGCTCCAGCGGCTCACGGGACTGGAGCAGGCCAAGATCATTGCCGAGTACGAAGAACTGCTGGGCCGGATCCGGGAGTTCACGGAAATCCTCGCGGATCCAGACAAGCTTATCGCCGTGATTCGCGGCGAGCTTGGCGAGATCAGGGACAACTATGCTGACAAGCGCCGGACGGAGATTGTCCAGGTGCATTCCAGCCTCGAGACGGAAGACCTGATACCGGAGGAGGACGTGGTCGTGACCCTGTCGCATCAGGGTTATGCCAAGGCCCAGAGCGTCAGCGACTACCAGGTGCAGAAGCGGGGAGGCCGTGGAAGGGCGGCCACGCGGGTCAAGGAAGACGATTTCGTCGACAAACTCTTCGTTGCCAACACGCATGACACGCTGCTGTGCTTCACGAGCACCGGCAAGGTGTACTGGCTGAAGGTCTACCAGGTGCCGCGTGCCGGGCACGGGGCGCGGGGCAGGCCGATGGTCAACCTGCTGCCGCTGGAGCCGGAGGAGCGCATCAATGCCGTCCTGCCCGTGAGGCAGTTCAGCGATCACAATTACATCTTTATGGCGACCAGTGATGGCACGGTGAAAAAGACGTCCCTCGACGCCTTTTCCCGGCCACGCACAGCCGGCATCCGCGCCATCGAACTGCACGAGGGTGACCGGCTGGTCGACGTGGCCATCACGGATGGGGACTGCGACCTGATGCTCTGTGCCAGTTCAGGAAAGGCCATCCGTTTTCATGAGTCGGATGTCCGGCCCATGGGCCGCACGGCCTCGGGAGTCCGCGGCATCCGTCTTGCCGAGGGCCACGAGGTGATCGCCCTGCTGATCATGGGCCAGGGTGAGGTACTGACGGCCACCGAGAACGGTTTCGGCAAGCGCACCGACGCCTCCGAGTTTCCTGTCCAGGGCCGGGGCGGGCAGGGGGTCATCGCAATCCAGACCTCCGGGCGCAACGGCCGGATGGTCGGGGCGATCCAGGTCCGGGATGAGGACGAGATCGTCCTCATAAGTTCCGGAGGGACTCTGGTCCGCACGCCGGTGGCGGATGTTTCCCGGCAGGGACGCAACACGCAGGGTGTCCGCCTGATCCGGATCGATGAGAATGACCGGCTCGTCGGGCTTGACCGGATCGTGCCCGTCGAGGACGACGAGGCAGCGGAAGCCTGAGGCACACAGCCGGCCTGTTGCAAGCAATCCACTTCCAAGAGAGAACCACATGGCAAGGGTTATCAATTTCAGTGCCGGTCCGGCCGTTTTACCGCTCGAGGTACTCCAGCAGGCGCAGGCGGAGCTGACCGACTGGCAGGGATCGGGCATGTCGGTGATGGAGGTCAGTCACCGCAGCAAGGCCTTCATTCGCGTTGCCGAGCAGGCGGAAGCGGATCTGCGCCAGCTGCTCAAGGTTCCCGACGATTACGCCGTACTGTTCCTGCAGGGTGGCGCAACGACGCACTTTGCGCTCATACCCATGAACCTCTCGTCGCCCGAGCAGCCGCTTGACTACCTCGTGACCGGCAGCTGGTCCAAGAAGGCGAGCAAGGAAGCGGCTGCGGTCCGCAAGATCTCTGTCGTTGCCGACGGCGCGGCAGCCAACTACATGGATGTCCCTGCGCGTGGCGCGTGGAAGCTGAACGGCGATGCGGCGTACTTCCATTACTGCGCCAACGAGACCATCAGTGGCCTCGAGATCCACGAGCCGCCGGCAGTTGGCGCGGTGCCTCTCGTGGCCGACATGTCCTCCACGATCCTTTCACGGCCCGTTGACGTGAGCAGGTTCGGCCTGATCTATGCGGGCGCCCAGAAGAACATCGGCCCTTCGGGTCTCGTCATCCTCATCGTCCGCAAGGACCTGCTGCAGCGGGCGCCGGCTGATCTGCCCGGTATCCTGAAATACTCCGCTCATGCGGCGGAGGGCTCGATGCTCAACACGCCGCCCACCTTCAGCTGGTACATCGCGGGGCTGGTGTTCGCGTGGCTGCTGCGTCAGGGGGGGCTGGAGAAAATCGGGGCGCTCAACCACCGCAAGGCAGAGCGACTCTATCAGGCCATCGACCGTTCCTCGTTCTACAGCAACCCTGTGGCGAAGCCCCACCGTTCGTGGATGAACGTACCCTTCACGCTCGCGAGACCGGAACTCGACGGCGAGTTCCTGAAGCAGGCAGAGAAGGCCGGCCTTACCAATCTCAAGGGCCATCGTTCGGTGGGTGGAATGCGGGCCAGCATCTACAACGCGATGACCGAAGAGGGTGTCGTGGCGCTGGTCGAATTCATGGCCGATTTTGAAAAGCGTCAGGGCTGACCTGCCGCCCCTACAGAGGTTCACAGAGTGACCGTACAGTCGACCTACAAGATCCTGACGCTGAACAGCATCTCCATCGAGGGCCTGAGACGGCTGCCCCGTGACCGGTATGAAGTGGCCTCGGACATGGTCCATCCGGACGCGATCCTGGTGCGATCGGCCAAGATGCACGACATGAAGCTGCCGGATTCCGTGCTGGCGGTGGCCCGCGCCGGTGCCGGCGTCAACAACGTGCCGGTCGCCGCCCTGTCGAAGCGGGGCATACCGGTTTTCAATGCGCCCGGTGCAAACGCGAATGCAGTCAAGGAACTGGTCATCGCGGGTATGCTGCTTGCAGCGCGCAACCTGTGCCCCGCCTGGCAGTTCGTGCAGAACCTCAAGGAAGAGGGGGCGGCTCTCGACAAGGCGGTGGAGGCCGGCAAGAAGACCTATGTCGGTTTTGAACTTCCCGGCCGGACGTTGGGCGTGGTCGGGCTTGGCGCGATCGGCGTGCAGGTGGCCAATACCGCCCTTGCGCTCGGCATGCGGGTGGTTGGCTACGATCCCCAGATTACCGTGGAGCGCGCCTGGCAGCTGTCGTCAGCCGTGGAGCAGGCGCGCAGCATTGACGAACTCTTCAGCCGGGCTGATTTCATCAGCCTGCACGTTCCGCTGCTCGATGCGACGCGGGGGCTTGTGAACGAGGCGCGCATTCAACTGTTGCCCGAAAAGGCCGTGGTGCTCAACTTTGCACGCGGTGAAATCGTGGACGAGCAGGCCATCGTTGCCGCCCTGGCGGCAGGAAAACTGACGGCATACGTCTGTGATTTTCCCAGCCGGGCGCTGGTCGGCAATCCGCGGGTCGTGGCGCTGCCTCACCTCGGTGCTTCGACTCATGAAGCGGAGTCCAACTGTGCGGTGATGGTGGCGGATAACCTGCGCGCCTACCTCGAGCATGGAAATATCCGTTACTCAGTCAATTTCCCGGAGGCCGACATGCCACGCAACAGCGCCCACCGGATCACGATCGCCAACTCCAATGTGCCGAGCATGGTCGGCCAGATCTCGACGTGCCTCGGCGCGGCGGGCCTGAATATTGCGGACCTGCTGAACAAGTCCAGGGGTGACTTGGCCTATACCATCGTTGACCTCGATGCGCAGATCCCCGAGGCGCTGCTTGGCCAGCTCAAGGCCATCCCCGGCGTACTGTGCGTCAGGGACCTGGGGCCCCCGCGGGCCATTGCCGGAGCCTGATCGACGTAGTCATGAAGAAAAAGCGGGGCAAGCCAGCAACACGGTCGCGGACCGGGGCAATCCGGCCGGCCCCTGGGCTCGATACGCTCCGGACACGGATCGACGCCCTGGATGAGCGCATCCAGGCGCTGATTGCTGAACGGGCAGGCGTTGCCCAGCAGGTCGCCATTGCCAAGGGCGGCAGGGGCTCTGCGGTGGATTTCTATCGTCCCGAGCGGGAGGCCGAGGTCCTGCGGGGCGTCGTCCGGCGCAACCAGGGCCCTTTATCCAACGAGGAAATGGTCAGACTCTTCCGGGAGATCATGTCCGCATGCCTCGCCCAGGAGGAACCGATCAAGGTGGGCTACCTGGGTCCGGAGGGTACCTTCAGCCAGTCGGCCGCTTATCAGCATTTCGGTCATTCGGTCCGGGCGTTGCCGCTCGGCGCCATTGACGAGGTCTTCCGGGAAGTCGAATCGGGCGCCGCCGACTTTGGCGTGGTGCCTATCGAGAATTCGACCGAGGGCAGCATCAATCACACGCTGGACATGTTTCTGACCTCGCCGCTCAAGATTTGCGGCGAGCTGGAGATGCGGATTCGCCAGCATCTGCTGGGCAATGTATCCGGCCTGGACAAGGTCGTCCGTGTCAGCGCGCATCCCCAGTCCCTTGCGCAGTGCCGGAACTGGCTGCGCGAGTACCTGCCCACCGCTGACCTGCACCCGGCCAGCAGCAATGCCGAGGGGGCACGTCGTGCCCGCGACGAATCGGGCACGGCGGCGATCGCCGGTGACGCCGCGGCCGAGGTCTACGGCCTGCAAAAACTGGTGACCGATATCGAGGATCGACCGGACAATACCACCCGCTTCCTGGTGATCGGTCGCAAGCTTCTGGCGCCAAGCGGTCACGACAAGACGACCTTGCTGCTGTCCACCCAGGATACGGATGATGCCGGGGCACTGCACAAACTACTGGCGCCGCTCGCCGAGCACGGCATCAACATGACCCGGATCGAGTCCCGGCCGTCGCGGCAGCGCAAGTGGCATTACGTGTTTTTCGTGGACATTGACGGCCACGCGGACGATGCCGGCGTCGCGCCTGCCCTTGCAGAGCTTCGCAAGCGGGCCCGGCTCTTCAGGGTGCTGGGGTCGTACCCCAAAGCCATCCTCTGAAGCCCGGGTGGCAGTGATGGGTCCCGAGGCCCTCTTTGCGCGGCTCGCAGCGCCTGGCGTACTCGGCCTCGAGCCCTATGTGCCGGGCAAGCCCCTTGCCGAACTCGAGCGGGAACTTGGCATCGCGGATTCCATCAAGCTCGCATCCAACGAGAACCCGCTCGGCCCGCCGGCGGCAAGCCTCGAGGCGGTTCGTGCAGCCGCTGGCACCATCGCGCTGTATCCGGACGGTGCAGCCTGGGAGCTGAAGCAGGCCCTCGCCCGCACGTTATCCGTCAAGCCGGCGCAGATCACGATTGGCAACGGCTCCAACGAGATCCTCTGCCTGATTGCCGAGACCTTCCTCAGCGCGGCGGAGGAAGGTGTGCACTCCCGCTATGCCTTTCTGGTCTACGGCCTGGCCATACAGGCAACCGGCGCACGAACCGTGGTGGCGGATGCCAATCCCGCCGCAGCGGAACAACCGCTGGGACATTGCCTGGATGCACTCCGCCAGGCCATTAGGCCGGCCACCCGCCTGGTTTTCATTGCCAATCCCAACAACCCGACCGGTACCTGGGTCGAACCGGACGCGCTGCGGGCTTTCCTTGCCTCGGTACCCCCCACGGTCCTTGTCGTGGTTGATGAGGCCTATGCCGACTACAGGCCGAACGGCGTCGGGGTGGACACGCCAGGCTGGATTGTCGAGTTCCCCAACCTGATTGTCTGCCGCACATTTTCAAAGCTCTACGGACTGGCGGGACTGCGGGTGGGCTACGCCGTCAGTCATCCGGAAGTCGCGGGGCTGCTCAACCGGGTCCGCCAGCCTTTCAACGTCAATACACTTGCGCAGGTTGCGGCGCTTGCGGCCCTCAATGCCACTGATCATGTGCAGCGCTCCAGGGCACTGAACGACGCAGGTCTGGCGTTCCTGCGGCATGGCCTGCAGGAATTCGGCTGGCAGGTACCGGTCTCGGCGGGCAATTTCCTGCTGGCGGATACCGGCGGAACGGCGGGCACGTGGTACGAGGCACTGCTGCGCGCAGGCGTCATCGTCAGGCCGGTGGCGAACTACGGCCTGCCCCGGCATCTGCGCATCACCGTCGGCCTTCCCGAACAGAATGAGCGGCTGCTCGGCGCCCTCCAGCAGATCCGTGGGCGCGGAGGCAGAGGATGAAATCGCGCTTCATCGTGGAACCGGCTGGCGCCGTGCGCGGTAGCCTCCGTGTACCGGGGGACAAGTCGGTTTCCCACCGCGCCCTGATGCTCGGCGCCATTGCCGAGGGTACAAGCCGGATCTCGGGCTTTCTTCCGGGCGAGGATTGCCTCGCCACGCTGGCCGCCATCCGTGCGATGGGAATAGACGCCCAGCAGCACGATGCCACGACCATTTCCGTGACCGGCAGGGGCCTGCACGGCCTGTCAGTCAGTCCTGCGGCACTGGACATGGGCAACTCGGGAACCGCCATGCGGCTGTTCATGGGTTTGCTGTCCGCCCAGTCCTTCGACAGCGTACTCATTGGTGATGAGTCGCTGACCCGCCGCCCGATGGAGCGCGTGGCCCGCCCGCTGCGCGACATGGGCGCACGGATCGAGACCCGGGACGGTATGCCGCCGGTGCGCATCGCCGGTCGGGCGACGCTTCGGGGCATCGACTTCAGCATGCCGGTGGCCAGCGCCCAGGTGAAATCCGCGGTGCTGCTCGCTGCGCTCTATGCGCACGGTGCCACGACCGTCACCGAGCCGGCCACCACCCGCGATCACACGGAACGAATGCTGTCCATGCTCGGCTGGCCCCTGGAGCGGCGCGGTGCGACGATCCGGATCAGCGGCGGTGGCCGCCTGCGCGCGGCAGAGATCCAGGTTCCTGGCGACCTGTCCTCTGCCGCCTTCATGGTGCTGGCGGGTTGCCTCGCTACGGGCGGCGAACTCGTGATCGACGGGGTTGGTCTGAATCCGACGCGCACAGGGATCCTTGAGATTCTGGCACTGATGGGTGCCGATGTGCGCACCGAGGTGGAGGCCGGGCAGGGGGCGGAATCCGCGGGCCGGCTGATCGTCCGACCGAGCCGGCTGCGGGGTACGACGATTCCGGCAGCCCTCGTCCCGCTGGCCATCGACGAGTTTCCGGTGCTGTTCATCGCGGCGGCTCTGGCCGAGGGCACCACGATCGTGCAGGGTGCGGAGGAACTGCGGCACAAGGAGAGCGACCGGATCCGCGTCATGGTCGAGGGCTTGCGCGCCCTGGGCGGGGATGTGGAGGAGTTGGCCGACGGCGCCCGCATACGGGGCGGCGGGCTTACCGGCGGGATCGTCCACAGTCATGGTGACCACCGTGTGGCCATGGCCTTTGCAGTGGCGGGCGGTCGGGCAACCGGCCCCGTCACCGTCCTTGATACCGCGAACGTCGCCACGTCCTACCCGGGCTTTGTGAGCCAGGCGCGGAGCATCGGGCTCGCCATCGAGGCCCGGGATGATGACTAGCGGCCACGCCCTCGTGCCGCCCGTCATCGCCATCGACGGTCCCGGTGGAGCGGGAAAGGGCACGATCAGCCGGCTGGTGGCCCGGCGCCTTGGTTTTCACCTGCTGGACAGCGGCGCCCTCTACCGCCTGGTGGCGCGGGACGCGCTGGATCGCGGTATTTCACTTGACGATACGGGCGCCCTGGCGAGGATTGCGAGCCAGCTGGACGCGCACTTCGGCTCCGGCAATGTTGAGGAGATCAGCCTCGCCGGACGCGATGTCACGGAGGCGATCCGCGCCGAGGCTTGCAGCCAGGGAGCGTCCGTGGTCGCCGCCGTCCCGGCCGTCCGTCAGGCCCTGGTTGAGCGCCAGCGGGCCTTCAGGCGCTGGCCTGGCCTGGTGGCCGACGGCCGGGACATGGGCACCGCGATCTTTCCGGATGCCGGTCTCAAGGTGTTCCTCACCGCGAGCGTGGAGGAGCGGGCCCGTAGGCGTTATAAGCAGTTGAAGGACAAGGGTATTGATGTTAGCCTTTCGCTCCTTTCCCAGGACATGGCCGAGCGCGACCGACGGGATGCGGAGCGCACGGTCTCACCGCTAAAGCCCGGCGATGACGCGCGCCTGTTGGACACCACCGGGATGGAGATACCTGAGGTGGTGGCCACGGTGCTTGGCTGGGCGGCAGAATCCGGACTCGTGCCGGCGGGGGAAAAGCAGGATTACTGATGGGACCCGGTCACAGGATCTGTGGCCGGATTGGCAGCAACACCGCCGCCTGAAGGATTCAGGTCAGGCGTTTGGTAAACAACAGGTCCACCCGCGGGTGGGAAATTGACACACATGACGGAAAATTTCGCCGAACTTTTCGAGCAGAGCCTCGCCAACACACGCATCAAGCCCGGCACGATCCTGACGGGTCGCGTGGTAGAGGTGTCCTCCGAGGCCGTAGTAGTCAGCGCTGGCCTCAAGTCCGAGGCCGTGATTCCGGCCAGCCAGTTCAAGAACGAGCGGGGTGAACTCGAAGTCAGCGTCGGTGACATGGTCGAGGTCGCGCTGGATTCCGTCGAGGACGGTTTCGGTGAGACCCGCCTCTCCCGCGAACGGGCCAAGCGCGTACGTACCTGGGAGTCACTCGAGGACGCCTTCGAGAACAGCAAGATCGTCAAGGGCGTGATCAACGGTCGCGTCAAGGGTGGTTTTACCGTCGACATCGAGTTCGTCCGGGCATTCCTGCCGGGGTCCCTCGTCGACGTGCGGCCGGTTCGTGACCCGTCTTACCTTGAAGGCAAGGAACTGGAGTTCAAGGTCATCAAGCTCGACCGCCGGCGTAACAACGTCGTCGTGTCCCGCCGGGCCGTCGTCGAGGCCGAGTACAGCGCCGAGCGGGAGGCCCTGCTCACCAATCTCCAGGAAGGTTCCGTGGTGCGTGGTGTGGTCAAGAACCTGACCGACTACGGCGCCTTCGTCGATCTGGGTGGCATTGACGGCCTGCTGCACATTACCGACATGGCCTGGAAGCGCGTCAAGCACCCCTCCGAAGTCGTCACTGTCGGCGACGAGATCGAGGTGAAGATCCTGCGTTTCGACCGCGAGAAGAACCGCGTGTCGCTCGGCATGAAGCAGCTCGGTTCTGACCCCTGGGAGGCCATTTCCCGCCGTTACCCGCCCAACACCCGGCTGTTCGGCAAGGTTACCAACATTGCCGACTATGGCTGTTTCGTCGAGATCGAAGAGGGTGTTGAAGGTCTGGTCCACGTCTCCGAGATGGACTGGACCAACAAGAACGTCAATCCCTCCAAGATGGTGCAGATCGGCGATGAGGTCGAGGTGATGGTGCTCGACATCGATGAGGAGCGCCGGCGGATCTCGCTGGGCATAAAGCAGTGCCAGACCAATCCGTGGTCCGATTTTGCTACCGGTTACAACAAGGGTGACCGCGTTTCCGGCAAGATCAAGTCCATCACCGATTTCGGCATCTTCATCGGCTTGCCGGGCGGCATCGACGGACTCGTACACCTGTCGGACATCTCCTGGGATGTGGCCGGCGAGGAGGCCGTGCGTAACTACAAGAAGGGTGAGGACGTGGACACCGTGGTCCTTGCCATTGACCCGGAGCGGGAGCGGATTTCGCTCGGTATCAAGCAGATTGATCAGGATCCATTCTCTCGGTTCCTGGCCGATCACCCGAAGGGCAGCATCCTCAAGGGCGTAGTGTCCGAGGTGGATGCACGCGGTGCGGTAGTCGATCTGGAGGGCGGCATAAAGGGCCAGCTGCGCGCCAGTGAACTTTCGAGGGATCGGGTTGAGGATGCCCGGACGGTGCTGAAGGTCGGCGAGGAGATCGAGGCCCGGTTTACCGGCCTTGACCGCAAGAGCCGGCTCGTCTCGCTGTCCATCAAGGCCAAGGACGCGGCTGAGGAAGCCCAGGCCATGGAGAGCTATCGGGCCGAGAGTGGCGGCAGTACCGCCACGACCCTCGGCGAGCTCCTCAAGGAGCGGATTGCAGGCGCTGGCGAATCCTGATTCCGGTCGCTGCAAGTTGGGGTGGACCGGAGCGCGTGAAGGGGACGCAGCGATGACGAAATCAGAGCTGATAGAAGTTCTGGCCCGTAAGCAGAAGCACCTGCCCGCCAGGGACGTTGAGCTGGCTGTAAAGCATCTGCTCGACCTGATGAGCGATGCGCTGGCCAATGGCCAGCGCATCGAGATCCGGGGGTTCGGGAGCTTTTCGCTGCATTTCCGCCCCCCACGCATGGGGCGCAATCCAAAGACGGGTGAAGCCGTTGCGCTGGCCGGCAAGTACGTTCCACACTTCAAGCCGGGCAAGGACCTGCGTGACCGGGTCAATGAGAACCGGGAACTGCCGATCAAGGACTAGCAGTCCGGCTTATCCGGTCAGCCCGTTAACCGGTACCGCCAAATGATCCGCAGCCTCCTCATTGCGCTCCTGGTTCTGGTTTTCATCGCCCTTGCGGCGATATTTGCGGCCCTCAACCCCGGGCGTATCGGGCTCGACTTCGCCTTCGTGGCCATCGAGATCGAGAAATCGCTCGCGGTGCTGATGGCTGTCGCGCTCGGCTGGCTGTTCGGGATCGTCTGTGCGGCATTCGCCCTGATTCAGGTGGTGATGCAGCGTCGCTCACTCCAGCGGGCCCTGCGCCTGGCTGAGCAGGAGGTACAGGCGCTGCGCAGCCTGCCCGTTCAGGATGCCGACTGAATCAACGTTCCTCTTTGCCGGCCTGCTGTTTCTGGCTGCCGCGCTCGGTTACTTTTTTGCCCGTTTCGGTGACGATGAGTCGGAGCGCGATGAAGGGCCTGCTGGCCGGAGCAGGACAGCACTGCTGCGCGGGTTCCGCTATTTCCTCAATGAGGAGCCTGACCGGGCGGTCGAGCTGCTGACAGAGTCCGCCGACAGCAGTGAAGATGCTGTCGAGATCCAGATTGCGCTCGGTGCGCTGTTTCGCCGCCGGGGTGAGATGGATCGTGCTATCCGCCTGCATGAGAATCTTCTGCAGCGTCCGGGCAGCCATCCCGCCCAGCGGGAGCAGGCCACGCTGGCGCTCGCCGAGGATTACCTGAGCGCGGGATTATTCGATCGCGCCGAAGAACTGTTTCTGCGCCTCCGGGAGTCCACTCTCTACGGCACGACCGCGCTTGACCGCCTGCTGCGGGTTGCGGAGGTAACCAATGACTGGGAACGCGCCATTGATCTGAGCGGCAGGCTGGCGCGCACGGCCGGGGATGCCGTCACGCCCGCACGGCTTGCCCACTACTACTGCGAGCTCGCCGAACAGGCGCGCCGCAATGGGCAGGGAGCGGAGGTTGGCTCCCTGCTGGCAACAGCCGAGGACGTGGACCCGGGCAAGGTGCGTACGGCGCTGATCCGGGCCGACCAGGCGGCGTCCGGGGGGCGGTTCGCCGACATGGTGGCCACCCTCGAACCCCTGCTGCATGCCGATGCGGCGCTCAGCGGCGAGGTGCTTGCCCGCCTGTATCGCGCGATACGGACGAACGCCGACCGGGCGCTGGCGGGAGAGCTGCTGGGGCGCGTTGCCGGGAGTCCGGATGGGCGGCGGGGGATCGCGCTGGCCGTTCTGCAGGATCCGGCGCTCGACGAACCGCTGGCTCTGGAATATCTCGCGGCATTCATCGAGAACCAGCCGGCATTGGCCGCACTGGCCGGACCGGACGGCTTGGCGGGCGTGGATGCTGCGGGTCGGCTGTCGGCTGCGCGGCGTGTCCGCAGCATGCTCCAGCCCTTGCTCCGCGCCAGCGCCCGGTACCAGTGCAGAAGTTGCGGCTATGGCAGCAGCGTAAGGCACTGGCAGTGCCCCGGTTGCCGGACCTGGGACAGCATCCAGCCGCTCGGCAGTACGCCGCTGCACGCCCTGCTCAGCTGAGGCTTTTCTGGCTGAAGTCGACGGAATCCGTGCTGTATTGGCGCGTTGATCCTCCCCTAGCATGCACCCGCTGTCACGGTGACAGTGAAACAGGCACCCGTTGCCTCAAGGAGTGAGTCATGCGTAAAGTTCTGTCCCTTGCCCTGCTGGGGCTCCTGCCGGTTCTGGCGATTGGTGGGCCGGTTGATATCAACACCGCCGATGCCGTTACCATTGCCCGTGAACTCAACGGCGTCGGCGAAGTCCGTGCCCGGGCCATCGTGGAGTACCGTGAGAAGAACGGTCGCTTTGCCGCCCCCGAAGACGTGATGAAAGTTACCGGCATCGGGGCGCAGGTGTTCAAGCTGAACCGGGACAACATCCGGACGGGTCAACAGACCAGGACGGCAGAAAAGCCCTGAGAACGGGCCGGCAATGCGGCCAGACGGCGCGGACGCCTCCGCGCCGTCTGGCGAACGGGTCGACAGTCCCCGCCAGACCGGATTCGCTATGATCACGTCTGACCATAGCCGTTGGCCGGAGAATGTGCATGCAGACCCTCGTCAGAACCGCTGTGTTTCCTGTGGCTGGTCGTGGCACGCGTTTTCTGCCAGCCACCAAGGCCATGCCCAAGGAGATGCTGCCCATTGTCGATAAGCCCCTTGTCCAGTACGCGGTGGAAGAGGCACTCGAGGCCGGGGTAACGCGGCTGGTTTTTGTTACCGGCAGCGGCAAGCGGGCGATAGAGGATCATTTCGACCGGGACCCCGAACTGGAACGCGCCCTGAGTTCTTCCGGCAAAGAGGAGCTGCTGGCGGTGGTCAAAGGCATTCTGCCGGCTGGCGTATCCTGCGTTTACATCCGTCAGGGCGAGCCCCTGGGGCTGGGCCATGCCGTACTGTGCGCACGGCCAGCTGTTGGCGATGAACCTTTTTATGTGCACCTGCCCGACGACCTGATCCGCGCCGGGACGGGCTGCCTGTCCCAGCTCAGGGATCACCATGCAGCCCATGGCGCAAGCGTGATTGCGGTTCAGGAAGTACCGCGCAACCGGACCCGGGACTACGGCATAGTCTCGGTGGACCAGCAGGGCAGGCTCGAGGCGATCGTGGAAAAGCCGGCCCCGGAGCGGGCACCCTCGACGCTTGCGGTGGTCGGCAGATACCTGCTAACGCCTGCCGTTTTCGACATTCTTGCGGCTACGGGGCAAGGTGCTGGCGGCGAGATCCAGCTCACCGACGCGATCGGCCGGCTGCTCCGGACGGAGCCGGTATTTGCGTTGCCGTTCGCGGGACGCCGCTACGACTGCGGAAGCAAGGTGGGCTACGTGGAGGCGACGATTGACTATGCGCTGGCCGACCCGGCCATCGCCGAGGACCTGCGGCAGCATCTGCGCTCGCTGGGTTGAATGAATGGCTCCCCGGGCCGGATTCGAACCAGCGACCAACCGGTTAACAGCCGGTTGCTCTACCACTGAGCTACCGGGGAAGCGCGTAATCAGGGATTTGGCGCGCCGGATTCTCCGGTAAGGCAGCCGGCCAAGTCAAGCGAGGGCGGCCAGCATCCGCGGCATGGGTCGGGTCTCAATCGAGCACCCGGTGCATGCGAGCCACGGCTTCCCTGAGGGCGTCCAGACTGCAGGCGAAAGACAGGCGCAGGTGGCCCGGTGCGCCGAAAGCCGAGCCGGGCACGACGGCAACCTCGGCCTGATTGAGAAGGAGCTCGGAGAGCGCCAGGTCATCCCGGAGGCCCCTCGCCTTGAGTACCTCGCTGACGTTCGGAAAGGCATAAAAGGTGCCGGCAGAGGGCCGGCAGGAGAAGCCCTTGATCCCGTTCAGTGCGCTGACGATATAGTCGTGCCGCTCACGGAAAGCCTTGTTCATCCCGGCGACGCAGGACTGATCGCCGTTGAGTGCAGCGACACTCGCCGCCTGGGAAATGCTGCAGGGATTTGACGTACTCTGGCTCTGGATCTTCTTCATCGCGGCGATGATGGTCTTGGGGCCGCCAGCGTAACCAATGCGCCATCCCGTCATCGCATAGGCTTTGGAGACCCCGTTGATGGTTACCGTGCGCTCGTACAGCGATGGGCAGACTTCGGCCAGGCTGGCGAAGGGCTCGGGGCCCCAGTAGATGTGCTCATACATGTCATCGGTGGCGATGAGCACCTGGGGGAATTTCTCAAGAACTGCGCCCAGTGCCGCCAGTTCATCCCGGGTATAGGCGGCCCCGGTCGGATTCGAGGGGCTGTTCAGGAACATGAGCCGGGTCTTGGGCGTGATGGCTGCCTCGAGCAGGCGGGGCGAGATCTTGAAGCCATCCTCCATGGTTGCCGAGACGATCACGGGCTCGGCGTCGGCGAGCTTGATCATGTCCGGGTAGGACACCCAGTAAGGCGCCGGAACGATGGCCTCGTCACCGGGGTTGAGGACGGCACTGCAGACGTTGTAGCAGGTCTGCTTCGCGCCACTGGAAACCAGGATCTGGTCCTGTCCGTAGGTGAGATGATTGTCCCTCTGGAACTTGGCGATGATGGCCTTCTTGAGTTCAGTAGTCCCGTCAACCGCCGTGTAACGGGTCTGGCCCCCTTCGATGGCGGCCACGCCGGCGGCCCGGATGTGCGGCGGCGTGTCAAAATCCGGCTCTCCGGCGCCCAGGTCAATCACATCGTGCCCCTTGGCACGAAGCTCCGCAGCCAGGGCCGTTACGGCCATCGTGGGCGACGGTTTGACGCGCTGACAGCGCTGGGAAACTGCTAGACTCACGGGAACTCCTTGCGGGACGTTCTGGCTCAAAGGGCTGCAAATACTAAGGTATTCGGCTCCCGCAACCAACTGGCCTGTACGCGATGGACCGCATTCGGCTTTCCTCGGACTTTCAGCCGGCCGGTGACCAGCCGGAGGCCATCCTTGCCCTGAATGCGGGCCTCGAAAGCGGCCTGGCCCGCCAGACCCTGCTGGGCGTCACCGGCTCCGGGAAGACCTTCACCATCGCCAAGGTCATCGAGTCCCAGCAGCGTCCCACCCTGGTCCTGGCCCCCAACAAGACGCTGGCAGCGCAGCTCTACGGGGAACTGCGGGAGTTCTTTCCTGACAATCGGGTCGAGTACTTCGTTTCCTATTACGACTACTACCAGCCGGAGGCCTACGTACCCTCATCAGATACCTATATCGAGAAGGATGCCTCGATCAACGCCCACATCGAGCAGATGCGCCTGTCGGCAACCAAGGCGCTGCTCGAGCGCCACGACAGCATCATTGTCGCCACCGTGTCGTCAATCTATGGCCTTGGCGACCCCCAAGCCTATCTCAGCATGGTCCTGCACCTGTCGCGCGGTCACCGCCTCCCGGAACGCGACCTGCTGCGCCGTCTGGCTGAGCTCCAGTACACCCGTAACGACATGGAGCTCAGCAACGGTACCTACCGGGCGCGGGGTGAGATCGTGGATATTTTCCCTGCGGAATCCGACCGCGATGCGGTACGCGTAACGCTGTTCGACGACGAGATCGAGAACCTCTCCTGGTTCGATCCGCTGACGGGCGAGGTGCTGCGCAGTGTCCCCCGGCTCACGATCTTCCCCAAGAGCCACTACGTGACTCCCCGGGACTCCCTCGTGGCAGCCACCGAACAGATCAGGCGCGATCTGATCATCCGGCTCGATGAACTGAGGAGAAGCGACAAGCTGGTAGAGGCACAGCGACTCGAGCAGCGCACGCTCTATGACCTCGAGATGATTGCCGAACTCGGCTATTGCAACGGGATCGAAAACTACAGCCGCTATCTCTCCGGGCGCAACCCGGGCGAACCGCCGCCCTGCCTGTTTGACTACCTGCCGCCCGATGCGCTGCTGGTCATCGATGAAAGCCACGTGACCATTCCCCAGCTCGGCGGCATGTATCGCGGTGACCGGTCACGCAAGGAAACCCTGGTCGAGTATGGATTCCGGCTGCCTTCGGCCCTCGACAACCGCCCGCTTCGTTTTGACGAGTTCGAGGCCCAGGCGCCCCAGACCATCTTCGTATCGGCGACGCCCGGCCCCTATGAACGCCAGCATTCCGATGCGGTCATCGAGCAGGTGGTGCGGCCCACCGGACTCGTGGATCCCCTGATCGAGATCCGGCCGGCCTCCCATCAGGTGGACGATGTCCTTTCCGAGATTCGTCTCCGGGTCGAGCGCAAGGAGCGGGTGCTGATCACCACGCTGACCAAGCGGATGGCAGAGGACCTCACCGACTATCTCCAGGAGCACGGAATCCGGGTCCGCTACCTGCACTCGGATATTGAAACGGTCGAACGGATGGAGATCATCCGCGATCTGCGCCTGGGCACCTTCGATGTGCTGGTCGGCATAAATCTGCTGCGCGAGGGCCTGGACCTGCCGGAAGTGTCCCTGGTCGCCATTCTGGATGCGGACAAGGAGGGCTTTCTCCGTTCCGAGGGCTCCCTGATCCAGACCGTGGGCCGCGCAGCGCGCAACCTGCACGGCATGGCCATCATGTATGCCGACCGGGTGACGGGCTCCATGGAGCGGGCCATCGCCGAAATGGACCGGCGCCGCCAGAAGCAGCTTGCCTTCAACCTGCAGCACGGGATCGAGCCGCGATCCATCAGCAAGGAGGTCCGGGACATCATGGACGGCGCCCGGGATCAGGCCCCGCGCCGGGGTCGGCGTGCCGGGGAGCGTCGGCCCGACTATGCGTCGCTTTCCCCGGCAGATGCGGCCCGGCGGATCAGCCGGCTCGAGAAGGACATGTTTGCCCACGCCCGTAACCTGGAATTCGAGGAGGCGGCCCGCCTCCGGGACGAAGTGCAGGCCCTGCGGCGGGTGGAACTCGGGTTGCCGGTGGCCATGGAACGCTGAAACTGCCTTGCCTTTAGCGGCTGCGATTCTGTATCGTTTCGTTCCGAAACTGCCGGCGTTGACGGTAGCCAGACGCTTCAGCAGGCGCGTAGCTCAGTGGTTAGAGCGCTTCCTTGACATGGAAGAGGTCGGTGGTTCGACTCCACTCGCGCCTACCACATACCGATATTACCCATGCCCTCAATTACCCTGCCGGATGGCAGCCAGAGAGACTTTGATCGCCCCGTGTCCGTGGCCGAGGTGGCTGCCGCGATCGGGCCGGGTCTCGCCCGGGCCGCGCTGGGCGGCCGGGTCAACGACCAGCTCGTCGATACGAGTCATGTCATCCGCGAGGATGCCCGGCTCTCCATCGTCACCGCGAAGGATGCAGAGGGCCTGGAGGTGCTGCGGCATTCCACGGCGCATCTGCTTGCCCATGCGGTCCAGTCGCTGTTTCCCGATGCCCAGGTGACCATCGGGCCGGTGATCGAGGACGGCTTCTACTACGACTTTGCCTACAAGCGGCCCTTCACCCCGGAAGACCTGGCCGCCATCGAGGCGAAGATGCGGGAACTGGCAGCTGCCGACCTGCCCGTAGAGCGCCGGGTCATGGCCCGGGACGAGGCGGTGGCCTTTTTTACCGGCTTGGGGGAGGTCTACAAGGCGGAAATCATCGCCAGCATCCCGGCGGAGCAGGACATCAGCCTGTACGGGCAGGGCGGCTGGGTTGACCTGTGCCGGGGTCCGCACGTGCCGTCGACCGGCAAGCTCAAGGCCTTCAAACTCACCAAGCTGGCCGGAGCCTACTGGCGGGGGGACTCCCGCAACGAGATGCTCCAGCGCATCTACGGCACGGCATGGCCGGACGAGGCAGCGCTCAAGGCGTATCTCACCCGCCTGGAGGAGGCCGAAAAGCGTGACCATCGCCGCCTGGGCCGGGAACTCGACCTTTTCCACTTCCAGGAGGAGGCGCCGGGTGCCGTGTTCTGGCATCCCCGCGGCTGGACCCTGTTCCAGCAGCTGATCAACTACATGCGCGACGAGCAGCGGGCGGCGGGTTACGAGGAGGTCAATACGCCCGAGATCATGGACCGGACGCTGTGGGTGCAGTCCGGCCACATGGAGAAGTTCGGCGACAACATGTACATGACCCAGACTCCGGATGAGCGCGTTTTCGCCATCAAGCCGATGAATTGCCCGGGTCATATCCAGGTCTTCAACCAGGGGCTGAAAAGTTACCGGGATCTGCCCCTGCGTCTGTGTGAGTTCGGCAAGGTGCATCGCTACGAGCCCTCCGGGGCTTTGCACGGACTGATGCGTGTCCGGGCATTCACCCAGGATGACGCGCATATCTTCTGCACCGAGGAACAGATCACTGCCGAGTCGGTCGCAGTAACCAGCCTGATCCTGCGCATCTACAGGGATTTCGGCTTCGACGACATCCGGGTGAAGTTTTCCGATCGTCCCGAGCGGCGGGTCGGCTCGGACGCAATCTGGGACCGGGCCGAGGAGGCGCTCAAGGCCGCGGCTGAGGCCGGCAATCTGGCGGTCGAGATGAACCCGGGCGAGGGCGCTTTCTACGGTCCCAAGCTCGAGTTCGTCCTCCGGGATGCCATCGGCCGGGACTGGCAGTGCGGAACGCTGCAGGTGGACTTCAACCTGCCGGAACGCCTGGGAGCGTCCTTCATCGGCGACGACAGCCAGCGGCGGACCCCGGTGATGCTCCACCGGGCCATGTTCGGCTCCTTGGAGCGCTTCTGCGGCATCCTGCTGGAGCATCACGCCGGGCGGCTGCCCACCTGGCTGGCCCCCGTGCAGGCCGCCGTCCTGAATATCAGCGAGCGGCAGGCGGCCTTTGCCGGGCAGGTTCAGGAAATCTTGAAAAATCAGGGCTTTCGGGTCATTACGGACTTGAGGAACGAGAAAATAGGCTTTAAGATTCGCGAGCACACCCTGCAGCGGGTTCCTTACCTGCTGGTGATCGGGGATCGCGAGGCAGAATCGAACGAGGTGGCCGTGCGCACGCGCGGCGGGCAGGATCTTGGCCGGATGTCGCTTGAGCGACTGGTTCAGGGTCTTACCGCCGAGATCGCGAGCCGCGGCCGCGCTGTTATGGAGGGTTGACGTATCGCTGCGAATAAACGTGTCCGCCGGAACGAGGAGATCGACGCCCGGGAAATCCGGGTAATCGGTGCGGACGGTGAGCAGGTTGGGGTCCTCAGTCGCGAGGCGGCCCTGCTGATGGCATCAGACCTTGCGCTCGATCTCGTGGAGATTTCTCCCACGGCCGTGCCGCCCGTCTGCCGCATCATGGACTTCGGCAAATTCCTGTTCGAGCAGAACAAGAAGGCCCACGCAGCGAAGCGCAAGCAGAAACAGATCCAGGTCAAGGAAGTGAAATTCCGGCCTGGTACCGAAGAGGGGGATTACCAGATCAAGCTGCGTAATCTCCAGAAGTTTCTGGGTTCCGGCGACAAGGCAAAGGTGACTTTGCGGTTCCGGGGCCGGGAAATGGCTCATCAGGAGATCGGGGTGCGTCTCCTGCAACGGGTCCGGCAGGACCTGGAGCCAATAGGGATCGTGGAACAGTTTCCCCGGCTGGAAGGCCGGCAAATGGTCATGGTCATAGCGCCGAAGAAGAAGTGAGTGACGGTGTATCGACGGCAGCAATCCCGCTGCCGCCGGTACCCTGAACCCGCCTGTCCCGGTCGCGCCGTAGTTGCGACGATTCGGTCCAGGCCTCAAGGAGTCGAAAATGCCGAAGATGAAGACCAATCGGGGCGCCGCCAAGCGCTTCCGGGCGACTGCCAACGGCTTCAAGGCCGCGCAGTCGCACCTCAATCACATCCTGACCAAGAAGAGCTCCAAGCGGAAGCGCAAGCTGGGCGTCATGAACCAGATTGCTGACTGCGACGTGCCCGGGGTCCGGAAGATGCTGCCTTACTCATAGGAGGGACTGACACATGGCACGCGTAAAACGTGGTGTGACGGTCAAGGCACGTCACAAGAAACTGCTCAAGAAGGCCAAGGGCTTTTCCCAGGCCCGGAGCAAGCTGTACAAGACCGCCAAGCAGGCAGTCATCAAGGCCGGGCAATATGCATTTCGCGACCGCCGGGTGCGCAAGCGCGAGTTTCGCGCACTGTGGATCACGCGCATCAATGCGGCAGCGCGCCTGCATGACCTCTCCTACAGCCGCCTGATGAGCGGCCTGCGCAAGGCGGGCATTGAAGTTGACCGCAAGATGCTCGCTGACCTGGCGGTACACGATGCTCCCGCCTTCGGTGCGCTGGCAGAGAAGGCCAAGAGCGGGCTTACTGCGGCCTGACCGGCGTGTCGGGCTACGGGCAGTGAGCGGGGAGGGCTGCCCCTAGGGGGGGACGGTTCTGCCGGGTAGTGGCACCGGCCGAACCCTGCGGGTTGCGGTATATGGACAACATTGAGCCTCTGCTGGCGCGTGCCTGCACCGAAGTGGCCGCCGCCGGGAACCTTGCGGCTCTCGACGCCGTCCGTGTCCGTTACCTGGGCAAGAAGGGCGAGATCACCGCGCTGCTCAAGCAGCTCGGCGCGCTGCCCGATGCCGAGCGGCGCAAGGCGGGGCAGGTCATCAACTCCGCCAAGGCTGCCCTGGCCAATGCCCTGGATGCCCGCAAGGCAACCCTGGAGGCGCAGGCCCTTGACCGCACCCTGATGCTCGAGGCCCTGGACGTCAGCCTGCCGGGGCGTGGCCAGACACCCGGCGGCCTCCACCCGGTAACGCTGACCCTGCAGCGGGTCGAGGCCATCTTTGCCGCGGCGGGCTTCGATGTACGCGAAGGCCCGGAGGTGGAAGACGACTTCCACAACTTCACGGCACTCAATATTCCTGAGGACCACCCAGCCCGGGCGATGCACGATACGTTCTACCTTCCCGGTGGAACCCTGCTCCGGACACACACCTCACCGGTCCAGGTCCGTGCGATGCGGGCGCTGGGGGCACCGCTGCGGCTGATTGCTCCCGGGCGGGTGTACCGCTGCGATTCGGACACGACACACACGCCCATGTTCCATCAGGTGGAGGGGCTGGTCGTGGACCGGGACGTCAGCTTTGCCCACCTCAAGGAACTCCTGCGGGACTTCGTAGCGCGCTTCTTCGAGCGACCGGCCACCGTGCGCTTCCGGCCGTCCTACTTCCCGTTTACCGAGCCTTCTGCCGAGGTGGACGTGCTGTCCGAATCCGGCCGCTGGCTGGAGATCCTCGGGTGCGGCATGGTGCATCCGGAGGTGCTGCGCATTTCCGGCATAGACCCCGAGGAGTTCACGGGTTACGCGTTCGGGATGGGGGCCGAGCGCCTCGCCATGCTCCGGTATGGCATCGACGATATCCGACTGCTTTTTGACAACGATCTGCGGTTCCTCGGCCAGTTCAACTGATTCCCGCCAATGAAGTTCAGTGAACAATGGTTGCGTGAGTTTGTCAGTCCGCCTGGCGATACCGCGGCGCTCGTGCACCAGCTCACGATGCAGGGGCTGGAAGTCGAGGGGACTGAGCCGGCGGGCCCGCTGCTGGACAAGGTGGTCGTTGCGCGTGTTCTCGGGGTCACGCCACACCCTGGTGCCGACCGCCTGCGGGTCTGCCGTGTCGACGTGGGCGGAGCCGAGGCTCAGATTGTCTGCGGGGCTCCGAACGTGCGTACCGGCGGCGTCTATGCCGTGGCCCTGCCGGGCGCCCGGCTGCCGGGTGATCTCGACATCAGGCCGACCAGGCTGCGGGGCGTGGAGTCGGCCGGAATGCTTTGTTCTGGCGCCGAACTTGGCATGGCCGATCGCAGCGACGGCCTGCTCGAACTCGAAGAGGGTATTGCGCCCGGCACGCCGGTGTCATCGGCCCTGGACCTGGCCGACCAGGTTATTGACGTCAAGGTAACGGCGAATCGCGCGGATTGCTTCTCCGTGACCGGCATCGCCCGCGATCTGGCCGCTGCCCTCGACCTGCCGTTTCTCGAACCGCAGGTCGTGGCAGTGCCACCGGCGAGCCAGTCGGTCGTCCCGGTGCTCATCGAGAACCCGGTCGACTGTCCCCGTTTCGGCCTGCGGGTCATACGTGATGTGGACCCGGCGGCGGTCAGTCCATTCTGGCTGCGCGAACGCCTGCGACGGAGCGGCATCCGTGCCATCCACCCGGTCGTCGATGTCACCAATTACGTCATGCTCGAACTCGGCCAGCCGATGCACGCCTACGATCTTGACCGGGTTGCAGATGGCCTCGTCGTACGCCGGGCGCGTCCTGGAGAGCAGCTTGAACTCCTTACGGGCGATTGCCTGACGCTGGATGACGGAGCATTGGTCATTGCGGGGCCGGGCGCTGCTGTTGGTCTTGCCGGCATCATGGGTGGCGCGGGTACCGGCGTGACCGCCAGCACACGTCACATTCTGCTCGAGGCTGCGTTCTTCACGCCGGGCGTGATTGCCGGGCGGGCGCGTCGCTTTGGACTGCAGACCGATGCCGCCACGCGCTTCGAGCGCGGTGTCGATCCCGGCGGACAGGAAAGGGCCCTGGAGCGGGCGACTGCCCTGTTGCTGGGCATTGCAGGCGGCAAGCCAGGGCCCTGTCAGGTGTCCGGGCGGCCGGCCGTTGGGCCGCCGCCGCTGATCCTGCGCCGTGCCCGGCTCTCCCGAGTCCTTGGCCAGACCGTTGCTGACGCGGAAGTGGAGGCGATCCTTCGCCGGCTGGGGATGGAGGTCACGGCCGAGCGGGACGGGTGGAGGGTCAGCCCTCCATCTTTTCGCTTCGATATCGGCGCCGAGATCGACCTGGTGGAGGAGGTCGCGCGCATCTACGGCTACGAGCGGATCGCATCCACGCCGGGTTTGCACGCAACCCGGCTCGGCCACGTGCCCGCCAGCCGCATACCCGTGGACAGGGCGCGGACCATGCTGGTGGACCGCGGCTACCAGGAAGCCATCACCTACAGTTTCATTGACGGCGATCTCGACCGACAGTTCGCCGGTGGCAGGGCCGGTGTCGCGCTGCTGAATCCGCTGTCGGCAGAGCTTGGCGTCATGCGCCAGACCCTGTGGGCGGGCCTGCTGCAATCGGTGCGCCACAATCTTGCTCGCCAGCAGAGACGGGTGCGGCTCTTCGAGTATGGCGTGCGCTTCCTGCCAGCGGCCGGTGGCCTGACGGAAGAGTCGCTGCTCGCGGGTGTTGCCCAGGGCAGCACGCTTCCCGAGCAATGGGACGGCAATGGCGCGCCGGCAGACTTCTTTGACGTCAAGTCCGACGTCGAAGCGGTACTGGCTCTCGTCGCGCCGACCCAGGAGTGGCAGTTTGTTGCCGGCGAACATCCCGCCCTGCAGCCCGGCCGCACGGCGAGGATCCTGCGGGGGGGAAATGCGGTCGGCTGGATCGGCGTCCTGCATCCGCGTCTCGTGGCGGTTTTCGACCTGCCCGGGCCGCCGGTGCTGTTTGAACTGGCCGGCCAGGTGCTGCAAGGAGCCCGGCAGCCCGTCTACGAGGGCATGTCCCGGTTTCCGGTGGTACGTCGGGATATTGCGGTGCTGGTCAGCCGTGAGACGCCTGTCGCTGCGCTTCAGGCTGCCATTGCCGAAGCCGCCGGCACGGTTCTCCGCGAGGTCGTGGTATTTGACATTTTCGCCGGTGAACGCATAGACCCGGGACAAAAGAGCGTGGCTTTGGGGTTGATTTTGCAGGAAACTTCCCGCACCCTTACCGACGCCGATGCAGACAGGATCATCGGCTGCGTCGTGCAGCGGCTGGCCCTGGATTTCGGCGCGAAAATAAGAGAATAAGCGAGCATGGCACTCACCAAGGCGGACATGGCCGAGTCCCTGTTCAACGAACTGGGACTCAACAAGCGCGAAGCCCGTGAACTCGTGGAGATGTTCTTCGAGGATCTGCGTGCCGCGCTCTCGAGTGGAGAGCAGATCAAGCTCTCCGGATTCGGAAACTTCGACCTGCGGGACAAGAACCAGCGGCCGGGCCGGAATCCAAAAACGGGCAAGGAAATCCCAATCACGGCGAGACGTGTCGTCACGTTCCGCCCCGGACAAAAACTGAAAGCCCGAGTAGAAGCATATGCTGGAGCCGGGGAATAACGACGAGCTGCCCCCTATCCCGGGCAAACGCTATTTCACCATTGGGGAAGTCAGCGATCTCTGTGCGGTAAAGCCCCATGTACTGCGGTACTGGGAGCAGGAGTTTCCGCAGCTCAAGCCGGTCAAGCGTCGGGGGAACCGCCGTTACTATCAGCGGCAGGACGTCCTGATCATCCGCCAGATCCGGAGCCTGCTGTATGACGACGGCTTCACCATAGGCGGTGCACGCCAGAAGCTGACCGGCGAGGAGGCCCGCTCGGACCTGACGCAGAGCCAGCAGATCATCCGGCAGCTGCGCGTTGAGCTGGAAGAAGTCCTGCGCTTGCTGCGTCGCTGATCGTTCGGTGCGGTCCCGGATTCGGGTATCATTCACCGGTTCATACCTGGACGGGGCGTGGCGCAGCCTGGTAGCGCACCTGCATGGGGTGCAGGGGGTCGGAGGTTCGAATCCTCTCGCCCCGACCAACCGTATGGACCTGATTCCCCGGCAGCAGTTGCTGCAGCCGATACGGCGGGTTGCCGCTTGACATAAGGCATCGCCGTAGGGCTGGCCTTGATCTGCTCCCCGCACTAAGCTCGCCTGAACGGCTGACCCGGCGGCCCGTATTTCCAGAAATCGCCAAGACATCTCTGTGGGGGAGATTGCCTGTGACGGTGTTGCGTCCAAGTTTCCATCGACTGCCGCTGGCCCTTCTCTGCCTGCTGCCGGTCCTTGCCCTTGCGGCCCCGGTTGCCGCTGGTCCCGACAAGGCTCTTCTGGACCGGGCCCGGGGTACCCAGCTTCGTCACCAGGTCGCGCTGCTGGTCCGGGAAGGTGTGGTTGGGGTGGGCATCGGTATGCGTCCGTCCGGCCATCCCACCATCCGCGTGCTGCTCGCGCGGCAGGACGTACAGGGGATTCCCGGCACGCTCGATGAATTCATCGTGGAACAGGAGGTCACGGGCCGTCTGCGGTCAGGCCAGCTGGCAGCCCAGGACGGGCCCATCGTGACCACGGTTCGCTGGCCCCGTCCCGTTCCCATCGGTGTCTCTACCGCCCACCGTGACGTGACCGCCGGCAGCATCGGCTGCCTGGTCTGGCAATCCGACGGCTGCCATACGTCAACCTATATCCTCAGCAATAATCACGTGATCGCAAACCGGAACAACGCCTTGCCGGGCGATCCGGTGCTGCAGCCCGGACCCTTTGACGGCGGGACGGTTGCCAACGACACGGTTGCCTGGATGTACCAGTACGAGCCCATTAATTTTTCTGCCAGCGCCAGCAACCTGATGGATGCGGCAATTGCCTCCACGGCCACCCACCTGAGCCGGGCTGATACCCCGGCCGACGGCTATGGCCTGCCGAAGGTCACCCCGCTCAACCCCACGCTCGGTCTAGCCGTCATGAAATATGGCCGCACCACCCGGCTGACTCAGGGCACGATTACGGGGGTGAATTTCACCCTGAGCGTTGACTACCCGGAGGGCACCGCGCGTTTCGTCAACCAGGTGATCATCAACGGGGACAACGGTGCCCCGTTCAGCAGCGGCGGGGACTCCGGTTCCCTGGTGGTAGCCAGCTCCGGGCCGCGCCAGCGCCGGCCGGTAGGCCTGCTGTTTGCCGGTGGCGGTTCGGTATCCGCCGCCAGTCCGATAGGTCCGATCCTGAGCCGCTTCGCGGTCAACATCAGCGGAGAGTGAGTCCTCACCCGCGGCGGGCGCACCGGTGCCCGGTCGGTATCTACGCCCCTGCCGGGTTCGGGGTGGCGGTCGACGGCTGCAGCATGCGGTCCTCGATGCCGAGCAAGATCGGCAATGCATCGCAACGGTGGATGTTGACCTTGGCGTTGTAGACGTTGCGGCTGAGTCCGTGCTTGTCCCGGATGGCCAGCCTGCGCACCGAGAACGTTCCGTCGGGTTGCGGCTCCCCGGTCAGATAGCACTTGATGGACTGGATGGCGTCACCGGACAGCTCGAGTCCTTTCAGCTGGGACAGGCTGCTCTGGGCATGGTCGATGAACCGGGGCGCATCCAGGTCCGTGTCCAGACCGGCCGCATCAGCCGGCATCGGCACCCGGAACTCACCGACCAGAATCTGGCCTGGAAGGCCATGTTCGATCATGCGCGCCAGTTCGATGGTGACGTCGCCCACTAGATCGCAGTAGATCGTGGGGTTGAGTCCTTCGGCATGATTGAATTCATAGCAGCCGCCCACATGGAAACTGGTGCGGAGCAGGGGTACCACCCTGCCCCGGGCCTTCTGGCGCGCAATGGCATTGTCGGCCAGGGCGAGGTGCATGAAGTGGTAGAGATTGGTATTTGCCTCGAGGCCCGTGTCCCGGTTCCAGATGTAGAAGCCGTCACCCGTGGTGGAGCGGGCGAAGTTGACCAGCATGCGCCGGTCAAGCAGGCGGCTGTGCGCGGCATTCAGTGAGCAGGAGAGGCTGTTCAGCTGTGTCATCTGCTCGAAGGGGTCGAGCAGCCCGAAGCCGACTATGTCGAAGAGGGCGACGGCACGATTGGGGACGTAGCTGACACTGTAGCGCTTGACCAGACGCTCGATGGCGGCTACCTCCTCAACGCTGCCCGACAGGGGTTGGCGAAGGGCAATGGCCGTGGCCTCGACGCCGAGCAGTCGCGTGGCATTCTGCATCTGCCGGGACGTGAACTGTCGCGGGCCCGACAGCAGATGCATGATGAAGTCGTTTGCCGGCATGTCCCGCTGGCCTGGCGATCCGTCGTCGCGGGCCATGACGCCATAATTGGCTACCGCATCGTGCGGCACCACCAGCAGCGCGATTCCCGAAGGGGCAGGCGACCAGGCCAGGATCAGGTTCTGGCCCAGGCTCCACAGTCCGTTGAGACGCCGGTCGAGATCCAGGAGACTGCTCCGCTGCCGGAAGTCGAAGCCGGCAGGCACGCCGAGATCATGCCCGGTACCACTGCCGTGCACGTCGAGGTGAGCCAGATGATCAGGATGAGACATCAGGACGAGCTTCCGGGATTGGCCCCGAACCGGTCAACGGGCCGCAGCTTTGCCAGCTGCCGGGGACTGACTTAGGATGCACGACCGGCCATCCGCAAAGCAATGGTTCACTGTGGCCCGTCCACGCCTCAAGCCGTCCCCGAAGTCCCCACCAGCAGGTTCTCCGTCGTGACGATGGCCAGCCGTACTATTCTGGAGCAGCTGAAGGGCCTGGTGGGTCCGGCGGGGTTCATTGATGCCCCCGGCGAGCTTGTCCCGTACCTCGGCGAGTGGCGGGGACTTTATAGCGGCAAAACACCTCTCGTGCTGATGCCGGCCTCGACCGCCGAAGCGTCGGCAATCATCAGCCTTTGCGCCACACACCGCATAGCCGTGGTGCCTCAGGGCGGCAACACCGGGCTGGTAGGCGGCGGGGTGCCGCAGTCGACGGCAGAACACACCGAGATCCTGTTGTCAGCCCGGCGCCTGGCGGCCATCCGGGAGGTCGATCCGGACAATTTCAGCCTGACCGCCGAGGCCGGTTGCACGCTCGCGGCGTTGCAGGCGGCAGCGGCTGCCGCAAACCGGCTTTTTGCGCTCAGCCTGGCCTCCGAAGGCAGTTGCCAGCTGGGCGGTGCGCTCTCTACCAATGCCGGCGGTACCGCCGTCCTGCGTTTCGGGACCATGCGCGAACTGGTCCTTGGCATCGAGGTGGTCCTTCCGGATGGCCGCGTGCTCGAGGGCCTCCGGAGCCTGCGCAAGGACAACACGGGATATGACCTCAAGCAGCTGTTCATCGGGGCAGAGGGCACACTGGGCTTCATCACCGCCGCCACCTGCAAGCTGTTTCCGAGGCCCCGGCAGACAGTGACCGGCTGGGTTTCAGTTCCGGATGTCGGGAGTGCCGTAAGGCTCTTCGGAGCGGCCCGGGAACAACTCGGGGACGAGCTCACGGCATTCGAGTTCGCCAGCGACGCAACGCTCGATCTGGTCCTGAGCCACATACCCGGGACCCGCAGTCCGCTGGAATCCCGCGCGCCGTGGCATGTACTGCTGGAACTTGGCACCTGCCGGGATCAGTCCGGATCCGATGTACTGCTTACCGACTTCCTCGCCCGGATGCAGGAGCGGGGACTGGTGACGGATGGCGTACTGGCAACGAGCGGTCGCCAGCGTGATGCCCTCTGGCACCTGCGTCACAGCATGTCAGAGGCGCAGAAGAAGGCAGGCGCAAGCATCAAGCACGATATCTCGGTGCCCGTTGCCCGCCTGCCGGCCTTCATCGCCGAGGCCACTGCCTGGGCCGAGCGGGCGGCCCCGGGAGTGCGCGTCGTCGCCTTCGGCCACCTCGGTGATGGCAACGTGCACTTCAACCTCGGCCCGCCGCCAGGCTCCGATCCGGCGCCATACCTCGCACGCTGGGACGAGATCAGTCAGGGTATCCACGGAATTGCGGTCGCGCTGGGAGGCAGTTTCAGTGCCGAGCACGGTATCGGGATGCTGAAGCGTGACGAGCTGGCCCACTGGCGCGGCGGGGTGCCGGTCGACGTCATGCGGCTCATCAAGGGGGCGCTCGACCCCCTCGGGATCATGAATCCGGGCAAGCTGCTGCCCCCGTCGTCCTGACTGTTCCGGAGCGTTACGGCAGGGTTCGCGGGTGCTAAACTGCCGGCCTTTTTGGGGCGCCCTCGCGCCTCGCAGCGGTGGGCCAGAGAACATGAGCAATCCCAAGGACGGTGCAGGCCAGGGCGGCGGCAGCGAGCGCCGCTATTCCAGTGTAGTCGTTGACGGCGTCAAGCAGGCTCCCAGCCGGGCCATGCTGCGGGCCGTGGGCTTTTCCGATGCGGATTTCCGCAAGAGCCAGATCGGCATTGCCTCGACCTGGAGCATGGTCACGCCCTGCAATATGCATATCGACGAGCTGGCCCGGGCAGCCGGGCAGGGTGCTGATGCCGCCGGCGGCAAGTCGATCATCTTCAATACCATTACGGTCTCGGACGGCATCTCCATGGGTACCCCGGGCATGCGGTATTCACTGGTGTCGCGGGAGGTGATTGCGGACAGCATAGAGACGGTGGTCGCTGCCGAAGGTTTCGACGGCTTCGTGGCGGTCGGGGGCTGCGACAAGAACATGCCCGGTTGCGCCATGGCCATGGTGCGCCTCGACCGGCCTTCGATCTTTGTCTACGGGGGCACGATTCGGCCGGGCGCACAGCGCCGCGACATCGTGTCGGTCTTCGAGGCCGTGGGCGCGGTGGCCAGCGGGCGCCAGACCGAGGCACAGCTGCTGGAGGTCGAACGCACCGCCATTCCGGGGCCAGGTTCCTGCGGGGGCATGTACACGGCAAACACCATGGCCTCTGCCATCGAGGCGCTGGGCCTCAGCCTGCCGAACAGCTCGGGCCAGGACGCCGTCTCCAGCCAGAAACGGGATGATGCCGAACGCGCCGGGGCTGCCGTCGTGGAGCTTGTCCGGCGCGGCATCCGTCCCAGCGACATCCTGTCCCGGGAGGCCTTCGAGAATGCCATCACGGTCGTCATTGCCCTCGGTGGCTCGACGAACGCCGTGTTGCACCTGCTGGCAATAGCGTCGGAAGCGGGCATCGGGCTGACGCTCGACGATTTCAGCCGCATCGGTGCCCGCGTGCCGGTGCTCGCCGACCTGCGTCCCAGTGGCCGCTACGCGATGTCCGAGCTGGTGGCCATCGGCGGCATCCAGCCGCTGATGAAGATGCTGCTGGACGCCGGGCTGCTGCACGGTCATTGCCTGACGGTCAGCGGGCAGACGCTGGCCGCAAACCTGGCGGACGTTGCGCCCTATCCGGCCGGACAGGACATCGTCCGCCAACTTGACAATCCTCTAAAGAAAGATAGCCACCTAGTTGTTCTTTATGGAAATGTAGCCCCAGAAGGTGCCGTAGCCAAGATCAGCGGCAAGGAGGGCGTGCGCTTTACCGGCAGCGCGCGCGTGTACGACTCGGAAGAGCGGGCCCTGACGGCCATCCTGGACGGCACGGTGGTGTCCGGTGATGTGGTCGTGATCCGCTACGAGGGCCCCCGGGGCGGGCCGGGCATGCGGGAGATGCTGAGCCCGACGGGTGCAATCATGGGCAAGGGCCTCGGTGACCAGGTCGCCCTCATTACCGACGGGCGCTTCTCGGGCGGCAGTCACGGCTTCGTGGTCGGTCATGTCTCCCCGGAGGCCGCCATGGGCGGGCCCATCGCGCTGCTCCGGGACGGCGACCGCCTGACGATTGACGCCGAACGGCGCACCATCGACGTCGAACTGGACGCCGGCGAACTCGCGAGCCGACGTGCGGCCTGGCGGGCACCCGCGGATACCGTTCCCGTCGGGGCCCTGCGCAAGTATGCCCGCCTCGTCAGCTCCGCCTCCCTGGGCGCCGTGACGACGCGCGATTGAGGGGCACGCCGTGGCACGCAACAAGAGGGCAGGCGGCCAGCAGCAACCACCGTGGGTGGTGCTGAAGTTCGGTGGAACGAGCGTCTCCACGGTGGAACGCTGGGCCACCATCCGTGATCTCGTCCGCCAGCGGCAGGCGGAGGGCTACCGTCCCGTCGTGGTGCACTCGGCGCTCGCCACCGTATCGAACCGCCTTGAGGAACTACTCCGGCTGCCCGCCGCGCGCGAGCCGTCCGCCGCTCTCGGTGAGCTTCGGACCCTGCACCTGAAGCTGGCTGACGCGATGGGGGTTGGGGGTGAGGCAGCTCTCAGTGGCTACTTTGCCGAACTGGAGCAGCTGGTGGCCGGAATCCAGCTCGTTGGCGAAGTGAGTCCACGGGTACATGCCCGCATCATGGCCATGGGTGAACTGATGGCGACCCGGCTGGGCGCGGACTATCTCAAGGCGCAGGGCCTGCCCGTGACCTGGCTGGACGCACGTGAGCTTCTCCGCAGCCTGCCGGCGCCGGGCAACAACGAGCGCAACGGCTACCTGTCGGCAACCTGTGATTTTGCTGCCGACGAGGGCTTGCAGGCACGTCTGGCGGCCGTGGACGGCGTGCCGCTGATCCAGGGCTTCATCGCCAGCAACGCCAAGGGTGAGTGTGTGCTGCTGGGCCGGGGAGGCTCGGACACCTCGGCCGCCTACTTTGCGGCCCGGCTGCAGGCCGCTGCCCTGGAGATCTGGACTGACGTGCCGGGCATGTTCAGCGCCAATCCGCGCGTGGTTCCCGGTGCCCGGCTCCTGCGCAACCTGAGCTATGCGGAGGCCCAGGAGATTGCCTCCACCGGGGGCTCGGTGCTTCATCCCCGCAGCATCAGCCCGTGCCGGAGGCACGGCATTGCGCTGCGTGTCCTGTGCACCGCGCAGCCGCAGCTGCCAGGCACACTGATCACGGCCGGGGCCGGCAGCGACGCACCGCGGGTGAAGGCGATCTCAGGCCGGGGGCGAATCACGCTCGTGTCCATGGAGACCCTCGGCATGTGGCACGAAGTGGGCTTCCTCGCCGATGCTTTTCGCTGCTTCGCTGATCTCGGCCTCTCCGTGGACCTGATTTCCACCTCGGAAAGCAACGTCACGGTAACCCTGGACCCCGGAGCCAATGCCATCGATGCCGGCATCCTTGCTAACCTCCAGGAACGGCTGGGGCGGCTGTGCAAGGTGACTCTGATCCAGGGCGTCGAGGTGGTGAGTCTCGTCGGCCAGAAGATCCGCGGCGCACTGCATGAAATAGGCCCTGCGCTGGAGGCGTTCGAGGAGCACCGTATCCATCTCGTCAGCCAGTCGGCCAGTGACCTGAATCTTTCCTTTGTCGTCGAGGAAGGCCAGGCAAACCGGCTCATCCAGCAACTGCATGCCACCCTGGTGCAGGCGGGCGCGGATGACGAGGTATTCGGGCCCACTTGGTCTGAGTTGCAGGGTAGCGACGGGCCGCCTGCCGGCAGGCCAGAGCCCTGGTGGGTGCGTCGACGGGAAGAACTCCTGGCCATCGCGCGTCGGGAGGGTGCTGCCTACGTCTATGACCTGGCAACGGTCCGCGCAGCGGCCCGGCAGCTCAAGGCGATGCCGGCCGTGAACCGGGTGCACTACGCCATGAAGGCGAACAGCGCGCCAGCGGTGCTGCAGGCAATTCACGATGAAGGCCTGAACTTCGAATGCGTGTCTCCGGGAGAAATCCGGCGCGTGCTCGATGTGTTGCCGGACCTGGACCGGCAACGGATCCTCTACACGCCCAATTTTGCGCCCCGGTCCGACTATGAGTTTGGCCTGGACCAGGGTGTGCTGCTTACCCTGGACAACCTTCACCCACTGCGCTGCTGGCCCGGGTTGTTCCAGGGTCGCGAACTCTTCCTGCGGGTGGATACCGGGCAGGGACGGGGGCACCATCACCATGTGCGCACGGCCGGTACGCATTCCAAGTTTGGTATCCCCCTCTTTGAACTCGATGAAGCCCGAGAGCTGGCCCGTCACAGCGGTGCGGCCATCGTAGGCCTGCATGCCCATGCCGGTAGCGGAATCCTGACACCCGACAACTGGCAGCAGGTGGGTGCCGATCTCGTTGCCATCACCCAGGACTTCAGGGAGCTCAGGTACCTCGACCTGGGCGGCGGTCTCGGCGTGCCGGAAAGGGCCGGTCAGCACCCGCTCGACCTGGTGGCAGTGAACGCAGGCATTGCGGAGATTCGCAAGGCCCGCCCCGACCTGGAGATCTGGCTCGAGCCCGGGCGCTTCCTGGTGTCGGAGGCGGGCGTGCTGCTCGCCACGGTGACCCAGGTCAAGGGCAAGGGACAGGTTCGCTATGTGGGCGTCAACACCGGCATGAACAGCCTGATACGTCCGGCCCTGTATGGCGCGTTTCACGAGATTGCGAATCTCAGTCGCTGGGGCCAGGAGCCGGCCCATGTCGTCTCCGTCGTCGGACCCATCTGTGAAAGCGGTGACCGGCTGGGCAGCGACCGGCTGCTGCCTGGGTGCGAGGAGGGCGATGTGCTCGTCATCGCAAATGCCGGCGCCTACGGCTATGTGATGGGGTCCCGTTACAACCTGCGCGAGCCCGCCGTGGAAGTCGTCATCTGACGGCACTCCTTACCGGTGACGTCGCCGGAGTTCGTTAACCACGTCGGCAAGCGGAATATCCCGTGCACTGAGCAGAACCAGCACGTGATAGAGCAGGTCCGCCGCCTCGGAAACCACTGCGGGTGCCTCGCCGGTGGCGCCCGCGAGGGCGAGCTCGACACCTTCCTCTCCCACTTTCTGGGCGATGCGTACCGGACCGGCCTCGAAAAGGCTCGCGGTATAGCTGCCTGGCGGGGCGCCCGCACGGCGACCGGCAATCAGCACTTCAAGTTCCAGCAGAAAGGCCAGTGAATCGCGACTCATTGACGCACCTCAATACCATCGGCCCGCAGGCGGGCCTTGAGTTCCCGGATGTGAATGGCCCCGCTGTGGAAAACGCTGGCCGCCAGTGCCCCATCGACCTCTGCATCGCGGAACACGGCGGTAAAATGTTCCGGAGCACCCGCGCCACCAGAGGCAATCAGGGGTATGGAAAGCACCTCGCGCATCCGGCGGAGCTGGACAATGTCGTAGCCCTGCCGCACGCCGTCCTGGTTCATGCAATTGAGGACAATTTCACCGGCACCCCGCTCCTGTGCCTGCCGCACCCAATCTTCGGTGCTGAGGCCGGCGGCGGATGACTTGTCCGGATCCCCGGTGTTCCGGTACACCCGGTAGCCCTGCTTTTCCTCGCGGCTGTCCACCCCGACGACCACGCACTGGGAGCCGAAGCGCCGGGCCAGTGCCGTGATCAGTGCCGGGTCGGCGAGGGCGGGGCTGTTGATCGAGATCTTGTCAGCGCCGAAGCGCAGCACGTCTTCAGCCTCGGCCACACTGCGTATACCGCCGGCCACGCAGAACGGGATATCCAGCACCTCCGCTACACGGCAGATCCACTGGCGGTTTACGGTACGGCCTTCAGGGCTCGCGGTGATGTCGTAGAACACGAGTTCATCGGCGCCGTCGTCCCGGTAGCGTTCAGCCAGTGCGAGGATATCGCCCACGACGCGGTGGTCACGAAACTGCACGCCCTTGACCACCTGGCCGTCACGGACGTCAAGGCAGGGGATTATGCGGCGCGCGAGAATGAGCGTAACTCCTCGAGAGTGAGCCGGCCGTCCAGCAGAGCCTTGCCCGTGACGACGGCCGGCACTCCAGTTCCTGCCAGCGCACGGAGATCAGAGACTGAACCGATGCCGCCGGAGGCGATCACACCAGCGCCAGGAAAACGACGCATGCACTCGCCGTAGAGGTCGACATTGGGCCCGGCCAGTGTCCCATCCCGGGCGATATCGGTGCACAGAAAGTGCCGGGCGCCGCGGACGGTGAAGCGCTCCATGAGGTGCCAGAGGGACAGGCCGCTGCTGGTTGCCCAGCCGCGTGTCAGTACGACCGGATCGCCGTCCGCAGGTACCTCCACATCGAAAGCCAGCACCAGATGGTCGGCGCCGAGTTCGTCCAGCCAGGCGGCTGCGGTGTCGGGCTGTTCCGCCGCGACAGAACCGATCACCACGCGCTCTGCGCCCGCCGCCCTGAGGGCCTGGGCACGCGCCAGGTCGCGGATTCCTCCCCCGGCCTGGACGGCGACCCCGGACTGTGCGGTCAGGGCCGTGATGAGGGGCAGATTTGCCGGGCTGCCGGTACGGGCACCGTCCAGATCTACCACGTGCAGGCGGGGCAATCCCGCCGCCCGGTAGCGGGCCGCCACCGCAAGCGGATCCTCGTCATAGACCGAAACCCGGGCGAAATCGCCCTGGTAGAGCCGTACGCAGGCACCGTTCAGCAGATCGATGGCGGGAATAACCTCCATGGCGAGGGGCCTCAGCAGCGTTCCAGGAAATTGGCAAGGATTCGTGCACCCAGCGGGCCGGAACGCTCGGGGTGAAACTGGGTGGCCATGAAATTGGCCCGGCAGACTACCGCGGAAAAGGTCCAGCCGTAATCTGCCGTCCCGCAGGTAGCCGGGCAAGGCGGCGCGGCGAAGCTGTGCACGAAATAGAAGTGGGCGTGGTCGGGAATGTCAGCGAGCAGCCCGCAGTCCTGCGTACGCCGGACGGTATTCCAGCCCATGTGGGGCACCGGCAGTCCCGGAGCCGCCGTGAAGCGTGCCACCCGTCCCGGGATGATGCCGAGGCAATCTACATCGTCCTCGGCTGACGACTCGTAGAGCAGCTGCAGGCCGAGGCAGATCCCGAGCACGGGCTGGGTGAGTTCGGGAATGACCCGGTCCAGACCAGACTCACGCAAACGGGACATCGCAGACGCTGCAGCCCCGACACCCGGCAGGATCACATGCGGGGCCGCACGGATCACTGCCGGATCGCGGGTCAGTTGTCCCTCGAAACCGAGCCGCGACAGGGCGAAGACCAGTGACGCGATGTTCGCCCCCCCGCCATCGACGATAGCGACCTGCGAGGCAGTCGTCATGCCGCTCCTCCGCAGGCGACGCTCACAACATGCCCTTGGTGGACGGCAATGTCTGCCCCTGGCGCGCCAGAGCCTGCCGCAGCGTGCGGCCGAGGCCCTTGAAACAGGCCTCCACCATGTGGTGGGTGTTTTCGCCGCGCACGCGGATGTGCAGGTTTGCCCCGAGACTGTCAGCCAGCGAGCGGAAGAAGTGAGGTACCAGTTCTGTCGGCAGGCCGCCCACCTCCGGGCGGGGGAACTTTCCACGAAACACGAGGTACGGCCGCCCCGACAGGTCGAGGCTGACCTCGGCCTGGCTCTCGTCCATCGGCAGCACGAAGCCGTAGCGGCCGATGCCCCGCTTGTCGCCCAGCGCCCGGCGCAGCGCCTCGCCGAGGGCCAGGGCCACGTCTTCCACCGTGTGATGCTCGTCCACCTGCAGGTCGCCGACGCAGGACAGCGTCAGGGAGAAACCGCCGTGCCGGGCAATCTGGTCCAGCATGTGGTCAAGGAAGCCAATGCCGCTCGTTACCTCGATGGGCTGCTCGGCGTCCAGGTCGACGCGAACCCGGATGCGCGTCTCGCGGGTCTCCCGCAGGACCTCGCCCACCCGGGGCTGGTCGAGAACCTCATGTACCAGCCGGGACCAGGCTGCCGGGTCAGCGGGATCGATGCGCAGCCCGCGGATGCCGAGGTTGGCAGCCAGCGCCACATCGGTGGACCGGTCTCCCGCCACGAAGCTCCGCTCCCGGTCAAAGCCCACACGGAGGGGAAAGTCACCGAGGATGCCCGGATCGGGTTTACGGCACCCGCAGCCGTCGTCACTCCGGTGCGGACACACAAAGATCTCGCGGAAGGCAATCCCCTGGGAACGGAACAGCTCAAGGACGAAGTTCTGCGCCGCGAGGAAGTCCTGCTCGGGAAAAGACGCAGTGCCCAAGCCATCCTGGTTGGTCACCATCACGAAATCGTAGCCGGCATCGCGCAGCCGCGTCAGGGCGGCGATAACCCCGGGCACCAGGCTGACCTTGTCCAGACGGTCCACCTGCTCGTCGGGAGGCTCGTGGATGAGGGTGCCATCCCGGTCCAGAAAGGCGATCTTGGGTGCAGCACTCATTCGCAATCCTCAGTTCGCCAGCGCCTGCAGCAGCCGGTCATTCTCGGCGGGCGTGCCCACCGTCACGCGCACGCAGCCGGGCAGCAGGGGGTCCCAGCCGAAATCCCGCACCAGCACGCCACCCTGCCGGGCTCGCCCGGCAGTCCCGCTGTCGGGGCTGGTTTCCAGCAGCAGGAAATTGGTCTCGCTGGGCCAGACCTTGCGCACACCCGCGATCCGGGGCAACGCCGCCATCAGCCGGTCCCGCTCGGCAATCAGGGTACCGCGCCGTTCGTCGAGCTGCGCACGGTTCAGCGGTGTGAGGCAGCGGAGTACGGCCTCCTGACTGGTGGTCGGAAAGCAGTAAGGGGGCAGGATCCGGCCCAGCAGATCGATAAGGTCAGTCGGTCCGATGAGTGCGCCACAGCGCACGCCTGCCAGTCCCAGGGCCTTGGAGAGGGTGCGCAGTACGACCAGGTTTTCCTGGTCGGCGAGCAGCGCGTGCATCGGATCATTAGCGGCAAAATCCCCGTAGGCGGCATCCAGCGCGACAACACCGCGTCCGGCAAGGCCGGCACACAGGCGGCGAATCTCGCCGTCGGGAAAGCGATTGCCCGTCGGATTGTTTGGCGAGCAGACGAACACCAGCTTGGTTGACGGTGACCAGGCACCCAGAATGCCCTCCACGTCGAGAGCGTAGCCCCGGTCCCGGAGCAGCGGTATGGAGCGAACGGCCGCGCCCTGGATGCGGGCGTAGACCTCGTACATGCCGAAGGTCGGCGGACAGATCACGATTTCGTCGCGGCCGGCCTCGCAGAAGCCACGGATCAGCACGTCAATGGCCTCGCTGGAACCGCGGGTCACCAGCAGGGTGTCGGAGGCGACCGCATAGTAGGCGGCCAGGCGCCGCGTCAACTCGGCAGGACGCGGGTCCGGGTAGCGGTTAAGTCCGTCCCGGCTGTCATCGCCCGGGGGCCGCCAGGGCGACTCGTTGGCGTTGAGGCGAATGAGGCCGGGTACGTAGTCGGCCGGTCTGTAGGCCTGCAACTGGCGGATCGCCGGACGCAGCAGCTGAACCGGTGTGCTCATGGCGTATCCCCGGCCGTGGCGTCCAGGCGGATCCGCACTGCCTCGGCATGGGCATCCAGGCCTTCGAGGCGGGCGAGGGTGGTCACAGTCGGGGCAAGGGCACGCAGGCCTGACACGGTGAGTTCCTGCAGCGTCATGCGCCGCTGGAAGTCCGCGACCGACAGGCCGCTGTAGGCCCGCGCATAACCGTATGTGGGCAGGACATGGTTGGTCCCGCTGCAGTAGTCGCCGACCGACTCCGGCGTCCAGGGGCCTATGAATACCGAACCTGCCGTAGCTATCCGGTCCACGAGGCGGCGGGGTTCACGCACCTGGATGATCAGATGCTCAGGGGCATACTCGTTGGCCACGGCCGTCGCCTCGTCGAGATCATCGACGATGATGGCCAGACTGTGCCCAAGGGCCGCACCGATGATGTCACGCCGGGGCAGTGCGGGCAGTACACCTTCGATTTGCTTCGCGGTTGCTGCGGCAATGGCGGGATCCGTGCAGACCAGCACGACCTGCGAATCAGGTCCATGCTCCGCCTGGGACAAGAGGTCAAGGGCCACGAAACGGGCATCGGCACTGTCGTCGGCCATTACCATCACTTCGGACGGACCTGCGGGCATATCCAGGGCGGCACCGGCCGGATCCAGGGCCACGAGGGTCTTGGCTGCCGTGACCCAGGAATTGCCGGGGCCGAAGATCTTGGCCACGCGGGGCACGGTCGCCGTGCCATAGGCCATGGCCGCCACTGCCTGAGCGCCCCCGACCTTGAAGACCTGGCGGATGCCGCAGGCACGGGCGGCAACCAGTACCGCCGGGTCCGCCGTGCCATCACGCCGGGGTGGGGTGCACAGGATGCGCACCGGGCAGCCAGCCAGGGCTGCAGGGACGGCCAGCATGATGGCCGTGGACGGCAGCGGGGCGCTGCCCGCCGGAACGTACAGACCAACCGCGGACAGGGGGCGGGTTACCCGCTCACAGACCACGCCCGCGGTCGTCTCGACGCGTATGTCTGCCATCTGCTGGGCCGCATGAAACTGCCGGACATTGTCGATGGCGACCCTTATGGCGGCATGGGCGTCGGCAGGAAGGGCGGCATGGGCCGCAGCGAACTCCGCTTCACCGACGAGGAGTTCGCCAGGGTCCGCCCCATCGAGTTCCCGCGTGAGACCACGCAGGGCGTCGTCGCCGTCCCGTCGGACTCGGTCGATGATCTGCTGGACGGCTGCATTAAGCGACGCCCTGTCGCGCATCGCCGGACGGAGGAGTGCCGCGCGCCTCGCTGCTGGACCGAGCGTATTCCAGTTGATCAGTTGCATCGGCGCCTCAGGCCAGCATCTTTTCCACGGGCACGACCAGCACGGACGTGGCGCCGGCATTCTTCAGGCTCTCGAGCGTCTCCCAGAAGACGTTCTCGCGGCAGACTACATGGACGGCAACCCGGTCGTCGCGGCCATCCAGAGGGAGCACCGTGGGGGCCTCGGAACCGGGCAGCAGCGCCGCAATCTGGGCCAACGCCGATTTCGGCGCGTGCATCATGATGTACTTGCTCTCCCGCACCTGCATGACCCCCTCGACCCGCTGCAGGAGCCGGCCGATCCATTCGGACTTGGCGGCCGGAACGGCCACCGGCGTCTGCAGCAGCACAGCCCGGCTTTCCAGGATGGTCTCGCCCTCCCGCAGCTTGTTGGCGAGAAGCGTACTGCCGGTGGAGACCAGGTCGCATATGGCGTCTGCCCGGCCCAGGCTGGGCGCTATCTCCACGGCTCCCGAGAATTCCACGACCGTGGCGCTGATGCCCTGCCGGCGGAGGTAGTCCCGAACGATGGACGGGTAGCTGGTCGCCACTTTGCGACCGGCCAGGTCCTGTACGGTGCGCAGCGCGCTGCCATCCGGATAGGCGAAGGCGAGCCGGCAGTGGCCGTAGTCCAGGGTCCGGAGTATGCGAAACGGATCCGCCGGCTCCTGCTCGAGGAAATGCAGCCGCTTTTCCTCGACGATATTAAGGCCCGCGATGCCGAGGTCGCAGACGTCATCCCGGACGAGGCCAGGAATATCGTCGTCACGAACGAGCAGGACGTCGACGGGCATGTTCTCCCCGTAGGCAATCAGCTGGTCCGGTCCCCGCGTGTACTTGAGGCCGCAGCGCTGGAGCAGATCGAGGGACTGTTCCGTCAGCCGTCCGGACTTCTGGATGGCAACCTTGATGCGGGCAGGTTTATCGGTCATGTGAGGCCTACTTTTTCATGCGTTGCAGTGCTGTCGAGTAACCGCCAGCACCGGTGTGCAGGTAGCGGGCCACCCGGCCGATCGTCGTTACGCTGACGCCGGTCTGCTCGTGGATCTGGCGATAGCTGAGATCCCGGTCGAGGAGCTTCACGACGAGCCAGCGGTCCTTGAGGGCCTGCAGTTCCGCCGGCGTGCAAAGATCCCGGAAGAAGGCCCGGAGTTCCTCCGGACTACGCAGGGTCAGGATGGCCCGGAACAGCGCGAGCTCGGCAGCGGCTTCGTCCCGCGGATCGAGGATGCGGTGTTCCTTCATGTGGCACCGTAATAGCGTATTAACACGCTAGCACGGTAATACAGACAGCCGCCCCGGTCAAGGGCGGAAGCCGGCGCGAACTCGCGAGGTTCAGGCCTCAGGTCGCATCCAGGGCGGCCAGGACGGCGTCACCCATCTGCCGCGTCGACACCGGCGCGATGCCGGCGACGGCAATATCGGCGGTGCGGTGGCCGCCTTCAATGGCCTTCATTACCGCCGACTCCAGGCGGGATGCCTCGTTGGCCAGGCCCAGCGAATGGCGCAGCAACAGGGCGGCGCTCAGGATCGTGCCGCAGGGATTGGCCTTGCCCTGTCCGGCGATATCGGGCGCGGAGCCATGAATCGGTTCGTAAAGCCCGCGGCCACTCTCATTCACGGACGCCGAAGGGAGCATCCCGAGGGAACCTGTCAGCATGGAGACCTCATCGGTGAGGATGTCACCGAACATGTTCTCCGTGACGACGACATCGAAATCGGCAGCCCGGGACAGAAGATGCATGGCCGCAGCGTCCACGAACATGTGTTCCAGGCGGATGTCGGGATAGTCGCGGGCGAACAGTTCGGCCGTGCAGCTGCGCCAGAGGCGGGAGGTTTCAAGTACGTTGGCCTTGTCCACGGACGTGACCCGCCCTCGCCGGGTGCGCGCCAGGTCACCGGCGATGCGCAGAACCCGCTCGATCTCGCTGCGGCTGTAGGTGCAGACATCGGTAGCCGAGTCCGGTGCCCGTTCCTTTCTGCCGAAGTAGATGCCGCCGGTAAGTTCCCTGACGACCATGATGTCGACCCCGACCAGACGCTCGCTGCGCAGTGGGGAGGCGGCATACAGCGCCGGGTGGGTCACGACGGGCCTGAGGTTGGCATACACGCCCATGGCCGAGCGCATCTCCAGCAGGCCCTGCTCGGGCCTTACGGGCGCATCCGGACTGCTCCACTTTGGCCCACCCACGGCTCCCAGCAGTATGGCATCAGCGTCCTGGCACAGCCTGCGCGTGGCCGGCGGGAACGGATTCCCCGTGGCATCAATGGCCGCGCCGCCGATCAGTGCCTCGCGGAACGTGAAGTCGTGACCGTGGCGGCTGGCCACCCGCTCGAGTGCCCGCACCGCCTCGGCCGTGACTTCGGGACCAATGCCGTCCCCACCCAGCACACCGATCAGGGCTGCCATGAGCGACTCTCTTCAAAGCGTGAAATCGCGTCGGACTGATTCAGCAGGTAACCGAGCTGATCCACGCCATTCAGCAGGCAGTAGCGCGAAAACCCGTCGATGGGGAAGGGTACCCCGCGACCATCGGGCAACCGGACCTCGCCCTGCTCTACGTCCACGGCAAGTTCGGCGCCGGGATTGGCCAGGAGCCACGCGTGCGTGTCGGCATCGACGATCACCGGCACGAGTCCGTTCTTCAGCGAATTATTGCGGAAGATGTCGGCAATGCCTGTGCTGATGACGGCCCGGATGCCAAAGTCGAGAAGCGCCCAGGGTGCGTGTTCCCGGGAAGAGCCGCAGCCGAAATTGTGGCCGGTCACGAGGATCTGGCAACCGGAGGCTTCCGGGCGATTCAGCAGAAACCCGGGGCGCGGTGTGCCCGCCGCATCGTAGCGCCAGTCAGCAAACAGCGCCTTCCCGAGTCCCTTGCGCGTCGTGGTGGTCAGGAAGCGCGCCGGTACAATCTGGTCGGTGTCGATGTCGGTCTGTGGCAACACGATGGTGCGCGACCGGATGAGGGTGATCTTCTCCATGGGCTCTCTTTTGCTCCGCATTCGGTGTCGCTGCTCAGTGGGACAGCAGGGGGCGTGGATCGGCGATAGTGCCAGCCACCGCAGATGCGGCAGCAGTCAGCGGACTGGCGAGTACGGTCCGCGCACCGATACCCTGGCGACCTTCGAAGTTCCGGTTGCTGGTGCTCACGCACAGCTGGCCACGGCCGGTCACGTCACCGTTCATTCCCAGGCACATGGAACACCCGGCCTCCCGCCACTCGGCACCGGCCGCCCTGAAGATCTCGTGCAGGCCCTCCGCTTCGGCCTGCCGCTTGACCTGTTCGGAACCGGGCACGACCAGCATGCGCACCGACGGGGCAACCCGCCGGCCATTCAGGACGGACGCGGCCTGGCGCAGATCCGAGATCCGCGAATTCGTGCAGCTGCCGATGAAGACCACGTCTACCGGCAGACCGGCCATCGGTTTGCCGGCCGTTACGCCCATATACTCCAGGGCCTTCCTGAAGCTCGGGTCGCCGTCGGCGGGCACCGCGCCGTTGATGGACACGACCATCCCGGGGTTCGTGCCGAAGGTCACCATCGGGGTGAGCGCGGTCGCGTCCAGTGATACCTCCCGGTCAAAGCGGGCGTCCGGGTCCGAGGGCAACGTCCGCCAGCGGGCGACGGCTGCGTCCCAGGCCGCCCCCGCAGGCGCCATGGGTCGTCCGGCCAGGTACTGAATCGTGGTTTCGTCGGGGGCTATCATGCCGGCACGGGCGCCCGCTTCTATCGACATGTTGCAGACGGTCATGCGCTGCTCCATGTCGAGTCCTCGAATCGCGTCGCCGCGGTACTCGATGACATGTCCGGTACCACCGCCGACGCCGATCTTGCCGATGATCGCAAGGATGATGTCCTTGGCAGTGACGCCGGGACCGAGTTGTCCGGTCACATTGATCGCCAGCGTGCGGGGCTTGCGCTGAAGCAGGCACTGGGTGGCCAGTACGTGGCCCACTTCTGTCGTGCCGATGCCGAAACCGAGTGCGCCGAAAGCCCCGTGGGTGCTGGTGTGACTGTCGCCACAGACGATGGTCTTGCCCGGCTGGGTGATGCCGAGTTCCGGGCCGATCACGTGCACGATGCCGCGCGCGTTGCTGTCGAAGCCCAGGAGTTCGATATCGAACTCCTGGCAGTTCTCGATCATCACCCGGATCTGGGCCGCAGCGGCGGGCTCCGAGACCACATCCAGATCCTTGAGGGACGTGACAGGAACGGTCGGCGTCGAGTGATCGAGCGTGGCCAGCGTGAGATCCGGACGCCGCACGCGCAGCCCGCGGGCGCGCAGCACGGTGAAGGCCTCCGGCGTGGTCACCTCGTGCGTCAGGTGCAGGTCGATGTACAGCACGGCCGGCGCATCCGCCGATTCGGGGACAACAATGTGCTGATCCCAGACCTTCTGGAACAATGACTTACCGCTCATACTTCAGGATTCCTGCAGGACAATGTGAGGAGGGGGGAGCGACGTTCAGCGATGCCGGCCATCGGTGTCGCCCGCAAGCGCTTCCAGCCAGCCCCACTTGTCCTCGGTCTCGCCCCGGAACAGGCCAAAAAACGCATCCTGCAGCGCCAGCGTCACCGGCCCACGGCCGCCGGAGCCAATCGGCAGGCGGTCGACCGACCGCACAGGGGTGATCTCGGCTGCAGTACCGGTCAGGAAGATTTCGTCAGCGATGTACAGGAATTCGCGCGGCAGTACCTGCTCCCTGACTTCGAGGCCCATGTCGCGGGCCAGAATCATGATGCTGTCACGCGTAATGCCCTGCAGGGCAGACGCGGAGGCGGGCGGCGTGATCAGCACCTGGTCACGGACGACAAACAGGTTCTCGCCGGCACCCTCGCTCACGTTGCCGTCGGAGGCGAGTGCAATACCTTCGGCGAAGCCCCGGTCACGAGCCTCGGCACCCACCAGGGTACTGGAGAGATAGTTGCCACCCGCCTTGGCAAGAGAGGGAATCGTGTTGGGGGCAAGCCGCTGCCACGATGACACGCAGACGTCCACCCCTTTTTCGAGGGCTTCTGCACCCAGATAAGTGCCCCATTCCCAGGCGGCAATTGCCAACTCGACAGGATGACCGGGGGGCGGTACGACGCCCACCTCGCCATAGCCACGGAAGGCAATGGGGCGCACATAGGCGCTCTTGAGCCCGTTACGGACGACGACTTCCCGGCAGGCGGCGCTGATCTGCTCGCCGCTCCAGGGAATCTGGATACGGTGGATCTTGGCCGAGTCGAGCAGACGCCGGGTATGGGCCTGAAGGCGGAAGACCCGCGAGCCCGAGGGGGTGTCATAGACGCGGATTCCCTCAAAAACCGATGACCCGTAGTGGAGCGCATGGGTCAGGACATGCACCCGGGCATCCTGCCAGGGCACCAGTTTGCCGTTGTGCCAGATCCATTCCGTGCTCTTGATCCCCATCGTTTTTCCTTCAGCGCTAACAACTGCATTACCGGCCGTCGGGCCCTCAGAGCCGGACGACCTTTTCGCCGGGACTCCCGACGGCCTCCACCTGGCTTGCCCGGCCCTCGTTTTGCCGGGAGACGCGATTGATGACGTCCAGATAGGCGAGGGCGCCCGCTTCGACGATATCGGTGCTGACACCGTGGCCCCGGTGACTGTGACCATTATAGTCCACGGTCACGGTGACTTCGCCCTGGGCATCCTCGCCGACCGTCACGGCACGCACCTCGAAATTGCGCAGTTCCAGGGCTACCCCGGACGCTCGCTCCAGTGCCTTGAAGGCAGCCTCGACGGGGCCGTCCCCTACGGAGGCCTCGTCCACCACACGCCCATCGCTGTGCTTCAGCCGGACGGCCGCGGCCGCAATCGCGCCGGTGCCTCCCGTGATGTGCAGTTCAGCCATTTCCCAGGGGCCGTCACCGCCGGACTCGGCATTCATGATGATGGCCTCGATGTCGGCATCGAACATCTCCTTCTTGCGGTCGGCCAGCTTCTTGAACTCCGCAAAGGCGAGGTTGAGTTCGTCGTCTGACAGGCTGAAGCCGAGCTGCTGGACGCGTTCACGGAAGGCATGCCGGCCACTGTGCTTGCCGAGCACGAGGTTGGACCTGCTGATGCCGACGTCTTCCGGGCTCATGATCTCGTAGGTGGAGGCGTGCTTGAGCATGCCGTCCTGGTGGATGCCGGATTCGTGGGCAAAGGCATTTTCGCCCACCACAGCCTTGTTGCGCGGCACATGCATGCCGGTCACGCTGGCGACGAGGCGGCTCGTCGGGTAGAGCTTGCGGGAGTCTATGCCCGTGACCAGGCCGAAGTGATTGGCCCGGGTCCGGAGCGCCATGACGACTTCTTCAAGGGAGCAGTTGCCCGCACGTTCGCCTATCCCGTTGATCGTGCACTCCACCTGTCGGGCGCCAGCGCCGACAGCCGCCAGGCTGTTGGCCACCGCCATGCCGAGATCGTCGTGGCAATGCACGCTCAGCATCACCCGGTCGATGCCGGGAACATGGGCCCGCAGGTAGCCAAAGAGCCGGGCGAACTCCTCCGGAACCGTATAACCGAGCGTGTCGGGGATGTTGATCGTCCGTGCACCGGCTTCGATCACGGCCGTACAGACTTCGGCGAGGAAGGCGGGCTCGGTGCGCGATGCGTCTTCCGCAGAGAACTCTATATCTTCGCAGTGACTGCGGGCGGCTCTTACGCCCTCGACAGCCCGGCGGATGATCTCCTCCTTGGCCATCTGCAGCTTGTAGGTCCGGTGAATCTCGCTTGTGGCGAGGAACACATGGATGCGCCGCCGCGTTCCCGGCCTGAGTGCTGCCGCTGCCCGCTCAATGTCGTTGGGATGGCAGCGCGCCAGGCTGCAGATCACCGGCCCGTCAATCTCGGTGGCGATTGCCTGCACGGCGTCAAAGTCACCCGGGGAAGCAGCCGCAAAGCCCGCCTCGATGACGTCCACGCGCAGGTCGCGAAGGGCCCCGGCAACCCGCAGCTTCTCAGGCAGCGTCATGCTGCAGCCCGGAGCCTGCTCGCCGTCACGAAGCGTGGTATCGAAGATCAGGACCTGGTCCTGAGGCTGTTTGCTCATGGTCGCTCTCCCGAAAGTACTGCTACCTGGCCGTAGGGTGTCGGACGGATGGAATTAAAACTCTGGCTGGCACTATCCCGCGTGGCAAAAAAAGACCCCGCTACCTTGCGGAAGCGGGGTCTGGGTGATTCGTCGAAGGATTCAGCCGATCAGACGCCCGCTCCGGCACTTGCCAGTCGCAGGGCAAGCAGCAGACGTACGGCGACCAATGCACGGCTTGGCGCACGGACGGACACGGGGCTGAAACGGCAGTTCATGGCCCGGATGGTCGGGGAAGGGCGATCCCTTGTCAACCGCGACGGTCGGATTTGTGCACCGTGCTATCCTCCGCCCCCCCGGGCGGGCCGTGGCGCAGATGGCCAGCCGCCTGCACACCCGCCCACCGGCCATGGAGCTGTCAGCCGCATGCCCCGCATCATTTTCCAGGATACCAACGGCAATCGATCCGAAGTCACCGTACCGGCAGGCCATACCGTGATGGAGGCTGCAATGGACAGCGGGATTGCCGGTATTCTGGCCGAATGTGGCGGGGCCTGTGCCTGTGCAACCTGCCACGCCTACATCGACGAGGCCTGGCTCAGTCGCCTGAAGCCTATGGAGGACATGGAAGACGCGATGCTGGATACCGCGGTCGACCGGCAGCCCAACAGCCGGCTCACCTGCCAGATTGAAGTGACCGGCGACCTGGACGGCCTGGAAGTCGTCGTCGCCCGTAACGAAAGATAGCTGAATCATGCGCCTCGTCACCCTCGACAGTCGTGAGACCGGTGGACGGCCGGCCGCCTGGCTCCCGTCCGGTGAGATTCTCGACCTGACGGTGCTGCCCGCCGGGCTTTCCGGATCACACTGGCGCCCCCAGTCGGTGGTCAGTGTCCTGGCCGAGGGCGAGGAGGGCGCAGCGCGAATCCGCCGCCTGATCCGGGACGTGAACGACGCCGGCGATGCGCAACTGGAAAGCTGGCGGGCCGAAGGCCGGCTGCTGCCCCGCGCCGGGACACAACTGCTGACGCCGGTTCGTCGCCCCGGGCTTCTGCTGATGGTGCCGGGAATCGACGCAGCGCCGATCACTGCCTATGTAAAAAATCCGAACGCGGCCCTGGGTCCGGATGCGGCGGTCAACCTGCCCCACGCCGGAGTCGACGAGCTTTACGGGCAGTGCCTGCTGGGCATCGTCCTCGGACGGGCGCTCTTCCGGGCGACGCCTGCCCAGGCTCTGCAGGCCATTGCTGCGCTCACGCTGGTCGCGGATCTGGGTACGGCCCGGGCTGGACCGGGTTGCTCCACGTCCCGGCAATTCCCGGGAGCCTGCGTCATCGGCCCGGCCCTCGTCACTCTGGACGAGTTTGAGGAAGGAGCGGACTGGTCGCCAGGGGTCCGCATCAACCAGCAGTCGTTGGGCCCGGCGGTTCCCGGTCTCGACAGGACAGCGGTTGCCCAGTGGCTGGCCCGGCTGTCCGGTGATTACGCCTTCAGGCCCGGAGACATCGTCGGCCTGCCGACAGGGCTTGCCGAGTTCACGCTGGGTGCGGGCGACCGGGCGACCTTGAGCTTCGGGGACGGACTGGTTCTCGACTTCAGCATTCAGGCGCAGGATCCGCGCAGCCGGCCCGTCTAGGGCGGCGTCGTGCGCGACCCGCCGTGAGTCACGCCGCCACGCTCGCGCTCACGGCATCCCAGAGCATCCGGCAGGCAGTAATTCCCAGGAACACACCGAAGGCGCGGCGCAGGTTGTTCTGGCTCAGCGTGTGGGCCAGGTGCACGCCCAAGGGAACGCTGAGCAGAGTGGTTGGCGCAATGATCAGCAGGCCCAGCCCGTTGACGTAACCGAGGCTCATGGGCGGCAGGCCTGCGGCATTCCAGCCACCGACCATGAAACCGGCAGCCGCCGGCAGCGAGATTACAAGCCCAAAGGCGGCGGCAGTGCCGACGGCCTTATGCACCGGTGATCCGCAGAGGGTCATTGCGGGAACGCTGAGGGTGCCGCCACCGATGCCCATCATCGCCGAGAGGCCCCCGATGAGTGCCGGCAGGATCCCGGAACCGGCGATGCCGCGGGGGAGGCTTCCGGCCAGTCGCCAGTCCGGGTTGCCGAGCCCCATCTGGATCGCCATGACGAGGCCCACGACCCCGAACACGGCAGTCAGGGCGGCAAAATCGGCCAGGGTGGCAAGCCATGTTCCCAGCAGGGCGCCCACCGCCATGGCGGGGGCCCAGCGGCGGAAGATGACCGGATCGAAGGCCTGCCGGCGGGCGTGCGCCCGGGCGGAACGTATGCTCGTCGGCACGATCGTCGCGAGCGAAGTGCCTACGGCCAGGTGCATGCGTACGGCCGGGTCGATGTTCAGGTAGCCAAAGACCCAGTAGAGAACCGGTACGACCACGATCCCGCCACCCACGCCCAGCAGGCCGGCCAGTGTTCCGCCGGCAAGCCCGGTAGCCGCGAGCAGGGGCACGAGCCAGAGCAGCAGCTGGAGTGTGGCCGGATCGGACAAGGACGCGTCCCGGGGTCTGAAGCGGGCGGAATTGTAGCCGAGCAGGCCGGGATCCGGATCCACCGGGGCTGCGTATACTGGCCGCATGTCGAACCGCACCCTCAAGCTGGACGACCGGCTCCACGCCTACCTGCTCGGGGTTTCCCTGCGCGAACCCCCCGTTCTCGCCGCCCTGCGGGCGGAGACTGCGACACTGCCCGGGGCCAACATGCAGATCTCGCCGGAGCAAGGGCAGTTCATGGCCCTGTTGATCCGGCTGCTCGGCGTCCGCCGATATCTCGAGGTCGGTACTTTCACGGGCTACAGCGCGCTCGTCTGCGCGCTCGCCATGCCCGCCGATGGCGAGGTCGTGGCGCTGGATGTGAGCGCCGAATGGACGGCCATTGCCCGGCGGTACTGGCAGGCCGCCGGCGTGGCGGACCGGATCAGGCTTGAACTGGGGCCGGCGAGCCGGACGCTGCAGGGCCTTCGCGACAGCGGCCAGGCAGGCAGCTTCGACTTCATGTTCATTGATGCGGACAAGACGGGCTACCCGGAATACCTGGAACACGGCTGTGCGCTCGTTCGTCCCGGTGGCCTGATCGCGCTGGACAACACCCTGTGGAGCGGCCGGGTAGCAGATCCCGCCGATAGCGAACCGGACACCCTGGCCCTGCGCGCCCTGAACAGCCGCCTTCAGTCCGACCTGCGCTTCGACCTCGCCATGCTGCCGGTGGGTGACGGGCTGACCCTGCTCCGGCGGCGGACTGCGGACGGCTGAGTCCGGCAACCGGGTGCGGCTGCCCGCGCTACACGGCTCCGTAATCAATCACTTCGAGCCGTTCACCGGCCGCACCTCTCAGGCATGCGGCTTGCCTGCCGCCCTGATAAGGGGCAGTGCCCCCGGGTGGCAGGCCACAGCTTGCGGCGCCGGGGGGGATCCGGCCTGCAAAAGTGACGATGGCAATCCCCGGTGGCAGGCCCGGGGCACCCTCGCCGAGGGTCCGGGCGCCCGCCGGCATCTCATCCGCCTCTATATAGCAGCGCCCGCGCAGCGGCAGGGCGGCAATGCGAAAGCGGTGCTCGCGGGACAGTCCGAATTCGAGCGCCATGGTCTGCACGCGCGACTCCATGACGGGGCTGGCCGGTACGCCGAAAGTCGTGGTGAACCACGACTGCATTTCCGCAAGCGACGCGCCCCCCACGATGACGATGAAGGTTCGATCCACGGCGCAGCGGGCCTCGGGAGCCGGCAGCCCGGGGACGGCACGCTTGAACTGGGTCAGGTAGAGGATCTCGCCGCCGGGCCCACGAATCTGCATGGCCCGGATGTCCGGGCAGAAGGACAGATCCATCGGCGGCGCGACGATCTCGAAGGGGGAGTGCGCGACCCGCCGGGCCATGGCATCCACGTCGGCAACAATGAGCTCTGCGGCGTTCCATCCGTGCCATGTGAATGCCCGGTAGCCCGTTTCGGCCGGAACCTCCACGAAGCGGAAAATGAAGTCCGAGGCGGCGGCCGGCGCCATCAGCAGCATCGGCGTCCCGGCCAGGGCGGGTACTCCCCACAGACCGGCCTGCGCCGGCGAGACGGCCTCGCGTCCGACGACCCGATAGTCCAGGCTGGCGCCGTAGGCAGCCTCCGAAGCCTGCAGTGACGGCGTCCGGACCGTGACGCAGGTGATGGGTCCGAGCCGGACGTCGTCGCTCACCCGCGCGGGATCCGTCAGATCACGCCGCGGGCGCGCAGGTCGGCTATGCGCCGGTCGTCGAAGTTCAGCAGCGTCCGGTAGATCTCGTCTGAATGCTCACCGAGTTCCGGTGCAGGTGTCCGGACGGCCCCTGGCGTCTCAGACAGCTTCGGCGCCACGTTCTGCATGCGCAGTTCGCCAAACTTCGGGTGAAGCGTGGACACGATGGCCTTGCGGGCCTGGAAATGCGCATCCTCCAGCATTTCTGGCGTGCGGTAGATCTTTCCCGAGGGAATGCCGAACCTGTCCATCAGGGCCTCGAGAGGGGCCGCATCGACGGTGCGGGTCCACTCCGAGATCAGGTCGTCCAGTTCCTTCTGTCGGGCGCCGCGGGCCGTGTGGGTGGCGTATCGCTCATCCTTCGCAAGCTCTGGCTGGCCCATGGCATCCGCCAGGCGTCCGAACACGGTGTCCTGGTTGGCGGCGATCAGGATCATGCCGCCATCGCGGGTGGGATAGACATTCGATGGCGCGACGTTGGGCAGTATTGCCCCGGTCCGCTCCCGGATATAGCCGGTCTTGTCGTACTCGGTGACCAGCGACTCCATCATGTTGAGCACGGCTTCGTAGATCGCCGAGTCCACCACCTGGCCCTTGCCGGTGCGCTCCCGGTAATGCAGTGCGGACAGGCCACCAATGCAGGCAAAGGTTGCCGCCAGCGAGTCGCCGATGCTGATACCCATGCGGCTCGGTGGTGTCGAGGGATCGCCACAGACGTAACGCAGCCCGCCCATGGCTTCACCCACCGCACCGAAACCGGCGCGACTGGAATAGGGCCCGGTCTGGCCGAATCCGGAGACGCGGATCATGATCAGCCCGGGATTGATCTGGCGCAGCTCCTCCCAGGACAGGTTCCAGCGCTCCAGGGTGCCGGGACGGAAGTTTTCCAGGAGGAAATCAGCCTTGGCAATGAGGTCGCGGGCAATGGCCTGGCCCTCGGCGTCCCGCAGATTCAGCGTAACGGACTTCTTGTTCCGGGCCACCACCGGCCACCAGAGGGACATCCCGTGGGCCTTTTCCCGGCCCCATTCGCGCATCGGATCGCCCTGGCCCGGTGGCTCGATCTTGATCACCTCGGCGCCGAAGTCGCCCATGAGCTGCCCGCAGAACGGACCCGCGAGCAGGGTGCCCATCTCGATGACGCGAAGGCCCGCGAGCGGGCCCGTTACTGAGTGCTTTTCGTCTGCCATCCTGAAAACCCCGTGAAATCCACTGCCGTTGCCCGGGCCTGAAGCGGTGTTGCAGAGCGACGGCCCCGGGCACCTGAGGCCCATCCGGCCCGACATCCGGCGACAGAGACCCGCCTTCTTCTTGTATCGCTGACTGCGGCGTATAGAATAACGGATTTCCCGCGCCCTGTAAGTCCATGAGCCAGCACTCACGCCACGTTTCGATCATCGAGGTTGGCCCACGGGACGGGCTGCAGAGCGAGCCGGAAGTGCTGCCTACCGCCACCAAGATCGAGTTCATCACGCGCGCCCTCGACGCCGGCATCCGTCGCCTCGAAGTCGCAAGCTTCGTCCACCCGAAGCGTGTCCCCCAGATGGCCGATGCGGAGGAAGTGATTCGCGGTCTGCCAAAGCCGGCCGGCGTCACTTACATCGGGCTGGTGCTCAATCGCAAGGGTTTCGAGCGGGCGCAGCAGACCGGTATTCACGAAATCGGCATGGCGGTCGTTGCCAGCGACACCTACAACCAGCGCAATCAGGGCGTGCCTACGGCAGAGTCGGTGAAAGCCTGGGTAGACATTTCCCGGGCGGCGCGCAGCGCCGGGCTCCGGGCCAACGTAATGATCTCCTCGGCTTTCGGTTGCCCTTTCGAGGGCGAGGTTCCCCTGCGTCATGTGCTCGACCTGGTCGAGCAGGTGATGGAAGGCGAGCCGGTCGAACTCGGCATTGCGGACAGCATCGGCGTCGCCGTGCCCCGTCAGGTGAGCGAACTGCTCGCGGCCGTGCGGGAAAAGGCTCCCGGCATCCCGATCCGCTGCCATTTCCACAACACCCGGAATACCGGTATCGCCAATGCCCAGGCGGCCCTGGACGCGGGCGTCGCGTCTCTGGATGCCAGCATCGGGGGTATCGGCGGATGCCCCTTTGCGCCGGCCGCGACCGGCAATATCCCGACCGATGACCTGCTGTACATGCTGGACAGGTCCGGCGTCGAGACCGGCGTGTCGCTCGACAAGATCATCGAAACGAGCCAGTGGCTGCAGACCCAACTGGGGCGCAGCACACCGGCCATGCTGCCAAGGGCCGGGCGCTTTCCGCAGGTTGCGGAGCTGAACCGGGCGCGGCTGGCAAGCTGAGGCAGAGATAAAGCAGAACTAGCACGCGCAGCGGGCACGTTTCCGCAGGGCAAGCACCGGGCCCGTCCGGTGTGTCCCGCAAGCACCCACTACGATATTCCAGAGTCAGAGCACTGATATTCATCGGAGAGGCCTGAGTTATGAGTTACCGGTTAGGCGTTGACGTCGGTGGCACTTTCACCGACCTGCTGCTCATCAACGAGCAGAACGGCGATATCTTCACCGCCAAAGTACCCAGCACGCCCCACGATTCCTCCGTTGGGGTGCTGAACGGCATCGAGCGGGTCTGCAAGAACGCCGGCATCGATCCCATCAAGATCACGCATTTCATGCACGGCACGACCGTTGCCACCAACACGGTGCTGACCGGCAGTGGCGCCAAAGTCGGACTGGTCACCACCAAGGGCTATCGCCAGGTGCTGCAGATTGCCCGGTCCTTTGTCCCGGGCGGCCTGGGCGGCTGGGTGATCTACAACAAGAGCCTGCCGATGGCGCCGCTCGCCCTGACCATCGAGGCCGATGAGCGCATCGGCGCCAGGGGCGAGGTCGTGCGCAGGCTCGATGAAGCGAAACTGCGTCGCGACCTCAAGGCCCTCGGCAAGAAAGGCATCGAGGCGCTGACCGTTTCCCTGATCAACTCCTTTGCCAATGCCGATCATGAGCAACAGGTAGCCCGGATTGCCAGGGAAGTACTGCCTGACATCCCGGTGTCCCTGTCATCCGACATCGTCCCGGAGATGCAGGAATACGAGCGGACCATTACGACGGTCGCCAACTCCTACGTGCGCCCCAAGGTGCAGACCTACGTGCGCAACCTCCATCGCCAGCTGCAGAAGACCATGAGCAAGGTGCAGTTGCACATCCTGCGGTCGGACGGAGGCCTGGCCTCGGCCAAGGCAGCCGAATCCTACCCGGTGAACCTGCTGATGAGCGGTCCAGCAGGCGGCGTGTCGGGCGCGGTCTGGGTCGCCCAGCAGGCCGGCTTCCGCAACCTGCTGACCTTCGACATGGGGGGCACGTCTACCGACGTTTGCCTGGTTGAGAACGCCAAGGCGCAGCTTCGCCGGGAAACCACGGTGGGCGATGTCACGGTCAGGGCATCGTCCGTGGATGTACGCACGGTAGGCGCCGGTGGCGGTTCGATCGCCAAGGTTCCGGCACTGACCAAGGCCCTGCGTGTCGGGCCGGAAAGTGCCGGTGCCGTGCCTGGACCGGCTGCCTATAACCGCGGCGGCACGCTGCCAACGGTGACTGACGCCAACGTCGTGCTCGGTTACCTGCCGAGCGGCGAGGTCAGGCTGGGCGGAGACATGAAGATCCGCAGGGACCTGGCCGAGAAGGCCGTCCAGTCGGTCGCCGATGCGCTCGGTCTCGGCATTAAGGAGGCTGCAGCCGGCATCATCGATATCGTCAACGAGAACATGTACGGGGCACTCCGCCTGGTCTCGGTGGAGAAGGGCTACGATCCACGCGACTTCGCCCTCATCGCCTTCGGCGGCGCGGGCCCCCTGCACGCCAATGCGATTGGCAAGCTCATGAGTTCGTGGCCGGTGATCATTCCGCCTGGACCCGGCGTGCTGTGTGCCTATGGTGACGCCACCACGCGCGTGCGTGACGAGTCCTCGCGGACCTTCATCCGCCGCTTCAGCGAGACCAGCGTCAAGGAGGTTGCAAAGATCTTCCGGGGCCTCGCCAACAGTGCCTCGAAAGCCCTCGACAACGAGGGTATCGCCAAGGCGGACCAGACCCTGAGCTATCAGGTCGACATCCGCTATCACGGCCAGGGGCTTCTGCTCACGGTGGACTTCGGCATCGAAGAGTTCGAAAAGGGCGGGCTCGACGTCATCGGCGAGCGTTTCGACGAGATGCATCGTCAGCTCTTCACCTTCGCACTGCCGCTCGACAAGGAACTCGTCAACCTGCGTGCCGTGGCTGAGGGCAAGCCGACCCACGTGCGTGCCCAGCGGGTAGAGAAGGGTGGCAGCAGTCCCGCTGACGCCGCCTCGGCAAAGCTCAAGGTTTATGTCGAGGGTCGCGACCAGCAGGCCGTCCTCTACGACCGGTCCAGGCTCAAGTCGGGCAACGTCATTCCAGGCCCGGCCATCGTCCTGGAGATGGATTCCACCACGCTGATCCTTCCGGGCCATGAAGGCAGGATCGACGACTGGGGCAACATCCTCATCACCCCCGTCGCCTAGTTCGGCACCGCACAGATCAGAGACAGCCCCAGGATCCAGGAGCAACCCCATGCCAGCCAGAATTGTTGAAACGCGGCCCCGGCCGTTCAATCGGGTCAAGATCGACCCCATCACGCTCGACATCATCGAGAACGCCATGCTGAACGCGCGCTACGAAATGGATACGGTGCTGTTCCGCACCGCCATGTCGCCCGGCATCCGCGAGCAGCATGACGAGTTCCCGATGATTGCCAACCTCGACGGCAAGATGGTCGTCGGCCAGTTCGGCAGCTTCATCTACGGCTTCAAGGCCGCCTACGACGGAACCATCGAAGAGGGCGACATGTTCCTCACGACGGACCCGTACTCCTGCAACGGTGCCGTCAGCCACTCGAACGACTGGCTGCTGCTGCGCCCGATCTTCAAGGACGGTCGACTGATCTCCTATGCGGCCATGTTCGGCCACATGACGGACATCGGCGGCAAGGTGCCCGGCAGCCTGCCGACGGACGCACAGTCCATCTTCGAGGAGGGCATCCGCGTACCGCCCACCAAGATCTACAAGAAGGACGTGCTGCAGGAGGACATCCTCGAGCTGATCCTGCACAACTGCCGCATGCCCCAGTGGAACCGCAGCGATTTCTACGCGATCGTGGCCGCGATCCGCACCGCCGAGAAGCGCGTCATCGAGATGTCCAACCGTTTCGGCGACGACACCTTCTACTCGGCGCTGGAGGATCTCCTCGACCGCAACAAGCGCGCCATGTCCCGCCTGATCAAGGACGCCGTGCCGGCCAAGAAGCAGTACTTCGAGGACTACATCTGCGACGACGGCATGGGCATGGGCCCTTACAAGATCAGGTGCGCCATGTGGCGGGAAGGCGACAAGGTCATCTTCGATTTTGACGGTACCGACCCGCAGTCCATGAGTTCCGTGAACTTCTACCTCAACGAGGAGATGTTCAAGATGTTCTGCGGCGTCTACATGATCATGGTCTTTGACCCCCAGATCATGTTCAACGACGGATTCTACGATCTCATGGAGGTGCGCATTCCGGAGGGTACCCTCCTGAAGCCACGGGCCCCTGCGGCCCTGTCCTGCCGTACCCACGCGCTTGGCCGGATCTTCGACATCCTCGGCGGTCTGCTGGGCCAGGGGAATCCGGATTTCCTCTGTGCGGCCGGCTTCTCCGACAGCCCGCACTTCATGTATTCCGGATACCGGAAGAACGGTGAGTGGTACCAGCTCTATTCGATCGGGTTTGGCGGTATTCCCGGCAAGCCCTTTGGCGATGGCCCGGACGGCCACTCGCTGTGGCCGAGCTTCACAAATGTTCCCAACGAGTTCCTGGAAAGCTATTTCCCGCTGCGCATCGAAGCCTATGAAACGCTGGCGGATACCGGGGGAGCGGGCCTGCACCGGGGGGGCAATGCCCTGCGGGTCGGCTATCGTTTCCTGGAGCCGGGCCAGATCTCCATCCACGACGACCGCTGGCTGACCTATCCGTGGGGTGTCAACGGCGGCCTGCCGGGTGCCCGCAGCCGCAAGACGCTTATCAAGACCAACGGCAGGAAGGTGCTGCTGCCCGCCAAGTGCGATCGCATTGCGGTGGATGAGGGCGACCTCCTGTACTTTGACACCTGGGGTGGCGGTGGCTGGGGCGATCCGTTCAAGCGCCCGGCGGAACAGGTGGCTTTCGACGTAGAGGCAGGGCTCGTGAGTCGCGAGGGTGCCAAGCGATATGGCGTGGTCATCAAGGCCAACGGTACCCTGGATGAGAAGGCCACACGGTCACTGCGTGCCCGCATGGCCAAGAAGCGCGGCAAGGCCAAGCTCTTCGATTTTGGCGGAACAATTCCGGAGCTGAAGAAGAGGTGCAAGAAAGAAACGGGCCTGGAGCCACCGGTACCACCGGTCTTCCAGAGCCGCTTCCGGACCCCACCGGCGTCAGGCAAGCCGGCCGCCGGCAAGAAGGGCCAGCGCAAGGTCGCCTGACGCGCCCGCCTGACATCGCCCGGTCGCGATCACCGCGCGATACGGCACAAAGGGCCCGGCATCCCGATGCCGGGCCTTTTTTTATCGGGGTTTCAGGGGCCGGGATATCGGCGGAACGCCGCGCTCAGGACCCGGGTATCAGCGGCTGTAGCGGATCACCGGCAACCGGGAGGGCCTGGGTCTCGCCCTGGGCGCGGAAATCCTCCCCGATGCGGTTGGCGACTGCCTTCAGGCGGGGCAGGAAGCGCTGCAGGGCCTCGGCCTCCGCTACCGCCGTGCTGGAGAAACGGATCGAGAGGGCAGCAAGCACCCGTTCACCGGCGAGGATGGGCACAGACAGGCTCAGCTCATCCGACACGCGCCGCGTACGCCGCCAGACTGCGTAGCCCCGCTTGTACGTGTCCAGCAGCAGCTCCTGCACCTTCTTGCGATTCGCGGCAGGCTGGTCCTCCGTGCGCTTGGACCTGGCGAGCAGATCGAGCAGGGCATCCTGCTGTTCCTTCGGGCTCCAGGCCAGGTAGGCAATGCCCGAAGCGGAGCCCAGCATGGCAACGCGGAAGCCCGGACCCCGTTTCTCTACGGCAAGGGGGCTCCGGTGGTCAGTCGTCTGGCGGACCAGCATGCTCGAGCCCGACAGCGTGGCAATGGCAACGGGCCAGACCAGTTCGCTGCACAACTCGTACATGTAGGGGCGTGCGATCTGCGTCACCCAGGCCTCGTCGTCGAAGCCATCGGAAAGTCCACGCACCATGATTGTCAGGCGATAGCGCTCGTCACTCACCGCCCGGTAGGCGTAGCCGGCATGGCACAGCGTTTCCAGGATCCGGTAGGTCGTGGTTCTGGGCAGGTCGATCTCTGCAGCCACTTCGGAGACCGTGGCCCCGTTGTGCCGGTTCAGAACATGCAGGACTTCGAGGCCGCGCTGCAGCGCGCGGATGGGACGAGTGGACGTCATGGTGATGAGCCGGACCGCCTGACCAACAGGCGGACGATCTTAATCACTGCCCGCCCCGTTGCCAAGAGCGGGGCGCTTGTCCCGGCCTACGGTTTTCGTGAAACCGCCTCGACTAATAGATAACTGTCGTCGCCTTGGTCTTGAGATAGGGGTCGAGCCCCTCCCGGCCAAACTCGCGGCCCCAGCCGGACTGCTTGTTGCCACCGAAGGGAATGGCGGGATCCACGGCAGCATGACAGTTGATGCTCACCTGGCCCGCATCGATGAGCCCCGCCATGCGATGCGCAACGGAAATATCCCGGGTCCAGACACTGCCCGACAGGCCATAGATGCTGCGATTGGCCTCGTCGGCCACAGCCTGCAGATCGGAGTCTCCAAAAGCCTGCGCGCACAGCACGGGCCCGAATATCTCCTCCCGTGCAATCTTCATGTCCATGCTGGTGCGGGCGAAAAGCGTCGGCTTGACGAAGAAGCCGCGTCCCGGCAATGCCTCGCCGCCGCACATGAGTTCGGCGCCCGACTGCCTGCCCGATGCCACGTAAGCCATGACTCGCTCGCGCTGAACGGCCGAGATCAGCGGGCCGAGGTCGTTCTGGGGGTTGATTCCCGGGCCGATCCGGAACTGGCCGGCCATCTCGGCAACCCGGCTCACCACCTGGTCGAAGATGTCCTGATGGACGAACAGGCGGGTACCCGCCATGCAGTTCTGGCCCTGAAGGAAGAACGCGCCCCGCGTCACCCCCGGGATTACCCGGTCCAGGTCCGCATCGGGGAAAACCACCATTGGCGACTTGCCGCCCAGTTCCAGGGTCACGCGCTTCAGGTTGCCCGCCGCCGCGAGAATGATCTTCCTGCCGACTTCGGTTGATCCCGTGAAAGCGATCTTGTCCACGTCGGGATGGGCGGCGAGCGCAGCGCCCGCCGATTCGCCCAGTCCGGGCACGATATTGATGACCCCGGGTGGGAAGCCGACCCGCGTGGCCAGTTCACCGAGCAGCAGGGCCGTCAGCGGGGTCAGTTCGGCAGGTTTCAGCACCACGGTGCAGCCCGCTGCCAGGGCCGGGCCGAGCTTCAGTACTGCCATGACGAGCGGCGCGTTCCACGGGATGATCGCACCCACCACTCCGATCGGTTCACGCCGGGTGTAGGTAAGTGATTCCCCGTTCCGGACGCCCTGCGGGGACACGGGAATGGTTTCGCCGTGCAGCTTGGTTGCCCAGCCGGCGTAGTAACGCAGGAACTCGCAACCAAACGAGGCGATCGAGTAGTGGGCGACCATCACCGGCATGCCGTTGTCGAGCGCCTCGATTTCGCTGGCCAGCGCAATGCTGGCCTCCAGTTCGTCGGCCAGCTTCAGGATGAGTCGCGTGCGCTCGTAACTGGTGAGGCGCGACCACTCCCCGCGGAAAGCCTTGCGTGCGGCTGTCACCGCCCGGTCGATATCCTCACTGCCGCCCAGCGCCGCGCGGGCGATGGTGCCTTCGGTTGCCGGATCGATGATGTCGATGGACTCACCGGATACCGGGGCCACCCACTCGCCGCCAATCAGCAGCCGGTGGTCGCGGGCGAGAAAGGCCCGGGCTTCACTGCTTGGTGTAATGTTCTGGACTGCGGCTGACATGGCTGATCTCCGGGTGTGAGGGCGGGGAGCATAATTGCCACGGCCGGACCGAGGCAAGGCGGGCAGACAGGCCGCATGGCAGACAGAAGGCAGCGTCCCGTCCAATGAGGCAGTTTCTCTTACGGCTCGTTGCAGCCGAGCGTGCGCTGGCGATCTGCGCCTTCCTGCTGCTCGTGGCTGTCGTCTTCCTCGACGTGGTGAGCCGGGAACTGCGTGGGACCGGATTGCCGTGGGCATTGCAGCTCGGGCTCTACGCCAACTGGGCATTGGTGCTGCTGGGTCTTGGCATTGCCTCGGCGGACGGTGCTCACCTGCGGCCCCGTTTTGCGGACCGCTGGCTGCCCGCCGCCTGGGAGCCGCTGGTGGTGCGCGTCCAGGAGCTGGTCACTGCACTGTTCTGTCTGGGGTTTGTGGCCCTCGCCATCCCGGTCGTGCTGGAGACCCGGGCACTGGCCGAGCGGGGCGCCGTGCTCGGCAACCTGCTGTGGCCGCTGCAGGCGCTCATGCCCCTCGTGTTCGGGCTGGCCGCCCTGCGCCACGGACTCTATGCCTGCTGGCCCGCCTTGCGGCCGCCAACGGACGGCTTCCCCGGAACCCGCGCCCCTCCGGGATGAGCATCCTTGCCCTCATGCTGCTGGTGCTGGCGCTCGTGCTTCTGCGCCAGCCCGTGTTCGTCATCCTGGGCGCTGTGGCCGTTTACAGCTACGTCGTTCTTGCCCATGGCGATCCCCGCTGGATCCTGGTGGACGCCTGGGAAGTGGCGAACCGGGAACTCCTGCTGTCCATCCCGCTTTATGTACTTGCGGGCAACATCATGGCCCGCGGCGGCATCGCAACGCGTCTGGTCCGCGTGAGCCAGGCGCTGACCGCGCCGGTACCGGCCGGCCTCGCGGTGGCTGCCATCGTCAGCTGTGCGCTGTTTGCGGCCGTCTCGGGCTCCGGGACCGTGACGCTCCTCGCGATCGGCCCGGTGATGTATCCGGCTCTCCTCAGGGCCGGCTATTCCCGGTCATTCTCGCTGGGCGTCCTGTGTGCCGGTGGCACCCTTGGCATCATCATTCCGCCCAGCATCCCGCTGATCCTCTACGGCGTGATGACCCAGACCTCGATCACCGACCTCTTCCTGGCGGGCGTGGGTCCGGGACTGCTGCTGACGGGCCTCCTCATTGCCTGGGCGGTCGTGAAGCACCGGCATCTCCGGCGCGGGCGCTTCGATCCGCAGGAAGGCCTCGCCGCCCTGCGGCGCGGGGCCTGGGCGCTTGGCATGCCGGTACTGATACTGGGCGGCATCTACACGGGCATCTTCACCGCGACGGAGTCGGCTGCCGTCGCGGTGGTCTACGCGGGCGTCGTCGAACTGGCCATACACCGGGAACTCGGGTTCCGGGACCTGTATGGCGTGCTGGGCGATACGGTTCGCCTCCTCGGAGCCCTGTTCCCTGTGCTGATGCTGGCGCTCAGCCTCAACGCGCTGCTCACCTACGAACAGGTTCCGGAACTGCTGGTCGCCGGGCTGCAGCGCTGGATTGACAGTCCGACTGCCTTTCTCGTGCTGACCAACGTGCTGCTCCTGCTGGTCGGCTGCCTGGTGGATATCGGCTCGGCCATGCTGATCCTGGCGCCGCTGCTTCAGCCGCTGGCTGCGGCCCAGGGCATCGACAGCGTGCATCTCGGCATCCTGATGGTCGTGAACCTCGAGATCGGCTACCTGACGCCACCGCTGGGCCTCAACCTGATCGTCGCCATGCTGGCCTTCCGGGAGGATTTCCGGACCCTCTGCGTGGCCGTGCTGCCGTTCATCGGCATCCTGCTGGCCGGCCTTCTGGTGGTCACGTTCGTCCCCGGCTTGTCGCTGACACTGCTGCGATGACCTGTACAATGCCGGCCCAGGCCGACGGTCAGCCCCGTGCGGGCGGCAGTCGGGGCAGTACAACGCGACAGCAGCGGAGGACTTCAGCATGACGATCAAGGTTGGCGACCGGATCCCCACGGGCAAGTTCGGGGTCATGACGCAGAGCGGTCCCGGCTCAATCTCCACGGACGAGCTGTTTGCCGGCAAGAAGGTCGTGCTGTTCTCGGTGCCCGGGGCCTTTACGCCCACCTGCTCGAACAGCCATCTCCCCGGTTACCTCAAGCACCATTCAGAGCTGCGGGCGAAAGGCGTGGATACCATTGCCTGCATGTCCGTCAACGACGTTTTCGTCATGGATGCCTGGGGCAAGGACCGGGGCGTGGGCGACAGGATCCTGATGCTCGCGGACGGCAACGGCGATTACAGCCGTGCGCTTGGACTGGAGCTCGATGCCACCGGCTTTGGCATGGGCAAGCGCGGCCAGCGCTTTGCAATGGTCGTCGAAAACGGCGTCGTCTCGGAGCTCAACGTGGAAGCTCCCGGCAAGTTTTCCGTCAGCGCCGCCGAGTGCGTCCTCGGCCAGCTCTGAGGCCAGTCCCCGGATCCGTTCCAGGAGTCTCCCATGGAAGAGATGCAGGTCCCCGCGACCCTGCCGTTCGTCTACGCGGCCTTCAAGTACATCCACATCCTGCTGTTCGTGTACTGGCTGGGTGGGGATGCCGGCGTGTTCTACTCCAGCACCTTCGTCATCAATGACAAGCTGTCCCGGGACTCCCGCCTGACCGCATTCAAGATCTTCATCAACCTGGACATGCTGCCACGCTACTGCCTCGCACTGATGCTCACGGTGGGCGGCATACTTGCCGAGTTTGTCGGCTACCAGCATCCGCTGTGGCAGACGATCGGCATCGTTGCCCTCGGGCCCATCTGGGTCTGGGTCGTCCACATGGTGCATGCAAAGGAGGGGACGGACTTTGGCCGGAGGCTCGCGAAGGGCGACTACTGGTTCCGTTTCCTCATGATTTTCGCGCTGCCCACCTCGGTGGCCTACCACTGGATTACCGGCCCCCTGAAGCCCTATCCGTGGCTGGCGGCAAAGCTGCTGATCTTTGCTTTCCTGATTTTCTGCGGGTTCATGATCCGGAAGAAGCTGCCGCCTTTCATCGAGGGCTTCCGCATGATGGCGGGGCAGGGTGTCACCGCGGAGAGCGATCGCAAGATGTACACGGGGTTGATGGCCTGCCGCCCGTACGTCTGGGCCATCTGGGCCGGCGTGGCGCTGTCGGCCTTCCTGGGCGTCTGGAAGCCCGGAGTCGGCTAGCTTGGCCCCGGCTGAAGGGACCTGGCCGGCAGGGTTGCCGGCCGGGCTCGAGGCGCCGTCAGATGCCGAGCTTGGCCAGCGCGTCTGCTACCTGGCCCACGGTTGCAGCGAGCCTGGGATGCTCGGTCTCGAAACGCAGCATCGCTTCCCGAAGGCCCGAAGCGGCAGTGGCGTGGCGCTCGGCCGGTGCCGCTTCCGGCACGGCACCGAGGTCCTCCAGCACCTGCACGACGAGCGCGCGTGATTCAGGATCCAGCGACTCAGCCGATCCGAGTTCGGTGTGCAGTTCGTGCAGGAGTCGTTGCAGCTTGCTCTGGTCCATTGCGATGTGTCCGTTCCTGGCTGATCGGCTGACGGCGGGGATTATGCCTGCGAATGCCGGGTCTGGGTCACGAGCCACCGCGCGGCGGCTGCGATAAAGTCACCCGGCACGTCAGGCCGTAAGCCCCGGCACTCAGCAGCGCCAGGGTGGCGATGATGCCAGCCACCGGCAGGACATTTCCCGTGTACATCGTCCCCGCCAGGATGCTGAAGCTGCCGCTCAGCACCAGCGCCATCGAACTGGAGAGCCCGGCCGCAGTGCCGGCGATATCCGGGCGGCAGTTGACGGCCCCGGCGACCGCCAGGGGCGTCTGGACCCCGGCCGCAAACATCAGCAGGGTCAGGGGCAGAAGCAGGCTGGGGAGCGTGACTCCCGCCACGAGGATGGCCGCGGGCAGCGCCGCTCCCGCCGCGACGATCAGCAGGGTGGCTACCCGCAGCGCAGGCCCGGCGCCGATCCGGGCCGTGAGTCGTCCGCCGCCCACGGCGCCCGCGATATAGACGAGGCCCATCGCCCCCCAGATGGCGCCGAAGGTGCCCTCGTTCATGCCGAGGTGATCACGGAAGACCACGGCAGCCACCGCCATGAAGGCAAAGAAGCAACCCTGCACGAAGGCATACATCAGCGTATGGCCAAGGAACACGGGCGAGGCGAGGAGTTGCCCGTAGCTGGTGCTCCAGCGCGGGCGTGGCTGCTCCCGGGCACCCGGCGCAAGCGTCTCGCCGAGGCCCCGGTACACGGCCAGCAGCACCAGCAGGCCAAGCGCGGCACTGGCGGCAAAGACCGAGAGTGGGCCGCCAAGGGCCGTCAGCGCGCCGCCGATCACGGGCCCGATGACGGGTGCCACGCCCATCGCGGCACCGATCCATGCCAGGGCGCGCACGGCCCCCAGCGCGTCACAGGTGTCCCGCACGATGGCCCGGGATCCCACCGTACCGACGCTCACGCCCAGAGCCTGGATGAGGCGGGCAATGATGAGGCCGGTGAAGCTGGTCATCAGCACCCCCGCGATGCTGGCCAGGGTGAAAATCGTAAAGCCGGCCAGCATGACCGGCCGACGCCCGTAATGGTCGCTGAGAGCTCCGGCCACGGGCTGCCCGAGACCGAGGCCGAGCAGATAGGCCGCTATCAGGAACTGTGCCTGCCCGTGGCCGATGGCGAAGCGGTCGGCGACCGCGCCGAGGGTAGGCACGACCACGATCATGCCGAAGGGCGACAGGGAACTTGCGACGCCCAGCAGCGGCAGCGATGGCGGGGACCTTCCGGTCAACGCAGGCGCTTTTCAATCTCCGGAATGATCTGGAACAGGTCGCCCACCAGGCCCAGGTCCGCCACCTCGAAGATCGGTGCCTCGGGATCCTTGTTGATGGCAACGATCGTGCCGGCATCCTTGATGCCGGTAAGATGCTGGATGGCGCCCGAGATGCCAAATGACATGTAGAGCTCCGGCGCGATGATCTTGCCGGTCTGGCCCACCTGCATGTCGTTGGGCACGAATCCGGCGTCCACGGCGGCCCGCGACGCGCCCACCCCGGCGCCGATCCGGTCAGCGAGGCGGTACAGGATGCCAAAGTTCTCCGCGCTGCCGACCCCCCGTCCGCCGGAGATCACCAGGCGCGCGGTCTGCAGGTCGGGCCGATCAGAACGTGCGGTCCGGAGTTCGACGACCCGGGTATGGCCGGGCACCTCGGCCGCCAGCTCGACCTCCCTCACGACGGCAGGCTCCGGGTTGCCGCCGGCCGCCGGCTTGAACGACGCGCCGCGCACCGTCGCAACCACCTTCAGGCCGTCGGGAACCTCGACCGTGATGATGGCGTTGCCGGCATAGATCGGCCGCTGGAAGACGCGCGGCCCGATCACCTGCATGACATCACTCACCTGCGGTACCCCGAGCAGGGCGGCAGCACGCGGCAGGAGGTCCTTGCCGAAGGTGGTGGAGGGCGCCAGCACATAGTCATAGCTGGCAGCAAGCTCCACGACCCGCGGCGCCAGCGCCGCGGCGGACGGCCGGTCCGTGCCCGGGATGGCAACCGTCAGGACGCCGGCCACACCGGCCAGGCCGGCGGCCGCCGACGCGACGGCGCCAGCGGCAGGGCCGAAGATCGCGACGTCCGCGCCGGCGGGATCGATGGCCGTTGCACAGCTGACGCAGCGCGCCGTGCTCTGGTTCAGCTCGCGCCCGTCGTGCTCCGCAATGATGAGGATACGGCTCATGCCAGCAACCCCCGTTCGCGCAGCGCGGCCAGCAGGCCGTCCACGTCAGGCACCATGACGCCCTTCGAGCGGGTCGGCGGCGCTTCGTGGCGTACGACGCGCAGCCGGGGCGCGACGTCAATCCCGAGCGTGGCCAGTTCGATGACCTCGATGGTCTTCTTCTTGGCCTTCATGATGTCCGGGAGCTTCACGTAGCGCGGCTCGTTGAGGCGCAGGTCGGTGGTGACCACGGCGGGCAGTTCCACGTCCAGCACCTCGAGCCCGGCATCCACCTCGCGGGTGACCGTGGCCCGGGGCCCTGCCAGTTCCAGTTTTGAGGCGAAGGTGGCCTGCGGCCGGTTCCAGAGGGCTGCCAGCATCTGTCCCGTCTGGTTGCAGTCGTCATCGATGGCCTGCTTGCCGAGCAGTACGAGGCCCGGCTGCTCACGCTCCACCAGGGCAAGCAGTACGCGTGCGGCCGCCAGCGGCTCGATTTCAGCCGTGGTCTGCACGAGGATGGCGCGATCGGCGCCCATGGCGAGCCCGGTGCGCAGCTGCTGCTGGGCATCGTCCGGACCTATGGAGACAACGACAACCTCCCGGGCTTCGCCGCGTTCGCGAATCCGCAGTGCCTCTTCGAGCGCAATCTCGTCGAAGGGATTGATGCTCATCTTGAGGCCGTCGGTGAGTACGCCCGAGCCGTCGGGTCTGACCCGGATGCGCACGTTGTAGTCAACGACGCGTTTCAGGCATACGATGATTTTTTCCAAGGGAATGTCCTGGCTGGCAAGAAGAAGCAAATGGGCAGAGCGCGTATTTTCAACGACCGCACCACGTTCAACAAGCGCACAGGCACCGTGGCCGGCAGGAATGTGCCGTGAGTCCGGCGCCGGAAGGTGAGGCCGCCACCGGCCTGCTGGTGTCACCGGCCGCCCTGGCCGGGCGGCTGGGCGACCCGGGATGGGTCCCTGTCGACTGTCGTTTCAACCTGCTGCAGCCGGAGGCCGGCCTTGAGCTGTACCGGCAGGGCCATATTCCCGGCGCCTTCTACGCGGATCTGGACCGCGATCTCGCCGGCCCGCGGCTACCCGGACTCGGCCGTCACCCTCTGCCGGAACCGGAAGCACTGGCAACCAGGCTCCGGGGATTCGGCATCGGACCCGGGGTACAGGTGGTCGCCTACGACGAGGGCAGCGGCGCATTTGCGGCACGCCTCTGGTGGCTGCTGCGCTGGCTCGGTCACCGGGACGTTGCGCTGCTGGACGGGGGCCTGGGGGCATGGCAGAGCGCCGGCCTGCCCGTTTCCGTCGATGTGCCCGCCCCACGCCAGGGCCTGCTGGTACCGCAGCCGGGTGGCATGCCCGTGATGACCACGGCAGAACTCGGGCACGCGCTGGCGGCGGATCGGGTTCTGCTCCTCGACCTGCGGACGACGGAGCGCTATGCAGGGCAGCGGGAGCCCATCGATCCGGTGGCGGGCCACGTGCCGGGCGCCGTCAGCGTGCCGCTGGCCGGCAACCTGGCGGCAGACGGCCGTTTTCGCCCGTCCGACGAACTGCGGGCCCGCTATCGGGCCGTCCTCCGCGACCGGGACCCCGGCGCCGTGGTCTGCATGTGCGGTTCGGGCGTTACCGCCTGCCACGGCATTTTCGCGCTCGAGCGGGCCGGACTGCCCGGCGCAGCCCTGTATGCGGGTTCCTGGAGCGAGTGGATCCGGGATCCCCGCCGGCCCGTGGCCACCGGCACCGATCGGGGCGCTGGCTGATATCCGGGCAGTTGGCTCCCGCCGGCTTTCCCCGTAAAGTCTCGGCCCCGACGCGCCCGGTGGCGCCCCGTGGTGAATCACCGGCTTTCCCCGTGCACCGTCCCAGGAACACCTGAGCCATGAACAGCAGCATCCTCCAGCGTGACCACCGCTCGATCCGCGGCACCATTGCCTACACCAGCAACAAGCCTGACCGGGTGGGCCAGGAGCGGGGTCGCGAGCACTTCCAGATCACGGTGCACAGCGATGGCCGGCGGACCTGCAGCGCGCACTCCGAGATCGACGACCGGCCGAGCGTGATGCGCGACATCGTCTACAGCCTGGACGAGCACTGGCTGCCGACCGACTGCTTCGTGCGCCTGACGGTGAATGACCGGTTCATGGGTACCGGCTGGTTCCGCTTTGGCCCCGACTTTGCCGAATGCGAAACCTGGACGTCACTCGACGGCCGGGTCAGCCAGCGCATGGAGACGCGCGGCCGGCTGCAGGCCTTCCAGAACCATGCCATTGTCTGTGATGCATGGCATATGCAGCTCTTCGATCGCCACAAGGGACCGGGACTGCAGAGCATCGACGAGATGCTGCTGTCGTCGCCCGACCACCGCGGCGCGACCGGACCCATGCTGTTCAGGATAGGCTTCGGCGTGGAATACGTGGGCGAGGAGAGCCTGACCGTCAAGGCCGGCACCTTCGATGCGCTGCATTTCCGCTTCGTATCTTCGCCGGGCCTGCCCCAGGCGCACCCGCCGTACGACATCTGGTGCACGGCCGATGGCGACTATGTCTTCCTCAAAGGCGTGATCGGCGGCTACATGCTGACCGAGTACGAACTGACAGAACTCGTGCGGGAAGACGGATCCACCTAGTCAGGCGGCTCAGTCGGGCAGCCCCGCAATCTCGACCAGTTCCAGCCATTCGCCGGCCGGTCCGACGGTGACACCCGCGCGCTGGCCGTTGTAGGGGAACTCGCTGATGCGCTGCGGCTCGGCGCGCCAGGACACGTTGACCGCGTCCAGTTCCTCCACGCCGAAGGTGACCATGGCCGGTCCCGGCGGCAGGGATCCCGGCCGGACCTTTCGCGCCACTGCCCTGTCCGGGTACTCATCCAGTTCGAGCAGGAACTCGCGCGGCAGGGGCGCCACGGCCAGTGGATAGGTCGTCTCGGCAGGCAGGCCGAGCGCCCGCGACAGGGTGGTGATCCGGAACGGTGCCACAGGCCCCACCGGCAGGCCAAGGGTGTCGCCATAGAAGGCCCGCAGGGCATCCATTGAAGGCCCACCGACGACCATGATGAAGACCCGGTCGACCGGTGACGCCGCCGGCGTCAGAGGCACGCTGAAGGCCGATGGCATCACCCGCGTGAAATAGAGCAGTTCCCGCGCCGGTCCGATGGCCTGCATAGCGCGCGGCGCATCGGGCGCCGGCCAGAGATCGCGGGGTGCGCCCACGACTTCGAAGGGCGACTCCCGGAACTGAACGGCCAGCGCATCGGGATCCTTCGCGACCAGCTCAACCGCGTTCCATCCGTGGGTCGTGCCGGCCTCGGGAGTCACGGTCGCCGGATCCTCGATGAACCGCAGGTACACGGGGCGACCGCTGGCAGGCTGCATGATGACGAACGGGCGACCGGCCATGGCCGGCGCGTCCCAGAGCGCCGCCTGTCCGGCGGAGATCAGTCCGCGATGGACGGTGGTGAAGCCCAGCTCCGCTTCATAGGCGTTGCCGACGTCGCCGAGGTGATTGACGAGCAGCGTAACTGTGGCGATGTATTTGAGCATGAGAGCAGTTTATACCGTAGGGGGACAGCCGACTCACGACCTTGGGGATCCGCCGGGATTCCGGTATGGTGGCCAGCCGGTTTCAGGGGGAGTGTGGTCGGGCATGTCAGCACGCGGCGGCAACGGGTTCTACTACGGCTGGATCATTGCCTTCGCATCCTCCTTCATCCTGGTGATCACCAACGGGATGACGCTTGCCGGCCTGAATGTCTTTGACAGGCCCCTGCTCGAGGCCCTGAATGCCGCCACCGGAGAGCCCGTCAGCCTGGCCCAGCTCAAGACCCGCGACGCCATCACGCTGATCGTCAGCGGCCTGATGGCGCCGCTGGCGGGCGCGGCCGCAGACCGCTTTGGCGTGCGCCCGCTGATGATCGTCGGCGCATTGCTGCTGGCCGCCGGCTACTTCCTGTACTCCACCGTCGACAGCCTGGCCCAGATCTACTGGATCCACGTGCTGTTCGCCTCGGCGCTGGCTTCCTGCGGCCTGGTGGTCAACGTCATCCTGATTTCCCGCTGGTTCATCAGGGACCGGGGGCTGGCGCTTGGCATCGCCCTGGCGGGCACCAGCCTGGGCAACGGTACGCTGCCGCCGATCAACGTGGCGCTGATGAGGGAGTTCGGCTGGCAGGGCGCGTTTGCCTGGACAAGCCTGCTGCCGCTGGTCCTGATCCCCGTGATCCTGTTCGTGATCCGCGAACGCCCGGTGGACCTCGCCAGCCAGCAGCCCAGGGGGCAGGAGGCGGTCGCCGGCGCCGTACAGTCTGGCGGCATGACGCTCGGCGAGGCCGTGCGCACCCGCAATTTCTGGATCCTGGCCGGGATCGCCATGTTCAGCTTCTTCTCGATCATTGGCTTCCAGGCCCATCTCAACCTGTACATGCTGGAGCGTAACTTCAGTCCGATGGACGCCGGCCTCAGCTATACGGTGCTGTTCTACATGGGCCTGATCGGCAAGATCCTGAGCGGCCTGCTGGCCGACCGGCTGGGCAAGAAGGCGGTTTTCGTCACCACGCTCGGCATCATGTTTGGCGGTGCCGTGGTCCTGCTGCAGCCGGCGGCTGCGGTCATCTGGGCCGGGCTTTTCCTGTTCGGTCTCGGCTGGGGTGGCCTGTACACGCTCCTGCAGCTGCTCGCTGCCGACTATTTCGGCCCGCGCCACCTGGGCAAGATCCTCGGCTTCGTGACCGTGCTCGACACCCTTGGCGGCGGGCTCGGCCCACCGCTCATCGGTGCCATCCGCGACCAGGCTGGCAACTACAGCCAGGCGTTCATGCTCATCGTCGTGCTGATCGGTCTTGCCTTTCTGCTGGCCACCCGATTCCGGCTGCAGCGGATTGCACGTTAATATTCACCCGCAAGGCCCATCCGGAGTACCCGCATGCCAAATCCCTTCAAGCCCAGTGAGGCGCTCCGCGGCGTCCGTTACGAGATCCGGGGCCGGCTCGCCAATCATGCCCACGAGATGGAACGGCGCGGATACGAGATCATTTCGCTCAATATCGGCAATCCTGGCCGTTTTGGCTTTCGCGCTCCCGAAACGATGCGCCTTGCGATGATCGAGAACCTGGCGGCGGCCGAGCCCTACTCCCACCAGAAGGGCATCTTTCCGGCCCGCGAAGCCGTCGTGATGCAGCAGCAGGCCCGGGGCGTCAGCGGGGTAACCGCCGACGACGTGTTCATCGGCAACGGCGTCAGTGAACTGATCGACCTGACGCTGCGCGCACTGCTCGACCCCGGCGACGAGATCCTGGTGCCGAGCCCGGACTATCCGCTGTGGACGGCCAGCGTGACGCTGAACCAGGGCCGCGCGGTGCATTATCCCTGCCGGCCCGCCGCCGGCTTCGAACCGGACCTCGACGCACTCACGAGCCTGATTACGCCGCGCACGCGCGGCATCGTGGTAATCAACCCCAACAATCCGACCGGTGCCGTCTATTCAGAGGACACCCTCAGGGCCATCGTCGCGCTGGCGGAGCGCCACCAGCTCGTGCTGTTCAGCGACGAGATCTATGACCAGATGACCTACGACGGGGCCCGCTTCATCCCGCTCGCCACGCTGGTCAGCGACACACTCTGTGCGACCTTCAGCGGCCTGTCGAAGGTCTACCGGGCCTGCGGTTACCGGGTGGGCTGGGTGTCCTTCAGCGGCAACCGGGAACACGCCGGGGACTACCTGCAGGGCATGGATCTGCTCGCCTCGCTCCGTCTGTGCAGCAATGTGCCCGGACAGTGGGCCGTGCAGACGGCACTGGGCGGCTACCAGAGCATCCAGGAGCTGATCCGCCCCGGTGGCCGGCTGTACGAATCGCGGCGCGTGATCCTGGATGCGGTGGATGCAAGCCCCTACCTGACGGTAGAGCCCCCGCGCGGCGCCATGTATGCCTTCGTGGGCGTGGACCAGCAGCAGCTGCCGGGATTCGACGATCAGGACTTCGCCCTCGACCTGCTGGAGAAGAAGCACGTCCTTGTGGCCCCGGGCACCAGCTTCAACACCCGCGACAACTGTTTCTTCCGCATCACGAACCTGCCGGACGCGGACACGCTGCGCGAGGTCTTCAAGCGCATGCACGAACTCCTGGACAGCTATGCCGCCGAACGGGCGGCCTGATACACCGCTCGCCGGCCCGCCGGCCGGCAGCACGACCGTCACCGCGACCCATCGCCTTGCCCGGGCGCGACGCCGCGACTGGGACAGGCAGCAGGCCGGCCGGGGCCTCAGCGCCTGGCCGACCCCGGACATCCTGCCTCTGGATGCCTGGCTGCACCGGCTCTGGGAATCCGCCCTCGTGGCCGGGCATCCGTTGGGCGACAGGCGTCTGCTGCGACGGGAAGAGAGCCGCTTCCTGTGGAAGCAGATCGTGCAGCAGGACGCACCGGGTCCGGATGCGGGCCTGATTGGCGGGCTCGCCTCGTCGGCGTGGCGACTGTGCCAGACCTGGCAGATTCCCGTCGCACAACTCGTTGCCGCGGCGGAAACAGCCGATCACCGGGCCTTTGCAGGCTGGGCGGTTCGCTATGGCGCCCTGCTGGATGCCCGGCGCTGGACCGACGAAGGACGGCTGCTCGCGGCCCTGGGCGACGGGCTGCCCGCGCTGCCTGGCGAGGCCATCGCCGAGCTCCGCTTCGCAGGCTTTTACCCGTGGACGCCCGATCTCGAGACTCTCGCGACGCGTCTGCGCGCTGCAGGCACGACGGTCAGCCGGGAGGCAGACGAATCGGTGGCGCCGGGTCCACCGGCGCAGGTCACCGCCCGGGATGATGACGATGAGCTGTGCCGGGCCCTGGCCTGGGCAGCGGACCGGCTCCGCACCGACCCCGGCGCCGATATCGCGATCCTGGTCCCCGACCTGGAACGTCAGGCGGGCCGCATCCGGAACCTCGGGCTGAACCTGCTGGCGCCGGGCTGGCAGCTCCGGGAGAACAGGGTCCCGCCGGTCTCTCTGTCGGGCGGACGTACCCTCACCGACTACCCGGTCGTGGACAGTGCGCTGCGCCTGCTCGACTTCACTCTGGCAGGCGGTGGCTTCGCCGAAGCCAGCATCCTGCTGCGTTCCCCGTATTGGGCTGGCGGCTGCGAGGAGCGGGCGGGGCGGGCGCGGGCGGAGCTCCGCCTGCGGCAGGTGCCGCTGAACGACGTGGGCGCTGGGCAACTGGCGGGGATTGTCGCCACCGCCGCCCCGGATGCGGCCGTGCGCCTGCGCCAGATGGCGCGCACCGCGACGGCGCAGCAGGGCGCCGTCCGGCCGGCCAGTGCGTGGGCGAAGCTGTGGTCCGGACTGCTGGCCACGGCGGGCTGGCCGGGGGACCGGTCACCGGGCAGCGAGGAATATCAGGCCACCGCTGCCTGGCAGGAACTGCTGGAAGCCTTTGCCGCCAGCAGCGACGTGCTCGGACCCCTGGCCGCCGGGGCGGCACTGGCGACCCTCCGCGAACTGGCGAGGGAGCGGGCCTTCGAGCCGGAATCCGTGCCCGGCTCGGTCCAGGTGATCGACATGGCCGAGGCTGCCGGCCAGCAGTTTGACGGCCTCTGGATCTGTGGAATGACGGCGGAGCGCTGGCCGCCATCCTGTCGCCTGCACCCGCTGGTACCGGTAGCGCTGCAACGGGCCGTGGGCATTCCCGACGCGTCTCCGGCAACCCTCCGGACCTTCAGAGAGGCGCAGCTCGGACGACTGGTGGGCGCCGCGCCGGCCGTGACCCTGAGCTGGGCCCGGGTGGAAGAGGGCGCGGAGGTATCGCCGAGTCCGCTCCTGGCGGGTCTGGTCGCGCCGCCCGATCCGGTGGCCCCGGCACCGTCCCCACCCGACCCGCACCCGGACCGCAGCCGCATTGCCGCCTCGGCACGGCTGGAGTCGGTGCCTTCGGATCCGCCCCCCGCCTGGCCGGGTCCGGGTCCCGTTTCCGGCGGCACCGGCCTGCTGACCCGGCAGGCCACCTGTCCGGCGCGGGCCTTCATCGAATACCGCCTGCGGGGCCGGGAGCTGGAAGCGCCGGCCCGGCCGCTCGACCGGCGGATGCGCGGCATTCTGGCCCACGCGCTGCTGGAACGGCTCTTTGCCGAACCCGAATGCCGGTCCGGGCTGCAGGCGCTCAATGACGCTGAACTGGCCGGCGTATTCACTCGCCACGTGGACGATCTCCTGCGCGGGGCACTCCCCGGACAGGAGCCCTGGCTCGCACGGCTCCGCGACCTTGAACGGCAAAGACTGTGGTTGCTGCTGCAGGGGCTGAAGGCGACCGAAGAGGGTCGCACCCCGTTCCAGGTGCTGGCCGAATCGCCCCGGGAGATGGCCGTGGGTCCTCTCCTGCTCGGTGTTCGTCCCGACCGGGTCGACGCGCTGGCCGACGGTCGCCGCGTCGTTCTCGACTACAAGACCGGGCAGGCGAATTCCGCCGGCTGGGCTCGCCCGCGGCTGACGGAGTGCCAGTTGCCGGCCTATGCCCTGGCGCTGGAAGCTGACGGCATCGCCCTGGTGCTGCTGACCGCCGGCGGGGTCCGCTTGCGCGGGGTAGGGGCCGAGGGGCTGGCCGTGCCGGGTATCGCCACGCCCGCCAGGGCCTTCCGGGGAAGGTCCTTCGACTGGGCCGGACTGCTGCAGCACTGGCGGACCCAGCTCACGAACCTGGCCCTTGAGTTCGTGGCCGGCGATTTTCGCCTGAATCCCGCAGACCCGGCTGCCGCCGCCGGGCAGTTTGCGGCCCTGACCCGGGTCTGGGAGTGCACCGGGGCCGGGCCCGGGGACGAGCCGGAGGAGGCCGGCGATGACTGAGTCCCGCAAACCCGCCGATGCGGCGGAGCGCGAGCGCGCCCTGGATCCGGGCGGCTCCTTCCTCGTGCAGGCACCGGCCGGTGCCGGCAAGACCGAGCTCCTCACCCGGCGATTCCTGCGGCTCCTCGCCGTCGCGGAGGAACCGGAGGAGATTCTCGCCGTGACCTTCACCCGCAAGGCGGCGGCAGAAATGCGCCGACGGGTATTCGAGGCCCTGACGGGTGCCCCGGCGGCCGGGGCCGAGGCGGGCACCGGAAACGCCGATGCGCAACGGGCGTCGCTGGTGGCCGCCGTCCGGGCCCGGGATGCCGCCCGCGGCTGGCAGCTCGCCCGGCACCCGTCACGCCTGCGCATCAGCACCATCGACAGCCTGAATGCCGCCCTGGCCAGAGGCACTCCGGTCAGCAGCGGCAGCAATGCGCTGCGGGAGCTGAGTCCGGTGCCGCGGGCCCTCTACCACGAGGCAGCCCGGTCCACGCTCCGGCTGCTGGCGGACGACGGGCCAGTGGGTCCGGCCGTCGCCGACCTGCTGCGGCATGTGGATGTGGATCCCGGCCGCCTGGAACTGCTGCTGGTCGACCTGCTGGCCCGGCGGGACCAGTGGCTGCCCTGGCTGGCAGGGAGCCCGCCGCCCGACGAGGTGCGATTGCAGCTCGAAGCAGGCCTCTGCAATCTGGTCAACCGGGAACTCAGGGAAACCGGCGACCTCATCAGCCCGTCCATCCGGCAGGAACTCGCCGAAATCCACGAGGCCACGCTGCGCAACCGCGGCCTCCCGCCGCTCGACGAGCCTCACGGTGAGGCCGATGCCGGTGTCCGGCTCGCCTGGTGGCGATCGGCCCTCGGGCTCCTGCTCACCAAGGAAGGAAACTGGCGCAAACCGGGGGGCCTGAACAGGACGGTGGGCTTCCCACCGGATCAACCGGCGCTGAAGGAGCGGGCCGCCGCCCTGATGGAGGAACTCCGGCAGGTGCCGCGACTGCTCGAAGCCCTGGCCCACCTCCGGGACCTGCCCCCGCCCGTCTACCCGGAAAACCAGTGGCAGGCACTGGCGGCCCTGATGGCGGTGCTGCCCCGGGCCGCGGCGGAACTCATTCTGGTCTTTGCCGCCCGGGGACAGACGGACTACATCCAGGTTGCCACCGAGGCACTGGCCGCACTGGGCGACGAGGACGTGCCGAGTGAGCTGGCGCTGCGTCTCGACTGGCGGCTCCGGCACATCCTGGTGGACGAGTTCCAGGACACCTCGCGCGCCCAGTACGCGCTCCTGACTGCACTGACCCGCGGGTGGACGCCCGGTGACGGACGCACCGTCTTCCTGGTCGGGGATCCCATGCAGTCTGTATACCGCTTCCGCCAGGCCGAGGTGCGGCTCTTCCTGGAATCGCGCCACAGCGGCCTGCCGGGCATCCCGCTCCAGTTCCTGCGCCTGCGCTCCAATTTCCGTTCTGAACCGTCCCTGGTGGCCTGGGTGAACGAGCGCTTCCCCCGGATCTTTCCCGGCGAGGACGACCTGCTGTCCGGCGCCGTGGCCTTCGCGCCCGGGGCCGCGGAGAGGACCGGCGAGGGTGCGGACGGACCCGCCGTGACGCTGGAGGCCACGCCCTGGAACGCACCGGAGCGGGAGGCGGAACAGGTGGTGGATCGGGTCCGGCAGGCGCTACGCAACTGGCCGGACCAGAACATCGGCATTCTCGTGCGCAACCGCAGCCACGCGACGCCCGTCGTTGCCGCTCTCCGACAGGCCGGGATTCCCCTCGGTGCCTCGGAACTCGTGCTGCTGGGGCGCACGGCACTGGCGAGCGACCTGCTTGCGATCACACGGGCGGTCCTGCACCCGGGCGATCGACTCGCCTGGCTGGCGCTGCTGCGGGCGCCCTGGTGCGGGCTCACCCTTGCCGACCTTGCAAGCCTTGGCCGGGCAGACCCGCACCTGACGCTGCTCGAGCACGCCCGCCGGATCGTGGGCGAAACGACCGTGCCGGCCGGGGATCCGGTCCCGGCTCTCAGCCCCGATGGTTGCCGCCGGCTCATGCGGGTCATGGCGGCGGTCGAGCGGGCACTCGGGCGCCTGGGCACAATCCCGCTGCGGGCCGTGGTGGAGGGTCTGTGGCAGGAACTCGGCGGCCCGGCGACCGCCGGCGATGACCTCCCGCTGGCGGATCTGGTCCTCGCGCAGATCGCACGCTTCGAGACCGGTGGCACCTGCCCGGACGTGGAGGCCCTGGCCCGGGACCTCGACGAACAGCCCGCATCCCTGGCGGATGCCCGGGAGCCGGTGCAGGTGATGACCATCCACAAGGCCAAGGGGCTGGAGTTCGATACCGTCATCGTCCCCGCTCTCGGTCGGCCGCCCCGCAAGGACGACCGACCCATGCTGCTCTGGGATCAGCCCGGACTGAAGGCGGGTGAGGACGAGGACCGCATCGGCGTGCTGCTGGCGCCGGTCAACGCCAGCGGTGCGGCGACCGACGCGCTCTACGAACTGCTGTGGCGGCTGCGCCTTGCCCAGGGCCGGGCGGAGGATGACCGGCTGCTGTATGTGGCCGTCACCCGGGCGAAGCGCCGCCTGCACCTGCTGGGACAGACCCGCCGCCGCCGGGACGCGGCCACCGGTGAGATGCTATCCGCACCGGTGGCCCGCAGTCTGCTGGCGGGCCTGTGGCCCGCACTGGCTGCCGAGTGGCCCGCTGAAGCGGGGCCTCCGGCCCTGCCGGTGGCCGATGACCGGTTCCCGGAAGCCGACCCGACGAGCGACTGGTTCCAACCCGTGCTGCGCCGCCTGCCGGTCGACTGGCAGCGCCCGCCACCGCCGCCCGGCCTGTCCCTCACCGCCGCCGAAACCACGCCCCCGGCGCCGTCGCCCGCCTATGACTGGGCGGGAGCCTGGACCCGGCAGGCAGGCTCGGTGGCACATCGCTGGCTACAGTTCATCGCGAGCCGTGGCGTCGAGACCTTCGACGCGTCCGACATACGGGCCCTGGAACCCCGGTGCCATCAGTTGCTGCTTCGCGCCGGGGTCGAGGACGAGTTCCTCGGGCGGGCCACGGAGCGGGTTCTGGAGGTGCTGCGGCGAGCGGCGGGCGACGGGCAGGGTCGCTGGATCCTTTCCGGGCAGCACGCCGGGGCGGTGAACGAGTATCCGCTCACCGCGATCCTGGACGGCCGGACCCGGCATCTGGTGGTCGATCGTTCTTTCGTCACGCCGGACGGCGTGCGCTGGATCGTGGACTACAAGACCGGCAGCCACGAAGGCGGCGACCGCGAAGGCTTCATCGCCTCGGAAGTGGAGCGCTACCGGGAGCAGCTGCGGGCCTACCGTCGCGCCTTTGCCGCCCTGGACAGCCGCCCGATGGAAACGGCCCTGTACTTCCCGTTGCTCGGGCTCCTCCAGAGCGTCCCTGCAGGGCCCGCCTCAGAATGAACCGGCCAGGCTGAACTGCCGGGCCCCATCCGCCGTCGGGGGGCCCAGCATCTGCAGCGCTTGCGCCAGTTCCGGAGGGCTGTCCGGCCTCGCACGGGCGGTTCCCTCGATCTCGTAGGACCTGGGGGGCATGAATCGGACCGTGGCCTCGAGGGCCATGGGACCGCCGGTATCCGTCAGGGCGCCGGTAAGGGGCTGATCGGGCGGCAGGTCGTCCGCGGCAAACTCGAGACGGTAGCTGCCGGTGGCCATGCCGGCCGCCGGACCGGGCAGAGGCAAGGCCACACCCGCGGTCTGGAGTGTGCCCACTGCTCTCAGGATGCGGCCGTCGGCAGCCATGACGAGTGCACTGATGCGGGCGCTCAGCTGGCTGTCCGGCCCGACGCCGGCTGCACCCGGCACGAGAACCGCAAGGGGCACCGTGATCTCGATATTTCCGGCCCTGAACCCGCCGCCGAGACCCACGCCCAGCCGGCCCGTTACAAAGCCGCCGGGCAGCTTGCCGTCCACATCGGCGGCGATAGTCCCGCGCAGCAGCTGCAGCGGCCGCAACTGCCAGGCGACGGGACCGAGCACCCGACCCGCCACCGTCGCGCTGCGGGCGGTGCCGTGCCAGATCGTGCCGGACACTCCGGAAGCGACGGCCGGGCCCAGACCCGCGAGGGGCAGAACGACCCTTGCCGGAAGTTGCAGGATCAATGCACCCAGGAAGGTCACGAGCCCGACCAGGGCAAGCAGGCGGGAGGTGCGCTGCACGCGGCTAACGGCCGGCGCCGGCCAGGACCAGGTTGGAATTGACCCTGCCGGGCTCGCCGCTGGGATCGAAAGAGGCAGAGACGGTTGCGAGGCCATGGCGCGCCTCGAGCTCGGCCAGCCATTCGGCAAGGGTATCGAAGGGGGCACCCTCCAGCCGCAGGCGAACCCCGTCGGTCCCCTCCGGCTGGTTGCGCTTGAGGTACGCGCCGAGCCCGCGCTCCCGGGTCGAACGGTCCACCATCACGACCAGCGATTCACCGCTGGTCGGGGCGGGCAGGCCCGTCGACTGGGGCCCCAGGCGGCGCGCCACGAGTTCGATATCCTGCAGGAGCTGGCGCTGCTGCTCCACCTGCAGCGCAGCCTGCGTACGGGCGGCATGCAGCGGCTGCAAGCCGAGGACCCAGACGAGCGCGAGCACTACGACCGCGGCGCCCAGCGCCACCAGCCAGCGCTCCCGGGGGGCCAGCTTGTCGAACCATTCACGGACTGCTGTCGTATCCATGATTTCCCGTCAGGCGCCACCGGCCGTGATCCGGATACGTCCCTGGATCTGCTCACCGACGGCGTTGGAGGACTGGATTTCCGCCTGCAGTCGTCCGCCCTCGACCACCAGCTTGCGGATCCCGTCCAGGGTTTCCGCGCTGGGCGCCCGAACCTGCAACTCCAGCACGCCAGCCCGGTAGTTCAGGCTCTCGATGCTGGCGCTGCCGGTGCGGGTCACCGCATCCGCCACCGTGCGCAGCATCGCGAGAAAGGGGTTGCCGCCGGCGCCTGTCGACCCAGCCGACGGGTTCTGCAGGCGGGCGCTGACCAGGCCGCGGATATCGGCGCTGGCCGGCGTGCCTGGAAACGTGTAACTGACAGCCTGCTCGAGCTCAGCGGCCAGCGCGGCGCTTTCCTGTTGCAGCCGCCAGGCCTCGGCGCCGGTCGTCGCAACCAGTACCACGGCGAGGGTGGCAACCAGGGAGGCCGCCAGTCGCCAGCGCAGCCAGTGACTGCCCAGGCTGGAGCGGTGCGCAAACTCACCCTGCAGCAGGTTGACGCCCGCCGCCGTGACGATGCCGGCCGCGAGGCGCAGCAGGGCGCCATCGGGCAGGCGCCTTACCTCCAGGCTGTCTACGCGGTCCTGCAACCGCTCCCAGTAGTCATTGGCGACGCCGTCCACCGTGGCGTCATAGACCTGAAGGTGGCGTGGCAGCAGCACGCTGTCGCCTGCCGGCGCGCGAGGTTGCCCGAGCCACAGCTCAAGCAAGGCGTCCAGCGTGTCGGCCTCGCTGACCACCGGGTCGCCACCGGCATCCCGCAGGATGGCCTGCGTGCCTTCCACAAGCAGGACGGCCGTCCCGGGAATATCCGCCAGGGCATCGCCCTCGGCGTAGACGCCCTGCGGAAAGATGCCCGCTTCGCCCAGCAGGGCGAGCCAGCGCGTGAGAAGGTCACGACGCACCACCGCGACCGCAATCTGCCCGTCCGCGAGCCGGCCGCCGGCAGCAAAATGCAGTTCCTCGACGTCCTCCGTGACCTGGTCTTCCAGTGCAAAGGGGAGCGCCTGGGCAATGCGCCCCGTACCCTTGACGGGCACGTCAGTCCGCGTGCGCAGAACGAGCGCCGCGGGCAACAGCACCACGACACGGCGACCGGGCAGCGACGGGGCGATGCCTGCGAGCGGGCCGCTCGACGGCGCGCCGGTGACGGCACCGGTGTCGTCCACCACGACCCATTCGGCGGTTCTGTCACGCTCGGCCCTTAGCCTGATGACCAGCGTCTCAGTCATGACTCGAACTGCAGGCTTTATCGGGTTTCATAGGACCGCAACCGGGTGCGCACATTTTCGCCATTACGCTCGAGCAGACTGTACATAGTGGACTGCACACTGCCAATAGAAGCAGTCACGGTTAACAGAAACCAGCTGCTCCTGACGGCTATGGCATCGGGGCCCACGTTGGCCAGGGCGTCCGCACCCAGAAACTCCCGGACCTCGCTCTGGAAGGCCTCTGGGGACTCGAATTCCTGCCCGACGAGCGCCTCGACCCGCTCGGGGCTCTGATCCAGCAGCGATGCCAGTACCAGGTCCGTTGCGGCGTTCACGTTGATCCCGCGGCGGCCACCGGCCACTTTGGGGGGCAAGGCCGTGACGTGCGGCTCCAGAGCCCGGTAGATCTCGCCCGTATAGCCCTCGACCGCGAGCAGTTCGCTCGGCGAGACAAACCAGAAATTGGCCGGCCGGTACGGCGGCTGTCGCCCCGTGTATCGGTCATCTTCCGCACCCTCGATCAGGGGTGTCTGATCCCAGTCGAGCCAGTCTATCGTGGCCTCCGTCAGCGCTGCCGCCGTGCCGGGGTCCAGCGGGACGTCGAGCGGCAACAGGGTGAGCAGCCGCCTGTACTGGTCCTGTGCCTGCGGGTCCGGCTTGCCATCCGCACCGATCAGGCGGTTGAGGTCGAAGCGGCCCTGCTGATCGGCAAGGAAGCCCTGGAGACTGCCGCCCTCGATCTCGAAGAACAGCGGCTGGCTCCATTCCGAGCGGCTATCCGTGCCGTCGGGACCGTTGCGCCGGATGTCGTCAGCCAGCAGGAAGTGCGCCATCTCCTCGCCACCGAGACCGTACTGCCTTGCCTGGTCCTGCAGCAGGAGATTCTCCGTGCGCTGGATCGCGACACTGGTCTGCCAGAGCAGGTTGACCGCCAGTACCGCGGCAATGGCGACCACCAGCATGGCGGTCAGGATGGCCACACCGGACTGCCGGCAGGGAGGTGCCGGTCTCACTGTGCGAGTTCCACCAGGCGCTCGATGTCTCCCCAGTCCTCCAGGGACAGGGTCAGGCGGATCGCGCGGGGCCGTGCCGGTGCCGCCGTGTCGGCATTGCGCAGCGGTGGCCATTGCGGCTGCCATTCGTTGCGGTCGTCGAGGAACAGCAGCGTGAGCCCGCTGACGCCCGTCAGCAGTGTCTCGCTGCGGGGCTCCTGGCCCAGCACCCGGTCCACGACCGGCCAGTACTCCCGCAAGAGCCGGTCCTCGTCCAGCCGGTACTGCACCCGCTGCAGCGTACCCCGGTGCGGCGACCACGCCGGGTTGGGCCAGCCGCTGCGCGTCAGCCGCACGAGGTAGCCGCCGCGGCCATCGGCGGACAAAGGCAGCTCACCGGGATCGCCGAGTTCATCCCGCACGTAGCGCGGTGCGCTGCTGCCGAGGTCACCGGCCATCAGGCGCACCGCACGCTGCAGACTGGCGAGGCGGTCGGCCTGGGCCCGGGTCTGCGTCTCCTGGCCGATCACGGTATTCAGGCCACCAAAGGCCATCGCGGCAATGACGCCGAGGATGGCCATGGCCACCAGCAGCTCCAGCAGGGTAAAACCGGCGGTCGGCGGCCGTTTCATGGCGCCAGGGCTCCGGGGTCGGGGAGGTACCAGTCGGACTCGGTGATTTCGGGCGGCACCGCCGTGCCCTGTCCCAGAAAACCCGTCAGGGTGCTAACGATGGAATCCGGGCGATCGGCAAAACCTACCGAGATGTCGACCCGTCGCAGCGCGTCCAGCGGAGTCTTGGTTACCCGGATGCTGTACCGCCAGTTGATGCCCGCCATCTCGACTTCATCGGCACGGGTACCCTCCGCAGGAAACTCATCCAGGAGTCGAAGTTCCGTCATGCGGTCCATGGCAATCCAGTGCGCCAGGGTCTTGTCCTTGAGGCGTGAGGCCCCGATCAGTGACTGGTTGACCTGGCCGAAGGCAGCCATCAGGCCGAGCCCCACAACGACCAAGGCCACCAGCACCTCGATCAGCGTGAAGCCCCGCTGGGTGCGATGCTCAGGCGGCATCACGAACCAGCTCGGTACGGCCTTCGGTATCCACCCTGAGCGTGTAGCTGCGGCTCTCCTCGCGGCTCCCGACGGTCACCGTGAAGGCATCGCTCAGCTCCCCCGACGAAAAGATGAAGACCTGTGGCTCGTAACGCTTGGCCACGTCCTGCTCGCTGCGTTCCAGATTGACGCGCCGGCCTTCGATCTCCAGCTCGACGAGGAAGACCGGGGGCAGTTCACGGGCGGCGAGCAGGTCAGTCGTGATTGGAACCCATTGGTCGTCGGCGGCATCGAATAGGTTCTCACCCCTGTCGAGGACCGAGAATTCATAGCGCCCCGGATAGAAGCGCAAACCCAGTTCCCGCGCCTGAAACCCGGCATCCTCGAGGGCGAGCCGGATCAGGCTCTCGAGGCGCTCGGCTTCCCGCCGCAACTCGCGGTCAGCGCCGCCGGCGGTGCCGACCGACAGGGTGAACATCGCGGCCAGAATGCCCATGATGAAGACGACGACGAGCAACTCGAGAAGCGTAAAGCCCCTGGCAGGCGAGGGAGCAGGGTGGGTTCTCATCGACGCCCCATCCTTGTCAGGCGGGCCGTCCGACCGTTACCTGAGATCCCAGTTGCCGATATCCGCATCGGGACCCGTACCGCCCGGAGCGCCGTCCCGGCCGAGCGTATAGAGGTCGTACTCGCCATTCTTGCCGGGGTTCTCGTACAGGTAGGGCCGGTCCCAGGGATCGCGGGGCGTCCGGTCCAGATAGCCGCCCTCGGGCCATTTCTGCGAAGTGTCCTGAGGGGGAGTGACCAGCGCATCGAGACCCTCCTGGCCGGACGGATAGCGAAACCGGTCCAGGCGATACAGCTTGAGTGCGCTCTCGATGGCGCGCAGGTCCTGTCTGACCTTGGCGGACTGCGCATCGTCGATGCGACCGATCACGTTCGGGGCAATGAGCGCAGCGAGGATGCCGAGAATGACGATCACGACCATGATCTCGATCAGCGTAAAGCCGCGCGCCGCCCGGAACGAGAGGTTCTCGAACTTCATGAATTGCCCTTGCGATTCTGCGATGATCCGCCGCAACCCGAAGCGGCGACTAGCCCGGCCGGATTATCCGCCACCCGGTGCACGCCTGTCAGCAATATTCAGCGCGACGTCAGTAAGTGCCCCTAAATATCAGACAATTAACGGTTTCTCCCCGACTGGAGTCCTCGTCGCTCGTCTGGGCCACGGCCTTTGCCGTGATGCTCGTCACACTGCAACTGCTGCCACCCGAACTGCACCGGTCACTGTGGTACGACCGGGCAGCCATCGGCAACGGCCAGCTCTGGAGGATCGTCACCGGCAATCTCGTGCACCTCGGCTGGACTCATCTGGCGCTCAACGTGGGCGCCCTGCTGATTGGCATCTGGATTTTTTATCCGGCCCGAAACCCCATCGCCTGGGCCGTGGCCCAGCTCGTGTGCTCGGTGGCCACCAGCGTGGGACTTTATTACTTCAGTCCCGAGATTCCCTGGTGCGTGGGCATGTCGGGTGCACTCCACGGTCTGCTGATGATCGGCGCCATCGACTGGATACGCCAGGGCGATCGTGCCGGCTGGCTGATGCTGGTGGCCTGGACCGCCAAGCTTGGCTGGGAGCAGTGGCGGGGTCCGCTGCCCCTGTCCTCCGAAACGCTGGGCTCCGACATCGTGATAGACGCGCATCTTTGGGGCGCGATCGGCGGACTGCTGTACGTGGCAGCCGAGATGTCCTACAGGCGCCTGCGCACATAGATATCCTTCACGCCGTCCTTGCGGAGCAGAGACATGAACACCCTGACTGACTGGTTTTCCCTCGCCGGCGAGCGGGCCCTGGTAACAGGCGCCTCGCGGGGCATCGGCGCCGCGGTGGCCGATGCGCTCGGCCGCGCTGGAGCGATGGTCGTCGGCACTGCAACCACCGAAGCGGGTGCCGAGGCCATCACCACGCGCCTCGTCGCTGCCGGACTTTCCGGACGCGGGATCGTCCTGGATGTCGCCAGCCCCGAATCCGTTCAGGCAGCCGAGAAGGACATCGGCGGGCGCGAGGGTGCGGTCACGATCCTGGTGAACAACGCCGGCATCACCCGCGACAATCTTCTCCTGCGCATGAAGGATGACGAGTGGCAGACGGTGCTCGCGACCAATCTCACGTCGGTTTTCCTGACCAGCCGTGCCTTCGTCCGCGGCATGCTGAAGCAACGGCACGGGCGCATCATCAACATCTCATCGGTGGTTGGCGCCATGGGGAATCCAGGGCAGTCCAATTACGCGGCAACCAAGGCCGGTGTCATCGGATTTTCCAAGTCGCTGGCGCGTGAGGTGGCAAGCCGAGGCATCACCGTCAACGTGATCGCTCCAGGCTTCATCGAGACGGACATGACCAGCGCCATGCCGGAGCTGCAGCGCCAGCAGCTGGAAACCCAGATTCCCCTGCAGCGCCTCGGCGGCGTGGCAGATGTGGCCGGGGCAGTCCTGTACCTTGCCTCACCCGTTGCCAGTTACGTCACCGGCGAAACCCTGCACGTCAATGGGGGCATGCTGATGGGCTAGCGGACTCAAGAGTGCTAGATTGCCCGGATGGCTTAACTTAGAATACGGGCCGGCCAGGGGGTCAGGAGGCTGCATTCTGCAGCGTCGGCCTGCCTGGCTTACCGGACTCATGATAGGGGACATAGCAGACATGAGCAGCATTGAGGAACAGGTCAAGGCCATCGTCGCCGAGCAGCTTGGCGTCAAGGAAGAAGAGGTCACAAACCAGGCCTCCTTCGTGGATGATCTTGGCGCCGATTCCCTGGATACCGTCGAGCTGGTCATGGCTCTCGAGGAAGAGTTCGAGACTGAGATCCCGGATGAAGATGCCGAGAAGATCAAGACGGTTCAGCAGGCCATCGATTACATCAGTCAGCGGGCGAAGGCGTCCTGAGCCGGACCGCGGGCCAGACTCTTCCCGGGCCCAGAGGATACTGAGACAGGATGTCCACCAGACGAGTCGTCGTCACCGGAATGGGGATCATCTCCCCGGTGGGAAACGATGTGCCAACGGCCTGGGACAACGTCGTCCAGGGCCGTAGCGGCATCTCACCCATTACTGACTTTGACGTCAGCCAGTTCTCCACGCGCTTTGGCGGCAGCATCCGCGATTTCGATGCCAGCCAGTACATCCCCGCCAAGGAACTGAAGAAGATGGATCCGTTCATCCACTTCGGCATCGCGGCTGCTTCGCAGGCCATTGCCGATGCCGGCCTCACCGGCAGCGGGTACCCGCCGGAGCGTATCGGGGTGGCAATGGGTTCCGGGATCGGTGGCCTCGGTACCATCGAGGGCAACCACGACCGCAACCGGGAAGGTGGCCCCCGGAAGATCTCCCCGTTCTTCGTCCCCGCGAGCATCATCAACATGATCTCGGGGCATGTATCAATCCAGCACGGTTTTCGCGGTCCAAATATTGCGCTCGTTACCGCCTGCACGACTTCTACGCACTCCATCGGCATGGCTGCCCGCATGATCGCCTACGGTGATGCCGACGTGATGCTGGCCGGCGGGGCTGAGCACGGCATTACCCCGCTCGGGCTCGGCGGGTTCTGCGCAGCCAGGGCACTGTCCCAGCGCAATGACGATCCGACCACCGCGAGCCGCCCCTGGGACCGGGAGCGTGATGGCTTTGTGCTGAGCGACGGCGCCGCCTGTCTCGTTCTCGAGGAACTGGAGTCGGCCCGGAAGCGCGGCGCGACGCTCCTGGCCGAGGTCGTGGGCTTCGGGATGAGTGCCGATGCCCACCACATCACGGCTCCACCCGAAAACGGGGAGGGCGCCCAGGCCTGCATGCAGGCTGCTCTCCGGGACGCCCGTCTCAATCCGGAAGACATTGCCTACGTCAATGCGCACGGCACCTCGACGCCGCTTGGAGATACAGCCGAGAGCCGGGCCGTGCGTGCGGTATTCGGCGCTCATGCAGACCGCGTGGCTGTCAGCTCCACCAAATCCGTCACCGGCCACCTGCTCGGTGCCGCGGGCGCTGTCGAGGCGGTATTCTGCGTCCTGGCCATCCGGGACCAGATCGCACCGCCCACGATGAATCTGCATACTCCTGATCCGGATTGCGACCTGGACTACGTGCCGAACGAGGCGCGCCGGATGCGGATCGGGGCAGCGATCAGCAATTCCTTCGGCTTCGGGGGCACCAACGGGAGCCTCATCTTCCGGCAGGTCTGAGCCACGTGCCCATCCCGGGCCCCGCCGTGACCCTGTCCGGGATCTGATGCGCATGCCGCCCGCCGGCCCGCCACGCGTCCTGCCCCTCGACCTTCCGGCCGGCTTTGACCTGCTCGCGTTCCCGGAAGCCTGGCCCGGGCGATATCCCTTCCTCCTGGAAAGTGTTGCCACGCCTGACAACAGCGCCACCGGCGACTTCGATATTCTCTTTGCGTGCCCGGGCCCGACGCTTCAGCTCGATGACCGTTTCACGCTCCGGGGACTGCCCGCCTTTCAGCGCGCGGGCTTTCTCGCATCGCTAGACGCGTGGTGGGCAGCGGAGCGCCTGCCCCCGCCGCCGGATACGGATCTGCCGTTCCGGGGCGGCTGGTTCGTCTTTCTCGGCTATGAACTGGTACGCGAGATCGAGCCGCTCATCTCACCACCGGCAATGCCGCGCGTCCCCGTGGCCTTTGCCACGCGCATCCCGGCGGCGATAGTCCGCGCCCGGCACTCCGGGGCAGCGTGGATCATTGCGGAGTACGGTCAGGACGATGCCGCAAGGCAGATCGCTGACGATGCCCTGACGCTGCGGGCGGGCACGCCCTGCCGCCTGCAGTCCGGTTCACGCCCTGCTACTGCACCCCGGGAGCCGCCCGCTTGGGAATTCCTCGCGGCCGTAGCCAGGGCACAGGAACTGATCAGCGACGGCGAAATCTTCCAGGCGAACCTGTCCCGGGAGTGGCACGCAGAACTTCTACCGGGTCACGGAGCCACCGACCTGTACCGGCGGTTGCGTCGTGCAAACCCCGCGCCGTTTGCCGGGCTCGCAACGCTGGGCCGCTGCAGTATCCTGAGTTCGTCGCCGGAACGCCTGGTGCGCGTCCGGGGCCGCACCGTTGAAACCCGGCCGATTGCCGGCACCCGTCCCCGCATCGATCCGCACGACCGGGAAGAAAAAGGACGCAGGGATCTGCTGGCCCACCCGAAGGAAAGGGCGGAGCACATCATGCTGATTGACCTGGAACGCAATGACCTCGGTCGGGTATGCGAGCCCGGTACTGTGCAGGTGGACGATTTCATGATGGTGGAGTCCTATCAACACGTCCATCACATTGTCTCGAATATCCGAGGCACGCTTCGTCAGTCGGTGTCCATCGGCGAATTGATCAGGGCGGTATTCCCGGGCGGCACGATTACCGGTTGTCCGAAGGTACGCTGCATGGAGATCATCCAGAGGCTCGAGGGGCGACCCCGGGGACCCTACACGGGATCAATGGGGTACCTGAACCGGGACGGCAGCTGTGATCTCAATATCCTCATCCGGACTCTGGTGCTGCGGGATGAATCGCTCTGCTTCGCGGCCGGCAGCGGCATCGTTGCCGATTCCGATCCCGGGCTCGAACTCGAGGAAACTCGCGCCAAGGCCAAGGGTATGCTCATGGCGCTGGGGGACTGAGTATCCGTGGACGCCTGGTGGATCAACGGCAGGCCATCACGCTCGGTGTCCGTCACCGACCGCGGTTTCAGCTATGCCGACGGCCTGTTCGAGACGATCGCCATTCGCCAGGGCAGGCTGCGCTTCCTTGACCGCCATCTGGACCGGCTGGCAGGCGGATGCCGCCGGCTCGCCATTCCGCTCCCCGACCGATCCACCCTGGTCAAGGCACTTGCCACGGCAGCGCAGCCGGTAGAGCACGGGGCACTCAAGCTCATCGTTTCACGCGGGCCCGGCCGACGCGGCTATGCGCCACCGGTGGCTCCTGCCCCCACCCTGGCCTTTAACGTGGCGACCCACCCGCCTGCGGCCTCCGGACCGATCGAGGTGCGGTGGTGTGAGACCATGGGGGCAATCAGTCCGGCGCTGGCCGGGCTGAAGACCCTGGGGCGCCTCGAACAGGTTCTGGCCCGGGCGGAATGGACGGACCCGGGCGTGGCCGAGGGGCTCATGTGCACGCCGGATGGCCGGCTGATCGGCGGCACGGCCAGCAACGTATTCCTGGTCCGGGAGGGCACGCTGCTGACGCCCGCCGTGAAGGACGCCGGCATTGCCGGCGTGATGCGGGGCGTGGTGCTGGAACTGGCGGACGGCGCAGGAATTCCGTGGCGGGAGACCGATCTGGAGCGTGCCTCGGCAATGCAGGCGTCCGAGATTTTCCTGACCAACGCGCTGACCGGTCTGCGTCCGGTACGGAAACTCGGTGAACGGGTCTTGGAAGCAGGGCCGCTGAGCAGACGGCTGGCAGAAGCCCTGTGTACTATTGGGGTTGATGAGTGCGCCTGAAGATACTGTTTATATTGATAATAGCGTTTACGACCGGTGCCGCCGGATACGTCGGCCTGCAGCGCTATCTGGACAGCCCGCTGCTCATCTCGAACGAGGGGTACGTCCTGGAGGTCCCGCCGGGCGCGTCCTTCGCGGCGGTAGCGCGCCGCCTGGTCGATGATCGCGTTGCCCACTTCGCGCCCGCCATGACCGTCCATGCGCGCCTGACCGGCGATGCCCGCCGCATACAGGCCGGGGAGTACCTGCTTACGGCCGGCACGACACCGCGCTCGCTGCTGGCCGATCTGGTGGCCGGCAGGGTTCTGCTGCATCGGCTGACGATCGTTGAAGGATGGTCACTGCGGGATATCGTGCGGGTCATGGGCGCCGAGCCGGCCCTTCGATCGACGCTGGACAGCGCTGACCCCCGCCAGGTCGCCCGGGAACTCGGACTGCCCTTCGACAGCGCAGAGGGTGCGTTCCTGCCGGAAACCTATCTGTTCCCCCGCGGCACGACCGACCGCGAGCTGCTGCTGCGCGCCCACCGGGCGCTGCAGGCCGAGCTTGACCGCGCGTGGACCGACAGGGCAGCCGACACTCCCGTCAAGTCCCCGTACGAACTGCTGATACTGGCCTCGATAGTCGAGCGTGAAACCGCGCTGCCCGGTGAACGGGCATTGATCGCCGGCGTTTTCAGCCGTCGCCTCCAGCGGGGCATGCGCCTCCAGACGGACCCCACCGTCATCTACGGTCTCGGTGAGCGCTTTGATGGCAACCTGCGCCGCCGCGACCTGGAGACAGACACACCATGGAACACCTATACCCGCAGCGGGCTGCCTCCCACACCGATTGCGGTAGCGAGCCGGGAGTCGCTCGAGGCTGCGGCCAGGCCGGGCCCGGGCACGGCGCTGTACTTTGTCGCCACCGGCGATGGGGATGGCAGCCACCGCTTCTCGGACACGCTGGAGCAGCACAATGCAGCGGTCAGGCAGTATCTGACCAGCAGGCGCCGACAGGCAGGCACCGGAAAGCGGGGCGGTACCGATGAGCAGTAGGCAGGCGCCGGAGCCCGGACGGTTCATTACGGTGGAGGGTGTGGAAGGTGTCGGCAAGTCGACGAACATCAGCTTCGTCGCCGAAGAGCTTCGCCGGATGGGGCAATCTGTGCTGCAGACCCGTGAACCGGGCGGTACGCCGCTCGGCGAGCGCATCCGCGGACTGCTGCTTGATCCGGGCCAACAGGTGCCGCCACTGACCGAACTGCTGCTGATCTTCGCCGCGCGCGCCGCGCATCTGGATGCTGTGATCCGGCCTGCACTGAAGGCCGGGCAATGGGTCGTCTGCGACCGCTTTACCGATGCCAGTTATGCTTACCAGGGCGGTGGGCGAGGCCTGCCCTCGACCGTCATCGATAACCTGGCTGCACTGCTGCACGCTGACCTGCAACCTGATCTGACGCTGCTGCTGGATGCACCCCCGGCCGTCACCAGTGCCCGGCAGGCCGCTCGCCCCGAACGGGACCGCTTCGAACAGGAATCCGATGCCTTCTTCAGCCGGGTACGAACAGTCTACCTCGAACGCGTGGCGCGGGATCCGGAACGCTTCTGCGTGATTGATGCGAGCCGCCCCCTGACCGAAGTCCAGGCTGATATCCGTCGGGCACTCGGAAGACTGAAACAATAAATAACCTTATAAATATCTCATAAGATAATGTTATCATGGACATATTAGACCTGCCATGGCTGGCAGGTCCGCTGGCCAGACTCGATGTCCGGCTGGCCCGCGACCGGTCACCGCAGGCCCTGCTCATACACGGTCCGGCAGGCGTCGGCCGACGGCATCTGGCCCTGCACCTCGCTGCCCGGCTGCTCGGCCTGCCACCGGATACGGCGCCGCCCGATGACGGCGGCACGCTGCCCCGCTGGCCACATCCGGATTTCTGGCCCCTGACTTTTGAGGAGGGTTCTGAACGGAAGGTGATTCTGGTCGAGCAGGTGCGGGAGCTCATTGCGGCACTCGCGCTGACGAGCCACCGGGGACAACGCCGGGTCGGTGTGGTGTATCCGGCTGAAGCCCTGCATCCGGCGGCTGCCAACGCCCTGCTGAAGACCCTGGAGGAACCCCCGCCGGCCCTCACACTGATTCTGGTCAGCGCCAGCACAGCGCGCCTGCCGGCCACCGTGGTGAGCCGCTGCGAGCGTATCCGCATCTCCATACCGGACACGAAATTGGCCTTGTCCTGGCTCGCTCACTACAACCCGGATGCCAGCGCCTGCGCACGGGCCCTCAGGTTTGCCGGTGGTGCGCCGCTGGCTGCCCGGGCCTTGCTGACCGGCGACACCCCGGAACTGCTCAGCAGTATCGCCCGCGACCTTGCCTGCCTGACATCCAGCCGGACGCCCCCGACCGAAGTCGCCCGGCGCTGGGCGAAGTCCGGACAGGATCCGGACCTCTACCTGAGGTGCCTGTACCTGCACACGGCGGCCCTGATACGCAGGCATCTGGCCCGGGAGGAGGTCGCGCTGCCGGATGCAGGTTCACCGCAGGTGATTTTGCCCTTGAAAAATCCGGGCTCGCCCCGGAACATGCCAGACTGCTGCATCTACCTGGATCAACTGGGCGAGGCCCGACGGCTGAAGGATCGGGCCCTCAACATGGAAGCAATGTTTGCCGAGCTGCTGGCCTGGTGGTACGGCGGCGCGGGAACTGCGAGGTCTTGATGTCGAAGCCGGGATTGCTGACGCTCACGATCAGGGACAAGAGTGCACTGTACCTGGCGTACATGCCGTTCGTCCGCAATGGGGGGCTGTTCATTCCCACCAGCAGCTCCTACCGGATCGGGGACGAAGTCTTCATGCTGCTCAATATCATGGGCGAAGACGAGAAGATTCCAGTGGCAGGCCGGGTCATCTGGGTGACTCCCAAGGGTGCCCAGGGCAAGCGCACGGCGGGCATCGGCGTGCAGTTCAGTGACCAGGATGGGGGCGCCACGCAGAAGAAGATCGAGAACTACCTCGCGGGAGCTCTGGGCGGCGACAAGCCTACCCACACTATGTAAACGCAGGCGGTCAGCGCACTGCCAGGTTCAGTCCACCCCGGAGAACCCGGGTGTTGAAGCCTCTTTCGTTGAGCACGAACGCCCCGGCTGAACTGCGCCGTCCCGTATCGCAGCACACGACGTAGGTCGTGGCCGGATCGAGCGTGTTCAGCTTCAGGCGGATGAAATAGAGCGGGATATTGATCGCCCCCGGTTCGTGGTAACTCTCGAACTCGCTGGGCAGACGGACGTCCAGCCACTTGCCCCCCGCGTCGATGATCCTGCGCGCTTCATCCTGGTCGACCCAGTTCACCATCGGCTCATTGAGCAGCTTGTTGAAGTCGTCCTTGCCAAGCCGCATGAGTACGCCGTCAGTGATCATAGTGACGGTTGCATTGCGCCGGTTGAGCGAGATCAGTGCCTCCTCGCCGAACGTATCTCCAACCACAAGTTCGGCCAGTTTGATGCCTTCCTTGTTCAGCGGAGTTTCCCGCGTTACGGCACAGCGACCGCGGGTGATAACGTAGAAAAAATCGCCCTCGTCACCCTGCTTGATGATCACGTCACCGGCGTTGTAGGGGACTTTCTGCATCCGCATGAAAATCGCCTGGATGTTCGCGGGGGGGATACGATGAAAGGCCTTGGTCTGGAGGAGGGTGGTCATCCAGTCGTCGGAATTGCCTCGTTCGTCGCTGCGCAGTTCGTTGACCTCGTAGCTGCCGGTCTGGTCCCAGGTGAGCATCACATCCAGCAGTTCGGTATCCACTGATACGTATTGCGCCTGGTCCACGGCGCGCACGGTGTGGCGCCGGGGCAGGAGGGCGCTGATGGCGTTGCGGGCCTCATCGCTGCCCGCCCGGAGCAGGCGGGCCTGGCCGTGCCGGTCGGCGAGCTCCAGGGTGCCGCTCAGCAGGTAATAGGTGCGCTTGTCGGTATCGCCCTCGCGGAACAGGGTCTTGCCGCTGTCCAGGGTACGAACCACCATCTTCTTCGCCATGGCGGCCACGTTTTCCCGCTTCAGGCCGTCCAGGGGCGAGAAGCGGCGCAACAGGTCAGTGCTGATGGTCGGTTCGTTCATGCGGTTTGTATTGTAACTGCAAGATTTTACGGGGTGAAAGCCAGACCCTGCCGATTCTGTGATGTCAGTTCCGGAGTCGCGACCAGCCCGGTGAGGGGTTGAAGCGGGGACCGTGCTGCCCGGCCAGCTCGCGCAGGCGGGTCTCTACGGCATCGATACCGAGCTCCCGGGCATAGTGCAGAGGCCCGCCGCGAAACGGGGCAAAGCCGGTGCCAAAAATGACGCCGGCATCGACCAGATCCTCATCATCCACGATCTGCTCATTCAGGCAGGTGGCCGCCTCGTTCAGCAGGGCATAGACCAGCCTGTCCCGCACGGCAGGACTGGAGCTGCCGGGCTCCAGATGGGCACGGACCGGCTTGCCGTCACGGTAGGTGTAGAAGCCGCGACCGGTCTTGTGACCCAGCTGGCCGGCGCGCACCAGTTCTGCCAGTTCCGGGGCCGGTTTGCGTCCCAGTACGGGCGCCAGGATTCGTGCCACATGGTCCGCAACGTCAAGGCCCACCGAATCAGCCAGCTCGACCGGCCCGACGGGCATGCCAAAGTCAGTGGCGGCGAGGTCAATCTCGGCCAGCGGTACCCCCTCCCGGATGAGTTCCATCGCTTCGCCCATGTACGGGGCGAGAATGCGATTGACGAGGAAGCCCGGGTAGCTGCGGCAGGGCAGGGGCAACTTGCCGATCTGGCGGGCAAAGGAAGCCGCCGCTGCCAGCGCCGCCGGCCGGCTCTGCCGGGCGGCCACGACCTCCACGAGGGGAAGTTTGGCCACCGGATTGAAGAAGTGCAGGCCGACCAGGCGCCCCGGATCCTGCAGGCAATCCCCGAGGTCCTCCAGCGGAATACTCGAAGTATTGGTCGCCAGGATCGCTTCCGGCTGCAGGTCAGCTTCAAGCCGCGCATAGACCGCCTGCTTGACGGCCAGGTCTTCAAATACGGCCTCGATCACGAGATCGGCCGCCGCCACGCCCTGGCCCTCGGGATCGGCCCGCAACCGCCCCACGGCTGCCTCGACCAGGGCAGGCTGGCGCAGACGACGTTCGAACAGCTTGCGGGCGCGTACGAGGGCGGGTTCTATGAAGCGCATCTCCCGGTCCTGCAGGCTTACCTGAAGGCCGCGCAGCGCACACCACGCCGCAATGTCTCCGCCCATGACGCCCGCGCCGACGACGTGCACCCGTGACACGGTGCCTTTGCCGCCAGGCAGTTTCTTGAGCTGCTCCTGCAGAAAGAACACCCGGACCAGGTTGCGGGAGGCCGGTGTCGTTACCAGCTCGCCGAAGGAGCGTGCCTCGGCCTCGCAGCCAGCGGCGGGTGAGTCTCCCGCGTGAGACTGCCAGAGGTCGATCAGGGCATAGGGAGCCGGGTAGTGCGCAGCGGAGACCTTCTCTGCCGTTCGCTGGCGGAGAGTGCGGGCCAGCAGGGGCCGCACGACATCCAGACTCAGAAGCCGATCAATGAGCGGCGGCCCACGCCGGTGGCCGGTCAGGGCCAGTTGCCGGACCGCGACCTGTCGCCAGGCCTCGCCCTCGTAGAGCTCATCCACCAGCCCCGCCGCGAGCGCCTCGGCGGGGCGCAGCGAGCGCCCCGTGAGCATCAGGTCCATGGCACGCCGCACACCGATCAGGCGGGGCAGACGCACCGTGCCGCCAAACCCCGGGTGCACACCCAGCAGCACCTCGGGCAGGCCGAAGACCGGTTCCCGTCCCGCTGCCGCAATACGCCGGGTGCAGGCCAGGGCCAGCTCCAGGCCGCCGCCCAGCGCGAAGCCATTCAGCACGGCAACGGTGGGCCAGGGCAGCGCCTCGAGTCGCTCCAGTACGGTTTGCCCCTGGCGGGTTGCCTCGTAGGCCGCCGCCGCAGTACCGAGCTCGGGAAACTCATTGACGTCTGCACCGGCGATGAATCCTGACGGCTTGCCCGAATGGACAACCAGCCCCTTCAGCGGCACCGCCGCCAGGGTCTCGAGGATCCCGGCCAGCTCCACCATGGTTTCCGTCGACAGCGTGTTGGCCGTGGCGCCGTCACGGTCGAAACACAGCCAGCCAACGCCTGTCTCGTCACGCTCGAAGCGCCAGTGCCTCATGCCGGCTGCCGGAGATGCGTGGACCGTCATCGCTTCTACCTCAGCTCGAAGTCACAGACCAGGGGCAGGTGATCGGAGTGGAGCACCCGGGGAACATCGAAAGACTGAATTTCAATGCCATCGCTGTAGAGCACGAAGTCCAGCTCCAGGCGTGGCGTCCTGCTGGGGTAGGAGGGCAACTTGCCGTGGTTGGCGCTGCGCAGCCCCGCTGCCTTCATGAAGAGAAACATCTCGCTCTCACCCCAGAAGGTATTGAAGTCACCCGCCACGATGACAGGCTTCTGAGCACGGGAAACCAGCTCGTAGAGGTGGCGGAGCTGAAACTGGCGGTGCCGGTACTTTAGCGACAGATGCACGAGAAAGATAACCACGCCATCAAGCTCCAGCTCGATGATCAGGCGCTTTATCCCGGTATCGAAATAATGGAAGCGCTCACCGATGATGTGCGGGGCGGCAAGAAACGCATTGGCCTGCTTGCGGAGAATGGGCAGGACCTGGTTCAGGGACTCCTCCCCGTACTTGCACTCGTAGCTGGAATAATGGCCCAGGGCACTGGCAATGGACTCGGCCTGGTTTACGCGGCCGCTGCGGACCGAGCCCAGGTCGACCTCCAACAGGCCTACCACGTCAGGACGGCAGGATTTGATGAAATCTATGATGCTTTCGAGGGTTCCAGGCTGGCCAAACAGGTAGCCTGCACCCGGTACCGGCATCTGGGTGGACACCCCGGCACCCATGCCATAGCGGATATTGTAGGAGACCAGGCGCATAGGGTGCAGTGTAATGCCCGGTTACGGGAACTGTAACTCCGTGCGATAGTGGACGCCGGGCCTGGGAGGTGATTGTCATGTCCGAGAAGACGCCAATCCGGGTTTTTGTCTGCCACCTCTTCGAGAAGCATGCGGACTACCTGCGGGTTTTCGAGTACCTTGAAAGCCGCGAGAATTTCTCCTACATCAACGTCAGTGACCCCGAGCGCGTGCCGGGAGGTGGCCGGGAGGGCATGAAGGAGGAGTTGCGCACGCAGATCAAGGCCTCCGAGGTGGTCGTGCTCCCCATTACCGTTTACGACCGGAACCCGGATCTGGTCATGTTCCAGCTGGACTGCGCCGGCGCCTTCAACAAACCCGTGGTCGCCGTGAAGGCCTTTGGCGAGACGGTGGTCCTGCAGCGTAGCGTGATGGAACGGGCCAGCGACCTGGTGGACTGGAATGCCCGGTCGCTGGTCGATGCCATCCGGCACCATGCCCGCCAAGAGAATACGGCCCAGTGGGACGTTGTCGAATTCAGGCTGGACTGACGGGGTCCGCGTGGAAATCACTGCTTGAGCGCAGCATCCACGCTCACGTAAGATTCGGGCCCCGCCGGTACGCCCGGCGCCTTGCAGGGACGCGTGGCCTTAGGGCCGTCCAGATTCATCATGATCCAGACAGACGCACTCATCATCGGGGCAGGACCCTGCGGACTCTTCCAGGTCTTTGAACTGGGGCTCCTCGGCATCCGCGCGGACCTCGTGGATTCATTGCCGGCCGTTGGTGGTCAGTGCACCTGGCTCTACCCGGACAAGCCGATCTATGACATTCCGGCCGTACCGATCTGCACTGGCGCGGAACTGACGGCCAATCTGATGAAGCAGCTTGAACCCTTCAAGCCGGGCTTCCACCTTGGCGAGGAAGTCGTTGCGCTGAAGCCGGTGGCCGGCCGCTTCGAGGTGCAGACGAGCAGCGGCAAGATCTTTTCCGCGAAGACGGTCTTCATTGCCGGCGGCGTCGGATCCTTTCAGCCACGCAAGCTGCATCTGGACGGGGCTGATGCCCTCGAGGATCGCCATATCCACTACCGCGTGCAGAGCCCGGCCATGTTCCGCCAGCAGCGCATCGTGATCCTCGGTGGTGGCGACTCGGCACTGGACTGGGCGCTGGCCCTCGGCCCCGAGGCTTCCAGCGTGACGCTGGTGCACCGGCGGGATGACTACCGGGCAGCGCCCGCGTCCGTCGCCCAGCTCAAGGCCCGGGCGGCGGCAGGCCAGGTCCGGATCATCGAGAATGCGACGGCCACCGGCCTTCAGGTGGCTGACGGGCGCCTGACCGGCATCACGGTTGCCAGCAAGGACGGTACCGAACACAGTCTGGCCGCCGACCATGTTCTGGTCTTCTTCGGCCTGTCGCCCAAACTCGGGCCGATTGCCGAGTGGGGGCTGACGCTGAACAAGAAGACGATCAGCGTCGACACGGAGGCCTTCCAGACCAATATTCCCGGCATCTTTGCCATTGGCGATATCTGTGACTACCCGGGCAAGAAGAAGCTGATCCTGAGCGGTTTTCACGAGGCCGCCCTGGCCGCCTTTGCGGCCAAAGCCCTCATTGAGCCCGGCAAGAAGGTCCACCTGCAGTACACGACCACGAGCCCGGTGATGCACAAGCGACTCGGGGTGGCGGACGAGAACTGACAGGTCCGGTCTGCCCCGGATGCACAGGCCCATTGTCATCGCTCACCGGGGCGCGAGCGGCTACCTGCCCGAGCACACGCTGCCGGCCAAGGCACTGGCACACGGCATGGGTGCCGACTACCTCGAGCAGGACGTGGTCGGGACCCGTGACGGCGAGCTGATTGTCTTTCACGACCTGTACCTCGACTGCCTGACGGACGTGGCGGAGCGCTATCCGGGCAGGGCGCGGCCCGACGGTCTGCATTACTGCCGGGATTTCACGCTGGCGGAAATCCGCACGCTGCGGGTCACCGAGAGGCGAGCCCGCGGTACCGACCTCGCGCGGTTCCCCGGGCGGTTTCCGCCGGGTACCGGCTGGTTCCGTATCCACACCCTGGAGGAAGAACTCGACCTGATTCAGGGCATGAACGCCTCGACCGGACGGACAGCGGGGGTCTACACGGAGATCAAAAACCCTGCGTGGCACGCGAATGAGGGCATGGAACTCGGGCGGCGCGTCGTCGAGGTGCTGGCTGCCTTCGGTTACCGCAGCGAGTCAGACCGGGCCTTTGTCCAGTGTTTTGATGCGAGCACTTTGCGGGACCTGCGAATGGAGGAGGGAACTGAACTGCCGTTGATACTGCTCGCGGAACGCCCCGATGCAATAAGCGTTGAGGCACTGGCGCAGCTTGCGGCATTCGTCCGGGGCATAGGGCCCGCGCTCCACCTGGTGCTGCCGCCCGCGGGCACCGGCGAATTCCACGTTGCTCCCGGGGTGGTCGAGCGGGCGCACGGTGCCGGACTGCTGGTGCATCCCTACACGCTGCGCAGCGACAAGCTGCCTGCAGGCTACGACAGCCTCAACGACCTTTTGACGGTGCTCGTGGTCGGGCTGGGTGTGGACGGCTTATTTACCGACTTTCCGGACCAGGTGCTGGCGTGGCTGGATAGCCGCTGAGGACGTCTGTAGCGGCCGGTGTGGCCGGCCATTGCTGGGGCACCGGGACAATCTGCGCCGTGTCGTAACCGATCCGGGCGAGGTGGTCGAGCAGGCGGGCGTACTCGTCGGGCGGGATGGCCGGTGTGCGTGACATGATCCAGACATACTTCCGGTCCGGGACACCGATGACCGTGTGTCGGTAATCGGCATCCAGGTGGAGGATCAGGAAGTCGGCCGCCGGCAGGTACCAGTCGAACTTCATCTTCCACTCGGAGTTCACCGGCGGATTAGCCACCCGGGCCCTCGGCCTGAAGGTGCGCACAGGACCGTCAAAGCTGCCGCGGTGAAAGGTATAGGTGGTCTCGATGACACCCTCGGCGGTCAGCGTATAGCTTTCCACGCCGTTGTGGGCATCCTTCTCCGAAAACAGGGGCAGGAGGGGGAAATGAATCGGGATCGCCGCTATGACATACCAGGAGCCCATGAAGCGCTCCAGATCCACCGGCTCCTCGATACCGCGCAGGGGCGGAACCGTGCTCGACGTGCAGCTGAGCGTCGTCAGGCAAAGGCCAAGCAGCGGCAGAAAACGGGTGTTGAGCACGGCTTCTCCTTGGGAGGTGGGGCAGATGCGAGATCTTGCAGCGGGAGTGGTGCTTTCGCAGTCGGGGTGATTCTGGCTTCAGGAAGCCCCATGATGCGTATAATATGTATTATGTTAACTTCTACCCAGATGTTTCCCCGGACGCTCTGGCCGGAACCCCATCTGGCAGTGGGATACAATGCGCCGCCCTTGACCCCCGGCAGGTATGGAGAAGTCATTGATGACAAAGGCTGCGCGACAGGCACGGACAGTAAAAATCGGCATGGTGGGCGGTCACTTCGCGTGCCTGGCGGCCATTGAAACCGGGGTCAGCACCGTGGCGCTCGGAGTTGCCAGCGTAGCCTATGTGCTGCGCGCCTTCGGTGTCACGGCCGGTTTTCACCGACTCCTCGCACACGGAGCCTTCAAAGTCGGGCGCCTGACCCAGTTTGTCCTTGCTCTCCTGGGTTCGCTGGCAACCCAGGGCGGTCCCCTCTGGTGGGTTTCTCATCACAGGAACCATCACCGTTATTCCGATACACCGCAGGATCTGCACTCGCCGGTCCAGAAGGGATTCTGGTACTCGCACATGGGCTGGATGTGGGATAAGGCCTGCTTCGAGGGTGCAGCCACCAACATCAAGGAACTGTACCGTTTTCCCGAACTAAAGGCCCTGCAGCGCTACTACCCCTGGCTCATCGCGCTACAGGCACTGTTTTTCTTTGGCCTGGGGGTCGTGATCGCCGCCTGGTTCCCGGAATCGGGAACGTCGGGCGCCCAGATGCTCGTCTGGGGCTTCGTGATCAGCACGGTCGCGCTCTGGCATGCGACTTTCATGGTCAATTCCGTGTGCCACGTCTGGGGCAAATCCGTCTACGAGTCCGGGGACGACAGCCGCAATAACGGGCTTGTTGCGCTGCTGACCCTCGGCGAAGGCTGGCACAACAATCACCACAAGTTCGGCTACTCGGCCCGTCATGGCCTTGAGTGGTGGCAGGTTGACCTGACCTATCTTGGGATACGCTCCCTGGCCGCGCTCGGCCTCGTCCGGGACATCAAGTTACCGCGGCGCCAGGCAATGAGCGCCTGAATCCAGCGGTACGGGTCAGTCAACGGCTCTCAGGGTTCAACTACCCTGTCGATGAGGATCGTTACGGGTGCGCCCGCCGCATCAGTACGCTGCCACCGCCCCTCGCCGTAGAGATCCCCCGGTCTGGCAATGGGATCGCCGCCGTTCGCCACCCGCGCCACGACCGTCGCCGTCTCGACGGCAGCGAGTGATCGCCCGGGCAGCATTACATCGGCATCACTGATCTGCAGATCGAGCGGAAGATCGCTGGCCTGCCGCCGGAGGACCGCCAGTGGCGGGCCCGGCGTACCGGCATCCCGAAGGAAGATGAATACCGGCGCGGAGGCCCCCACCCTGCCCAACTGCGCCGGACTGACGCTGACCTGAACCGCAATACCGGCAACTGCTCCCGATGCGGGTGACGCGCCGGCCTTCGCCGCAGCGACCGACACACCCTCTTCTGCCGTGCCTTCCTCGTCCAGGGCGGCAAGCTGGGTCAGGATGATCTGGCGGATCCGTTCCGGAGGCTCCAGTGCCAGCAGGCCCTGCCAGCGGTCCCGCACGAGGTTCGAATCGCCCCGGGCCAGCGCCTGCATTCCACCGTACCAGAGGGCTTTTGGATTGCGCGGCTCAACAGCGAGCACTTCCTCGATGGCCTTGCCGGCCGCCCCGGTCAGGGCCACTGGATCCAGCACGATCTGCGCTTCGGCGAGACCGACCTTGGCCTCGAGATTCTGACCCCGGGACAGTTCCAGGGCGCGCTGGAAGGCGTTCACGGCGTCTGCCGGACGGTCCAGATTGAGATAGGAGTTGCCCAGCAGAACCCAGCCCTCCTCGTCCTCCGGTGACGCCTTCAGTCGGAATTCGAGTGCGGCCACGGCCTCCTCCATGGAGCCCGGCGCCTGTGCCGACAACGCGCCATGCAGCCAGTCGTAATTACTGACCGCCAGGTAAAGGACCAGTACGGCAGCTGGCGTCGTCAGCGCAATCAGCACTGCGGCGACCGGATGACGCTGCGACCCGGACCTGACCAACGGCCAGACCATCAGACCGACGGCCAGGATGGTCAGAATGATTGCAATGACGGCAAACAGGGTCAAAAGCAGACTCCTCACGCGGCGGTTGGGTTGTCTTCTTCCTCAGTCGACACCGGCAGACTGGCCCGGCGGCGCACGATTCGCACGAGCGCAATAGCCCCGCCGAGCAGCAGCAGCCCGGGCGCGAGCCAGAGCAGCGAGGTACTCAGGGTAAAGCGGGGGCGATAGAGCACAAAGTCGCCATAGCGGTCCAGCAGGAACGTCTTGATTTCATCCTCCGTCCTGCCAGCCTCCAGCATTTCGCGGATTTCACGCCGGAGATCAGCGGCCAGAGGCGCGGTGGAATCGGAGATGGGCTGGTTCTGGCAAACCAGGCAACGCACTTCCCGGGTCAGGCGCTCATAGGTGGCCTGGGCGGCGGGGTCGGCCAGTTTCGGATCGGCGTCCATGGCCATCGAAAGGCCGCCGAACAGCAGGAGGATCACAGTAACTGCAACCGGCGGTCGGAACATCATGGCTGGCCCCCGAGCGCAGCGATGCGGGGCGCAAACTCGCTGCGCCAGACGTCCATGGTGAGCGGCGCAATGTGCTTGTAAAGCACGGTGCCATCGGGCCCGATCAGGAAGGTCTCCGGCGCCCCGTAGACGCCCCAGTCAATTGCCACCCGGCCATCGAGATCGACGCCGACTGCGACGTAGGGGTTGCCGAGCCTGGCCAGCCAGTCCCGGGCCAGATCGGGATCGTCCTTCCAGTTGATGCCGAATATGCGAACGCCGCCCTCGCTGGCCAGCGTCAACAGCACATCGTGCTCCTGACGGCACCCGGCACACCACGTGCCCCAGATATTCACGAGGCTCACGTGGCCGAGAAGATCCTGATTCGTCAGCGTCCGGGTTGCATCGTCGAGGACCGGCAGGCTGAAAGCCGGTGCCGGGCGGCCAATCAGAGGTGAGGGGACCAGGCCCGGATCACGCTGCAAGCCCACGGCAAAGATCGCAACGAGTACGGCAAACAGCAATCCTGGCAGGAGAAAACGCCACATTCCGGCAGACAACCTTGAGGAGACCGCTGTGCTCAGCCGCGGGCCGGCTGGGTGCCGGCAGCGATCGTGTCCCGCACCCGGACCCGGTAGCGCCGGTCGCCGGCAGCAATCACCCCGCCCAGCGCCATGACGATGCACCCAAACCAGATAAACCGGATGAGAGGCTTGTACTGCAGGCGAACACTCCACGCCCCGTCACCCAGTTCGTCACCAAGGGCGACAAACAGGTCTCGCGACCAGCCGGCGTCGATGCCCGCCTCGGTCATCGGCGAACTGCGCACGAAGTACGTACGCTTTTCCGGGTAGACGGTACCGACCGGACGCCCATCGCGGCTGATGACGAGTTCCCCCCGCAGGCCCTGGAAGTTGGGTCCGGTAATCGGCCTCGTATCGACGAAACGGACGCTGTAATCGCCGACATCTGCCGTCTCCCCCGGGGCCAGACGTTGGTCGGTTTCCAGGCCGAAAGATGTCGTCGCGGTAACGCCAAGGACAAACAAGCCGAGACCCAGATGGGCCAGATTCATGCCCACAGCGGCCTGAGTCAGCATTGGCCCGCGCCCCAGGAGCTGGCGGACCGGATCCAGCAATGAGGTCACAACGAGCCAGGCGGCCAGCGCGATGCCCGTGGCGGTAAGGACACTGCTGCTCCCGTAGACGAAGATCGGTACGACCAAGCCCAGGAGCACGGCCAGCAAAGCAGCGACCCGCAGCTTGCGACTCACGTCGGCCACCCGCGCTTCACGCCATGCGGTATGCATCCCGACGCCGACAACGGCGAGCAGCGGCAGCATGGGAATGATGAAGGCCGCCTCAAAGTACGGAGGCCCGACAGAAATCTTGCCGGCATTCATTGCATCCAGCACCAACGGGTACATCGTTCCCAGGAAGATCAGGCCGGCGGCTATGCACAGAAGAATATTGTTGACGAGGATAAAGCTCTCGCGGGAAAAGGGCCGGAAGCCCACGGCACGATCAAGTGAAGGGGCGCGCCACGCATAGAGTCCGAGTGCCGTCCCGATGACGATGACCAGGAAGCCGAGGATAAAGAGACCACGTGCCGGATCCGACGCAAAGGAGTGGACCGACACCAGGACGCCAGAGCGGACCAGAAAGGTGCCGACCAGGCTCAGCGAAAATGCGCCGATGGCGAGCAGCAGGGTTGAGCCCTTGAAGATGCCGCGCTTTTCGGTCACCGCCAGCGAATGCATCAGCGCAGTGCCCACGAGCCAGGGCATGAATGAGGCATTCTCCACCGGATCCCAGAACCACCAGCCACCCCACCCGAGTTCGTAGTAGGCCCACCAGCTGCCCAGCGCGATACCGATGGTCAGGAAGACCCATGCCGTGGTCGTCCAGGGACGGGCCCAGCGTGCCCACTCCTGGTCCACACGCCCGCCCAACAGTGCGGCTACTGCAAACGCAAAGGCGACGGAGAAACCCACATACCCGATATAGAGCATCGGGGGGTGCAGGGCCATGGCTGGATCCTGCAGCAGCGGGTTCAGGTCATTGCCATCGACCGGGATGGGGCTCAGGCGCAGGAACGGATTGGAGGTAAACAGGATAAACGCCAGGAAGCCGATGCTGACCCCGCCCATCACGCCGATGATGCGGGTGTACATGTCGGCCGGAAGGCGCTTGCCAAACAGCACGACTGCCATAGTCCATACCGCCAGCACCAGCGCCCACAGCAGCAGGGACCCTTCGTGCCCGCCCCAGACGGCCGCCAGCCGGTAGATCTCGGGCAGCTTTGTATTTGAATGACTCGCCACGTAAACGAGCGAAAAGTCATTGCTCAGGAACGACCAGGACAGCAGGCCGAAAGAAATGGCGACGAAAGCCAGCTGCCCGACAGCGGCCGTTGGCCCGACGGCCATCCAGCCAGGCCGCCCGGTCTGCGTCCCTGCAAGGGCGAAAAAAGCCTGGCAGGCGGCAAGGCACAGGGCAAGGATGAGGCTGAGCTGGCCGAGTTCCGGAAGCATGGTGAGCTGGACTCCAGACTAATTGGCGGCGGGACGGGAATCCGGGGCGGAAGTCGGGTGCCCGCCGGCCGCCAGGGCCTCGGCGACCTCCGGCGGCATATAGTTTTCATCGTGCTTGGCCAGGACCTCGACAGCCCGGAAGCTGCCTGTGGGCTCCAGATAGCCCGTAGCGATCACGCCCTGCCCCTCGCGAAAGAGATCCGGCAACACGCCCGAATAGGCCACTGTCATGGCCTGATTATTGTCCGTAACGGTGAACTGAACTTCCAGCGCACCGGTCTCGCGCCTGATGCTGCCTTCCTGCACCAGGCCGCCCAAACGGAATTTCTTGTCGGCCGGCGCATCACCGGCCAGGGCCTGGCTGGGGGTATAGAAGAACAGCAGGTTCTCCTCGAAAGCGCGCAATGCCAGGCCAACAGCGGCGGCAACCCCCGCCACCACCAGTCCAACGACGATCATTCTCTGTCTACGCGGCGTCATAGTGCTTTCCCCGGGTTCCTGCTGTTGGTAAATCCTGCTGCGAGTGTCGCTCCATGCGGGCACCCGCACGACGCAGGATCCGCTGCCGAAGTCGCTCCCGGATCATGCGCTCCCTGCGGAAGGCAGCCACCGCGTTGCCGATTACGACGAGGCCGGTCACGCTGAATGCCACCCAGACATAGGGCGCGTAACCGCCCATGGCAAAAAAATCGCCCATACCGTCAGTTTACGCCCGCCGGCGTGGCGCCGCGCAGCAGGTCTTGCACCCAACGCGCCTGCACTTCGCGCTCCAGCACCTCGCCGCGAACCCGCCGGGCCAGGATGCCCAGAAAGAACAGCGTAAAGGCAAGGATCATCATGAGCAGCGGCCAAAGCATATCCCAGGAGATGGACGGCGCTTCCAGTTTGGACAGGGTGGGTCCCTGGTGCAGGCTGGCCCACCAGATCACCGAAAAATGGATGATCGGGACATTGACCACACCGGCCAGCGCCAGGACCGCGCTGGCGCGGTCCGCCTGGTTCAGATCCTCAAAGGCGCTGCGGAGACCCATGTAGCCGAAAAAGAGGAACAGGAGAATCAGCTCGGCAGTCAGTCTCGGGTCCCACTCCCAATAGGTTCCCCACATCGGCTTGCCCCAGACCGCACCAGTGACCAGGGCGGCAAAAGTGAAAGATGCGCCGATCGGGGCGCAGCTTGCCGCCACCGCATGGGCGAGCTTTATGCGCCAGATGAGCCCTATTGCGCCCGCGACGGCCATCGTGGTGTAGATCAGCATCGACAGGTAAGCACTCGGGACATGCACGTAGATGATGCGGAAGGCATCGCCCTGCTGGTAATCCGGCGGCGCGAGCACGAGCCCGCCCCAGGCACCGACAAGCAGCAGTATCGCGGCGGGCACCAGCAACCAGACGCTGAGAGTACCCGCGATGGCATAGAAATGCGGCGGCGAAGCCAGGCGAAAAAACCAGTTCCACACGAGAATCGATCTCCAGCGAGGTATCAGGCTAGGCCAGGGTCAGCTCTGCGTACTGCAGCATCCGGCTGTACCCGCTCAATCCGAAGAAATACGCAGCGCCAGTCCGGCGGCCAGTGGCGCCAGGCTCAGTGCCAGTGCCAGCAGGGCACCCATCAGGTACAGAGGTCCCGCCGCATTCTCGCCGGCAAGGGCCAGGTCCGTTGCCCGGGCACCGAGCATGAGCACCGGCAGCATCAGCGGTGCAACGATGAATGCCAGCAGCACACCGGCACCGCGCAGTCCGGCCGTCAGCGCCGATCCGACCGAACCGATCAGACTGAGCGTGGGGGTGCCGAGCAGCAGCGACAACGTCAGGGTTCCCATGGCAGAAGCGGGCAGATGGTAGGTGATTGCCAGCACCGGCGCCATGATGACAACCGGGATACCGGTCACAATCCAGTGGGCCAGGGTCTTGGCCAAAACGATCCAGCCCAGCGGGTAAGGCAGGATCAGGAGCTGCTCCAGCGTGCCGTCTTCCAGATCGGCCCGGAACAGGAGATTCAGCGACAGCAGACCGGCCAGCAGGGCCGCGATCCACAGCACGCCCGGGGCGATGGCCTGCAGAAAGTCCGGCTTGGGGCTCAGGGCCAGCGGGAAGAGCGTAACGACCAGGATGAAGAACCACGCCGCATTGCTGGCATCCGTCCAGCGCCGCAAACCGAGGCGCAGGTCGCGCTGCAGCACGATCCAGAAAAGGACGAACAGGTCCAGTGGCGCGGGCCGGGCCATCAGAATTCCCCGAGCCGGAGGGCTGCGCGGGGCACCTCGGCCAGGCCCAGGGCCTGATGGGCGACAATCGCTGCCGTCCCTCCTGCCCGAATGTGCCCCTGCACGACCTGCTCGAGAAACTGCCGGCCATTCCGGTCGAGGTTCGTCTGTGGCTCATCCAGCAGCCACAGATCTGCAGAGGACAACAGCACACGCGCCAGGGCAGCCCGCCGTTTCTGCCCCGCCGAGAGAACCCGCACCTCAATGTCGGCACAGCCAGCCAGACCAGTGCCCTCGAGAACTTCGTTGGCATCGCCCCGGCTGCGTCCCGCCAGTCGCGCAAAGAACTCCAGATTGGCCCGCGTGCTGAGATCGTTCTTCAGTGCCAGCCCGTGACCACAGTAGGCAAGGCGCAGGCGGGTGGTCCGTACGGCCGTCATGATGCCCTCGCCCGCCCACTGGACCGTGCCGGTTTCAGGCGCCGTCAGGCCCGCGATGACTCGCAGCAGTGTGGTCTTGCCGGTGCCGTTTGCGCCCTCGATGATCAGCGCAGCCCCTGCGGGCACGCTGAAGGAAAGCTCCTCGAACAGACACGTCGTACCGCGCCACAGCGTCAAGCCGGAACCTGTCAGCACTCTTGTTCTCCCTGAACCCGGCGCCACCGGCAGCGGACAGCGCCTCGTTTCTCGCCGTCGGGGGCGCACATCCTGTATAATTTTATAGATACAAAACAATAACTTAATAGACTATCAGCGAATCTACATACGTTCTGAAGCACGGCACTGGACGCTTATGTTTACATAAGCGGCACGCTTTCCTAGACTGACGGCGCGGTAGTCCATGATGGCCCCTGAAAAAAATAAGGCCAGTCCCGGTACCTGTCGTCTTTTCCGCCCCGCCAAGAATAGCCGGACGATGCCTCACAGGTTCCTAAACGTTCAGAACTGACGGTACGGATGGCTGCACTGCTTGAAAGTCCTGGCCTCCTCCCTGCGGACACCGGCAGCCGCCCGGAGGCGGCTGCCATTACCGCGGCGCTGGCCTATGTGGGCCGTTGCATTCGCGGTCACCGGCCTTTTGCCATCGTTACCGGTTCGCGGGAAAGTGGTGTTCACTCACTGGCAGAAAAGATATGGGCGGATTATCGCCCACGCGAAGACCTGCATGTGGTGCGGATTTCTGAACCCACGGACAGCGTGCAGGAGTTCCTGACGGTTTGCCTGGGCCAACTCGGATTTGAACTGATTGAGGCCGTTCTGGATGACCTGCACAACCTGCTCGTGGTCTTCCTGCGGCATGAAAGCTCACGGGGACGGCGGACGCTGGTCATCATCGAGAATGCGGAGCGCTCGGGGCCGCGGATCCTGGACTTCCTGCAGACCCTGACACGCATTCGCGCAGGCGCAACTCCGGCACTCAGCATCGTGCTGACCGGGTCACGCTCGGTGCACAGGGTGCTCGATTCGCCGGGCATGGCCTCGATGAAAGCCATGACCCGGGAGCGATTTGACCTCGATCGGGCCTTTGCCTGGGTCTCCCCTGCCCCCGCCCGCCAGGCCGGCAGTCGTCCCGGTAGCAGCGCCCCGGATGCCGCCCCCAGTCTCGTGGTGATGCTCGACAGCGCCAGGGTCGGCCAGCATGTACTCGAACCCGGGCGGCTGCTTATCGGTCGGAGCCCACGCAGCGGACTGTGCCTGAACAGCCGTTACGTCAGCCGCACCCATGCCGCCGTGGTGGTTTCTGGCCACCAGGTCAGCATCATCGACCTCGGGAGCACGAATGGCACACTCGTCGATGAAGAAGCCGTGAACAGCCGCGTCCTGGCCGACGGGAACATCATTGCTATTGGCAATTTCAGGCTGCGCTACACCCGCCAGACCCGGCCAGCGGACCAAAGCAAAGGCTGAAACCGCCCGCCCGCGGCCCCAGCCGTCGACGGCGTCAGGCAACTCAGCACACCGGCATCCGCTTTCAGAGTGGTGCCCAGGGCCGGACTTGAACCGGCACGGCCTTGCGGCCAACGGATTTTAAGTCCGCAGCGTCTACCAGTTCCGCCACCCGGGCCATGACGCATTGTAAGGAGTGGAGGCTAGGGTCGGAATCGAACCGGCGTACACGGCTTTGCAGGCCGCTGCATGACCACTCTGCCACCTAGCCGCGACGGGAAGGTTACCCTGCGGAGACACCCTGGCCAGGCATTGCCAGAATCGACGAAGAAATCTGGAGCGGGAAACCGGGCTCGAACCGGCGACCTGTACCTTGGCAAGGTACCGCTCTACCAACTGAGCTATTCCCGCCCGCAAGGGATGCATATGCTACCGGCCACATCCTGCGTGTCAAGAAAACAACTCACACCGGGGGCGGTGTGCCCCAGGCCGCCCGGATATAGGCAAACATCGACCATAGCGTCAGGCCGGCTGCCAGCAGCAGGAACGCCACCCCGATGTCGTAGGTGGGCAGTCCGAAGATCGGGAACTCGAAGAGCATGCAACAGAGCCCTGTCATCTGCATGATCGTTTTCAGCTTGCCGTAGCCCGAGACGGCCACCCGGCTGCGGGCTCCCATCCCGGCCAGCCATTCCCGCAGGGCGGAGACGGCAATCTCCCGACCGATGATGATGGCTGCCAGCAGGGTAATGATAATCCGCGGGTCAGACTGCACGAGCAGGATGAGGGCTGTAGCGACCATCAGCTTGTCGGCTACCGGGTCGAGAAAGGCCCCAAAGGGGGAGGTTTGCTGCAGCCGGCGCGCCAGGTAGCCGTCCAGCCAGTCAGTCAGTGCAGCCAGGAGAAACAGGAGACCCGCTCCCGGACGGGCCCAACCGACAGACGAATAGAACACCGCGACCACCATCGGGATTGCGGCTATCCGGAACCAGGTCAGTGACGTGGAGATGTTGAACTGGGGATGCACGGCGACATTCTAGCCGGGCCCGACGGCTATGGCGGGCCGGAATCACCGTGCAGGTGGTCGTAGATCGCCTGGGCCAGGCGGCGGCTTATGCCCCGGACCCGGACCAGGTCGGCCACACCGGCAGCCCTGATCTCCCTGAGCCCGCCAAACTCCCGCAGCAGGGCCCTGCGGCGCTGCGGACCGAGACCCTCGATCGACTCAAGACCCGAGGTCACCCGGCTCCGTGCGCGACGCTGGCGATGGCCGGTTACGGCAAATCGGTGGGCTTCATCGCGAATGCGCTGGATCAGATGCAGCGCCGGCGAATCCGGCCGCAGCGTGAGTTCGGCGCGCGCACCCGGGCGTACCAGCTTCTCGTATCCGGGCCGCCTGTCGCGCCCCTTGGCCACCCCAAACAGAGGGATATGGTCAAGCTGCATTTCCTCGAGGGCGGCCCTTGCCCGCTCCACCTGCCCCGGCCCGCCATCGATCAGCAACAGGTCCGGTACCGGTGCCTCCCCGCGCCGGATACGTGCATAGCGACGCAGCACCGCCTGTCCAATCGCGGCATAGTCGTCACCCGGAGCGACGCCCCGGATGTTGAAGCGCCGGTAATCTGATTTGACCGGACCGTCGCTTCCAAAGACGATGCACGCTGCCACCGTCTCGCCACCGCTGGTGTGGCTGATGTCAAAGCACTCGACTCGAGCCGGAACTTCATCCAGCCCGAGTTCCTCCGCCACACTCTGAAGCTGGTCGGTCAGCGATGCGGCTGTGGCGAGCCGGGTGGCAAGTCCCTGGGCAGCATTGTCGCGGGCCATCTCCAGCCAGCGGCTGCGCGTAGCCCTCACCAGATGGCGAATGCGCACACCGAAACCTGCACGAGTCGACAGTACTGCCTCGAGATCCACGACGTCGGTGGGCGGGACAGGCACGAGAATTTCAGCCGGCGGCATTTCCCGGAAATAGTGCTGCGTGATGAAAGCCGTTACCACTTCCTCGGCTTCCGTACCTACCGAAATGTGGGGAAACCAGTTCCGGCTGCCGAGAATCCTCCCTCCCCGGATCATGATGATCGCCACGCAGGCCTGGCCCTGTCCCACCTCGACCCCCAGCACATCAGCCTCTGCAACGTGCATGCCCGATACGACCTGGTCACCCTGCATGCGCCGGATAAGGGCGAGCTGATCCCGTATGGCTGCAGCACGCTCGTAGTCCAGAGCCGCCGACGCCGCCTCCATCCGCGACAGCAGGCTGTCAGCTACCGCCTTGTTGCGCCCCTGCAGGAACAGCACCGCGTCGCGAACATCCCGCGCATAGTCTCCTGGGCTGATCAGCCCGACGCAGGGTGCCGAACAGCGCTGCATCTGGTATTGCAGACAGGGACGGGTGCGGTTTGAGAAGAACGAGTCAGAGCACTGCCGTACGCGAAAAATCTTTTGCAGCTGGACCAGGCTTTCACGCACCGCCCCGGCGTTGGGCCACGGCCCCAGATACTGGCCACCGCCCTTGCGGTTGCCACGGTAGAACTCAAAGCCGGGATAGGTGTGGCCGCCGGAAACGTGGATCCAGGGGTAGCTCTTGTCATCGCGCAGGAGCACGTTGAATCGCGGACGATGCGCCTTGATCAGGTCGTGCTCCAGCAGCAGGGCCTCCTGCTCGCTGCCGGTTAGCGTGACCTCTACCCGATCGACATGCCCCATGAGGGCCTGCGTCTTCGGATGATGCGCCTTGCTGCCGAAGTAGCTCGCGACCCGGTTCTTGAGGTCCCGGGCCTTACCGACATAGAGAACCGTACCGTCGACGGCCACCATCCGGTAGACGCCCGGCCGATGGGTCAGCGAAGCAAGAAAAATGTCCCGGTCAAACACTGCGCCCATGGGCCGCAATGCGCATGGCGACTTCCATCGCCTGTTCATAGTTGAGCCGCGGATCAACGGGCGAGCGGTAGGCCTGCTTCAGATCGGCATCGGTCAGCCCCCGCGCCCCTCCGGTACATTCAGTCACATGCTCACCCGTCAGCTCGAGATGCACTCCGCCCAGGTGGGAACCGGCCGACCGGTGCACCTCGAACGCCGCCTCCAGTTCATCGACAATGCTCTCGAAACGTCGCGTCTTCAGCCCAGAAACCGTCGACTCGGTATTGCCGTGCATCGGGTCGCAGATCCAGACGACATTGGCGCCCGCTCCGGCCACAGTGCCGATAATCCCGGGCAGCAGCTGCCGAATGCGTCCGGCACCCAGGCGGTGAATCAGGGCCAGGCGGCCGGGCGTATTGTCCGGGTTAAGGGCACGCACCAGGCCGAGCAGCCATTCCGGGGTCATGTCTGGTCCGATCTTGACGGCCACCGGGTTGCTGATCCCCCTGAAGAACTCGACGTGTGCACCGTCCAGTTGGCTTGTCCGCACCCCGATCCACGGAAAATGGGTTGTCAGGTCGTAGTAGCGGCCGCGATGCTCAAGGTAGCGAGTCTGGGCCTGTTCATAGGGAAGATGGAGTCCCTCGTGCGACGTGAAGAAATCGACCCGGCGCGCCTGATCGATCGTCTTGCCAGTCATGCACTCGAAGAAATCCAGGCCGTCGGCAACCTTCTGTACCGATTGCCGGAACTCATCCGCGAGCGGCGAATGCCGGACCCAGTCGAGGTCCCAGTTCCCGGGGTGATGCAGGTCCGCAAAACCGCCGTCGATCAGTGCCCTGATGAAGTTCAGCGTCAGCGCCGAACGCTCGTAGGCACGCAGCATGAGATGCGGCTCCGGCTCCCGGTCCGCGGCGCTGAAGCCGCTGCGATTGACGATATCACCACGATAACTGGGCAGCGTCAGCCCGCTGCGGGTCTCGGTACTGGCCGAGCGTGGCTTGGCAAACTGACCGGCCATCCGGCCGACGCGCACCACCGGGCGCTTCAAACCCGAGATGATGACGACGCTCATCTGGAGCAGGATCTTCAGCTTGCTGACGATGACCTCCGAGCGACAGTCGCCGAATCCCTCGGCACAGTCGCCCCCCTGGAGGATAAAAGCCCGGCCGGCGGTCGCCAGGGCAAGCTGCTCCCGCAGCGCCTCAATCTCCCAGGACGTGACCAGAGGCGGCAGGCTCGCGAGCTCGTCCATCACAGCCTGGGCGCGCCCGGGGTCCCGGTAAGCGGGAATCTGCGCCTGGGGCAGCCCCTGCCAGCTGGCCGGCTGCCAGCTGGCAGGAATCGCTGGGTTTGTCATGCGGCGCCACTATGCCACAAGGCTCCGCGCCCGCCAAAAGCACCGGTAATCACTGCGCCTCAGATGGGGCGCACGTAAACTTCGACCGGAATTTTCTTGCCAGGCGGTGTCGCGGTGTGGGTGACGTACTGCTGTCCCTGGTAGACGTAGGTCACCTCATAGCCCCTGCTCACCTGCTCGACGCGGGTCTCATAGCGCGTGACGCATTCCGTCACGGGATAGGACGCTGCCGGCCCGGGAGGGTAGTAGCCGCCCTGCCGCCGGGTGGCCATGTCGTTGCCGATGGCGGCACCGACGAGTGCGCCAAACAGGCGCATGGCATCCCGTCCCTCGCCGCTGCCAAAGCGATCACCGATGACACCGCCGATGACGCCACCCGCAATGGTGGGTCCAACCGCGCTCTGCGACCGGGTACCGGACCGCGCCGGCGGATAATAGGCGGCCGTCTCGTAGCACTCCCGCACAGGAACCTGTGTCGCGACGGCATCAAAGAGCGGCCGGACACCCGTAACGCGCGCGTACGCCACAGGCCCGGGGTAATGCTTTTGCGCACCGGACGCCCAGCGAGGGGGGCCGTGCCGGCCCGCTTCGGCGGCTCCCGCCAGCAACAGCAGGACCGGGCTGACGGCAATCAGGCATCGCACAAAGGGGACATTCATTGAACGGACCTCCGCGAACACAACGGACGATCCAACGCTATCGCGAGCCTACTGAATTGGCGGTGAACCCGGGTCGGGCGCTTGCCTGACCTTCACCTCGGCCCACAGATGGTCCAGCTCCTCGGCCGAAATGCCCACCCAATCGGCGCCGCGTGCCCGTAACAACTGCTCGAGGACACGAAACCGCTGCTCGAACTTCCTGTTTGCGGAGCGCAGTGCCTCCTCCGGATCCACCTTGAGATGACGTGCCAGACTGGCACAGGTGAAGAGCAGATCCCCTATTTCTTCCTGTACATGCGCCATCTCCCCCTCCTGCCGTGCGGCCTCGACTTCGGCGAGTTCTTCACGCAGCTTGGCAGCAACACCGGCGGAATCAGGCCAGTCAAAGCCGACTCGCGCTGCGCGCCGGGCGAGCTTGTCCGCCCGCATCAGTGCCGGCAGTGCACGCCCCACTCCGGCGATTACCGACTCATCGCCTGTCGCTGCGCGTTCCCGGGCCTTGTGCTCTTCCCAGGCGCCTCGCTGGGCGTCGGCGTCCGCGACGCGCTCCCCCGCAAAGACATGGGGATGACGGCGCATCATCTTGCTGCTGATAGCCCGCACCACATCACCGAAATCGAAAGCACCCCTTTCGCGAGCCATCTGGGCGTGGAATACCACCTGAAGGAGAAGGTCGCCGAGTTCCTCCCGGAGCGCTGGAAGATCATCCCTGTCAATGGCATCAGCAACTTCATAGGCCTCCTCGATCGTGTAGGGAGCAATGGAACGGAAGTCCTGCTGGAGATCCCACGGGCAACCGCCAACGGGATCCCTGAGCGCGCTCATGATGTCCAGCAGGTCCCGGATCGGGCCCTTGTCCTCGTCGTTCATTTGCAGAGTTCCGTCAAGCGAAGGAGTATCTGCGCGGTCGCGCCCCAGATCTGCCGGTCACCGTAGTGAAAATCAGGCAAGCGCTGGGTCATCCCGCGAACTGAACGTTCCCGCCAGCGCAGGTTTCGCCGGTCACCGACGAACGACAGCGGAACCGTGAATATCTCAGCAACTTCGAGCGGGTCGGCGCACACCCTGAAGCCCGGGCGAAGGCGCGCCACGACAGGACTCACTGCAAAGCCGGTCACTACCGGCTGGGGGGGCAGGTAACCGAGGATCTCAATGAACTCCGGGCCTATACCCACCTCCTCCCGCACCTCGCGCAGGGCGGCTGATGCCGGATCGGCATCGCAGGCCTCGAGCCGCCCTCCGGGGAAACTGATCTGCCCCGGATGATCCCTGAGCTGCAACGCCCGGCGGGTCAGCAGAACATGACAGCTGCCACCCTCCTCCGACAGCGGCACCAGTACGGCAGCAGGTATCAGCGCAGAGGGAAACAGCTGTTCACGAAGCCCCGCAGGCACCCTGGCCAGGGCCTCGCTGACCAGATCTACAGGCGGACGCGTGGACTGCAGCGCAGCCGCTATGCTGTCAATGACTTCATTCTGGATCCCGGTCAGGATTTGATCCCCCCCCGGGTCAGGCTGCGGGCATCGAGCAACCGGCTGATTTCGCGCTCGGAAAGATCAGTCATTTCTGCCGCCACATCCCTGACGGCACGACGCTCCGCATAGGCCTTCTTCGCGATGGCGGCGCCCTTCTCATAGCCGATCACCGGATTCATGGCAGTTACCAGGATCGGATTGCGGTCCAGCGCCTCCGCCAGCTTGTCTTCATTTACCTTGAAGCCCGCAATCGCCCGGTCCGCCAGCAGGCGGCTGGCATTGCTGAGAAGGTGAATGCTCTGCAGGATATTGAAGCCGACCACCGGAAGCATCACGTTGAGCTGGAAGTTGCCGGACTGGCCTGCGATCGTAATTGTCGTGTCATTGCCGATCACCTGGGCCGCAACCATTGCCACTGCTTCCGGAATCACCGGATTGACCTTGCCCGGCATGATGCTGCTGCCCGGCTGCAGCGCCGGCAGCGAAATCTCGCCCAGGCCCGCCAGCGGACCGCTGTTCATCCAGCGCAGGTCGTTGGCCATCTTCATGAGGGCAACCGCGAGGCTGCGAAGGTGCCCGGACAGTTCGACCACGGTGTCCTGGCAGCTCAGTGACTCGAACAGGTTACGCGAGACATCGAAGCGCACACCCGTCTGCTCGGAGAGGAGCACCGAAACCTTACGGCCAAACTTCGGGTGGGCGTTGATGCCGGTGCCCACCGCCGTCCCCCCCTGTGCGAGGCGCGTGAGGCGGGGCATGCAGCTCCGGATCCGGGCCTCTGCATTGGCAATCTGCTGGGCCCATCCGCCCAACTCCTGACTCATGCGCACCGGCATGGCATCCATCAGGTGGGTACGGCCAGTCTTGACATAGGCATCAGTCTGCTTTGCCTTGGCAAGAATGACCTTGTGCAGGTGAGCGAGCGCTGGAAGGAGTGCCTCAGTAACCTCCAGTGCCGCACTGACATGGATCGTGGTGGGAATCACGTCATTGCTGCTCTGGCCCATGTTGACATCGTCATTGGGATGCACATCCGCACCCAGCCGGCGGCTGGCAAGCCGGGCGATGACCTCATTGGCATTCATGTTCGAGCTCGTACCGGACCCGGTCTGAAAAACATCTACCGGAAACTGCCCATCGTGCTTGCCGGTGGCAACTTCCAGCGCGGCGGCCTGGATGGCCATGGCCTTGCCGCTCTTCATCAACCCGAGTTCGGCATTGGCGCCGGCAGTGGCCCACTTGACCAGGCCCAGCGCACGGATGAAGCCCCGGGGCATGGCTAGGCCACTGACGGGGAAGTTGTCCACGGCGCGCTGAGTCTGCGCACCCCACAAGGCCTGGGCGGGTACCCGCAGCTCCCCCATGCTGTCGCGCTCCACGCGATAGTCCTGCTTAGCCATGCCAGTCTCCTGAAAATCTGTTGAATTGCATCGGGCCGGTTTCGCCAGCCGCGGTGAGTGTCGGGGTTGGTGTATGATTTGCGCGCGCAATTATAGGATTTTTCCGTCCTTAACGGACCACAACGTAAACGACCACCACCGGTATGGATCGCATCTCCCTGACTGCCATTTCACCGCTGGACGGGCGATACGCCGGCAAGCTCGACGAGCTGCGCAGCACCTTCAGCGAGGCCGGACTGATCCGCTACCGGGTATTCACCGAGGTACGCTGGCTCCAGTTCCTGTCGGACGAGCCGGGTATCGGCGAACTCGGCCCCCTGTCGCCGGCCGTCAGCGAAGTACTGAACGGCCTCGCCGAGCGCTTCTCGACGGACGACGCCCTGCGCGCCAAGGAAATCGAGAGCCGCACCAATCATGACGTCAAGGCCGTGGAATACCTGATTGCAGAGCGCCTCGGTGACGACCGTGACCTGGCCAGGCTTCGTCCCTTTCTGCATTTTGCCTGCACGTCCGAAGACATAAACAATGTTGCCTATGCCCTGATCCTGCGAAACGGCCGGGACAATCTGCTGTTGCCCCAACTCCGACAGGTCAGCAGGCTCCTGGATACGATGGCCCGGAACCTTGCCGATGTCCCGATGCTTGCCCGTACCCACGGCCAGCCGGCCAGCCCGACTACCATGGGCAAGGAAATCGCAAATTCCAGCTGGCGCCTGAAGCGCCAGCTGAAGCAACTAAAGGCCGTGGAACCCCTGGCCAAGATGAATGGCGCGGTCGGCAATTACAATGCGCACCGCGTGGCCTATCCGGACATTGACTGGGCCGACCTTTCCCGGCGTTTCATCGAGTCGCTTGGGCTGGCCTGGAACCCCTACACCACCCAGATCGAACCTCACGACTGGGTCGCCGAGTACTGTCATGCACTGATGCGCATTAACGTCATCCTGCTGGACCTCGCCCGGGACCTGTGGGGCTATATCGCATTGGGCTACTTTCGCCAGCGGAAGGTGGAAAACGAGGTTGGCTCGTCCACCATGCCGCACAAGGTAAATCCCATTGATTTCGAGAATGCCGAGGGAAATCTGGGGCTGGCCAACGCGCTGCTGGCACACTTCGCCGCCAAACTGCCGGTTTCCCGGTGGCAGCGGGACCTGAGCGACTCCACGGTGCTGCGCAACCTGGGTGTCGCAATTGCACACACTCACCTCGCTGCCCAGACCCTGGTGGCCGGCCTTCGCAAGCTGGATGTGGATACCGCGCGCATGCAGGCGGAACTGCATCCGGCCTGGGAAGTCCTGGGGGAGGCCGTCCAGACCGTCATGCGCCGGCACGGTCATGCCGATGCCTACGAACAGCTGAAGTCACTCACCCGGGGCACCGCAATCACCCGCGAAGGCCTCGCGGCTTTCCTCGCCGGCGTCGCCCTGCCGGCCGAAGAGCGCAACCGCCTCCTCGCCCTCACGCCGGCCGGCTATGTCGGGGATGCCGCGGCCCTGGCCCGGCGGGCCGCGGATACCGAGCCCTGACCTGCCAGCTACGGCTGGCGATCGACTCCAACCGTGACCCAGTTGGCACCCGCGGCGGTGCTGACTTCGTACAATCGAAGCCGACCTGCACCCACAGTAGTGAAAAGATGAGTCCCGAGCGAAAGCAAGGCCGGCGGTGGGTCTTCACGACCATGGAGGACACGCTGGCGGCCGCCATCGAGGTTGCGGCCGTGGCAAACCGCGGTCTTGCCATCCTTACGCCGGACCTTGAGCCCGGGATATACGATCACGACAGTTTCCTCGAGATCGTGAAGCGACTGGTTCTCGCCAAGCGCTTCGCCCGCGTCAGGGTGCTGGTCTCCGAGCCCTCACGCACCTCGCGCAGCGGCAATCGGCTGATCTGGCTGGGCAGACGGCTGGATACCTACATCGAGTTCCGCAATGTTCACGAGAACTACCGCGAACATCGCGAGGCCTTTCTGCTGGCCGACGACATTGCGCTCCTCTACCGGGTTCACCACACCCGCTGGGAAGGCATAGCCGATACCTACGAGCCGGTCGTCACCCGCCGCTACCTGACCGTCTTCGAGGAGATCTGGGCGGCCTCCGAAACGGCCCGTGAACTCCGCCAATTGCGCGTCTGACGGCGGGAATCGACATGCCGCCTGATCAGCCCGGCGTCATGCGCCCGGAACTTACTGTTGCGGCGGTCGTTGAGCAGCAGGGCCGGTTCCTGCTCGTCGAGGAGCATTCCGGGGGACGCCTCGTCATCAACCAGCCGGCCGGTCACGTTGAAGACGGCGAGAGCCTGGCGGCCGCTGTGGTCCGGGAAGCCCTCGAGGAAACCGCCTGGCATTTCGTTCCCCACGCCATCGTGGGGGTTTATCTCTGGCGCCCGGCTGCAGGCCAAAATTCCTTTCTCCGCATCGCATTTGCCGGTACATGCCGGGACCACGAGCGATCGAGGCCGCTGGATGCCGGGATCGAACGGGTGCTCTGGCTGACGCGCGCCGAGCTGAATGCCCGCCAGGCGCAGCTGCGCAGCCCCATGGTCCTGCGCGCGGTGGACGACTACCTGCAGGGTAGCCGTTACCCGCTTGATCTCGTCCAGGGCCTCGAGCCCGGGCAACTGCTCCGACGAGCCGCCGTTCTCTGAGGTACCGCCCACCCCGCTGGTAGAATCCCGGCCATGAACGGCGCCGGGAAAAAGCATGTCATCGTCGCACTCTCGGGCGGCGTCGATTCCGCCGTTGCGGCCCTGCGCCTCGTGCAGGCGGGTTACCGGGTCGAGGCCCTGCACATGACCAACTGGGAAGCGGCCGACGGGTACTGCACGTCGGGCCAGGACCTCGCGGATGCCCGACAGGTCGCCACCGATCTGGACATTCCCTTCCATCATGTCAATTTCGCCCGCGAGTACCGGCACGAGGTCTTTGCCGGCTTCCTGGCGGCAAGCCGGGCAGGCTTCACGCCCAACCCGGATGTGGACTGCAACCGGCATATCAAATTTGGCCTGTTCCTGCGTCATGCGCGCCGTCTGGGTGCGGACCTGATCGCCACCGGCCACTACGCCCGCATTGAGCATGCGCCCCGCCTGCGCCTGCTGCGGGCCGCTGATTCAGACAAGGACCAGACCTACTTTCTGCACGCGGTAGACCCGGCAGCCCTGGCATCTACGCTGTTCCCGCTCGGCGATTTGCTGAAGCCCCAGGTACGTGCGCTGGCCCGCGACTACGGCTTCGCCAATCACGGGAAGGCCGACAGCACCGGTATCTGTTTTGTCGGCGAGCGGCCCTTCCGGGAATTCCTGCAGCAGTACCTCCCGCAATCCCCGGGACCGATCATGACGCCCGAAGGCCGCGTCATCGGCCAGCATGAAGGGCTGGCGTTCTATACCCTGGGCCAGCGGCAGGGACTCGGCATCGGCGGACTGGCAGGTGCCAGGGATGAACCCTGGTTCGTGTCCGGCAAGGATCCGGCCCGCAACGCCCTGCTTGCCGTGCAGGGCCATGACCACCCGGCCCTGTTCCGCGATGCCATCGAGGCAGGGCGGCTTCAATGGCTGGCCGGGGAGCCTGCCGACCTCAATGCCGGCATCCGCCTTGAGGCCCGGATCCGCCATCGCCAGCCCCCGGCAACGTGCGCGGTCCGGACCAGCGGCCCGGGCAAGGTGGAGGTGCACTTCACGGTACCGCAACGCTGCCCCGCACCGGGACAGTACGTCGTCTTCTACGCCGGCGAGGAATGCCTGGGCGGGGGAACGATCCTTGCGACCGACCACGAACAGCGCGCGAGCATTGCCACCACGCCGCGTTGCCGGTCGGCGTAAGGCCGGGCCTTCCGTTATACTTCGCGGCCTGCCGCGCCCCCCGGGCGACCACTGGTCGCGCATGCCCGGTCTTTCGCACGCGTCACGCCGCGATTCCGGTCACCCCGGGGGCCTTGTTCAGCCTGTGTGGAGACCCGTGGAATGGCCGCAATGATCGATGCAAAGTCAACACTGTCCGTCGCTGGCACCGAGTACGAAATCTACAGCCTCGGGGCAGTGCGCGAAGGCCATGTCTCCCGGCTCCCCTATTCCCTGAAGATCCTGCTCGAGAACCTGCTGCGGCACGCTGCCGGGGGCGATGTCCGCGCCGAGGACATCTCAGCCCTCGCAAACTGGGACCCCCGCCGGGCCACCGAGCACGAGATCGCCTTCACGCCGGCGCGCGTGGTACTGCAGGACTTCACCGGAGTACCCGCCGTGGTCGACCTGGCCGCCATGCGCGATGCAGTAGTCCAGCTGGGCGGCACGGCAGAGAGCATCAACCCCCTCTCCCCGGCCGAACTGGTCATCGATCACTCGGTCCAGGTGGATCACTACGGCACTGCGACCTCGCTGGACGAGAACACCGCCATTGAGTTCCGGCGCAACCAGGAACGCTATGGCTTCCTGCGCTGGGGGCAGAATGCCTTCCGCAACTTCAAGGTTGTGCCGCCGAATACAGGCATCGTTCACCAGGTCAACCTCGAGTTTCTATCCCGGGTAGTGTTCAACGCCGAGGTGAATGGTCGGCGCGTGGCCTACCCCGACACCCTCGTGGGCACCGACTCGCATACCACGATGATCAACGGCCTCGGCATCCTCGGCTGGGGTGTCGGCGGCATCGAGGCTGAGGCGGCAATGCTCGGCCAGCCGGTGACCATGCTGATCCCCGAAGTAATCGGCTTCCGGCTGGTCGGCCAGCTGCGCGAAGGGGCGACCGCTACCGATCTCGTGCTGACAGTCACGGAACTGCTGCGCAGAAAGGGTGTTGTTGGCAAGTTCGTGGAGTTCTTCGGCGACGGGCTTTCCAATCTGCCGCTGGCCGATCGGGCCACCATTGGCAACATGTCGCCGGAGTTCGGCAGTACGGTGGCCATCTTCCCCATAGATGGCGAAACGATCCGCTACCTGGAGTTGTCCGGGCGACCCGCGTCCGATATCGAGCTGATCCGGGCCTATGCCAAAGCCCAGGGCCTGTGGCGCGAGGACGGTCAGGCCGACCCGCTGTATACAGACGTGCTCGAACTCGACCTTGGAACGGTCGAGCCGAGCCTGGCCGGGCCGCGTCGCCCCCAGGACCGCATCGCCCTGAAGGACGCGGCTACCGCCTACCGCAAGGTAGAGGCCGAACAGCTCGCCGACGGCAAGACCGGCACCGCGCCCGTGCGCGTTTCCCTCAAGGGCCAGACCTTTGACCTGGACAACGGCTCGGTGCTGATCGCGGCAATTACCAGCTGCACCAACACCTCCAATCCTTACGTAATGGTCGGCGCGGGACTGCTGGCCCGCAATGCCGTCCAGCGGGGACTCAAGACAAGGCCCTGGGTCAAGACCACCCTCGCGCCCGGTTCCCGCGTGGTCAGCAACTACCTCGAGAAGTCCGGCCTGATCGGCCCGCTGAACGCGCTCGGCTTCAACATCGTCGGTTTCGGCTGCACCACCTGTATTGGCAACTCGGGGCCACTCGACGAACCGGTTGAAAAGGCCGTAAGGGACGGCCGTCTCATCGGCTGCAGCGTGCTGTCCGGCAACCGGAACTTCGAGGGGCGGATCCACCCCCTGGTGCGCAACAACTTCCTCGCCTCCCCGCCCCTGGTGGTGGCTTATGCGCTGGCCGGCACCATGAAGGTGGACATGGCGAAGGATCCCTTGGGGACCGGCGCCGACGGGCAACCGGTCTACCTCCGGGACATCTGGCCCAGCCGGCACGAGGTCCAGGCCATCGTGGCCGGCACGCTGGACTCGGCCATGTTCCGCAGGAGCTACGCCGATGTCTTCACCGGCGACCGCAACTGGAACTCGATCCGGGTGCCTGCGGGCGACCGCTTCGCGTGGCAGGACGATTCCACCTACGTCCGCAATCCACCTTACTTCGAGGGCATGACGCGCCAGCCGCTGCCGCTCACCGACATTGAGGGCGCACGGGTGCTCGCCCTGCTGGGCGACTCCGTAACCACCGATCACATCTCGCCGGCTGGCTCCATCGGCAAGGACAGCCCGGCAGGCAGGTACCTTATAAGCAAGGGCGTGCAACCATTTGATTTCAATCAGTATGGCGCCCGACGCGGCAACCACGAGGTGATGATGCGCGGCACCTTCGCCAACATCCGCCTGCGCAACCAGCTGGTCCCCGGCACGGAGGGCGGCTACACGCTACACCTGCCCGCCGGCGACAAGCTCTCCATCTACGACGCCGCCATGCGCTACGCCGCCGACGGGGTTCCGCTGATCGTGCTGGCCGGCAAGGAGTATGGCAGCGGTTCGTCGCGCGACTGGGCCGCCAAGGGCACCAAGCTTCTGGGCGTGCGCGCGGTAATCGCGGAGAGCTACGAGCGCATTCACCGCTCCAATCTCATCGGCATGGGCGTCCTGCCCCTGGAGTTCCTCGGGGGCGAGTCGGCTGCGAGCCTCGGCCTGACGGGCCGGGAGGTGTTCAGCATCAGCGGGCTCGACCAGGGTCGTGCACGCGAGGTGGCCGTGCAGGCCCGCCGCGACGATGGCTCCAGCCTCGGGTTCCGGGCCCGGGTGCGCATCGATACGCCGAAGGAGCGCGACTACTTCGCGCACGGCGGCATCCTGCATTATGTCTTGCGGCAGCTCGCCGCAGGCGGGTCGGTGGCGTGACGCCTTGCGCGACCTGATTGACGTCGGCGCGAACCTCACCCACACAAGCTTCAGCGACGATCTCGCCGCGACCCTGGCTCGCGCGGCCGCGGCGGGCGTGTCCCGGCTCATCGTCACGGGAACGTCGGTCACAGCCAGCGCCGCGGCGGCCGGGCTCGCTGCCGGCCGGCCCGGAATCCTTTGGGCCACTGCCGGGGTTCATCCGCACGAAGCAGCAAGCCTCGACGCCGCTGCGGAATCGGTCCTCGCCCGGCTGCTCAGCCTCGACCCGGTGGTTGCCGCCGGGGAATGCGGCCTGGATTACTTCCGGGACTATGCGCCCAGGGATGTGCAGCGCGAAGCCTTTGGCCGGCAGCTCGAACTGGCCGCACAGCGCCGCAAGCCCCTCTTCCTGCACCAGCGCGCGGCGCACGACGATTTTCTCGCCATGCTCCACGAGCAGGGCAGCCGCCTGCCCGCTGGCGTCGCCCACTGCTTCACCGAGGGCCCGGCCGTCATGGCGGACTACCTCGAACTCGGGCTGTATATCGGCATCACCGGCTGGATCTGCGATGAACGCCGCGCCGCAGAACTGCGCAAGGCGGTACGTGAACTGCCGCTCGACCGGGTCCTGCTCGAAACCGACGCACCCTATCTCCTGCCACGCAGCCTCAGGCCCGCGACTCGCAGCCGGCGGAACGAACCGTCCCATCTGCCGGAAGTGCTGCGCGTCCTGGCCGTCCACATGGGACAGGACGAGGACGTGATAGCGGCGGCCGCAAGCCGCAACGCCGAACGGCTCTTCGGCCTCACTCCCGCTGGTCGCTGAGCAGGCGCTCCATACGGGCAGCAATTGCCGCCTGCTGCAGCCGCTCCCATCCCGCTTCGAGACCCGCGCCGGCCTGCTCACGGGTCGCCGCCCGGTCCTGGGCCAGATCCTGCAACAGCGACTCCAGCATGACCACCGCGCGAGGCTGGCCTTTGGTAAACCGGGCCCGGTCTGTAAATGCCACAACCCCGGTTACCGGGGCCTCGCTGACAAGTCGTTTGACCGCGGCTACGCGATCCCACAGCCCGGGCTGGGGATTGACGAAGGTATACCGGTGGTCGTTGGCAATGACGGTCCAGTCCTGCATCGCCTCGCTGCCGAAGACGTGGCCTGCCACGTCCTTGATGTCCAGCACGATGATTCCCCGCCCGGTCAGGAGCGCGTACTGCACCTGGATCTGCCCACCGGTGCCATCCGGGATCACGAAGTCAGCCAGAAGGCCATGACAGGCTTCCCGCAGCCGCCGGTTGATATCCCGGCGCCGGCGCGCACGGATGCGCCACCCTGCAGCACCGGCGACGATGATGACAAGCAGGATTCCTGCAGCCGCGAGCAGCCCGCTGCGGCTGGCGCCGAACCCTGGCAGCAGATCAGTCATCTCGCGCGCAGATGGGCGAGCAGTGCAGCCAGCTCCGGCTCGACCACCTCGAAACGGGCAGGCAGGCGCAGCAGCGCCGCGAGCTCGGCAGGGGGATCCACGTGGATCCCGAGCAGCGGCTCGACGATGGTATCGAACTTGGCGGCATGCGCGGTCGCGACAACCGCCCAGTCATGACGCTGTCGGTCACCGGCCGGGAGTGTCCGGTAGACATGCAGTCCTGTCGCCGTGTGAGGGCACCACGCGAGTCCGTGCCGGCGGTACTCGTCGATGAGCGTCGCCCTGATCTCCGCATCGGACACCGGGAAGGCCGTGATTTCCTGGCGCACGGCCTCCACGTCACCGCACAGGGCCCGCAGGCGCTCCATGTTGCTGGGATCGCCCACGTCCATCGCCGAGGCCAGCGTGGCAATACCGGGCCGCGGCAGCCACTGGCCGGTGGCCAGGAAGTCGCCGATGGCCCGGTTGGCGTTGGTCGCAAGCACGATCCGGTCGATGGGCAGCCCGAGCCTGCGCGCCCAGACACAGGCAAAGGCGTTGCCCAGGTTGCCAGTCGGGACTATGAAACTGAGCGGCCGGCCGGTAGCCCTGAAGTGCGCGCTACTCGCGAGGCCATAGTAGGCCGCCTGCGGCAGCAGGCGCCCGACATTGATGCTGTTGGCCGAGCACAGGCTCTGTTCGGCACGCAGCGCGGCGTCGGCGAAGGCTTCCTTGACCAGCCGCTGGCAATCATCGAAGCCGCCCCTGACCGCCAGCGACATCACGTTGTCACCCCAGCAGGTGAGCTGGTGTTGCTGACGGGGCGACACGCGGCCCTCGGGAAAGAGGATCACCACGCGCGTGCCGGGGCGTCGATGGTAAGCCGAGGCCACCGCCCCGCCCGTATCGCCGGAGGTGGCCACCAGGATCGTGACCGGCGGCTTCGCGAAGCGCCCCTGGCGGATGATCGACTCCATGCAATGGGCGAGAAAGCGCGCACCGACGTCCTTGAAGGCGGCTGTGGGTCCGTGGAACAGTTCGAGAATACTGAGTGAGCCCCGCTCATCCTCAAGCTGGCGCAGGGGGACCGGGAAGTTGAGCGCCGAACGGCAGATGGCGTCGAGCTCCGGGTCAAGCGATGATCCGGCAAAGAACGCGGCCAGCATCCTGCGGGCAGTGCCGGGAAAATCATCCGGGCCGGGCAGGGTGTCCGGATCGACCAGCGGCAGGCTGGCGGGCACGTAGAGCCCGCCGTCCGGCGCCGTACCGCTCATGATCGCCTCCTCGATGACGACCGCCGCGCCCCCACGGGTGCTCAGGTAGCGCATGGGCAGGCTCAGAGCGGTGCGCCCAGATAAGTCGCGAGGCGCAGCAGATCGGCAAAGACCCCGGCCGCCGTCACCGCCCTGCCGGCGCCAGGGCCCTGGACGACCAGCGGGTTCTCGCTGTATCGGGCCGAGGAGTAGCGGACGATATTGTCGGTCAGGTTGATGCGGGCAAAGGGATGCGCTGCGGGCAGGGACTCGAGCCGTACGGTAGCCGCCCGGGTCTGCCGGTCGAGGCGCCCGACATAGCGCAGCACTTCGCCCTTCGCGCTGGCGGCGCGCCAGCGTTCGGCCATCGCTTCGTCGTGAACCGGCAGTGAGGCAAGGAAGTCCTCGGCACTGACGGCCTCGAGCCCGGCCGGTATCAGGCTTTGCACCGCGATGTCCTTCATCTCGAGGCGCATGCCTATCTCCCGGCTCAGGATGATCAGCTTGCGGGCCACATCGAGTCCCGACAGGTCATCGCGAGGATCAGGCTCGGTATAACCCGCGTCGCGTGCTTCACGGACGATCGTGGAAAAGGGCCGCGTGCCGTCGAAGACGTTGAAGAGATAGGCCAGCGTGCCCGAAAAAATGCCCTCAATGCCGCGGATTTCGTCCCCCGTCTCGCGCAGATCACGCAGCGTGCCAATGATCGGCAGGGCCGCACCCACAGTGGTCTCGTACAGGAACCGGGTGTTGTGCTGCCGGCGGACCGCATGCAGTTCGTCGTAGACCGACAGGGGGCCGCTCGGTGCTTTCTTGTTGGGAGTGACCACGTGCACGCCGGAACCGAGCCACTCGACGTACCGGCCTGCGACATCGGCACTCGAGCTGCAATCGACGACCACCGCGTGAGGCAGGTGTTCGGCATGGATATGGCGGGTAAACAGCGCCCAGTCGAGGGGAATCGCGTCCTTCTCGAAGGCGCTCCGCCAGGCATGCAGGTCGAGGGCCCGGTCGCTGAGCAGCATCCGTGACGAGCTGGCGATGCCGCGAATGCGCAGATCGAGGCTGAACTGCGACTTCAAACGGTCCAGTTCGGCCGCCATCTGGTCCAGCAGCATGCTCCCGACATTACCCGGTCCGATCAGGCCTATGGAGATCGTCTCGGCGGACAGGTAGAAGCCTGAATGCACGGCCCTCAGCGCACGCGTGGAATCCTGCCGGGCAATCACGGCGGAGATATTGCGCTCGGACGAGCCCTGGGCGATGGCCTTCACGTTGATGCCGGCGGCTCCCAGCGTTCCGAGGAAGCGACCGGCTACGCCGGGCATGCCGGCCATGCCATCACCCACCACGGCGATGACGCTGCAGGGTTTCTGCACGGTAACGCTCTGGATCAGGCCCTGGGCCAGCTCCACCGCAAATGCCCGGCGCACGACCTCTTCTGCATCGACAGCCATGCGGCTCGGCACACCGATACAGATGGAGTGCTCTGAACTGGCCTGCGAGATCAGGATTACCGAGACCGCCGCGTCACGCAGTGCGCCAAACAGCCGGTCGGCCGTACCCGGCACACCGATCATGCCCGCACCCTCGATGTTGAGCAGCGCCACGTCGTCGACGGCCGTGATGCCCTTGATCGGCTGCGCAGGATCCGAGACCGGACCGATCAGCGAACCCGGTGCGGCCGGATTGAATGTGTTGCGTATCCAGATGGGGATGGAGCGCTGGACCGCCGGCGACATGGTCTGCGGATGAATGACCTTGGCCCCGAAGTACGCCAGTTCCATTGCCTCGCTGTAGGACAGCTTATCGATGATGGCTGCCTCAGGCACCCGATTCGGATCAGCGCTCATCACGCCATCCACGTCAGTCCAGATAGTGATTTTCTGCGCATCGATCAGCGCACCGACGATCGAGGCGGAGAAATCGCTGCCATTGCGTCCCAGGGTGGTCTGCAGGCCGTTCTCTTCGCGCGCGATGAAGCCGGTGATTACGCTGATGCCACGCACTCCGGCGCCGAAATGGCGACGGGCGTTCTCACGGGATTCCTCCCAGAGCACCACCGGGCCCATTTCGCCCTTCCGGATGACGATCAGGTCGCGGGCATCCACCCACTGAACCGGCGGCCGTCCCTGCGAGCCCGGAGCGCGTTCACTGAGATATGCAGCCAGCAGCCGGGATGACCAGAGTTCTCCAAAGCCCGCAATCAGATCACGGCTGCGGTCGCCGGCCTGGCGCACGAGGGAAATGGCGTGCAGCAGGTCGCGGATATCGGCAAGCTCCTTCGCGAAGCTCCTGAGGATCCCGTCTGCATGGCCCTTGTCCTGCAGGAGAGCCCCCACCGTTTCCCGGTAACGGCTGGCTATGGCATCCATGCGGGCCACCAGATCGGGCGCGGACTGCTCGGCGGCGGCCACCAGGCCGAGCAGGGCGTCGGTCGTCTTCGACATGGCGGACACCACAACCGCCTGACGCGGGGCCGGATCCTCGAGCAGGATATCGGCCACCCGCCGGAAACACCCGGTGTCGCCGAGGCTCGTCCCGCCAAATTTATGCACGTGCCAGGGGGTCTCAGTCATGCCGGTCTCACGCTCATCGCCACAGGGGTTGGGCCGGAGGCAGGCCCCGGCCGCGAAAACGCGGCCAATCATACCCGTTCCGCCGGTACGCCACAGCCGGGAGGCCTGCCGTGCGGCGGCTTCCCGGTACGTTGTGGGCTAGAATTGCCGCGCAGTCGTCCGGCTACCCCTGAAGAACGGAACAGATGGCCAGGATCTTCGTAAGCGCCGTGGAGTCGCCGGCCGACCGGAAGGCCGTGGAACGGTCAGTGGCCGCACCGATAGACCGGCAACTGATCATCCGCAGCTTCAGTGACGCCACCTATCCCGAACTCATCGACATCGAGAGAAGGGGCCACGGCTTCTATGCCTGGGGCCTGCCGGGTACGCCCCAGAATGTCGAGAACTGGTTTCAGATGGGCATCGGGGACTTCGTGCTGCTCGGCCAGCGGGACAGTTTCAGGCATTACGCCAAAGTACTGGGCCGTTATGAGAATGCCCGGGCAGCGCGCGCCATCTGGGGCAGCGATGACGAGGGTGATGTGCTGCGCGAATACCTGTTCTTCCTCTCCGAACCCATACAGGTATCCCTTCCCTACGCCGAACTCGCCGACTACCTGCCCACCAGCGTCGGAGACTTCAGCAGCGTTCCGGATGAGGCCATGGAGCGCATCGAGGCGGATTTCGGCTCGGTCGAGCGCTTTGCCCGCCGGCGGCTGCTGCAGTCCGCCGCGGGCGGGCCCGTACTGGACATGAGCGGCATGATCCGGCTCTCCGAGCGGGAAATGGCCAGGCTCCAGATGTTCGAACCGCAGAACAGCAAGGAAGGACGCCAGGGTCTCGTCGATACCATCATTAAGCGGCGCGGCCTGCCCGCCTTTCGACAGGCTCTGCTTGACGCTTACGACTACCGTTGCGCGATCACGAACTTCAATGCCGTCGATACGCTCGAAGCAGCGTGCATAGTGCCCTTCAGAGGCAAGGCAACGCACTCGCCATCGAATGGGTTGCTGCTCCGGTCCGACATCCACACGCTCTTCGACCTCGGCAAGATAGGCGTGGATACCGGCACGATGTCGGTTGTCATAGCCGATGACCTGCACGAAACCAGCTACCGGATCCTGGCCGGCCGCCCCCTGCGTTACCCCCGTGACGAAAACGACAGGCCGAGCACCGAGGCACTGGACCTCCATCGGCGCCTCGCGGGTCTCTGACGCGTTACCGGTATACTTGCACTCATGCGCATGACCCGCGAAACATTCCTCGCCTGGCCGCGCCGGGCAATAACCCTGCTTGGCATGTCGGGCGTGGGCAAGACCACCCTGGCCCGGAGACTGCCCCAGACCACATGGTTCCACTATTCAGGCGATTACCGGATCGGCACCGCCTACCTCGAAGAACCGATCATGGACAACATCAAGCGCCAGGCCATGCAGGTGCCTTTTCTGCGTGACCTCCTCCGCAGCGATTCGATCTACATCGCCAGCAACATCACCGTGCACAATCTCGATCTCATCTCGACCTTCCTCGGCAAGATTGGCGCCGCTGCGCGGGGTGGGCTCCCGGTTGCCGAGTTCAGGCGCCGGCAGCAGCTGCATCATGCCGCCGAGATCGCGGCCATGCGCGACGTGGCGGGGTTCATCGTCAAGGCTCGCGAGATCTACGGCTATGACCACTTCCTGAACGATGCAGGCGGCAGCGTCTGCGAACTGGATGACCCCGGCATGCTGAAGGTGCTGGCCGACAACACCCTGATTCTCTATCTGCGGGCTGCCGAGGACATGGAGCAGGAGATCATCGAGCGGGCCTCGGCCAATCCCAAGCCCCTCTACTACCGCGAGGACTTCCTGGATCGGGAACTTGCCGAATACCTGCGTGAAGCCGGCGAATCCTCGGCCGATGACATCGACCCCGACACCTTTGTCCGGTGGATCTTTCCCCGGCTGCTCAAGCACCGCCGGCCACGGTACCAGCGCATCGCCGACGAACTCGGCTATACCGTCGATGCCCGGGCAGCCGGCAGCATCCGGGACGAACAGGATTTCATGGCGCTCGTCGTCGAAGGTATAGAGCGGCATCCCCGGGCCTAGCTGCCCGACGACACAGGCAATTTCGCTATGGACAGAGACAAGGGCCAGCGGCCGCTGGACGGCTACCGCGTACTCGAGATGGGCCAGCTGCTGGCAGGACCGTTTGCCGCCAGCATGCTGGGCTACTTCGGAGCCGAGGTCATCAAGATCGAGCCGCCCGGTGCCGGCGACCCGATTCGCACCTGGCGGGTGATGAAAGACGGTATGTCACTCTGGTGGCACAGTCTGGGGCGCAACAAGAAGTCGGTGACGCTGGACCTGCGCAAGCCCCGCGGCCGGGAACTGGCCCGGGAACTGGCCCTCAAATCCGATGTGCTGGTCGAAAACTTCCGCCCGGGCACGCTCGAGAAGTGGGGCCTCGGCCCCGCCGACCTGTGGCCCGGGAATCCCGGCCTGATCTACGGTCGCATCTCGGGCTACGGGCAGAACGGCCCCTACGCCACGAAACCCGGCTTCGCCTCCGTGTGCGAGGGCGTTGGCGGCTTTCGCTACGTCAACGGTTTTCCCGGGGAAGCCCCGGTGCGCCCCAACCTGAGCATCGGCGATACCCTGGCCGGTATTCACTGCGTCATCGGCGTACTGCTTGCCTGCCTGCAGCGCTCCCGGGATCCGCACCATAGGGGCCAGGTGGTGGATGCCGCACTTTACGAATCGGTGTTCAACCTGATGGAAGGTGTAGTCCCCGAATATTCCGGGGCCGGCGTGGTCAGGGAACCCTCCGGCTCGACCCTGACCGGTATCGTCCCCACCAACACCTACCGCTGCCGGGACGGCAAGTTCGTCATCATCGGCGGAAACGGCGACTCGATCTACAAGCGCCTCATGCAGGCGGTTGGCCGGCCCGACCTGGCGGATGACCCGCGGATGGCCAACAACGCCGGCCGCGTCGCGCATGAGAAGGAACTCGACCAGGCCATCGGCGCCTGGACTGCCACGCTGGACGGCGCCCGGGTGCTCGACATCCTGGGCCAGGCCGAGGTGCCCTCCGGGCCGATCTACAGCGTCGTCGACATGATGAAAGATCCCCACTTCAACGCGCGCGGCCTGTTCGAGAGCGTCGAGGTCAACGGGCAGCCACTGACCATTCCTGCCATGCTGCCATTCCTGAGCGCCACGCCGGGCCGGACCGACTGGCCGGGTCCGGACGTCGGCCAGCACAACGGGGCGGTTCTTGGCGACATCCTCGGTTACGGGCCTGAAGACCTTGCGACGCTCCACCGGGACGGCGTGATCTGACAGCCTTTGAAGAGAGGCAGCGGGCGCGCACCTTGGCTCAAGGCGGGGAAAGCAGTTCCGCCAGACCGTGCAGGTCGGGCAGGATGCGGTGCGCCCCGGCGCGGGACAGCAGTGCCGAATCGGCTGCCCCGGTGAGCACCCCGACGGCATGCAGTCCGGCCGCCCGGCTGGCCTGGACGTCCGCCAGCGTGTCACCCACGTAGACGGCTTCAGCGGCACCGAGTCCCATGCGCTCGAGGCACAGCAGCAGGCCCTCGGGGTCGGGCTTGCGCCGACTGACATCCCGGCCCGTGACCACGACGTCAAAGAAACCGAGCAGGCCGGCGCGCTCCAGGGGCAGGAAGGACTCACCCCGTGATGCCGTACAGATGCCAAGGCGCAGACCCCGGGCGCGCAGCGTGGCCAGCGCACCAGAAATCCCGGGCAGCAGCCCCACGGAGTCCTGAAGCACCGCCGGCCAGTGCCTCCACGTCTCGAGCCGCAGCCGGTCAAGCAGCGGCTGGTTGCCGCGCTCTCCGGCCGGCACTACAAGGCTCCAGAACGACTCGCCGAAGTTCAGGGTGCGGTGGACAGCCTCGTCGCTGATCGTCCAGCCGTAGGATTCCGCCACGCGCTGCGCTGCCAGGCGGTAGCCCGGCAGCGAGTCGACCAGAGTGCCGTCCACGTCGAAGATCACGCCCTGCCAGGAACCCGGCTGCACGCTCTCGAGGACTACCCGGTCACCGTCCCCGACGCCCAGCACCTCGCGCAGGGACACGGAGGCGATCACTTCCAGCTGCCCGGCGGGGTAATCCTTCACCTCGGGCATGACCACTGCTGCCGTTACCGGCCCCCCGTCCCGACTGCGGGCCCGGACGGGATAGCAGCGCGCGGCGCAGGCTCTCCCGTCGGCCGGCAGGACAGGCAGGCCCGGCCCGGCAGCCCTCTGCACCCACGCTGCCGACGCGCCCGCTGTACCGAGCCGCAGGTTCAGGGTGCCGGGGAACGGATCAATACCCAGCCGGGCGAGAAACTGCTCGCGGGCCCAGGGCAGGCGCGTGAAACTCGCGCCCCGACCCTGCCCGGCACTGACCTCTCCGCTGCACTCCACTGAAACACCGGGCCTGACGATACCAGGCCACATTCTGCCGCCTGCCCGATCCACCTGCCAGCCGCGCCGGACGGATGCCTGCTGCTAGACTTGCCCGTTAGAGTCAGCCACTCCCCCCTCGCTTCCCGCCGGAGATACGGACACATGCGAATTGCAATTGTTGGCGCAGCGTACACAGGCATGGCGGCAGCCCGGCACTTCACGCGCCTCGGCCATGAAGTCCGCGTCACCACCACCCGGCCGGAACGCGAAAAGGAACTGGCTGCGGTCGCCGCGCAGGTCGTCGTCATGAAGGGCAGCGATGTGCCCCGGATGCAGCAGCTGATTGCCGGCGTGGACGCGGTCATTCTCACCATGGCCGGGGGGCTCGGAGTCAAGGATGGCAAACCCTACATGGACCCGGTCGCCTACCGGGATTCCTATGCAGGCACCGCCGAGGCACTGGCCGCGGCCCTTGCCGGATCAGAGCCGTCGACGCGGGCGCGCTTGCGCCAGATCGTGTTCTGCAGCTCGCTCAACGCCTATGGCGATGCCCATGGCGTCACGCCCGTCACCGAGAGCACGCCGCCCAATGCCGCCTCGCCACCGGCCCAGGTGTTCATCGAGACCGAGCAGAAGCTTACCGCGCTCGCAAGCGACACCCTCCGGGTGGCCAATTTCCGCACGGGCACGATCTACGGCCCGGGCCGCGAGCACCGTAACGAACTGCGGCACATTGCCGGCAAACAGATCCCCTTCGACGGCCAGTCAGACGCCATGCTCATCCACCGCGATGATGTGGTGGGCGCAATCGCCTTTGCCGTCGACCACGGCCTGTCGGGTCTCTACAACGTGTTCAACGACATTCCGGACAACAAGGCGGACTTCTTTGCGGCCGTGGCCCGCCGCGAAGGGCTCGAGCCGGTCACCTGGCTCGGCCTCGTGAAGGGTCCTCGTGGTGTCAGCAATGCCCGCATCAAGGCGGCCGGGTTCCGGTTCAGGGACCCGGATGGCAGCCGCGAGAGCGAGGACCTGCTGGCGACCTGAAGCCTGCTTTCCCGAACCGGGTTTTCCAGCCATGAGCGTGCTGCCCGGACCGGCGGTTTTCCGCAGTCGCGACTACGGACTGTATCTGGGCGCCCGATTCCTGTCGCAACTGGCGACCCAGATGCAGAACGTGGCCGTTGGCTGGCTGGTCTACGACCTGACGCGCAATCCCCTCAACCTGGGACTGGTGGGACTCGCCACCTTCCTGCCGGCCGTGACACTGGCGCTGGTCACGGGCCACATCGCTGACCGTTTCGACCGGCGCAGGATCCTGATCCTGTGCCACGTGTTCACCGTCCTGACGAACCTCGGGCTGCTGGCCATTGCCCTGTCGGGCGCCCCGGACGTCCGCCTCATCTTCCTGCTCCTGGTCATCTTCGGCACGGCACGCGCCTTCGCCAATCCCGCCGGCCAGGCGCTCGTGCCCAACCTGGTGCCCCCGGAACTTCTGGGCACGGCTATCGCCTGGAATGCCACCGTCTGGCAGGTCGCCATCATCGGCGGTCCGGCTCTCGGCGGGTTCCTCTACCTGCTCGGGCCCGGCGCCACGCTTGCGGCAACGAGCCTGTGCTTCTTCTGCACGGGAACCCTGCTCTTCCTGATGCGAGGCCGGTCGCAGGCTGTTCCCCCCACGGCGAACTGGGACACGCTGCTGGCCGGCATCCGCTTCATTCGCTCGCGGCCGGTGCTGTTCGGCGCCATATCCCTGGACCTCTTTGCGGTTCTACTGGGCGGAGCGACCGCGCTGCTGCCGGTCTACGCCCGTGACATCCTCGACGTGGGGCCCGCGGGTCTTGGACTGTTGCGCAGCATGCCGGCCGTGGGCGCGCTGCTGATGGCGCTCTGGCTGGCCCAGCACCCGCTGCAGTCGCGCAGCGGCCTGCGCATGTTTCAGGGCGTGGCAGTGTTCGGCGTGGCCACCATCGTCTTTGGCCTGTCCACCAGCATGCTCCTGTCGTGCCTGGCGCTCTTCCTGATCGGCGCCGGGGACATGATCAGCGTCTTCGTGCGCGCGACCCTGGTGCAGTTCGATACGCCCGACGCGATGCGCGGGCGTGTGGCAGCGGTCAACTCGGTGTTCATCGGCGCCTCCAACGAACTCGGCGAGTTCGAGTCCGGCGCCGTGGCGGCGCTCATCGGCACGGTGCCGTCAGTGGTGCTGGGGGGTGCCGGGACCCTGGTCGTCTGCGCGCTCTGGATGCGCTGGTTTCCGGATCTGCGTCAGCGGGACCGCCTCACCACCTGACCGGCCAGCCAGCCAAGGATGTTGCCCGTGCCATCGACACGACGGGTCGCCAGGAACAGGGCGAGGCCGCCGGACAGGATGCGCCGCGTCCGGTTGCGGCCGATAAGGAACAGGAGCGCGGCGGCGCCAGCCAGCAGGACGGGCGGTGACGCCAGGCGTCCCACCCCGGCCAGGCCCCGGTCGAGCCGGTCAAGGCCAGCCCCGATGTCGGCCAACTGGCGCGCAGCCGTGGCGCGCTGGGCCGCCGATCGGGCCGCAAGCCGGTGCCGGCGAAGTGCCAGAGGTTCACCGTGACCGGTCATCGGGGTCACGGTGCGTCCCGCTCCCGGGAGGCGCCCGCCAGTTGCGCCTGGTCACGGCGGAGTTCATCCAGGGTAGCGCCCAGAAAAGGGGGGCGACTGCGCAGCTGGTAGCGCAGGTACAGCCCGGCGCCGAGCGCCAGCAGCAGGAACACCGACGTCACGAGCACGGCGGCCAGCACCCGGTGGCTGTCCCAGAAGGCAAAGATCACGGTGAGCCCGGCCAGCAGGATCCCCATGCCTGCCGCGAGGACCACCACCGCACCCCAGACCGCGAGCGCGGCAGCGCGGTTGATCTCCTCCCGGACTTCGACGCTCAGAAGCTCGAGCCGTGTCTGCCCGATCTCGATGATCGTGGCCAGCACGCCCGCCAGGGAGCCGAGCAGCCGCCGCAGGGGGCCGCCGGCCGGACGCGGGTCCGGTTCGGTCACCGCCGGCTGATCAGCAGGCCCAGGACCAGGCCAACCCCGGCCGCAATGCCCACAGCCTGCCAGGGATTCCCGCGGACGAATTCGTCGGCCGACTCCGCGGCCTCCTTCATCTGTTCCACAGCCTCGCCCTCGGCCTCGCTGAGGCGCGCACGGGCCTGGCCCAGCGACGCCTGGGCGCGGGCACGGATGCCCTCCACACGCTCACCGGTCTGGGCCGCAGTGGCCTGCAGCAGGGCCTCCGCGTCCGCTACTACGGCCTGGAGGTCCTTGACCAGCCTTTCACTCGGGGTTCGCCTTGCCATCGCGTATCCGCCTTACTGTCCGTGGTCGGGCGCCTGATCTTAGCAAAGCACGGCGACGCGCGGGATGCAGGGGCGCCGTGCAGAAACGAAGGCCTTTGGCCCATACTGCCGCGCGGCTGCGCATCAGGCGGCAGCCCGGAGGTGGCGGATGCGATTCCCTTGGCGGTCGATACCGGTCGCGACGCTGGTGCTGTCGGTGCTATTGGGTCCCCGGTGGGCCGAGGCCACGGGGCAGGAGGACGCAGGGCCCGCCGAACGCCTGATCGTACAGCTCCGCGCCGACCGCGCAGGATCGGCCGAAAGTCAGGCAGCACCGGATGCCCGGCCCGGCGAACGCGTCCGGGCCCTCGTCCAGCGCCGGGGGCTTGGACTGCGGGCCAACCGGACCCTCGGCGAACGTATGGCAGTGGTGGTCCTCGATCAGCCGCTGGCCGGCGATGCCCTCGCCAGCCTGCTGACCGACCTCGGCGGTGATCCGGCCGTCGAATTCGTCGATCTGGACCGACGGCGCTTCGTCCGGGCAGTGCCCTCTGATCCGCTGTTTCCGGACCAGTGGTATCTGCAGGACGCCGAGATCGCCGCACCCCGCTTCCTGACCGCCTGGGATATCACCACGGGCCACACCGATACGGTCATTGCCTTCTTTGATACGGGCGTACGCTTTGATCACCCCGATCTGAAACGCAGCAGCGACGGCGGCCGGCTCCTGCCAGGCTACGATTTTGTCTCCGCAGACGGGGGCGCCGGCACCTTCATCAGTGCCAATGATGGCAACGGCTGGGATCCGGATCCCTCCGACCCGGGCGACTGGGTCACGGGCGCCGAGGCCGCGAGCGGCCCGCTGAAAGACTGCACGGTCAACAACAGTTCATGGCACGGCACCCGGGTCGCGGGCATGCTCGGTGCCCTCACCAACAATGGCGCGGGGATCGCCGGGGCCACCTGGGCCCCACGGCTGCTCCCCGTGCGCGTGCTGGGCAAGTGCGGCGGCTACGACTCCGACATCATTGCCGGCATGCGCTGGGCCGCCGGCATCTCCGTCGGAAGCGTCCCCCCGAACCCCAGCCCGGCACAGATACTGAACCTGAGCCTCGGCAGCGAGGGAGCCTGCTCCCGGCCCTACCAGGCGGTGATCCGCGAGCTGACTGCCCGGGGGGTGCTGGTGGTGGTCTCGGCCGGAAACGACAGCGGACCCGTGGAGACGCCGGCCAACTGCCCGGGCGTGCTGGCGGTGGGTGGCCTGCGTCACGTCGGCACAAAGGTGGGCTACAGCAGCCTGGGCAAGGAAGTGGGCGTCTCGGCGCCCGCCGGCAACTGTCCCGAGATTGATACGACCGGCCAATGCGGCTTCTCGCTGCTGACCACGGACAACACGGGGCTGACCGGCCCGGTGGCGCCCGGCTACACCAGCGAGTTCAACTACAACATCGGCACCAGCTTCTCGGCACCCATCGTCGCTGCCATTGCCGCCCTCATGCACGGCGTGAATGACGGACTGACCACCGGGGAGTTCGTGGCACGCATCAAGGCCAGCGCCCGACCCTTTCCCGCACCCCAGGCGGGGCTCCCGACCTGCCCGGCTGCCGACCCCGTGACCAGCCAGTGCAACTGCACCACGACAAGCTGCGGCGCCGGCATGGCCGACGCGGCCGGGGCGGTCACCGAGGCGCTGCGACCCATGGCCCGGATCAGCGTTCCGGCCGGTGCCACCGCCGGGCAGAACGTCACCCTGGACGGTACCGGCAGTCGGGCGGCCCGGGACCGGACGATTTCGGGCTACGCATGGGCCCTGGTCAGTGGCACCGGGAGCTTCGTTGGCAGCAGCACGGAAAGCAGCGCCACCGTCGCCGTGCCGCCAGGGGGCCGGGTCCGTGTGCGCCTCGAGGTGACCGATGACGTCGGCCGCAGCCACAGCCGTGAGGAACTGCTGGGCTCGTCCAGCAGCGGGGGCGGCGGTGGCGGCGCGGTCGATCCGATGCTGCTGCTCGCCCTGCTGGTGATGCCGGCACGCGGCCGACGCCGACCGCGACGCTAGCGGTAGCCCTCCGCCTGCAGCCGGAAGAGCCGCGCATAATCGCCATTCCGGGCAAGCAGCTCTTCGTGACTGCCGTATTCGGTGATGCGGCCGTGCTGGAGCACCGCGATCCGGTCGGCCTGGCGGACGGTGGAAAAGCGGTGCGAGATCAGTATGCAGGTACGCCCGGCCGTGTGCTCCCGGAAGTAGGCAAAGAGCTCGGCTTCGGCGGCCGCGTCCATGGAGGCCGTGGGCTCATCCAGCACCAGCACATCGGCGGACAGGCGCATGAAGGCCCGGGACAGGGCGATTTTCTGCCATTGGCCGGTTGAGAGTTCCTTGCCGCCCTTGAACCAGCTGCCGAGCTGGGTGCCGAAGCCCCGCTCGAGGGCACGGATGAAGGGTAGCGCCATCCCCTTGCGGGCCGAGGCCTCCCAGCGCTGCTCATCACCGAAGGCCGCGACATCACCGGCACCGATGTTCTCGCCCACCGTGAACTGGTAGCGGTTGAAGTCCTGGAAAATCACCGCGATCTGCCGGCGGAGCGCCTCCCGGTCCCACTCCCGGATGTCCCGGCCGTGCAGCAACACGCGTCCGGAATCAGTCTGATAAAGACCGCATAAAAGCTTGATAAGTGTAGATTTACCAGCGCCATTCTCGCCCACCAATGCCAGGCTCTGCCCCGGCCGGATGTGCAGATCGATGTCCGCGAGCGCGGGTTCTGCGGCCCCCGGGTAGCGGAACGAGACGGACTGGAAGCGCACGCCGTCGCCCGGGTCCGGCCCCCGGGATTCCCCGCCCCAGCGGTAGGTCGGCGCCTGCTCCAGGTACTCGTAGAGGTTGGTCAGGTACAGGTTGTCCTCGTACATGCCGCCGATGGAGCCGAGGCTCGCCGCCACGGCGCTCTGTCCCTGCTTGAAAAGCAGCAGGTACATGGTCATCTCGCCCAGGGAGATGCCACCCTGCACGGTACTCACCGCGATCCAGGCATAGGCCGAATACAGCACGGCCGTGCCGAACAGCGTCAGCAGCAGGCCCCAGGTCTCCCGCCGCACGGTAAGGGCACGATCCTCACCGTAAATCTTCCGGAAGATCGCCCGGTAGCGCTCCAGCAGCAGCGGCCCCAGCTGGAAGAGCTGCACCTCCTTCGCGTTGTCCTCGCGCGCGAGCACCGTTTCGAGGTACAGCTGTAGCCGGGATTCGGGCGCACGCATGCGGAACAGGCGGAAAGCATCGCCGGAGAACTTGGTCTCGGCCAGGAACGCGGGCAGGCCGGCCAGCAGCAAGAGGACCATGGCCCAGGGCGAGAAGCGGGCCAGAAGCACGCCGAAACTCACCAACGAGACGAGCTGCTGGAAGAGCGAGAAATTGCGCATGACGAGGCTCAGCGGCCGGCTGGACGCCTCGCGCCGGGCCCTGGTGAGCTTGTCGTAGAACTCCGAATCCTCGAACTGGGTGAGATCGAGCGTCAGCGCCTTGGCCAGGATCATCTCATTGACGCGCTGGCCCAGCTGGGCCCGGAGCAGCGCCTGGCAGGCCGTGATGCCCCGCTGCGCCCCGCCCAGAAGCCCGATCAGGATGCCCTCCAGAACGACGAACTCGAGTACGGGCCGGTACGCCGCAGGGCTTCCCGCCTGCACCAGTGCAATCTGGGCCACGATGGCATCAATCACGAGCTTGCCCACCCAGGCGGCTGCCGCCGGCAGCAAGCCGGCCGCCAGGGTGAACAGCGTCAGAAAGACGGTGAGCTGGCGATTGGTGGACCAGACCAGGGCGACAGCCCGTCCGCTGTAGCGGAGGACGCCAAGGTTCAGGCCCAGCCGGCCAAGAAAACCCGGCGGCGCTGCGGGAGCGGCGCCGGCGGCATGTGGGGGGGAAGCGCTCAAGCGGGCATTATCGCTCGCGCCGGTGCGTGCCGACAGCCCGCGGCATAATCCGGCCGATGAGCCGTCCTGACACCACCCGCTTTGCCCCCAGCCCCACCGGTCGGCTGCACCTCGGCCACGCCTTCGCCGCCTTTGTGGCCCACGATCTGGCCCGGGCCCGCGGCGGGCTTTTCCGGCTGCGGCTTGAGGACCTGGATGCCGGGCGCTGCCGACCGGTTTTTGCCGAGGCAATCCTCGCCGACCTGCGCTGGCTGGAACTGGCCTGGGACGGTGACGTCTGGCAGCAGTCCGCCCGCCTGCCGGTCTACCGGCAGGCGCTGGCCACCCTTGCCAGCCTGAATCTTCTCTACCCCTGCTTCTGCACCCGTGGCGCCATTGCCGCCGAGGTGGGCCGCATGGCCGAGGCGCCGCAGGGGCCGGACGGGCCGCTCTATCCCGGCACCTGCCGGCATCTCGATCCGGCGACCCGGACCCTGCGGCTCGCCAGCGGGGATACACATGCACTGCGCCTGGACGTGGCCCGCAGTCTCGCCCTGCTGGACGTGGACGAGCTCGTGTTCACCGAGACAGGCGCCGGCCCTGCGGGTGAAAGGGGCCTGATCCGCGTCCCGGCCGCCGCGCTGGGCGACCCGGTGCTGGGCCGCAAGGACGTCGGGGTGAGCTACCACCTGGCCTGCGTGGTCGATGATGCTGCCCAGGGCGTCACCCTGGTCAGCCGCGGTGAGGATCTGTTCGCAGCGGCGGGTATCCAGCGTCTCCTGCAGGCGTTACTCGGGCTGCCGGCACCCCGCTACCACCACCACCGGCTGATACGCGATGCGCACGGCCGCCGGCTGGCCAAAAGGGACCAGGACCAGAGCCTGGCGGCTCTCCGGGCGGCGGGCGCCACATCCGCGGACATCCGCGCACGGCTCGGTCTGGATTAGGATGCCGCCGGTTCAGGCCCCGTGGAGTCGTGCCGATGCCCGTGATGCAACGCTCAGACCTGACGGCCCGCCAGTACTGGGAACACGTCAAGGCCAACCCGGCCCGCAAGCCTTTCGGTTTTGGCCGGAAGGCCGCGCTGATCAACATCGACCTGCAGCGGGCCTACACGGAACTGCATAACTATCCCACCGCTTACCAGACCGATCCCTGCCAGCTGGACTACATCCGCGATCTGGCCGCCCTCGCCCGCTCCCGCGGCCTGCCCGTCATCTGGACCTACGTGGCCTACCTGCCCGATGGTTCCGATGCGGGCGTCTGGGGCACCCGGAGCAATACGCCGGATTCACTCCAGAACATCAAGGAAGGCTCCGCCCGGGCGGAACTCGACCCGCGCCTTGGGGTTGACCGCCAACGGGATGCGATCTTCGTCAAGCGCATGGCCAGCGCCTTTCACGAGACACCCCTGGCCTCGCTCCTGACCTGGCACCGGGTTGATACCGTGATCCTGACCGGCGGCAGCACCTCAGGCTGCGTGCGGGCGAGCGCGGTGGACGCGCTGTCACACGGTTACCGGGTGATCATCCCGGAGGAATGCGTGGCGGATCGTCACGAGATCGCCCATTTCGCAAACCTCTGCGACCTGATGCTCAAATACGCTGACGTCGAGCCCGTCGCCCGGGTCCGCGACTGGCTCGGCGCCAGGGCGGAGATCACCACGGGTCAAACGGCTGGCTGAAACCGCGGCGCTGCACTCAGCGGGGGTCAGGCTGCAAACTGCCGAAGGCGCTGCGCCAGGCAACGGGTTGTTCCTGGTCGCTGTTGATCACCTCGAAGGTCTTGCCCATCGCTGACGCGTTGTCCAGCACGGCCACCATGACTGCGGCCACGTCTGCCCGGGCAATGCGGCCGGATCCCCGGTCACCCTGCTGCAGCACGATGCCCCGCTGCCCACCCGGACCGTCAGTGAGCCCGCCGGGGCGCACGATCGTGTAGGGGACGCCGCTCTGGCGCAGGTGGGCCTCGGCCTTTGCCTTCCACTTGAGGGCATCCCCGGACATGAGGTTCAGGAACATGCCGAGCATCCCGCCGCCGCTGCCGACACCCATTGACGACTCCAGCACCAGATGCCGCACGCCGGCCTCCCGGGCGGCATTGGTCAGGTTCCGCACCCCGCCGTAGTCCACGAACTCCGGGCTGTTCGGCCCGGAGCGCTCCGTGCCGCCAACGGCACACAGGACCAGGCTGACCCCGGCCAGCGCGCGCCGCAGCGTCTCGGGCCGGGTCACGTCACCGGCCACCCAGGCGTAGTCCGCGCCCACTTCCGTGCGGGCCCGTTCGACGTCCCGGGCCAGCGGCCGTATGGCGAAGCGCGGATCCCGGCGCAGCTCGGCCAGCAGCAGCCGGCCGGTGCGGCCCGTGGCACCGGCCACCAGCACCACCACGGGGCCTGCGCCCGCCGGCTGCGGCAGTTCACCGGTGAGCGTGTGCTGGGCCCGGCCCACTGACGGCCCCGCCAGAAGGTTCAGGGCAATCAGGATCAGCGTCGGCAGGGTATGGATTCGCTGGCTCATTGGGTTACTCTCCGGGCAGGGACGAAAGCCGGTTGCCCGGCGAAGAATGCCAAGTCGGCACCCGCATGGCTATCTGAAAGACCAGTGCGTGCCGCTCACACCCGGGGGAGGGACGGCCATGATGACCCGTCGTCAGGCGCTCAGCGCCGCAGCCTGTGCGAGCCTCACCGCACTGCTGGCCCGCACGGGGATTGCCGGCAGCACCCGCCTCACCCGGCCGGTGCCCGCCACCGGCGAGCTGTTGCCGGTGATCGGCCTTGGCACGTCGCGCACCTTCGACGTGGGCGCCGATGCTGCAGGACGCCGGGCCGTGGAAGCCGTCCTGCGGGACTTCTTCGCGGGGGGCGGGACAGTCATCGATTCATCGCCCATGTACGGCAGCGCCGAGACCGTGGTCGGCGACCTCGTGCGCGTTGTCAGGCCCGAACGCTGGTTTGCCGCCACCAAGGTGTGGACCGACGGCCGCGAGGCCGGCATTGCCCAGATGACGGAGTCCGCCCGGCGCATGGCCGTCGAGCGCTTCGACCTGATGCAGATCCACAACCTGCGGGACTGGCGCGTGCACCTGCCGACACTTCGGGAATGGAAGGCCGCCGGAAAGATCCGCTACCTCGGCATCACCACGTCCACCAGCCGGCAGTACGCCGACCTCGCCGCGATCATGCGCACCGAGCAACTGGATTTCGTGCAGCTCAACTACAGCATCGGCGAACGGGAAGCCGAGGAGACGCTGCTGCCGCTGGCCCGCGACCGGGGGACCGGCGTCCTGGTCAACCGCCCGTTCATGCGGGCTGAACTCTTTGCGCGGGTACGGGGCAAAGCGCTGCCGGCCTGGGCGGCAGACATTGGCTGCAGCAGCTGGGGCCAGGTGTTCCTGAAGTGGATCCTTGGGCACGAGGCCGTGACCTGCCTCATCCCGGCCACGGCGAATACGCGCAATCTCGCCGACAACCTGGGCGCTGGCGCCGGCCTGCTGCCCGATCCGGCCCTGCGCGAACGCATTGCCCGCGAGGTGCTCGGCTAGCCCGGCAGCCACCACGGGCAGATTGACAGCAGGCGATGGCTCACGCGATCATCCGCACGCGCCACAATAAGCAACGTGCAAAATTGGCGCACTCCAGCATCCTCACACCAACTCCAGAGACCGGGAGCATGACCATGAGCACCCCCTTGTTTCACGATTCGTCCATAGCTTCGAGCCGTCTTCCGATCATCGGTGTGCTGCTCATCGCGATCCTGCTCTTTTCCAGCGAAGCCTGGTCACAGCCCGGTTTCGCGCGCCAGTACAACATCAGCTGCGCCGTATGTCACAACGCATTCCCCAAGCTCAATGGCTTCGGGGAGCAGTTTGCCGCCGACAATTTCCGGCTTCCACAGTGGAAGGAAACTTCCACGGTGGATGTCGGTGACGACATGCTGAGGCTGCCAAAATTCCCGCCGTTGGCGATCCGCGCGCAGGCCTATGTGCAGGCGCGGGACAGTGAGCAGATCGACGTGGAAACCGGCCCCACGGGCAATGATTCCAGCTTCGACTTCCAGTCGCCCTACCTGATCAAGCTGCTGTCGAGCGCTCCCCTGTCTGACCATATCAGCTACTATTTCTACGGCATCTTTGCCGAGAAGGGCGGTAACGGCGAGACGGTGATCGAGGATGCCTGGTTCCGGCATGACGACATTTTCGGCAGCAAGATTGCGATGCAGCTCGGGCAATTCCAGGTCTCTGACCTCATGTTCCCGCGCGAGGTGCGCCTGAGCTTCCAGGACTACTACGCCTACCGGGCCGCAGGCATCACCTACGAGCGCGGCGTGCTCTTCGATCGCGACGTGGGTCCGCTGGGACTGGGGCTCGGCTTCGTCAACGGCAGCGGCATCCAGCAGAACTTCGACATCAACAGTCCCGGTTACAGGCGGCCGGACAAGATGTTCGACAACGACAGCCAGAAAAGCGTGTTCGGCCGCATCGGCATACCGGCAGGTCCGATTGAGATCGGGCTCTTCGCCCTCGCCGGCGAGCAGAAGAGCGCCGCGGGCTACGCCGGGATCGACGCAGGCGCGCGCAAGACCGACAAGACCATCTTCGGCGTCGACCTGTCGGGCGACATAGGCACCCGCTACAACTGGTATGTGCAGGTCCTGTGGAACCAGTGGGATGATTTCTTCGACGAGGATCTCGCTAATTTCCCGGGGCGCGATCCCAATGCTGACTTCGACTGGGTCGGCGGATTTGCCGGCATCGACTACATCCACAACGATCGCTGGGCGTTCTCCGCCCTGTACAACTACGCCGAGGCCGATGATTTCGACGATTCCGGCACGATCTACGAGGGGATCGAGATCAATTCGCTGGCCCTGACGGCAAGCTACTACTTCATGCGCAACGTCAAGGCCGTGCTGGAAGCAAACGTCGACTTTCTCAGCAAGGACAGGACCGGGCCGCCCTACGTTGGCCATCAGGACAAGGAGCACTACCTGCTGTTCGGCTTCGACACGGCGTTCTGAGCCTGCGGCCAGGCCGGGTCACCCCCGGCCTGGCCATCCGCACCCGCAGCACGCACTCAGTACACGGTCCGGTTCTGCAGGCGTGCCTTTGTCGCGAGGCTGAACAGGGCCTCGACCGGCTTGCCGTCCAGCACGCGCGCGGCCACGTATTCGCCGACTGCGGGGCCGTGCTTGAAGCCGTGCCCGGATCCGCCACCCACGAGCCAGACATTCTCGAGTTCCGGGTGGCGATCGATCAGGAAGTCACCGTTCGAGGTGTTCTCATACTGGCAGACCTCACTGCCGGTGATGGGCGCGTCCCGCAGCGCGGGAAAACGCCGCGCCACGTACTCGCGGACCCGGGCCAGCGAGGCGGGATCAACAACCCGCTCCAGCGAGTCCGGGTCCGCCGGTGGCCCGTGGCGATCCGGAGCGACCTTGAAGCCGCGTCCCTTGAAGTCCGGTACGCCATAGATCTCTTCGGCCAAATCCACCCACACGGGCATCGCGGGCGACCCGAAGCGGTCATCGCCGGCTGGCGGACCAAAGTAGAAGACTTCCTGGCGGGTGGGAAATATCCGCTCACCCAGCACCCCGGGAAAGAGCTTCGGGAGCCACGGGCCGCAGGCAAAGACGAAGGTACCGGCCCGCAGCGTCCTGCCCGAACGGGTCGTGATTGCGCTGAGCCCGCCCCTGCCCGACGGCGGCATGACCGCCTCCTGCAGGTACGCAACACCGGCGCCGATGGCCCGCTGCGCCACCACCTGAACCGCGTGGAAGGCGACCAGAAAACCGCTCCCGGGCTCGTGGATCGCCCAGGTGACGGGGCCGAAGTCGATCTGCGGCCAGCGGGACTCGAGGTCCGCGCGCGTCAGTCGCTCGTGCGGGACGCCGAGGCGCGCGAGCGTGGCCACGGTCGTGGTGGTCAGCGGGTCTTCACCGCGGGCCATCCACAGTACGCCGGACTTCTGGAAGATGGACGACGGGGCCGCGCGGCCCACCAGCGACTCCCAGAGCTCGAGCGAGCGCAGCGACCACCGGGTATAGATCTCCTTGTCGCCGTAGCCCATGCGGATCACGCGGGTCTGGCCGCCTGAGCTGGCGCGGGCGTTCCCGAGGCCGTAGGCGTCGAGCAGCACGACCCGGCGACCTGCCTGGCGGAGCTGGTGCGCAATCCAGACCCCGAAGACCCCCGCCCCGATGACTGCCACGTCATAGTCCGGTCGGGCCCGCGCCCCACCGTTGACCGGGCTGCCCGCGACCCCGGGCGCCAGCGCTGCACCCAGCGCACCGGCACCTGCAAGCTGCATGAAACGCCGCCGGTCCGTTCCCATTGCGCGATCTCCTGGTCCGATTCAGTACTGCCCGGGCAACCACGACCAATCGACCGGCACAGTGAGGCGGGAGTCTAGCCCATTACGATTCCGGCAAGGGCCACTCAGGCGCGCGCAACCCCTCCGGCACGCGCTGCCGCCGCAACCGCCTGCGAAACCCCGGCAGCCACCCGGGTATCGAACACGCTCGGGACAATGTGATCAGGCGCGAGGTCATCGCCCACCACCGCGGCAATCGCCCCGGCCGCGGCCCGCATCATGCCGCCGGTGATGCGGGCCGCCCGCACATCCAGCGCACCGCGAAACAGGCCGGGAAACACGAGCACATTATTGATCTGATTGGGGTAGTCGCTGCGCCCCGTCGCGGTGACTGCTGCGGTACGACGAGCCACGTCGGGGTGCACCTCCGGCACTGGATTGGCCAGTGCAAAGACGATGGCGTTGGCAGCCATGGAGGCCACGACTTCGTCCGGGATCCGTCCGGCTGACACGCCGATGAAGACATCCGCGCCGGCGATCGCGGCGTTCAATGAACCGGAGTGGCCCGCCTTGTTCGTTCGCCTCGCAAGGTCGGCCTTTATTCCGGACAGGTTGTCGCGCCCCGGAAAAAGCAGCCCCCGGGAGTCGCCGACTGCAATGTCGCCTATCCCGGCGTCGAGCAGCATGTTCGTGATGGCGACCCCGGCAGCGCCCGCACCGGAGACGACGACACGCAGATCGGCGAGCGTGCGCCCCGTGACGCGGGCTGCATTCAGCAGGGCAGCCAGCACCACAATGGCCGTGCCGTGCTGGTCATCGTGGAACACGGGAATATCGAGCAGATCCTGCAGGCGCGTCTCGATATCGAAGCACCGCGGGGCTGAGATATCCTCGAGGATGATGCCGCCGAACGCGGGGGCCATGCGCACAACTGTCTCTATGATCTCGTCGGTTTCCCGGGTCGCCAGGCACATCGGCACGGCATTGATGCCGCCAAAGTTCTTGATCAGGAGAGACTTGCCCTCCATGACCGGCAGGGCAGCGAGCGGCCCGATATTCCCGAGGCCGAGAACGGCGGTGCCATCGGTCACGATCAGAATCGCATTGCGCTTCCACGTGTAGCGGTAGGCCAGGTCCGGATCCCGCGCGATGGCCTCGCAGACCCCGGCGACGCCCGGGGTGTAGGCCATGGAAAGCTCGTCGGCATCACGCACCCGGACCGTGGGTCGCACCTCGATCTTGCCGCCCTCGCAGAATGAAAACGCGGGATCCATTTTGAGAGACTCGATGACAGAACGGGCCCGAACCAGACTGCTGCCCGACGTTCAGGCAGCGGTCGGCTTGCGCGACAGGGCAAGCCTGAACGACTCCAGCTTTATCGCGAGCTGCCTCGGCACCTGCCCGCCCAGCCTGGCGAACCAGTCTGCATGTTGCTCAAGCTCCCGATGCCATGCATCGGCATCGATCCGGACCAGCGGCTCGAACTGGTCACGGGTGATGCCGCTGCCGGACCAGTCGAGATGGTCATATTCCGGCATCCAGCCGAGATCGGTCTCGCAGGCACCTGCCTTGCCGTGAACGCGCCCGACGATCCACTGCAGAACGCGCATGTTGTCGCCGAATCCCGGCCAGATGAACTCGCCCCTGTCGTTCATGCGGAACCAGTTCACGCAGAATATACGGGGCTTCTGCCTGATGACGCGCCCCATCCGCAACCAGTGATTGAAGTAATCGCCGATGTGGTACCCGCAGAAGGGCAGCATGGCGAAGGGATCGCGACGCACGACGCCCTGCTCACCCACAGCAGCCGCCGTGGTTTCGGATCCCAGGGTCGCTGCCATGTAAACGCCGAAGTTCCAGTTGAAGGCCTCATAAACCAGCGGCACCGTCGTTGCCCGGCGCCCGCCAAAGATGAACGCCGAGATCGGCACGCCTGAGGGGTCTTCCCATGCGGCATCGATCGACGGGCACTGGCGGGCCGGCGCCGTGAAGCGCGAGTTCGGGTGCGCCGCCTTGCGCCCGGTCTGCCGGCCGATTTCCGGCGTCCAGTCCCGGCCGGTCCAGTCAATGAGGTGTGCCGGAGGGGTCTTCGTCATGCCCTCCCACCAGACATCACCGTCGTCGGTCAAGGCGACGTTGGTGAAGATGACGTTCTCCTTGAGGGTCGCCATCGCATTGAAGTTGGTCGTTTCGGAGGTGCCGGGCGCCACGCCGAAGAAGCCGGCTTCGGGATTTATCGCGTACAGACGCCCGTCCTTGCCCGGCTTGATCCAGGCAATGTCATCTCCAACCGTCGTTACCTTCCAGCCGTCCAGCGGGCCGGGCGGGATCAGCATCGCAAAGTTGGTCTTGCCGCAGGCCGAGGGAAATGCCGCGGCCACATAGGTTTTCTCGCCCCGGGGACTCTCGACGCCCAGGATCAGCATGTGTTCCGCCAGCCACCCTTCGTCGCGGGCCATGTTCGAGGCGATCCGCAGCGCGAAACATTTCTTGCCGAGCAGGGCATTGCCACCGTATCCGGAACCGTAGGACCAGATCTCGCGGGTTTCGGGGAAGTGCACGATGTACTTGGTCGTGCGGTTGCAGGGCCAGCGACTGTCCTTCTGATCCAGGGCAAGCGGCGCACCGACCGAGTGAATGCAGGGGACAAAGCGACCATCGCTACCGAGCATCTCGAGCGCTGCCGTTCCCATGCGCGTCATGGTGCGCATGTTGACCACGACGTAGGGGCTGTCCGTGATCTCGATGCCAATGTGCGCGATTGGACTTCCGATCGGCCCCATGGAGAACGGAATGACATACAGGGTCCGTCCCTGCATGCAACCGTCAAAGATGCCGCGCAGCGTGGCGCGCATCACCGCAGGGTCCTCCCAGTTATTGGTGGGGCCGGCGTCTTCCTTTCGGGCGGAGCAGATAAACGTCCGGTCCTCGACCCGCGCCACGTCGGTGGGGTCCGAGCAGGCCAGGTAGGAATTCGGGCGACGTTCGGGATTGAGCCTGACGAACATCCCGGTCTTCACCATTTCCGCGCACAGGCGGTCGTACTCCGCCTGGGAACCGTCGGCCCAGTGGATACGGTCGGGTTGCGTGAGATTCGCCACCTCCGCGACCCAGTTCCTGAGGGACGCGTGCCCGAGACTGGCGGGAGCGTTGATGGTGGCGGGCGTGAAGGACTTCATCACTGCAGGTCTCTCCAGGGGGCAGGCCCTCTAAAATCAGTCGTTTGGCGCAGTTGCGGCATCGGGCGCGGGGTCGCCGTCCCTGACCGGCTCAGGCGTCCATGGCTTTCCAGTACGGTCCTCAATGTAGGCACGAATCAGGCGGCGCACCACCTGGGAGGGCGTCGCATCCTGTTCTGCGCAGAGCCGCTCAAAGATCGCCTTCTTGCGCGGGTCTATCAGGACCGTCAGTCGTGCGGTGCGTTCTTCCATCGCCACTGGCAAGTCTCCGCCTTCAGGACCATCGATAATAATGAAATGATAATGAGCTACGCATAAAAGTACAATTTGATTATCATATAGGGGTAGCTCACCGCTCTCACTGGCCCTGATCCTCATCGTTCATGCCCGACTCCGCCGTACAGCAGCATGAGAAGCCCGTCCTGTGCAGGGCCGCCAATACGCTGTCCCTGCACTTCTCCTGGCACGAGACCCAGAGCTGCATGGACATCCGGCAGCCCGACGCACTCAGCCTCGAGTACACCCGCACGATGATGGGCTTCCTGCTCTTTGTCCCCGAGCCTGCAAGCCTCGCCATGGTCGGGCTGGGTGGCGGGTCGCTGGCAAAATTCTGCTACCGCCACCTGCCGAAAACGCTGATCAGGGTCGTCGAGATCAATCCCCACATCATCGCGTTGCGTGATGACTTTCACGTCCCGTCGGACAGCAACCGCTTTCGCGTCGTACAGGGTGACGGCGCAAAATTCGTCAGGTCACCGCCCCGTCGCTTCGACGTGTTGCTGGTGGACGGTTATGATCACAAGGGCTTGCCGGTCGCCCTGAGTTCCCAGCGCTTCTACGATGACTGTTCGAGGATGCTCGGACCGGAGGGCATGCTGGTCGCAAACCTGCATTGCAGTCATGAGCGGTGGCGGCAGCAGATCGGGCGCATCCGGCGCAGCTTCAATGACGGCGTCGTCATCGTCGATGACGACGAGGGCAGCAACAGCATAGTATTTGCCAGCATGTCACACCTGGCCGAACGACCCTACAGCAAACCTGTACGCCGCCCCCGGCACCTCGACACCGAGGCGTGGGGTCAGTTGAGGGGAGCGTTCACGCGGGTGCTCGCGGCCATTCGGGACCAGGAACCCTGATCCTGCGCCCGGGATGATGGGACCTGCGCCAGCTGACCTTCCCCGGCTGCAATCCTGGAGGAAAGCCTCTTGCTACCGGACCTCACGTCACCCCTGAATGCCTGCCTGGCCCTGCTGGGCACCTGGGCAGGCATCGGCGTATTGGGCCTTTTGAGACCCACAAGCGTCGCATTTGCAGGACGCACGCTGTTTCCGGTCGGCGCCCTGTGCGGACTGGCATTGGCCGTTGTCGCAGCCTGGGGACTCGGATTGCCCGCGGAGCAGGCCGTGCTGCCCATTGGCCTGCCCAGCATGCCCTTTCATCTGCGCCTGGATGCACTGAGCAGCACATTCCTGTTGCTGCTCGGGGGGGCGTCGGCAGGTATCTCCCTCTTTGCTGCCGGGTACTTCCGCAAGGGCGAGGGCACGGCGCCAGGCCTTCTCTGCCTGCAGTATCACCTGTTCCTGGCCAGCATGGGCCTCGTCCTGCTGGCGGATGATGCCTACACATTCATGGTGGCCTGGGAAACCATGGCCCTGGCATCCTATTTCCTGGTCACTGCCCAGCACCGGATTCCGGAGATCCGCAGCGCCGGCTTTCTCTATCTGCTGATCGCCCATGTGGGCGCCATCGCAATACTCCTCAGCTTTGGCGTGATGCAGGGAGGTAGCTGGAAATTCACCTTCGACGCCATGCGCGCAGCCACGCTGGCACCGGCTTGGTCCAGCGTGGCCTTCATGCTTGCACTGTTCGGATTTGGCGCCAAGGCGGGCATCGTACCCCTGCATGTCTGGCTGCCCGAGGCACATCCTGCCGCACCCTCACCCGTGTCAGCACTCATGAGCGGCGTGATGCTGAAGACCGCCATATACGGCGTACTGCGCGTCACCTTCGACCTGCTTGGCACACCGCAGTGGTGGTGGGGGCTGATAGCCATGGGACTGGGGCTGTTTACGGCCTTCTATGGCGTGATCTTCGCTGCCATCCAGACCGATATGAAGCGTCTGCTCGCATGGTCGTCCATCGAGAATATCGGCGTCCTCTTCACGGGCCTTGGACTGGCAATAGTCTTTCACGGCGTCGGTATGGGCAGCCTGGCCGCACTGGCCCTGATTGCGACCCTGTACCACTGCCTGAACCATGCCGTGATGAAGAGCCTGCTGTTTCTCGGCACCGGCGCGGTACTGCACGCCACAGGGGAGCGCAACCTTGGGAAACTCGGCGGCCTCATCCATCGCATGCCGTGGGTGGCATGGCTGACGCTGGTTGGCTGTCTCGCAATTGCCGGACTCCCTCCGTTGAACGGGTTCATCTCGGAATGGCTGCTCCTGCAGGCCTTTCTGTTCTCGAACGAGGTCCCCCACACTTTCGTGAACATGCTGCTGCCCGTCGGTGGCGCTGTCATCGCCCTCTGTACGGCGCTTGCCGGCTACGTGATGGTGAAATTCTTCGGGGTCATTTTCCTCGGTCAGCCGCGGGAGACGGCACTGGCACGGGCCCATGAAGCCGGCTGGCTGGAAAGGCTGGGGATGGCGTGGCTTGCGCTCGGTTGCATACTCCTCGGCGTACTGCCGGTGCAGGTCATTGCACGCCTGGGCACCGTCAGCCAGGACCTTCTGGGCGAGGGCCTGCCGACGGACGCCGGGGACTGGTGGCTGCTGATCCCTCTGGGCGAACGGCCGGTATCCTATGGGCCATTGCCGATACTGCTGCTGGCCCTGCTTGTGGCCGCACTGACAGTGCTGCTCGTGCAGCGGCTCTATCACAGGCGGTCGCGGCGTGGTCCAGCCTGGGACTGCGGATTCGAACACCTCGATACCCGCATGCAGGACACCGCCGAAGGCTTCGGGCAACCCATCCGTCATATCTTCCAGACCTTCTTCCTGATCTCGAGGCAGGTACCGGAAGCCTTCGATGCGGCACCCCACTATCAGATCACCGTGGTCGATCGCATCTGGCAAACGGGCTACCGGCCCATAGCACAGTTGGTCCGGCGCCTGGCCGACCTGTTTGCGATCCTCCAGCAGGGCCGTATCGCGACCTATCTTCTCTACAGTTTCGTCACGCTTGTCGTGCTCCTGGCGCTCGTGCTGTGACCGCAGTCCCGACAATACTCCAGGTGCTCGAGGTCCTGGCCGCCGTCCTGGCGGCCCCTGTGCTGGTTGGCTGGGTCAACCAGTGCCGGGCCTGGCTGCAGAACCGCACGGCACCAAGCATCCTGCTTCCCTACCGGGGCCTTCGCAAGCTGTTCCAGAAGGACGCGGTCATCGCGGCCAACGCGTCAACAGTCTTTCGCGTCGCGCCTTACGTGGTATTCAGCGCAATGGTGCTCGCAGCGGCAATCATTCCGTCGATGGGCACCCGGCTGCCCATGACCGCCGCGGCAGACGGCATTGCCCTGGTGGGACTGCTGGCCACCGCGCGCGTCTTCATTGCCCTTGCGGCCATGGATGTGGGCACCGCATTTGGCACTCTGGGCGCACGACGGGAGATGATGGTGGGCTTCCTGGCGGAGCCCGCCCTGCTGATGGTCATCTTCGTAGCCTCGCTGATCACCCAGACCACGGCACTCCCGGCCATTACAGAGGATCTGGCCACGCGGTCCTTCACGCTCTATCCGAGCCTCGCCTTCACGGCGCTTGCCTTTACCATTGTGCTACTGGCCGAGAATGCCCGCATCCCGGTGGACAATCCTTCCACGCACCTCGAGCTCACGATGATTCACGAGGCGATGCTGCTCGAGTACTCGGCGCGCCATCTTGCCCTCATGGAGTGGGCGGCAGCATTGAAACTCTTCAACTACGCCTGTATAGGGTTCGCGCTTTTTGTGCCCTGGGGCGTGGCTTCTGGCGCGACGGGCATTGCGGCCCTGCTGGGCTCACTCGCTGTCCTGACCCTCAAACTACTGGTGGCAGGTGCCGCACTCGCCCTGATCGAAACCGTGTCGGCCAAGCTCAGGATATTCCGGGCACCGGAGTTTCTTGCGACCGCCTTCCTGCTGGCCGTGCTCGGCCTGCTGGTTTTTCTGCTGCTGGGAGGCTGACCCCGATGACCGGCATCCCGTTCGACCTGCAGCTCATAAACACCTTGTCCGCCGTAGTGCTGCTCATTTCCTTTGCGATGCTTTCGCAACGCCGGGTCGTCAATCTGGTCAAGCTGCTGGCAACCCAGGGTGCGCTGCTGAGCGCGGCAACGCTGCTCGTCGCGTGGCGCACGGGGGAGGCACACCTCTACATCTCGGCGCTGCTTACCCTGAGCCTGAAGGTGCTCTTTCTGCCCTGGCTGCTGACCCGTCTCATCAGGCGCCTCGATGTCTACTGGGATTCCGAGACGATCATCAACCCGTCAGGCACGATGCTGATTGGCCTGGGAATCGTCGTATTCTCCTTTGGCCTCGCCCAGCCCATCGCTGAACTCGCGAGTACGGCCACCCGCAGCACCATCGGCATTGCCGTGGCCGTGATCCTGCTGTCCTTTCTGACCATGATCACCCGCCGCAAGGCCATGTCGCAGGTCATCGGATTCCTGTCCATGGAGAATGGACTCTTTTTCGGGGCGATGAGTGCTACCTACGGCATGCCCATGGTGGTCGAGCTGGGTATCGCCCTTGACATCCTCGTGGCGATGCTGGTGCTTGGGGTCTTCTTCTTCCAGATCCGTGAACAGTTTGACAGCCTCGACCTGCATCATCTGGAGTCGCTGAAGGAGGAACGCTAGCGTGGAGTTCCTGGTTCTGCTCGGCGCACCTCTGCTGGGCGCAGGCCTGCTGGGGCTGCTGGGCGCGAGGCGCATGGCACCGGAACTCAATGTGCTGGTCAGCCTGGTGAGCTTCGGCGCAGCTGCAGCACTGACCGCACGCGTCATTGCCGACGGTAACCTGCTGGTCGGCAATGATCAGTTCTTCATTGATCCCTTCAACGTGTTTCTCGTCACCCTGACGGCCTTCGTCGGGCTGACCACGTCATTGTTCTCACGCCCCTACATGCGGATAGAGCGGCAACACGGTCGCCTCAGTGACGGCCGCCTTCGCCTGTACCACGGCATGTACCAGCTGTTCCTTTTTGCGATGCTGGTGGCCCTGACGACGAACAACATGGGGTTGATGTGGGTCGCCATGGAGGCGGCGACGCTTTCGACGGTGCTGCTGGTGACGCTGTACCGCACGGCTGCGAGCCTGGAAGCGGGATGGAAGTATTTCATCCTGTGCGGCGTCGGAATCGCCCAGGCGCTATTCGGCACCATACTGCTGTACTTCGCGGCCGAGAAAGTCCTGGGGGACGCCGGCGTGACGGCGCTCCTCTGGACCCACCTCGACGTGGTCAAGACCGAGCTGGAGCCGACCGTGCTCAGCCTGGCGTTCGTCTTTCTGCTGGTGGGTTATGGCACGAAAGTGGGGCTGGCGCCGCTGCACAACTGGTTGCCGGACGCCCACGCAGAGGGTCCCACGCCGATTTCCGCTGTGCTCTCCGGGTTGCTACTGAATGTGGCGATGTACGCCATCATCCGCTGCAAGATACTGGTTGAGGGCGCGCTCGACTCCGCCCTGCCCTCCCGGATGCTGATGGGATTCGGCCTCGTGTCGGTTGTGGTTGCCGCGTTCCTTCTCTGGCGGCAGCGGGACATCAAGCGCCTTTTTGCCTACTCGTCAATCGAGCACATGGGCATCATTACCTTTGCGTTCGGCATGGGCGGTGCAGTTGCCAATTTTGCCGCCCTGCTGCACATGACCGTTCACTCCCTGACCAAGTCCGCTATCTTTTTCGCCGTCGGTCACGCCGCGCAGAAGTCGGGGTCGCAGATGATGGATGACATACGGGGCCTCGTAACGGTCAGCCCGACGGTCGGGTGGGGGCTGATGATGGGTACACTGGCCATCCTTGGCATGCCTCCCTTCGGGGTCTTTGCCAGCGAATTCCTCATCCTGACCACGGCGATGCAGGAGCAGCCCTGGGCCACACCGATTCTCCTCGGCGCACTGGGTATTGCGTTTGCGGCCATATTCGGCCGGGTTCAGTCCATGGTATTCGGTGAAGCCACGGCGCAGCGGCTGCCGCATCCTCCCGCCCTCCTTCCCGTTTTCGTCCACCTGGCGCTGGTGCTGATGCTCGGGCTCTACGTCCCACCCTACCTGGCCGACTGGTACGGGCAGGCAGCGCGGCTGATCGGCGGGCCCTGAGATGCCCAACCACGACTGGTGGGATCGAGCAACACCGGTGCCCGGCGCACCGGCGGTCCGCCTGCTGTCTTCAAGCGATCCGTTTGCCTGGAACCAGTCAGCACCAACCGCGGCAGCGGCCGGCGGACGCCTGATAGCCCTCTGGGTCACCGGCAGCACGCTGCCGTCCACACCGGCCACGGTCCGTGCTGCCTATACGCTCAGTGAGGGCACGATGATCATCGAACTGCGCCTCGATGAGCCCGGCGCTGCCTACCCGGGACTCGAGTCGACCTTCCCGGCGGCTTCCCGCCTGCAGCGGGCAGCCAGGGACCTCTGGGGCGTGCCGTCCGACGCTCCCGATCAGCGGCCCTGGCTGCGCCACGCCGCTTGGCCCGACACGAGCTTTCCGCTCCAGTCCGGCCCCATGCCCGACCCCACGGAGCTGACACCGGCTGACCGCTATTCCTTCGTACGAGTGGCTGGTGACGGGGTACACGAGATCGCCGTCGGTCCCGTGCATGCCGGGATCATCGAGCCCGGCCATTTCCGTTTCTCGGTGGTCGGCGAGAAGGTTCTGCGTCTGGAGGAGCGGCTCGGCTATGTGCACAAGGGCATTGAACGACGGTTTACTGAGCTGCCGCTTGCCGCGGGGCATCGCCTTGCGGCGCGGGTATCCGGTGACTCCGCGGTGGCATTCTCATGGGCATACTGCCAGGCGCTGGAAGGCCTCGCCGGCACGCGGCTGCCGGGCCGGGCTGCCTGGCTCCGGGCGCTGTGCCTCGAGATCGAGCGCATCCAGAATCATCTTGGCGATCTGGGCGCGCTGGGAAACGATGCGGGCTTCGCCTTTGGGCTGGCCCAGTTCTCGCGGCTCAAGGAAGAGTTGCTGCGCGCCGTCAGCCTGGCCGTAGGCCAACGGTATCTACTCGATGCCGTCTGTCCGGGTGGCGTCAGTTTTGATCTGCCTGCAGGGTCGGCCGTCTCGCTGGCGAATACCCTGGCACATATCGACGCCGCGAGCCGGAGGCTGCAGGAGATCTACGATGAGCACGGTGGTCTGCGCGATCGTTTTACCGGCGCGGGCCAGGTTTCGCCGGAGCTCGCCGGGCGGCTTGGCCTGGTGGGGCTCGCGGCCCGCGCCAGTGGCATCGGCGGTGACCTGCGGATCGATCACCCCTGCCCGCCCTACGATGAACTGCGGCCCGCAGCCGTGGTGCGCACCGGTGGCGATGTGGCCGCCCGCGTGGCCGTGCGTTTCGATGAGCTGTTTGAATCCTGCCGGATTGTCCAGATGATCCTGGCGGGCCTGCCCGCGGGTCCGGTGCGTGCCCCGGTGGAGTCGCCTGCGGCCGACGTGCTGGGCATTGGCCTGATTGAAGGCTGGCGGGGCCCGGTGCTGGTGGCGCTTACGCCCGGCCCCCGGGGGAGCATACGGCGCTGCTACCCTCACGACCCGTCCCGCCAGAACTGGCCGGCTCTGGAGCACGCCATCATGGGCAACATCGTTCCGGACTTCCCGCTGATCAACAAGTCCTTCAACCTTTCCTACAGCGGTCATGACCTCTAGCCGGCGCACGCATCAATGCTGAAGACACTCGCCACAATCGCTGCCTGCGGCAACGTCTCCGAGACTGCACCGGAAGCAGACGACGCGCTGCGCACCGGCCGCGCCCTGCACGACGACATCTGGTCCGTTCTGGGCAGGGCACTCTGCATTCGCCATGTGGATGCGGGATCCTGCAACGGCTGCGAGCTCGAGATCCATGCGCTCAACAACCCCATCTACAACATCGAGGGGCTCGGCATCCGCTTCGTCGCGAGCCCGAGGCATGCAGACCTGCTGCTCGTGACCGGCCCCGTGTCGCGGCACATGCAGAATGCGCTGCTGCGCACATATGCGGCAATCCCCGACCCGAAGCTCGTGGTCGCGGTCGGCGACTGCGGCTGCACCGGCGGAATCTTTGGCGAGAGCTATGCCAGCTGCGGACGAGTGGCCAATGTACTGCCGGTGGACGTTTCGGTGCCGGGCTGCCCGCCGTCCCCGACCCGGCTCCTGCAGGGAATCCTGACCGCTATACGGTCGCCTGCAGACGGCGCCCGGCAGAAATAGGACGGCACCGCCGCCGTCCGGCCGACGCAAGGCCAAGCAGTGCGGTGGACAGCAGCCACACGGCCGCCGGCGCAGGCACCGCCGTCAGGTTGTCCAGCGCGAAGTAGCTTGGCGTATTCACGCCAAAGATGCCGGCATCCGATGAGGCAAAACTGAATTCAAGGCCCTTAACCCACCCGAGGCCCGACAGGTCGAACCAGGTCCATTCCGCGAGGATGGCGCTGCCCAGCGCCAGCGGAATGTCCACCGTACCGGTGGACTCGTTCGCAGCATCACGTCCGGTTACCGTGAGCGTCAGGAAGTCTCCGTCACCGAAGGGCCCCTTGACGAAGGGCGGCTGGTTGCCGTCATTGCCGTCGCGCATCGCCAGATAGGCGTAGGTGGTATTGGTAAACCAGGCGCCCACCAGGCGCGTGGGCGCGGCGAACGCGAGGCGGGCACCGTCGCCCTGGCCGACCGCGTAGACGTCCTGCCCCTCACCTACGCCAGTACCGGTGATTGCGCTCGCGTCGTTCGAGAAGCCTGGCGTCGCAGTGTCCGTGCGATTCGAGTAGGTGAACCCGGACCAGCAGCAGGCGCCAAACGGGGCATCGTGAAAGAAGGTAGCCCCTCCGCTCGCAAAGGTGGTGGTGACGTTGGGGTCAAACCAGCTGTCCTGCGCCAGGGCGAGATCGTCGAAGCTGATTACGGCGGCCGAGGCGGGACCCGCCCACACGAACGTTGCCAGGATCAGGCCCAGTCTGTGGCGCAGGCGGCGCCGGCCACCCAGCACCGCGATGCCGGTCAGAAGCATCCACAGAGTCGCCGGCAAGGGCACTGCCGCCGTATTGATCACACCGACGGCATCCAGGTCGAATCCGGCACTGCCGCTGCCCGGGTAGGGATCGAAGATTGCGGCGGGTGCCCCGCGCGCGATCTGGTCCAGCAGATCGGGCAGGGCATCGGCTGCGACCCCCAGCCAGGCGGCCAGACTTTCCGGCATCAGATCATTTGCGGCGCGCCCGTCGCCGACGAGATCTACCAGTCGTACGTAGCTCACGCTGCCGACGTCCAGGCCCGGCGTGCCTGCAAGCCGGGCCAGGTCGAAGGGCGTCCCGAAGCCACCGCGGTACTTGCCGGCCAGACCCTCGATGTTGGTCGGGTCCAGCGTGCCGAAGGCGTTCACCGGGCCCGGCGTCAGCGAGAAGGCCGGAAAGCGGAAGAAGTTGCTGCCGTCCGAGGAGACCTCGACCCAGGCCAGTTCCAGAAAGCCGTCGCTGAACGAGTTCTCGAAGACGAGGAAATCAGGACCGGGGCCGTCCGCAATCGGTACGGCGAAGCCTAGCGTTATAGAACCGCCATTGCCCAGGCTCACGATATCGAAGGTAAAGCCGTCATTGGATCCATCGGAATTGCCCGCCGGTCCCAGCGCCCGGAGGGGCGTCTGGAACTGCAGGTCCACGTCTGAGCCCGGGCTGTAGTCAATGACGCGGCTGCCCCAGGAGACTATGGCGGGGTCGCCGGCGGCAATGGCCGTCGAACCGGGCTGGCCCGCAGCCGGAGCAAAAATGCCCGCGGCATTGCTCGCCGGGGCAGCAGCCAGTATCAGGGCGCATGCGGTCAGCGTGGTTTTATGGCACATGGTTTTGTCCTTGGCCGAGATCACAGCGAAAACGAGAAACCCGCGAAGACACTGCGGCCGCTTACCGGATACACCGAGCCGCCATATCCGGAGGTGGCTGCCACCTCATCGAAAGCGTTGCTGACGCCGGCCGACCAGCCCACCCTGCCTGCCTGCCAGAGCAGTTTCAGGTCCACCAGCAGGTAGGCGTCCAGCTCAGGGTAGGTGTTGCCGCTGAAGTCGTTGCCGTCGGTCCGGTCGTCCACATAGCGCGCGGCAACGCTGGTCACCAGACCGGGACGGGCGTTCCAGCGCAGGCCGAGCGCCGTCGTCCACTCGGGTACGAGGGGCAGGGGCGCGCCGGAGCGCGCAAACTCGGCGCGGGTATAGCCGGCCGACAGCACGGTCGTCAGGGTGTCGGTGACCAGCCAGCGAACCTCGGTTTCGAATCCGCGTCGCTCCGTGGACTCCGGGGCGTTCTGGTTGGCACCGAAACCCGTGTCGTCGGCGCCGAACAGGATCTCGTCCTCGACACGGATGAAGAATGCCGTGAAGCTGGCCGCCAGGCCCTCGGCGAGGCGCAGGCGGGCCCCGGCATCGAGATGCTTCGATCGCTGCGGCACCAGGTCTACCGGAGCAAAGGCCAGCTCGTCCACGTTGGGCACGCGGAAGGCCCGGCTGTAATTCAGGAAAGCGGTCACAGCCGGACTGGCGGCAAACACGACGCCCGCATCGGTCGCCGAGTTGTCCCAGTCCTCGTCCCGGACACCGCTCCGCTGGTTTTCAGGACGGCAGTCAACGGGAACCTGCAGGCCGAGTATCTCCACAAAGTCGCAGACTTCGACAAGTGAGGCGCTGAAGGCGTCAAGGCGGGTGCGGTTCTCACGGTGACCGAGGACCAGCTGCCAGCGCTCCGTGAGCTGCCACTCCGTAGCGATGAAGGCACCGAAGTCCCGCAGGTCCTCGTTGAGGGCGGAACTCCGGCCCACCAGGCCCTGGCCGTTCGCCCGGCGGACGTAGTCCGACTGCGAGGCGGCGAGGCCAGCCGTGACGAGCTGGCGGCCGGGCCCGCCCTCGATCGGGAAACTGAGCAGTGCTTCGCCGCCCAGCGTGTCTTCGTCGATGCCGCCCAGTTGTTCGGCCCGCGGCAACAGCGGCGAGTAGCCAAGCACATAGTCATTGCGCCGGTCCCTGGCCCAGCCCACCAGGTTCAGCGTCCGGCCGCCGGCCATTTCAGCATTCAGGGCCACGCGGTAGCGGTCATCCCGGGTCTCCCCACCGTCGTCCGGCCAGCGACTTGCACGCCGTTCTGCGTCAGTGCCCCGGAACGCCTCGGCGCTGACCGGGCCGGGGAGCCCGTAGTCGTCGTCGTGGAACTGGGCGGTCGCCGACAGCTCAAGGCCGGGCTGCAGGCTGCCGGACACGCCCAGAAGCAGGTCCAGGCGGCGCAGGTCACCGTTCTCCCGATAGCCGTCCGTGTCCTGCCAGGACGCCCGCCCGCTGGCCCGTAGCGCCGTGCCGGCGCTCGCGGCCAGGCTCACCTCCCTGGTATCAAAGGATCCCAGCGAGGCGGCGCCGGAAATCCCGGGCTCCGCCCCGACAGCCCGGGTGATGATGTTGATAACACCGCCCACCGCACCGTTGCCGTAGCGGACTGCATTGGCACCGCGCACCACCTCGATGCGTTGCACCTGATCGAGCGCGACAGCGGACAGGTCAGCGCCCTGCGCATCGGGAGAATTCAGGCGTATGCCGTCCACCAGCACCACCACGTTGCTGGTATAGGTATCGCCCATCCCGCGGATGTCGACCCCGGCAAACTTGTCGTTGCCGGTCAGCGAGCGAAGATTGACGTTGGCTTCCCGCGCCAGGAGATCAACCAGGGTCGTGGACGGCGCGAGGGCAATGTCCGCCTCGCTGATGACGCTCACGCTGCGGGGCACCCGGTCGATCGGCGTGCTGCGCAGTCCCGTTACGACCACCTCGTCGAGCGCCGCGGATGCGCCGGCCATCTGGAGGCCGGTGAGCAGCAGGAGGATGCCCGACCGGCAACGTGCAGCCTGACGGCGCGGCCCGTCGCCGTAACGTGAACTCAGCCTAGTCGCCATGACCCTGCTCCGGGAGTGAACTGAACTCCTGGATCAGGGATGACAATGGGGGCAAAGAAAACGGTGTCGGATCGTTCTTGCCTGCCATGTCGCCCTCCGCGACCGCAAATGGAGTGTGGGCGTCGGCAGGCCGGTTCCGGACTCGCCGCGGCAACCGTCGGGGCGACGATTACCGTGACTTACCGTTGCGGGGGCAGTGCCGGACTTGCGACGAATCGCGCACCGGCTTCCCGTTTAACCCTGCGGCCGAAACCGGCAGGGCACCTGTAGACTGGCGGCGAGAGTAGCGATGGAATGCCCGGCCGTCAATCGCGGATAGTCGAGGGCGCAGGCAGGCTCAGGGCCCCAAGGGCTTCGCCAGCACGACAAAGACCAGATCAGGCCGGCGCGGGAGTCCAAAACGGGCATCCCCGTAGGGAAAAGGGCGCGTCTCGCCGGTCAGGTGGTAGCCGCGACGCCGGTACCAGCGGAGCAGGTCCTCGCGCTGCCGGATCACGGTCATGTAGAGATCCCTGCATTTCCACTCGTCAGTGGAAATCCGCTCACATTCCGCCAGCAGCGCGCTGCCGATGCCGGCGCCCTGGCCTTCGGGCCTGACCGCGAACATGCCGAAGTAGGCCTGACCCGCGACCCGTTGCAGGTGAGCACAGGCGAGCAGCTGACTGCCCCGGTCGGCCAGTACGATTCGCGCCCCGGTTTCGCTGAGGAGACCGGCGACGGCGCACTCATCGGTCCGCTGGCCGTCCAGCAGGTCGGCTTCGGTCGTCCAGCCGCGGCGGCTCTCCTCCCCCCGGTAGGCCGACTCGACCAGCGCCACGATCGCCGGCACGTCAGCGGCCGTGGCCGGACGGAAGACCAGAGAGGTTTCTGGAATCATGCTCAGCAGCCGCTGAAGGCCTGAAGCTAATAAGGCTTTCTAATCAGCTGCCTGGGCCACTTTTTCAGAATCCGCTCAAGCATATCCGGCGCCGCTGCCTGTTCGTACAGATTGCGGTTGAGAGCCGGGAAGACCTTCGGTCCACCCTCCTCCGGCCATTGCATCGTCGCGTCAATCGCAATCTTGCTGGTGGTCTTGCCGTCCGGGGAACTGGGCTCGAAAAAGGAGGCGGGCTTCGACCCGTAGATCTGGGTTCCCGTACCCGGCTGCCAGCGGCTGCCGAGCGCCAGAAGCATCTCCGCCTGGTTCAGGATATCAAGGTCGTCATCGACCACGACCACGACTTTGGCAATCAGCGATCTTTCGGAGACCGCTTTGGCAATCTCCAGACCGAGTCCGGGACGATCTTTGCGGATACTGACGTAGTAGATACCCTTGCTGTCGTCGTGGTAGTGGATGCCCGTGATCTGCGGATAGCTCTTGCGCCATAGCACGTCCGAGTAGGCGTCCATCGGCGCCCGGCAGAACCCGCCACCAATGCTCGTGAAACTGTTCATCAGGATCGGGTTGCGCCGGTGGGTAACCCGCTGGACGCTGAAGAAGAAGCGGTCCTCGTTCCGGTCACCGAGATAGCCATAGGCTTCGTGATAAGGCCCTTCCGGACCGACACGGGTCAGGTCAACGTCACCTTCGATGACCATTTCGCACCAGGCGGGCACCAGAAGCTCGCTGAGGTCGCACTTCACGACCTCGAGGGCCTTGCCCCGAAGTCCACCGACGTAGGCCAGTTCATCAACCGGCTTGCGCCCGGTGAGCGGCACCCGGGAACCGCTGACCACCCAGGTCACCGGATCCTGCCCGACGACGATCGCAACCCGCATCGACTTTTCGCCGCGCTCCATCGCACGCTTGAACATCCGGTTGGCGGCTTGCCCGGGCTCGGAGTTCAGCATGATGCTGCGTGGTCCGGTGATCTGGCAGCGGTAGGTACCGATGTTCTGTCCCCATTCCGGATCCGCCGAGACCGTGCTCCCCGTGTTGATATAGCGACCGGCATCACCCGGGTTGCCCTGGATGAAGGCAAAGGAACCGATGTCTATCGCGTCGCCTTCCAGCACCACCTCCTTGCAGGCGGCCTTGTCCCGCGGGACAACCACGGGCGGGATCTGGGGATAGTCGCCACCGTTGGCCTCCAGCAGGCCGACCATGTGCCGCAGGCCGGTCCGGTAGCTGTTGCGCGGCTCCAGCAGGTCGGGCTCGAGCCCCCAGGTGATGGCTTCCTGGTGATAGTGGCCCTGGTAGTTGGCGACCAGCGGCCCCCGGATCCAGCGGCCGTTGATGCGGATGTTCTCGAAAACCACCACCGGCGCACCGTACAGCCCGAAGGAGTCTGTCAGGTGATACATGATCGCGGTGCCTTCCCAGGCATCCTGGTCGACGTCCCGGAACCGCGCCAGCAGCCCATAGCCGTCCATGGCGTCGAGATAGTCGCGGATGCTGTCGAAGGGCGGGACATGCGCTGGCCGGCGGGGCGCCCTGATGCCCTGCGGACTGTCCGGGCTTGCCTGCGCCCCTGACGAAAGCACCAGACTGGCCGCGGCGGCAGTGGCGCTTCCCGCCGCCAGGAACCCGCGCCGGGAAAGTCGTTGCTGATCGTCATCCGGCAAAACGTCAGTCATGAATGCTCCCTTTTTTCTGGTCCCGCATGGAACCGCCGCTTACGCCGGTCCGTCACCCGGCTGGTCTTCGAAATAGAACAGGCCGACGCCGAGCGCGCCTGCGCCCTGCGGGCCTGCCAGATCCTCGGCCTCGGCCAGGGTGTCGTCAATTTCCTCGGAGAATTCGCCGAGACGCCGGCTGAGCACGGTTTCGAGTTCTGCACGCCGGGCAACCGGTATGAAGTGATTGCGGACGACACGCTGAAAGCGCAGGCCCTCGGCATCCGCGGCGCTCACGTTGCGCGCCACCGTCAGTGCGAGGGGCCGCAATCCGAACTGCAGGCCCTGCAGCAGCCGGTCTGCTGCCCCGGCGGGAATGACATAGCGATGGACGGCACTGAGCTTGCCTCCGGGCCCCTCAACCACCGCACCGCTGCGGATCAGCTCCGTACGCAGCGCGCCGGGGGGGATATCGGCGCCGCAGGCCGCCACCAGGGCCTGGAAGGAATCCGGGCTCCCGCTCCAGCTGAGCGGACGGGGCATCCCCCGCCGATTGCTGAAGCGGGGATCGGTGTGCCACACGTGCATGACCTCCGCCGGCAGGTTGCGCGGAGCGGGGTCCGGCAGATCCCTGGCCACTGCCATATCCCGCAGCCGGCGCACTTCCTTGCGGCTGAGGCCCGTCAGCAGCGCAATACGGGAATTGTTTGCCGGCCTGCCGCGCAGTCCATACTCAGCGGCAGCAGCCTCTACATAGGCGCTCTTCGTGAGCTCGGCAAAATCCTGCCAGGTCAGGCCGAAGCGCAACAGCATGGAAGCCACGGGCCGCAGGGTAGCGAACAGGACCGAGTAGATCAGTGACTTGGTGGTCTCGTTCATCGGGGGACTATAGAGAAGGATTGTCCGGAGGGTCAACGCGACAGGGAGGGGTCCTGCCCGGGTTTTGCGCTCAGTCTGCCTGCCGGCCTGCGAGCAGCGCGATAAAGGCCTCGTCGCCAAGGATCGTGATCCCCAGCTGCTGGGCCCGGGCCAGCTTGGAACCGGGATTCTCTCCAGCCACCACATAGTCAGTTCTGGCCGTGACGTTGCCCGTTACCCGTCCGCCCAACGCCTCGATGCGCGCCTTTGCGTCGTCCCTGCTGAGGCCGGCCAGCGTTCCGGTAAGCACGAAGGTTTTGCCCCGTAGCGGCCCCGGATCCTCCGCTGGCACCGCCCGGACCGTCTCGTCCCAGTGCACACCCTGCGACCTGAGATCGCGCACCACGGTGCGGTTCTGGGGCTGGTGAAAGAAAGTCGTGATCTGCTCGGCCATGACGGGTCCGACGTCCGGGATGGCCTGCAGCGCGTCCGCCTCAGCGGCCATCAGGTCATCGAGGACCGGAAAATGGCGGGCGAGCAGCTTGCTGGTGGCATCGCCCACCTCCGGAATACCAAGGCCATGAAGGAATCGCGCCAGTGTCGTCGACTTGCTCGCCTCCAGGGCCGTGATAAGCCGCCGGGCTGACTTCTCACCCATGCGTTCCAGGCCGGCAAGCGTAGCGGCATCCAGCCTGTAAAGGTCGGCGGAGGTACTGACCAGACCTGCTTCTACCAGTTGATCGATAATCCGGGGTCCAAGTCCCTCGATATCGAGGGCGCGACGGGAGGCAAAGTGGCGCAGCGCCTCCTTGCGCTGGGCAGGGCAATAGAGCCCGCCGGCACAACGCAGGGCCGCTTCACCCTCGACTCGTACCGTCTCCGAGCCGCAGGCGGGACAGTGCCGGGGCATCGGGACCGGCACTGTGCCTGCCGGCCGCCGCTCGGGAACAATGCCGATGACCTCCGGGATCACGTCGCCGGCACGCCGCACGATCACGGTATCCCCAACCCGGACGTCCTTGCGGTGGAGTTCATCGAGGTTATGCAGCGTGGCGTTGCTGACGGTCGCACCGCCCACGAAGACCGGCTCCAGTCGCGCTACCGGCGTCAGTGCACCCGTGCGCCCGACCTGGAACTCCACGTCCAGCACACGGGTAAGCTGCTCCTCCGCGGGAAACTTGTACGCGACCGCCCAGCGCGGCGCCCGTGCGACGTGCCCCAGCTGCTGCTGCTGGTGATAGTCATTGACCTTGTAGACAGCGCCGTCGGTCTCATAGGGCAACTGAGCGCGCCGGGCAAGCAGATCCCGGTAATACCCGAGGCAACCGTCGACGCCTGAAACGACCGCAGCCTCCCGGGCCACTGGCAGGCCCCAGTTGCGCAGTCGCGCGAGCGTCGCACTGTGGGTAGGCGGGAATGTGCCGCCGATGACCTCGCCCAGGCCGTAGGCACAGAGTGCCAGGGGGCGATCCGCCGTCACCCGCGGATCCAGCTGGCGAAGGCTGCCCGCAGCCGCGTTGCGGGGATTTGCAAAAGGCTTCTCACCGGCTTTGCAGGCCAGATCATTGAGGCGCCGGAAGCCCTCCCGCGGCATGACTATTTCCCCGCGGACTTCAAGGAGTTCGGGGATGTCATCCCCCCGTAGCCGAAGCGGGACCGAGCGGATGGTCCGCACGTTGTGCGTGACGTCCTCCCCTACGCTGCCATCACCCCGGGTGGCCGCCCTGACGAGCTGCCCCCCCTTGTAAACAAGATTGATGGCGGCGCCGTCCAGCTTGGGCTCGGCTGAATACTCGAGCGGTCCTTCGACACCGAGTCGGTCGAGTGCACGCCTGTCGAAGGCCTTGATGTCGTCGGCACTGAAGGCATTATCGAGCGACAGCATTGGCTGCCCGTGCCGGATCGCCGCGAACCCTGCTGCCGGCTCACCACCGACACGCTGGGTCGGGGAGTCGGGTGTGACGAGCCCGGGAAACTCTGACTCGAGCGCCACCAGTTCACGAAACAGCCGGTCGTACTCCGCATCCGGAACGGTCGGCGCATCGAGCACGTAATAACTGACATTGTGGGCATCGAGCTGCCGCCGCAGTTCGCCTGCCCGCCGTTCGGCCTCGGCTGGTGCCCGCATCATTGATCCGAGGGGCGCCCTATCCGGGCCGTCCCCGGCGATGCTGGAACTGGATCACTTCCTCTCGCAGGTAACGTTCGCGCTGCACGCTGAGCGTGCTCCCCTGCTCGTCCACGAGGTCGCCGCCCAGCCGTGCCGCAACCTGGCGGGCGGCGTTCAGCATCGCATCGAAGGCTGCCACGCCGTCCACGGGCCCGGGGAGGCCCATAAACAGACTGACGCCGGGATAGGCATCCGACTGGAGGCGGGTCAGGTCGAAGGAACCCGGCTCGACGAGGCTCGCAACGCTGAACACCGGATCCCGCTCGTGACCCGCCGCAAAGTGATGAAAAATACCGAAGCGACCGTGACGCAGGCCCGCGTCGCGCAATGCAAGCACGAGATCCTCGGCCGGAAAGGGCCTGCTGGCGCGGCTCATGAGCCGGATGGTGACAATCTTGTCAGGCAGCGCCGGAACAGGAACGGGGTCGGGGGCAGGGCCCGGGATGGAGTCGAGCACTGGTTCGACGCGCAAATCGTCCGGACTGGCCGACCGGCTGAACGAGACGGCTCTTGCACCGTCCGTAATGGTCTTCGGCAGCCGGTGCCTGAACCGGGTCCAGACGAACAGGCCGACGAGCACGACCAGGGCGATCAGCAGCAATACCCAGCGGAGTTCGGTCACGACAGGCGCGCCTCAACTGGCCGCCAGTTTCACGGCCTCGTCGATATCCACCGCCACCAACCGGGAAACGCCGGGCTCATTCATGGTGACTCCGGTCAGCTGACGGGTCATTTCCATGGTGGTCTTGTTATGGGTGATCACGACAAACTGCACAGTTGCCGACATCTCGCGCACGATCTCGCAGAAGCGTCCCACGTTGGCCTCGTCCAGCGGTGCGTCAACCTCGTCCAGCAGGCAGAACGGCGCCGGGTTGAGTTCGAAGATGGAAAAAATCAGCGCCACGGCCGTGAGGGCCTTCTCGCCACCGGACAGCAGATGGATGTGGCTGTTGCGCTTGCCCGGAGGGCGGGCCATCACCGTCACGCCGGCGGTCAGCACATCATCGCCCTCAAGGGTGAGGTAGGCATGGCCACCGCCGAACAGGCGGGGAAACAGCCGCTTCAGGCCGGCATTGATATTCTCGAACGTTTCCTGGAAGCGGGTGCGGGTCTCGCGATCGATACGGCGGATGGCATGCTCCAGGGTCTCGAGGGCAGACGACAGGTCGGCATGCTGGGCATCGAGATACTTCTTGCGCTCGGACTGCTCGGCAAATTCATCGATAGCCGCCAGGTTGATCGGCCCCAGCCGTTCGATTGAGGTCCGGGCCTGTGCAAGGCGCTGTTCCCATTGTTCAGCATCGGCATCTGCCTCCAGCTGCGCGATGACGGCTTCGAGCGGCTGCCCCGCTGCTGCAAACCGTTCGGCGAATGACTCACGCCGGACTTCGAATTCGCGGACCTCCATGCGCAGCTGCTCAACATGCTCGCGGCCGGCCCCCACCTGTTTCTCCAGCTCATGACGCCGGGTCTCGGCACTCTTGACGCGGGACTCGAGGCCCGTCAACAAATCCCTCTGGCGGGTCAGCCCGGCCTGCACTTCCACCTGACTGGCCAGTTGCAGGTCGAGTTCCCGCTGGAAGTCAGCAAGAGGCCCTTCGCTCCCGGCGGTATGGGCAGCGAGCTGGCCGATACGTTCCTCCAACCCGGTCCGCTGGCTGCTGACCCTTTCGAGCGCCGCCCGGGCCGCGCCCTGGGCCGCCCGGCGACTCTCGTAGTCGATAAGAATACGGGCCGCCACCGCGCGCTCGGCCTCGGCGCGATCCCGCGCGGTACTGAATGCCGCCAGCAGGGACTCCTGCTGCTCCCGCCGGCCGGCCCGTCCGGCTTCAAGCTCCTCCAGGCGCGCCTCCGCAGCCTGCAGACGTTCGCGGGCCTCGGCGATCACGCCGGCCAGTTCCGACAGCTCGTCGCGAACCGAATCGCCATCCTGGGCCAGTACCTCAAGGCGCTGCCGTGCCCGCTCCAGATCCTGCCGGAGCGTCGCCGCCTGGGAGGCAGATTCCAGGCTCTGCCGGTTCACATCGGTGAGACGCTGCTGGACCTCCACACGCTGACGCTCGAGCCTTTCTATGGCACTGCGCAGCTCCGACCTGCTGGCCGTAAGCGCAGCAATGCGCTCAGCGTCAGCTGCTGCCCCGCTGTCCAGCTGCCGGATCTCCTGCTCCCGGGCAACCATGCCCGTGTAGCGCTGTCCCCGGTGCACCCGCAGCCAGCCGGGTCCGAACCAGATACCATCTGGCGTAATGACGGACTCGCCGGCCGACAGCGTGGTGCGTACACGCAGGGCGTCATCCAGCGTCGCGGCACAGCGCACAGCGGCGAGACATGCGCGCAGGGCCCCCGCATTCTGCACCCGGACGGCGAGCGAATCCGCGGGAACCCGGCCGTCGTTCTGGCCCGCCTCAACCAGCACCAGCGTGGTATCCGGCAGTCCTGCCGTATGGCCCGACACATCGTGGGTCAGGACACCCTGGAGGAAATCACCGAGAACCGTCTCCACGGCCCGCGTCCACTGCTCGTCGGCCACGAGCTGCTGGACGACGCGCTGACTGCCCGCGAGCCCCCGGCTGTCCAGCCAGGTACCCAGCGTTTCTTCCTCATTGCCCAGCGCCGCCGCCTGGATCGCGCGCAGGGCGTCGAGGCGCCCGCGTCGGGATTCGAGTTCACCGCGGAACTGCTCTATCCCGGCGCCCGCACGCTGCTCGATGTCCCGCTGACGGGCCAGCTCGGCAGTAACTGCCTCCATGGCATCGGCTTCGGTCCGCAGGAGCTGCTCGGTCTCCCTCTGCAGTACCAGCCGGGCCTCTAGGCGGGCCTCCAGATCGACCACCGAAATGGACAGGCGCTCACCCTCCACCGACTCGAGCTGGCGCGTCAGACGGGCGTGGTGCGCCTCCAGATGCTCAAGCCGGGTCTGCTCGACCTGGCGAGCCTGTTGCTGTTCCTTGACGTCCAGATTGAAGGTATGCCACTGATCCTGCCAGTCATCGAGTGCCCGCTCACCGGCCTGCAGCTCCTGCTGGGCCGCCGCCTCGCGCTCCCGGGCGGACACCAGTTGCGGCTCGAAGCCGGCGAGTCCGTCCTCGATCGTCCGCAACGTCTCCGTATCCTGGGCGACGGCCAGCGTTACGGATTCGAGATCCGACTGGCACTTGGCCAGCTCCCGCAGTTCCCGCTCGCGCAGCTCGCGGGCATGAGTCAGTGCCTGTTCCAGGCGGGCAATCTCACCCTGAACGGTGTAGTACCTGGCCTGGACAACCGTGAAGGCCTCGCTGGCCTCCCCGTGGGCCGCGCGGGCCTGCTCGATCTCCAGTTCGATCTGGCGCTGGCCCGCCAGTACACCCTCGAGCTCCGTCTGCCGGGCCGAGAGCTCGGTTCGCTGCAGGGAGAGCCTGCCGTCCAGGTCGGTCAGGCGCATCGCCAGCAGCTCGGCCTCCAGCCGACGTTCCGTCTGCTTCAGGACCCGGTAGCGCTCGGCGACCTGCGCCTGGCGCTGCAGATGCCTGATCTGCTTCTCGACTTCATCCCGCAGGTCGGCAAGGCGCGCCAGATTGTCCCGGGTGTGCTGCATCCGGGTCTCCGTCTCACGCCGGCGCTCCTTGTACCTGGAAATTCCGGCTGCCTCCTCGACATAGGCGCGCATCTCGTCCGGCTTCGCATCCACCAGCCGAGACACCATGCCCTGCTCGATGATGGCGTAGCTGCGCGGCCCGAGGCCGGTGCCCATGAAGAGTCCGGTAATATCCTTGCGGCGACAACGGGTGTTGTTCAGGAAATACTGCGACTGGCCGTCCCGCGAGACTGTCCGGCGGATGGAGATCTCCGCGTAACTGCCGTACTGGCCGCCAAAGGTACCTGTCGAATTGTCGAAACAGAGTTCGACCGTGGCCGTGCCCACGGGCTTGCGGGTGCTGCAGCCATTGAAAATCACATCCTCCATTGAATCCCCGCGGAGGTGGCGGGCCGAGGTCTCCCCCATGACCCAGCGGATGGCGTCTATGACGTTGGACTTGCCACAGCCGTTCGGGCCCACCACCCCGACCAGATTGCTGGGCAGGTGGATCGTGGTGGGATCCACAAAGGACTTGAATCCCGCAAGTTTGATCTTGCTGAGTCGCATAAAGTAAAGACGCCCGGGCGTAGGGAGTAACTAACGGGAAACCCGCACGTAGTGTAGATTAAAATGGCAGTGTCGCAACGACTCCGAACCGCCGTGGACCGAAAGCCCTGAAGTTGACCGGACAATCTGCATGTCGATCCCCGAACCTGCACCAGCCCTGCTCGAGACCTTCCCGAACCCGGACACGACCCGCCCCTATACGATCCGCATGCGGATCCCCGAGTTCACCTGCCTGTGCCCGCGCACCGGCCAACCTGATTTCGCCACCCTGCACCTCGAATACGTCCCCGATTCGGCCTGTATAGAACTGAAGGCGCTGAAGAACTACGTCTGGTCGTATCGCAATGTCGGGGCCTTTCACGAGGCCGTGACCAACCGGATCGTCGACGATCTGGTCAGGGCCGTGAAGCCTCAGTACCTGCGCCTGACCGCAGAATTCAACGTGCGCGGCGGCATCTACACCTCGGTTGTCGTCGAGCATCATCAACCGGGCCGGCCCGCAAGCTCACCGTTGCCGGCGCACCCCGGGTCCGGGCCCGAATACTGACGTTCGGGGACAGTCCGCAGTCGCGCCACCAGGGCCGGCATCCGGCGGGCTTCCACACGGATCTTGCCTATGTATAATCCCGCGCTTCCTTTGGGACAGGGTCTGGTACATGGCCGCAGGCAAGCGTGCAACTCGGAAGGGCAGCAGCGGGAAAACGGCCAGGGCCGCCACATCCGGCAAGGCGCGCAGCGGGCGGGCGGCGGCTGCCAAGGCACCTTCGCGGCCAGCACGCAAGACAGCGCCAAAGGCACCGCCGAAGGCAGCACGCAAGACAGCGCCCAAGGCGGGCCCCCAGCCCGCCAGGAAGACCAAAGTCATGAGCAGCGCGGCAAAGCCTGCCAAGCCAGCCAGGGCGCCACGCCCGGCTGCGCCAACCCCTTCGCGCAGTGCCGCACCCGCCGCCAGGCAGAAGCCTGCCGCTGCGAAGGACGCCCTCGTCAGGGCAACACCCGGCATCGTCCGAACCAGTGGCCGGAAGCCGCCAGCTTCGCGGAAAGCAACGCGAATCGCCCCCTACCGCACCGACCCGGACGCCAGGATCCACGGTATCCCGCCTTACCAGATGCGGCCCGGCGAACCTTACATGAGTCCGCGGCAACTGAAGCACTTCGAGCAGATCCTGCTGGCCTGGAAGCGGGAACTGATGGACGAGGTGGACCGCACCGTGCATCACATGCAGGATGAAGCCAGCAACTTCCCGGATCCCAACGACCGCGCCACCCAGGAATCCGAATTTGGCCTGGAGCTGCGCACACGCGACCGGGAGCGGAAACTGCTCAAGAAAATTGATTCGGCCCTTGAGCGGATCGACGACGGCAGCTATGGCTATTGCGAGGAGACGGGCGAGGAAATCGGCCTGAAGCGCCTCGAGGCCCGTCCGGTTGCCACGCTGTCGGTGGAAGCCCAGGAACGTCGGGAACTGGCCGAGAAGCAGTACGGCGAACGCGACGATCGTTATCGCTGAGGCCGGTTGCCGCCTGTCGGCCAGGCGCACTCCCGCCCCGCCGCTTATTCAGTCAGAATCTAATTAGGACCATCAGGTCTTTGTAATAATTAGATTTTTTAAAATGCGCTTTTCCCTGGCGCGTAATTAATTTTTCAGCTGCATCGCGAACTTCAATCGCGGCGAAATGGTCTATACAGGTGTTGGGGGCACGTAGATCCCGGACCTGTATCCGGAACCGATGCCAGCTATTGAGGAAGGACCCGCCATGAACGAACCAAGACTGATTCGCAAATACGTCAACCGTCGTCTGTATGACACGACCCAGAGCCGCTATGTGAACCTCGATGATCTTCGCGACATGATCATCAAGGGGTCACAGGTGCGCGTGGTCGAGCAGGCTACCGGTACCGACATCACCACCCCGGTCCTCCTGCAGATCATCGCGGAAGGACAGCGGGGTACCGCGCCCTTGCTGAGTGCTGAATTCCTGGCAGGGATGATCCGCATGGGCACGGAAGAGCGGGATCCCGAACTTGCCGGGCGCCTGGACCGCGCGCTGCGCGGGGCGCTGGCGGCCCCCAGCACACGGCCCGTTGCTGTTTCCGGCCTGCCGCACAGCCCGGCAGCGGTCTCCGCCGTCGGTTAACGGCCAACGGGCGGGGCCGCGAGGCCCCACCCTCCGGTCGCTTTGCCCAATGCCCCTGTGAGGGACTGGACGTCAGGCGGCGTCCAGTCCCCTCATGCTCAGGCGGACCCGGCCCTGACGGTCAACTTCCAGAACCTTGACCTGGACGATGTCGCCCTCCCGCAGCTTGTCGCCAACCCGCTCGACGCGTTCATCGGAGATCTGGGAGATGTGCACGAGGCCATCCCGCCCCGGCAGGATGGTGACAAAGGCTCCGAAGTCCATAAGGCGGGCCACGCGCCCCTCGTAGATCCGGCCAACCTCCACGTCCGCCGTGATCAGCTCGATGCGCGCCTTGGCCTCCCGACCGGCGACTGCGCTCACTGAAGCGATCTTCACGGTGCCATCGTTATCGATGTCGATCGATGCCCCGGTCTCCTCGGTGATGCCGCGGATCACGGAGCCGCCCTTGCCGATCACGTCCCGGATCTTCTCAGGATCGATCTTCATGGTAATGATCGTCGGCGCCCAGTCCGACATCTGCTGGCGGTGAGTCGGCAGCACCGCATTCATCTGCTCGAGAATATGCAGGCGGGCCTCCCGGGCCTGCTCCAGCGCATTTGCCATGATGTCGCGGGTAATGCCGTCGATCTTGATGTCCATCTGCAGTGCCGTAACGCCGTTGGCGCTGCCGGCCACCTTGAAGTCCATGTCGCCCAGATGGTCTTCATCCCCGAGAATGTCGGTCAGGACCTGGTAGCGGTCGCCATCCTTGACGAGGCCCATCGCCACCCCGGCCACTGGCGCCAGGATAGGCACGCCGGCGTCCATCAGCGCCAGGCTGGTACCGCATACGGACGCCATGGAACTGGAGCCGTTGGACTCGGTAATCTCCGAAACCACGCGGAGCACGTACGGGAAGGCCTGCATGTCGGGCAGCACCGCCTCGATTCCGCGGCGCGCCAGCCGTCCGTGACCAATCTCCCGGCGCTTCGGGGAGCCGACCATGCCGGTTTCGTTCACGCAGTACGGCGGGAAGTTGTAGTGGAGCATGAAGCGGTCCCGGTATTCCCCGGTCAGCGCATCAATGATCTGAGAATCCCGATCGGTGCCCAGGGTGGCAACCACGATGGCCTGGGTTTCACCCCGGGTGAACAGGGCCGAGCCATGAGTCCGTGGCAGTACGCCTGTCCTGATCGTGATGGGCCTCACCGTCCGGGTGTCGCGTCCGTCAATGCGCGGCTCGCCATCCAGAACCTGCCCGCGCACCACCTTCTTCTCCAGACGGTTGACCGCGTCCACCACCGCATCCCGGGACGGTGCCTCGGGAGCATCTGTCGCCAGGCTGGCGACCACCGCGTCCTTCACCGCCGAAATCGCGGCGTGGCGTTCCAGTTTGTCCCGGACGCGGTAGGCGGCGGCAAGCCGGTCACCGACGGCGGCAGCCACGGCGTTCGCCACGGTCGGATCCGCTACCGGCGCCGACCAGTCCCAGGCGGGCCGGCCGGCCTCGGCAGCCAGGGCCCGAATCTGTTCGATGGCCACCTGCATCTGTTCATGGCCGAACATGACTGCGCCCAGCATCACCTGCTCTGAAAGTTGCTGTGCGGAGGACTCCACCATCAGAACGGCCTTGGCGGTACCGGCAACGAACAGGTCCAGCCTGGACTGCTTCAACTGGGTGGCTGTCGGGTTCAGGACATACTGCCCCTCTACATACCCGACACGCGCGCCGCCAATGGGTCCGGCAAAGGGCGCACCGGTCAGCATCAGTGCTGCGGAGGCCCCGAGCATGGCCGGAACATCGGAATCGATCTCCGGATCCATGGACATCACGGTGGCGATAACCTGCACCTCGTTCAGGAAGCCCTTTGGAAACAGCGGGCGGACAGGGCGGTCAATCAGCCGGGACAGCAGGGTCTCTTTCTCGGAGGGACGGCCCTCGCGCTTGAAGAAGCCACCGGGAATCTTGCCAACGGCATAGGTTTTTTCCTGGTAGTTGACCGTGAGCGGGAAGAAATCCCTCGGCCGGCCGTCGGCAGGTTTGGCCACAGCGGTGACCAGAACGACGGTTTCCCCCATGGTGACCAGCACGGCGCCACCGGCCTGACGGGCGATTTCGCCGGTCTCAATGGTCACCTGTTGCGAGCCATAGGGAAAGGTTTTCTTGGTCGTTGTCACGTTGAGTTCCTCAGATCAGATTTCGGAGAAAGCAGCGAGGCAGGCACCGGAGGCACCTGCGCTGCGGACTCAGGATGGGGCGGAAAGCCCGGACCGGCTAGCGGCGCAGGCCGAGCTTCTCGATCAGGGTCTTGTAGCGCTCGCTGTTCTTCGTCCGCAGGTAGTCCAGCAGTTTGCGCCGCTGATTCACCAGACGGAGAAGGCCCTGACGGGAGTGATGATCTTTCTTGTGCTGGGCAAAGTGCCCCGACAGCTCATTGATGCGCGCGGACAGCAGGGCAACCTGCACTTCCGGTGATCCCGTATCGGCCGGACCGCGTCGGTGTTCCGCCACGATCTTGCTCTTCTCTACCGCCGTATGTGGCATTCCAGCCAGCTCCTCTTGCGTTGTCCAAAATCTGCCCTTGAAATCGGGCGGTATTCTAACCGGCTGTCGGGGGAAGTTACAGTCCGGCGATAGGGGCATGGTCGGGGTTCAGGGCCAGCAGCCGCCGGGCAGCCAGGCGCCCGGACGGGTCCAGGGTCCCGATCCCGAAAAAGCGGTCGCCCGGACCGTGGAGCCGGACCAACCCTCCGGGTGGCCCACACCCCGGCTCCATAATGACCACCTGCCCCCTGACTATGGCGGCTGCCTGTGACGGATCCAGGGCCACGACCGGAAAGTCGGGAAGGATGGCCTGCAGCGGCAGCAACAGGGCGTCCAGAGCCGCGGTACCGCGGCTGGCGGCCTCTGCAAGTTCCTCCAGAGACCACATCCTCTCCCCGCCCAAAGGTGCCACCGCCAGGCGGCGGAGGGTGGCCACATGGGCGGTCGTCCCAAGGCTGGCGGCCAGATCCTCGACCAGTGAACGTACGTAGGTCCCCTTGCTGCAGCGAACCCGCAGCAGTGGCGCAGCCGGGCTGTAGTCCTCAATCCCGAACTCATGGATGACCACCGGACGGGCGGCCCGGACCACTTCCCGGCCGGCGCGGGCCAGGGCATAGAGCCTCTGGCCGTTCTGTTTCAGGGCCGAGTACATGGGCGGAATCTGGTCGAGCGCCCCCCGGAACCGGGCTAGGGCTGGTTCAAGTTCCTCCCGCGGCACCTCGCCCCGGGGGCCTGTTGCCACGGTCTGGCCCAGCGCATCACCGGTATCGGTTCGGGTACCGAAACGGGCCCGGACCAGGTAGGTCTTGTCCGCATCCAGAAGGTATCCGGCGAACTTGGTGGCCTCACCAAAACACAGGGGCAGCATGCCGCTCGCGAGGGGATCGAGGCTCCCGGTATGCCCCGCCTTGCGGGCCTGATAAAGCCGTCGGGCCCGCTGTAGCGCTGCGTTGGAGGTGATACCGGAGGGCTTGTCCAGCAGGAGCAGCCCGTCGAGCGGCCGCCACGCCCGGGGCCCGGCGGTCATGGCACCGGATCGCCGGGATCAGGCTGGTCATCCTGATGCCGCACCGCATCCTGGCCAACGGCGGTGTCGATCAGCTGCGAGAGCGCGCGCCCGCGAGGGCCCGCCTCGTCATAGCTGAAACGCAATTCCGGGACAGTCCGCGTGGCCAGGGTGCGGGCCAGGTGGGAGCGTAGAAAGCCGGCCGCCCTCTCGAGCCCGGCTTGCATGTCGGCCCGAACCGCAGCCGACGGCTCGCCTTCCGGTCCGAGGGCCGCGTAGATGATCTTCGCGACGCCGAGATCGCGGCTCACCCGGACCTCGGTCAGCACGATGCCGGCAACCCGCGGGTCCCGCACCTGGCTCCTGATGACCTCAGAAAGGGTGCGCTGGATCTGCTCCTCGATCCGGCGGCTGCGGGGATACTCACGGGCCATCCGGAAGCAGCCGCTGGCCCAATCTAGAGGGTCCGCTCGATGGTGACCTGTTCATAGCATTCGATCTGGTCGCCAGGCTTCACGTCGTCGTAGTTGCGCACGCCGATGCCGCACTCGGTGCCGGCACGAACCTCGGACACATCGTCCTTGAAGCGCCGCAGTGACTCGAGCTCGCCCTGATAGATCACGGTGTTGTTGCGCAACACCCGGATGGGATTGTTCCGCCGCACATAGCCCTCCACGACGAGGCAGCCGGCAATGTTGCCGAACTTGGGCGAACGGAACACCTCACGGACCTCCGCCAGGCCAACTATGGATTCCCTGACCTCGGGGGCCAGCATGCCGCTGATTGCTGCCCGGACATCGTCGATCGCTTGGTAAATGACGCTGTAGTAGCGAACATCAACCCCGGTCTCCTTTATTGCCTCGCGACCAGGGCCATCCGCCCGGACGTTGAATGCAATGATGATGGCACTGGACGCCGCGGCCAGCGTGACATCGGAGGCCGTGACGCCACCGACACTGGCCCCGATGACCTTGACGCCCACTTCCTCGTGGGCGAGCTTGTTCATCGCATCCCGCAGGGCCTCGGCGCTGCCCTGCACGTCTGCCTTGATCAGCAACTGGACCGACTTGGCGCCGGAGGCGGCAAGCTGGCTGAACGCATCCTCGAGCTTCACGGACTGCTGCTGGGCAAGCTTGACGTCCCGGCTGCGGGTCAGGCGGAACTGGGCCACCTCGCGTGCCTTGCGCTCATCCTCCAGCACCAGAGCATCGTCACCCGCGTTGGGCGTACCGGAGAGCCCAAGCACCGACACAGGTTTCGACGGGCCAGCCTCGCCCACGGCCTGCCCGGACGCATCGGTCATCGCCCGGATCCGGCCATACTCATGGCCGGCAAGCAGCGCATCTCCAAGCCTGAGGCAGCCGCGGGTGACGAGAATGGTCGCCACGGCACCCCGCCCCTTCTCGAGGCTCGACTCCAGCACAACGCCGGCCGCGCGACCGTCAGCCACCGCCTTGAGTTCCATGACCTCGGCCTGCAGAAGGATGGACTCGAGCAACTTGTCGATGCCCTCCCCGGTCTGCGCCGACACGTTGACGAACTGCGTATCGCCACCCCACTCCTCCGGCAGGACGCCCTTGGCGCTCAGTTCGTTGCGAACACGGTCCGGATCGGCACCACTCTTGTCGATCTTGTTTACGGCCACGATGATCGGCACGTCGGCGGCCCGCGCATGCTGCACGGCCTCCTCCGTCTGGGGCATGACCCCATCATCGGCCGCCACCACCAGGATCACGATATCCGTAACTTTCGCGCCACGGGCCCGCATGGCCGTGAACGCCGCGTGTCCGGGTGTATCGAGGAATGTAATCCAGCCCTTTGGCGTTTCCACGTGGTAGGCGCCGATATGCTGGGTGATGCCGCCCGCTTCTCCGGCGGCAACCTTCGTGCGCCGGATATAGTCCAGCAGCGAGGTCTTGCCGTGGTCCACGTGGCCCATGATGGTCACGACCGGTGGCCGGGCAACGGCCTCGCCCTGCTCGTCAGTGGTCGGCAATAGCGCCGTTTCAACGTCCGAACTCGCTACGGCCCGGGCCACGTGACCGAGTTCTTCAACCACCAGAGTGGCCGTGTCCTGATCGATGGCCTGGTTGATGGTGGCCATGACACCGAGCTTCATCAGCGCCCGGATCACGTCGTTGGACTTGACCGCCATGCGGGACGCCAGCTCACCCACCTTGATGGTCTCCGGGATCGCAACTTCGTGGACCACGGGAGCGGTGGGCCGTTCAAAGCCGTGGCGGCCGGTATCAACCTGCATGGATACCGTGCGACGCCGGGTCTTTTTCTTCTTGCGACGGTTGCTGATATCGGCCGAAACATGCAGTTCCTGGCGGCCGGCCGATTTGGGCTTCTCATCAGCGGTGTCTTCGTCGGGAGCCAGGATGAGCTCCTCGACCTCGCGTATGACATCCCTCTTGCTGACAGCTTCCTTGCGGGCACGGGCCTCGACATCCCGCTTGCGCGCCTCTTCGGCCCCGCGTGCCTTTTCCGTGTCGCGTACTGACTGCTCTGCGGCCTTGCGGGCCTCGTCTTCAGCCAGCTTGCGGGCTTCGGCCTCTGCCCGCTCCTTGTCCCGCCGCTCCTGCTCAGCGCGCTCGGAGGCCTCGCGCTCGGCACGCTCCTTTTCGAGTCGCGCCGATTCTTCCTGGCGCTGCCGGTCGAGCTCGTCCTGCTGGTCCTTGACCTCCTTTTCGAGGACGTCACGGTTCACATAGGTCCGTTTGCGGCGCACCTCGACAGTGACCGTCTTGGCCCGTCCCTGCGCGCTGGCCACCTTGATCTCCGACTGGGAGCGCCGGCTGAGGGTGATCTTGCGCGGCGCGGCGGCCGCCCCACCCTCATCATGGCCGTGGGCCCGGCGCAGGTGGCTCAGCAGCTCCCGCTTTGCGTCATCACTGATGACATCGTCAGCACCGGTTGCGGGAATTCCCGCCTGGTCGAGCTGCGTAAGGAGCTTCTCCACCGGGATCTTCAGAACTTCGGCGAATTGGGCAATGGTCACGTTCGACATAGGGCTGCTCCGCCGGAAAACGGGAAAAGTGACCTCAACCGGCCGCCTCCTGTTGCTCAAACCAGTGCGCACGGGCCGCCATGATGAGCGTGGCAGAACGGGCCGGGTCGAGACCTTCGATGCCTTCCAGATCGTCTACCGCCTGTTCCGCGAGATCGTCCCGGGTCCTGATACCCCGGGACGCCAGCTGTGCGGCCAGGGCAGGATCCATCCCCTCAAGGCTCAGGAGGTCCTCGGCCGGCGGCGCCTTGTCCAGCGTCTCCTCACTCTGGATCGCCTGGGTAATAAGGACATCCCGGGCGCGGTTTCTCAGCTCATCCACGATGTCCTGGTCGAATTCCTCGATGCCGAGGAGTTCGTTGGTGGGCACATAGGCAACCTCCTCGATACTCGAGAAGCCCTCCTGTACGAGAATCAGCGCAACTTCCTCGTCAACGTCCAGCTTCTGCATGAACAATTCGAGCAGCGTCCGGGATTCCTTCTCGCTCTTCTCCTCGGCAGCCGCCTCGGTCATCACGTTGAGTTCCCATCCGGTCAATTCGCTGGCCAGGCGGATATTCTGTCCTCCCCGGCCGATGGCCTGGGAAAGCTTGTCCTCCTGAACGGCAATGTCCATGCTGTGGGACTCTTCATCGACAACGATCGAGCTTACGTCCGCCGGGGACATGGCGTTGATGACGAACTGCGCCGGACTCTCGTTCCAGAGGATGATATCGACCCGCTCCCCCGCCAGCTCGTTCGACACGGCCTGCACGCGGGAGCCCCGCATGCCGACACAGGCACCCACCGGGTCGATGCGACGGTCGTTGCTCTTGACGGCAATCTTGGCGCGCAGGCCCGGGTCCCGGGCTGCGCCCAGGATCTCTATCAGGCCCTGACCCACCTCCGGAACCTCCAGCTTGAACAACTCAAGCAGGAACTGCGGCGAGGTCCGGGTGAGGAAAAGCTGGGGCCCGCGAGGCTCGGAACGCACCTCCCGCAGCAAGGCCTTGATGCGGTCCTGCGGACGGACCGGTTCCCGGGGAATCATGTTCTCCCGGGGAACAAAGCCCTCCGCGTTGCCACCCAGGTCGACGAACACGCCATTGCGGTCAACCCGCTTGACTACCCCGGACAGCAGTTGACCGACCCGGCCCTCAAACTCCTCGACCACCTTGCGCCGCTCGGCCTCCCGGACCTTCTGCACGATGACCTGCTTGGCAGTCTGGGCCTCGATCCGGCCAAAGCCCACCGAGGGAATGGACTCCTCGACGTAGCCGCCCGGCTCGGCAGCAGGATCAACGTCCACGGCATCGATCATGCGCAGTTCGCGCTCGGGGCTTTCCAGTTCAGTGGAGTCGTCAGCAAAGACCTTCCACCGGCGAAAGGTGTCGTAGTCACCGGTGTCCCGGTTGATGGTGACCCGCACATCGACATCCTCGCTATAGCGCTTGCGTGTGGCCGATGCCAACGCAGATTCCAGCGCTTCGAAGATGATTTCCTGGTCGACGCCCTTCTCGTTCGAGACGGCCTCGGCCACCATCAGAATCTCTTTGTTCATGGTCTGTACACCTTCAGTACTCCGGCACCAGCCGGACGACTTCCAGATCATCAATGGGAATCGAGAGATCCTTGCCGTCCACCGTGATCGTCACCGTCATGTCATGCCGGGCCACGAGCGTCCCGGTAAACCGGCGACGCCCCTCCCGCATCTGTCTCAGCCGGCCCTGCACGGCCTGCCCCGCAAAACGGTCGAAATGCGCCGGCTTGACCAGCTTCCGGTCGAGTCCGGGCGAGGACACCTCCAGGGCGTAGTCCCGCCGGATCGGGTCCTCGACGTCCAGTACGGCACTCACCTGCCGGCTGACCGCCTCGCAATCCTCTACCCGTATGCCTTCCGGCCTGTCGATAAACAGGCGAAGCACGGCGTTCCGGCCACCCAGATTCAGCTCCAGGTCGACCAGTTCGTAGCCCAGGGCCTCGATGGCCGGTTCCAGCAACGCCACCAATTTGTCCCTGGGGCCGCCCATCGTCTCCATATCCGGGCGCCCTGCGCGCGCCCCGAAAAAAAATGGGCCATCGGCCCACTCTGTCAGTCGTTCAACCCCAGGGGTCAGCCAGACCCCTGCCGCAAAACAAAAATAGCCCCAGGCGGGGCTATTTCTAGCTTGAAGTTGGTAGCGGGGGCAGGATTTGAACCTGCGACCTTCGGGTTATGAGCCCGACGAGCTGCCAGACTGCTCCACCCCGCACCCGCGCAGGCCGCACATGGTAGCCACTTAGGCGCGTATAGGCAACATCCCTGCCGGGTGCCGGACCGGAATGCCTTCAGAGGATGCCGACGGCCCGGGCGCAAAGATCCAGGAGGCGGTCGGGAAGCAGGCCAATCGCGAGGAGCAGCAGCGCATTGGCGCTCAGGACCACCCTGACATCCAGCGGCCCACCGCCGGCATGGGCCCTGCCCCCGTCATCAAACAGCATCAGGCGGATGACGCGCAGGTAGTAATAGGCGCCTATCACGGATGTCAGGAGTGCAACCACCGTCAGACCCAGATAACCGGCATCCAGCAGGGCCGACAGGATCCACCATTTCGCATAAAAGCCCGCAAGCGGCGGCACGCCGATCATGCTGACCATCAGCAGGACCATCATCAGCGCGAACCAGGGGCTCCGTTGCCACAGTCCGCGCAGGTCATCCAGTTCTTCGACGTCCTCCCCCCGGCTGCCGAGCACCACCAGAAAACCGAAGGCGCCGGCCGCCATGATGACGTAGACCACCGTGTAGAAAAGTGCCGCCTGGATACCGTCGGGGCTACCGGCCACGAAACCGAGGAGGATGAAGCCGACGTGTCCGATCGTCGAGTAGGCCAGCATGCGCCTGATATTCGTCTGCGCAATCGCGACGACGTTGCCGAGCACCAGGGAAAGTACCGCCAGCACGCCCAGCATCACCTGCCAGTAGCCGCCGGTTTCTGGCAGTCCCTCCACGAGGATCCTGACGGCCAGCGCCAGGGCGCCGAGCTTGGGTGCCGTGCCTATGTAGAGCGTCACAGCGGTGGGCGCACCCTGATAGACGTCCGGCGCCCACATGTGAAACGGCACGGCACCAAACTTGAAGGCAATGCCGCCGACAAGAAAAGCGAGTCCCAGCAACAGAGGTACCGAGTCGGCATCGCCTGCTGCCAGTGCCGACCGGATCCCGGGTATCGTCAGCGTGCCGGTCACACCGTAGACCAGCGACATTCCGTAGAGCAGGATCCCCGATGCTATGGCGCCGAGGACGAAGTACTTCATGGCAGCCTCGGCGGCTACCGGCGATTCCCTGTTGAAGGCAACCAGCGCGTAAAGGCTGAGCGACAGCAACTCGAGCCCCAGGTAGCTGATCAGAAGACTGTATCCGGAGGCCAGCACCATGATGCCGAGGAGACCGAAGAGTCCAAGCAGGTAGAACTCCCCGTGATGCAGTCCTCGTACGTGCAGCCAAGGGCGGGAATACAGAAATACAGTAGCGACGACGGCCACCGCAAACAGCTTGACTACCCCTGACAGGCCATCGCTGACGAAGGAATCCCCGAAGGCCAGGAGCGGCATGCCCTCCTCCCCCGCACCCAGCAGCGACCAGGCCACGATCACCAGCAGACCGACCGTCAGCAGGTAGGTGACATCCCGTGCGCTCTGCCTCAGGAAAAGGTCAACTAGCAGGATCAGGCAAAGGCCCGTCGCCAGAATGATCTCCGGAACCGCAGCAGCCAAGTCAGTGATCACGGTATTCATGGGGCCACCGGCAGCTTGGACTGCATGATATGGACCACCAGCTGATCGATACTGGCGGCCATGACATCCGCCAGCGGCGCCGGCCAGAGTCCGAGCAGCAGTACGCCGGCCGCCATCAGGGCCAGGACCAGGATCTCGCGACTCGAGGCATCGGTGAGTCCGGCCACGGCCTCACTGGCCACGGCACCGAAGATCACGCGCTTGACCAGCCAGAGCGTGTAGGCCGCGCCAAGGATCAGGGTGGTTGCCGCCAGCAGCGCGTACCAGAAGCCGGCCTTGAAGGTTGCCAGGATCACGAGAAACTCACCCACGAATCCGGAGGTCCCTGGCAGCCCGGCGTTGGCGAGCGCGAACAGGACCATGAAGGTCGCGAAGCGCGGCATGACGTTGACGACGCCCCCGTAGGCGGAAATTTCCCGGCTGTGAAGCCGGTCGTAGAGCACTCCGACGCACAGGAACAGGGCCGCGGAGATGAATCCGTGGGACACCATCTGGAACATGCCGCCCGAGATGCCCATCGCCACGCCGGCAGTTGACCCGGTGCGGTCAACGATGGCCCAGGCGATGAAGAACCCGAGGGTTACAAAGCCCATATGTGCGATCGAGGAGTACGCGATGAGCTTCTTCATATCCTGCTGGACAAGAGCCACCAGACCGATATAGACCACGGCAATCAGCGAAAGCGTAATCATCAGCCAGGCGAGCTCGGCGCTGGCATCCGGCGTAATGGGCAGGCTGAACCGCACGAACCCATAACCACCCATCTTCAGCAGCACCGCGGCGAGGATTACCGAACCGCCGGTGGGTGCCTCGACGTGGGCATCCGGCAACCAGGTGTGCACCGGCCACATGGGCACCTTGACGGCAAAGGCGAACAGAAACGCGAGGAAGATCAGCGTCTGTTCCGTCAGCGTCAGCGGCAGGGCGTGGAAATCGAGGATGCTGTAGCTGCCGGACTTGAGGTACAGGTAGATCAGCGCCACCAGCATGAACACCGAACCGAGGAAGGTGTACAGGAAGAACTTGACGGTCGCATAGACCCTGCGCGCCCCGCCCCAGACCCCGATGATGATGAACATCGGGATGAGCATCGCCTCCCAGAACACGTAGAACAGCAGCGCGTCCAGGGCGGCGAATACGCCGATCATCAGACCCTCGAGAATAAGGAAAGCTGCAAAATACTGGGCAGGCCTGCTCTTGATCACATCCCAGCCCGCGATCAGGACGACGGGCGTCAGCAGTGTCGTGAGCAGGATCAGCGGCATCGAGAAGCCATCGACACCAAGGTGGTAGTGCACGTTGAAGAGCCGTATCCACGATAGACGCTCAACGAACTGCATGTCAGCAGTGGCCAGGTTGAACCCGGTCCAGAGCGGGATACTGAGCACGAAGGTGCAGATCGATATGCCCAGTGCCACCACGCGACCGGGACCGCCCGCCGCGCCCCCTGCACGCCCGAGCGCAAGCACCAGAAGGCCGCCCAGGATGGGTAGCCAGATCAGAAGACTCAGCAGGCCCGCACTCGCCACACCCATCACTCAGGCTCCGATCAACAGCCAGGCCACGAGCAGGGCGAGGCCGACGATCATGGCGAAAGCATAGTGGTACAGGTAGCCGCTCTGGACCTGCCGCACCAGCCGGGAAGCCCAGCCCACCAACCGTCCGCTGCCATTGACCAGACCACCGTCGATGATGGCAATGTCCCCGATCCGCCAGAGCAGGCCGCCCAGTCCACGGCTCCCGCGCGCGAGCACCTTCTCGTTGAAATCGTCGAAGTAGTACTTGTTGAGCAGCAGCTTATGCAGGCCCTTGAGGCGCAGGGCCAGAACCTCGGCCATGGCCGGATTGCGCAGGTACAGGTACCAGGCCACCACCGCACCGGCGAGGGCCAGATATGGCACCGGAGCCGAGAAGGCGTGAAGCACATAAGCGCCGGGCCCGTGGAATTCGCGGGCCAGTTCCCCAAGCACGTCATTGGCTCCTGCCACGAAGATTGCCGGGCCGAAAAAGTCCCCGAAGACCATCGCACTGATCGTCGGCCAACCGAGGATCACGGACGGTATCGCCAGGAGCACCAGCGGAACCGTGATCACCCAGGGGGATTCGTGAAGGTGGTCCCGCGTGCCGGCATCCATGCGCTCCCGGCCATGAAAGACCAGGAAATACATACGGAACGAGTACAGCGCGGTAACGAAGACGCCGATCAGCAGGCACCAGAACGCATAAGACGAGCCCGCCCGGGTGGCATGACCCACCGCCTCGATCAGCGCATCCTTGGAGAAGAAGCCGGCAAAGCCGGGGAAACCGATCAGCGACAGGGTGCCGACGAGGCTCGTCAGCCAGGTGACAGGCAGGTACTTTCGCAGGCCGCCCATGCGGCGGATATCCTGCTCGTGGTGCATGGCAATGATCACCGACCCGGCAGCCAGGAACAGCAGGGCCTTGAAGAAGGCATGGGTCATCAGGTGGAAAATGCCGGCTGCGTAGGCACTGGCACCCAGGGCTGCGGTCATGTAGCCAAGCTGGGAAAGCGTCGAGTAGGCCACGACCCGCTTGATGTCGTTCTGCACTACGCCGAGAAAGCCGGTAAACAGCGCGGTCGTCGCGCCGACCACGAGCACCACGCCTAGCGCCGCTTCGGAGTACTCGAAGAGGGGCGACATGCGGGCCACCATGAAGACGCCGGCCGTAACCATCGTCGCCGCGTGGATCAGGGCCGAGATGGGCGTCGGGCCTTCCATCGAATCGGGCAGCCAGACATGAAGCGGCATCTGGGCCGACTTGCCCATCGCGCCGACGAACAGCAGGATGCAGCCCACGGAGAGCACCGACCAGGCCGAGCCTGGAAACACCTCGATCGTCTGCGCGCTCATTTCTGGCGCCTTCGCAAAAACCGTCGCGTAGTCGAGGCTGCCACTCGCCATCAGCACGAGCGCGATTCCGAGCAGGAACCCGAAGTCGCCCACGCGATTGACGAGAAAGGCCTTGAGGTTGGCGAAGATGGCCGTCGGACGGGTATACCAGAACCCGATCAGCAGGTACGACACCACGCCCACCGCCTCCCAGCCGAAGAACAGCTGAAGGAAGTTGTTCGCCATGACCAGCATCAGCATCGCGAACGTGAACAGGCAGATATAGCTGAAGAAGCGCTGATAACCCGGGTCATCATGCATGTAGCCAATGGTGTAGATGTGCACCATCAGCGACACGGAGGTCACGACGACCATCATCAGGGCGCTCAGGCGATCTATGAGAAACCCGACCTCCATGTGGATGCCGTCCACGATGGCCCATGTGTACACGGATCCATTGAAGGCTGGAACGCCGTCAATGACCTGCGCCTTGAGGACGAGCAGCGACATTACAAAGGAAGCGCCAACCCCGAGGATGGTGACCGTATGAGCCCCTGTTCGACCCACCAGCCCGCCAAAGAGTCCGGCAATGATGGCAGCCGCAAGGGGGCACAGCACGATAGCCAGGTAGATCTGCTCCATGCGCCTAGCCCTTGAGTACGTCGAGTTCCTGAACGTCGATGCTCCGGCGCGTCCGGAACAGCACGACAAGAATCGCAAGGCCGATAGCGGCCTCAGCCGCAGCGACCGTCAGTATGAAGAACACGAAGACCTGGCCCGCCGGGTCGTCCAGGTAGCGGGAGAAGGCGATGAAATTGAAGTTGACAGACAGCAGGAGCAGCTCAACGCACATGAGGAGCACGATGACGTTCTTGCGGTTGAGAAAGATCCCGACGATGCTGATTGTGAACAGCAGGGCCGAGAGGGTCAGGTAGTGCTCCAGCGCGACCATCATTCGGACTCCGGCTTCATCTGGACCATTCGAACCCGGTCCGACCGGCGTACCGCAACCTGCTCACCCACGTCCTGAACCTTGAGACCCGGACGGCGGCGCATGGTCAGAAGGATGGCCGCAATGATGGCCAGCAACAGCAGCATGGCCGCGATTTCGAAGGGATAGAGATACTCGGTATAGAGCACTTGCCCCAGCACCTCAGTGCTCGAGTAATCGGCCCCACGGGGGACGGGAACGCCGTCCACGGGCAGCCCCTCGCTACGAAACCAGACGACAAAGCCGATCTCGATGCTGATGATGCCGGCGACCACAGCACCGACGGGCGCATAGCGCAGGAACCCCTCCCGCATGCTCGCCGTATTGATGTCCAGCATCATCACCACAAACAGGAACAGCACCATGACCGCCCCGACATAGACCAGCACCAGCACGATCGCCAGGAACTCCGCCTCCAGAAGCAGCCACAGCACGGCGCTCGTGACAAATGCAAGGATCAGGCAGAGTGCCGCGTGCACCGGGTTACGCACCGTAATGACGCCCACCGCGGCCCCGAGCAGTGCGGTGGCCAGCGCGTAGAAAAGGAAAGTCTGGAACATTGTGTCCGCGTCCGTCCGCGCCAATCAGCGATAAGGGGCATCGGCAGCCCGGTCCGCGGCAATTACTGCCTCGAACCTGTCACCGACCGCCAGCAACTTGTCCTTGGTCATGATGTTCTCGCCACGGCTCTCCATGTGGTACTCGAAGATCCGGGTCTCGACAATCGCATCGACGGGGCAGGCTTCCTCGCAAAAGCCGCAGTAGATGCACTTGAAGAGGTCAATGTCGTAGCGGGTGGTGCGCCGGGTGCCATCCGGACCCGCATCCGACTCGATGGTGATAGCCGCGGCCGGACACACCGCCTGGCACAGCTTGCAGGCGATGCAGCGCTCCTCCCCATTGGGGTAGCGCCGCAGGGCGTGCAGACCGCGGAAGCGCGGAGACTGCGGGGTCTTTTCCTCGGGATACTGGATCGTGAACTTGCGCACGAACAGGTTGGCGAGCGTCAGGCGCAGTCCCTTCACGAGCTCCCAGAGCGTAAAGGTCTTTATCACATTGGAAATGGAGTTTGCTGCCATTGGTTCGCCCTCCTGTCAGCGGCTCCACGGGCCGAGGCCAAATACCGCCATGGCAGCTTCGACCACTATCCAGACGATGGTCACCGGGATGAAGACCTTCCAGCCAAGCCGCATGATCTGGTCGTAGCGATAGCGCGGAAACGTGGCCCGGAACCAGAGAAAGCAGAAGAGAAAGAAGGCAATCTTCAATGCCAGCCAGTGGATACCGGGCGCCCGGATCACCGCCAGGAAACTGCCATCCAGGAATGAGAGCAGCGGGCCGGCAAATGGCGACTCCCAGCCGCCGCAGAACATCACCGCCGTCAGGGCAGCGATAAGGATGATGTTCGCGTACTCGGCCAGGAAAAAGATGGCAAAGGCAACACCCGAATACTCGACGTGAAAGCCGGCGACGATCTCCGACTCGCCCTCGGCCACGTCGAACGGGGCGCGGTTCGTCTCGGCAACACCTGAAATAAAGTAGACGATGAACAAGGGGAACAACGGCAGCCAGAACCAGCTGAACAGGCCGCCCGACTGGGCCTCGACGATCTTGCCGAGGTTGAGGCTGCCACCAGCCATCAGCACGCCGACGAGGGCAAAGCCCATCGCGATTTCGTAGGCCACGATCTGCGCCGCCGAGCGCATGGCACCGAGCAGCGCGTACTTGGAATTGGAGGCCCAGCCGGCAAGGATCACGCCGTAGACCCCCAGCGAGGTCAGGGCCAGAACGTACAGCAGCCCGGCATCGATGTCCGCAATGGCAAACCCGGGAAAGAGGGGCACCACGGCCCACGTTGCCAAAGCGGGCACGATGGACAGCAGTGGGGCCACAACAAAGAGAAAGCGATTGGCGCTGGACGGCACCACCACTTCCTTGATCAGCAACTTGATGACATCCGCAAACGGCTGCAGCCAGCCCCGGGGACCCACCCGGTTGGGACCGATGCGGTTCTGCATGTAGCCGATCACCTTCCGCTCCAGGTAGGTGAGAAACGCCACGCACAGGATGACGACCACAGTCAGGACCATGATCTGGCCGAGCGTGACCAGGAGTTCGCGGGCGAGCCCCGGCAGGGCAAGCCAGAGATCCTCGAGCAGCTGGAAAGGTGCCATAACGGTGGCTCAGGCCTTGCGCCGGGCAGTCTGGGAAACCGGTCCTGCCGCTACCTGGCGGGCCGCGCTGGTCTGCTGCAGCGAGACTGCCCGCCGCAGCAGGCCATCGGTCTGGTACGGGGAAATGTCCAGCTCGGCCAGGGTGACGTCAGTACCGGTAGCCGCCGGCGGAATAGCGGCAACTGGCACCGTGTTATCCGGCCGCACGTCTCCGGCCGCGAGGCGTACCTCCGCCAGCACCTCCTCGGCAGAGGCATAGTCGCAGGCCGGCATGCCGAGCAGGTTGCCGAGCACGCGCAGCACCTTCCAGGCCGGCCGGCTGCCCCCGACAGGACTCGCCACACCGCCGAAACTCTGCCAGTTTCCGGTGCAGTTCACGAAGGTACCCGCCGTCTCGGCAAAGGTGCCGACGGGCAGGACGACGTCGGCATCTGCGGCCAGCGTGGGGCCCATGAATGGCGACAATGCCAGCACGAATTCTGCCCGGCCTGGGGCCCGGCGCGCTGCCTCAGGGTCGGCGCAATCTGCCTCCGGCTCGGCGTTCAGCAGCAGGAGTCCGGCGGGCGGCTGGGCGATCATCTCCATGGCAGTGCGCCCGGGGCGACCCGCGGCCACGCCGCCCGGTCCCCTGTGGGGCAATACGCCGGCGAGTGCAAGGCCCGCGCTGTTCGCGCCTTCGGACAGGTAGCCCAGACTCGCGCCGGTCTGGCGGGCGAGATCACCCGCTGCCTGGCGGATATCGGCAAAGCGGGGATGCCGGCCTGCAATCAGGCCGAGCAGGATTACGGCACGCCTGGCGTTTGCAAGGACCGGGCCCACGTCCCCGGCGACACCGGGCCCGCCGGCTGCCAGCTGTCGCACTCCCGCAGCCAGGTCGAGTCCGGTCTCCAGATAGCCGGCCACGGGGTGCAGGTACTCGTATCGGGACGGGTTGACGATCATCACGGCCGCGCCGCGGAGGGCCGCCTTGCGTACGCGGTGAGCCAGCAACGGTGCCTCGTGTCGCAGATTTGAACCCACGACGACGATGAGGTCACAGGACTCCAGTTCGTGCAGCCCAAGCCCCAGCGAGGGATATACCGGATCGCGGTCCTGCAGGCGGAAATCCCTTCGCCGCAGGCGGTAATCAATGTTGTCGGACCCGAGGTGACGGATCAGCCTCTGCAGCAGGAAACCTTCTTCCGTGGTACTCGTCGGGCCAACCAGGGCGCCGACCCCCTGCCCGCCCTCGCGGGACGCCTGCCGGAGGCCGTCGGCGGCCGCCTGCAGGGCCACCTCCCAGCTGACAGGCCGCAGGGCACCGTCCTGCCGGACCAGCGGCTGGTCGATGCGATCCGGGGCATAGATGCCCTCGTAGCTGAAGCGGTCGCGGTCAGCAAGCCATGTCTCGTTGATGGCCTCGTTCACGCGGGGAACGACGCGCTTTACCTTGCCCAGCAGGACGTGGGCATGCAGATTCGAGCCCACGCAGTCATGGGGCGCAACCGTCGGGTGAGCCTGCATTTCCCAGGCCCGGGCACTGAAGCGGTAGGGCTTGCTGTTCAGGGCACCGACGGGGCACAGGTCAATGATGTTGCCCGACAGCTCATGATCGACACTCTTCTCCACGAAGGTGCTGATCTGCATGCGGTCTCCGCGCCCAATGGTGCCAAGCTCCTGTATCCCGGCAATTTCCTGCCCGAAACGGACGCAACGGGTGCAGTGGATGCACCGGGTCATGTCGGTGGAGACCAGCGGACCGATGTCCTTGTCCTTCACGACACGCTTGCGCTCCGTGAAACGCGCCACGTCACGACCGAAACCCATGGCGAGGTCCTGCAGCTCGCATTCACCACCCTGGTCGCAGATCGGACAGTCCAATGGGTGGTTGATCAGCAGGAACTCCATCGTGGCCTTCTGCGCACCGATGGCCTTCGTAGAACGGGTCTCCACTTTCATGCCGTTGGTCACCGGCGTCGCACAGGCCGGCAGCGGCTTGGGTGCGTTGGCCACCTCCACGAGGCACATGCGGCAATTGGCAGCTATGGAGAGCTTCTCGTGGTAACAGAAACGGGGCACATAGATCCCGGCACGATCAGTGACCGCAATCAGCATCTCCCCGGGCCGGGCTTCAAGCTCGGTTCCATTCACCTCGATGCGAACGGTGTTGGTGGTCATCGCGATATCCTGCCGCGGCCCATGCTCACGCGACCTCCGAGCGGGGATCCGTGATCGACCGCCCCTTGTGATCGATCATGTACTCGAACTCGTGCATGAAGTGGCGCAGAAAGCTCTGAACCGGCCATGCGGCCGCATCGCCCAGGGCGCAGATGGTGTGCCCCTCGATGCGGTTGGCCACATCGACGAGCAGGCCAAGATCCTCCCGGCGTCCCTCCCCGTCCAGGATGCGCGACAGCATCCGGTAGAGCCACCCGGTGCCTTCGCGGCACGGCGTGCACTGGCCACAGGACTCCGCGTAGTAGAAGCGCGAAATCCGCCGGAGCAGCGCAACCATGCAGGTGGTCTCGTCGATGACAACAACGGCCCCGGTACCAAACGACGTGCCGATCTTCTTCAGGCCGTTGTAGTCCATGGTCGCGTCCATGATTGCAGCGGCCGGCACCACAGGCACCGAGGACCCACCGGGAATCACGGCCTTCAGCGCATGGCCATTCTTCATGCCACCACAGAGTTCCAGCAGGTCACGGAAGGGAATTCCCATGGGCAGTTCATAGTTGCCCGGACGCTCCACGTGGCCGGACACCGAGAACAACGCCGTACCGCCTGCACCCTCCGGTCCCAGGTCCGCAAACCACTTGGGGCCACGGCGCAGGATGGTCGGCACCGAGGCGAAGGACTGCGTGTTATTGATCGTGGTCGGGCGCCCGTAGAGACCGAAGCCGGCAGGAAACGGCGGCTTGAAGCGGGGTTTCCCGGGCTTGCCTTCAAGCGACTCGAGAAGGGCGGTTTCTTCGCCGCAGATATACGCGCCGGCACCGGCAAAAGCGTGCAGGTCAAAATCCACGCCGGAACCGCGGATGTTCTTCCCGAGCAACCCGGCGGAATAGGCCTCGCGCAACGCCGCCTCGAAGACCGGCACCGGTTCGTCGAGGAACTCGCCGCGGATATAGTTGTAGCCAACCGTTGCGCCCATCGCGAAGCCGCCGATGGCCATGCCTTCGATGATGGCGTGGGGGTTATAGCGGAGGATTTCCCGGTCGTGACAGGTACCCGGCTCGCTCTCGTCGGAGTTGCAGACCACGTATTTCTGGCCAGGAGCATCCTTGGGCATGAAGGTCCACTTGACCCCCGTGGGAAATCCCGCCCCGCCCCGGCCGCGCAGGCCCGAGGCCTTGACCCCGTCGATGACCTGTTCACGGGTCATGCCTCCCGACAGGATCTTCTCCCAGACCTCGTAGCCGCCGAGCTTGCGGTAGGTTGCGAGCGACGCCGGATCCGGGTGACCCAGCGTCTGGAAGCAGACCAGGTTCTGCTCGTAGCGGCCAAGGTCAGTCATGACCGGACTCCGGGCCGTCGGCAATGCCGTCCAGGATCTCGTCGATCCGCGCGGGAGTCAGGTTCTCGTAGTACTTGTGGTCCACCATCATCATCGGCGCCCCGCAACAGGCCGCCAGGCATTCTTCTTCCTTCTTGAGATAGAAACGCCCGTCGGGCGTGCTCTCACCCACCTTGATGCCGAGTTTCCGCTCGACATAGCCAAGGATCTTCTCGCCACCGCACAGCATGCAGGAGATATTGGTACATACCGAGATGCTGTGGCGTCCCACCGGGCGCGTCTCGAACATGGAGTAGAAGGAAGCCACCTCAAAGACCTGTATGGCGGGCAGGCCGAGGTAGGCCGCTATGGCCTCCATGACCTGCCGCGTGAGATACCCGTGATTCTCGTGCTGGGCCGCATGCAGGGCGGCGATGACCGCCGAACGCTTCCGATCCTCGGGGAAACGGACCAGGCAGCGGTCAATTTCAGCCCGCAGGTGGGCCGACAGCCCGGGGGCAGGTGTCGTTGCGCTCATGGCCTCGCCTCCCGGCGCCTCACTGCTGCTCACCGGTCAATCTCCCCAAACACGACGTCCAGCGTCCCGATGACAGCCACCACGTCCGCCAGCATGTGGCCTTCGACCATTTCGGCCATGGCCGCCAGGTGCGCGAAGCCAGGAGCCCGCACCTTCAGGCGGTAGGGCTTGTTGGCACCATCGGAGACCAGATAGACGCCGAACTCGCCCTTGGGGTGCTCGACGGCGGCATAGGCCTCGCCGGCCGGCACGCAGTAGCCCTCGGTAAACAGCTTGAAGTGATGGATCAGCGACTCCATGTCGCCCTTCATCTGCTCACGGGTCGGCGGGCTCACCTTGTGGTCACCGGGCATCACCGGGCCGGGATTGCTGCGCAGCCAGTCGATGCACTGCCTGATGATCCGGTTTGACTGGCGCATCTCTTCGATGCGCACCAGATAGCGGTCGTAGCAGTCGCCGTTGACGCCAACGGGAATGTCAAAGTCGAGATCGGCGTAGACCTCGTACGGCTGCTTCTTGCGCAGGTCCCATTCGATTCCCGAGCCCCGCAGCATCGGGCCGGTAAAGCCCAGCTGGCGGGCGCGATCAGGACTCACGACGCCAATGTTCACCGTGCGCTGCTTCCAGATCCGATTGTCGGTCAGCAGGGTTTCGTAGTCATCCACGCAGCCCGGGAACCGGTCGGTGAAAGCCTCCAGAAAATCGAGCAGGGACCCATCCCGGCCGATGTTCTGCCGCTGCACATCGGCGGGCGATCGCCGTGGCGTCGCCTGGAAGGCGGGCATCGTATCGGGCAGATCCCGGTAGACGCCTCCCGGACGGTAGTAGGTGGCATGCATGCGCGTGCCCGAGACCGCCTCGTAGCAGTCCATCAGGTCTTCCCGCTCACGGAAGCAATAGAGGAAAACCGTCATGGCGCCGATATCGAGGCCATGCGCGCCGAGCCACATGAGGTGATTGAGGATCCGCGTGATCTCGTCGAACATGACGCGGATGTACTGGGCCCGCGGCGGCGGCTTCACGCCGAGGAGCTTCTCGATGGCCATGACGTAGCCATGCTCGTTGCACATCATGGACACGTAGTCGAGACGGTCCATGTAGCCGATACTCTGGTTGAAGGGCTTGCTCTCGGCCAGCTTCTCGGTCCCCCGGTGCAGAAGCCCGACATGCGGATCGGCCTTCTGGATGGTCTCGCCATCCATCTCCAGGATCAGTCGCAGCACGCCGTGCGCGGCAGGGTGCTGCGGGCCGAAATTCAGCGTGAAGTTCCTGAACTCAGCCACGGCCCGGCTCCTGCGGCCCTGTAGCGCCGCGGATTTCGGCCGCATAGCGGTTGTCGTCCCGAATCACGCGCGGCACCAGCGTCCTGGGCTCGATGGAGACAGGCTGGTAGACCACGCGCCCCTGCTCCGGGTCATAGCGAACCTCGAGATTGCCGGACAGCGGAAAATCCTTGCGAAAGGGGTGACCGATGAAGCCGTAATCGGTGAGGATCCGGCGCAGGTCGGGATGGCCCTCGAACAGCACGCCGAACAGGTCGAAGGCCTCGCGCTCATACCAGTTGGCAGAAGCCCAGACGCCGACGACGGACGGCACTACCGGCGGGTTTCGCGTGCCGGAATAAACCGTGAGACGGAGCCGGAAATTATTGCTGAGCGACAGCAGGTGATAGACGACCGCAAACCGGCGGGCATCAAACTCCGCGGCCGGGTCGGTCAGGATGGTCGCTTTTACCGTGGCCCGGCTGAATCCCTCGCTGGTGGCGCCCTGCGTTTCCCACTCGCCCTGCCCGGACGTCAGGTAGTCAACGACGCACAGGTCGATCAGCTGCGCGAAGTCGAAGGCCGGTTCATCACGCAGCGCCTTGGTGACAGCAAGCAGGTCGTCGGGAGCGAGTTCGTACCCGAGTTCGCCACAGCGGGACGGAACCGGCCTCAGGACCGGACCGAAACGCTGGCCCAGGGCGCCAGCAAGGGCATCAAGTCGCGCGCTCATCGGGAAATCGTGCTGGTGCGACGGATCTTGTTCTGGAGCTGGATGATGCCGTAAAGCAGGGCCTCGGCCGTCGGCGGGCAACCCGGCACGTAGACATCAACCGGCACGATCCGGTCACAGCCGCGGACCACGGCGTAGGAATAGTGATAGTACCCGCCACCATTGGCGCAGGAGCCCATCGAGATCACCCACCGGGGCTCCGCCATCTGGTCATAGACCTTGCGGAGCGCGGGGGCCATCTTGTTCGTGAGCGTTCCCGCTACGATCATGACGTCGGACTGCCGGGGGCTGGGCCGGAAGATGACTCCGAAACGGTCAAGGTCATAGCGGGCGGCACCCGCGTGCATCATTTCGACGGCGCAACACGCCAGCCCGAATGTCATCGGCCACAGCGACCCGGTGCGCGCCCAGTTGATCAGGTCATCGAGCTTCGTGACCACGAAGCCACGATCCTGCAGCAGATCAGGGAGGGGCTCTGCTAGTCCCATTCGAGCGCCCCCTTCTTCCACTCATAGACGAAGCCGACGACCAGGACCGCGAGAAAGGCTCCCATCGCCAGGATCCCGGTAAGGCCAATTTCCCGGAGGGTCACCGCCCAGGGAAACAGGAAGGCAATTTCCAGGTCGAAGACGATGAACAGGATCGCCACAAGGTAGTACCTGACATCGAACTTCATGCGGCTGTCCTCGAAGGCCTCGAAGCCGCATTCATAAGCGGAGAGCTTTTCCGGGTACTTCTGGCCGCGGCCGATGAGGAAACCGAGACCAAGGAGAATCAGGCCAATACCCAGCGCCACGCACAGGTAAACCAGCACGGGGACATAGTTGGTCAGCACGGGTGCTCCTTCAACCCAGACCTTCTCCGCGACTCGGGCGTCACGGACTCGCAGCAATCAATAGTGGTGCCGACGGTGAGACTCGAACTCACACGGCTTGCGCCGCCGCCCCCTCAAGACGGTGTGTCTACCAATTCCACCACGTCGGCAGTCAGTCGTTCGCGCCGCTATTCAGCCGGCTTCGGCGGCGTCGGAGCCGGCATTGGCGGCAGTTCGGCAACCGGCGCCGCGGGTCCGGGCGCTACACTGGTTTCGACCGGCGGTCCCGCGGCGTTGACCGGAAGTTCGGGCAGCCCCGTTACCACCGGCGACTGGTCGGACGGCACGGCATCCAGCAGGCTTTGGGGAACCTGCCGCTGGGTCCCCAGGTAGGCCAGACCGAGACTGGTGGCAAAAAACAGCGACGCAAGCACAGCCGTTGACCGCGACAGGAAATTGGCCGAGCCCCGCGCACCAAACATCGTTCCGGAGGCACCGGCGCCAAACGCCGCCCCCGCTTCCGCGCCCTTGCCCCGCTGCATGAGCACGAGGCCCACGATCAGCACGGCGATCAGGACGTGAACCACGAGAATCACGGTATGAAAGGTCGTCATTGGCCAGCCGCCGCCATGCAAATGCCCAAAAATTCGGCGGCCTGCAGGGATGCGCCGCCAATCAGTCCGCCATCGATGTCTTGCATCGCGAAGAGGTCTTTCGCGTTGGACGCCTTGACGCTGCCCCCATAGAGGAGCCGCATCGCGCCGGCCATTGTAGCATCGCGGCGGGCAAGGGTGGCGCGGATCTCGGCATGCACCTCCTGCGCCTCGGCCGGTGTAGCCGTCAGGCCGGTACCGATTGCCCAGACTGGCTCGTAGGCAATAAGGGATTGCCGCAAGTCCTCCGGCGGGATGACCCCCAGGACCGCGGCCAGTTGGCGGTTGACGACCGCCAGCGTCTGCCCGGCCTCGCGCTCGGCCCGCGTTTCACCGACGCAGACGACCGCTTTCAGGCCAGCCGCCAGCGCGGCGGCCACCTTGCGGGCCACCTGCTCGTCGGTATCACCAAAGAACGCTCGACGCTCGGAGTGGCCGATGATGACGTAGGCACAACCCACGTCCCGCAGCATCGGAGCGGACACTTCGCCCGTGAAGGCACCGGCTGTCTCGGTCGCGACATCCTGGGCCCCGACAAGAACGCTACTCGCCCGGGTCGCGTCCACCACGTCCGGCAGATAGACAAAGGGCGGGCACAGGACCACCTCCACGTCTGCCGACGCCGGCAGGCCGTCCAGAATGGCAGCCACCAGAGGGCCGTTACCGGTGCGGCTGCCGTTCAGTTTCCAGTTGCCGGCAACGAGTGGCCGCCTGATTGACATGATCCCAGGGCCACGGCCCGCAGAAAAAAGACGGCGCAGGGTAGCGTCCCGACCCCCGGAAAGCAACGCGGCGGATGGCCTGCCCGCCGTGGGCGCTCAGGCCGCCGCCTCGCGCACGCTCGCGGCCAGCTGCTCCACGAGCAATTCCACCTCCGTCAGGTCGACACCCTCCACCATCACCCGCACGACCGGCTCGGTTCCGGAGGCCCGCAGTACGACCCGGCCGCGGCCCGCCAGCTGCTCTTCAGCCCGCAATACGGCGCTGCGGACCGGCTCGCAGGCATCGAGGTCGATGCGCCCCCTGGTGCGGACGTTGACCAGCTTCTGCGGGTAACGCTGCATACCCTCGACCAGCCCGGCCAGCGGGCGCCCCGAGTCACGGAGTACGCGAAGGATCTGCAGGGCACTGACCAGACCGTCGCCCGTCGTGGTCTTGTCCAGGCAGAGCAGATGGCCTGACGTTTCACCGCCCAGGCGCCCACCCGTCTCCCTGAGCAGCTCGAGCACATAGCGATCGCCGACCCTGGCACGCAGGAACTGGACGCCGAGTCCGGCGAGGCCCCGCTCGAGGCCCAGGTTGCTCATGAGCGTCCCGACGACCGGCCCCTTGAGATCTCCGGACCGGTGCAGCGCGCTCGCCAGCACCCAGAGCAACTGGTCGCCATCGACAACGTTTCCGAGATGGTCAACCATCAGCACGCGGTCACCGTCGCCATCGAGCGCAATGCCCAGATCTGCGCGCACCCCGATAGTGGTCAGGCGCAGCAGCTCGGGGTTGGTGGAGCCGCAGCCGTCATTGATGTTCCGCCCGTTTGGCGAGCAGCCGATGGGCACGATTTCGGCACCCAGCTGCGACAGCACGCGCGGGGCGACCTTGTAGGCTGCGCCGTGCGAGCAGTCGATCACGATCTTGAGCGCATCGAGCCGCAGGTCGGGGGGCACCGTGGACAGGCAAAAGGACTGGTAGGCGTCCAGCGCATTCTCGACGCGCTTGGCGCGCCCGAGCAGGCGGGATTCACGCGTGATCGCCGGTTCGACAAGCCGCGCCTCGATGGAGGCTTCGACTTCATCGGAAAGCTTGCCGCCGTCACGGTCAAAGAATTTGATGCCGTTGTCTTCGAACAGGTTGTGGGAGGCGCTGATCACCACACCGAGGTCGGCACCCAGCGTACGGGTCAGATGGGCGATACCCGGCGTCGGCAGGGGGCCGACCAGCAGAACATCCATCCCGGCGGCGACAAAACCGGCCTCCAGTGCAGACTCGAACATGTAGCCGGACACCCGGGTGTCCTTGCCGATCAGGGCCTTGCCCCCGGCCGGCGCCAGGACCCGGGCGGCCGCACTGGCAAGGCGGAGGGCAAACTCTGCGGTCATCGGGTGCTCACCAACCCGGCCGCGAATGCCATCCGTACCAAACAATTGCCTGCTCATGCTTCGCTCTCCAGTGCATCCATGACCCGGAATGCCTCCACCGTTTCGGCAACATCGTGCGCCCGGACAATGCGGGCGCCGCGGGCGCGCGCTGCCAGTGCAAGCGCCAGGCTTGCCGCCAGCCGGCCACCGGGCCGGGCCACGCGGCCCTCGCCGAGCAGGTGCCCGATCATCGATTTGCGCGAAAGACCGGCCAGCACGGGAAATCCGGTGTCAACGAGCGTGGCAAGACCCCGTAACAGGGCCAGATTGTGCGCCAGCGTCTTGCCGAAGCCGAAGCCGGGATCGAGTATAAGCGAGTCACGCGGGACACCTGCTGCGACGCACACCTCAACCCGGGCCAGCAGATAGTCGCGCACCTCGCGGACGACATCGCCATAAGCCGGGGCTGCCTGCATGGTGCCCGGATCGCCCTGCATGTGCATGAGACAGACCGGCACCCTCGCCGTCGCGGCCACTTCGAGCGCACCGGGCCGGGTGAGCGCCCGTACGTCGTTCAGCATGTCGGCACCGGCTGACAGGGCAGCCCGCATCACGGCCGGCTCGCTGGAATCGACGGATATGAGCAGATCGGGCCTCGCGCGCAGGCCTTCGATCACCGGCAGCACACGGGCCAGTTCCACCCCGGCACCGGTCGGCGCTGCGCCCGGACGGGTCGACTCGCCGCCCACGTCGATGATGTCGGCGCCTGCGGCGGCCATCGCGAAGCCCTGCTCGATGGCACGGCCCGGGTCGTGGAACAGACCGCCATCCGAGAAAGAATCGGGGGTGACATTGAGAACCCCCATGATCAGGCAGCGGTCAGGAAGGTCGCGGCGGGAAAAAACAGGCGATCCCATGGCGCGAAAATACCGGCAGGAAGCAACAACGTCCCGCGCGGGTGCGCGGGACGTTGCAAGCCATCAGGTCTGCGTTCGGTGCTGGCTGGCAGGCTCGCCGATGCCCGGCTCTCCGGCCGCAGGCTTCGGCCCACCGTAGGAACTGCCGGGGGCCGAACCCGAACTGTCTTCCCAGCCTTCAGGCGGACGGGGCTGCTTGCCCGCCATGATGTCGCGGATCTGGGAATCATCGATGGTTTCGTACTTCAGCAGGGAATCCGCCATGACGTGGAGAGACTGCATGTTGCGGGTCAGGATGTCCGTCGCCAGCTGATAGTTGGTGTCAATGATCTTGCGCACTTCCTCATCGATGGCGTGAATCGTCACGTCCGAGACCTGCTTGTGCTGGGTGACCGTCCGGCCGAGGAAGACCTCGCCGTCTTCCTCGGTGTAGGTCAGCGGACCCAAGCGGTCCGACAGCCCCCACTTGGTGACCATGTTGCGTGCAATTTCCGTCGCCCGCTCAATATCGTTGGAGGCCCCGGTGGTGACGGCATCCGGACCGAAAACGATCTCCTCGGCAATGCGTCCGCCGAAGAGGCTGGCAATCTGGCTGTTGAGGCGGCGCTTGCTGTAGCTGTAGCGGTCCTCCTCGGGCAGGAACATGGTCACGCCCAGGGCCCGGCCGCGCGGAATGATGGTGACCTTGTAAACGGGATCGTGATCGGGAACCGACAGGCCCACGATGGCATGGCCGGCCTCGTGGTAGGCCGTAAGCCGCCGCTCGGCCTCACTCATGACCATGGAGCGACGCTCGGCGCCCATCATGATCTTGTCCTTGGCCTTCTCGAACTCGTCCATCGTGACCGTGCGACGATTGGCCCGTGCGGCAAACAGCGCCGCCTCGTTCACGAGATTGGCCAGATCGGCTCCCGAAAAGCCGGGAGTACCCCGCGCAATGATGCCCGGCTTGACGTCATCGGCAAGCGGAACCTTGCGCATGTGCACCTTGAGAATCTGCTCGCGGCCGCGAACGTCGGGCAGGGGTACCACGACCTGGCGATCGAAGCGGCCCGGCCGAAGCAGCGCCGGATCAAGCACATCCGGGCGGTTGGTGGCCGCAATGACGATGATGCCCTCGTTCCCCTCGAAGCCGTCCATCTCGACCAGCAGCTGGTTCAGTGTCTGCTCGCGTTCATCGTGCCCGCCACCCAGGCCGGCGCCACGGTGACGTCCGACGGCATCGATCTCATCGATGAAGATGATGCAGGGCGCCTGCTTCTTGGCCTGCTCGAACATGTCGCGCACACGCGAAGCGCCCACGCCGACGAACATCTCGACAAAATCGGAACCCGATATCGTGAAGAAAGGTACCTTGGCTTCACCGGCGATGGCGCGCGCCAGCAGGGTCTTGCCGGTGCCCGGCGAGCCCACCATCAGGACACCCCTCGGAATCTTGCCGCCAAGACGCTGGAACTTGGCCGGATCCTTCAGGAACTCGACGATCTCGGAGACTTCTTCCTTTGCCTCTTCGACGCCGGCGACGTCCATGAACGTTACCTTGACCTGATCCTCGCCGAGCAGCCGGGCCCGGCTCTTGCCGAAGGACATCGCCCCGCGGCCACCGGCGCCTCCCTGCATCTGGCGCATGAAGTAGACCCACACTCCGATCAGGAGCAGGACGGGGAAGGAGTTGATGAACAGGCTGACCAGGATGTTCGGGCCGCGGGGGGCACTGGCACTGATCCGGACGTTGGACTTCTTCAGCTCACCAATCAGCGCGGTGTTGTCCGTTTCCGGGCTGTAGGTGGTGAAACGCTCGCCCGACTGGCGGGTACCCTTGATGGTCTCGCCTTCAATCACCACCTGTTGCACCTGACCGGTGGCGACCATATCGAGAAAATCGGAGTAATCGACAGCGAAGGTCTGACGCTCTCCGGTGCCGAAACTCTGGAAGACCGTCAGCAGCACAATGGCGATGACGATCCACAGGATGATGTTCTTGGCCAGGTCATTCAGCACGGGTTCTGCCTCTCTTGAAATCTATTCGCTTCATCCCGCCGGACGGATCTCGCGGATGGCGGTGTCGGAACGGTCTGCGGGGGGTCAAAATAGCGCACCAGCGCCCGTTTAGACCCTACTACAACCGGAAGTTCCTCGCCACCAGATAAGTCTCCCGGTTTCCGGCCCGCGAGGCGGCTGGCTTGCGCACGCGCACGGAGGCAAACCGGTCGCGCTGGGCCGCCACATATTGCTGGAAGCCCTCTCCCTGGAACAGCTTTACCACCAGACTGCCACCGGGGCCCAGAACCTGGCTCGCAAAATCCGCGGCGAGTTCGGCCAGATACATCGACCGGGGCTGATCCACGACCCGGGTGCCAGTCATATTGGGGGCCATATCCGACAGCACAAGGTCCACCGGCGACCCGGCCAGGGACTCCAGCAGGGCCTTCAGGGTAGCCTCCTCGCGAAAGTCTCCCTGGATGAAATCCACACCGCGCAGGGTATCCATCGGCAGCAGGTCAACGGCCAGCACGCGCCCGGCAGGGCCCGCTGCGTCAACGGCAAACTGGCTCCAGGCCCCAGGGGCCGCGCCCAGATCGACCACCGTGGCGCCGGGCCGGATCAGGCGGTCGCGACCCTGCAGCTCGGACAGCTTGAATACCGCGCGCGACCGCCAGCCTTCCTCCCGGGCCTTGCGGACATAGGGGTCCCGCGCCTGGCGGGCCTTCCAGCGTGCGCTCGACGACCCCCGCGACATCAGGCCCTGCCCCCGTGCAATTGGCCCTGCAGGAGATACACTGGCCCACCATGAGCGAGCAGCGCACAAAACTCACCGAGCGGCAGCGCAAGCACCTGCGGGGACTGGCACACGGGCTGCAGCCGGTGGCCCGGCTCGGTTCGGCCGGGGTGACCGATGCCTTCCTGGCAGAACTGGAGGCGCAACTCAGTCATCACGAACTGCTCAAGCTCCGGGTGACAGCCGCCGACCGCAGCGCCCGCGACCTTGCCATAGAGGCCATTCTAGCCCGCACGGGGGCCGATCTCGTGACCCGGATTGGCAACGTGGCGGTCCTCTACCGGCGCGCCCCCGGGGAACCGCGCCTGGTGCTGCCCGGGGCCTAGCCCGGCCCCGACGTGCCGGAGCCCCGGAACCCCGGACTAGCGGTACTCAATACCGACGATCTCGAGGTTCTTTTCACCGCCCGGCACCGCAAAACTGGCCACGTCGCCCTCTTCCTTGCCAATCAGCGCCCGTGCCAGCGGGGACGAGATGGAAATCAAGCCGATCTTCATGTCGGCTTCATATTCACCGACGATCTGATAGCGGACCTGCTTCCCGTCGTCCTCGTCCACCAGGCTGACTGTCGCACCGAACACCACCCGGGAAGTGCCGGCCAGGCGAGCCACATCGATCACCTCGGCATTCGACAGCTGCGACTCGAGTTCCCGGATGCGGCCCTCGATGAAACCCTGCTCCTCCTTGGCGGCGTGGTACTCGGCATTCTCCTTGAGATCGCCATGACCGCGGGCTTCGGCAATCGCCTTGATGATGCGCGGGCGGGCCTCGGACTTCAGCGTGCGGATCTCCTCGCGCATTTTCTCCGCGCCACTGATGGTCAGGGGAATCCTTCTCATGTGACGACTCCTGCGTGCAGGTCCTGCAGCTTGTTCACGCTGACGCTGTCCTGATGGTCAAGAGCATAGGTCGTGGCCAGGGCCGCCGGCATGGTGGTGTAGTACGTGACCTTGCGATGCACGGCTGCACCGCGGATGGAGTGGGACTCCCGAATGGCCTGCTTGCCTTCGGTCGTGTTGACGATCAGGCTGATCTCGCTGTTCTTGATCATGTCCACCACATGGGGCCGGCCTTCGCGCACCTTGTTGACCCGCCGGCAATGGATCCCCGCCCCGGCCAGCGCGGCCGCCGTGCCCCCGGTGGCGATAACGTCGAAGCCGCGGTCGATCAGCATCCGGGCCAGCTTGACGGCCGCCGGCTTGTCCCGGTCGCGCACCGACAGAAATGCCGTACCCCGCCGGGGCAGCGTCACGCCCGAGGCGATCTGCGCCTTGGCGTAGGCCTCGGCAAAGGTGCGCCCGGTACCCATGACCTCGCCCGTGGACTTCATCTCCGGGCCCAGGATCGGGTCGGCATCGGGGAACTTGACGAAGGGAAACACGGCTTCCTTCACGGAGAAGAAGGCCGGGATCCTCTGCGCCGTGGCGCCCTGTTCCGCCAGCGAAATACTCACCATGGTCCGCGCCGCCACCTTGGCCAGGGGCAGGCCGATTGCCTTGGACACGAAAGGCACGGTGCGCGACGCGCGCGGATTGACCTCCAGCAGGTAGATCAGGCCGTTCTGGATCGCGAACTGCGTATTCATCAGGCCCACCACGTTCAGGGCCTTCGCCAGTCGCGTGACCTGGTCGATCAGCTGGTCCTGTACTTCCTGACTCAGGGTCGCAGGTGGCAGGGAACAGCCTGAATCGCCGGAGTGCACCCCGGCCTGCTCGATGTGCTCCATGATTCCGCCGATAAGCACATCCTTGCCGTCGCTGACGAGATCCACATCCACTTCTATCGCCTGGTCGAGAAAGCGATCCAGCAATACGGGACTGTCATTCGACACGTTGACAGCGTCCTTCATGTAGAGGCGCAGATCGTCTTCGGTATGCACGACCTCCATCGCCCGCCCGCCCAGCACGAACGACGGACGGATCACCAGGGGAAAGCCCACTTCACCGGCAAGACGCACCGCCTCATCGGGCGTACGCGCCGTGCAGTTTGGAGGCTGCCGCAGTCCAAGTCGCTGCACCAGCTTCTGGAACAGTTCCCGGTCCTCGGCGATGTCGATGGACTCCGGACTGGTGCCGATGATGGGCACCCCGGCGGCCTTGAGGCGCGTTGCCAGCTTGAGCGGCGTCTGGCCGCCAAACTGCACGATCACCCCCTTGGGACGCTCCCTGTCAACGATCTCCATGACGTCCTCGAACGTCAGGGGCTCGAAGTACAGGCGGTCGGAGGTGTCGTAGTCGGTGGATACCGTCTCCGGGTTGCAGTTGACCATGATGGTCTCGAACCCGTCTTCCCTCAGGGCAAAGGCGGCATGCACGCAGCAGTAGTCAAACTCGATGCCCTGTCCGATGCGGTTCGGACCGCCGCCGAGGATCATGATCTTGTCCCGGTCCGTCGGTTCGGCCTCGCACTCTTCCTCGTAGGTGGAATAGAGATAGGCGGTGCTCGTGGCAAACTCGGCCGCACAGGTATCCACGCGTTTGAAGACCGGTCGCACGCCGGCCTTCACCCGCTGCTGCCGGATGATGTCTTCCTTGATACCGAGCAGTCCCGCCAGCCGGCTGTCAGCAAAGCCCTTGCGCTTCAGCGTCCGCAGCACGCCGGGCTGCTGCAGTAGCGGCATGCCCTCGCGGCGAAGGCGGCCCTCCCACTGGATCAGCTCCTCGATCTGCGCAAGAAACCAGGGGTCGATGCCGCTCAGCCCGGCGATCTCGGCACGATCCAGCCCGACACGGAAGGCGTCACCCACATAGAGGAGGCGGTCGGCGCCCGGCATGCGCAGCTCACGGCGCAGGACATCCAGATCCTCGGCGGTTGGCTCCTCCGGCAGCTTGTTTACAAAGCCGTTGATGCCGGTCTCCAGCCCCCGCAGCGCCTTCTGGAGCGATTCCTGGAAAGTCCGGCCCATGGCCATCACTTCCCCTACAGACTTCATCTGGGTGGTCAGGCGGTCATTCGCGCCGGGGAACTTCTCAAAGGTAAAGCGGGGCACCTTGGTGACCACGTAGTCAATGGTCGGCTCGAAGGAAGCCGGCGTCGCGCCACCGGTAATGTCGTTGCGCAGCTCGTCCAGCGTGTAGCCGACGGCCAGCTTTGCGGCGATCTTGGCAATGGGAAATCCCGTGGCCTTGGAGGCCAGCGCAGACGAACGGGACACCCGCGGATTCATCTCGATCACCAGCATCCGGCCGTCTTCGGGGCTGATGGCGAACTGCACGTTCGACCCACCGGTGTCCACCCCGATCCGGCGCAGAACGGCGATGGAGGCATCGCGCATCCGCTGGTATTCCTTGTCGGTGAGCGTCTGGGCCGGCGCCACCGTGATCGAGTCCCCGGTGTGCACGCCCATCGCGTCCACGTTCTCGATCGAGCAGATGATGATGCAGTTGTCCTTGCGGTCCCGCACCACCTCCATCTCGAATTCTTTCCAGCCGATGACCGACTCCTCGAGAAGGATCTCACTGGTCGGTGACAGATCGAGGCCGTGAGCCGCCATCTGCTCGAACTCGTCGCGGTTGTAGGCGATCCCGCTGCCGCTGCCCCCCAGGGTGAAGGACGGGCGGATGATGGTCGGGAACCCGATCGTCGCCTGGACCTCTATCGCCTCCTCCAGCGTATGGGCAATGCCTGCGCGGGCCACTGCGAGGCCGATCTCGCCCATGGCCTGCCGGAACTGCTCGCGATCCTCCGCGGTATCGATGGCCTGGCGGGAGGCGCCGATCATCTCGACGTTGAACCGGGCGAGCACACCCTCCCGCTCCAGGTCCAGCGCACAGTTGAGTGCCGTCTGCCCACCCATGGTCGGCAGCAGCGCGTCAGGCCGCTCGCGCTCGATGATCCGGGCCACGGTCTGCCAGTTCACCGGCTCGATATAGATGGCATCCGCCATTTCCGGATCGGTCATGATCGTGGCGGGGTTGGAGTTCACCAGGATCACGCGGTAACCCTCCTGGCGGAGCGCCTTGCAGGCCTGGACGCCCGAGTAGTCAAACTCGCAGGCCTGGCCGATCACAATGGGGCCGGCGCCGATGATCAGGATGCTGTGGATGTCTGTGCGGCGGGGCATGGCGGGCCTTCGGTCTGGGCGGCGGGGGTTAACTGGCGGCGGCCACGCCCTGCTGGAGCCGCTGACGCATCATCTGCGTGAAGCGCGCAAACAGGGGACGCAGATCATGGGGCCCGGGACTGGCTTCAGGATGTCCTTGAAAACCGAAGGCTAAACAATCAGTTCTCTCTATTCCTTGAAGTGAATTATCGAAAAGGGACCGGTGCGTGGCGCGCAGCGTCTCCGGCAGGCTCGCCTCGTCCACCGCAAAGCCGTGGTTCTGGCTCGTGATCAACACCTGGCCGGTCGCAAGGTCCTGCACCGGATGGTTGGCCCCGTGGTGGCCGAACTTCATCTTCACCGTTCGCGCACCGCTTGCCAGCCCGAGCAGCTGATGGCCGAGGCAGATGCCGAACACCGGTATGCCGGCGGCCAGAATCGTGCGGATGGATTCGATTGCGTAGGTGCAGGGTTCCGGGTCGCCAGGCCCGTTGGAGAGGAAAACGCCGTCCGGACGGAGCGCCAGCACTCTTTCCGCCGGCGTTTCGGCGGGCACCACGGTGACCCGGCAATCGTTGTCCACGAGCAGGCGAAGGATGTTGCGCTTGATGCCGAAGTCATAGGCCACCACGTCGAAGACGCCGCTGCGCTTCGGCCGCACCGGCGCAGGACCGGGCCATGTCGCCCCCAGGTTCCACTGGTAGGCATCCTTGGCGCTCACGATCCTGGCGAGGTCCATGCCGGCCAGTCCGGGAAACTTGCGGGCATGACTCACGGCCGTCCTGGCCTCCGCCTTGCCCGTCAGTATGCAGCCCGACATCGCGCCCTTGTCCCGCAGCAGGCGGGTGAGGCGCCGCGTATCGATCTCTGCGATGGCGACAATGCCCGCCCGCTGCAGAAATTCGGGAAAGGACAGTTCCGCGCGCCAGTTGCTGGCGACGGCAGGGAGATCGCGGATGACCAGGCCCGCGGCAAAGACGCGCTCGCTCTCCTGATCCTCGCTGTTGGTGGCCGTGTTGCCTATATGCGGGTAGGTGAGCGTGACGATCTGCCGGCAGTAAGAGGGGTCCGTCAGGATCTCCTGGTAGCCGGTCATCGCCGTATTGAAGACCACCTCACCGATGGTCCGGCCCGGGGCGCCGACAGAAACCCCATGGAACAGCGTGCCGTCCTGCAAAGCGAGTACCGCGGGCTCCATCAGCGGAAAGCCCGGCGGGGGTGGCAGGCAGCTGCAGTCAGGGGGCGCATCTTCGGGCCGCAGGAAGCAGCAGCCGTGCCGTTTCTGGCGGCAGGACCGTTTTTCACGCTGGTGTGATCTCTCCGGGGAACCGCCGGTATCTTAAACGACCGCGCGGTCCGAAGCACAGCCCCGGCACGCCGCAGCGTTGCCCGACTGGCAGCGGGCAATGGGAACGCCGCTTCAGGCCCCGATGCCGAGCACGTCCCGCATGTCATAGAGCCCCGGGGCCCGTCCGCCCCCCAGCCAGTTTGCCGCCCGCAAGGCCCCGCGCGCAAACAGGGCGCGGTCCGTGGCCCGGTGGGTGAGCTCCAGCACTTCTTCGTGCCCGGCCAGCAGCACGGTGTGTTCGCCCACGATCGACCCGCCCCGCACCGAGGCGAAGCCGATGGCTCCCGCCGGCCGCGGCCCGTCGCGATCCGTCACGGCCCGTCCGGCCAGCGTCCCGCCCCGTGCGGCCGCGACCGCCTCGCCGAGCTGCAGCGCGGTGCCCGAGGGGGCATCCTTCTTGTGCCGGTGATGGGATTCGATGATCTCGACGTCGAAGTCCTCGCCCAGCAGGAGCGCGGCCTGGCGCGCGAGCTCGGTGAGCACCGTCACGCCGAGGCTCATGTTCCGGGCGTAAAGAACGGGAATCCTGCGCGCGGCCACCGCCAGTGCCTCCTGCCCGGCCGGATCGAGTCCGGTCGTGCCCACGACCAGCGGCCGCGCAGCCGCGGCGCAGGCCTCGGCGTGCCGGCGGGTGGCTGCCGGGGCGGTGAAGTCGATCACGACGTCGCAATCGCCGAGCGCGGAGCCGAGGTTTGCGGTGACCGCAATGCCCAGTGCATCAACCCGGGCAACCAGGCCCGCGTCCTGGCCGACCGCGGGATCACCGGGTTCTGCCAGGGCGCCCGTCAGCCGGTACCGGTCATCGGCCGCGATCAGGCGGACGAGAGCCGTGCCCATCCGTCCGCTGGCCCCGAAAATTGCTACACGCATGACTCATCCACCGCCTGACCCGCGTGCAGGATATGCGGCCGCCGCCTCAGGGCGCCATCTTTTCGAAGAAGCGGCGCACGCCATCCAGCCACGAACTGCTGCGCGGCCGGTGCCGCTCGCCACCGGCGAGGAGCGCTTCGTTGAAGGCTTCCAGGAGGCGCCGCTGTTCCGCGCTGAGGTTGACCGGGGTTTCCACCTCCACCCGGCAATACAGGTCGCCGGGCCCGCTGCCGCGCACGGGCCGGACACCCTTGCCGCGCAGGCGGAAGACCTTGCCGGACTGCGTTTCGGCCGGGATCTTCAGGGTAACCTCTCCGTCCAGGGTCGGCACCTGTACCGCGCCGCCGAGGGCGGCGGTGGCGAAGCTCACGGGTATGGCGCAGGACAGGTCGGCCCCGTCCCGCTCGAAGATCTCGTGGGGCTGGGTGCGGATCTCCACGTAGAGGTCACCGCCGGGCCCGCCGTTCTGACCGGCCTCCCCCTCCCCCGTGAGGCGAATCCGGTCGCCCGTATCCACGCCCGCCGGCACCTTGACCGCCAGCGTCTTGTTCTGCTGGACACGGCCACGCCCCTGGCAGCTGCTGCAGCGGTGCTCGATCTGCTGACCGGTTCCGCGACACGCGGGGCAGCCCTGCTGGATCGAAAAGAAGCCTTGGGAAACACGCACCTGGCCGGCACCATCGCAGGTGCGGCAGGTTACCGGCTTGGTGCCGGGCTTGGCGCCGCTGCCGGCACAGGTCTCGCAGTTGACGAGAGTCGGGATCGTGATGTTTATCGTCTCGCCGAACACCGCCTGCTCGAGCGTCAGCGCCAGTTCGTAACGCAGGTCGGCACCGCGGAAGACGGTGGACCGGCCGCGCCGCCCGCCGCCGCCAAAGATATCGCCGAACACGTCGCCGAAAATGTCGCCGAAGGCATCGCCGGGGTTCATGCCCGGGCCGCCACGACCACCACCCCCGGCAGCCTCGAGGCCGGCGTGGCCGAAGCGGTCGTAGGTGGCCCGCTTGTCCCTGTCGCAGAGGATTTCGTAGGCTTCCTTGGCCTCCTTGAAGGCCACCTCGGCCGCCGGGTCATCCGGATTGCGATCCGGATGCAGCTTCATGGCAAGACGCCGGTAGGCCTTCTTGATGTCGGCCTCGGCAGCGTCCTTCGCTACGCCGAGTATTTCGTAATAGTCCCGCTTTGCCATGCGCTATCCGAATGCGAGGACGGCCCGGCGCAATGCACCAGGCCGTCCGGTTGTATCCACCCCGTCAGGAATCAGCCCGCGCCGGCCTGGCCCTTTCCGGACTTGCCCTGGCCGTCCTTGACCTCTTCGAACTCGGCGTCCACGACCCCTTCATCAGCGGGTCGTGCACCACCTGCCGGGTTATCACCCTGACCGGCCTGCCCGGCCTGGGACTGCTGCTCGTAGGCCTTCTGGGCGAGAGACGCGCTCGCCTCCGACAAGGCCTTGCTCTTGAGCTCGATACGGGCCTTGTCGTCGCCCTTGATCGCCTCCTTGAGGTCCGACAGGGCCGACTCGATGGCACCGCGCTCCGCAGTGTCCACCTTGTCGCCCAGATCGCGCAACGACCGCTCGGTGGCGTGTACCAGGGCATCGGCCTGGTTACGCGTCTCCACCAGTTCCCGGAACTGCCGGTCCTCTTCCGCGTGGGACTCGGCCTCCTGGACCATTCGCTTGATCTCATCCTCGCCAAGGCCGCTCGAGGCCTTGATGATGATCTTCTGCTCCTTGCCCGTGGCCTTGTCCCTGGCGGACACGTTCATGATGCCGTTGGCGTCGATGTCGAAGGTGACCTCGACCTGGGGCATGCCGCGCGGCGCCGGCGGAATGTCGCTGAGATCGAAGCGGCCGAGCGACTTGTTGTAGCGCGCCTGCTCCCGCTCACCCTGAAGCACATGGATGGTGACCGCCGTCTGGTTGTCATCGGCCGTCGAGAATGTCTGGTTGGCGCGGGTCGGGATGGTCGTGTTCTTCTCGATCAGCTTGGTCATCACCCCGCCCAGCGTCTCGATGCCGAGCGACAAGGGCGTGACGTCCAGCAGCAGCACGTCCTTGACCTGACCGGACAGCACGCCGGCCTGGATGGAGGCACCCACGGCTACCGCCTCGTCGGGATTCACATCCTTGCGCGGTTCCTTGCCGAAGAAGTTCTTCACGGCCTCCTGCACCTTGGGCATGCGGGTCTGGCCACCGACCAGGATCACGTCATCGATGTCGCCCACCTTGAGGCCCGCATCCGATACGGCGGTGCGGGACGGGCCGATCGTCCGCTCGATCAACTCCTCGACGAGCGACTCGAGCTTGGCCCGCGTCAGGCGGATGTTGAGATGCTTCGGCCCGCTGGCGTCTGCGGTGATATAGGGCAGGTTGACCTCGGTCTGCTGCTGCGACGACAGCTCGATCTTGGCCTTCTCGCCGGCCTCCTTCAGGCGCTGCATGGCAAGCGGGTCCCGGCGGATGTCCATGCCGCTCTCTTTCTGGAACTCACCCGCGAGGTAATCGATGATGCGCAGGTCGAAATCCTCGCCGCCGAGGAACGTATCCCCGTTGGTGGCCAGCACCTCGAACTGGTGCTCGCCATCAATCTCGGCGATCTCGATGATCGAGATATCGAAGGTACCGCCACCGAGGTCGTAGACCGCGATCTTGCGGTCACCGCGCTGCTTGTCCATGCCGTAGGCCAGCGCCGCGGCCGTCGGCTCGTTGATGATGCGCTTGACCTCGAGCCCTGCGATGCGCCCCGCATCCTTGGTGGCCTGGCGCTGGGAGTCGTTGAAGTAGGCCGGCACCGTGATCACGGCCTCGGTCACCGGCTCGCCAAGGTAATCCTCCGCGGTCTTCTTCATCTTCATCAGGACGCGGGCAGAAATCTCCGGGGGCGCAAGCTTCTTGCCGCCCGCCTCGACCCAGGCGTCGCCATTGTCGGCGCCGACGATCCGGTAGGGCACCATGTTGATGTCCCGCTGGACCACCTCATCCTTGAACTTGCGCCCGATCAGCCGCTTGACGGCAAACAGCGTGTTGGCCGGGTTGGTGACGGCCTGCCGCTTGGCCGGCTGGCCAACGAGCACCTCGCCGTCCTTGGTGAAGGCCACGATCGAGGGTGTCGTCCGGTCGCCCTCGCTGTTCTCTATGACCTTGGGCTTGCCGCCCTCCATGACGGCCACGCACGAGTTGGTGGTGCCGAGGTCAATGCCGATTACCTTAGCCATGGTTCACTCCGTCCTTAAATCCTGAAAAGCACAAAAAGGGCCGAACTGGCTCTGAGATGGGCCCGCCGGGGCGGGTTTCAAGTGGGGGGCGTGTCGTCACCCGGCAGCGTTGCCCCGGAGGCCACCGGCTCCCCGGCAACGATCACCCGGGCCGGCCTGAGCAGTCGTTCACCGATCCGGTAACCCCGCTGCAGCACGAGCAGCACGGAACCCGGCTCGGCGCCAGCCGACGGCTGCATGCTCATGGCCTCATGGAGCTGGGGGTCGAAGGGGTGTCCGGCGGGATCAATCAACTCGATGCCGAACCTGTCGAAGGCCGTGCGCAGCAGCCGGAGCGTGGCCTGCTTGCCCGCAATCAGGCTGTCCACCGAGGCGCTACCGGACGTTTCCAGCGCCATTTCGAGGCTGTCCACGACCGGCAGCAGCTCCCCGGCCAGGCGTTCCACACCGGCCCGCCGGGCGCTCTCCACGTCCCGGGCGGCGCGCTTGCGCACGTTGTCCAGCTCCGCCATCGTCCGCAGGTAGCGGTTCCAGTTGTCCGTGCTGGCCGCCTCCGCACGCTCCAGCGCCTCGCGCAGCGACGCAAGCTCGCCCGCCGGGGAACCCTGGGCGGCTGCACCCTCGCCGCCGGCGGGCGCAGCGTCCGGATGATTCCCGGGAACAGACCCGGCTTCCGGGTGCTCGGCTTCAGACATGCCTGGATCTCCTCAGCGCGGGCGACAGGGGCGGGCCCGGAACCGCCAGCGGTCGGATATGGGGCTCAGGAGCCGGAATTCAAGGCGGCGCCCACCAGCCGGGCCGTGACATCCACGATGGGGATGACCCGCTCGTAGGCCATGCGGGTGGGGCCGATCACGCCCAGCACCCCCACGATCCTGTCATCCACCGTGTAGGGGGCCGCTACCACCGTGCAGGCGTCCAGGATCTGGTAGCCGGACTCCTCGCCGATGTAGATCTGCACGCCCTGCGCGGCAACGCTGCGGTCGAGAAGATGGAGGATCTCGCGCTGCTGGTCGAAGGCATCGAACAGCTGGCGGATCCGCTCGACGTTGGACAGCTCCTGGAAATTCATGAGCTTGGTCTCGCCGGACAGCACGTAGGCAAGCTGCTCAGACCCCGGGCTCGCGCCCTGATCGGCGCTCGCGATCGAATCGAGCATCAGCCGGTTCATCGACTCACGGGTGCCATCGAGGTCCGCGAGCAGGCTGCTGCGCACCTCCGTGAGGTCGCGGCCCGTGTAGCGCTCGTTCAGGTACTGGGCAGCCTTCCTGAGTTCATCCTCCGTGTAGTCCCGCTGCATGTCGAGAATGCGGTTCTGCACCTCCGCATCGTTGACCACGAGGATGACGAGAACACGGCGCCCGGACAGCGGCAGGAATTCGATATGGCGCAACGTGACGTGATGCTGGCGCGGGATGGTCACGACGCCGGCGAGGCTGGTCAGCGACGACAGTGCCGAGGAGGCGGCCGCGGCGATGGCCTTGGCATCACCGCGGAAGCGCTCCTCGAGCTGGGTCTGCAGCCGGCCCACCTCCTCGTCGGGCAGCGGCTCGAGCCGGACGAGGGTATCGACGAAAAAGCGATAGCCCTTGGCCGTGGGCACCCGGCCGGCGCTCGTGTGAGGTGCGACGATGAAACCCAGGTCCTCCAGGTCGGCCATCACGTTGCGGATGGTGGCCGGGCTCAGGTCGAGGCCCGGACTGCGGGACAGGGTGCGGGAACCGACCGGCATTCCTTCCCGGATGTAATGCTCGACGAGCACCTTCAGAATATGGCGGGCGCGCTCGGAAGGCAGTTCGATGCTGGGTTCGTTGACCATCGGCGGGGCGAACGCTAGCAATCGCCCATCGAGAGTGTCAAGGTTATGATCAACAAACAAAAACCGGCCAGCCAGGCTGGCCTTGCCGGAGTTTGGAGTTCCATGGTGCATCGGTCATGACCACCCGGCAGAACAGCCGGCGTTTCCGCGCCATCGCCCTGATGGGCAATCCGCGCGATCCCCGCGGCCTCGAGGCCATGCGCATCCTCGCCACGCACCTGGTCGCCGCCGGTTGCCGCGTTGCCGTCAGCACGGCCGTGCGGGCCCGCGCCCTGCCCGCCGCCGTCCGGCGCGTAAAGGAAGACGAGCTGGCCCTGGGCGCCAGCCTGATGATCGCCATCGGCGGCGACGGCAGCATGCTGTATGCCGCCCGGCGCATCGCTGGCCGCGCCATACCGCTGCTCGGCATCAACCGCGGGCGACTCGGATTCCTCGCCGACGTGGGACCCGAGCAGATGCTGGCGCGCGTCGACGAGGTACTGGGCGGGCACTATGTCAGCGAGCAGCGCATGCTGCTCAAGGCCAGCATCGTGCGGGGCAACCGGGTAATGGCCAGTGCGCTCGCCCTCAATGATGTGGTCGTCAAGCGCCACGACACGGGGCGCATGGTGGAATACCAGACCTTTGTCGACGGCGGTTATGTGAACACCCATCTGGGTGACGGCTTCATCATCGCGACACCCACCGGTTCGACGGCCTACGCGCTCAGTTGCGGCGGGCCCATCGTGGAGCCGGGGCTGGATGCCCTCGTGCTCACCCCGATCTGCCCGCACACGCTGAGCGACCGGCCGCTGGTCATTCCCGGCGACCGGATTGCCGAGGTCCGCCTGCAGGCCGCCCAGACCGACCATGCCGAGGTGACCTGCGACGGTGAGACCCTGGGGCGCCTCGGTCCCGGCGGGCAGGTGCGGGTCAGCAAGGGTGCGCAGCGACTCGAACTCGTTCATCCCGTGGGTTACGACTATTTCGAGATCCTGCGGCGCAAGCTGCTCTGGGGCCGTGACAGCCGCGACCGGGCGCTGCCCACCAGTCCGGGAACGGCTGCCGGGAGCCTGCCCGCCGGCCCCGACCGGCCGGTACGTCGCCGCCGGCAAACGGTGTAACGGCCTGCTCGTGCTCCGCCAGCTGCACATTCGAGACCTGGCCGTCATCCGGGACGTGGTCCTCGATATAGGCGCCGGGTTCAGCGTGCTGACCGGCGAGACGGGCGCCGGAAAGTCCATCCTCATCGACGCCCTGGCCCTGGCCACGGGCGAGCGCGCTGACACCCAGGCGATCCGTGCCGGCGCCGACCGTCTCGAGGTAAGCGCCGTCTTCGAGCCGGCGCCGGACAGCGCCGCCGGCCGCTGGCTCCGCGAAGCCGAGCTTCACGAGGACGGTGAAGCCACCGTCCTGCGGCGGGCCGTGGCTGCCGATGGCCGCTCGCGGGCATGGATCAACGGGCGCCCTGTCCCCGTCCAGACACTGCGGGAACTCGGTGTGCTGCTGGTGGATATCTGCGGGCAGCAGGACTACCAGTCGCTGCGCCACCCCGCGGCACAGCGCGAGGTCCTGGATGCCCTCGCCGGTCACGGCGAACTGCGCGTCGGCGTGCGGACTGCCTGGCAGGCCTGGGTGCGGGCGCGTGAACGCCTGGCCGATATCCACGCGAGCCAGCGCGATCGGGAAAGCCGGGAGAGCCTGCTGCGCTTCCAGGTCGCCGAACTCACGGCCCTCGACCCGCAGCCCGGCGAGACTGCGGCACTCGAGGCGGAGCACACGCGGCTCGCCCACCGGCTGCGGATCGCCACCGCCATCGACGAGGCCCTTGGCCTCAGCTATGACGCCGAGGAAGGCTCCGCGCAGTCAAGCCTGGGACGGGCGCGGCGCGCGCTGGATGAGGCCCTGCGTTTCGAGCCGGGCCTCGCCGCGCCGCTGCAGCTGCTGGCCGAGGCCGAGGCCGGACTCGGTGAGGCCGCCGCCCTGCTCCGCCATCGCCTGGCAGGGCTCGAGGCCGACCCGGGCCGGGAAAGCGAGGTGGCGGACCGGCTGGCCGCGCTCCGGGAATGCGCCCGCAAGCACCGCCTGCCGCCGGACGAACTACCGGCCCTGCGCGTCCAGCTTGCGGAAGAGCTGGCTGCCCTGACCGAGGCCGAGGGCAGCCGTGAAGGCCTCGAAGAGCGCGAGCGGGCAGCCCGGGCGGCCTACGGCGAGCTGGCCGGCGCCCTCACCGCCAGCCGGCAGGCGGCGGCCGCCAAGCTCAACCAGGCGGTGACGGCCAACATGCACACGCTCGGCATGGCCGGCGGTCAGTTCATCGCCCGGGTCACGGCACAGGACGAGGCGCACTGCGGCCCGGAGGGCGGCGACGAGGTCGAGTTTCTGGTCACCACCAACGCAGGCCAGCCACCGGCACCGCTGCGCCGGGTCGCCTCCGGCGGCGAATTGTCGCGCCTCAATCTGGCGATCCAGGTGGTTGCCACCGACAGCCGTGGCGCCCCGACCCTGGTCTTCGATGAAGTTGACGCGGGTGTGGGCGGGGCCGTGGCCGAAATAGTCGGTCGGCGGCTCCGCGAGCTCTGCGGCAGCCGCCAGGTACTGTGCATCACCCACCTGCCCCAGGTGGCGGCCCAGGCTGACCAGCAGATCCTGGTGCAGAAGATTGCCGCAGGAGGACACACCGAGACGACGGTGCGGCAACTCTCGCCGGCAGAGCGCGTGGAGGAAACCGCCCGCATGCTGGGCGGCGTCAGGATCACGGCCCAGACCCGTGCCCACGCGGAGGAAATGCTGACGGCAGCCCGCGCCCCGGCGCGTCCCCGCCGCCGCACCCGCAGCCGGTGAGCCGCGCCTAGCTGCCCGGGCCGGTATCGTTGCCGGAACCGTCCGGTCCCTTGCGGTCGGCCGCCGGCCGCACATACAGCACCAGATCGTGCTCGACGAGATCAAAACCGTGGCGGGCCGCGATGTCCCGCTGCAGGCGCTCGATCTCCTCGCTGGAGAATTCCACGACCCGGCCGGTCTCCACGCACAGCATGTGGTCATGGTGGCGCCCGGAGTCCAGCTCGAACACCGAGTGATTGCCGGCAAAGCTGTGCCGCGTCACGAGGCCGGCCTGCTCGAACTGCGTGAGCACCCGGTAGACGGTGGCAAGCCCCACCTCGTCGCCGGCATCGGCCAGGCGCCTGTAGATGTCCTCGGCGCTGAGGTGCCGGGCACCGCCTTCGTCGAGGACCTGCAGGATACGCAGGCGGGGGGTGGTGGCCTTGAGGCCGGCTTTGCGCAGATCCCTGGGTTCCATGAAAGGCTTCATCCGCTATGATGCGCGCGATTATGGCACTAACCGGCCCCCGTCCCCTCCTCCCTGGCCTGCTTCTGGCGGCGCTGATGCTCGGCGGCCTGCAGGGGTGCGTCTACCGCGTGGATGTCCAGCAGGGCAACCTGCTCGAGCAGAAGGACATCGAGGCCGTCCAGCCCGGCATGACCCGCAATCAGGTGCGCTTCATCCTCGGCACGCCGGTGGCCAGCGACCCCTTCCGCAACGACCGCTGGGACTACATGTACTACCTGCGTCCCGGCAAGAGCCGGCAGGCCACCCAGCGCTGGGTGATCGTCTGGTTCGATGGTGACCTGGTCCGCGAGGTGAGCCGCGACGTGCCGATCGGCGGTCAGGGCTGACCCCGTCGCTCAGCGCCCCCTGCGTCGCGCGGCCACAGCGGCCGCACGCCGTGCCTCCCGCGGATCCTGGCCGAGAGGCCAGTAGACCTCGACGCGGTCACCGTCCCGCAATACCCGGGTTTCCGGCACGACGTGCCCGAAGATGCCCACCGGACAGTGCGCGACATCCAGATCGGGAAACTCGGCCTCCAGCCGCGCCGCCAGCACCGCCTGCCGGGCCGTGGCGCCTGCCGGCAGGCGCAGGCCGCGCACCACCTGCCGTTCCGGCCGGGCACAGGCCACCTGCACCCCGATCCCGTCAGCCATACACGGCCCGGGCGCGGGCAACGAACGCATCCACCAGGCTGCCGCAGGTGAGTTCGAAGGCCGAGCCCAGCAGCCAGTCCCGGGTTGCCCCGCGAAACTGGAAGCGCATGTTCAGCGTGACCCGGCAGCCCTGCTCGCCGAGCGGCGTAAAGGACCAGTCCCCGCGCAGGGTCTCGAAGGGCCCGTCCACCAGGTCCAGCGTCATGCGTGCCGGTGGCTCGAGGCGGTTGCGGGTGGTGAAAGTGGCGTTGAACGGCCCGCGCGCCAGCGACAGGCTGGCGACCAGCGTATCGGCCTCGCGGCTGATCACCCGGCTGCCGCTACAGCCCGGCAGGAACTTCGGGTAGGACTCCACGTCCGCGACCAGCGCATACATGGCTTCGGCCGGATAGGGCACGATGGCGCTGCGACTGACTTCCCGCATGAGATGGGGATTGTTGCCCATCCCTGCCCTCCCCCACAATTGCGCCATGAAAAACACGAAGCCGGCCGGGAAGAAGAAAGAGACCGGGCCGCGCCTGATTGCGGAAAACCGCAAGGCGCGCTTTGACTTCTATATCGAGGACAAGGTGGAGGCCGGGCTCGCCCTGCAGGGCTGGGAGGTCAAGAGCCTGCGTGCGGCCAAGGCCAACCTCAAGGAGTCCTACGCCATCTTCCGCGGCGAGGAAGCCTGGCTGATCGGCGCGCATATCACGCCGCTGACTTCCGCCTCGACGCACGTCGTGGCCGACCCGGTGCGCATGCGCAAGCTGCTGCTCCACCGGCACGAACTCGACCGGCTCCGGGGTCTCGTCGAGCGCAGCGGCTACACGCTCGTCCCGCTGTCGATGCAGTGGCTGAACGGCCGCGCCAAGGTCACCCTCGGTCTCGCCAAAGGCAAGAACACCCGGGACAAGCGGGATACCATCAAGGACAGGGACTGGCAGCGGCAGAAGGGCCGTCTGATGAGAAAAACATAATTATTACAGAAGCTTACAACGCTTACCTCAACTTTTTTCATCGGGCGGGGTCCCGCCCCTGCGCCGCCCGGTTGTGATTCCCGCCGCCGGCCCCAATACTGTGTCCCAAGGGGGCGACCTGGTTTCGACGTGGGTTGCGAACCCCTTCGTGCATGCCGAGGTGCAGATCACCTCGTAAATCCATCTGCAAACCTTATAGTTGCCAACGACGACAACTACGCTCTCGCCGCCTAAAAACCGGCTCTGAGCCATCGGACTGGGCCCGTCCCTGTGCGGACCAGACCCCGGTGTAACCCATCACAGGATCGCGTGCGGGTTCGTCCGGGATCTTCACGTTAAAGCCCATCCACCGGACTGGCTGTCGGTTGTCCCTGTCCGTCGGGTAGCCGCCAGCAAGATCAAAGGCGGAATACGCATGTAGATCGAAGGGCAGAGGACTTGCGGACGCGGGTTCGATTCCCGCCGCCTCCACCAAATTGAAGGGCTCGGATAATCTCCGGGCCCTTTTTCTTGCCTGCTATCCCCGCGTGGCGCGGGGTTCCGGGGGTTTGCCCTGCGGGTGCCGATGCGCCCGGATGGGCCAAATCCGCCCATTTCCCGGCCAGCCCAGTCTCTTTTCTCTGTTTGCCCTGCGGGTAGTCGCGACGCCGAACCCCGCATTTACAAGGGTTTATCGCGGCCTTTTTGCGGTCAACCATGGCCACCAGTCATTCAGTCAAACTGGACGGTGTGCGTCTTTTGTACTAACATTGCGTCAATTGCACTAACACCCCGAGGTCAACCATGACTGCCTCTACATCTTCCGCGACCCGCTCCGCCCGCCTGGGCTTGCGTGCCACACCCGAGCAGGAAGCCGTCCTGCGCCGCGCCGCCGATGTGGCGCACAAGTCGCTGACGGATTTCATTCTCGACAGCGCCTGCCAGGCCGCCGAGCAAACCCTGCTCGACCAACGCTTGTTCATGGTCTCGGGAAATCAGTACCAGGCCCTGATGGATCTGCTGGAACAGCCCGAACAGGCCAACGAAGGGCTGCGCGACCTGTTCTCACGCAAAGCCCCTTGGGACAAGGCATGAGCTTGAGTGGCCCGGAACCCCTTGGGCCACAGCACCGGCTCGAAGGCTTCGATTGCGGCAAACCGACGCTCAATGACTGGCTGGTGCGCCATGCCCGACAGGCGCAAGGCAGCGGCTCGGCCAAGACCTTCGTCGTCAGCCAGGACGACCGCGTCGCTGGTTATTTCAGCCTGACCGTCGGCCAGATCGACACGCTTGATGCGCCGGAGCGCATTCGCAAGGGCATGGGACAGTATCCGATCCCTGTCGTGATCCTCGCCCGCTTGGCCGTCAGTCGGCAAGATCAGGGCCAAGGAATCGGCGTAGGACTGTTGCAGGATGCCATCCGCCGCACATTGCTGATTGCCGAGCAGGCCGGCATCCGCGCTATGTTGACCCACCCCATCGACGAGGAAGCGGCGCGGTTCTACACACGCTTTGGTTTCATCGCCTCACCGCTGCGCGAGCAGCAACTCGTGCTGCTGCTCAAGGACGCCCGTCGCTGGGTCAAGTGATCCGGCGTCAAGCATCAAACCCGTCGACCACCCGCCGCTGCGCGATCCAGTCCAGCGGCAGCGGATTGCGCTGGAACCAGATCAGGCTCATGCAGCGCGGCTGCGTGCCGGCCAGGATAGCCTGGATAATGGCCGGTTCCAGCAAGGTCAGGCGCAGCAGTTCGTTCACCGTCGAGTGATGCAGGCCTTCGCGCTGGGCGATGTCGGTGCCGCTGGCCACCACGCCGTCGTCGAGTAGTTGTTGCCAGTAGAAGGCCCGCGCCAACGCCACCAGCATGGGGCTATCGAACTGGCCACGTGCGGTCGGGCTGCTGCTCTCCCCGTCCGGTCGGATCACCACCTTGCGCACGCCGCGCTTGCGGATCTGCAGCGGGATGAAGGTCGAGAGTTTCACAGCGCCGCCGTCCATGCGCTGTTGCACGGTGGCCTCGCCCGATTGCCGTATCCGCGTCATACCGTCATCTCCACTTCCGCCAGTTCCGCGCCGATGCTGCCGGGGCGCAGTTCCTCGATGAGTTCCACCCAGCCGGCGTCGCGCCAGAGGATCTCCAGCCCGCCATCGCCGATCAGCACGCGCTCGATCAACAGCTGCGCCAGGCGGCGTTGCTCGGCTGGAAACAGCGAGGACCATACGGCGGCGAGCTGGCGCATTGGCACCACCACCCTTGCCTGGTCGAGATCGAGGCCGCTTACGCGTACCCGGTCCCAGACCGCCTGCACGCTCTCCGGCGCCCGCAATACCTGGCAGACCTGCTCGACCACCAGCGCCTCGATGGATTCGGCCGGCAGGCTGCCGAAGTTGGAGGCGCCCGCCCCAAAATGCCGGTCCTTGGCCGGCGTGTAGTAGCGGTAGCACTGACCCTTCTTGGTCGTGCGGGTCGGGATCAGCCGCTCGCCGCTGGTGGTGAAGATCAGTCCGCGCAGCAGCGGCAAGCCGCGCCCGTCGGTGGCGACCGCTGCGCGTCGTTCCTCGGCGGTCTGGGCCAGCACGTCGTGGGCGGCCTGCCACTGTGCCCTTGTCAGGATCGGCGGATGCTGCCCCGCGTAGTAGCGCCCCTTGTGGACGATCTCACCGAGGTACATGCGGTTGTGCAGCAGCTTGTAGATCGACTGCTTGCAGAAGGTGCGGCCCGTCTTGGTGCGGATGCCTTCAGCTGAGTAGTTGCGCACCATATGGGTGGTCGAGCGGTCGCGGGCGAAGTCCGCGAAGATGCGCCGCACCACCGCAGCTTCCGCCTCGTTCACGACCAGCAGGCGGTTCCGCACGTCGTAACCGAGTGGCAGCGGCCCGCCCATCCACATGCCCTTGGCCTTGCTGGCCGCGATCTTGTCGCGGATACGCTCACCGGTGACCTCGCGCTCGAACTGGGCGAAGGACAGCAGCACGTTCAGCATCAGCCGCCCCATCGAGGTGGCCGAGTTGATCTGCTGGGTGACAGCGCTGAAGCTCACGCCGCAGCGGTCGAACACCTCCACCATGCGCGCGAAGTCGGCCAGCGAGCGGCTGAGGCGGTCGATCTTGTAGACCACCACGATATCGATGCGGCCGGCGTCGATGTCGGCCAGCAGGCGCTTGAGCGCTGGGCGCTCCATGTTGCCGCCGGAGAATCCGCCGTCGTCGTAGTCGTCAGCCACCGCGATCCAGCCCTCGTGGGTCTGGCTCTTGACGAAGGCGTGGCCGGCTTCCTTCTGGGCATCGATGGAGTTGAAAGACTGGTCGAGGCGTTCGTCGCTGGAGACGCGGCAATACACAGCACAGCGCTTGGGTGAGGCCAGGATGGCAGTGCTCATCGTTTGCCTCCCTTCCCAGGCTTGAGCCCGAAGAACTTCGGCCCGGACCACTGCGTGCCGGTGATGTGGCGCGCCGCCGCCGACAGGCTTTTGAAGCGCTGGCCGTTGAGTTCATATAGGCCGTCAGCGGTGACGGTGACCCGATACTCGCGCTCGTCCCATTCGCGCACCAGCACCGTGCCAGGCATCAGATGGCATTCCGTGCCGCGTCCGGCTGGCTGGATCTTCGAGAACTGCGCGCCGCGCTCGACCAAGTAGCGACGCACACCCACCGACAGCGGGCCATAGGCCTGCTCCTGCAGCCGGTAGGCCAGGCGCGATTCCACGTAGTGGCGGTTGGTGTGGGCCGGACGGCGCGGGAAGTGCGCATCCCACAGCGCCCAGAGGTCTTTCATGGGCAGGCCGGGCAGCGCCGCCACCTGCGCGCTGATGCTGTCGTTCATTGCGGTATCGGTCATCGGTTTACTCCTGCGGTTGAGACAGGTCGATGAACGCGCTGTGGCGGGCAGAAGCCAAGGTGAAACCCCTCTCAGCAGGCCGAAAGATCGGCGTCCAGCGCGGTACTGGCCACCTCCAGGGCCTCCAACGGGATCTCGATTTCGTACCGCCCCTGTTCGCGCGAGAATCCCGCTCGATGCCGCGCCACCGCCGCCCGGGCGATGACGCCGATGAAGGCCGGCAGCTGCTCCTGCAGTTCGAGCTCGGCGACGATAGCCTGCGCGCCTTGATAGCTGTCGCGCGCCTGACGGATCTGCTCCGGCAAGGCGTCATGCTCGCTCTGCAGGGCCTGGATGCGCCGTGCCACTTCGTCGCGGGTGTGGCGGGTAGCGGTCAGTTCCGCGTGCAGTGAAGCGAGTGCTGCCGGGAGCGCGGTCAGCTCACCGGCATTGATCAGACGGTTGGCGGTGGACTGGGTGTCGCTGGCGATCTGCTGCTCCACGGCCTCGATGCGAGCATCGAACTGCGCCTGCAGCGTCCTGGCCTTGTTGATCTCCCGGGCCAGCGCCGTGCGCCGATCCGTCAGCGCCGCCATCTCGACGCGCGCCGCCTCCAACTGGGCGGGCGCCTGGACTTTCCATTTCAGCCGGGCGTGTTCTTCGCGCAAGGGCACCAAGTCCTGCTGCAGTTGCCGGGCGATGGCTTCGAGGTGGTTCTTCTCGCGGAACAGGCGCTGCTCGGTCACCGACCAGTGCGTCGAGTTCGAGCGCTGTTCGAGTTCGTGATAGGCACGGCGTTTCGCATCAGCTTCCTGCTGTGCAGTGTTGGCAGCGGTTTCTGCTTCTTGCAGCTGCTGGGTCAGCGCATCGAGTTCACTGCGTAGGGTGTCGAGGTAATTGGTGGATGCCTGACGGCGTGAGGGGTTGGATTTCATGGGCGGGCTCCTGGGGTTGGCGTCGCCACGACACCACGTCGCAGCGACCGTTTCGCACTGACGAAATGGTCGCTGTCAGAGACTGGTTTGGTCGATCAGGACGCAGCGGGCGAACGCGGCGTGCCGATGACGGGTGTGGGCTGATGCGCACGCCTGCGTACTCGTAAATGAAACGGCACGGAAGCTCGAAGCGCTTCGATCCCACGCCAACGGCTACGGGTTTCGACGCTGCGTGCGTCATTGCCGCACCGGCGAACACCGCGAAGAATCCCGTTCATCAGGTGTCACCGAGCCCCAGTGAGGGCCGCTGCGGGCACCGTCCACCGAACGGGAGCCGTTACATGAAATCCTTGCCACCCACCGAACTACTCAGCCCACGCCAGCTCGCCGCGCGCTGGGGATTGTCTGAAAAAACTCTCGAACGCTGGCGGATGCTCGGCACCGGACCGGCCTTCCTGAAACTCGGCAGCCGCGTGCTCTATAGCCTCGCCGAGATCGAAGCGCACGAACGCCAACGCACCCGCCGCTGCACCGCTGGCGATCGGCCAAGTGAGGTGTGGGCATGATGAACCGCCAGCAGCGCCGAGAGCGCGAACGCATGACGCAGCAACTGCGCGCCCACATCGCCCGGCACGGCATCGAGCCGGTGCTCGACAAGATGTTCGGCCCCGGCAGCTGGCGCTATGACGCTGACGAGGAACTCTGGATCGTGCCGGACACGCATCACGCCGGACCGGGGCGCTCCTACTACTGCGTGCGCGCCAATGGCGACTGGTTCAAGGCGCAGCTCGACGGGGAGCACACGCAATGAACACCGCAGCCATAGAAGCGGTGATCGTCCCGCCCCATCCCTTCTTCGACTTCAACGACGCGCCCGACCGGATCGAGCGGCGCCACAACAAGGACGAGCTGCGCAACCGCCTGCTCGATCAGCTCGAAGCGGTGCTGATGTACCTGTTCCCGCGCGGCAGGCGCCAGGGCACGCGTTTCGTGGTCGGCAATGTGCAGGGCGATGCCGGCGACAGCCTGGTGATCGAACTGGAAGGCCCGAAGCGCGGTTTGTGGATCGACTTCGCCACCGGCGAATCCGGCGACGTGCCGGCGCTGTGGGCGGCGGTGCGGGGGTTTGCGGTACCGCGCGACTTTGGGGAGATGCTGGATGACGTGGGCGACTGGCTGGTAGTGCCAACCTCGTTCATCCCGGCACCGGCCAAGTCGTCCGCCGCCCATGACACGCTCGGCCCGCATACCGGGAAGTGGGACTACTACAGCGCGGACGGTGAGCTGCTGGCTTGCGTGTACCGCTACGACACACCCGAGGGGAAGCAATACCGGCCCTGGGACGTCGCCTCCCGTCAGACGCGCATGCCCGACCCACGCCCGCTCTATCACCTGCCTGCGGTGACGAAGGCCGGTACCGTCGTGCTGGTCGAGGGTGAGAAATGCGCCGACGCATTGATGCACATCGGAATCGTCGCCACGACTGCCATGGGCGGCGCCGCCACTGCGCTCGACAAGACCGACTGGTCGCCGCTTGCCGGCAAGACCGTCATCGTCTGGCCGGACCATGACGGGGCCGGCGCCAGGTACGCCAACGCGGTGATCCCGAAATTGCAGGAGATCGGCGCACGGGTTCGGCGCATCAGCATTCCGGAGAACAAGCCACAGACGTGGGACGCCGCCGATGCCGTGGCCGAGGCCATCGATGTTCAATCCCTGCTGGCCAACGCGATGCCGGTCACCAACACCCAGCCCCGCGAACCGTTCGAGATCACGCAGTGGCGCGCCCGCGAGCGCTTCACCGGCGAACCGCAACCCCGTCGCTGGTTGATCGAAGGCGTATTCCCGTTGGCACAGGCCGCACTGGTGGCGGCCGGTGGCGGTGTCGGCAAGTCCTTCCTGCTGCTGGCACTGGCCCGCGAGGTCGCCGACTTCGATGGCATCTGGGCCAACGCGCCAATGCTGTTCGGCGGTGCGCTCGCCGGCCGGGGCGTCGCGATCTACGTCACTGCCGAGGACGACGCCATCGAGGTCCACAATCGCCTGAACGCGCTGGGACCGATCCCGGACCGGCTCTACGTGCTGCCGTTGCCCGATGCCGGCGGCGCCGTGCCGCTGTTCGCACCCGATCCGGCGACACGCGGCCCCTCGACTACCCCGGCGTGGCTGGCGCTGGAACAGCAACTAACCGCGCTGGCCGGTCTGCGACTGATCATCCTCGATCCCCTGCAGCCGCTGTGCGCGCTGGATCTGAACGTGCCGGAGAACGCACAGTTCGTCTGCTCCCGTCTTGCGGCGCTGGCCGCCGCTACCTCCGCCTCTGTGATCGTCTCCCACCACTTCGCCAAGCGCGAGGCCTCGACACCGGAGCAGGCCCGCGAAGCCATCCGGGGCACCGGCGGCCTGGTCGATGGGGTGCGCTCGGTCTACGCGCTGTGGAACCCGAAGGAGGATCAGGCCAAGGCGATCTGCAAGGCGCTGGGCGAACCCTTCGAGCGCGGCCGGGTCGTGATGGGTGGCGTGGTCAAGGCCAATGGCCGCGCCAACCTGCGGGTGACGACCTTTCTGCGCAACAGCCGTGGCCTGCTGGTGGACCGCAGCGACGCCCTGATCCGCGCCCCCCAGACCGACGTGGATCTGCTGCCGGACCTCAAGGCGGCCATTGCGCGGGCTGCCGCCGAGGGCAAGCCCTACACCAAGACCGGCGGCAACGGCGTCTACGAGCGTCGCCACGAACTGCCGGAAGCCTTCCACGCCATCGGCAAGCACCGGCTGGCCGAGTGGGTGGGCACGCTGCTCGACCGCGAGGAACTGGTCATGGCCATGGTCGACGGCTCGAAGCTGGTGAAGTGGCTGGACGTGCCGGACGGCCCCATGGCCAGCGGCGAGGCGGCCTTCGTCACAGGGCATCTGAAGCGCGCGAACGCAGGCCAGCAGGATCAGGCATGAGCGTTCCCGGGGCCGACCGCCGTTCCCGGCTTCCCGCTTCCCGACCGGGAACGCAGGGCCGGGCGGGAACGCCAAACCCACGGCTGGCGCGGGTTTCCAGCGTTCCCGGCCAAAACCGTTCCCGGATGGGGGTGGGAACGCGCAAACCCAGCAACGGCGCCACTTTCCCGGTTCCCGGGGATTCCTCTCTAAAGAGAGAGGGTGAGCATCGGGAATGCTCACCTCCCTCGATGCCAATGACTGGCCGGACATGGGGACGATGCCCCGGCGAGACAGGACGGGTCCTTCCTGGCCGGAATCCTATACGGGGGGCGCGAGCGCGCTGCTCGTCTACCGTGAGGGTGCAAACCGAGGTTTGCAGGGTTTGCGGTTTGCAGGCCCCATCCCTGGGGCCTGCCGCTGCGCGGCCAGCCGCTGGCTGTCTAAATCCGCTCCCGGCGGATTTGTGCACCTGGCCGCCGCGAACCGCGCCAAAGGCGAACAGGGTAACCCTGAACAAAACGGGGCAATGGGACCAGTTGTTACCCCATTCACTGCGCGCCAAGAAACTTCGTTCGTCGCTGACAGATACTATGCCCGCGTGATAGCATCCCGTTACCACATCGGGGAACCCAAGCATGCGCACAGTGATTGGCATCCGTCCGGCCAAATCCGGCCGTCGGGCAGTCGATGACACCCAAAGCCCCACGCCCACCGTCTGGTTCGATTCCTGGCGGCAGATGGCCAGCTTGCTGTCGGACGAAAACCGCGCGCTGCTACGCCTGATGCAGGAGCGGCAACCGCGCACCGTGCTGGAGCTGGCCGAGTGGTCTGGCCGCGCGGCCAGCAACCTGTCGCGCACTCTGCGTCATCTGGAGCGTCACGGCCTGGTCAAGCTGCACCGCAGCCCGAATACCCGCGCCGTGCGCCCGGAGGCGCTGGCCACCGAATTTCTCGTGGTGCTGGATTGATCCGGCACCCCAACAACAGCACACAATCGACTGGCAGAAGGCCCGAATGACCAACAACACCAAAGAAACCGAACGCGCCGACCTGCACAAGACCATCTGGCGCATCGCCAACGACCTGCGCGGCAGCGTGGACGGGTGGGACTTCAAGAGCTACGTGCTCGGCATGCTCTTCTACCGTTTCATCTCCGAGAACCTGACCGGATACCTCAACGAGCAGGAGCGCCGCGCCGGCAACGCGGAATTCGACTACACCACTCTCAGCGATAAAGACGCCGAGTTCGGCCGAGCCGAGACGGTGAGGGAAAAGGGCTTCTACATCCTGCCCTCGGAGCTGTTCGCCAATGTGCGCGCCCGCGCCCGTCTTGATGCCAACCTCAACGAGACCCTCTCGCGCCTGTTTGTCGATATCGAGGCCTCCGCCAAGGGGTCGGACAGCGAATACGACTTCAAGGGCCTGTCGACGATCTGGACGTCAACTCCAGCAAACTAGGCCCCACCGTGGCCAAGCGCAATGAAAAGCTGGTCAAGCTGCTGGATGCCATCGGTGACCTGCCGCTCTCCAACGGCGCTGGCAGCTTCTCGCGCAACAGCATCGACCTGTTCGGCGACGCCTACTAATACCTGATGCAGATGTACGCCTCCACCGCCGGCAAGTCCGGCGGCGAGTTCTACACCCCGCAGGAAGTCTCCGAGCTGCTGGCCCGCCTCACCGTGGTGGGCAAAACGGAAGTGAACAAGGTCTACGACCCGGCCTGCGGCTCCGGCTCGCTGCTGCTGAAATTCGCCAAGGTGCTGGGGCCGGACAAGGTGCGCCAGGGCTTCTACGGCCAGGAGGTGAACCTCACCACTTACAACCTGTGCCGCATCAACATGTTCCTGCACGACATCAACTACGAGAAGTTCGACATCGCCCACGGCGACACCCTCACCGACCCGCACCACTGGGACGACGAGCCCTTCGAGGCCATCGTCTCCAATCCGCCGTACTCCATCAAGTGGGATGGCGATGCCAACCCGCTCCTGATCAACGATCCGCGCTTCGCCCCGGCCGGCGTGCTGGCGCCCAAGAGCAAGGCGGATCTGGCTTTCACCCTGCACATCCTGTCGTGGCTGGCGGTCAACGGCACCGCCGCCATTGTCGAATTCCCCGGCGTGCTCTATCGCGGCGGCGCAGAAGCCAAGATCCGCCAGTACCTGATCGACAACAACTACGTGGACGCGGTGATCCAGTTGCCACCGGATCTGTTCTTCGGCACCACCATCGCCACCTGCATCATCGTGCTGAAGAAGTCCAAGCACGACAACGCCACCCTGTTCATCGACGCCTCCGCCGAATTCACCCGCAGCGGCAACAAGAACAAGCTGCTTGATGCCCACCAGCAGAAGATTCTCGATGCTTTCACCCAGCGCAAGAGCATCGAGCACTTCGCGCGACTGGTGGAAAACAGCGCGATTGCCGAGAACGGCTACAACATCGCTGTCTCCAGCTATGTGGAGCAGGAGGACACCCGCGAGGCGGTGGATATCAAGGCACTCAATGCCGAGATAGCCCGCATCGTGGCACGGCAGGCCGAACTGCGCACCGCCATCGATGCCATCGTGGCGGATCTGGAAGGAGAGCGGGCATGAGCCGGATTGATGACCTCATTGCCGAACATTGCCATGATGGCGTCGAGTTCAAGCGCCTCGGCGATATCGTGCGCATCAAGAACGGCAAAGATCACAAGTCGCTTGATGACGGCGATCATCCGGTTTATGGATCGGGCGGAATCATGCGTTACGCCAACGCTTACGCCTATGACAAGCCATCTGTCTTGATTCCGCGAAAAGGATCTCTCGGCAACCTGTTCTACGTCGATGTGCCGTTCTGGAATGTGGACACGATTTTCTACACGGAAATCGACGAATCGCAGGTGCTACCGAGATTCCTCTATTTTTTCCTGACCACCGCTGGTCTCGGAGAGATGAACCAAGCGGGTGGCGTGCCCAGTCAAACACAATCCGTCTTGAACGAGTTACGCATCCCGGTACCGCCTCTCGAAGTGCAGCGCGAGATCGTGAAGGTGCTGGACACCTTCACCCAGCTGGAGGCGGAGCTGGAGGCGGAGCTGGAGGCGCGTCGGCGGCAGTACCAGTACTACCGCGACGCGCTGCTCAGCTTCGATGAGCGCATGAGCGGCGCAAGCAAGCAAGCAAGCAAGCAAGCAAGCAAGCAAGCAAGCAAGCAAGCAAGCAAGCAAGGATAAGGTGGGCGACCTTGGGTGAGATAGGAACCTTTATCCGTGGCCGCCGCTTCACCAAAGCGGATTACGCTGACGACGGCATTCCCTGCATTCACTATGGCGAGATTTACACCCGCTACGGTGTGTCCGCCGACGCCGTTGTCTCCTACATTGATGCGGATATATCCACAAAATTGCGTTACGCCAAAACAGGTGATGTCGTGCTCACCGATGTCGGCGAAACCGTCGAGGATGTGGGCAAGGCGGTGGCCTGGATTGGCGATGAGGATGTTGCCATCCACGACCATTGCTACGCCTTCCGCCATTCGATGAATCCCAAATTCGTATCCTATTGCATGCAGACGACATCTTTTGTCGCAGAGAAGGCAAAGTACGTAGCACGTACCAAGGTCAATACGCTGCTAATCGACGGCTTTTCCAAGATTCGCATTCCTGTTCCGCCGCTCGACGAGCAAGCCCGCATCGTCGCCATCCTCGACCGGTTCGATGCGCTGGTGAACGACCTCTCCAGCGGCCTACCCGCCGAAATCAAGGCGCGTCGCCAGCAGTACGAGCACTACCGCGACCGGCTGCTGACCTTCAAGGAGGCCGCGTGAGCGAAGACCTCAAGCCCCATCGCTACGAACCCATTGCGCTCTCCAGCGAGAGCACGGTGGTGGCCGAGTTCGTGCCCGAGCAGGGGGTGCGCGAGCCGGGCTACCAGAGCGAGGCGGCGCTGGAGCGCGACTTTATCGTCCAGTTGCAGAAGCAGGCCTACGACTACCTGCCCCTCACCTCGGAAGCCGCGCTGATCGCCAACCTGCGCGCGCAACTGGAGGCGCTGAACAAGATCGCGTTTTCCGATGCCGAGTGGCAGCGCTTTTTCGGCACCTGCATTGCCGGCGCCAATGACGGCATCGTCGAGAAGACCGCGCGCATCCAGGAAGATCATGTGCAGCTGCTCAAGCGCGACGACGGCAGCACCAAGAACATCTACCTGATCGACAAGCAGAACATCCACAACAACCGCCTGCAGGCGATCAACCAGTATGAGGCGGAAGGCGCGCGCAGCACCCGTTTCGATGTAACCGTCCTGGTCAACGGCCTGCCCATGGTGCATGTGGAGCTCAAGCGCCGGGGCGTGGACATCCGCGAGGCCTTCAACCAGATCAACCGCTACCAGCGCGACAGCTTCTGGGCCGGCTCGGGCCTGTTCGAGTATGTGCAGTTGTTCGTGATCAGCAACGGCACCCTGACCAAGTACTACAGCAACACGGTGCGCGATGGCCACTTGGCCGAGCAACGCAGCAAGCGCGGCAAAAGCAAGACCTCCAACAGCTTCGCCTTCACCAGCTGGTGGGCCGATGCAAAAAACCGGCCCATTACCGAGCTGGACGGCTTTACCCGCACCTTTTTCGCCAAGCACTCGCTGCTGAACATTCTTACCCGCTACTGCGTGTTCGACGTGGACCGCAAACTGCTGGTGATGCGGCCCTACCAGATCGTCGCCGCCGAGCAGATCCTGCAGCGCATCGCCACCAGCACCAACCACCGACAGCTGGGCAGCGTGGCGGCGGGCGGTTATATCTGGCACACCACCGGCAGCGGCAAGACGCTGACCAGCTTCAAGGCGGCGCAACTGGCGCGCGGCCTGCCGGAGATCGACAAGGTGCTGTTCGTGGTGGACCGCAAGGATCTGGACTACCAGACCATGCGCGAGTACGAGCGCTTCGAGAAGGGCGCGGCCAACTCCAACACCTCCACCGCCGTGCTGCAGAAGCAGCTGGAAGACCCGAACGCCCGCATCATCATCACCACCATCCAGAAGCTCAGCCGCTTCGTGGCCAACAACAAGAAGCACCCGGTCTATGACCAGCATGTGGTGGTGATCTTCGACGAATGCCACCGCAGCCAGTTCGGCGACATGCACGCCGAAATCACCCGGGTGTTCAAGCGCTACCACCTTTTCGGCTTTACCGGCACGCCTATCTTTGCCGAGAACGCAGGCAGCGGCGGCAACCCGCTGCGCCGCACCACCGAACAGGCCTTTGGCGACAAGCTGCACACCTACACTATTGTCGATGCCATCAACGACAAGAACGTGCTGCCGTTTCGCATCGACTACATCAACACCATCAAGAAGTCCGAACACATCAAGGACAAGCAGGTGCCCGCCATCGACACCGAGCGGGCCCTGCTGGCGCCGGAACGCATCGCGCAGGTGGTCGGCTACATCCGCGAGCATTTCGACCAGAAGACCAAACGCGCCGCCTCCTACAAGATGCACGGCAAGCGGCTGACCGGATTCAATTCGCTGTTCGCCACCGCGAGCATTGAGGCGGCCAAGCGCTACTACGCCGAGTTCAGGGCGCAGCAACAGGACCTGCCCGAGGCGCAGCGGCTCAAGGTGGGCCTGATCTACAGCTTTGCCGCCAATGAGGACGATCCCGATGGCCTGCTGGGCGAAGAGGAGTTCGAGACCGGCGGGCTGGATGCGAGTTCACGGGATTTTCTGGACGCCGCCATCCGCGACTACAACGCCCTGTTCTCGACCTCCTTCGACACCTCCGCCGACAAGTTCCAGAACTACTACAAGGATCTGTCGCAGCGCCTGAAAACCCGCGAGCTGGATCTGGTGATCGTGGTCAACATGTTCCTCACCGGCTTCGACGCCACCACCCTGAACACCCTGTGGGTGGACAAGAACCTGAAGGCCCACGGCTTGATCCAGGCCTATTCGCGCACCAACCGTATCCTTAATTCGGTCAAGACCTACGGCAACATCGTGTCCTTCCGCAATCTGGAGGACGCTACCAACGATGCCCTGGCCCTGTTCGGCAACAAGGACGCCAAGGGCATCGTGCTGCTGAAGCCCTACGCCGAGTATTACACCGAATACCAGGGCAAGATCGCCGAATTGCAGGCACTGTTCCCGCTGGGGCAACCGATTGTCGGCGAGGCGGCGCAGAAGGCCTTCATCAAGCTGTTCGGCGCCATCCTGCGGCTGAAGAACATCCTCACCGCCTTCGACGATTTCGCCGGCAATGAAATTCTCAGCCAGCGCGACTTTCAGGACTACCAGAGTGTCTACCTGAACCTCTACGCCGAGTTCCGCAGTGCCTCGGAGGCCGAGAAGGAGAGCATCAACGACGATGTGGTGTTCGAGATCGAGCTGATCAAACAGGTCGAGATCAACGTCGATTACATCCTGATGCTGGTGGAGCAGTACCTGAAGAAGAAGGGTACGGGCGAGGACAAGGAAATCCGCGCCAACATCGAGCGCGCCATCAACGCCAGCCCGAGCCTGCGCAACAAGAAGGACCTCATCGAGCAGTTCGTCGATGCCGTGTCCACCAAGGGCAAGGTGGACGCCCAGTGGCAGGCCTTCATGGCCGCGAAGAAGACCGAGGAACTGGAGCGTATCATCGCCGAGGAAAACCTCAACGCCGAAGCGACCCGCGCCTTTGTCGACAACGCCTTCCGCGACGGCGCCATCCCCACCGCCGGCACCGCCATCACTAAGGTACTGCCGCCAGTGTCACGCTTCTCGAAGGACAACGGCCACGGGCGCAAGAAGCAGACGGTGTTGGACAAGCTGGCCGCATTCTTCGAGCGGTATTTCGGGCTGACGTGAGAACAATGACGATGGCGGACGGGCATCCATGAGCAAGAAGAAACCACCCCAGGTTCCCACGAAACGGCAGGTGTCACTGGTCCGCTCCTCGACGGCCGAGTACCTGACCTTTGTGGCTGCTACCGGCGGTGGCAGCGCCAGCGTGGAAATGCGCTACGAGGATGAAAACCTCTGGCTCACACAGAAGATGATGGCCACGCTCTACGACGTATCGGTGCCCGCCATCAGCCAGCACTTGAAGCGCCTCTATGCCGACAACGAGCTGACGCGCGAGGCAACTGTTAAGCAGTACTTAATGGTTCAAACCGAGGGCGGGCGGGAGGTTCAGCGCAAGGTGGACCACTACAGCCTGCAGGCCATCATTGCCGTCGGGTTCAAGATCGAGAACGAGCGCGCGGTACAGTTCCGCAAATGGGCTAACCAGATCGTCAAGGATTACACGATCCAGGGTTGGGTCATGGACGTGGACCGCCTCAAGAGCGGTGGCAGCGTGCTGACTGAAGATTTCTTCGAGAGGCAACTGGAAAAGATCCGGGAGATCCGACTTTCCGAGCGCAGGTTCTACCAGAAGATCACTGATATCTACGCCACCGCACTCGACTATGACCCGACCGCCACGGCCACCAAACGCTTCTTCGCCGCCGTGCAAAACAAGTTGCATTACGCCATTCATGGCCAGACGGCGGCTGAGGTCATCGTGGATCGCGCCGACCACCGCAAGGAGCACATGGGGCTGACCAGCTGGGAGGGCGCGCCGCAGGGCAAAATCCACAAGTACGATGTCAGCATCGCCAAGAACTACCTCACCGGGTTTGAACTGGCGCAGATGGAGCGCATTGTCTCCGCTTATCTCGACATGGCCGAATTGCAAGCCATGCGCAAAATCCCCATGACCATGGAAGACTGGGAAAAGCGGTTAGCAGGCTTTCTGACGTTGTGGGACCGCGAGATTCTGCAGGATGCCGGAAAGGTGACGGCGGAAATCGCCAGAACCCATGCCGAAAGCGAGTTCGAGAAATACCGCATCACCCAGGACCGGCTGTTTGAAAGCGATTTTGACCGGTTGATCAAGCAGATCGAGGCCGACCGCGCATCCGGCGAAGATGAGAAGTAATACAGCAATAACATGCTGGCCGACCGTGCGCCCATCAGCCATAGCGCCGAGCAAGGCGGGCTATCGGACATGCAGCCCGATATCGGCAATAGCCGGGCGATAGGAATTGGGCGATACAACAGCAATCACATGCCGGATCAATGCCTTATATCGACCTTGGCACGGACGATCCCCTGCGGTAAGACCCTGCTACTCGGGTCGTCGTCGACTGGCAACCTGCATCGCGGTGAACCAAATGCAAGCGGTCTTTAATGGCTAGGCCTGCAATTAATGAACGCTTTAACATCGAGTCGGCCGGCGGCCAAGGGCGTGTCACCAGTTATCCGAAATTCCCGGATAACTGGGCCTCACACCCGCAACCCTCCGGCGCTTCAGGACCGCTGCCTACTCGCAGGTTTACGGGAATTCGCACCGGTTCGCAGTGGTCCGAAATGGCTGACCGAGGACCCAGTTCTGCGGTCAACCGTCCGCCACCAATAACAAAACCCCAACCGTTCCCGGTTGGGGTTTTTTCTTGCCCGATCACGCCGGTTCCCGCGTGTTCTTGGGGGTTCCTGCGGAAGCCTGAGGACTTGGCCAGGCGCCCGGATTGGCCTTTCAGCTGTTGACGCCCTCCAGCATTCACTTGAATAGTTCAATATTCCTTGTATTCTTCAACTGTGAGGCCAGCCCCAACCGGATCGCGGTCGTTGAGTTGCTCGAATCCGGTGTGCTTCTGCCGCCTTCCCTGACACCCGTAAGACCCATTGGAGACAGGCAATGACAGACATTCAGGTCTATGACCCGGCCCTGTGCTGCAGCACTGGCGTGTGCGGCGTCGATGTGGACCAGGCGCTGGTCAGCTTTTCGGCAGATGTGGATTGGGCCAGGCAGAACGGCGCGAGGATAGAACGTTTCAATCTGGCCCAGCAGCCGGTGGCCTTTGCCGGGAATGCCGTGGTCAAGGCCTTTCTGGAGCGCTCCGGGCAGAACGCGCTGCCGCTCGTACTGGTGGACGGCGAGGTGGCCCTGGCCGGGCGCTATCCGAGTCGGGAGGATCTGGCGCGCTGGGCAGGCATTACCCCGGTGGGCGAACCCGAAGCCCCGGCAGGCTGCTGTGCGGGCAGTCGTTGCTGCTGATACACGGTGCCCTGCGCATGAACTTTCTTGATCACCCGCCGCGCTTCCTTTTCTTTACCGGCAAGGGCGGCGTGGGCAAGACCTCCATCGCCTGCGCGACTGCCGTCAGGCTGGCCGATGCGAGCCGCCGTGTGCTGCTGGTCAGCACGGACCCGGCCTCGAATGTGGCGCAGGTGTTCGGCGTGCACATCGGCAATACGATCACCGCCATAGCTGCCGTACCCGGGCTGTCTGCGCTGGAAATCGACCCGGAGGCCGCTGCGCAGGCCTACCGGGACCGGATTGTCGGCCCGGTGCGCGGTGTGTTGCCGGATGCTGTCGTCAAAGGCATCGAGGAGCAGCTTTCCGGCGCCTGCACCACCGAGATTGCGGCCTTCGATGAATTCACGGCGCTGCTGACCGACTCTGCACTGACGGCCGACTACGACCATATATTGTTCGACACGGCGCCTACCGGACACACGATCCGCCTGCTGCAGTTGCCGGGCGCATGGAGTGGATTCCTCGAGGCCGGCAAAGGCGATGCCTCCTGCCTGGGGCCGCTGGCGGGTCTGGACAAACAGCGCGAGCAGTACAGGGCCGCCGTGGATGCTCTGGCCGATGGCGCGCGCACCCGGCTGGTACTGGTCGCACGTGCACAAACCTCCACCCTGCGCGAAGTGGCACGCACCCACGAGGAACTGTCAGACATCGGCCTGCGCCAGCAATACCTGGTGATCAACGGCGTGTTGCCTGAAAGCGCTGTTCATGGCGATGCGCTGGCCACTGCCGTGCTCGCCCGCGAACAGGCAGCCATTGCCTCGATTCCCGATGTACTCAAAGCACTGCCCCGCGACCAGATCGCGCTCAAATCTTTCAATCTGGTCGGCCTTGACGCGCTACACCACCTGCTCGATGCCAACGAAGCGGTGCCGGACAACCCGGCGGTGACAGCGCACGAGCCGTTGAAAGCGCCCACGCTGGCCAGTCTCGTGGACGAGATCGCGGCAAACGGCCATGGGTTGGTGATGGTGATGGGCAAGGGCGGAGTCGGCAAAACCACGCTGGCGGCAGCGGTGGCTGTCGAACTCGCGCATCGCGGCCTGCCGGTTCACCTCACCACCTCAGACCCGGCTGCACACCTGACCGAAACGCTTGGCGAAACGCTCGATAACCTGAGCGTGAGTCGCATAGATCCTCACGCCGAAACCGACCGCTACCGTCAGCATGTACTGGCAACCAAAGGCGCCAGTCTCGATGCCCCGGGCCGCGCATTGCTTGAGGAGGACCTGCGCTCGCCCTGTACCGAAGAAATCGCTGTCTTCCAGGCCTTCTCGCGCATCATCCGGGAGGCCGGCCGGAAGTTCGTTGTGATGGATACCGCACCCACCGGACACACCCTGCTTCTGCTGGACGCCACCGGTGCCTACCATCGGGACATCGCGCGGCAGATTGGCGACAAAGGCCTTCGTTTCACCACGCCGATGATGCAACTGCAGGACCCGACACAAACCAGGGTACTGCTGGTCACGCTGGCGGAAACCACCCCGGCACTTGAAGCCGCGCATCTGCAGGACGACCTGCGCCGCGCCGGTATCGAGCCGTGGGCCTGGATCATCAACAACAGCCTCGCGGCCGCTCATACGCGCGCCCCCCTTCTCGTGCAGCGCGCCGCCAGCGAGCGCAAGGAAATAGCCGCCGTGGCGAACGTGCATGCCAGGCGCTATGCCGTGGTACCGCTGCTGCCCGTCGAGCCGGTGGGACAGAAACTTCTCCTCGATCTGTCAGCCACCCCTGAAGGCGCATTGCCGGGACTTCAGGCATGAGCACCGCCTCGCCCATTGGCTTTTTTGAGCGCTATCTGTCCTTGTGGGTCGCGCTGTGCATTGCGGCGGGCATCGGCCTGGGCAGCGTGCTGCCGGGGGTGTTTCAAACCCTGGCAAGCCTCGAATACGGTTCCGTCAACTTCATCGTCGCGGTACTGATCTGGTTCATGGTTTACCCGATGATGGTGTCGGTGGATTTTTCCAGCCTCAGGCGCATTCACGAGCGTCCCAAAGGGTTGATTATCACGCTGGCGGTGAACTGGCTCGTCAAGCCATTTACGATGGCAGGGGTTGGAGTCCTCTTCTTTCACTACGTCATCAGTGACCTTATCAGTCCCACCGATGCCAGTCAGTACATCGCAGGCCTGATCCTGCTCGGGGCAGCTCCCTGTACCGCCATGGTGTTTGTCTGGTCGCAACTGACCCGGGGCGACGCCACCTACACCCTGGCCCAGGTGGCGCTCAATGACGTGATCATGATCTTCGCCTTTGCGCCGCTGGTGGCCCTGTTGCTGGGTGTTACCGACATCAGGGTGCCATGGGCCACCCTGATCCTCTCCGTTGGGCTTTATGTGCTGATTCCGCTGATCGCCGGGATCATCACCCGGTCCCGGCTCAGCCGTACCGCAGACAACGTGGCACAGGCCAACCGGGCGGTATCGCGCTTCAGTTCGCGCGCAAAGCCCCTGTCGATCCTTGGCCTGCTGGGAACCGTGGTGCTGCTGTTCGGCTTTCAGGGCGGGATCATCCTGGGCCAGCCCCTGCTGATTGCACTGATCGCCGTCCCATTGCTGATCCAGTCGTATGGCATTTTCGCCATCGCGTACGGCGCGGCAAAACTGTGGAACGTCCCGTTCAATGTGGCAGCGCCCTGCGCACTGATCGGCACCTCGAACTTCTTCGAACTGGCGGTGGCAGTAGCCATCGGCCTTTTCGGCCTCAATTCCGGTGCGGCACTGGTCACGGTCGTCGGCGTTCTGGTGGAGGTGCCGGTCATGCTGTCGCTGGTTGCCTTTGCCAATCGCACCCGGGGCTGGTTCCCCACCACGTCGGCCCCGGCAACGATCTGTCTGCCGGAAGGTAGTCAGGCGACAGGAGACAGCCGTGTTTGAGACCGCATTGGTGGCCCTGGATCTGGCACCGGCCGAGCTGCCCATAATCGACTGCCTGCCTGAACTGCAACGCTGGGGGGTGCGGCGCGTGATACTCACCCATGTAATCGAGATCGGCTACGTACAGGGTGCGGCTCTGGCGCATGAGAGTGACTATGTAGCCTGGCTGGACCAACTGGCCCTACCCCTGAGGGCAACCGGCCTCGAGGTTGAAGTCAGTGTCCGCAGCAGTGGTGTTCCTGCTGATGAACTGCTGGCAGCGGCCAACGAGCACAGCGCTGATCTGATGGTGATTGGATCGCGTGGCCACAATCTGATCACAAAGGCCTTTCTGGGCAGCGTCGCCAGGGCCGTGATTCGCCAGGCGACATTGCCACTTCTGCTGGAGTGGATCGAGCCCACCGCGGCCGGCACTCGGCAGAAATGCGCGGCGGTCTGCACGAACACACTGCGCCGGGTCCTGCTGGCAACGGATTTTTCAGCAAGTGCGGCAGCGGCAGAAGAGGCAGCACTTCACCTGGCAGCACATGCCGGACAGGTCGACTGCCTGCATGTCATTGACGCGGCCGACAGCGCCGGACAATCACCGTCATACGCTCACGCAGAGGACGCACTGAACGCGCTGGTACAGCGTATCGAAGCCAGAGGCGGTCGTGGACACCGCTTTGTTCTGCAAGGCGAGGCATCCAGCGAGATCGCCCGCCATGCAAGCAGCCAGAACGTCTCGCTGATCGTGGTGGGCAAACGTGGCCGGAACCCGGTAAACAGGCTGTTGACAGGGAGAACGGCGGCCAGTCTCTGCGAGATCGCCGGCCGCCCTGTATTGATCGTGCCCTGATGGGCGAAGATGGCACCCGGCTGACGGTCGGCGCGGGAAATGAGAAACCGACTGAGCGGACCCTGTTGCATCCTTTTCAACAATGATTGTATGGTCGAAACATGAAGGGCACTGTCGCCACCGCGGTTTTTGCCTCCCTCGCTGCCGGCCTGCGCCTGGACGCCTACCGGATGCTGGTCAGGAACAGCCCTGCAGGACTCGTTGCCGGTGAACTCGCCGCGAGGCTCGCAGTCCCGCCCAGCAACCTGTCGTTTCACCTGAAGGCCCTGACGCAGGCGGGCTTGGTGACCGTCGAGCAGGAAGGCCGTTTTCAGCGCTATCGCGCCAACCTGCCCCTGATGCAGGAGCTGATCGCCTATCTCACCGACGAGTGCTGCGCGGGGCAACCGGAGCAATGCATCGGCCTGCCGGCCACAGGCAAGCGCCGGCTGCCCGCTTCCCGGGCCGGGCGCCGGCGATGAACGTCCTGTTCCTCTGCACGGGCAACTCCTGCCGGTCGATTCTCGCCGAAGCGACCTTCAACCACCTGGCGCCTGCCGGTTGGCATGCCATGAGCGCCGGCAGCCAGCCCACGGGGCAGGTCCATCCCCGTTCGCTGGCGCTGCTGGCCCGCGAAGGCATCCGCACCGATGGCTATTACAGCAAGTCCTGGGACAGCCTGCCGGTCACCCCGGATGTCGTCATCACCGTCTGCGCCAGTGCGGCCGGGGAAAGCTGTCCCGCATACCTCGGGCCGGCTGTGCGGGGCCACTGGGGCGTCGAGGATCCCGCCCACGCCGCCGGTACCGACGACGACATCGATGCCGCCTTCGTCTCGGCCTACCGGATCCTGCGGGCGCGTATAGAAGCCTTGCTGGCATTGCCGCTGGCGGAACTCGAACAGGATCGCCCACGCCTTGCGGCAGAACTGAAGCGCATCGGGTCAATTCAGGGGCCTGATACCGGCACCCGCGCGACCGCCCCGACGCAAGGAGACCCGTACCGTGTTTGACAAGGCCCTGGTCGCGCTCGACCTGTCACCCGCCGGGCAATCCCTGCTGGCCCGCCTGCCCGATCTGCAGGACTGGGGGGTGCAGCACCTGATCCTTGCCCATGTCATCCAGACCGGCTTCGGGCAGGGTGCCGCACTCGCCCGCCAGCAGGAGTATATGGACGGGCTGGAAGAACAGGCAGCGCCCCTGCGTGCGGCGGGATTCTCGGTCAGGAGCAGCATCTCGGCCGGCGGCGCGCCAGCCGACGGGATCCTGGCCCTGGGCCACCAGGCAGCGGCCGATCTCATCGTGATCGGCTCCCGGGGGCAGAACCTGCTCAGCAGGCTGTTCCTCGGCAGTGTTGCGCGCGACATCCTTGGCCGGACCACGGCACCCGTGCTGCTCGAATGGCTCAAACCGACGGGCGAGGCGGCCGACGGTCAGGGCGATGCCGCCCCTGCCAGCACCCTCGACCACCTGATCTTTGCCACGGATTTCTCGCCGCAGGCCGCGGCCGCGGAGTGCGCCATGCTGGAGCTGGCCATGAAGGCCCGACTGGTGGAGTGCATCCACGTGCTGCCACCCGGCGACGATGCCCGGGACCGGGAGCAGAAGGCACAGGCGCAGACCGAGCTGGCCCGACTGGTGGGGCGGATCCGGGCGCTGGGGCGAAACGTCACGGGCACGCTGCTGCAGGGAGCCGCGGCTGAGGAAATCGCCCGTCACGCGACGGGCCGGAATGCCTCTCTGATCCTGGTCGGCAAACACGGCCAGAACCGGGTGGCGAGCCGTTTGATCGGCAGCACCGCCGCCCGCCTGTGCGAAACGGCGGGACGACCCGTGCTGATGGTGCCCTGAAGCGCCCCCGGGCCGCGTTAAAGCGGCCGGGCAGCCTCAACCCCCGGCCGGCACCGCGAGCGCCGCCTGTGCGGCCGTCCGGAAATCCGCCAGCGCCTTCTGGCCCTGGATCCGTTCCACCACCCGCCCGTCTCGGCCGATCACCCAGGTGGTGGGCACCACCTCGTTCCAGGCGGGATCGACCACGCTGACTGCCTTGTCGAGGTCCGTGCCCGAACGGAGCAAGGTGCGGAACTCCCCGAAATACCGCTGCCGGAAGTCTTCGACGAGCGCCAGCGCATTGGGCTCGTCAATGGACAGGCCAAGCAGCACGAGGCCCTGCTCCCGCAGCTCCTGGGCCAGGACGATCAGTTCCGGGATCTCCTTCCGGCACGGCACGCACCAGGTCGCCCAGGCATTCAACAGGATCACCTGCCCGCGGTGCGCCGCGAGTTCCGTGGCGAGCTGTTCCGGCGTCACGGCCCGGGTGGCCGGCACTTCGGCATGACTCGTGAGCGCGGCCGTCAGCAGCACGGTGGCCAGTGCACCGCGCAGACGATCGATGGCCCGTATGCCCCTCATCGCGCCGCCACAGGAGCACTGCCCTTGAGCAAGGGATCATTCGCCGGCAGGTAGTGCGTCACGATCTCGTCCCCCTGCTGCCAGGCCAGCTGCACGCCGCGGCCCCGGGCCGCGATCACCGGGTAGCTGCCGGTGCCTGCCGCTGCGGGTAGTTCAACCGGTGCGCTGAAGCTCTGGCCGCGATCCCGGGAGACGCTGAGAAAAATCCGCCGGTCGGTGGTCACCTTGGCATGCCAGGCGGCAATCACGGCACCGTTCAGCACCGCCAGCACCGGCGCGTCCGACACCAGCGCGCCGGGATGCAGCAACAGGGCCGGTTCGAAACTGCGGCCGCCATCGGTCGAGCGGGACAGCCAGGCACCGGCCGGGTCGGCACCGCTATTATGCGACGCAGCATAAACGTGGCGGCCATCGACGGCCAGCGCCGTCGCCTTCAGCGGACAGCCGTCAATGACCCACGGCGCGCCGCCCCAGCGGACCCGCGGCCCGAAGCTGCGGCCGCGATCCCCCGATACGGCCACCACCGGGTTCCGGCTGCCGTCGTCGCTGACCTGGCGCGAGCCCATGTAGATCTTTCCCCGGTGGGTGATCGCGGTGATCTGGCAGCAGGGACAGGCATCGGCGGGAAACACCTCGAAGTCGGTGCCGAAGGTCGCGCCGTTGTCCAGGGAAACGGCCGAGAAGATCTTGCCGTTGGGCACCTCTGCCGACATGTCGCGCGTATCGATCCAGTAGGCGTAGAGGCCACCCCGGTCGTCACCGGTCATCGTCCCGAAGCACTCGGCATTGGCGAGGCCACCGCTGACGATGGCGCTGTTGTCAGAGGCGGGAATCGCACCCAGCACGCGGGGAGCGGCGAAACTGCGCCCCCCGTCCGTTGACCGGGTGTACATGGGCAGGACGAGTGGCTTGCCGGTGCGCTCGTCCACCGCGTTGCCGGGATAGAAGACGTGCAGCGTCCGGTCGCGGGACACGAGGATGCGCGGCTTGCTGACCGGAAAGCCCCAGACCGCACCGGGCTTTGCGTTGACCCGCACCGGGGCGCTGAAGCCCGCCCCGCCGTCCGTTGCGGCGGCGAACCAGAGATCGGTTTCGGCCAGGTGAGTGTGCCCGGCCGCGCTGGCCGCGCCGGCGGCGGCGATGTCCTCGCCGGCCGGAGTGCGCTCGAGCCAGATCAGGTACACCTCGCCGGCAGCGCCGACGGCGAGCTCGGGAGCCATGGCCTTGCGGTCCGGCGGGGTGACGGTGACCGGCCCGGCCGCCGGTGCGACAGACGCCGCCAGCGTCAGCAGGCAAATGACGGGAATGAGCGGCAGGCGCATGGATGACTCCCCAGGTTGACGCGGCACCGGATTATGCCGCGCCCCTGCGGACAAAACCTATTGACAGTCCAGCGGGCCCCAGACTCTACTTACCGGCGCCAGGTCCGGCCCAATTGCGGCGGCACGGCACCGGGGTCCGCATAACCGGCCCCGGATTACACAGTTCATCAGGGGGACAATCCGTTGAAAATTGGGCACAAGGGGCTATCCGCCCGGGCCTTCGGCCTCGGCATGGCAGGCGCGATGGGACTGTTCTACCTGCCGGCGGCGCTGGCGGTAACAGAAATCCTGGTCACGGCGCGGAAGATCGAGGAGAACGTACAGGAAGTGCCCGTGTCGGTGACGCCCTTCACCAGCCAGCAGATTGAAGAGCTCAACCTGTTCAGCGTCGAGGATGTGTCGCGCTTCACCGCCGGCTTCACCTACGACTCGAACTTCGGCCGGAACCCGATCTCGGCCCGCCCGACGATCCGCGGCATCACGACCGTGCTGAACAGCACTGCCGGCACTTCCGCGGCCTCGTTCTTCGTTGACGGCATCTACGTGCCGGGCACGCCCCAGGCGTCCGAGGTCTACAACCTCGAGCGCATCGAGATCATCAAGGGTCCGCAGTCCGCGCAGTTCGGCCGCGGCACCTACGCGGGCGCGATCAACTACGTCACGCGCCAGCCCTCCATGGACGGCTGGGAGGGCGGCGCCAGCCTGACCGGTGCCGAGCATGAAACCTGGCGGGCCTCCGCCTGGGCCAGTGCGCCCCTGATCGAGAACAAGCTGGCCTTCTACGCAGGCATCGGCTTCGATACCTATGGCGGAGAGTACAAGAACCAGGTCACCGGTGACGAGATTGGCGGTGAGGAGAGCGTCAGCGGCACGGTCAAGCTGCTGTGGACACCCACGGATAACCTGTCCATCACGCTGAAGGGCAGCCTGCTCGAAACGGATGACGACCATTACGCCATCTACCTGCAGGGACGCTCCAACAACAACTGCTACCCCCGCACAGCCACCACGCCCCGCGCCCGCGAGTACTACTGCGGCACGGCCTTCGTCGACGAGAACGACATTCGCCTGGCCACCAACCTGCTCGAGCAGGCCGGCGGCATATCCGGTAACGAACTGTCCCGCGACATGATGTCGCTGACCGTCGAGTACGAAGACCCGAGCGGCTTCACCGTCACCAGCACCACGGGATATGTCGAAGACGACCTGGAGAGCGGCTACGACGTGTCCTACTACGCCTACGACCCCATCCCCGCGGGCGCCTCGGCCGGCAGTTTCTTCCAGCTGGACAAGGACGAGAGCACGAGCTTCAACCAGGAGTTCCGGCTGACCTCGCCGCAGGACCGCCCGGTGCGCGCCACCGGCGGCATCTTCTTCCTGCGCATCACCGACGAGGAGATCTGGAACCGCAAGGCGCTCTCCACCGGCGAACTGCGGCTGCAGACCGTGGCCAACCTGACCAAGGACACCATCGAGAACATCGCCCTGTTCGGCGGCGTGGACTGGGACATCACCGATCGCCTGACGGTAGGTGCCGAGGCCCGCTACGCCCGGGATGAGATCAAGCAGACTAACGTCAGCAACAACCCGGTGGGCGGTGCGGCCTCCATCATCCCGGACCGGGTCGAGGAAGCGACGTCGCCGCTGGAGAAGACCTTCACCAGCGTGACGCCCCGCTTTACGGCGCGCTACCGGCTGACGGATGACGCCAACCTCTATGCCAGCGTGGCCCGGGGCACCAAGCCCGGTGGCTTCAACTCCTCGGTGCCGATCGTTGACGGCCAGCCGGATGAGTCCTTCCGCTTCTTCGACGAGGAAGACATCTGGGCCTACGAGATCGGCACCAAGACCGCCTGGCTGGACAACCGGCTGATCGTGAACGTGGCGGCGTACTACAACGACATTACGGAGGGGCAGTTCACCCGCAATATCGAAGGGCCGGGTGGCGTTCCTCAGTCGGTCAGGGATAACGTCGGCGAATACGATGTCTGGGGGCTCGAGGTCGAGACCAACTGGGCGATCACCGACAACTGGGTGGTGGGCTTCAACTACGCCTGGAGCGATGCCGAGTACGTCGACAACATCAGCCCCGACCAGGCAGACCTGCTGGGCGGTATCGGAACCCTCGACGACCTGCTGCGGCTGGGCTCCACCAAGGGCAACCGCATGCCCCGCACGCCCGAGCACCAGGGTGCCCTGTTCACCCGCTATGACCGGCCGGTGAACTGGGGCAGCTTCGGGACGGGCAGCTGGTACGTCGGTGCCGATTACACCTATCAGGGCTCCCGCTATGCCTCCGAGCACAACCTGATCGAGACCGGTGACAACGAACTGGTCGGTGCCCGGCTGGGCGCCACCCTCGGCAACTGGGACTTCTCCGTCTGGGCGAAGAACCTGTTCGACGATGACACCGCCGTGGACATCCAGCGCTACATCGACCGCCGGGCCTCCGAGGGCGGCGCCCTGCCCACCTGCGCGAGCTATGGTGCGGGTCTGCCGCCGGGTACGATCTGCGCCGGTTCATCCACCTCCGCCCGGGGCTTTGGCGTTGCCCTGCAGCGGGGTCGCCAGATCGGTGCCACGCTCAACTATCGCTTCGGCCTGGCCGCCCGCTAGGGGCGGCCGGCCTCTTGCAGCCGCCAGGACCGGGCAACCGCCCGGTCCTGGTCTTTTAAGGACGGCAGTCCGCCTGTCGCCCTCAGGGAACCACCGCAGGTGTCAGGGAAGAAAAACACGTATCCGGTCTCCCCAAGCCGCCGGCGACTGCTACAGGGGATAGGTTCAGCCGGCATGCTGGCCACGCTCCCGGCAGCGCTCTCGGGCTGTGGTCGCGTCGCCCGGGATGCCCGGGTCATCGTCATCGGCGCCGGCCTGTCCGGCCTGAACGCCGCCCTGCTCCTCGAGGAACAGGGTGTGGACGTGCTCGTGCTGGAGGGCAGTCCGCGCATTGGCGGACGGGTGCACACCCTCGACCAGGTACCCGGCCGGCCCGAGGCCGGTGGCACGGAGATCGGTGCGGGCTACGGGCGCGTGCGGGACATGGCCGCCCGCGTCAGCGGGGGCCTCAAGCTCCAGCGCTGGATGGACACGGTCGAGCTGCCTCTGGTGATGCACGTGGACGGCGAGACGCTGACCGTCGAGGACTGGGCCCGCTCCGACAACAACCGCCTGGTTGGCGACGAGCGGGGGCTGATCCCGGCGGCGCTGAGCAATCGCTATGCCGCCCGGCCCTCGCCGCTGCCCGACCTCGACAGCTGGCTGGACCCGGCCCTGGCAAAATTCGACATACCTTACGGTGACCACCTGCGCTCCCTCGGCGCATCGGAAGCGGCCCTGCGTATCCTGAGCCGCGAGATTCCCTCGGGTGATGTCAACACGATGTCGGCGCTGTGGCAGCTGCGCACCGAGCGCGCCTACAGCGTGATGGGCCGTATCCCGGACCTCGACCGGATCGCGGCCGGCTCCAGCCGGCTGCCCGAAGGGATGGCCGCACAGCTCAAACGGGAAATCCGCCTGAACACCCACATTACCGGCATTGAGAGCACGGCGGATGGCGTGGAACTGGTCGACGGGGCCGGCCGCAAGTACCGTGCCGACCATGTGATCTGCACGGTGCCGCTGACCCTGCTCCGGCGCATGCGGATCGCTCCCGAACTGCCTCCCCTGCAGGCCGCTGCCGTGCGCGAGAGCCCCTACGGGCCGATGACCAGCGTCTACTTCAGCGTCAAGTCCCGTTACTGGGAGGACGACGGGTTGCCCGCGGGCATCTGGAGCAACCAGGGTTTCAACCAGATCCTGCCCTTCGTGACGGCACAGGGCGACTACCTGTGGATGATCATCAAGGACGCCACCTTCGCGACGCTCAGCGACGAGGAAATCATGCAGCGGACCCAGGCCGACCTGGCCCGCATCCGTCCGAGTACCGTCGGCAGGGTCGAAGCGACGGCTGTCGTCAACTGGAGCAGCTACCCGTGGCTGCTCGGCCACTCGTTCTATGCCGCGCCGGGCCAGATGAGCCGCTTCGGCACGCAGTTTGCCCTCCCCCACGGACGCATCCATTTCGCCGGCGAACACACCTCGGCGACGCTGATGGGCATGGAGGGTGCCATGGAATCGGGCGAACGGGCCGCCCTCGAGGTCCTTGCCAGGGCCTGAAGCACGTTCCCGTCCAGACTTCCACGATGCACAGCCTTCCAGACCGGAGCATGACCATGATCACCAGCACAACCACAGCGCGTCCTCTCGCGGTGGCCCTTCTCGGCCTCGCGGGACTGACCCTGGCAACCGGCCCCGCAACGCTGCAGGCCGGGGATGCCGCCACACCGCCCCCCCGGGAGATCAGTGCCGATGGCGTAATCACCCCGGGGCCCGCGCTGACGCCGGACCAGGTCCGGGGCCCCGGCCACCCGCGCTACCCCCGCGGCTGGACCTGTTCGGAGTGTCACGACGTCTCCTTCGGCGTGGACTTCGTGTCGACGGCCAGCCGGCAGTACCTCAACAACTTCGGCGCGATGCCCAATGACCAGATCTGGGAGAAGATCGTCAAGTTCCTGCCGGGGCGGGAGCGCTTCGTGATGGCCACGGTCCACGACAACAAGCCGACCGCCACCACGGTGGACATGGTGCTCGACCAGGAGGAGAAGGTGCTCTACATCATCTCCGAGAAGGGCACGGAGAAGCTGCTGCAGATCCGCGAGAACCCCAACGTCAGCGCCGTCCGCAACGAGGGCTGGAGCGTGGCCGCGGGCGGCGCCCGCCAGTGGATCAGCACGCAGATCAACGGGCAGGTCGAACTGATAGATTCCACCGACAAGCGCTTCATTCCGATCCTCCAGAAGTACAATCTGGTGCGTATCTCCATGGAACGGGCCGTTCGACGCTTTGTCATCCAGCGTTTCACGCCATCCGAGATCGTCTACTTCGACACCACGCTCGAGCCGCAGGGCTACTCGATCTACCAGTACTGGAAGCGGGACGGCGGCCAGAAGGCGGCCCCGTGAGGCCGGCCGCACGGGCGTCCGCCATTCGTGACTGACAGTTCGACCAGGATCTCGGCCGGGCATCGCGCCCGGCTGCTGCGCTCTGCTACCTATGCCTCGGTGGGCGTGGCCGTGGCGCTGGTGCTCGCCAAGACCTGGGCGTGGCAGAGAACCGACTCCGTCTCGGTGCTCAGTTCGCTGGCGGACTCCCTGCTGGACGTCCTCGCCTCGCTGATCACCTTCTGGGCCATCCGCTTCTCGCTGGAGCCGGCTGACGTCGAGCACCGCTTCGGCCACGGCAAGAGCGAAGGTCTGGCGGCCCTGTGCCAGGCGGCGATCGTCAGCGTTTCTGCCCTGTTCGTGACCCGTGAGGCGGTCCTGCGGCTGCTCGCCCCCGCAAAGATATCCGAGCCGGCCACCGGCCTTGCGGTCATCCTCTTTGCCTTTACGATGACGCTTGCGCTCGTGAGCTGGCAGCGCTATGTGAGCCTGCGGACCGGGTCTGTTGCCATCGCGGCGGATGCGCTCCACTACAAGACCGACCTGCTCTCCAACGCCAGCGTGCTGGCCGCCATCGCAATATCGGCCTTTGCCGAGGTGCTGTGGCTGGATCCGCTGGTGGGCCTCCTGATTGCCCTCTACCTGTTCCGCGGTGCGTGGCAGATCGGAGCACATTCGCTCGACATCCTGCTGGACCGGGAGATACCCGACACCGACCGGGTACGCATCCGGGAGATCGCGAGACGCCACCCCCGGGTGCTGGGTTTTCACGACATGCGCACCCGCCACAGTGGCGCCGGCTATATCATCCAGTTCCATCTGGAACTCGAGCCGAGCACGTCGCTGGTGGACACTCACAGGGTGCTGGATGACGTCGAAGACTGGATACGCAACGTGTACCCCGACTGCGAGATCCTGATCCATCCCGACCCCCTCGGATTTGCCGAACACCGCGACCAGTTCGGCGAGGCGGAACACCACTGATGTGGCGGGCCTGCCTGGCGCTGGCCGTACTGCTGGGCAGCGGACCCGCGGCAGCCGCCCCGGCAAAGCCGGACGTGCGAGTGCGTTACGAACTCACCCTCGAGGCCGGCGAGGCCGCGGCCGAAGCCCGCATCGTGGTGACCCAGCGGCAGGGTGCCCTCACGATGCTGACCCTGGCTGCCGACCTCATCGACGCACCGGAGGGTTCCGGGTCCGTGCAGGTCCGCGGTGACCGGTATGTCTGGCAGGTGCCTGCAACCGGCGGCACGCTCTGGTACCGGGCCAGACTGAACCAGAGTCGAAGCTCCGGACGGCTGCCGGGCCACAATTCCTGGGTCGGGGACACCTGGGCCGTATTCCGGGCCGATCACGCCTTCCCCATCCGCTCCACCGACCGGGCCCCGGGCAGCACCCTGGCGGGCGAACTGCGCATCCAGACGCCCGGGGGATGGTCCCTGGTCACACCCTACCGGCGGACCACCGCTGGCAGGCTGCCCGTTCGCAATCCGGGCAACCGGCTTGCCCGCCCGATGGGCTGGATCGCGGCGGGTGACCTGGTCACCCGCCGGGAAACCATCGAGGGCATTGCCTATGCCGTCACGGCACCCCGCGGTCACCGCATACAGCGTGTGCCGCTCCTCAGTCTGCTGCGCTGGACCCTGCCGCGGCTGCTGGTCGATCTGGGCGGCGTAGACCCGGGTGGCGTGCAGTACATCCCGGTCGTCATGGCCCCCGATCCCATGTGGCTCGGTGCCCTGTCGGCCCCAAATTCGATCTTCATCCACGGCGCGCGCCCGCTGATCAGCGAGAACGCCACCAGCACCCTCGTGCACGAGATGGTGCATGTGCTGCTTGCGGATCTTAAGACCCCCGACGACCAGGACTGGATCGACGAGGGCCTGGCCGAGTACCTGTCCCTGCGGGCCCTGCGGGACTCGGGGACGATTTCCCGGGCCCGGTTTGACGGTGCCATAAGGGGCTTTCGCCGGCGGGGCGAGACCGTCACCGACCTGCGCACCGCTTATGCAAGCGGTGCCGTGACCGCCCGGGCAGTAGCGATCTTTCACGACCTGGACGCCGAACTCCTCGAGGCAACCCGGGGGCGGGAAGACCTGGGTTCGCTGGTACGCAACCTCCGCCGGGCCGGTACCGGCAGCGACCTGACTGCCCTGCGCACGGCTGCCGAGCGACTGGCCGGCCGGCCGGCAAAGTCGCTGGCGGGCGACCTACTGCCCGGCCTGGACTGATGGCTGGCATGAACAGAAGCCTGGCCCGCCTGCTTCGCTGGCTCGCCCTTCCGGCGCTCCTCCTTGCGGGCTTCTTTCTGCTGCCGGCCCTCGCCTACCGGGCCGGCAAGGCGCTGATCGGCCCTTCCGGCTGGCAACTTGGCCTGTCAGACTACCTGGCCCGGATCCACGCCGGGGCCGCCGCCGGCGAGTTGCTGGCCTGGTGGTTGCTGCTGGCGCCGCTGATGGTGGCCATGGTCTGGTGGCTGGTGTTCCGGCTGGCGCGACGGCGGGATGCGGAATAACCGTAAACTTTCCCGTCTTTTCAGTGTATTGGCCACTGAATTCAATGTTTATGTCAGCTCCGGAGCCGCCGGTATCACCGCTCTCGTATAGTCCGCAAAACCCCCGGCACCGCCTGCGCTAGTCCGGCCAATAATAAGTACCTGTACCGACGAGCCCCACGACCAGGCCCAGCAATGCCCAGTAGCGCCAGGCGGTCTGCCGCACTGAACCGAGGAAGGCCATCGCCGCCACCACTGACATCAGGGAAAAAAGTATCGTGCCGCGGATCAGTTCCGGGATTTCGAGTGCGTATCTGGAATCCTCTCCGAGGCGCAGGCCGAACACCAGGAGAACCATGGCAAGGCTCAGGGCCACCGAAAAGACGCTGCCGAGCACTATGCCGATAACGACGGTCAGAGGCTGCATGGAGAAAGAGACCTTGTGCTTGCCTGGTGGAGATCCCAAGTCTAGCCTAGTGACCGGGCACACCGGACGGCGGGTCCGCCCGCACGGCCTGCCCGACAGAGCGACGTTGCTGCATCCGCAAAGCCGGGATCGATGAACAAGACAGTCAAGACACTGACCCTCACCCTGCTGGCCTTCGTGCTCGGGCCAGCCGTTCCCGGCCTTGCGAAACCCGAGGTCGCGCCGGTATCTCCCAGCGTCCTGGAGACCACCGCCCGCGAGCGGCAGGTGGCCCGCATGGTCACCCGCTTCGTCGAGCGGACCCATTATTCCCGCCTGACGGTGGACGACAGCCTGTCCGAGGCTACGCTCAGGACGTACCTCGAGACCCTGGACAGCGGACGACACTATTTTCTACAGTCCGACATCGCCTACTTCGACCGCTACCGCTACACGCTGGACGATGCGCTGCGAAGTGGTGACATGGAACCCGTCTTCGACATCTTCCGCCTGTACCGCCTGCGCACCCAGCAGAACCTGGACTATGCGATCGCCCTGCTCGACCAGGAGCCGGACTTCACCATTGACGAGGACTATGTCTTCGACCGCGCAAAGCTGCCCTGGGCAGCGACCCCGGCCGAGATGCAGGATCTCTGGCGGCAGCGCGTGAAGAACGACGTGCTGAGCCTGGTGCTCGCCGACAAGAGCTGGCAGGAAGCCGGCGACGTTCTGCGCAAGCGCTACACCCGCGTCCTGGAAAGGGTCAACAAGCTGAGCAGCGATGAGGTCTTCGAGACCTTCATGAACTCATTTGCGCGCACGCTGGACCCCCACTCCAGCTACCTGTCCCCGCGCCAGTCGGAGGAATACCGCATCCAGATGAGCCTGTCCTATCAGGGCATCGGTGCATCGCTGCAGCTGGATGACGATCTGGTACAGATCATCAACGTGATACCGGGCGGGCCTGCGGCCATCGACGGGCGCATCAAGCCGATGGACCGCATCACGGGCGTCGGCCAGGGCAAATCCGGTGAGATTGTCGACGTGGTCGGCTGGCAGCTGGACGATGTCGTGCAGCTGATCCGCGGCCCCAGCGGCAGCCTGGTCCGGCTGCAGATCCTGCCGGGTGACGCGGTACCCGGATCGCCGGAAACGATCATCGAGATCACGCGCAACAAGATCAAGCTGGAGGAGCAGGCTGCCAAGAGCCAGCTGGTGCCGATTGAGCGCGACGGAGAGACCGTCAACATCGGCATCATCAAGGTACCGAGCTTCTACCAGGACTTCGACGCGCGAAACCGCGGCGAGAAAGACTATGTCAGCACCACGCGTGACGTGCGTCGCCTGCTCACCGATCTGCGGCGCGACAAGATCGCCGGCCTCGTGCTCGATCTGCGCGGCAATGGCGGCGGCCACCTCACGGAAGCCACATCCCTCACCGGCCTTTTCATCGACCAGGGACCGGTGGTCCAGGTCAGGCACTACAACGGCCAGATCGAGGTGCTCGACGACCCCATGCCGGCCCTGGCCTATGCTGGCCCACTGGTAGTGCTGGTTGACAGGTTCAGCGCCTCCGCATCGGAGATCTTCGCCGCGGCCATCCAGGACTACCGGCGCGGTGTCGTGATAGGCCAGCAGACTTTTGGCAAGGGCACGGTCCAGAACCTGTACGAACTCGACCAGTACTCCCGGGGAACGAGCGAACCGGGACTCGGGCAACTGACGCTGACCATGGGCAAGTTCTACCGCATCAACGGCGGCAGCACCCAGCACCGTGGCGTCATTCCGGACATCGAGCTCCCGTCGCCCATCGATACGTCCATCGTCGGTGAGAGCAGCCGGGAGCGCGCCCTGCCCTGGGACCAGATTGCAGCAACGCGTTACAAAGCCAGTCAGCCGCTGGACGCCGCCATTGCGGCGCTCTCCCGCTACGAGACGAGCGAGCTGGCAGGCAATCCGGACATGCGCTACCTGGCGGCAGACATCGAGGCCAACAGCGAGTTCCGCACGCAGCGACGGGTGTCGCTCAGGCTTGAGACCCGGAAGCAGGAGCGGGAAACCCTGCGCGAGGGGCAGCTGGCCCGGGAAAATGCCTGGCGGGCAGCCCGGGGCCTGGCAGCACTCGAGTCCATAGAAAAACTGAAGCCGGAGGATCAGCCCGATCCGCTGTTGCAGACGGCAGCCAGCATGGCTTCCGAGCTGTCCCGCCTGATCGACGGGAGCAAAGCCCTGCTTACCCAGGCACAGAGCGAGAAACTCGAGGACACCGCGGGCGGCAGGAACTGAGGGGCAGGCTCAGTGCAGCAGGACCGCGTAGATCTCCCAGTATTCATCCAGCAGTACGTTGACCGCGATTCCGGCAACCTTGCCGGAGCGACGTCCCTCGCCCGGCAGGCTTGCCACAATCCGGGCCAGTCCCTCGGCTATGGGCACTGTGTCGGTATCCCTGCGGTACTCAAGCTGCTGGCGCAAGTACTCTGAACGCAGCTCCACCCGGCCCGGCAGGTCATGGGCGGCCTCGGCACGCCGCAGCACCTGCCCGATTCGCTGGCTGAGGTCCCGGCACGCCTTCGGGTCACCGTAGTTCACCTCACTGACCTGGCGCAGTGAGGCATCCCGGGCACGGGCGGCCACGTTGTGCTCCATCAGCAACAGCACGAGTTCCTGCGCAAGGGCGATGACCGACAGGTTCACCAGGCGCTTGCCCTCGACGCTGAGTTCCTCCCCGGGCGCAAGCTTCTCCCGCAGCTTCTCGTGGCGCGCCCGTTGGTAGCGCTCGATCTGCTCCTCGATACCCGTTTGCGCGGCCTGCAGGGCTTCGAGTTCGCCATTCAGCCGGCGACGGAGAAAGTAGTTCCACGAACCGGTAGCCTCCAGGAGCCGGGTACGAACGGCGCTCCGCTCCGTCTCAAGCAACGTCCGGCGTTCCTCGAGCGGCGCCAGCCGCTGAACAATGGCCGCGAGGGCGACCTGGCGATGCTCCTCGAATCGGGCCAGCTCCCGCTGGGTCTCGACGGCGAGCTGCCGCGCGGCGAGGTCCCTGGCCAGACGCGTGAGCCGGCGGCGCCCGTAGGACCAGATACCCCGCAGCTGAAAATAGACGCAGGCGGTCACCGCCCGCTCCGGATCAGCGAGCAGTCCCTCAAGCTGCTCCAGTCTCTGCTGGGCGCGCAGCAGCGCCCCCTCCTGCTGGCGGAGCACATCGAGCATCCGCTCGCGGTCACGCTGCAGCCTGGCGAATTCCTGCTTGAGTTCCACCCGGTTCCAGAACAGGCGGAGGAGCCGGTCATCCTCGGCGGGAGGGCGGCGGGCCAGGAGTTGCTGGGCGGCGGTCAACACGGGCGGAAATTAACGGATTACCGCCCGGACCGCGGTGAAGCAATCGACAGTTGCGCGGGCTGCCGGAGCTAGAGGAGCGGGAAGCTGTGTCGCATGTCCCGCAGGTAATCCAGCCACTTGCCGAGCATGATATTGCGGTCCCAGCGCCGGTCGAGTTCCCGGCTGCCCGCAGCCAGCAGTTGCTGCAGGATCGCATGACGCCGCGTGGCCGACCAGCTGACGACCTCGACCATGCGCGCATCAAGATAGATCCGCAGCTGCAGATCGGGGTCGCGGACCAGATTCCCCTCGTCGGGAAACAGGTACGTGAGGCGGACGTCCAGGGTATAGCGCGTGCCCCCATCGACCGCCATGTGAAGATCAAGATCTCCGGGGCTCGTCGATACCCGGCTGCCGCTCCCGATCATCACCGAGCCGCCAGCCTTGAGGGCAGGGGCGATCTCGCACAGCTTGATGAAGTTGCCCTCATACAGCGTCATCAGCCCACCGAGAGTGCCTGGCGTGGCGCTGCACTGGGGAACGATGTAGCTGTCAGCTAGCATGCTTGGACTATAGCACAGCGATTCATGCACACTTCCCGGGCGAATTCGCCGCGACCAACAGTAACGGAATCACACCGGAGGTCTGTGACCTTGTCCACGCTTGACATCATCGACGTGAATGTCCCGCCGTTCGCGGACCAGAAACCCGGCACCGCCGGCCTGCGTAAAAAAGTGCGGATCTTTCAGCAGCCGCACTATCTGGAAATGTTCACCCAGGCGATTTTTTCGACTCTCGCCTTGCCGGCGGGTGCCCGGCTGGTCATCGGTGGCGACGGGCGATACTTCAATGCGGAAGCCATCCAGACCATCATCCGGGTTGCTGCGGCCAACGGGGTGCGCGACCTGATCATCGGCAGGGACGGTCTGCTGTCGACCCCGGCTGCCTCGCACCTGATCCGCAAGCGGAATGCGCATGCGGGCTTTCTTCTCACCGCCAGCCATAACCCGGGAGGCCCTGGGGGTGACTTCGGCCTCAAGTTCAACACCTCCACGGGCGGCCAGGCACCCGAGCAGGTCACGGACGCGGTCTTCCAGCGTTCCCGCTCTCTCCGTGGTTACCGGTTTGCCTCGCTTGCCCCTGTCGACCTGTCCCGCTGCGGAGTAACCACGCATCAGGCCGTCCGGGTGGAAGTCGTGGACCCGGCCGATGACTACACGGCGCTGATGCAGACCCTGTTTGACTTCGGGCGCATGGGCGCATGGCTCCGGGCCGGCGGCAGGCTGCGCTTCGATGCCATGCATGCCGTGACCGGGCCCTACGCCCGCCGCATCTTTGCAGAGACACTCGGCGCGCCTGAGGATTGCCTGCTGCACGCCGAACCACTGCCTGACTTTGGCGGCCTGCATCCGGATCCGAACCCGGTCGACGCTGCCCATCTCATCACCGAGTCGCAGGCCGTCGGGGCACCGGACCTGCTGGCCGCCTCGGACGGTGACGGCGACCGCAACATGATTCTCGGGCCGGGCTGCTTCGTTTCCCCGGGCGACAGCGTGGCCATCATGCTGGCGAACCTGCACCACATTCCCGGTTACCGGGGCGGTGTACCCGGCGTGGCGCGCTCGATGCCCACCAGCCGGGCGCTGGACGTGGTCGCGGCCCGTCTCGGTATTCCTGCCTACGAGACACCTACCGGCTGGCGCTTCTTCTGCAACCTTCTCGAAGCCGGCCGAATTGGCCTGTGTGGCGAGGAAAGCTTCGGCACGAGCTCCGCGCACTGCCGGGAGAAGGACGGCCTCTGGGCAGTGCTGTTCTGGCTCAATCTGCTCGCGGCCGACGGTCGTTCAGTGCCGGAGTTGCTGGCCGCACACTGGCAGGACTACGGCCGGCACCATTACCAGCGTCATGACTACCAGATTGACGACGCGGACCGGGCCGCCGAACTGATAGTGGCGCTGCGGGCCCTGCTGCCCGCCCTGCGCGGGACGAACCCGGCGGGGGGCGTGATCGAAACCGCCGATGACTTCCACTACCGGGATCCCGTCGACGGCAGCGAGTCGCATCACCAGGGCGTGAGGCTGGTCTTCAGCAACGGCGCGCGGATCGTGTTCCGGTTGTCGGGCACGGGAACGTCCGGGGCCACACTTCGCGTCTACCTGGAACAGCATGTGTCGCTGGCTGCCGAGATCCAGCGGCCGACCGCCGCGGTCCTTGGCCCGCTCGGCAGGCTGGCCGCCCAGTTGGCCCGGATCGAGCACTTCAGCGGCCTCAAGACCCCATCCGCCGTGATCTGACCGGTACCCCGGGGTTCAGGGCCGCACGCGACGCTCGATCCCCGTGCTGTTCAGGATCTTGCTCGCAATCTCCTCAATGGAAAATCCCGTAGTGTCGACCCAGTTGAGATGGTACCGACGGAACAGCGCCTCGGCGCCGCGCAACTCGTAGCGCACCTGCTCCATTGACGCGTAGCGACCCTCCGGGCGGCGCTCACGGCGGATCTGCTGGAGGCGCTCCGCCGAGATGCTGAGACCGAACAGCTTCGGGCGGTAGGCCTCCAGAACCCTGGGCAGGCGGCCCGTCTCGAACTCGTCCTCGGACAGCGGATAGTTTGCGGCAAATACCCCGTAGGTCAGCGCCAGATACAGACAGGTGGGTGTCTTTCCGGAGCGGGATACCCCGAGCAGGATGACATCAGCGCGCTCGTACTCGCTGGTCCGTGTTCCATCGTCATTGCTGAGGGCAAAGTTGGTCGCCGCTATACGCTTGTCGTAGGCATCGGGGTCCTTCATGCCGTGCGCCCGACCGACCGTATGCGAAGACCGGATCAGCAGCTCCCGCTCCAGCGAGCCGAGGAAAGTGGCGAACAGGTCCAGAACCAGGCCGTTTGCCCTGGAGATGCGCTCCCGGATGTCGTCATGCACAAGCGTGCTGAAGATGATCGGACGGGTGCCCGATTCCGCAGCCAGCGCATTGATCCGCAGGACTGCTTCTTCTGCCTTGTCAAGGGAATCGATAAATGGCAGAGTCACTTGGTCGAATTCGTATTCCTCGAACTGGGTCAGCAGGCTGCGACCAAGCGTTTCCGCGGTCACCCCCGTCTGGTCCGACAGAAAGAAAACCGCCCTGCGATTCATGCTTCCTCACATTTCAGGCGTCGCTGATTCTGCGCCGCAGATGACGGGATCATGGCCGTTCGGTGCCCGGGAGGCAACTTGGAAACACTGGTAATTCCGCTGCGGGATCTCCGTATCGGCGACGTGCATCGGGTGGGCGGCAAGAATGCCTCCCTTGGCGAGATGATCAGCCAGCTGTCTGCCCTGGGGCTGAAGGTTCCGGACGGCTTTGCCACCACGGCGGCTGCCTACCGTGAGTTCCTGGCTCACCAGGGCCTCGCGGCGCGCATCGATGGCGTTCTGCGCACCCTCGACGTCGGCAACATTCCGGCACTCGCAGCCGCCGGCCAGCAGATCCGGGAATGGATACTCGCCACCCCCCTCCCCTCGCACCTGACCGCCGCCATCGAGGCCTCCTGGCACAGACTCGCCAGCGAGTACCCCGGGGAGATGGCCGTCGCCGTCCGCTCGTCAGCCACCGCGGAGGACCTGCCCGAGGCGTCCTTTGCCGGCCAGCAGGAGACCTACCTGAACATCCGCGGCCTTCCGCAGCTGATCGATGCGGTCCACAGGGTGTTCGCATCGCTGTATAACGATCGGGCCATCGCCTACCGCGTCCACCACAACTTCGATCACCACCTGGTCGCCCTGTCGGTCGGCGTCCAGCACATGGTGCGCTCGGATCTCGGCGCCAGTGGCGTGATGTTCACGCTGGATACGGAATCGGGATTCCGCGATGTGGTGTTCATCACCTCATCATGGGGGCTCGGTGAAACCGTCGTGCAGGGCGCCGTCAACCCGGATGAGTTCTACTCCTACAAGCCCGCACTGCGCAGCGGGCATCGATCCATCGTCCGGCGCAAACTCGGCAGCAAGAAGATCCGCATGGTCTTCAGTGATGCAACCGAGCCGGGACGCACGGTGCGCACGGAGGACGTGCCCGAGGCCGACGCTGCCCGTTTCTCGCTGACTGACGCGGACGTGGAGACCCTGGCACGGCAGGCGCTGGTCATCGAGGATCACTACGGCCGGCCCATGGACATCGAATGGGGCAAGGACGGCAACGACGGCCAGATCTACCTTCTGCAGGCGCGGCCGGAGACGGTGCAGAGCCGCACCGGCAATGCCCTGCTCCGGTTCCGCCTGAAGGGACGCTCCGGCATCCTGGCCCGTGGCCGCAGCATCGGGCAGCGCATCGGGGCGGGCCGGGCACGCATCATCAACAGTCCGGCAGAAATGGGCCAGGTGCAGGACGGTGAAGTTCTCGTTGCCGACATGACGGATCCCGACTGGGAACCGGTCATGAAACGGGCATCCGCCATCGTGACCAATCGCGGTGGCCGGACCTGCCATGCCGCGATCATCGCCCGGGAGCTTGGCATACCCGCGGTGGTCGGCTGCGGCGACGCGACGCGGGACATCCCGGACGGCACGCCGGTGACCGTGTCCTGCGCCGAAGGTGACGAAGGTTTTGTCTACGAGGGCGTTCTCGACTACGAGCAGCAGCGCATTGAGCTGGACGCGCTCCCGCCGCTCAACGTCAAGATCATGATGAACGTCGGCAACCCGGATCGCGCCTTCGATTTCTCCCATCTGCCAAACCATGGCGTGGGGCTGGCGCGCCTCGAGTTCATAGTCAATCGCATGATCGGCGTGCATCCCAAGGCGATCCTCGACTTCGACCGACTGCGTCCGGAACTGCGCGAGGTCATCCGGCAGCAGATGTCGGGCTACACCGACCCCGTCGAGTTTTTCATCAGCCGGATGGCCGAGGGCATCAGCACCATTGCCGCGGCCTTTGCCCCGAACCCCGTGATCGTCCGCCTCTCGGACTTCAAGTCCAACGAATACGCCAACCTGATCGGGGGGCAGCAGTACGAGCCACACGAAGAAAACCCGATGCTCGGATTCCGGGGCGCTGCGCGCTATGTAGCCGAGAGTTTCCGGCCGTGCTTCGAGCTCGAGTGCCGGGCCCTGCGCCGAGTCCGTGAGGATATGGGGCTCACCAACGTAGAGGTCATGGTGCCCTTTGTACGGACCGTCAGCGAGGCCCGGGCCGTAACCGCCCTGCTTGCCGACAATGGCCTGGCGCGGGGCCAGAACGGCCTGCGGCTGATCATGATGTGCGAATTGCCGACCAACGCGCTGCTGGCCGACCAGTACCTCGAGTACTTCGACGGCATGTCCATCGGCTCCAACGACCTGACGCAGCTCACCCTCGGAATCGACCGGGATTCGGGCCTGGTGGCCTCAGGCTTTGACGAGCGGGACGATGCGGTGCGCATGTTGCTCAAGATGGCCATAGACGCCTGCCGGCGGCAGGACAAGTACATCGGCATCTGTGGCCAGGGACCGTCCGATCACCCCGACCTGGCCCGCTGGCTGGTGGCCGCGGGCATCGGCAGCATCTCGCTGAATCCGGACTCCGTGGTCGAGACGTGGCTGATGCTGGGCAACGGTTCCGCCTGACCTAGAAGCGATCCCATCCGGAGCGCCGGCCACGGAGACGCAGTCGCGGCAGGAAGATGCCGAGCAGAATGCCTGCCATGACGACCAGGGCGCCCGCGACAAACCATTCACGGTCACTCCGCCCGGCGAGGCTGCGGTTCTCATCCTGCAGCGCCTGCCGGGCTGACTGGAGCGCGGCTACCTCCGCCGCGAGTCTCTCCTGCTCCATTCCGGCATCGCGGAGGCGGATTTCGAGCTCCCGTATGTGGGCTTCTGCCGTATCGTCCCCGCCCCCGGCCGAAGGCACGGCCGTATCCGGAGCCGCGGTAACCGCTCCGGCAAGACACAGGAGCAGCGCGATTGTGACCAACCGGTGAGCCAGTGAGCACCTGGACATGACAAGCACTTCTGCAAGAGAGCTGATGCTAGACTTTAACATAAGCGACTGCACGTCCTGAGGAGCTCGCAATGACCATTGCCTACTGGTGCATCCTGGTTGCTGCCGTTCTTCCGATCGTGTGGGTCGGTGCCGCCAAGTTCGGTGGCGGTCGCTATGACAACGCCCGCCCGCGGGAGTTTCTCGGTGCCCTGTCGGGCTGGCCTGCCCGGGCCAACCACGCCCAGCAGAACTCCTACGAAGCATTTCCGCCCTTTGCGGCCGGGGTCATCGTCGCGCATCTGGGCCAGGTCGACCAGGCGACCATCGACACGCTCGCGATGCTGTTCATCGCCGCCCGTGTGGTTTACGGGCTCTGCTACATCGCCAACCGGTCCACGCTGCGCTCCCTGGCCTGGCTCGCGGGCTTCAGTTGCGTCGTCGGGCTGTTTATTGCGGCAGCCTGAACAGATTCGCGCGATAGTGGCGCAATTCCGCGATCGAATCGTGGATATCGGCAAGAGCGAGGTGCGTGGTGCTCTTGCTGACGCCGGCCAGCACGTCCGGAGCCCACAGTCCGGCCAGGATCTTCAGCGTGGACACGTCCAGGTTGCGGTAGTGGAAGAATGCCTCCAGAGCAGGCATTTCGCGGGCCAGAAAGCGACGGTCCTGGCAGATGCTGTTGCCACACATGGGCGACGTGCCGGGTGCCAGATGGCCCGCCAGAAACCCGAGCGTCAGTCGTTCGGCCTCGGCGGCTCCCATCTGGCTGCTTCGCACCCGCTCGGTCAGGCCCGACTTACCATGCTGTTTCGTGTTCCACTCATCCATGCCGGCCAGGATCCCGGGCGGCTGATGAATGGCGAGTACCGGTCCCTCGGCTATGACGTTGAGATCGCCATCGGTAACGACCGTGGCAATCTCGATGATCGAGTCCCGCTGGGTATCGAGCCCCGTCATCTCCAGGTCAATCCAGACCAGCCGGCTGGTCTCCAGGCTCATAGCGTTCACTCCTGCCGAACCACTTCCCCTGCTGCGGCGACCGGCGCCCCATGAAGGCCCGCCCGCCCAGCGCGGCGGATTCTAGCAAAGGGGCGCTGGTGGTCGCCGCACACGGCCGCCGTGGGCTCCTGACCGTGGCTGGCGGCATCACCCTGCCCTACCTGGTTCGCGGCCGGCAACTGCAGGTCTGCTGCGGTGACCGTGTGCGGTTCCAGGCCACCGGGCCCGGCGAGCCGGTGCTGGTGGTCGGGATCGAGCCACGGGACAACGCGCTGGTTCGCCAGCCGCCCGGGGGCGGCCGCGCCGAGACGCTGGCCGCGAACCTGAGTCATCTGGTTGTCGTGATCGCGCCCTCCCCCGCACCCGATCTTTTCATCACCGACCGCTACCTGTGTGCCGCTCGCCTGATGGGAGCGGCCACGGCCATCGCCTGGAACAAGGCCGACCGGGCGCCGCTGCCGGAAGCGGAACTCGGGCTATATCGCAGGCTCGATAGCCCGCTGTTCGCGGTCTCCGGGGCCACGGGGGAAGGCCTCGCGGCACTCCGGGACTGGATCGGATCGGGAACCGCCATCCTGGTCGGCCAGTCCGGGGTCGGCAAATCGACCCTGCTGAACCGGCTGGTGCCCGGCGCCGGCGCCGATACCGGCGTCATCTCCGTGGTCCGGGACGAGGGCCGCCACACGACGACGGCATCGCGGCTGCATGACCTGGGCGGCGGCGGAGCCGTGATCGACACGCCCGGCGTGCGGGATTTTGTCCCGGCGGTGCCTGACCGCCGCGACATCGCCAGTGGTTTCGTTGAGATCGTCGCGTTGAGCGCCGGCTGCCGGTACGCCGACTGCAGCCATCTTCGGGAAGAGCCCTGCGCCGTACGAGCCGCCGTCGCGGCCGGCCAGATCGATCCGCGACGTTATGAAAGCTACCGCCGGCTGATGAACCTGGCGGCCCAGGCGGCTGCGGCGCGCGATTACTGATCGGCGGCCATGGGCATGCGCGCCGTGATGGCATGCGACAGGGTGCCGGCGTCGACGTATTCCAGTTCCCCGCCCATCGGTACGCCATGGGCAATGCGGGTGGCTGCAATGCGGTTCTGGCGGGCAAGTCCGGCCAGGTAGCCGGACGTGGCTTCGCCTTCCACAGTGGCACTGGTCGCCAGGATCAGCTCCCGTACCGTGCCGCCGGCCAGCTGTCCCTCGAGCAGGCGGATGCCGAGCTGCTCGGGCCCGATGCCATCCAGCGGCGACAGCCGCCCCATCAGCACGAAGTAGCGACCGCGGAAGACCCCGGACTCCTCGATTGCGATGATGTCGGCCGGGGTCTCGACCACGCAGATAAGGCCGTGGTCACGGCGCTTGTCGCCGCAGATGGCGCACAGCTCGCTCTCGGCAAACATGCGGCAGCGCGTGCAGAGGCCGACACGGTCGAGCGCCACCCCGAGGGCCGCCACCAGTCGCCGCGCACCGTCCCGGTCGCGCTCGAGCAGGTGAAACGCCATGCGCTGGGACGACTTTGGCCCGACACCGGGCAGGCAGCGCAGCGCCGTGATGAGGTCCTGGAGGAGCGGGGTGAAAGCCACGACCGTCGGTCGCGCTCAGAAGGGCAGCTTGAGGCCGGGCGGCAGGCCGAGGCCGGCCGTCATGCCGCCCATCCGCTCCTGGACGGTGCGCTCGACCTTGCGAAGGGCGTCATTGAAGGCCGCGATGAGCACGTCCTCGAGCATCTCGCGATCATCGCCGAGCAGAACGGGATCTATCGTGAGCCCCCGCACTTCGTGCTTGCAGGTCATCTGCAGCTTCACGAGTCCGCCACCGGCCTCGCCGCTGACCTCCAGCACTGCCAGCTCATTCTGGGCCTTCTGCATCTCGGCCTGCATCCGCTGGGCCTGCTTCATCAGCTGGCCGATATCCGCTTTCATGGGTCGCTCATTTCCTTGGCTTGGGGGTCTTGCGGGTGCCGGTCCCCGTCTGTCGAACGGAGTCGGGAATCACCTCTGCACCAAACAGCTCGGCCATCTGCCGCACATTGCTGTCGGTCGCAATCACTTCGCGGGCCCGACGCAGCTCGTCGGCCTCGTTCTCGGCCTGCCGGGCTGCGGCTGTATTGGCCGTGTCGTCGATGGTGCTGAAATGGACCTTGACGGTACTGCCCAGCCGGTCCGTGAGTGCGGCACCCAGGCGGGTCCGCAGACTGTCGGTGAGCAGCGCGGCATTGCGCTTCGCGATCGTGAGCCGCAGTTCGAAGGGCGACTGGCTGGCCAGCTCGCAATTGGCGGCCAGCTGGCGCACGGCGCCGTCCAGTGACAGGCTGCTGACGAATGCCGGCCAGTCAGCGATCCCTCCGGCCGGCGCGCGGTCGCCTTCACCCTGTCCGCCTCCGGCTGCGGCAGGCGTATCGGGCGGCTTGCCGGCCGGCGCTGCCGGCGGCCCACGGGGAATAGAAACCGGTGCCGCGGGTGTGCTCACCGGGACTGCAGCCGCCGCCGGCTGGAAAGCAAGCATCCGCAGCAGAGTCATTTCAAAGCCGGTCCGGGGATCGGGGGCCAGCGGGAGATCCCGGCGCCCGAGGACGGCGATCTGGTAGAGGAGTTGCACACCCTCCGGCGTCAGGCTGGCGGCATGGCGGGCAATGAAGGCCTCCTCACCAACCTCGCGCTCCCCGGTGCTGCCACCGGTGATCTGCCAGACGGCGATCTGCTGCAGCAGCGCAGCCAGCCCGCCGAGCGCACTGTCATAGTCCGGCGCAACCTCGTCGAGCTGCCGGACCTGATCGATCAGTTCCGCCCCGTCCTGGCTCGCGAGCGCCTCCACCAGAGCCGTCAGCCGTTCCCGGTCCAGGCTGCCCAGCATCTCCGCAACTTCCGCATCGCGGACGCTGCCGTCGCCAAAAGCGATCGCCTGGTCGAGCAGGCTCAGGGCATCGCGGACGCTGCCTTCGGCGGCGCGGGCTATGCGGCCGATGGCGGTGTCGTCGGCCTGAACCCCTTCGCTTGCGCAAATGGTGGAAAGGCGCTCCGCAATAGTGGCCACCGGCAGACGCTTCAGGCTGAACTGCAGGCAGCGGGACAGCACCGTCACCGGAATCTTCTGGGGGTCGGTGGTTGCCAGCAGGAACTTCAGGTGGGGGGGAGGCTCCTCGAGGGTCTTCAGCAGCGCGTTGAAGGCGCTCTTCGAGAGCATGTGCACCTCGTCAATGAGGTACACCTTGAAGCGGCCGCTGGCCGGCGTGTACTGGGCGTTCTCAAGCAGTTCCCGGGTGTCATCAACGCCCGTCCGGGAGGCGGCATCAAGCTCGAGGAAGTCCACAAAGCGGCCCTGGTCGATGGCGCGGCAACTGGCACACTCGCCGCAGGGCCGCGGGCCAACGCCCTGTTCACAGTTCAGTGCCTTGACCAGGATACGGGCGATGGTCGTCTTGCCCACGCCCCGGGTGCCCGTGAACAGGAAGGCATGATGGACCCGGCCCGAAGCCAGCGCGTTCTCAAGGGCGCGCACGACATGGCCCTGGCCGGCAACATCGGCAAAGGTGCTGGGGCGCCACTTTCGGGCAAGGGCGAGATAGGCCATTGGACTCCGGCGCTCGGCTGCGGGCTGAGCCGCTAAGGTCAGCATTATCGTCGCGGGCAGTGAGCCCGCGCCAGCCGCACCCCGGCGCCCGGCATCACCGCTACCGCTGCTTCCTTCCGGACCTGACGGGGTTCACGGCCAGCCGCCGCGGGGGGACCAGCGCGGACCCGGCGACAGGGTATGCGGTGCGGGGGTTCAGGGCAAGTTCGTGGCGGGGGCCAAAGTGGCGGAGAGGGTGGGATTCGAACCCACGTTACGGAGTTACCGTAAACACGCTTTCCAAGCGTGCGCCTTCAGCCACTCGGCCACCTCTCCGATCCGGTCGGCCCATGTCGGACTGCAACGGGCGGGGCGGCAGGGTAGCCCACGGCACCCCGCCCTTCAATCGTTTCGCGCCCTAACCGGCCGGAACGGACTCCGGGGCAGGCTCCCGGCGGAAGAAGGCCGGTGGCCGGGACAGGCAGCCGGCATCCGGTGGCGCACGAGTGTCGCCGGTACCGGGCACCTGGAAAGTCTGCCCGCTGGCAGGCGCGGACAGTCCCGGGGGTATGACGATCCCGGGTACGCTGCCGCTGGCCTGGTATTCCTCCACCTTGCCCGCGCACCGTTCCTCAGTGGAGGACCGGGAGAAGCAGCCAGAGAGCGTCAGGGCCACGAAAACCGGCGCCATCAGGTGCAGGACAGCCTTCCCGGGCCTGCCGCTACGGACCGGGCAAGACGCCTCAAAGCGCTCTCCGTTCAGCGCCCGCTGCCCGTCCCGGCCCGCTGCCGGCTGTCGGTGTCCGGCAGCAGGCCGGCCTGGCGCAGCGCCGCCAGGACCGCCGGCTGACAGGCCGCGCTCAGCGGCGTCAGGGGCAGGCGAAGCCCGCCGGGAATCAGGCCGAGGCGCTCCAGTGCCCATTTTACCGGGATGGGATTCGATTCGATGAAGAGGTCCCGGTGCAGCGCTGCCAGACGGGCATCCAGCTCGGCGGCCAGTGCCCCGTTGCCCTCAAGGGCCGCCTCGCACATCTGCGCCATCAGGGCCGGAGCCACGTTGGCCGTCACGGAGATGACCCCCTGCCCGCCCCGCAGCATGAACTCACGGCTGGTCGCGTCGTCACCGCTCAGCAGAAAAAACTCGCCCCCGCAACCCTGCCGCAGGGGTTCCACCCGGCTCAGGTCGCCGGTGGCCTCCTTCAGGCCAACGATATGCGGATGGCTGGCCAACCTCACCACGGTCTCGGGGAGCAGGTCTACGCCTGTCCGCCCGGGCACGTTGTACAGGATGACCGGACGGTCGACCTCGTCAGCGATGGCCAGATAGTGGCGGTACAGGCCCTCCTGGGTGGGCTTGTTGTAGTAAGGCGTCACGATCAGATAGCCGTCGATGGGGAACCCGGCGACGGCCCGGGACAGATCGATGGTCTGCGCGGTCGAATTCGACCCGGTACCGGCAATGACCGGAATCCGGCCGGCCGCCCGTTCGGCGACTACCCGGACGACCTCCACGTGCTCGGCCTTGCTGAGCGTGGCCGACTCTCCGGTCGTGCCCGCAACGACCAGTGCATCGCTGCCCTCGGCCACGTGAAAATCAACCAGGCGTTCCAGACAGCCGAAATCCACCGTACCGTCCAACTGCATGGGGGTCACGACGGCAACGCTGCTACCTGAGAACATGGTCCTGGAACCTGGGTGAAATCCGGGGCGGGAGGCCCGCGGGATGGTACTGCCCGTGCCGCGGCCCCGCAAGGCCGGCCGACGCTCACCTTGCCGCATCGCTATTTCCCGGTAGACTGGCCTTTTCGCCCCCCGCACTCCCCAGATCCAGCCCATGGAAAAACTTTTGGCGGTCACCGCCATTGGCCCGGACCGCGCCGGACTCGTCCGCGACCTGAGTCAGGCCATCACCTCAGCAGGCGGCAGCATCCGGGAAAGCCGGATGATTGCGCTCGGATCCGAGTTCGCCGTGATGATGCTGGTTTCGGGCAACTGGCATACCGTCAGCAAGCTGCAGAGCCAGCTGCAGGCGTTGCAGCAACAGACCGACCTGACCGTGACCGTGCGGGAAACCCGCCCTCGCCCGGTAGAGACCTCAGCGCCCTATACGGTCGACGTGGTCACCCTGGATCACGAGGGGATCGTGTTCGGGCTGTCGAACTTTTTCGCCTCCCGGAGCCTCGAAATCTCGGAGGTCGTCACGCGGCGCTACAATGCCCCGCACACCGGCGCGGTGATGTTCAGCGTCCAGATGACGGTCAATGTACCCGGCAGCATGCACGTCGCTTCCCTGCGCGAAGCCTTCATGGAGTACTGCGACGAGCAGAACCTGGATGCGGTGATGGAGCCTGCCCAGCGCTGACGATGGGCCGGACAGCCCGCCTTTGCGAACCGGAGAATTTCCTTGAGCAGCATCGCCATCGGCAAAGCGGTTCCCAACTTACGGCTGCCGGCCACCGGCGGCAGGACCGTGGACCTCAAGAGCCTTCGCGGCAAACGGGTTGTGGTGTATTTCTACCCGAAGGACAGTACGCCGGGCTGCACCACGGAGAGCTGCGATTTCGGCAGCCTCCATGCGCAGTTCACGAAAGCCAATACCGTGATCCTCGGTGTGTCGCGTGACTCGCTCTCATCGCACGAGAAATTCAAGGCGAAATTCGAGTTTCCCTTTGACCTGCTGTCGGACGCCGACGAGGAGCTCTGCAGGCTCTTCAACGTGATTCGCGAAAAGAACATGTACGGCAGGAAAGTGCTCGGCATCGAACGCAGCACCTTCCTGATTGACGCGGATGGCAAGCTCCGGCGGGAATGGCGCAAGGTGAGCGTCAAGGGGCATGCCGCCGAAGTACTCGCGGCAGCCCGCGACCTCTGACGCCCGGCGGCGCAGGGATGCGGCACGCGACAGAAGCACAGCGCTCCGGCCCTGCCCGGCCAACCGCTGCGCAGGGCGGCTTCGTCGGACGGATCGCGCGGGACCTGCTGGTTACACTTCTCGCCGTCGTGCTGATTGCCCCCCCGTTGCCTGCAGCGACCGGCGACGACCTTCCCGATATCGGCAGCCCTGCGGATTCGGTGCTGTCCCGCGAGCGCGAGCAGCAGATCGGACGGGCCATTTACCGCAGCCTGCTGGACACGGAGCGCGTCATGAGCGATCCCGAGATCCAGGAGTACGTGCAGGACGTGGGTCAGCGGCTTGCATCACAGGCGCAGGATGGCGGTTTCCGTTTCCGTTTCTTCGTAATCAACGACCCGGCGATCAACGCCTTTGCGCTGCCAGGCGGCTATATCGGCGTGCATTCCGGACTGTTGCTGGCCGCGGCCACAGAGAGCGAACTGGCCGGCGTTCTGGCTCACGAGATCTCCCACGTTACCCAGCGCCACATCTCCCGGGCGGTCTTCGCCAACCAGCGCAGCAGCATTCTGACCATGGCCGCGCTGTTTGGCGCGATCCTGCTGGGGGCCGTCGGCGGGGGTGGAGATGCCGTCACGGGGGCAATCGCTGCCGCCCAGGGCGCGGCAGTCCAGCAGCAGATCAACTTCACGCGGGCCAACGAGTACGAGGCCGATCGGGTCGGTGTCGGTGTGCTGGCCGCTGCAGGCTTCGACCCGATGGGAATGCCGGCGTTCTTCGAGACCCTGGCCCGGCAGACCGGTCCACTCGCCAGCCAGGCCCCCGAGTTTCTGCGGACGCACCCGGTAACCGTGACGCGTATAGCGGAGACCCGGGGGCGCGCTGCCGCCTATCCAAGGCCTGCTGTCCAGGACTCTGCCGGCTTCGTGCTCGCCCGGGCGCGCATCCGTGTGCTCACCAGCCCGACGCCGGAAAAGGCCCTCGGGTTCCTGCTGGCCGAACCGGGCGCGGGAAATCCGGACGGGGAGCTGGGCACCCGTTACGGGATCGCGCTGGCCCGGATGGAAATGGGCCAGTACGGGGCGGCACGGAAGGAGTTTTCCGAGCTCAAGACGGCATATCCGGGCGTCATCCCGCTGCACTCCGGCCTGGCGTCGGCAGAGCTTGCCCTCGGTGACCGCGAGGCCGCGTTTTCAACGTACGGCGAAGCCATGCGCCTGTTTCCGCGCAACGTCCCGCTGACGGTCCGTTATGCCGAGGCACTGCTTGCCGATGGCCAGGCCAGGCTCGCCCACACCGTGCTGCTGGATCTGCTCAACAACGTTCCGCCAACGGCCGAGCAGATCCGGCTTATCGCATTGGCGGCCAGCGCCGCCGGCGATACGGCGGATGCGCATTACTATATGGCAGAGTTGCACCTCATCAAGGGCGATGTCGTCATGGCGGCCGACCAGCTGCGGCTGGCCCTGTCGATTCCGGGCCTGGATGCGGTCCAGAAGGCCCGGTTTAGCGCGAGACTGGAAGAGATCAGGGAATGGCTGGAGATGGAACAGAAGAATCGACGCCGGGCCGGCAGCGGGACCGGCCAGTGAGCGGAGACCGAAAGAGACCGGCACTGACGCTGTGCGCCGCTCTGTTGCTGGCCGGGTGTGCCACGCAGGGCACGGTGAGCACGACTGAGCCCAATGACCCGTTCGAGCCCGTCAACCGGGCCATGTACAAACTCAATGACCTGGGCGATCGCTACCTCCTGCGTCCGATGGCTGTCGGCTATGAGCGGGCGCTGCCCCTACAGATCCGCTCCGGTGTACGCAATATTTTCAGCAACCTGCTCTACCCGGTGACGATCGTCAATGACCTGCTGCAGGGCAAATGGGCGCAGACCGGACGGGACGGGGCGCGCTTCGTGGTCAACTCGACCATCGGTCTGGCCGGCATCTTCGACCCGGCCACGCGCATCGGCCTCACGGAAAATGACGAAGACTTCGGCCAGACGCTCGGCAAGTGGGGGGTCGCAGAGGGCCCGTACCTCGTGATCCCCGTATTCGGCCCCCGGACCGTCCGCGACGGCGTGGGCAGCCTGGCGGATCTCCCCCTGACCCCGTTCCTGGCCGTCTTCGGTGACGAGACCAGCGTACGCCTTGGTGCCTACGTGCTCTACTCCGTAGACGGCCGATCACGACTGCTGGATGTGGACCAGCAGGTCTTTGATGCCTTTGATCCCTATGCTTTCGTCAGGGATGCCTACCTGCAGAACCGTCGCTACCGTGTCCTCGACGGCAACGTACCCGAAGATGCTGATCTCTACCCCGAGGATTTCGACGACGATGAGGGCGAGTAACCCTGCTGCACGAGTTCATCGACGCCGCTCAGGCGCGCAATGGCAAGCAGCTTGTCCGGCAACCGGGTAAAGCGGCTCGGCCGCCCTTCGGCCCTGGCCCAGCGCAGCCATTCGAGCAGTACAGCAAGCCCGGCACTGTCCGCGTCGGTGACACTGCCGAGGTCAATCGTGATGGGGGCGCCACCGGTTAGCAGCTTGCGGCTGGCAACGAGCAGATCTGCGGCAGTGGCAAAGACCATCGGCCCGGCAACGGCCAGCTGGCCCTCTCCGGTCGCTGTCAGGGTCGCCGGCATCGCTAACGGCCGGAACCGACGGGCGCCATTGCATCCACCCTGGCGGCCTCGGCCTGGAGCCTGGCAATCACGGCGTCCATGCCCTTCGCGCCGATTTCCGAATTGAACTGGTTGCGATAGTTCTGCACGTAGGAGATGCCTTCTATGCGGACATCAAAGGCCCGCCAGCCTTCGTCGGTCTTGCGCAGGCTGTAGTTGACAGGCAGCTTCGTGCCGTCGGGCAGCTGCATCTCGGTCCGGACCACGGCACGCTCCGGATCCGGATTGCCTCCCGGGTTGGGCAGGATCTTCACCCGGTCCTTCTCGAAGCGCAGCACATACCGGGAATAGCTGCGCAGCAGGAAATCATAGAAGGTGTCGATGAACTTCTGCCGCTGCGCCGGGGTAGCCGTACGCCAGTGCTTGCCGAGCACCAGGCGCCCGGCATAGTCGGTATCAAATACCGGCAGAAAAACCTCACTGACCAGGGCGTACAGCTCAGCCGGATTGGCTTCCAGCTGCGACTGCCGGCCGTCGATGCTCATCGCAAGCGCATCAGCCGTCTGCCGTACCACTTCCTCGGGAGAACGGCCGTCGGCACTTGCCGAAACGGCAAGCATGCAGACGGTCAGCATCGCCAGCTTACGCACTGTAACTCTCCTTACTCGCCACCGGGCACGGACAAGGTGGTGTCACCCTTCTCGGCCTGGCTGAACAGGAACTTGCTGATCAACTGCTCCAGGACCACGGCAGACTGCGTTATCTCGAGCTGACTCGCGTCCTTCAGGTATTCCTCGGCGCCCCCCGGACCAATCCCGACGTACTTGCTGCCCAGCAGGCCGGCAGTCAGGATGCTCGCATCGGAGTCTTCGGGTATGCGGTTGAACCTCGAGTTAATGCGCAGGGTGACAACGGCATCCAGCCTGTCATTGTCAAACTCGATCCGCTCGACGCGACCGATGTTCACGCCTGCCATGGTGACGGCCGACCGTACCTTAAGGCCGGCCACATCGTCGAAACGCGCCGTCACTCGGTAGCCGTCCTCGCGCGCGTACTCATCCATATCAGTGGTCTGGGTGGCGAGGAAGAGCAGCGCGGCGAACCCCAGAAAGATGAACAGGCCGGTGCCCAGTTCACGAGTCCGCGTGTTTTCCATATGCGTGTGACCCTCAGAGCAGAAAGGCAGTGATCAGATAATCCAGGACCAGTACCAGGATGGAAGTCGTCACCACGGTTCGCGTGGTCGCCATGCCGACGCCCTCTGCCGTTGGCGGCGCATTGTACCCCTCGTAGACCGCGACGAGGCTTGCTGCCACGCCAAAGACCACGCTCTTGGCAACGCCTTCGAAGATGTCCGGTGGATCGACGTATTCCTGCATCTGCGACCAGAAAGCACCATTGTCCACGCCCATGACGGATACGCCTATAAACCATGCCCCGAGGATGCCGACGCAGTTGAAAACGGCCGTCAGTAGCGGCAGGGCAATCACCCCGCCCAGGAAGCGCGGTGCGATGATGCGGCGGATCGGGTCGATGGCCATGACCTCCATCGCCGCCAGCTGGTCGGTGGCGCGCATCAGGCCAATCTCCGATGCCAGTGACGTGCCTGCCCGGCCCGCGAACAGCAGCGCCGTAACCACCGGCCCCAGTTCCTTGAGAAGTGTCAGGGCAACGCCAGCGCCCAGGATGTCTTCCTGCCGCAGGCGCGACAGCGAGTCGTAGCCCTGCAGGCCAATGACCATGCCGACGAAGAACGCCGAGGTCATGATGATGACCAGCGAGAGTACGCCCGAGTTGCGCACCTGCTCGGAGATCAGCCGGGGACGGGCGAGTGCAGCCGGACACTGCCCGAGGATCTCGACCAGGAAGAGGATTGCGGCGCCCAGCTTTCGCTGGGACTCCACCAGGCCTCCCCACAACTGCCCGGGCAGGGTCACAGGTCGCCGCCCAGCAACTGCTCGACGTAGTCCGGGGCAGGAAAGTGAAAGGGCACGGGGCCATCCGGCGAGCCGTTCATGAACTGCCGGACCAGCGCCGACTGGCTTTTGGCCAGGTCAGCCGGTGGCCCGGAAGCGATAACAGCCCCTTCCGAGATCACGAAGCAGTGGTCCGCAATCTTGCTGATCTCGGGCACGTCATGGGAGACCACGATACTCGTCAGGCCGAGAGCGTCGTTGTTCTGCCGGATCAGGCGCAGTACGACGCCCAGCGAGATCGGGTCGAGGCCCGAGAACGGCTCGTCATACAGCAGGAGTTCGGGATCCATGACGATTGCCCGCGCCATGGCCACCCGCCGCGCCATGCCACCTGACAGTTCCGCGGGCGTCAGGCGGGCAGCGCCGCGCAGCCCCACGGAGTTGAGCTTGGTCAACACCACCTGCCGTATCAGGGCGTCAGGCAGGTCGGTGTTTTCCCGCAGCGGAAAGGCAACATTCTCGAAGACATCGAGATCCGTCAGGAGCGCACTGTTCTGGAACAGCATGCCCATCCGCCGCCGCAGGTCGTAGAGCGCGCTACGGGGCAACCGCTGAACCTCCAGGCCTGCCACGCGCACCGAACCGGACCCTGGCCTCAGCTGGCCGGTAAACATGCGCAGCAGGGTCGTCTTACCGGTACCGCTGGGCCCCATGATGGCCGTAATGCTGCCCCGGCGCACGGCCATGTTGAGGCCGGCGAATATCGGCCGGCCCGAGCGGCTGAAATGCAGACCCTCGACCTCGATGAGGTTATCCGGATCAGATCTTGAAGCAGTCACTGACTCAGGCTGCTTCCATTTCGGGCCGGTAGGAACCGGCATGAGCCAGACCATTCAGCCGGGCGCGCTTGTAGAAGGCCGCCTGGCCCGCCTTCACGCCATCCGGCTTGCCGCCCCAGGCCTTCAGCACCGGCGCCTGCAGTGCCCTGCCATAGGAGAAGGTCAGCTGCCACGGCACACCGCCAAGTACGTTCATCGCGGCCAGGTGCGCCGTCGACAGCTCGGGACTCTGTCCGCCCGACAGGAAAGCGATCCCGGGGACCGTGGCCGGCACGGTGCCCTTGAGGCAGCGAATGGTGGCCTCAGCCACCTCCTGTACGGAAGCCTGCTGCCTGCAGTCCTGCCCCGCTATCACCATGTTCGGCTTGAGGACCATGCCGTCAAGCGCCACGCGGTGCTGACGCAGGGCCGTGAAGGTCTGCTCCAGCGCCGCGGTGGTGACTTCCTCGCAGCGCGCGAGGGTATGGTCACCGTCCATCAGCACCTCGGGCTCGACGATCGGCACGATGCCGGCTTCCTGGCAGAGAGCCGCGTACCGGGCCAGCGCATGAGCATTGGCGGCCAGGCAGAAAGCTGTCGGCAGCCCGGGGCCAATGGCAATGACGGCGCGCCACTTGGCAAAACGGGCGCCGAGCGCGCCGTACTCCTTCAGGCGCTCCCGCAGCCCGTCCAGGCCCTCGGTAATGGTTTCGCCGGGGAAGCCGGCCAGCGGCTTGGCGCCAAGATCAACCTTGATGCCCGGAATCATGCCCTGCTGGTCCAGGTAGCGGGGAACCGGTACCCCACCCAGCGTGGACTGACGCAGCGTCTCGTCGAAAAGGATCACGCCACTGATGAACTCGCTCGCGCCAGGCGTGGTGAACAGCAGGTCGCGATAGGCCCGCCGGCTCTCCGCCGTGGATTCGAGCCCGATTGAGTCAAAACGCTTCTTGATCGTGCCGGAACTCTCGTCGGCGGCCAGGATACCTTTCCCTGGGTTGACCATCGCCGAAGCGATGGCAGCAAGCGACTGCGCAGTCATGGAAAAACCTCCGGTATTGGGGCGGAATCGACGTCGTGGCGTGAGGCCCGACAGAATAACAAATTCCGCCGCCGGCCGGCCGCTGCCACCTGTTCGCAGGCCCGTTAAACGTATCGACCGGGGGCGCTTGGGCCGGCTTTCATTCCTTCGAATAGTAGACTAATATAGTACCGTATACATCGGGGGGCACATGTTGCCATCCAGCGCATGCTCAGAATCAGCAAGCTGACGGACTACGGCACCATGATCCTGGTGCACCTGGCCAATCGCTCCGGGCAACTGTGCTCGGCAAGCGATGTCGCCCTGGCAACCCGCGTCGCGCTGCCCACCGTGCGAAAGCTTCTGAAGGCGCTCGCCCGCGGGCAGCTGGTTCGCGCAGAACGGGGCACCGATGGCGGCTATCGGCTATGCCGCCCCCCCGCCACCATCACGGCAGCCGAGATTCTTGCCGCGCTCGAAGGGCCACTCGGCATTACGGAATGCAGTACCGCCGGGAGCCGCTGCGAGCTCGAGGCCGGCTGCACGGTGGGTAGCGCCTGGCGGAAGATCGATCGCGCGATCCGTAGCGCGCTGGACGACGTCACGCTCGCCGATCTTGCCCACCCACCCCGGGAATTTCCCTTAGTGGACCTTTCCGGTCGCAGTGGCAAGATCCGGCACCGGCTACCAGCCGAATGAGGGGCAGGGACGCATGAGCACGACACCACAGAATGTCGCCCTGGAGGAACTCCTTGGCCGCCGGTATGCCCACGGCTTCATTACCGATATTGAATCCGATACGGTTCCACCCGGGCTCTCGGAGGACGTCATCCGCTTCATCTCGGCCAAGAAGGGTGAGCCTGACTTTCTGCTCGAGTGGCGGCTCAAGGCCTACCGGCACTGGCTGACGCTGCGCGAGCCGCGCTGGGCAAAGCTGCATCATCCGCCCATCGCCTACGACGAGATCTCCTACTACTCTGCACCCAGGGCGCCCAAGGGACTCAAGTCGATTGACGATGTAGACCCGAAGCTCCTCGAGACCTACGCAAAGCTTGGCATACCCCTGCACGAGCGGGCACGACTGGCGGGCGTGGCAGTAGACGCCGTGTTTGACAGCGTGTCGGTGACCACGACCTTCAAGGACAAGCTTGCCGCGGCAGGCGTCATCTTCTGCTCGTTTTCAGAGGCGGTGCGCGAACACCCCGAACTCGTCCGCAGGTACCTCGGCACGGTGGTCCCCTACAGGGACAACTTCTTTGCGGCACTGAACTCCGCGGTCTTTACTGACGGTTCGTTTGTGTACCTTCCCAAAGGTGTGCGCTGCCCGATGGAGCTCTCGACCTATTTCCGGATCAACCAGGCCAAGACCGGGCAGTTCGAGCGGACGCTGATCATCGCCGAGGAAGGCAGCCATGTAAGTTACCTCGAGGGTTGCACGGCCCCGCAGCGGGACGAGAATCAGCTGCATGCGGCCGTGGTCGAACTGGTGGCCCTGCGCGATGCAACGATCAAGTACTCCACGGTGCAGAACTGGTACCCAGGCGACGAGGAAGGCCGCGGCGGCATCTACAATTTCGTGACCAAGCGGGGTGACTGCCGGGGCGCCAATTCACGCATCTCGTGGACCCAGGTCGAGGCCGGCTCGGCCATTACCTGGAAGTACCCGAGCTGCATCCTGCGGGGCGACAACTCCGTGGGTGAGTTCTACTCGGTGGCGGTGACCAATAATCTCCAGCAGGCCGACACGGGCACGAAGATGATCCACATAGGCCGAAATACCCGCAGCACCATCGTGTCCAAGGGAATATCCGCCGGCCGCGCCCAGAACGCGTATCGCGGCCTCGTCAAGATCCTCCCGACCGCCGAGGGTGCGCGAAACTACACCCAGTGCGACTCCTTGCTGATGGGTTCACGCTGTGGGGCACACACCTTCCCGTACATGGAGATCCGCAACCCCAGCGCGGTTGTAGAGCACGAAGCCACCACCTCCAGGATCGGCGACGATCAGCTGTTCTATTGCCGGCAGCGCGGCCTGTCCCCGGAGGATGCCGTGAACCTGATCGTGAACGGCTTCTGCAAACAGGTGTTCAGGGAGCTGCCGATGGAGTTTGCCGTGGAGGCACAGAATCTGCTCAACGTCAGCCTGGAGGGCGCGGTCGGATAGACCGCGGAATCGCCATCTTGAACAAGCCGTCGTCCCTGCTCGAAGTCCGGGATCTCCGCGTAGCCATTGCCGGCAAGGAAATCCTGACCGGCCTCACCCTGCTTGTGCGTGCCGGTGAGGTCCACGCCATCATGGGGCCCAATGGCTCCGGCAAGAGTACCCTCGCCCACGTCCTCGCGGGTCGGGACGGCTACGACGTGACTGGCGGAACCGTCCACTACCGGGGCCAGGACCTCCTCGCCATGGCGGCCGAGGAGCGGGCCCGGGCCGGGCTCTTCCTGGGATTCCAGTACCCCATCGAGATCCCCGGGGTCAGCAATCTTTACCTGCTGCGCTCGGCGCTCAATGCCCGCCGCGCGGCCCGGGGCGAGGGTGAGATTGATGCAGCCAGCTTCCTCCGACTGGTCCGGGAAAAGGCCCGCCTGATGCAGATGAACGAGAGCTTCCTGCAGCGTGGCGTCAACGAGGGCTTCTCGGGCGGAGAGAAGAAGCGCAACGAGATTTTCCAGATGGCGGTACTCGAACCCGTCCTTGGCATACTGGACGAAACGGACTCGGGTCTCGATATTGATGCCCTCAAGGTGGTCGCGAATGGCGTGAACAGCCTGCGCAGCCCGGAGCGGGCGTTCGTGCTGGTCACCCACTACCAGCGCCTGCTCGACTACATCCAGCCCGATTTTGTGCACGTTCTGGCCGGGGGGCGGATCATCCGGACCGGCGACCGCAAGCTCGCGCTGGAACTCGAGGCAGACGGCTACGACAGCATCGTTGCCTCCGCCGGCGCCTGAACCGGCAATCCGGCCCGCAGATTTCCGGAATTCCGACGACATGAGCACACAGATGTCAGTGTCTGCACCCGGCGAGGCCTGGAAGCTGGCTGTCGAGCAGGTACGCCTCGCCGTACCGGAACTCGCCTGGCTTGGCGTCCACCGCGACCGTGCCCTGACGAGCGTCATGTCCCGGGGATTACCGACACCGCGGGAAGAATCCTGGCGATACACCGACCTCCGCGATTTCCAGACCAGGGGCATCAGCGGTGGGGAGCAGAGTCCGGCACCCGCTGGGGGACCGGTTGCCGCACCGCCCGGCCCCAGGGACGAAGAACTGCTGCCCGCCGGGACTGCCCCGAGGATCCTGCTGCACGACGGAGTCCTGCAGCCGCTGGATACCCCACTCCCGGCAGGCCTCGTCGTGCAGTCCCTGCGGAAGGCCGGCGCAACCGAGGCCGCCCGGGTCAGTGAGCGCTTTGCCACCGGCAGCGCGGGGGACAGGCCCGTACTGGTTGACCTCAACACTGCGCTGCTCAAGGACGCGGTCCTGATCCGTGTGGCGGCAGCACAGGCGGACGAGATCCGCCTGCACGTCACCCTGCAGGCGGGCGGTCAGCGGGAGATCAGCCACCCGCGCCTGCTGGTAGACCTCGAGGCACACAGCAGGCTGATGCTGGTTATCGAATATGCCGGCGGGGAGGACTCCCTGACAAACGCCGTAAGCCAGGTTTCGCTGGCACCCGGCGCCCGGTTGCACCTCGTTCGCCTTCAGGATCTGCCGGTCGGTGCGCTGCTGACCGACACCATGGAGATCGCGGCGTCAGAGGGGGCAGCCGTTGAGGTTCTCACTGTGGAACTGGGAGGCGGGTTGGCCAGGCTCGACCTGCAGCTCAGCCTCGATGGCCCCGATGCCAGCGCCGATGTCCATGGCATCTTTCTTGCGGATGGCCGGCGGCATCTGGACAGCCACTACTGCATGGACCATCGGGCTCCCCGCACCGTCAGCCACCAGTCCGTGCACGGCATCGCCACGGACGACGGCCGCGGCGTGTTCAACGGGCAGATTCTGGTGCGGGAAGGCGCGGCCGGCACGAATGCCAGCCTCACCAATCGCAATCTCCTGCTGTCCGCCACGGCGGAGATCGATACCAAACCCGAGCTTGAGATCTATGTGGACGATGTCCGCTGCAGCCATGGAGCGGCGACAGGGCAGCTGGATGCCAGCGCCCTCTTCTACCTGCGCTCCCGCGGGCTGGATGCGGACACGGCGCGGGAACTGCTGATAGGCGCCTTCTTCCGCGAGGAACTCGAGAGCCTGCCCCCGTCGGAACTGCGTTCCGCGCTCGAAGACCGGCTGGCCGCCCGGCTCCGCCCCGGCAGCGCGCCTGAACGGATCACCGGGCAATGAGCCAGCCCCCCGCACAACCGGGCAGGCGGGCGGGAGATGCCCGGGTCGGATCCCGATCCGTCGCGGACATCCGCCGCGACTTCCCCATCCTGGACCAGGCCATCAATGGCTACCCGCTGGCCTACCTGGACAACGCGGCATCGGCTCAGAGTCCCACGGCCGTCATCGAAGCCGTGCGCCACTACGCGATGCACGACCATGCCAACGTCCACCGCGGCGTCCACACGCTGAGCCACCGGGCCACTGACCTCTATGAAGGGGCACGGGAAACCGTCAGGGACTTTATAAATGCGTCCTCGACCCGCGAAATAGTTTTTACCCGCGGCACAACCGAGGCGATCAACCTGCTCGCCTACAGCCTCGGACAGCGCCTTGCAGCCGGTGACGAGATCCTGATCACGGCAATGGAGCATCACTCCAACATCGTTCCATGGCAGATGCTTTGTGCGCGGACCGGTACGGTCCTCCGGGTCGCACCCATCAGTGATGAAGGCGAACTCATCCTGGACGATTTCCTGGCGCTCATCGGCCCCCGTACGCGGCTCATCGCGATTACCCACGTATCGAACGCCCTGGGAACCGTGAACCCGGTCGTGGAAATAGTCGCCACGGGCCGCCACCACGGCATTCCGGTGCTGCTGGACGGCGCGCAGGCGATTGCCCACAAGCCCATCGATGTACAGTCTCTCGGCTGCGACTTCTATGCCTTCTCCGGTCACAAGCTCGGTGGCCCGACCGGCATCGGCGTCCTCTACGGCCGCGAGGCGGCGCTGGAGTCGCTGCCGCCGTTCCAGGGTGGCGGTGACATGATCCTGACTGTCAGCTTCAGCGGCACGACCTGGAATGACCTGCCCTACCGCCTCGAGGCGGGAACCCCGCCCATCGCCGGCGCGATCGGGCTCGGCGCCGCACTGCGCTACCTGAGCGGCATTGGGCTCGCCAATATCGCGGCCTACGAGGCAGACCTGCTGGCTTATGCCACGGAGCGACTTGCGGCGCTCCCGGAAGTCCGGATCTACGGCACAGCCCGCGAAAAAGCGAGCCTCGTGTCGTTCAATGTCTCTGGCATCCATCCCCACGATCTCGGTACGGTGCTCGACCGGCGCGGTGTCGCCATCCGTGCCGGTCACCACTGCGCCATGCCGGTGATGGAACGTTACGGAATCCCGGGCACAGCACGGGCCTCCTTCGCGTTCTACAACACAACCGCCGAGATCGATCAACTGATGGACGGCATCCAGGTTGCCATACGGATGTTCGGCTGATGACCGCCATTGACGACAGTCTCGACCTGTACCGGCGCACGGTGCTGGATCACAGCCGGCACCCGCGCAACCGCCATCGTCCTGCCCGGGTTGACCGCACGGCAACCGGGCATAACCGGCTGTGCGGAGACAAGGTTCAGGTCTTCGTCGGGCTGGAAGCGGATCGCATCAGCGCGATCGGCTTCGAAGGTGCCGGATGTGCGATCTGCACGGCATCCGCCTCGATGATGACCGAGGCCGTTGCCGGAAGGTCCATAAGCGGAACCCGCGAGGCGATCAGCGATTTCACCGGTGCGATGCTGGGCGAGGCAGGGAGCGGCCTCGAGGGTGACCTGGCGGCGCTTGGCGGCGTGCGTGAATACCCCTCGCGGATCCGTTGCGCCACCCTGCCCTGGCAGACCCTGCAGGCGGCGCTGGATGCGACCCCCGAAACTGTGACCACCGAGTGATCGTGCAATGAGCGGTGCTGACAACGAACCTGTCGTGATCCGGAGGGATGTCGAGGGCCTGATGGTGCCGTCGGGCATTCCGCTGACGATCCCGAAGGATTCCCTCGCGTATATCACGCAGGCCATGGGCGGCAGCTTCACCGTCTACTTTGAAGGCAATCTGGTCCGGATTCCCGGCAGCGAGGCGGACGCCCTCGGCAAGACACCGGCGGCACGGCCTGTACTTCCCGAGAATGCCACGGACGAACAGTTCGAGGCCCTGGTCTGGGAGCAGCTCAGGACCATTTACGACCCGGAGATTCCCATCAACGTGGTGGAACTCGGCCTGGTCTATGACTGCAGCATCACGCGGTTGCCGTCAGGGGAACGAGCGGTGGGCCTGCGCATGACGGTAACGGCCCCGGGCTGCGGCATGGGTGAAATCCTTGTCGAGGAGGCGCGCCACAAGATCAGCAATATCCCCACGGCCGGGCCTGTCGATGTCGAACTGGTCTTCGATCCCCCCTGGAGCCAGGACATGATGTCCGAAGCCGCAAGGCTGGAGACCGGCCTGCTGTGACCGGACTCACGCGCCGGCTCACCCTGCTGCGTCACGCCAAGTCATCGTGGGACAACGAGGGACTGGCTGACTTCGACCGGCCGCTGAACGACCGGGGCCGGCGGGATGCCCCGCTCATGGGTCGGCGCTTGTGCAGGCGGGGGGCGAGACCTTCGCTGATGATCACCAGCCCGGCCGTCAGGGCACGGCGGACGGCACGACTTATTGCAAATGAAATCAATTACCCACGTGAATTCATTCAACGTGAGGATGAGCTCTATCTGGCGACCCCGGAGCAGCTGCTTCGCGTGCTCGCCCGCCAGGATGACAGCTTCCGCGACATCCTCCTCTGCGGCCACAACCCGGGAATCACGGACCTGGCCAACAGGCTGACCGGAGCCGGGATCGACAACGTACCGACTACGGGGATTGTCGTCATCAGCACTGAGGCGCCCCGCTGGGCGGACCTGGCGGCAACCGGCGGCAGCCTGCTGCTGTTCGACTACCCCCGACGCGATGACCGGACCTGACGCGCGCTACTGCGGCACACACAGGCAGTGATAGTAGATCCCGCGGGGGTCATTGAAATGCGAGAGCCTGCGCATCTCGCGCTCCGCCGCCGCGATGACCCCATTCAGGACGCTGCCTGAACGGACTCCGGGCAATCCGACCCCCAGGCGTTGCATCAGCCGCACGCCGCCGACGCCTATGCTGGTCACCAGCCTCTGCAGCATGCTCTGGTCAGGCTTGAGGAACTTGCGGCCATAGCGTCCTGCTTCGAGCCCGGCCCGCTCCGCCGCAGCCTCGATGGCCTCGTCCAGACCACCGATCCGGTCTACCAGACCACGATCCCGCGCATCGGCACCGGTCCAGACCCGTCCGCGGGCCACACTCTCCGCCTGCTCGAAGGGCATGCCCCTCGCTGTGGCCACCTTGTCGACGAAGATCCGGTAAGCGTCACTCACCGAGGCGGTAAGGATACGCCTTGCGTCGTCGCCCAGCGGGCGATCCAGCCGCAGCTGGCCCGCAAGCCCGGTCGTGCCAAAACCGTCGACGTGGACGCCCAGTTTATCGAGCGTACGTTGCACCGTCGGGAAGAGCGCCCCCACACCGATCGAGCCGGTGATCGTCGTGTCACTCGCGAGGATTTCATCGGCCAGCATCGCGATGTAATAGCCGCCCGATGCAGCCACGCTGCTCATCGAGGCCACGACCGGTTTGCCCGAGTCTCTGAGCGCCCTGATCTCGTCAAAGATCAGTTCCGAGGCAAACATGCTGCCGCCCGGACTGTCGATGCGCAGCACGACGGCCCGGACCGAGTCGTCCAGCCGCGCGTTACGGATCTCCGCCGCCAGGGTATCGCCGCCGATGGTCCCCGGAGGCGCCTCCCCGTCGACGATCTCGCCGGATGCCACGATGATGCCGACGTTCTCGGCACGAGGCTCGCGCAGCTTGCCTTCGAGGCCCGTTGCGCGGGCGTAGGCCCTGAAATCGATGGCGCTATAGCTGTCGTTCCACTGGCTGTCGCCCACGAGCTCCCGGAGATAGTCCTCGACCTCGGGTCGGCTCATCACCCGGTCTATCAGGCCTGCATCCAGTGCCGCCCGGGCAGCGTGCCCGTCGACGGCCTCGAGGCGCGTGGCCAGGTCATCCGCGTAGGACTGGATTGCACCAGGTGCAAGGCCGCGTGCAGCGGTGACATCCCTGTCCCAGGCGGCCCACAGGCCACCCAGCCATAACTGGCTCGCTTCCCGGTCCTCGGACGACATGTCGTCACGGAGAAACGGTTCGACGAAGGACTTGAACTCCCCGACGCGAAATACATTGAGATCGACATAGAGGCTGTCGAGGGCGCTCTTGAAGAACGTCCTGTAATACTCGTAACCCTCGATGTAGACGAGCCCCAGATCGTGCATGATGATCTCGTCAGCCCGCGCAGCGAGATAGTACTGGTCGCGTGTATAGCCGCTGCCAGCGGCGATCACCTTCTTGCCTGCGGCACGGATACGGTCGAGCCGGGAGCCTATTTCCTGCAGCTTGGCGAGCCCGCCCCCTTCAAGTCCGTCCAGATCGAGGACGACGGCGCTGATGCGCTCGTCATCGATGGCGCGGTCGAGGCTGTCGAGCACGTCGCGCAGCAAGGTTTGCGACGGCAGGCTGTCATTCAGCTCCGCGAGCGCCCGGTCCAGAGGATCGCCCTCCAGTTCCTCGACCAGTACGCCCGTGGGATTGAGCAGGAGTGCGCCCGACCGGGGCACCGGCATCGACTGCCCGACTATCCCGGCCAGCAGCACGCTGAACAGAAGGAGCAGGACGAGGAGATGGAGGATCCGGCGTAGCGTGTCCAGACCCCGCCAGAATCCACGAAGAATGCCACCCAAGGCCTTGAAGATACTCACTGACTGGCCCTCGCCTGCGTCGGGTAACTGATCCGGTAGATGGCCCCGCGTTTATCGTCGCTGACCAGCAGGGAGCCGTCCGGCGCTACCAGCAGGTCCACGGGCCGTCCGATGACCTCATCCCCGTCTAGCCAGCCCTCCACGAAGGGCTCGTACGCGACGGCCTTGTTGCCGTCCAGCCGCACCAGAGTCAGGCGGTAGCCGGTCTTGCCCGCCTCCTTGCTGCGATTCCACGAACCGTGCTCGGCGATCAGGACCTGGCCCCGATAGGCCTCCGGAAACATGCTGCCCGTGTAGAACTTCACGCCCAGCGGCGCCACGTGCGGCCCCAGCGCCTGCACCGGAGGTTCGGCGGAAGTGCAGTTGCCCCGATCACCAAACTCGGGATCCGCCACGTCGGCACCGTGGCAGAACGGGAAGCCGAAATGCTGCCCGGGGCGCGACACCCGGTTGAGTTCGCAGGGGGGCACGTCGTCGCCGAGCATGTCGCGGCCATTGTCCGTGAACCAGAGTTCCCGCGTGCCCGGGTGCCAGGTGAAGCCGACGGTATTGCGAATCCCCGCCGCATACACCTCTCGACCGGAGCCGTCCGGATTCATCCGCAACATCACCCCGAACCCGTCCTCGCTGCACACATTGCAGGGCGCACCGACAGGGACGTACAGCTTCCCGTCAGGACCGAATGCGATGTACTTCCAGGAATGCAAAGGACCCTTGTAGGGCAGGTCGGGTACAACCACCACCGCGCTGACAGGCTGCCCGTGGCTCTCCTCCGCCTTCGGATAGCGGAGGATTCGCCGCTGCTCTGCCACGTACAGGTCACCGTCAAGCATGGCGACCCCGTTGGGCATGCTGAGGCCCTCGGCAAAGCGCACCACCGTGGGCTTGCTGCCGAGCGCGTCGCGGATGGCATACACCACCCCGCCGGAGCGCGTGCCCACGAAAAGCGTGCCACCGTCACCAAGAGCCATGGAGCGGGCGTTGGGTACATTGTCCGCGAGAATTTCGGCGGTGAACCCCTCCGGCAAGCGGAGGAAACTGGCTGGACCCGCAGCAAGCGCCGGTACGTAAAGCATTCCTCCCAGCAACAGTGCGCCCAGTATCCTGTTGAGCAGCATGATCATCAGCCTCCTCGCCCGACAAACGCCAGAGACAGCGACGGCACAAACGTGATCAGGATGACGGCACCCAGCAGGATGATCACGAACGGCAGCGTTGCCACACAGACCTCGAGAACCGGACGATTGAAGCGGTAGCTCGAGATGTACAGGTTAAGCCCAATCGGCGGCAGCAGGTAGCCCAGCTCCATGGTCGCCACGAATATGATGCCGAGGTGCACCGGATCGATGTTGTACTGCGCTGCGACCGGCAGGATGAGCGGCACCACCAGCACCAGAGCCGAATAGATATGCAGAATGCAGCCGATGATCATCAGGAACCCGATCAGCAGCAGCAGGAAGGTGCCCTGACTCGACACATAGGCAGTGACCACCTCGATCAGCTTCTGCGGTACCTGCGCATCGATCATGTAGTTGGTCGAGGCCAGGGACAGCCCCAGGATGAGAAGCACCCCACCCACCAGGACCATGGATTCGCGAATGATGCCTGGCAAACGTCGAAGCGGGATCTCACGATAGACCAGCAACTCGACGACCAGGACATAGACCACCGTGACGGCCGCAGCTTCGGACACGGCAAAAAGACCACTGTAGATTCCGCCCAGCACCACCACGGGCAGCGGAAGCTCCCAGGCCGACTCCCGTGCAGCGGCCGCCACTTCCGCCCAGGAGAATTCTGCAAGAGGGCGGCGGCTGTCGCGGTTCTTCCAGATGCAGAACCCGCCGATGACCACCATCATCAGGATACCCGGCACTACACCCGCGACGAACAGCGAATCGATGGACACCTCGGCCACGATCCCGTAGATGATCAGCGGCAGGGAGGGCGCAAACAGCAAACCCAGGCTGCCCGAGGCCGTCACCAGACCCAGGGTAAAGCGCTGGCTGTAGCCGGACTGCACAAGGGCAGGAAACAGCAGGGCACCAATGGCAATGATGGTGACGCCGGAACCGCCGGTAAACGCGGTGAACAGCGAACAGGTGGCAACGGCAACGATTGCGAGTCCGCCGGGCAACCAGCCAAGCAGCGCGGCACTGAGACGCACGAGGCGTGCGGCCGCCCGGCTCTCGCTCAGGATATAGCCGGCGAACGTGAACAGCGGGATCGCGAGCAGTATGGTGGTTTCGGCAAGGCCGAAAACCTCGATCGGCACGGCCGTGAGATCCACGCCGGTACGGGCGAAGCCGAGCAGGGCGCCGGCAGCGATGATGGCGAACAGCGGTGTGCCGAGCACCGCGAGCACGACGAGCAGCAGGCTGGTCAGCAACAGCATGTCAGGTCTTGCCGGGTAATCCGCGAACGTGGGCGATGAAACGCAGCACGTACCGATAGGCAATCAGGGAGAAGGCTACCGGCATCACCGTCTGCAATGCCCAGGCAGGCAGGTTGCCGAGCACCACGTCGCCGAACTCCCGGGACTCGGCTACGAAGCGGAATGAGTAGAAGGCCAGCACGGCCGACAGTGCTGCGGCAAAGAGGTCGGCAAGAATGGCGCTGGCGCGACGCCAGAACGGCGGCAGAAAGCGGGATACCAGGTCGATACGCAGATGGGAATTGTCGCGGCTGGCCGCCACCGCGCCCAGCATTGCAGCCCAGAGGACCAGCAGCCGCAGCGCCTCATCCGCCCAGACGAGGCCCATGCCGAAGCCACCGCGAAGCACGACCTGGGAGGCCGCAAGCAGGATCATTGCACCCAGCACGATCGTCAGCAGCACGGTCTCGAGCCAGCGGCCGGCACGCTCCAGCGGACCCGGGTCCGGCCCGGGCCCGGTGACCGGGCCGGACTCCCCGTTCACCGGGGCGCCGCTTGGCTGGAAGGCGGGCCGCCGCTCCGACGGTAGTCCTGGAGGAGCTGGCGCACCTCAGCCAGCAATGCAGCTGAGAATACGCCCTTCGCTGCCAGTTCATCCATGGCTGTGAATACGGCCGCACGCCACTCCGGAACCTCGGCGGGATTCGCTGGCACGAACTGCAGACCGTTGGCCCTGAGTGCCTCTTCTGCCCTGGCATTATCCGTGCGGTTCTGGACGTCGAGACGCTGATACAGGGCCGTCAGCACCTCGCGGATGATGGCCTGGTCAGGCGCGCTCACGGGCTTGAGGGCATTGCGCTCGATCACCAGTGTGCCCAGCGTGTAGCTCAGCGGCTGGGTGGTTACGTACCGTACCCGCGTGTACCACTGCAGGACGACCGCACCGACTGGCGGCGTAACCACAATATCCAGAAGCCCGGTCTGCAGGCCGGTCAGCACATCGGTGACGGGCAGTACCACCGGGGACAGCTTCAGGGCCTGCATGGCAGCCATGCTCGCCTCATCGCCCTCGGGAACCCAGATCTTCTTGCCGCGCAGATCATCGAGGCCCCTGACGGGCTTGTCGGTCATGAAATAGGCAAACCCGCCGCCGGCAAACCCGTAGGACGCAAAACCGGCAGCCTCGAGGCCGGCCGTCAGCCTGTCGTCGATGCGGCCACGCAGGTAGTCCACCTCGGCCTGCGACTCGAACAGCATGGGCAGGCCGTAGATCAGGATATCGCCGTACCGCTCCTCGAGCCCGTTGGCGGTGAATACGCCGCCCTGCAACTGGCCGATCCGGATCTTGCGAAGGACCTTCCGGTCGTTGCCCTGGATTCCGCCCCCGTAGAACTTGAGATTTACACGGCCCGAGGTGCGGGCCTGGATCTGCGCGCCCGCGGACCGCAGCTCTGTCATCCAGCTGGAGCCCTCCGGAGCCACGGTGGCGAGCTTGAGGTCGAGTGCAGGTGCCGGCCCGGCCAGCAGCAGCGCTGCGAGCAGGGCCAGGGCAGACATGGGTTGGCGAATCACGGGCACAGTTCAGTCCCTCCGGAATCGGCGGTCCTAGAAATAGTCGTCGGCCGAAGCCAGCAACCCGGCCGCCGCGCTCTGCGCAAGCCGGTTTACCAGGGTATAGCCCTCCACGCGCGGGTCGGCGGCCAGCACGCGGTTCAGCAACTCGTCGTGGCGTTCGCGGTCATAGACGAGACGGCAGTAGGTCCGGGCAAACTCCACCATTACGCTCAGGTCAGCCCCGCCGGTGAGGGTAATGGCCCGCTCGAAATAAGCGCGCCCCTCCTCCGGTCGGCCCCCAAGGGCGGGCGGGCGCAGACTGTTCAGTACGCCCAGATAGGTATTGACGGTGGCGGCATCGGATGCGGAGCCGGGCCCGAGGGCAAGAAGGCGCTTGAGGGCGGCCTCAACCCGGGGCAGGTCGGCCAGCGCCTGCCAGTCATCGCTGTGCGTACGAATGAAGGCCAGTGACCCGGTCGCATACCCGAGCAGCGCGCCCGTGTCCCGCAAACGGACGAGATCCATGCGGTCCTCAAACGCCTCGAAGCCGAGGGCATCCATCCCGCAGAGCTTCCGGTTGGCCGCGCAGAGGGCACGAACACCGTAGGTGCGCGCCTTTTCGGCCGTCAGGGACGCGCGTTCGGGTTCCCTGAGAAACACAACGGCATAAGCTGCGTTCAGGCGGGCTGCCGCATCGAGGACGCGGGAACCTGCATCGGGGGAACGGGCCAGGGCATCAAGCAGCAGAAGGTAGGCGGGCAGGCTGTCCCGAACCAGTTCCGGATCATCCTGATCCAGGATGGCACCTGACAACTCATTGGCCAGATTGCCCGCCGCGGAGCCGGCCAGACTGGCGCAACCAGACAGCAGCCCGGCCTGCGCCCCTGCGAGCAGCAAGACGAGCCCTGCAGCGACACGGTATTGCCGCAGGGACGAATCACCCAGGCCGGCCGGCCGCGAAGGCCCACTGCCCACAGGAAACGCCGCTGAACCGTTCAGACCTTCTCGCGGATGCGGGCGGACTTGCCGCTCCGGTCGCGAAGGTAGTACAGCTTGGCGCGACGGACGGCACCCTTGCGCTTGACCTTGATATCGGCAATGGTCGGGCTGTGCAGGGGGAATACCCGCTCCACGCCCTCTCCGTGCGAAACCTTGCGCACGGTAAAGGATGAATTGAGGCCGCGATTCCGGCGCGCCACGACGACACCTTCGAAAGCCTGCAGGCGCTCGCGATTACCTTCCTTGACCCGGACCTGCACGATTACCGTGTCCCCGGGTACGAAGTCGGGCACGTCCGCCTTGAGGGCTTCGGTTTCGAGTTGCTCAATGATGTTGGCCATGGTCGTCATCCTGTCAGCATGAACTAAAAAACGGGCGGCTGTTGCTCAGCCATGAACTCCTCGAGCAGCCGGCGATCCTCGTCGGTCAGGTCGTGACCGCGAAGAAGATCCGGACGCCGCAAACTCGTCCGGCCGAGCGACTGCTTGCGTCGCCAGCGCCGGATCGCCGCGTGATTGCCCTCAAGCAACACTCTCGGCACCGTCCTGCCAGCGGCCACCTCGGGCCGCGTGTAGTGCGGGTGGTCCAGCAACCCTCCGGCAAAAGACTCCTGCACAGCGGACTGCTCGTCACCCAGCACACCGGGTTGCAGCCTGACTGTCGCGTCAAGGACCGCGAGGGCGGCAATCTCACCACCGCTCAGCACGAAATCCCCGACGGAAACCTCCTCGTCTCCGACGGCCTCTATCAAACGCTCGTCGAAGCCTTCATAACGGCCCGCCACCAGCAGCAGTCCCGGCCCGGCCGCGTAGCGACGGGCCATCGCCTGGTCAAAAGGTCGCCCCTGCGGACTCAGGAACACCACCGGACTCCCGGCGGGCAGCCTTGCCCGGGCGGCGGCAACAGCCGTCGCAAAGGGCTCGACCCGAAGCACCATGCCCGGTCCACCACCGTAGGGCCGGTCGTCCACCGTCCCATGCGGGTCCGTGGCAAAGGACCGGGGATCCACCGTGTCAATCCGGACGAGCCCCTGACGCACAGCCCGGCCGACAACGCCGAACTCCGTGAACGGCGTGATCATCGCGGGAAACAGCGTAACGACGGCGACGTGCACGAGAGCTTCCTCGGCCATCAGGCAGGCCGGCGACCAAATGCCTAGTAGTCCGGATCCCAGTCGACCGTGATCAGTTTCTGCTCCATATCCACAGACTTGACGATCCCGCCATATACAAAGGGAACAAGGTGCCTGCGCGATCCGACTACCACCATCACGTCATTGGCACCGGTCTCGAACAACTGCTCGACACGTCCGAGGACAGCACCGGAACCGGTTCTTACCTTCATTCCCTCCAGATCAGCCCAGTAGAAGCGCGATTCACCCGGCTCCCCGAGGACTGCCCGCTCCACAAAGATCTCAGCCCCGACCAGAGCGGTTGCGGCATCGCGGTCATGGACGCCGTCCAGGGACACGACGACACCGTCTCCATGCGTCTGCCCGGCGACAACATCCAGTATCCGTTCACTGTCATCCTGGCGCAGGATCCAGGGGCTGTAGCCGAGCACGTTATCCCGCGGCGAGGTGTAGGAATAAACCCGCATCCAGCCACGTACACCGAAGACACCCGAAACCCGGCCGATCGCGACTCGTGTACTGTCTGCCGCTGCGGCCACCGCCGCCTCCACGCACGATCGCCCCGAACCGACTCCGGTCAGGCGGCCTGCGCCGTAGGCTGCTGCCGGAACTCCTTGACCAGCGCAGCGACCCGCTCCGAGGGCTGGGCACCAACGCCGATCCAGTGATCGAAACGCGCCAGGTCAATTCTCAGTCGCTCCTCGCCGCCGCGTGCGATCGGGCTGAAAAAGCCGATACGCTCAATGTAACGGCCATCCCGGGCCCGCCGGGAGTCGCTGACGACGAGATGATAGAAGGGCCGACCCTTGGCGCCTCCGCGGGACAGACGGACAGTAACCATACGCTTCTGAGCTTCCTGACTGGGATCGTTGGAGAAATCAGACGGCAGGCCATCCGGCCTGCCGTAAACGGTGAATAATAATCGAAAAACTGGCCAGTGGCACTGTTTCCGGGCTAGCGGGGCAGGCCCGGAATACCCCGCATCAGGCGCTTCAGCCCCCCCTGACCGAACTTTTTCATCATTTTCTGCATCTGGGCATGCTGTTTCAGCAGCCTGTTGACCTCCTGAACCGGCTGCCCGGCCCCGGAAGCGATCCGCCGCCGCCGGGACCCGTCGAGGATGGCCGGACGGCGCCTCTCCCGGGCCGTCATGGAATCGATGATGGCGATCTGGCGGCGCAACATGCGACCATCAATCTGACCGGCGAGCTTGCCCGCAGACATCCCGGGCGGCAGCGGCAGTTTCTCGAGCAGGGTCTCCATGCCGCCCAGGCCCGAGATCTGCTCGAGCTGGGCCCGGAGGTCGTTCATGTCAAACTGCTTGCCGGAGGCCACCTTCTCCGCGAGGCGTGCCGCCGTTTCCTGGTCCGCCTTGCGCTGCACCTCCTCGACGAGGCCGAGGACATCGCCCATTCCCAGGATCCGGGAGGCCATGCGTTCCGGATAGAAGGGCTCCAGTTCGCCAACCGCCTCGCCTGTGCCGAGGAACTTGATCGGCCGGCCGGTCACTGCCTTGACGGACAGTGCCGCGCCGCCGCGGGCGTCGCCATCGGCCTTGGTCAGGATGACCCCGGTCAGGGGCAAGGCATCGGCAAAGGCGCGAGCGGCGTTTACCGCATCCTGGCCCGCCATGCTGTCCACCACGAAGAGCGTCTCGATGGGGGCCACGACATCCCGCATGACGCGCAATTCGTCGAGGAGGTCGACATCCAGCCGGCTGCGTCCGGCCGTATCCACGATGAGGACTTCCCACTGCCCCCGGCGCGCTTCCGCCAGGGCACTGGTGGCAATGCCCACCGCATCCAGCGCGACATCTGACTTTGCAAAGGGGATGTTGATGGACGAGGCCAGCCGTTCGAGCTGCAGGATGGCGGCCGGACGGTGGGTATCGGTGCTCGCAAGCCCCGTGCGCTTGCCGAGACGATCCCGGATGTAAAGTGCCAGCTTGGCTGCCGTGGTCGTCTTGCCGGCGCCCTGAAGTCCCGCCAGCAGGATCACGGCGGGCGGCTGGTGACGCAGATCGAGCTCAGCCACGCCGTCGCCGAGCGTCGCGGCGAGCTGCTCGTGGATGATCTTGATGAAGGCCTGACCCGGAGTGAGGCTGCGCAGGACATCGGCACCGACCGCGCGCTGGCGGACGGCATCGACGAAGTCCTTTACCACGGGCAGGGCAACGTCGGCTTCTATAAGGGCGCGACGCACGTCCCGTACCGCGTCCTGGATGTTTTCCTCGGTCAGACGTCCCCGGCCCCGAACCTGGTCGAGGACACCGCGCAGCCGCTCGGAGAGATTGTTAAACATGGGCGCGGCAACTTGCCATCCCGGCAAGCCTTCGTCAACATGAAGCCCCGGCTCGCGCCTGCGGGGTTTCCACTTGGCTGAAGACGTTTCCCTGGGCCTCCTGTCGCTCCTGCTCGTGTTCCTGCTGTTCCTGTCGGCCTGCTTCTCCGGGTCGGAAACCGCCCTGCTGAGCCTGAACCGGTACCGCCTGCGGCACCGGGCGCGCCAGGGCCACCTGGGTGCGCGGCTGGCCGAGCGCCTCCTCGCCCGCCCGGACCGGCTGATCTCCCTGATCCTGATCGGGAACAACATCGCCAATACCATGGCGACCGCCCTGGTGACCGTGGTGGCACTCCGGATCGGGGGCCCCGCAGGCGTCGCCATTGCCAGCGTTGCACTGGCCTTCGTCATCATGGTGTTTGCCGAGGTGATGCCCAAGACGGTGGGCGCCATGCGCTCCGAGCAGGTGGGCCTGCCGGCAGCGGTGATCTACTACTTCCTGCTCAAGGTCACATTGCCCCTGGTCTGGCTGGTCAGCCAGATTTCGAACGGGCTCCTGGCGCTGATGGGCATACGGGCTGACCAGAACAACCAGCAGAACCTGACCCTGGAGGAACTGCGAACGCTGGTCAGTGATTCCGGGGCACTGTTGCCCCGGCGCCGCCAGCGGATGCTGATGGCGATCCTCGAACTCGGGGAGATGACCGTCGATGAGATCATGATCCCGGACAACGAGCTCGCCGGCATCGATCTGGAGGACGACTGGTCCGGGATCATGGACACGATCATGAATGGCAACCACAGCCGCCTGCCCGTGTACCGCAACACTATCGAGAACCTGGTCGGCCTGCTTCACGTGCGCAGGCTGGTGGACGTGGCAGGCAGACCCCTTGACAGGGCCGGCATCGAGTCACGGATGTCGGAGCCGTTTTTTGTCCCCGAGGGCGCCTCGGTCCACAACCTGCTGGTGCAGTTGCACCGCACGGGACAGCGCACCGCCTTCGTGGTGGACGAGTACGGGGACATCCAGGGGATGGTCACGATGGAAGACATCCTCGAGGAAATCCTCGGCGAATTCTCGGGCAGCCCGGATCCGGCAGGGGCAGATGTCCGCACCGAAGAAGGTGGCGCCAGCTGGCTCGTGAATGCCGGCATGAGCGTGCGGGCCTTGAACCGGATGATGGGCTGGCAACTTCCAACCAGCGGGCCCACCACCCTCAACGGCCTGATCCTCGAGCAGATGGAAAGCATCCCCGCGCAGGGAACCATCGTCCGGCTGAATGACTACGCCGTTGAAATCCTCGAAACCGCCGACAATACCGTCCGGACAGTACGCGTCCGGCAGCCGGAGACGCCCCGGCTGGACACGGAGTAACCGTCTGTCATGGGCCAGCCTCGGCCTCGAGGGCTGGCAGAAGCCTCATCAGGTCCCGCAGGTTGTCCACGGGACTCATCGCGAGGCCGTCCAGTGGCTGCTTTGGCAGGTTTGCCCGCGGCAACAGGGCGCGCCTGAAGCCGACCTTCAGCGCCTCCCGCAGGCGCTCCTCCCCAAAGGGCACCGGGCGAACCTCCCCGGCCAGGCCCACCTCGCCAAAAACCACCAGATCGCGGGGCAGCGGGCGATCTCGAACGCTGGAGACCGTTGCCAGCAGAGCGGCAAGGTCCGCGGCCGGCTCCATGATGCGCACACCGCCCACGACGTTGACAAACACATCATGGGCGTGGGTCGAGATTCCGGCATGGCGGTGCAGCGCCGCCAGCAGCAGCGTGAGGCGGTTCTGCTCGAGACCGATGGTCACCCGGCGCGGTGGCCCGCTCCCGCCCTGATCAGCCAGTGCCTGTACCTCGACCAGCAGGGGCCGGCTGCCCTGGTGCACGGCCGTCACCACACTGCCCGGCACCGGCTCGGCACGCTGCGAGACGAAAAGCGCCGACGGGTTCTTCACTTCCCGGATGCCCGTCTCCGTCATGACAAAGATGCCAAGCTCGTTGGCCGCCCCGAAGCGGTTCTTGACCGCACGCAGTATGCGAAACCGGCTGCCGGCTTCGCTTTCGAAGTAGAGCACCACGTCCACCATGTGCTCCAGCAGGCGCGGCCCGGCGATCTGGCCATCCTTGGTGACATGACCAACGAGAATGACGGCAAGACCCGTCTGCTTGGCGAGTGCGACAAGCTGGGCCGCACAGGTACGCAACTGGTTCGGTGAGCCTGGTGTAGACGGCAGCAACTCCGTTGACATGGTCTGGATCGAGTCCACGACCAGGCACCCGGGGCGACTCACCTCCACCGCTGCCAGGACGTCCTCGACACGCGTCGTGGCAATCGCGGCAACGTTGGACAGGTCGACGTTAAGGCGTCGACCGCGGAGGCTGATCTGCTGGAGGGACTCCTCGCCGCTGGCATAGAGGCTGCCCCCCGCCATGCGCGCAGCCGCCTGCAGCAACAGCGTGGACTTTCCGATACCGGGGTCACCGCCGAGCAGCACCACGGAGCCGGCCACGAGCCCGCCACCGAGAGCGCGATCCAGTTCGGTCAGTCCCGTGCCGATGCGGGGCACGCTGTCTGTTCCGACCTCGGTGAGCCGACGCACGGGGCTCGAGGACCGGCCCGGGGCGGGCCGGCTGGAGGGGGCGGCAGGTTCAAGCGAGTTCCAGGCTCCGCAGGCCGGGCATTGCCCCTGCCACTTGGGGGTCGCGGCTCCGCAGTCGCTGCATACATAGGCTTTCTGGGCTTTTGCCATTCTCATTCCCGGTCAACCAGGACCCCGGCCGGGGCCATGGATTCGCGACACACCACCCGGCTGGTCCCTCAAAAAACAACAACCAAGTCTCAAACGTGCGGCCTTGATCCGCATACTATTTTGTTATGTTGCTCCGGGACAGTCAGGGCCGTGGCCTCGCCAGCGTGGCCGCACAGGCAGGGCTATGTACAGTCCTGGCGCTGGTCTTTGTGCTGGGGGGGGACCGGGCCGCGGGAATCGAGCGCGGTTACTATGACCTCTGGCAGCGACTGACCGCTGCCCCCGCTACGGCCCCGGTGGTCATCGTCGATCCCGGAGACGGATCGACCGCACTGTGGGAACGGCTGGAACTGCCCGCACTGCTCGGCGCCGCGCGGTCAGCCGGTGCCCGGTCCATACTGCCCGCGGCAGCGCCGCCCTCTCCGGTACGAAGCATCGACCGGGATCGCCTGAGCGCCCTCATCCGGCTCGAAGAACGCCGGGGTGCCACCGGGCAGGCCACGGCTGGGGAACTGCGCGCCCAGCTGGCAGCGCTCGATCGATCCCTGGAGCAGCAGGGACGGGTTGGCGCAGCCATGGCCGCAGCCGGCAATGTCATGCTCGGGCTGGGCACATCGGATCGTCGGCCGGGCGTAACGGGCAGCGAGGGCGCGTGCGGCGAGCGCATAGCGGCAGCAGACCGGGGCAGCGTCGTCGGGCAGGCGTTGTCACGCCTGGATATCCTGCCGGCCCCATCCGTGCTTTGCGCAGCCGCTGGCGGTATCGGTCATCTGGGCTTCCCGACGGACGATGACGGCGTTGTCCGGGCGGCACCTCCGACCCTCATCACCAGTCGTGGGCGCGTAGCCGCCGCCGCCCGGGTGGCGAGCCTGACTGATCCGCTTCCGCAGGGCGTGGAGTCAGCCGGTATTGCGCTACTGCGCCACTACCGCGCGCTTGACGGCGCTCCCGGTATCCCGGTGGTCAACGCCCGGACACTGCTGGCAGGGGATGCCAGCGAACTGCTCAGGGACCGCTACGTCATTATCGGTACGATCGCAGAGCGTACGGCATCCGGGATCGATGCACCGACGCAGGCCGGCACCGGGCTGGCCATGCTTGTAGCAACCGATCTGGCCAATCGTCTGACTGACAGCCACATTCACCGGCCCGGCTGGGCAACCCTGGTCGAACTGGGCCTCGCCCTGATCATGGCAGCAGGGACCGTGCTTGCCGGGCGCCTGTCGATGGGCGCAGCCGCCGCAACAGCCGTAGCGGCGACATCAGGCCTCCTGGCCGCAGAGTACGCGTTGCTGTCACTCGCCGGGTTCTGGCTGAAGCTCGCTGGCCTCGCCCTGTTCTGCCTCATAGGGGTCGCCTTGATGAGCTTCATGGTCCAGTGGCAGGGCACCCGGGCGGTTGCCAAAACCGGGCGGGACCAGACACCCGCCGATCAGGCAGGCGCCCCCGGGGAAGAGCTGGACCTGGCCTTTTCCGTCCTGCGCCAGCAGCCAACAACCGAGAAGACCAAGCAGCAGCTCTATGCGCTTGCCATGCAGCATGGGCGGCATCGGGACTATGCCAGGGCGGAGCGCGTCTTCAGGCACCTGGCCGTGCGGGACCCCGGCTACCGGGACGTGGCCTCCAAGCTCGAGAAACTGTCCGGAGCACGGGGAGCTGCCCCGGCTCCTGCCCGGCCGGTCAGGCCGACCGCCCCCCCGGAGCCGCAGACCGCTGCCGTGCCACCGGCCACCGTACGCACGCTGGGACGGTACGAACTGGAGCGCGTCATCGGGCGCGGCGCAATGGCCACCGTTTACCTCGGGCGTGACCCGACGATCAACCGGCGGGTTGCGATCAAGACCCTGCCGCTGGCGGAGGAGTTTGCCGAAAACGACCTGGCGACAGCGCGATCCAGTTTTCTGCGGGAGGCCGAGTCGGCAGGGCGCCTCAATCATCCGGAGATCATCTCGATCCACGATGCCGGTGAAGACCAGCGCGTCGCCTACCTGGCGATGGAGTACTTCGAGGGCAAGCCCATGAGTCACTATGCCCAGGTAGGCCGCCTGCTGCCACCGCACGTGGTCATCGAGGTGATGGCCCGGGCTGCGGAAGCCCTGCACTACGCCCACAGCCAGAATGTCGTTCACCGCGACGTCAAGCCCGCCAATCTGCTGTACGATGCCGCACACGATCGGCTGAAACTGACGGACTTTGGCATCGCGAGGCTGACCGACTCCAGTCGGACCCGGACGGGCATCATCCTGGGCACACCTTCCTATATGTCACCCGAGCAGCTCTCGGCGAGCAAGGTCTCCGGACTTTCCGACCTGTACTCGCTTGGCGTCACGATGTATCACCTGTTGACGGGATCGCCACCCTTCCAGGCCGACTCGATCCCGCGACTGATGGACAAGATCGTCAACCAGCGGCATCGCCCGGTAACAGACCTGCGCGACGATGTGCCGGCGGGCATTGATGCTGTCCTCGACCGGGCCATGGCGAAGAACCCGGCCGACAGGTACCAGAGCGGCAAGGCCATGGCCATGGCACTGCGCAAGTGCTGCAGCCCCTTTGCTGCAGAAGTTGTATGAGCCTGCGCGGGAAAGTCACCAGCATCCAGTTATCCGATACCGGCAAGGTACGTGAGCACAACGAGGATGCGGTAGGCACCAATATAGACGTCGGCCTGCTGGTGCTGGCCGATGGCATGGGTGGCTACAACGCCGGCGAAGTTGCCAGCGGCATAGCCGTCCGCACGGTGCTGGAACTGGTTCCACCCGCATGCAGCCGGGAGTCGCGCAACGCGACTGACCCGGAAACCGGCCTGATGCGTCAGACAATCATTCTGCGGGATGCGATTGCCCGCGCCAACCGCGTCATACACCAGACGTCCCGGATGCAACCCCAGTGCGAAGGCATGGGCACGACCATCGTGGCCTGCCTGTTCCATGACAACCGGGTTTCGATCGCCCATGTGGGTGATTCCCGCCTGTACCGCTTTCGCCGGAACCGTTTTGAACAGCTCACCATGGATCATTCCCTGCTCCAGGAACTGGTAGACCGCGGGTTCTATTCCCAGGAGGAAGCAGCCCGTTCCACCAATCGCAACTACGTGACGCGAGCCCTGGGAGTGGAGGCCACGGTGCAGGTCGAGGTCCAGGAGCTCGAGGTTCAGCCCGGCGACGTGTACCTGCTCTGTTCCGATGGTCTGCCGGACATGGTCGATGACGAGGATATTCACTTAACGATCAGCACTTTTAGTGCTAGTCTTGAAACTGCAGGTCAACAGCTGATCCGCCTCAGCAATGACCATGGGGGCAAGGACAATGTGTCGGTTATCCTCGCGCAGGTTATTGAGCCATTCCCTGCCCGGACGGGCGTACTCGAGCAATTCCGCCGCATCTTCCAATAGGCATTTTCTGTCATGGCACGGTTGATATTGAGTCTCGACGGTCAGGTGCTCGCCGAGTACAACATGTCCAAGGAGCGGTATACGGTTGGCCGCCTCCCGGACAATGACATTCGGATCGACAACCCCACGGTCAGCGGTCACCACTCCCTGGTGATCAACATCCTCAATGATTCGTTCCTTGAAGACCTGAACAGCACAAACGGCACCTACGTCAACGGTCGCCTGATCAAGAAACACGCCCTCCAGAATGGCGACGTGGTCACCGTCGGCCGGCACCAGCTCCGCTTCGTCGATGGTACGGGTGACGAGGACGACGAATTCGCCAGCACCATGGTCATCGAGCGGCAGGCCGGTGGTGCGGAGGCTCTGGCCAAGGCGGCCGCCCTGTCGGCCAGCGTCAGCCCGGTACCTGCTACCGGGCGGCCATCGGCAGCCGAGCCTGCGAGCAAGCCGCTGGCTGTCGCCAAGGTACAGGTACTGAACGGATCATTTGCCGGTCGGGAAATCACCCTGAGCAAGGCGCTGACGACACTGGGCCGGCCCGGAGTACAGGTCGTGGCCATCACCCGGCGCGCCGACGGGTATCACATCGTGCAGGTGGAGAATAATGCCGAGGCCGATCAGCCCAGGCTTAATGGCCAGCCCCTCGGGCCCCAGGCCCGCAAGCTGGCAGACAATGATGTCATTGAGATCATTGGCATCAAGATGGGATTCTTCATCAACTGATTTCCGGCTCGACACGCACCGCAACCCGCCGGTTGATGCCGGTCATCAGGGTCCACGGGATCGTTCGCGCCGCTGCCGCCACCTCTTCTATGGTCGGGGTGTCGCCCCACAGCACGACGCGGTCACCCGGGATCGCTGCGGGAACGTCCGTCAGGTCTATGGTCAGCATGTCCATCGAGACGCGCCCCACGATGGGCGCCGTCTGTCCGCGGATACCGACCGGGGTACCTCCGCCCGCATACCACGGGTAGCCGTCCGCATAGCCTGCGGCCGCAATGCCCAGCCTGCTGTCCCTGGGTGCCACCCAGTGCCCGCCATAACCGACGCGCTGCCCCTTGTGGACAGGCTTGACGGCCAGCAGGCGGGTTTCAAAGGACATTGCGGGCTGCAGGCCCAGTTGACCCGCTGTCACGCCCCGCAGGGGCGTGCCGCCAAACAGCATGATGCCGGGTCGCACCCAGTTCCGGCCTTCGTAGCCGAGCGCCGGACCGGGGCGAAGGGTATCCGGCCACTGCAGGACTGCGGCCGAATTGGCGATACTGATGTCGGCCCGCCATCCGGAGAGCAACGGCGCAAAGGCCTGCAGTTGCTCCGGGGTGGCCGGATCGCTCTGATCATCCGCGCAAGCCAGGTGGGTCATGAGGGTGAGGGAACGAACCGCTGGGGCACTGCGCAGGCCGGCGACAGCCGCCGCCACATCTGCCGGTGCAATGCCCAGGCGCGCCATACCGGTGTCGACCTTCAGCCAGCAGTCCACGGGCGCAACTGGCCTAACCGATGCGAGCAACGGGATCTGTTCCACGGCATGCACCACGATATCAAGGCGCAGGTCGGCAGCCCGCTGTACCTCTTCACGCGTCGCGCAGCCTCCCAGCACGACCAGGCGCTTCTCGACCCCGGCCTGGCGCAACTGGAGCGCCTCTTCGAGTCGGGCAACGGCGAACGCTTCCGCATCATCCAGGATGCGCGCGACCTGGATCAGCCCATGACCGTAGGCATTGGCCTTGATCACGGCCAGCACCGGGCAAGCCGGAGCGCGCCGGCGTACCTCGGCAAGGTTATTGCGGAGCGCAGACGGCCTGATGACGGCGACGGCCGCTGGCGTCACAGAAAGGCCTCGATCTCCGGGGCGTAGTTCTCAAACTTGGTGAGCTTCCCGACAAAGGTCAGGGGGAACTCCCCGGTGGGTCCGTTGCGCTGCTTGGCGATATTGATATCCGCGGTGCCTCTGCGCGGACTGTCCGCGTTATAGACCTCGTCCCGGTAGATGAACAAGATCAGGTCTGCGTCCTGCTCGATGGCCCCGGACTCCCGCAGGTCCGACATGACCGGCTTCTTGTCAGCACGCGACTCAACGCTGCGGTTGAGCTGGGACAGCGCAATGACCGGGACCCGCAGCTCCCGCGCCAGGGCTTTGAGCGAACGGGAGATTTCGGAGATCTCGGTCGCCCGGTTCTCGGCGCTGCCTTGCACCCGCATCAGCTGCAGGTAGTCCACGACAATGAGATCCAGCCCCCTCTCCCGCTGCAGGCGCCGGGCCCGGGCCCGCACTTCGGTGGGCGTCATTGCCGGCGTGTCGTCGATGAAAATCGGCGCCTCGGCCATTTGCTGGATCGCACCGTTGATGCGCGGCCAATCCTCGTCTCCAAACCGGCCATTGCGCAGGTGCGCCTGGTCTACGCGCCCCAGTGAGGAAACCATGCGGAACGCCAGCTGCTCGACGGACATTTCCATGCTGAAGATGGCAGCCGACTTCCGCGAGCCGAGCGCCGCATTCTCCGCAATGTTGAGCGCGAGCGACGTCTTGCCCATGGAGGGGCGGCCCGCAATGATGATCAGATCTCCAGGCTGCAGGCCCGCCGTGTACTCATCGAGCCGGGTGAACCCCGAGGACAGGCCCGTGATTGACCCCTTGGACTGGTGCAACTGGTCGAGACGGTCAACGGTTGCCGGCAGAATCTCGCTCAGGCGGATAAAGCCACTGCCCCGGCGCTGCCCCCGTTCGGCAATCTCGAAGACCCGGCGCTCGGCCTCATCAACCAGCTCCGCAATCGGTCGGCCCTCCGGTCGGTAGGCGGATGCGGCTATCTCGTTGCCGACCTCGATCAGCCGCCGGAGCAGGGCACGCTCGCGGATGATCCGGGCGTAATTCGCTACATTGGCGGCACTCGGGGTATCGGTGACGAGTTCAGCCAAATAGGCCGCGCCTCCGGCCTCGGCAAGCTCGCCGCGGGATGCCAGAAATTCGGCAAGCGTAACCGCATCGGATGGCTGGCTTCGTTCGGACAGGTCCTGGATGGCGGTGAATATCAGCCTGTGATCCGGACGGAAGAAGTCCGCTGAAGCGACGAGGTCGGCGACCCGGTCCCAGCTGCCGTTGTCGAGCATGAGACCGCCAAGAAGGGCCTGCTCGGCCTGTATCGAACTGGGCGGTACCGGCAGTTCTGCCAACCCACCGGAGTCGCGCCGCGGTCCGGTCGTTGCCATGATCGGTCTGCGAGCCAGGGACGCTACTTGCCCTGCCCGGCGACGTCCTCGGCGATAACGGTGATCTCGATGGTGGCATCAATATCGGAATGAAAATGCAGATCCACCGAGTGCTTGCCGACGGTCCTGATCGGTCCGTTGGGCAGGCGGATCTCGCTCCGCCTGATCTCCACACCTGCCGCAGTGCAGGCTTCCGCAATGTCAGCCGTCCCGAGCGATCCGAAGAGCTTGCCCTCGGAGCCCGCCTTGGCCGTCAGGCTGATCGTCAGCCGGGCCGCTGCCGCTACCCGCTCACCCGCTGCCGCCAGTTCGTCCGCCTGCTTCTTCTCAAGGTCGGCGCGTCGGGCCTCGAAAAGCGCGATATTGGCGACGGTTGCCACCGTGGCCTTGCCCCGCGGCAGCAGAAAATTGCGCCCGAAACCGGGCTTGACCCGGACACGGTCGCCAATGTTGCCCAGATTCGCAATCTTTTCGAGGAGGATGACTTCCATAGTGACTCTCTTATGCCATGCAGGGGACGCCCGGGGGCGCGTATTAAACCACATCGGGCCCGGGCCGGCGCAGCGGGTACCCGTTGTCAGCCAGGCCAATGGCCACCAGGGCCAGCATTATCAGGCCTGCCACTGGCGGCCCGAGCAGCAGCGGCCCGTAGAGCACGAGGGGCCAGATCCCCGGCCAGCCACGCCGGTCAGCCAGCCAGTGAATCACCGAGATGCCCTGGGCCATGAAAGCCGTCGCCAGCACCAGCAGGAGCCCCCCCCCGGCGCCAGGCTGCCCCGCCAGCATCAGGCCCAGTGCCGGCACCAGGGACAGCGACAGCACCCGGCCAATCCGCAACGACAGAAAAAGCCTCCGCCATGACGGGCCGCCCTCATCGCGGTCCAGCCAGACGCTCAGGATCAAAGCCAGCAGCAGCGTTGACAGCACACTGGCGGCAATGACGCCCGGCATCAGGACAGCGATAGTGCCCAGCCACCCCGCCGGAGGACCGCTGCCTTCCGGTAATCCAGCCTGCTTCAGCAGTTCCTCAAGGACCGGCTGCCAGTAGCTCCGGGGGTCCGGCCCCAGCACAAGCGTCGCGATGACCCCGGCCATGGCCAGAAGGACCAGCGCCTGTACGGCAAGGTCGACACTCCCGAAACGGCGGAGAATCATGCCGGCCACGATGCTGCCGCTCCACAGCGCCACCGCGCCAAGGACCGGCGGCAGGGGGGACCCGCCAAGCGCCATGGCCAGCCCGGCAACGACAGCCAGGGCCACCATCACCTCGGGCAAGGCCAGTCGCGGTCCGCCGCTCCGGGCGGTCATCACCACGACGGCCGCGCTCAGGATGTTGGTTACGGGCAGCAAAAAGGTCAGCACCATCGCCACCACACGCAGCGCGCGGGACTGACGCAACCAGTCCGAAAGGCTGCTCACGTGATCCCTGCTCGCCGTCCGGCAGCCGCAAGGCTGCGCAAGCGACTCAGTGCTTGTCGGTATACGGCAGAAGTGCCAGAAACCGGGCGCGTTTTACCGCCGTGGCCAGCTGGCGCTGGTAGCGCGCCTTGGTGCCGGTAATCCGGCTCGGCACGATCTTCCCGGTCTCGGTCACATAGGCGCGCAGGGTTTCGAGATCCTTGTAGTCGATCTCCTTGATCCCTTCGGCGGTGAACTTGCAGAATTTGCGACGACGAAAATATTTGCTCATGGGTGTGTCCTCAATCCTCTTCAGGCCGGCGCGCCGTTGGCTTCGGCGTCATCGCCCTGATCATCAGGGCGGCCGGCCGGCAGGTCATCAGCCGCCGCATCGTCACTGCGCTCAGGAGCGGGCCGGCCACCGTCATCAGCGGCCTTGACCAGGGGCGATGCATCGGTCACGGCCTCATCCCTGCCGATGACCAGGTGGCGCAGGACGGCATCGCTGAAGCGGAACGCACCGGTGAGCTCGGCAAGCGTGGCCTGATCGCTCTCGATATTCATCAGGACGTAGTGCGCCTTGTGGACCTTGTTGATCGAGTGCGCGAGCTGGCGCCGGCCCCAGTCCTCCAGGCGATGGACGTGGCCGCCACCGGCCGTGATGATCGTGCGATAGCGCTCGACCATGGCAGGCACCTGTTCACTCTGGTCCGGGTGGACGAGAAAGACGATCTCGTAATGACGCATTGCTGTGGCTCCTTGTGGATTACAGCCACCCACTCCGGACACTGGCCCTCGGACGGGGGTGCACGGATGGTGTGGCAAGGTCCGTCAGCGTCTGGCGAGCGGCGGTGGCCGTTCGACGGTCGGAAAGACGGGAGGCGCATCCTACCGGACAGGACCGCCGCCAGGCAACTGGCCAGGTCCGGCCATGGTCCGCTGGCGCACGCACTCATACAGTGCGACCCCGGCAGCCACTGCCACGTTGAGGCTGCTGACCACGCCCCGCATGGGCAGGCTGACTACAAAGTCGCAGCGCTCCCGGGTCAGCCGCCGCAGGCCCTCGCCCTCTGCTCCGAGCACCAGGGCAATCCCCCCGGTGAGATCAGTGGCATACAGGGACTGGGGCGTGTCATCCGCGGTACCCACGATCCACAGCCCGAGGTCCTTCAGGTCACCCAGAAAACGCGCCAGGTTGCCCACTGCGGCAATCGGCACCGCCTCGGCCGCACCGGCCGCCACCTTGCTGACCACCGGCGTCAGCGCAACGTTACGGCTGCGCCCCACGACCACCAGGTCCACCCCGGCGGCGTCGGCAGTCCGCAGGCAGGCGCCAAAGTTGCGCGGATCCTGTACGCCATCCAGGACCAGCACAAGCGGCTGCCGGACGCGCGCCAGGTGATCCCTGGCCATCCCTTCACCCAGCAGAGCGGCCTCGGCCGCAATGGCCACCACACCCTGGTGCCCGGGCGTCCCGGCGAGGCGCTCCAGCTCGTTCCCGGGAACCTCCCGCACCTCTCTCGCCAGTGGCAGGACATCCACGAGGCGCGAGCGGCGGTCCGGTCCCAGGTCGGCCTGGATCCAGACGCACTGGACGGTGTCGGCACGCGACAGCAACAACTGCCGGACAGCGTGGATCCCGCAGACGGCGCGCTGCCTGTCGTTCATCGCCGGCGGGAGCGGGAATAGGGCCGCCTGCCCGGCGCTGGGCCACGGGTCTGCTGCCCCGCATCGTCCAGCGCCAGATCGATCTTTGCCTCATCCGGGTCAACGCGAACCACGCGCACCCGCAGGTCATCGCCGAGGCGAAATACCCGTCCGCTGCGCTCGCCCCGGAGACCCAGTCCGCCCGGCTCCAGATGGTAGTAATCACTGGGCAGGCCGGTGACATGTATCAGGCCGTCAACCAGCAGTTCGCGCAGCATGACAAACAGGCCGAAGTGGGTCACCCCGGTAATGACGCCGTCGAGGGTGGTGCCCACATGCTCCCGGATGAACAGGCACTTGCAGCGGGCATCGACGTAGCGGGTAGCCTCATCGGCCCTTCGCTCCTGCATCGAGGTCATCGTACCGAGCTGCTCGGCAGCCGGCACGTCCAGCACGAAGGCAGCCGGCTTGCCCCCATCCAGAACATGGCCGAGGCCCCGGTGCACCACCAGATCGGGGTAACGGCGAATCGGGGAGGTAAAGTGCGCGTAGCAGTTGAGCGCGAGGCCGAAATGCCCGAGGTTGGCCGGCTGGTAGACCGCCTGCTTCATGCTGCGCAGGACAGCTGTTGCGAGCATGGGAAAATCCGGCCGGTCGCTCAACCGGCGCAACGCCTTGTTGATCTCCCGTGGCCGCGTCTGGGCAGTATCCGGTAATGGCACACCCAGGCTCTGGAAGAGCAGGCGCAGCTGCTCGAGCTTGTCACCTTCGGGGCCGGCGTGCACCCGGTACAGGGTCGTCAGCTTGCGCTTGCGCAGGAACTGCCCGGCCTCGACGTTCGCTGCAATCATGCACTCCTCGACAAGCCTGTGGGCGTCATTCCGCCGCCGGGAACTGATGCCGCGGATCACGCCACTGGCGTCGAGATCAACCTTGACTTCAGGCAAATCGAGGTCGAGGGCACCGCGGCGCTGACGCGCCCTGTTAAGGGCGCGGAACACCGCGTACAGATTCCCTATGGCAGGGTGAAGGCTGCGCGGCACGCCGCCTTCGTCAGCTCCGCTTTCGAGCCTGTCCACCTGCGTATAGGTCAGGCGCGCATGCGAATGCATCACCCCGCGATAGAACGTCGCGCCCGCCACCGTGCCCCTCGCATCCACCTGCATGTCGCAGACCATGCACAGGCGATCAACACCGGGCTTCAGGGAGCACAACTCGTTGGACAGAACTTCCGGGAGCATGGGCACCACGCGATCGGGAAAATACACCGACGTACCGCGCCGCCTTGCCTCGACATCAATCACGTCACCAGGACGCACATAGTGCGAAACATCAGCGATGGCAACGATGAGGCGCCAGCCCCCGTCAGCCGGCTCCGCGAACAGCGCATCGTCGAAGTCCCGCGCATCTTCACCATCAATGGTCACCAGGGGCAGCGCGCGCAGGTCCGTGCGGCCCCGCCTGTCGGCGTCGGCGACCAGAGTCGGGATGCCACTGGTACCCGCAAGGGTGCCGTCCGGCCAGCGCGCCGGGATATGAAACATCTCAATGGCGGCGTCCGTCAGGACGCGAGGGTCGCGCGGATCCCCGAGGATCTCGACGACCCGGCCCTGGGCCTCGCGGTCCGGGCCCGGGTACTCGAGGATCGTGAGCTTGACCAGCTGCCCGGGCTCGACGCCGTTCCGGTGGCGGTCGGTGACGATGAAACGGTGCGGGGAACGGCCCGTCTCCACCACCCAGCCGAGGCCGTGTTCCCGGTGATAGCGCCCGACCAGGCTGTCGCGGCTGCGCGCCAGGATCTCCACCAGCACGCCGGCCCGTCGCCCTCCCCTGCCCTGGGTCGAGACCCGCACAGCCGCCCGATCACCGTCCAGCAGCGAGCGCATCTCGACGGCGCCCAGGTAGATGTCATCGCTGTGATCATCGGGAACGAGGAAACCAAAGCCGTCCCGGTGCGCCGTTACCGTGCCCACCGTGACTTCCAGCTTGTCCGTCAGGCAGTACTCGTCCCGACGGTTGACGAGCAGCCGGCCGGCCTCCTTGAGGCTGTCCAGGCGTCGCCGCAGCTGGGCGACATGCCGTTCCTCAGTGATGCCGAGCTGTGCCGCGAGCGCCGTCAGCGTCATCGGGATCCCCTGCTCGCGGAGCGTGTCCAGCAGTGCGGTCGGTTCCGGAACCGGGTGCCGGTAGGCGCCCGGTGCGGCCTGGCCCGGCCTGGGCGGGCGATTTGAACGACGCTTAGCCATTAGTAAATGTCTCGGATCTTTGCATTGCGTTGACAAGCATACAGGGTGCCTTTACATTGCCGCACTCTCATCAGCCGGCCCACCCACGCCGAGGTGGCGGAATTGGTAGACGCGCTGGCTTCAGGTGCCAGTGGGGGTAACCTCGTGAAGGTTCAAGTCCTTTCCTCGGCACCAGCCGGCCTCACCCGGCCTGCATCAGCGCATTGATATCCGCGAGGTAGGTCTCGAGCCTGCTCCGCAGGTGCGCCTGCTGCCGGGCATTCAGTGAGTTCAGAACCTCTGCAACGAGGCTGAAGGCGCGCTGCTGGTTTTCCGTGACCTGCCGGCGGTAGGTGGGTGAATCAAACTGATTGGGATTCAGCACCAGATTGCTGAACTCCGTCAGGAATGTGCCGGCGGAATCCCGTTCGGCCAGCACTTCCCTGAATTCCGCCTGCCACGCCGCCCGCCGCGCAAGCCACTCCGGGGAGGAGTCGTCAAATTCAAGCGTGCGGGCACGGACCAGGGCCTGCTGCTCCCGGGTCAGCGGGCCGGTAAATTGACGGAAGGCCCGGATGATCGCCTTGGCCTGGCGGGCACGGCGCACGGCGGGGGTCTTGCCGGAATATTCCTTCGCGAGCTCGGCGTTCTCCCTGGCCAGCTTTTCGAACAGCGCCTCCACCTGCCTGTCAGACAGCGACTCGAAGAGCGTCCCCGCATCCGGGACCACCTGGACCAGAAACCGGTCGCAGAGCTGCACGACCGCGTCATAGCGTGCAGCAACATCCTCGGTCGTGAAGGATTGCCCGGTCTGCGCGAGAAGGTCGCGGGTCAACACTGCGTATTCGGGTAGTTCATTGGCCCGATGCCAGGCGAGATTCCGGCGCACCATCGTCCGGGCCTGCTGCTTCTGGCGGGAATCGAGCGACACGTAGGACTCGATGTACCAGATGGTGAGCCAGTCCAGCTGCTCATAGACGATGCGCAGTACACAACCGCCCAACAGCCCGGCCGCGACGAACAGCAGCAGGATCAGCCGTAGCCGACGCATCACGCCGGTTCCAGTTGTGCGCATCACGGCAGTCGGGTTGCTCACCGGAGCCGCGTTCGGCCGGGTCAATCGAAGGGATGGCGCAGGATGATGTTGTGGTCGCGCTCCGCACCGGTGGACACCATGTCGATCGGTATACCAACGATGTTCTCGAGGCCGCGCAGGTAGGCGCGGGCTTCGGCAGGCAGCGCATCGAGTTGCCGGACTCCCAGCGTGGACTGCTCCCAGCCGGCAAACTCCTCGTAGACCGGCTCGACATCAGCGTAGGCATCCACGACCAGTGGCGGCGCAGTCAGTACCTCGCCGTCCAGCCGGTAGCCCGTGCAGACCCTGACGGAGGGCAACCCGTCCAGCACGTCCAGCTTTGTCACGCACAGGCCGGTGACGCTGCTGTTGATGACGGCACGACGGACCGTGACAGCATCGAACCAGCCGCACCGTCGCGCCCGTCCGGTAGTCGCACCCACCTCCACCCCCCGACGCGCCAGCCGTTCTCCGGTGGCATCCGAGAGTTCCGTGGGAAATGGCCCTGCGCCGACCCGGGTGGCATAGGCCTTGACCACGCCGAGGACATAATCGAAACGGGCAGGACCGAGGCCGGAGCCGGTTGCCGCACAGCCGGCCGAGGTGTTCGAGGAGGTCACAAAGGGGTAGGTGCCGTGGTCTATATCGAGCAGCGCGCCCTGGGCGCCCTCAAACATCAGCCGGCCACCGCCTCGCCGGAGGTCGTCCAGGAACGCCACCGTGTCCACCACCAGGGGGCGGACGCGCCGTCCCATCGCCAGCCACTCGGCACACGTGGCGGCCACGTCGACCGGCGGAACCGAGTAGTAACGCTCCAGCATGAAATTGTGCAGGTCCATCACCTCGGCCAGCCGCTCGGCGAAGCGGGTCTCGTCCAGCAGGTCGGTGACCCGCAGTGAGCGTCGTCCGGCTTTGTCCTCATAGGCAGGGCCGATGCCACGGCCTGTGGTACCGATGGCCCGGCTGCCGCGCGCCTGCTCTCGGGCTTGATCCAGTGCGATGTGGGTCGGCAGGATGAGCGGGCATGCGGGACTCAGTTTCAACCGGCCCGCCACGTCCACGCCCCGGTTCTCCAGCCCCTCCATCTCGCGAAGCAGGGACGGCAGGTGGACCACGACGCCGTTGCCTATCACACAGGCCACACCGGGTCTCAGGATGCCGGACGGAATCAGGTGCAGTACGGTCTTCTCGCCGCCGATCCACAGGGTGTGGCCGGCGTTATGCCCGCCCTGGAAACGGACAACCGCGTCAGCCTGCTCGGTCAGCAGGTCGACGATCTTTCCCTTGCCCTCGTCACCCCACTGGGTGCCGATCACGATGACACATCTGCCCACGTTCAACCCGCGCTCCGCACCGCCACGAGCAGCAGGGCCCCCAGCAACATGCTCAACAGTCCGAAAATTCGCAGCTTCTGGCCCGGCATCGCGGCGAGCACCGCCATGCTGCGTCGCCAGGCCTCGGGACTGAGGAATGGGAGGATGCCTTCCAGCACCAGATACAGCCCGAAGGCCGTGAGGAAATCGTTCCAGTCCATTCTGGACCTGCCTGCCCGCAGTGAGAAATCGCGGATACTACCGCCAGCCCCGAAACATCAACGCGGGGCGCCGGACTGCTCCAGGTAACGGAAGAACTCGCTCTCAGTATCGAGCAGCAGGAGGTCGCTCTCCTTGCCCAGCGAGCGCCGGTATGCCTGGATACTGCGATAGAAAGCGAAGAACTCCGGATCCCTGCGATAGGCGTCCGCATAGATACGCGCCGCCGTGGCGTCACCGGAACCCCGGATCTTCTCGGCATCCCGATAGGCCTCAGCAAGCGTCACGGTGCGCTGCCGGTCGGCCTCGGCGCGGATCTGCTCGGCCGCCTCTGCGCCCTGCGCGCGCAATTCGGACGCCACCCGGGCCCGCTCCTGACGCATCCGGTCGAACACCGACTCACTGACCTGCTCCGGAAATTCGGTCCGCTTGACGCGCACATCGACGATCTCGATGCCCAGGGAACGGGCATTCATGCGGGCCTGGGTCAGCATTCCATCCAGCAGCTCGCGCCGCTCGGCGGATACGACCTGCGGCACGGTTCGCCGCGCAAATTCGGCCCGTACGCCGTCCTTGATGATTTCAATCAGGCGCTGTGCCGCGAGTGCCTCGTCGCCGCGGGTAGCCCGGTAGTACTCGGCGACGTCGGCAATTTTCCACTTCACGAAGAAGTCCACAAACAGATTCTTCTTCTCCAGGGTCAGGAAAAGCTCCTGGGGGTTCGTCTGGGTCAGGATGGTGCTGGGAAACTTCCGGACGTCGTTGATGAATGGCAGCTTGAAGTGCAGACCGGGCGTCACATTGGCGTCACGGATCTCACCCAGCTGGAAACGGATGGCCAGTTCCCGCTGATCAACCGTATAGATCGAGCGGCTGAGCACCAGCAGGAGCAGCGCAAAGAGTACGGGCAGATACGATCGGGCGGTCATTGCGCGGGCTCCCGGATGCGGCGGTCTTCACGACTGCGGAGGATGGTGCTGGCCGTGGTATCGGCGCTGCCAGCCACCACGTTCGACCGGGGGGCCGTGGTTGTTGTGGCCGCCGGCTGCTTGCCGCGTTGCTCGAGTATCTTGTCCACGGGAAGATAAATCAGGTTGTTACCCTTGCTGGAATCGACAAGAACCTTGCTGGTGTTGGCGTAGATTTCCTCGACTGCTTCCAGATACAGGCGCTGGCGGGTCACACCCGGCGCCTTCTGGTACTCCTCCAGCAACTGGGAAAAGCGCGACGCCTCGCCCTCGGCATCGGCGATTACGCGTGACCGGTACGCCTCCGAATCCTCCTGGCGGCGCACCGCCTCACCGCGGGCCCGGGGAACCACGTCATTCGCGTAGGCCTGCGCCTCGAAGGACAGCCGCTCCCGGTCCTCGCGCGCCTTGATCGCGTCCTGCACGGCCGCCTCGACCTGGCTCGGGAAGTTGGCGTCCTGCAGGTTGACCTTGGCAACCACCATGCCGGTCTGATACTCGTCGAGAGTCTGCTGGATGAGTTTCTCGGTGAGCGCGGCAATTTCCGTACGGCCCTCGAGGAGCACGAAATCCAGCTGGCTCTTGCCGATCACCTCGCGAATGGCGCTCTCACTGACATCCCGCAGGGTCCCTTCGGGATCCCGCACGTTGAACAGGTACTTCTCCGGAAATGCGCGCCTGTACTGGACGACGAGGTCAATCACCACGATGTTCTCGTCGGCGGTCAGCATCCGGGTCTGCTGGCTGTACGGCACGACCTCGGCGATGTTGACCCTCTCCACGCGTTCAATCGGCCAGGGCAGATGCCATTGCAGACCGGGCTCGGTCGTTTCCCCCTGGTACGCACCGAATCGGGTCACGACACCGCGCTCGGCGGCATCCACCCGGTAGAGGCCCGTGGCCATCCACAGCACAAACGCAATCACGGCCAGAAGGCCCAGCAGAGGGCCGCTCGCCTGGGGCGGACCCGAGTCCTCGGTGCGGCTGCCGCCCCCCTTGCCCCCCCGCAGGAAGGCATTCAGGCGCTGCTGCCAGTCACGCACGATCTTGTCGAGATCCGGCGGACCCTGATTACGCCCCCGGTCCCAGGGATTTTTTCCGTTGCCCGACTCATTCCACGCCATGATCACTGTCCTAATGCACCGCCACCGGACGGTTCGAATCGCGATCCGGCAAGAGCTTCAGGTGCTCCCGCCGGTTCAGATCGTCATAGACGCGCTGGTCAAGCTCAAGATCAAGCTCCCAGCCGCCGTCATCCTTCTGTCGCTCCGCCACGACGGCGCCCAGCGCATAGAGCCGGGCCCGCAGTCGGGCATCGGACGCGGCCAAGTCTACTGATCCCCTCATCAGCGTGACGTGGAGATATTCAGCGATTGCCTGAAGAAGGCCGTCAATGCCCTCGCCCGTACGCGAGGATAACCAGACTCGCATGGGCATTCCGGTTTCCGACCGGTCGACCCGGGGCGGGACGTTGAGTATATCAGCCTTGTTGTACACCTGAATCCGCGGCAGATGGTCGGCACCGATCTCGGCCAGGACGCGCACGACATCCTCGATCCGCTCCTGATGGGCCGGATCGGAGCAGTCGATCACGTGCAGCAGCAGGCGGGAATCCCGGGTCTCTTCCAGTGTAGAACGAAAGGCCGCGATCAGCTCGTGCGGGAGATCGCGAATGAAGCCCACCGTGTCCGCCAGAACGATGGCCGAACCGTCCGGCAGCGTAACGCGGCGCAGCGTCGGATCCAGCGTGGCAAAGAGCTGGTCGGCAACCCATACGCCGGCGTCGGTGAGACGGTTGAACAGCGTGGATTTGCCCGCATTGGTATAGCCAACGAGCGAGACCGTGGGGATTTCCTCCCTGCGGCGCTGCTGGCCGGCTGTACGACGCTGCCGGGCCACCCGGGCCAGCCGCTCGGTGAGGGCCCTGATCCGTACGGATATCAGGCGCCGGTCCGTTTCCAGCTGGGTTTCGCCCGGCCCCCGCAGGCCAATACCGCCCTTCTGGCGCTCCAGGTGTGTCCAGCCCCGCACCAGCCGGGTGGCGAGGTGCTCAAGCTGCGCGAGTTCCACCTGCAGCTTGCCCTCATGGGTCCGTGCGCGCTGCGCAAAAATATCGAGGATAAGGCCGGTCCGGTCGACAACCCGGCGGTCCAGCGCATGCTCCAGGTTACGCTGCTGGGCAGGACTCAGACGGTGATCGACGAGCACGACCTCGGCGCAGCTTTCTTCGAGAAGACGGCGCACCTCCTCCAGTTTGCCGGTGCCGATCAGATAGCGGGGGTTGACCTGTCGAAGTCCGGCCGCCACGGCGCCGGCCACCACGGCTCCCGCCGCGACGGCGAGTGCCGTGAACTCCTGCCGCTCGTCCGGACCGGGCGGATGGCCCATGCCGACATGCACGAGCAACGCCCGCTCGCCGCTGTCCGGTCGGTCAAACAATGGAAATTCCCGCCGGGGAAACCCGGTTGCAACCCCTGGCGTGCGAGACTGAAGCCGGCACCAGGGTCCTGAATGCGGTGGGTTCGATCAGCCCTCGTCCTCTTCGTCACCATCCTGAACGCGAATCGCACGGGACGGCACAACAGTGGAAATGGCGTGCTTGTAGACCATCTGACTGACACTGTTCCTGAGCAACACCACGAACTGGTCAAAGGACTCAATGGTGCCCTGGAGCTTGATGCCGTTTACGAGATAGATGGACACAGGCACCTTCTCCTTGCGGAGCGTGTTCAAGAAGGGATCCTGCAGCACCTGACCTTTGGCCATCTGTCACTCCTGGTTGTTCTTCTGTTCTGCTAGCGTGGCCGTGTGCCTGCAGGCCGCAGCCGGAATGGCGCCCGGTCAGACCCTGGATACAGGCGGAAGCACCCGGTCATGATAACGGCTCACGTCGGATATTGCATCTGCGGAACGGCGGCCCGGACGGCCCGCTCAAGGTCGGAAAAGAGCGTCGGCGAGTCCATATCGAATGCAAGATCGCAGGCCTCGTGCCGCAGCCAGGTCAACTGGCGCCGGGCAAGCTGGCGGGTGGCGGCGAGTGCCCGCTCCACCGCCTCCTTCAGTCCGTACTCGCCGTGCACATGGCGGCAGAGCTGCCGGTAACCGACTGCCCGCAGGGACGATCGGTCGGCATCCATGCCGGGCATCGCGAGTAACGCCTGGACCTCGGCCACGAATCCAGCCGCCAGCATGTCGCTGAAACGTGCCGCGATGCGGGCGTGCAGCCGCGCACGGTCCGCGGCGGTGACCACGAGCCGTATGAACCGGAAGCGGTCGTCATGCCGTGTCTGGCCCTGCAAGGCCGACAGCGGCCGGCCCGTGAGTAGGTAGACCTCGAGGGCCCGCTGTATACGCTGCCGGTCGGCAACCGCAATGCGGGCCGCTGCCGCGGGATCGACCCGCCCGAGTTCGGCGTGCAGGGCAGGCCATCCCTCGATGGCGGCCCGGGCTTCCAGGTCCCTGCGTACCTCGGGGTTCGCCACGGGCAGCGCCGAGAGCCCATGAAGCAGGCTGCGGAAGTACAGCAACGTGCCCCCGACGAGCAGGGGGGTCCTCCCCGCAGCCGTGATCTCTTCCATGGCCTTGCGGGCATCGGCTGCAAACTCCCCCGCCGAGTACTGCTCCCAGGGGTCCCGGATATCCACCAGCCGATGAGGGACCCGGGCGAGGACGTCAGCGGACGGCTTGCCGCTGCCTATGTCCATGTGGCGGTAGACCATGGCCGAATCCACACTCACCAGTCCGAGCGGCAGCCGCTCGGCCAGCCGGATGGCGAGACCGGTCTTGCCGGTGGCGGTCGGACCCATCAGGCAGATGGCGACGGGTTGCACGGGCACCGTTGTGGGGGACAAGCGGGTCACCGTCCGCGAGCGAACATCCTGTCGAGACCGGCGAGACCGAGGGCCACCCAGGTCGGACGGCCGTGGTTGCACTGCTCGCTGCGGGGCGTTCGTTCCATGTCGCGGAGCAGGCTGTTCATCTCCTCCAGGCTGAGGCGCTGCCGGGCCCGCACCGCGGTACGGCAGGCGGTCCCGGCAAGTACCCGGTCCAGCGCCTCGAGGATGTCCTCCACTCCCGTATCGTCCTCGAGGCCGGCGACGAGTCCGCGCAGCAGGCCGGGGGCATCAGCAGCCGGCAGCAGGGCCGGCAGGCCGGTGATGCTGAGCCGGCCCGGCCCGGTCCTCGACAGCGAGAATCCGCAACGGGCCAGCAGTTCGCCATGTTGCGCTCCCTGCTCAGCCTCGCGCTCCGTCACCTCCAGAACGACCGGCAACAGCAGGGACTGGGACTGCAGCGTCCCCTGCCGGATCGCCAACTTCAGTTTTTCATAGGAGACCCGCTCATGGGCGGCATGAATATCGACCAGGACGAGGCCCTCGGCGGACTCCGCCAGGATGTAAATGCCGTGCAACTGGGCGAGGGCAAAACCGAGCGGCGGCATGCCGACAACCGGTGCCGGCTCACGGACGCCGGCCATGGCATCGGTCGGCAAGGTCCGGACCTCCGGGACCGTCAGGGCGAGCGCGGCGGAAGGCTGGCCGGCGGCGGCTGGCAGGCCCAGGCGGGCGGGCGCCCCCGGTGCCGCCTCGGCCCCGCTCCCCTGCGCGACCGCGCTTTCCAGCACCCGGCGCACGAAGTCCCGCACCCGTCCCGGATCGCGAAAGCGCACTTCCTGCTTGGCCGGATGCGCATTCACATCCACCCAGGCCGGGTCCATGTCGAGGTACAGCACGTAGGCCGGCCACCGGTCCCTGTAGAGCACGTCCCGGTAGGCGGCACGCACCGCCCCGGCGAGCAGCTTGTCGCGGATGGCCCGACCATTCAGGAACAGGTGCTGGAGATCCGGCTGGCTTCGTGCGTGCGTCGGCCGCGTGATCCAGCCGTGCAGCATCAGGCCCTCGGCCGCCGCTTCCACATACAGGGCCTGTTCAATGAACTCCGCGCCACAGATCCTGCCGATGCGGTCAGCAAGACCGGAACGGGTGGGTGCGGCGGGCAGATCCAGCAGTGTGCGCTGGTTGTGCGCCACCCGAAATGCCACCGACCCGCGGGACAGCGCAATGCGCTCGATGGTGGACCGCACGTGCGCGAACTCGGTGCGCTCACTGCGCAGGAAGCGGCGTCGCGCAGGCGTGTTGAAGAACAGATCCCTGACCTCCACCGTCGTCCCGGGCGGGTGAGGCGCCGGCACGACGGCGGGGGAACCGGACTCCTCCACCGTTACCGAGAAACCGCTCCCGGCCTGCCGGTGCCGCGAGGTGAGCGTCAGGCGCGCCACGGAGGCGATGCTGGGCAGGGCTTCGCCCCGGAAACCGAGGGTCGCGACCTGCTCCAGGTCGGCAAGGCTGCCGATCTTGCTCGTGGCATGGCGGGCCAGCGCGAGGGGCAGTTCAGCGGCTGGAATGCCGAGCCCGTCATCCCGCACCCGGCAGAGCCTGACGCCGGCTTCCTCGAGTTCCAGTTCAATCCGGCCGGCACCGGCGTCGAGGCTGTTCTCCAGCAGTTCCTTGACCACGGAGGCGGGCCGCTCAACCACTTCGCCAGCGGCGATCTGATTGACGAGATGTGGCGGCAACTCGCGAATAGTCATGGCTGCATTCTTTCAAATGCAGCCGGCTTTGCCTATGAGGCCCGGATCAGGAGCTTTCGCGCGGAATGCGCAGCGTCTGGCCCACGCGAACGACGTCGCCACGCAGGCTGTTGGCGCTGCGCAGGCTGTTCAGGCTGATGCCGTAGAGGCTCGCCACACCGGACAGCGTATCTCCCCGCTGCACCACGTGCCTGGCCGGGACGACCGGGCGCGAGTCCCGGCCCACCCCCGCGCTGGCCGTGATGAGGGTCGGGCGGGAAACCGGCGCGGCACCGGGCGCGGGCGGATTGGCGGCAAAGTAGCTGCGGATACCCCCGAGTATGGCTCGCGCCATGTCGTCGCGGTGACGATCCGAGCGCAACCGCGCCTCGTCCTGCGGATTGGAGATGTAGGCGGTCTCCACCAGCACTGATGGCACATCCGGTGATTTCAGCACCATGAAGGGCGCCTGCTGCACCGTTCGGCGGTGCAGGCTGCCAAGGCGCCCCATGTGGCCGAGGATTTCCGTTCCGACGGCAATGCTGGAACTGATGGATGCATTCTGGGAGAGGTCCATCAGGACCGAGGCGAGCACCGGATCCTTATCGCCGAGTTCCACCCCACCGATAAGGGCCGCATTTTCCCGGGCCGCCAGGCGGCGGGAGGCCTCGTCGCTGGCTCCCTTGCTGGACAGGACATAAACGGTGGAGCCCCGCGCCGAGCGGTTGAGTGCCGCATCGGCATGGACCGAGATGAACAGGTCGGCACTGGCACCCCGCGCCTTTTCCATGCGCTCCCGCAGGCCGACGAAGCGGTCATCGCTACGCGTCAGCACCGCGCGCATGTCAGGTTCCGCATTGATCAGTGCGACGAGGCGCCGGCTGAGCGCGAGGGTGACGTCCTTTTCGCGGAGCCCGGACGGGCCGATCGCGCCGGGATCATGCCCGCCGTGACCCGCGTCCACCGCCACCGTTACGACCCGCCCTGGCGGCGGGGCCGGGAGACGCGCAGCAGGCGCCAGGTCATCCCGGGCGACGGCAGGCGGATCCGGCACGACCGGCACGGCCACAGGGACCGGCGGCGGTGGCGGGGCGGCTGCAAACCGCGAGACCGGCCTCAACTCCAGGGAGAGACGCGACGCCGCCCCGTCCGGCTTCAGGCTGCCGGCAGGCTGGAAGGGCTCGGCAACGTCGAAAACGATCCGCAGGTGGCCACCCGTACGATGCGCCACCCGCAAACCGCGAATCGCACCCGCGGGCGCGGGCAACGGCAGCGCGCCCGGACCGAGCGCGGCAGTCGGGATGTCCAGGACGACCCGGTCCGGACCGGTCAGCGTGAACAGGGTATAGGGCGATTCGCGCGTCAGTCGCAGGTCCACGCGTGTGGCCGCGCCCTGCGCGTCGATGACGATGGACTGCACCTGCAGCCGGCCGGGAGCCGCCGCGCCGGAGGGCATTGCGGCCAAGGCCAGGGTCACCGCAATCGCAGGGATCCAGGCCCATCGCCGTCCTGCTGGCATGCGCCGCTGCATCACTCCCCTTGTCCCCGTTCCCTGGCACCGGCAGTGGGCCCAGTATACGTAATCTGGTCCGGTCGGCAATCGTTTTCCCGATAGGAAATAAAGGGATAGAACGGCTAACTCGCGTTTCCCTAAATATCCGGGCTGAAACCCACATCGGGCCTGGGCGCGGTCATTTCCCCGGCCAGGTTTCCCACGACCCGGGTGCCGGCCACGGACAGGCCCACGACCTCCACCGACCGGCCGGGCCCGTCGATTGCCAGCCGGACGCTGACATCGGCCGGCGCCAGGCGCTCCCCGCCCCGCCGGGGCCACTCCACCAGCAGCAGGGAGCCGGGGCCAAGGTCGTCATCGAGGCCCAGGAACTCGAGCTCGGCGGGGTCACGCAGCCGGTAGAGATCCATGTGCAGCACACGCACCCCGGCCAGCCGGTACGGTTCCAGCAGGGTATAGGTCGGGCTTGGCACCCGCCCGACATGACCGAGCTCTGCGAGCACAGCCCTGACGAGGGTCGTCTTGCCGGCGCCGAGCTCCCCTTCCAGGTAACAGACCAGCTCCGTCGGCCGCACAGCCAGGATGGCCCGGGCCAGCGCCCGACCGAGACGCTCCGTGACAGCGAGGTCCGGCAGCGTCAGGCGGAGGGGTTCAGACATGCCCGCAAGCCGGGGAGCAGATCGCCAGCCAGCAGCCCGCGCTGCCCCGCTGCCGCCGCCGAATCCGCGGCCACCGCATGAACGTAGGCCGCTGCCGCGGCTGTCTCCGCGCCCGCATCCCGCGTCTGGGCCACGAGGCCGGCCGTCAGGCCGGTCAGCACGTCACCCATGCCCGCAGTGGCCATACCGGGATTTCCCGCCGCGATCAGCCATGGGGACGCAGCGCCATCGCCCACCAGCGTGCCGTGGCCCTTGAGCACCACGGTGCCGCCATAGCGGTGGGCCAGTGCCGCAAGGGCACCCGGCCTGTCGGCCTGTACGGCAGCGGACGAGCTGCCGAGCAACCGCCCGGCCTCGCCGGGGTGGGGGGTCAGAATCCAGTGGTCGCGCCGCTGGGGATCAAGGGCCAGCAGGTTCAGCGCATCCGCATCCAGCACCAGCGGCTGCCGGCCCGGGCCCGCGATGGCGAGCGTCGTGGCCAGAAGTTCCCGGGCCCAGTCGTCCTGCCCCAGTCCGGGCCCCAGAGCCACTACCGTGGCGCGGCCAAGCAGCGGCATCAGGTCACGGGCGCTGACGACGCCGTGGGCCATCAGCTCCGGACGGTGAAGCGTCAGCAGCGCGGCATTGTCCGGCCGGGTCGCCACGCTCACGAGGCCTGCACCGGCCCGCAGTGCCGCCTCCCCCGCCAGCGCGACGGCGCCGCGCATGCCGTCATTGCCGCCGATAACGAGGACATGGCCGAAATCGCCCTTGTGGGCGGTCACCCGCCGCGGCGGCAGCAGCCGGGCGAGATCAGCGTCGGCGAAGAGCTGTAACCGGTGCGCCCCCTCAAGGCCCGCGAGGCCCGCCAGCTGCGGCGGCAGCCCGAGCGCGTCGAAAACGATCTGGCCAGCCAGTTCGGGTCCGCGCCCCAGGTAAAGGCCCCGCTTGCGGCCGACGAAGGTCACCGTGAGATCAGCGCGGATGGCCAACTCACGCGGCAGACCCGTGTCGCCGTCCAGACCGGAGGGCAGGTCGAGCGCAAGGACCGGCCGGCCACTGGCATTGACGGCCTGGATGACCTCGCTCCAGGCGCCGTCCACCGGGCGCGACAGGCCGGTACCCAGCAGGGCATCCACCACCAGCACGGCCGGGGCCATCAGCGCCGGGGTGAAGGGCACGACCTCACCGCCCGAGTTGCGGAAAGCAAGCCACGCCTCCCTTGCCGCACCGCTGAGCCGGTCCGGCGCGAGGAGCGCCGCCACCACCACATCCTCACCGGCGGCACGCGCCAGGCGGGCCACCACGTAGCCGTCCCCGGCGTTGTTGCCGGCACCACAGAGCACCAGCCAGCGCCTGATCCCGGGCCAGCGTGCCCGGGCAGCATCCCGGGCGGCCGCGCCGGCCCGGTTCATGAGGTCGATGGCCGGGATGCCGAGCTGCGCGATGGCAGCCTCGTCGAGGGCCCGCACCTGGGCCTGCGTCCAGACGGCCTGGGACAGTGGCAGCATGGGCCGCAGTATACTGGCCGCGTTCCTCCGGCCGTTCCCCGTTTGCAGGCGAGCCTCGTGACTTCGAACCTCGATGACGCCGCCGGACTGGTGGACCGGATACGGGCCTGGGGCGCGGAACTCGGGTTCCAGCAGATCGGCATCAGCGGCACGGCGATACCGGTCGCCGAGCAGCGTCTGGACGAGTGGCTGGCGGCCGGCCTGCACGGTGAACTGGCCTACATGAGCCGGCACGGCTCCAAGCGCACGCGACCTGCCGAGCTGGTGCCGGGCACGCTGCGGGTGATCTCGGCGCGCATGGACTACCTGCCACCGGCCGCCAGGCCTGCCCGGGCTGTGCTGGCCGATCCGGAACTCGGCTACATTGCCCGCTACGCACTCGGCCGTGACTACCACAAGACGCTCCGGCAACGCCTTGAGCGGCTGGCCACGCGCATTGCGGAAGCGGGCCAGGAGCACGGGTACCGCGTGTTCGTGGACAGCGCCCCGGTGATGGAGAAGCCGCTCGCGCAGTCCGCCGGTCTCGGCTGGATCGGCAAGCACACCAACCTGATCAACCGGGGTGCCGGCTCGTGGTTCCTGCTCGGCGAGATCTACACCGACCTGCCGCTTCCCGCCGATGAGCCCGCTACCGACCACTGCGGAAGCTGCCATGCCTGTCTGGACGTGTGCCCCACCGGGGCGATCATTGCTCCCTATGTGCTGGATGCGCGCCGTTGCATCTCCTACTTCACCATCGAGTCCCGGGGCCCCATTCCGGAGGCCTTCCGCAAACCGATGGGTAACCGCATTTTCGGCTGCGACGACTGCCAGCTGGTGTGCCCGTGGAACAAGTTTGCCCGGCCTGGAACGGAGCCCGACTTCGCGCCCCGGCACGGCCTCGACGCGGAGCAGCTCCCTGCACTGTTCGCCTGGACTGAGACGGAGTGGTCGGACCGGACCACCGGCAGCGCCTTGCGCCGGACCGGTTACGAAGGCTGGCTGCGGAATATCGCCGTGGCGCTCGGCAATGCGCCCACCACGCCGCAGACCCTGGCGGCGCTGCATTCCCGCCAGCAGCACGCTTCAGAGCTGGTCCGCGAGCACGTCGGCTGGGCGCTCGAACAGCACGGCCGGCACGCCTTATAGGTCCACCAGGATATTGTCGATCAGGCGCGCACGCCCCACGTGAGCCGCTGCCAGCACCGCCAGGTGCCGGTCGGTGACAGCCGGTTCGCCAAGGTCTGCGGCGCGCCGAACCGCAAAGTAGTCCGGCCGCAGCCCGGCAGCGACCAGGGTGGCGTGGCCCTCGGCCTCCAGCCGGGCAAAGTCACGTGCGCCTGCCGCGAGCTGCTCGCGGCAGGCCAGCAGCGACCGGTAGATGGCGGGCGCGCTTGCCCTGCCCGAAGCGTCCAGGTACTGGTTGCGGGAACTCAGCGCGAGGCCGTCTGCCTCGCGCTGGGTTGCGGCGGCAACGATGCGGATCGGCAGGTGCAGGTCCGCCTGCAGGCGCCGGATGATGCTGAGCTGCTGGTAGTCCTTCTGGCCAAAGACCGCGCTATCCGGCTGGACAATGGCAAAGAGGCGGGTCACCACGGAGGAGACACCGTCAAAATGACCCGGGCGGAACTGCCCGCAGAGAATGCGGTTGAGGCCGGGCACCGCAACCACGGTACTGTCCTGCTGTCCGAGCGGGTACATCTCGGCTACCGATGGGGCAAAGAGGACATCCACTCCCGCGCGCATCAGCTGGCGCTGGTCACCGTCCAGCGTGCGGGGGTAGGACTCGTAGTCCTCGCCAGGACCGAACTGCGTCGGGTTGACGAACAGGGAGACCACCACCCGCTCCGCCAGCGTCCGTGCGAGTTCGACCAGGCTCAGGTGTCCCGGGTGCAGGTTGCCCATCGTCGGCACCAGGGCAATGGTCTGCCCGCACTGCCGCCAATCCTTCAGGTGCTCGCGCAGGCTGCTGATCGTAGTGACGGTCTTCACGCCGGGGGAGCCTCGCGCAAAGCGGAAGGGGAATCAGGAAAAGCAGTGCTCGGTGGCAGGGTAGCTGCGGTCCTTGACCGCCTGTACGTAGGCCTGCAGGGCCTCCGGGATCGCAGCCCCGCCCTGCATGAAGTTCTGCACGAAGCGCGGCAGCCGCCCCTGCGTGATGCCCAGCATGTCGTAAAGCACGAGGATCTGCCCGTCCACGCCCGGACCGGCCCCAATGCCGATCACCGGAACCGTGACCGCCTCGCGCACCGCCTGCCCCAGTTCGTTGGGGACGCACTCCAGCAGCACGATGTCCGCACCCGCCTGCTCGAGGGCTACGGCATCCTCCAGCATGCGCTCGGCCTGCGCCTGCTCCCGCCCCTGCACCCGGAATCCACCGATCTTGTGCACCGACTGCGGCCGCAACCCGAGGTGCGCGCATACCGGAATGTCGTGGCTGGCAAGGTGCTCGACGATGCCCACCTGGCTTGCACCGCCTTCGAGCTTGACCATCATTGCGGCTCCCTCCTGCATGAGGCGGACGGCATTGTCGAGCGCCTGGCCGGGTGTCGTGTAGCTCATGAACGGCATGTCGGCCATCAGGAAGGCACGGGAGATGCCCCGGCGTACCAGTCGCGAGTGGTAGATGATGTCCTGCACGGTGACCGGAACCGTTGTGTCGTGGCCCTGTATGACCATGCCGAGCGAATCACCGACCAGGATGAGATCCGCACCCGCCCGGTCCACGAGCAGCGCAAAGCTCGCGTCATAGGCCGTCAGGCACGCGATGGGCTCGCCCGTGGCCTTCATCGTGCGCAGGGTCGAGACGTTGACTGGCGCCTCCGGCAGGTCGCGCTGCTGCAGTTGCTTGTACATGATGGCTCAGGCGAACGCGGATGCAACCGGGTTGAAGAAATGCCGGCCGCTGCGGATGCGGCCGATCTCGTCGAGCAGCATGCCAAAGTGGGCGTCGTTGTGCACGGGATCGATCACGGCTGCATTCACGATCAGCAGGGGCGCCGTATCATACTCGTGAAAGAATCGCGCATAGGCCTCGGTCAGCCTCTCCAGGTAGCGACGGCCAATCCGCTGCTCGTAGTCGATACCCCGGCGGGCAATGCGGAACAAGAGGGTATCCACCGGCGCCTGTAGGTAGACCACAAGATCCGGGGGCCGGGGCTCGAAGGTCAGGGACTCGGCCACCTTTTCATAAAGGCCAAGTTCGGCTCGGTCCAGGGTGATTTCGGCGAACAGCCGGTCCTTGTCCATCAGGAAGTCCGAAATCCGCGTTTCCGCAAAAATGTCGCTCTGCCGGAGCTGCTCGACCTGCTGGATGCGCTGGAACAGGAAGAACAGCTGCGTCGGCAGCGCCGCACCGCGCGGATCGCGATAGAAGCGCTCCAGAAACGGATTCGTTTCCGGCTCCTCGAGCAGCAGCTCGCCGTCCAGGGCCTCGGCCAGCCGGCGGGCAAAACTGGTCTTGCCGACGCCGATGGGGCCCTCGATGGCGATATAGCGGGAATTGCTCATGGCATCTCGTTGTTATTGTCGATCAGCCCACGGGTACGAGCGCCGGGCCGCCCGCCGCTGCCGCCAGTCGTCGAACCGGCCCAAGGCCCGGGATGTCGAGGCCGGGAGCAATCGCAAGCAGCGGCAACAATACAAAATTTCGCGCAGCGATGCCCGGGTGGGGCACCTCGAGGTGATCCAGGGAAAGCCTGTGATCGCCATAAACCAGCAGGTCGAGATCAATCCGCCGGGCGGCCCAGCGTACGCCCGCGTCTCGCAGGCGCCCCTGCCGGGTCTCGAGCGCGAGCAACTGGGCGAGCAGGTCCGGTGCGGACAGGCGGGTGAGTAGCCCGGCCACACCATTGACAAAATCGGGCTGCTCGATCCCGCCCAGCGGCGGATTGCGAAACAGCGGCGATCGGGCGATCAGCCGGCTTTCGGGCAGGGTGGCGAGCCCCGCCAGCGCGGTGCGGACCTGGGCCGCAGGATCATCAAGATTGCTGCCCAACCCGACATAGGCGGGTATCCAGCGGGGAACGGCCACCGCGGGGGACTCAGACAGCCTGTTCGGCGGACTCGGACGGCCGCGACCGACGCCTTCCGCCATGGAATTCCTGGCGCTGCTCCTCTTCCGGCAGGGTCTGTATGCGGGTCCACCAGTCAGCCAGCTCCTGCGGCACCTCACCCAGTTCGGTGCGCAACACCAGCAGGTCGTAGGCCGCGCGGAAACGCCGGTGCTGAAGCAGCGCCCCGGCGCGCCGGCCCTGTCGTCGCTCGAAGCGGGGCTGCAACTGGAGCATCTCGCGCATGGGAACGGAGAAGCGACGCGGCAGCATGATACGCGCCACCTGCGCCGCAGTGATCTCACTGCCGGCGTCGATGAGCGCCTGGACCTCCGGGATGGAGCCCGCCCGGCGCAACTCCATGGCACGCTGCTGGACCGGCCCCCAGAGGAGCGCGGCGAACAGGAACATGGGCGTCACCGGCAGGCCGTCCGCGACGCGCTGGTCGGTACCCCTGAGTGCGCGCTCGATGAACCGGTTGCGCCGGCCGTCCGGATCCTGACCGAGCCAGGCCGCGGTCGCCGGAAACAGGTGCGCAAACAGGCCGTGCTCCCGGAGCCGCAGGTAACTGGCGAGCGCATGCCCGGTCTGGAAGACCTTGAGGAACTCGTCGAACAGGCGGGCCGAGGGCACGCTGTCGATGAGGTGGGCCAGCCGGGGAATCGGCCCGGCCGCGTCAGGATGAATACCGAGATCGAGCTTCGCCGCGAGGCGCGCGGCCCGCACCATGCGCACCGGATCCTCGCGGTACCGCGTCTCCGGGTCGCCGATCAGGCGGATGCTGCGGGCCTCGATGTCGCGCATGCCGTCAACGAAATCCCAGATCGAGAAATCGGCAATGTTGTAGTAGAGCGCGTTGACCGTGAAGTCACGTCGCCAGGCATCTTCCTCAATGGAACCGAAGGAATTGTCCTTGATGATCCGGCCGGTCGCGTCCAGCACCTGCCGGTCCTCGCTCTCCAGGTCCTCATTGCCGAGGCCGCGAAAGGTGGCAACCTCGACAATCTCGTCCCGGAACCGGACGTGCACCAGGCGGAAGCGGCGGCCGATCAGGCGCGCATTGCTGAACAGGCCACGAACCTGCTCGGGGCTCGCGTCGGTCGCAATGTCGAAATCCTTGGGCTGACGCTCCAGCAGGAGATCGCGCACCCCGCCACCCACAATGAACGCCTGGTAGCCGGCGTCCTTCAGGCGATAGAGCACCTTGATCGCGTTACGGGAGATGTTCGCCCGGGAGATGTTGTGTTCGGATCGGGGAATGATGCGGGGTGAACCCGCAATTGCGTCTGGATGAATCAATTCAGTTCCGGCTTGAGCCCAGGGCGAGGACGACTATAATACCAGCCCCGCTCCGGCGGCACAGGCTTCGCCCGTCTCAAGGCTCCCTTCGTCTAGCGGTTAGGACGCGGCCCTCTCAAGGCTGAAACACGAGTTCGATTCTCGTAGGGAGCGCCATCGGCGCCTGAAACCCGATGCTGGAGCAGCACTCTGCCATCCCACCCCGCCGCGGCCCGACGGCCGGCGTGTTCCGAAGACTCGCGGCAGCCTGCTATGACGCCCTGCTGCTGGCCGCCGTCTGGTTCGTGGCCACACTGGTCATCGTGGCAGGCCGCGATGGCGCCCCGATACCGGCCGGCACCCTCGCCTACCAGGTGCTGCTCCTGCTGCTTGCCGCCGGCTTTTTCATCACGTCGTGGACGCGCGGAGGCCAGACTCTCGGGATGCGCGCCTGGCGACTGCGCGTGGAGCGGGAGTCTGGCGAGGACCTCGACTGGCGCACGGCGCTGATGCGCTTTGGGGCCGGCCTGCTGTCGGTGGCCACCGGCGGTGCCGGCCTGCTCTGGCTGTGGGTAGACCGGGACGAGCTGACCTGGCACGACCGGCTGGCCGGCACGCGGGTGATTGTCCTGCCCCGGGCGGGCAAGGCCTGACGGCCGTCACGCGGCGGGCATCAGCGCAACCGGCTGAAGAGCAGCGCGGCTGCAGCGCCCAGCAGCGCGGTGGGCAGCCATGCCACAGCCACCGCGTTCAGGTTCCATACCGCCCCGCCATCGCTGAGGAGCCTCGTCACCAGAAACCAGCCGAGCCCGATCCCGACCCCGGCCAGCATCCGGCCACCCGCGCCGGAGGAGCGCAGAGGCCCAAGGACAAAGGGAACGGCCAGCACGCACATCAGAGGCACGGCCACCACGGCCGACAGCCGGCTCCAGAAAGCCACCTCGTAGACCCATGCCTTGAGCCCGCTGGCTTTCAGGTACTGCATGTAGCCCCAGAGCTCCCGGCCGGTCAGCGTACTCTCACGCACGACGGTCAGCCCGAGCAGCTCCGGGTTGACGCCCTGGAGCGCCAGCGACGCCGCGCTCCGGCTGATGTCCACACCCTCCGGCGTGAAGCGGCTTTCCGCGTAATTATTCAGGAACCACTGTTCGCTGGCATCGACGGTGACGGTATCGGCCCGCCCGACCGATGCCAGACGGCCGTCAGGATCGAGGCGGAACACCATCACCTGCCCGCCCGGGTGAGCGGGCCCGGGCGGTGTGACGTTCAGCACGGTACTGCGATCGCGGATCCAGGCGCTGTCACCCCCGCTGACCCCGGTCTGGCCCAGCTTGGCGATATCCCGGTGCTTTCGCGCGAAGCGCTCCATCGGCGGGGCGAGATACTGGCTGACAACGGCACCCACGACGGCGATCACGAGTCCGGTTATCAGCACTGATTTCGCGATCCCGGCCGGCGAGACACCCGCGGCCCGCAGCACGATCAGCTCGCTGCGGCTGGCCAGCGCACCGAGGCCCAGCAGCGCCCCCAGCAGGGTAGCGATCGGCAGCAGCTGCACCAGGATCTTCGGCAGCTGCAGGCCGACCCAGAGCAGCGCATCCGCTATGCGATAGTCACCAACGCCGATGTCATCCAGCTGGCTGAAGAACTCGATGAAGCCGCCCAGGCTGCCGAGTACGCCGAGCACCAGTGCCGTGGTGACGAGAATGGTGCGCAGCAGGTAGCCGTTGAGGACATTCATGACGCGGCCCGCAACGCCCGCCTGCGCTGTCGCCACCGGCGCCACCCTCCCTGGTGCCTGAAGAGCAGGACCCCGGCGGCAGACAGGAACAGGGCATGAACCCACCACAGGCCTAGGAACCCGGGCAGCTGCTCGCGTTCGATCCAGCCCTTGCCGGCGGCGAGCAGGTTGGCATAGATCAGGTAGACGAGGATTGCCGAGGCGAGTCCGCTGAAACGGCCCTGGCGCGGCTCCGTGCGCGACAGCGGCACGGCAAGAATGGCCAGTATGAGCAGGGTCAGGGGCACGCCAATGCGCCAGTGCAGTTCCGCACGGTCCGCCGGTGCCTGCGACGCGATGAGTTCCCGCGCGGTCCTGGACTGGGCCTTGCGGCTCGGTCCGCCGACATCGGGCAGCACGATGGGAATGCCGTGCTCGGCAAACGCGACGATCCGGAACTCGGGCTGGCCGGGACGCCCCTCGTAGCGATTGCCCCGGGCAAAGGTCAGGACCCGGAGCCCCGGATTGACCTCCGACTGCCAGGCCTCGTCGGCCACGATGATTTCGATGCGGTCGTCGAGCTGCCGCTGGACGAAGACCCGATGCAGGTGATTGTCCGGCGTCCGCGACTCGGCATAGAGCGTCGCCTCACCGTTGCCAAAGGTCACGAAGCGGCCGGGCTCGAGCAGGCCGAGGCTCGCCTCGCGCTTTGCCTCGTCGGCAAAGTCCTCGATCTGGCGCAGCGCCGCGGGACCAACCACCAGGGCCAGGATGCCGACCACGACCGCGAGGCTAAGCGCGAAGCCGGCCAGCGCACGGTAGAGCCGCGCCGGACCGACGCCGCAGGCCATCATCGCGGCCATCTCGCTGTCGTGGTAGAGGCGGGCCATGCCCAGCATGATCGCGAGGAACAGGCCGACCGGAATCAGGATCGTCAGGTACTGGATGCTGGTCAGCGCCAGGAGTTCCAGGATGGCACCACGGGGCAGTTTGCTGGCGGCAGCTTCCCCGAGGACAGCCGCAAACTGGTTCGTGATCAGGATGGCCATCAGCACGCCGGTCACGGCAACCCAGGTGCCCAGGGTTTCCCGGAAGACATAGCGCTGCAGGATGGAAGCCATGGGGTCTTGGCCAGTAACGGAGTCAATCGAGTACACTACGAGGCATTCCCAACCGGCATTTCCGACGGGCTCACCTGCGACCGCTAACCTTGGGTTAGCGCATTGCGGGAGTCAAGCGCCCCGCGACCGAGGTCAGTATGCAGTTTGACGCCACGACCGGCCCCGCCAGCCAGCAGAAAACCGCCTGTGCAATCGTCCCGGTCTACGTGGGCGGCCCTCTCAGCCCGGCCGCACAGGCCATCGATGATGCCGCCGATGGCCTCATCAGCCGCGCACTGCGCAACAAGGACATCAAGGGCGATGTCGGTGAACTGCTCCTGCTGACCCATACCGCCGGCCTGCCCTGCCAGCGCGTACTGCTGGTCGGGCTGGGCGCCCGCGACAAACTGAGCGGACGCAGCTTTCGCAAGGCGACCCGGGCCGCCCTGTCGGCCGTGGCGCGGGCCCGCCATGCTGACGCCCTCTTCTGCCTGGGACTCGAAGCCGTTCCGGACACCGATGCCGGCCGACGTGCGCGCATCGCGCTCGAGGTGTGGCACGAGGTCAGTTATCGCTTCACGGCGATGAAGTCAGAGCCGGGGGAACCGCGCCCGACGCTGCGCCGGCTGCGGATACTGGCATCCGGCAGGGATATGCGGCAGGTCCGCAAGGGCATCAGCCACGGGCTCGCTGTCGGTCGCGCCATGGCCCTCGCCCGCGACCTCGGCAATCTTCCGCCCAACGTCTGCACGCCGGACTACCTGGCAGATCGCGCCCGGTTGATCGCCCGGGAGTCGCCCCGCTTCCGCCTCAGGGCCCTCAGGCTCGCCGAGATCCGCAGGCTCAGGATGGGCGCCTTCCTGGCCGTGACGCGGGGCTCGGCGCTGCCACCCCGCTTCATCGAGCTCCGCTACCGCGGCGGCAAGCCACAGGAGGCACCGGTCGTCCTCGTCGGCAAGGGCATCACCTTCGACACGGGCGGCATCTCCATCAAGCCGGCCGCCGCGATGGACGAAATGAAGTACGACATGTGTGGGGCCGCGACCGTGCTCGGCGTGCTGCAGGCGGCGGCAGAGCTCAGGCTGCCGCTGAACGTCGTCGGCATCATCCCCACCTGCGAAAACCTGCCGAGCGGCACGGCGACCCGGCCGGGTGACATCGTGCGCACCATGTCCGGACAGACCGTTGAGATCCTGAACACCGACGCCGAGGGCCGCCTCATCCTCTGTGACGCCCTGACCTATGCCCGGCGCCTGAAGCCGGCCGTCATGATCGATATCGCCACGCTGACCGGCGCCTGCCTCATTGCGCTGGGGCGGGTGCGTTCCGGCCTGCTCGGCAACTCGGACGCGCTGGTCAACGACCTGCTGGCCGCCGGCGAGGCCGCCGACGACCGAGCCTGGCGCCTGCCGCTCGACGACGAGTACGGCGAGTTGCTCAAGAGCCCGTTCGCGGATGTCGCCAACGTGGGCGGACGTGACGCAGGTACGATCACGGCCGGCGCCTTCCTCTCCCGCTTCACCCGCGGGCAGCAATGGGCCCATCTGGATATCGCCGGCACGGCGTGGACTCCGGGCAGCGCCAAGGGCGGCACGGGCCGGCCGATTCCGCTGCTCGTGGAGTACCTGCTGCAGCGCCAATGAGTCTGCACACCACACGCATCTCCTTCTATGTGCTGGCCGCCGACGACCCCTCCGCCCGCCTGGCCTATGCATGCCGGCTGATCGAAAAGGCCTACAAGCTGCAGCAGCGCATTCATGTCGTCACCGGCGACGCTGCGACCGCCCGTACTCTGGACGACCTGCTGTGGACGTTCCGCCAGGGCAGCTTCGTACCGCACATGATCTGGGATGGCGGCACAAAGGCTGACGCGCCCGTGACCATCGCTGCCGCCAATGCCGGGGCGCCAGAGGCGGACCTGCTGCTTAACCTGGCTGACGAGGTGCCGGCGGACTTTGCCCGATTTCCACGGGTTGCGGAAATCATCGACGGCATTGCCGAGTGCCGGCAGGCAGGAAGGCAGAGGCACCGCTTCTACCGACAGCAGGGCCTGGAACCCGAGACCCACGAGGTGAGCTGACCATGGACAGAACCCGCATACCCGTGCTGACCGACGCCATTGGCCGGCCGCGGCCGAGCGCAGCCGACGAGATGACCCGGCCGTCCCTGACCGAGGCGGAACTGGCCGAGCTGCAGGTACGCATCGCGACCGGCAGCTTCATGCTGGTCGAGAAACATCTGCACACCGCGTTCCGCGAAATGGAAGCAACGCTTTTCGACGAAGTGGTCGGGCGCCTCCGCCACGAACTGCCGGATCTCATCGACCAGGTACTGCGCGAGCATTTCGAGAACGACATCAGGGGCGAATAAGTGCATCCGGAAACGCCGTCGGGCAACAGCCAGCCCCTTGAGAAGACCTATCAGCCTGCGGCCATCGAGAGCCGCTGGTACGCCCGCTGGGAAGCCGCCGGGTACTTCGCCCCCTCAGGGCGCGGTGAGCCCTTCTGCATCATGATCCCGCCGCCCAACGTCACGGGCACCCTGCACATGGGCCACGCCTTTCAACACACGCTGATGGACGCCCTGACCCGCTACCACCGAATGCGTGGCTGCAACACGCTCTGGCAGCCCGGCACCGATCACGCCGGCATAGCCACCCAGATGGTCGTCGAGCGCCAGCTCAATGCCGAGGGCAAACGCCGCCATGACCTGGGCCGCGAAGCCTTCGTGTCCCGGGTCTGGCAGTGGAAGGAGGAGTCCGGCGGCACGATCAGCCGGCAGATGCGACGGCTGGGCAACTCGGTCGACTGGTCCCGTGACCGCTTCACCATGGACGAGGGCCTCTCCCGCGCCGTTGCCGAGGTGTTCGTACGGCTCCACGAGGAGGGCCTGATCTATCGCGGCAAGCGCCTGGTGAACTGGGATCCCGTGCTGCATACGGCGCTCTCGGACCTGGAGGTGCAGTCAGAGCCGGAACAGGGATCACTGTGGCACTTCCGCTATCCGCTCGCCGACGGCAGCGGTGAACTGGTCGTGGCGACCACGCGCCCGGAAACCATGCTGGGCGATACCGCGGTCGCGGTGCATCCGGAAGATGCCCGCTACCGGCACCTGGCAGGCCGGCAGATTCGCCTCCCGCTGACGGGGCGCCTGATCCCGGTTATCACTGACGACTACGTGGATCCGGCCTTCGGCTCGGGCTGCGTCAAGATCACGCCCGGGCATGACTTCAACGACTATGAGGTGGGCAAGCGCCACGGCCTGCCGCTGATCAATGTCTTCGACCGGGACGCGCGCATCAGTGCATCCGGCGGGGAGGCATTGCCTGACGCCTACCTGGGCCTGGACCGCCTGGAGGCGCGCAGGAAGATCGTCGCCGACATGGAATCCCAGGGCTTCCTGGCGAAAATCGAGCCCCATGTGCTCCAGGTGCCCCGCGGAGACCGGAGCGGCGCCGTCCTCGAGCCGTGGCTGACGGACCAGTGGTATGTGCGCACCGCACCACTGGCCGGTCCGGCCATCGCCGCCGTTGAGGAGGGCCGCATCCGCTTCGTACCGGAAAACTGGTCGAAGACCTACTTCCAGTGGATGCACAACATCCAGGACTGGTGCATCAGCCGCCAGCTCTGGTGGGGGCACCGCATTCCCGCCTGGTACGACGCCGGCGGCCGGGTGTATGTCGGTCGAAGCGAGGCTGAGGTCCGCAGCCGCCACGGTCTCGGGCCCGACGTCGTGCTGAGGCAGGACGAGGATGTCCTGGACACCTGGTTCTCCTCGGCGCTGTGGCCCTTCTCCACGCTGGGATGGCCGGACCAGACGCCGGCGCTGCGCACCTTCTACCCGTCCAGCGTGCTGGTCACGGGCTTCGACATCATCTTCTTCTGGGTCGCCCGCATGATCATGATGGGCCTCAAGTTCGCCGGCGACGTGCCCTTTCGCGACGTCTACATCACGGGGCTCATCCGGGACGAGCACGGCGACAAGATGTCGAAATCCAAGGGCAACGTCCTCGACCCGCTGGACCTCATCGACGGCATCGACCTCCCGGGCCTGATCGCGAAGCGCACGACAGGACTCATGCAGACGCACCTGAAGCCGCAGATCGAAAAGGCAACGGCCAGGCAATTCCCGCAGGGCATACCGGACTTCGGCACCGATGCCCTGCGCTTCACCTTTGCCGCGCTCGCCAGCACGGGCCGGGACATCCGTTTCGACCTCAACCGCATCGAGGGTTACCGGAACTTCTGCAACAAGCTGTGGAACGCGGCTCGCTTCGTGCTGCTGAACGTGGAAAGCCGTGAGATTGCTTCGGGAGCTACCGCACTTGCCAATTCGACCCTGCCCGACCGGTGGATCGTGTCCCGCTTTGGCCGGACCCTGGATGCGGTCGCTGCGCACTTCGCCGGGTACCGGTTCGACCTGGCGGCCAGGGCGCTCTACGAGTTCATCTGGAACGAATACTGCGACTGGTACCTGGAACTGGCCAAGCCCGTCCTCCAGGGCGCGGACGCGAGCGTCGCTGAGCAGGCTGCCACGCGGCGCACGCTCGTCACCGTCCTGGAAGGCCTGCTGCGCGCCGCGCACCCGGTCATGCCCTTCATCACCGAGGAGATCTGGCAGCGTGTCGGCCCCCTCACCGGGGCCTGCGGCGAATCCATCATGCTCCAGAACTGGCCCGACGCCACGTTCTTCCCGCTCGACGAAGACGCGGAGTCCGATCTCGCCTGGATACAGGGCTTCGTGCTGGCAGTCCGGCAGATTCGCGGCGAAATGGATATCCCGCCGGGCAAGCGCCTGCCGCTGCTGCTCCAGGACGCAACAGCCGAAGACCAGCGGCGCGTTGCGCTGCACGGCCGTTACCTGCGGGAACTCGCGCGTCTCGCGGATATCGGCCACGTGCCGCCCGGGAGCGATACGCCGCCCGCCGCCACCGGTCTCGTCGGCAACCTGAAACTGCTGGTGCCGATCGCCGGACTCATCGACGTGGATGCCGAGCTCGTGCGGCTGCGCAAGAACCGCGAGAAGGTTGCGGGCGATCTCGAACGGGTCGGCCGCAAGCTGGGCACGGAGAGCTTCACCCGGCAGGCGCCGGAGGCAGTGGTTGCCAAAGAGCGGGAGCGCCAGCAGGCCCTGCAGCGTGACCTGGCAAAACTCGACCAGCAGCTCGCGCAGCTCAGCGCCCTGTAGGCGCCCGGGTCAGCGCAGTTCCGGCAGGGGCTCGCCCTCCGGCACGAACAGCAGGGCGAGTCCGTTGTTGCAGTAGCGCAGGCCGGTCGGCGCCGGCCCGTCCCTGAACACGTGCCCCTGGTGCCCTCCGCAGCGGGCACAGTGATACTCGGTGCGGGGCAGCAGCAGCTGATGATCCTGCCGGGTGCCGAGGGCGGAGTCACTGACGGGCTCGAAGAAACTGGGCCACCCCGTACCGCTGTCGAACTTGCCCGCCGAGACGAACAGCGGCGAGTGGCAGGCGGCACAGACAAATGTCCCGCCGCGCTTCTCCCCGTTCAATGCGCTGCTGAAGGGGCGTTCCGTGGCCTCCTCGAACAGCACCCCGTAGCGCTCCGGATCGAGTACCGCCCGCCAACGGCCTGTCGCACTGCGTTCACCGGCCATGATCTGCTCCTCTGCAACCGGGACAATTCTGTGCCCCAGTTCCCGATTAACCCGGGGGGCTTCCGGCAATATGGCATGGTATCGTCGAAACGACGGGTCTGCGATGGGAAACCGGCATGGCGTCCAGCGTCACCGCCCTGACGGCCAGGGAAGAACTGCACCGGGCCCGCCACATGGCGGAGCAGCTCGGCAATGAACTCGGCCGCGTCATCCTCGGCAAGCCGAACGAGATCCGGCTGGCCTTCACCTGTCTCCTCGCGGGTGGACACCTGCTGATAGAGGACGTTCCGGGTGTCGGCAAGACCCTGCTGGCGCGGTCGCTCGCCAGCGTCCTCGGGCTCTCGTTTCGGCGCATCCAGTTCACGAGCGACATGCTGCCGGCCGACATCCTCGGCATGTCGATCTTCGAGCCGGCCACCTCCACGTTCCGCTTTCACCCGGGTCCCGTCTTTGCCCACGTGGTGCTGGCCGACGAGATCAACCGCACCACGCCGAAGGCGCAGAGCGCGCTGCTCGAAGCCATGGAGGAACACCAGGTCACGCTCGACGGCCAGACCCATCCGCTGCCCGCGCCGTTCTTCGTGATCGCCACCCAGAATCCGCTGCACCAGGCGGGCACTTTCCCGCTGCCGGAGTCGCAGCTCGACCGCTTCCTGATGCGCATCGGACTCGGCTACCCGAGCGAGCCCCTGGAGCGCAAGTTGCTGCGCGGCGAGGACCGCCGCCACATGGCCGAGGAACTGCATCCCGTCATCGATACCGCGGGGCTCGCGAGCCTGCGGGCGGGTGCCCGCGAGGTATTCCTGTCGGACGCGCTGCTGGACTACATCCAGGCCCTGGTTCGCTTCACCCGCCAGTCCGCCCGCTTCGACCTCGGGCTGTCGCCGCGGGGCGCCCAGGACCTGGTCTCGGCAGCACGCTGCTGGGCCCTCCTCCAGGGACACGCGGGCGTCCACCCCGAAGACGTGAAGGCCGTGTTCGCAGCCGTTGCCGGCCATCGCCTTCGGCCCCGGCCGGGTGGCGGCGCGGCGGTACAGGACCCGGCGCGCCTCGTGCTGGAGTCCGTCGCCATCCCCTGAGGTACCGGGGTGATGCCGGGCACATCGGGCTTCGGTCGCCGTCTGCAACGCTGGGCCCGCAGGCGCCAGGGTCCCGACGGGGATTTCACCGAGCTGACGCAGCGGCGGGTCTACATCCTGCCCACCCGCAGCGGACTGGTGTTTGGCCTCGTGCTCTTCACGATGCTGCTCGGCGCCCTGAACTACAGCAACAACATGGGCTTTGCACTGGCTTTCCTGCTGACGGCAGTGGTGGTCGTCAGCATCCACCACTGCCAGAGAAACCTGGCCGGGCTCCGGCTCTCCGTCAGCGGCTGCACGCCGGTCTTTGCCGGAGAGCCCCTGGAATGCCAGGTGCATATCGCCAATCCGGGGCTCAGCCACCGCTGGCAGGTGGTTGCCGGGCCGACCGTGGAACCGGCGACGGCGGCCGACCTGCCCGCGGGTCAGGCGGTGAGCCTGCCGCTGCGGCTCGACACCCGGCAGCGGGGCCTGATGGCCTGCCCCGGGATTCGCATCAGCACCCGCCACCCACTCGGTCTTTTCGAGGCCTGGTCATGGCTGTACCCGGACCGGGAGCTGCTGGTGTATCCGCGGCCGGCGCCGGCCGGCCAACCGGCACGCCCGGCGGCTGACGCCGAGCCCGCCGATTCCGGCGAGACCCGGCAGGGCAGCGAGGAGTTCGTGGGCCTGCGTCGCCCGCTGCCCGGGGAGTCCCCCGCGCGGATGGCCTGGAAAGCCTGGGCAAGGACCGGGCAGCTGCTCGCCAAGGACTTTCGCAGTGGCGGCGGCGCGCTGTGGCTCGACTGGGCGGCACTCTCCGAGCCGGACGCCGAGGAGCGGCTGTCGCAGCTGACCCGCATGCTGCTCGACGCCGAGGCCGCAGGCCGCAGCTACGGCCTGCGGCTGCCCGGCTGCGAGATCGGACCCGGCGCAGGACCGGAACAACGGCACCGGTGCCTGGCCGCCCTCGCGACCTTCGACCCGCGGAGTACCGCCAGTGGCGGTTGACCGGGAACCCGCCTGGCAGGCTCCGCCCGCCCTCGCCCCGGGGATACGCGACAGTGACCGCACCGGCTTCCTCCAGCTCGCGTGGCTGGGGCTGCTGATCGTCTCGGCGAGCCTGCCCCACTGGGGCGGGGTACACACCTGGGTGCTCGTCATGCTCGGCGGGACGCTCGCCTTCAGGCTCGCTGCCGCCGGGCAGGGCTGGCCGCTGCCGGGGCGCCTGCTGCGCGGTGTGCTCACGCTCGCGGGCGCCTTTGCCGTGGTCTTCTCCTACCGCCGGATCTCCGGCCTGGATGCGGGCTCGGCGCTGCTCATCCTGATGCTGGCCCTGAAACTCCTGGAGACGCGGACGGCCCGGGACCGCAGCATCGTCATCCTGATCGCCTGGTTCGTCCTGTTTGCCGGATTCCTGCGGGAACAGTCGGTGGCGTCGGTGCCGCAACTGCTGACCGGCGTTGTGCTCGGCACGCTGGCACTCCTGCAGAGCACCCGCGTGCACAGCGTGCTGCCGGCCGTCAGTGCCGCCGCGCTCGCCGGTCGCCTGCTGGGCCAGGCGGTGCCTCTCGCCCTGATCCTGTTCGTCCTGTTCCCACGCCTTCCCGGCCCCTTCTGGGCCCTGCCGAGCGGCCCGGGCAGCGGACAGACCGGCCTCTCGGACCAGATAAACCCGGGTGACATCAGCGAACTCGCGCAGTCGGATGCCGTGGCCTTCCGCGTGCGCTTCTTCGGCGCGGAACCCAAGGCGGCCGATCTCTACTTCCGCGGGCCGGTCCTGGAGCGTTTCGACGGACGGCGCTGGCGCACACAGCCGGATTCGGTACGCACCCGTGGCGTGGCGCCCGCCCGCTTCAGGCCCGTGGCGCGGCAGCCGCTGCCGGCCTTTGACTACGAGATCACGCTCGAGCCCCACCGGACGCGCTGGCTTCTGCCCCTCGAGGTTCCGGTCGCCTGGGAAGTGCCCGAGAGCACCGTCACCGGCACGCTGGAACTGCTCAACCACCGGCCGGTGGACCGGCGCCTGGCCTGGCGGGGCCGCTCTGCTGTCGCCACCGGCTTCCAGGACCCGCGGGTGCCCGGGGCCATCAACCGGGAGGTGCCTGGCGAGCATCCGCGGACGGCAGCCCTGGCCGCCACTCTCCGGCTGCAGGCCCGATCCGATGCGGACTATCTGGCCCGGATACTGCACATGTTCCGCACCGAGGCCTTCTACTACACCCTTGAGCCGCCGGCTCTCGGCGCGCAGCCGCTCGACGAATTCCTGTTCATCACCCGGTCCGGCTTCTGCGAGCACTACGCATCCGCCTTCGCCGCCCTCGCCCGCCTCGCCGGTATCCCGGCCCGGGTGGTGGCCGGCTACCAGGGGGGCGAGCGCAATCCGCTCAGCGACTACTGGATCGTGCGCCAGTCCGATGCCCACGCGTGGACCGAGGTCTGGCTGGACGGCCGCTGGCAGCGCTTCGACCCGACCGGTGCGGTGGCACCGGAACGCATCGAGGGCGGCCTCGAGGCCGCGCTGCCGGAGTCCGTCGCGGGCCCGCTGCCCCTGATCGGGCGCAGCGCGTGGTTCGGGCGCATGGCCCTCAGCTGGGACGCGGTCAATGCGGCGTGGGATCGCTGGGTGCTTGCCTTTGGCCCGGACCAGCAGGCGGCCCTGCTGGAAACCCTTGGCTTCGTCTCGCCCTCGGTACGGGACATCGCCCTCGTCTGTGCGGCGGCCTTTGGCGCGGCTCTGCTCGTGCTGACGCTGGTGGGCCTGCGCAGGCACCGGGTGCGCCGTGACCCGGTGGAAGAAGCCTGGCAGCGCCTGTGCCGGTCGCTGGCCGCGGCGGCCCGGCCGCGGGCGGCCGCCGAGGGACCTCTGGAGTACGCGCGCGCCGCCGCCGCGGCCCGCCCGGACCTGGCGCCGGCCATCACCGCGCTTGCTGCCGAGTACCTGCGCCTGCGTTACGAGGGTGAGCCGTCCGGGATTGATGCCCGGCGCTTCAGCCGTCGGGTCCGCGCACTGCGCGTCCCGCCGGTACCCGTACGCGAGTCAGCAGCCACAGACCGGCAGCGAACAGGACGATGAGGGACAGGATGCCGAAGCGCTGACTGCCGGTCATCAGGGCAGCCGTACCGGCCAGCACCGGCCCCACGATGGACGAGAACTTGCCCAGCATGTTGTAGAAGCCGAAGTACTCGCCGCTGCGCTCCGGGGGAATGAGGCGCGCATACAGTGAGCGGCTGAGTGACTGGACGCCGCCCTGGACCAGGCCGATGGCAATGGCCAGGGCGTAGAACTGCGTGACCGTTGTCAGGAACACCGCGCTGACCGTCGCCAGCATGTAGACCGAGATACCGATGTAGATACCGGTACGGGCCCCCAGCCGGTCACCGAGCGCCCCAAAGGCAATGGCGGCGGGAAACCCGATGAAGTTGGTCAACAGTATCGCGCCGGTCACGTCGGCGGCCGACAGGCCCTGCGACAGGCCGTAGTCCACCGCCATCTTGATGATCGTGTAGACGCCGTCGATGTAGAGCCAGTAGGCGCCGAGGAAAAGCAGCAGGTTGCGGTCGCGGCGCAGGGCATGCAGTGTTCCCGTGAGCTGGCGTAAACCGGCACGAATCAGCTGCGCAGTGCGCGGCACGCCCGCCCGCCGCTCCCGGACCCACAGCAGGAGCGGCACGGAGAAGAGCGCCCACCAGACCGCCACGGACACGAAGGCCACACGGATCGCGGCGGCTTCGTCCGCAAGGCCGAAGACGGCCGGCCTCGCCAGCATGACGACGTTGACGGTGAAGAGCAGCGCACCGCCGAGGTAACCCAGGCCGAATCCGAGGGCCGACACCCGGTCATAGCTTCCGGGTCCCGCCACGTCCACGAGCATCGCGTCGTACAGGCTGTTGGCCGCAAAGAAGCCCACCGACGCGAGCACAAAGCACAGCAGTGCCACAGGCCAGGCACCGGGACCGAGGAAGGCAAGCATCAGCGTGGCAAGGATCCCGAGCGCGGTGAAGGACACGAGAAAAGCCTTGCGCGTGCCCGCCTGGTCGGTGATGGCGCCGAGCAGCGGCGCCAGAAGGACGACGATCAGGCTGGCCACGCCGTTCGCAATGCCCAGACGGAAGGTCGTCACGGTGCTTGCCGCTCCGTCGTTCCAGAAGCCGCCCAGCATGACCGGCACGAAAGCCGTCATCACCGTCAGGGCAAAGGCCGAGTTGGCCCAGTCGTAGAGCGCCCAGGCAAGGACCGGGCGCTGCCGCCAGACGGCTTGCGCGGCCAATGGCTAGGGCCGGGGGCCGAGGCGTCGTACCAGCACTACCGCATCCTCGGTGCCGTAGCGGGCACGGTAGTAACCGCGGCGACGCCCGATCACCTGGAAGCCGGCGCGCTCGTAGAGATCCAGGGCCCGCTGGTTGGACGGCCGCACCTCGAGATAGACGCTCTCGACGCCGCTGCGCACGGCGGCCTCGAGCAGGTGCTCGAGCAGCAGACGGCCGTTGCCGGCACCGCGTGCGGAGTCCGACAGGGCGATGTTCAGCAGGTGGGCCTCGCCGCCCGCCACTGACAGGATGCCGTAGCCGATGACCTTGCCGGCCTGCTCGAGCACCACGCTGTAGTAGCCCGCCAGCAGGCAGTCGCGAAAGATTCCGGGACTCCAGGGAAACTCGTAGGCCCCCTGCTCGATGGTTGCCACTGCCGTCACGTCGGTGGGGCGCATCGCGCGGATGCGGGGCGGCAGCGTGCGGGGTTCAGCGCTCATGGACCAGTTACCGTGCCCGGGCCTTCAGGTCTGCCCGGCCTCAGACCCGGGGTCTGGCCGGGACGGGTGCCACGGTGTCCCGGGCGAGGCAGAGGTCTTCCCAGGCCCTGCGCTTCTGGCCCGGGCTGCGCAACAGGTAAGCGGGGTGGTAGGTGACCACCAGCGGCGTCCCCGCCGTACCCCAGGCGTGAACGCGCCCCCGGAGCTGGCCAATGGGCGTATCCACGCCCAGCAGGAACTGAGCCGCAATGCGCCCGACGGCGAGAATGAGTCCGGGGCGGACGAGATCGATTTGCCGGCGGAGATATCCGCTGCAAAGCTCTGATTCGTCCGGTTTTGGGTCCCGGTTTTCGGGCGGCCTGCACTTCAGGATATTGGCGATGTAGACCTGCTCGCGGGCCACCCCGGCGGCACGCAGCATCTCATTCAGCAGCTGCCCCGCGCGGCCTACAAATGGCTCGCCCTGCCGGTCCTCGTCGGCACCCGGCGCCTCGCCGATCACCATCCATCGCGCCTGCCGGTCGCCCACCCCGAACACCACCCGGGTCCGGGTCTGGTGCAGCGCGCAGCGGGTACAGGCCAGTGCTTCGGCTTCCAGCACGGACCAGGGCTCCTCCCCGGCGGGCGTGACAGGGTCACGCCGGACCCAGAGCGGGATCTCCAGGGCCTCAAGGGCAGTCAACTGGGCGGGGCTGAACCGGGTCATGGGGAAACGCTGCGCGCGGCGGCCACGGCTACAGCGGCTTCTCCCGGCGCTGTGACCGGCTGCCCTGGCGGCGCTGCCAGCGCCACAAATTCATCAGGATGCCGGACAGGGCATAGCTGAACGCGATCAGAAAGCAGACGGTGGGCGGATCCAGGGCGATGAGCACGAACACCAGCGGAATGATGAACGCATAGGCGAAGGAAATGCGGCCCCGCGGGCCCAGTTCCTTGAAGCTGTAATAGGCAAGCCGCGAGACCATCAGGCCGCCCGCCATCACCGTAATGATGGTGCCGAACACCAGCGCCGGGAACCCCCCGACTCCGAGTTCAGCCGCGAGCCACACCATGCTGCACACGAGCCCCGCGGCAGACGGGCTCGGCAGGCCCTCGAAGAAGCGCCGGTCGGCCGTCTTGGCCGTGACGTTGAATCGGGCCAGGCGCAGGGCAGCCGCTACGGCGTACAGGAAGGCGGCCAGCCAGCCGAGCTTGCCCCATGCCCAGCCGTACTCGCCAAGGGATTTGAGCCCCCACTGGTAGACGATGATGGCCGGCGCGAGCCCAAAGGCCGCCATGTCGGCAAGGCTGTCGTACTGCTTGCCGAACTCGGATTCGGTGTGGGTGAGCCGGGCAAGCCGGCCATCCAGGCCATCCAGCAGGGCGGCAATGAACACGGCAATGGCGGCGGGGCGATAGTTGCCGTCAATCGCGGCAACGATGCCGTAGAAGCCCGCGAAGATGGTGCCCGTGGTCAACAGGTTCGGCAGGAGGTAGATCCCCCGTCGGCGCACGACCGGCAGCCCGGCATCCGGCTCTGGCATGGTCACTCCCGCTGTCTTCACAGGCATATTGCCACGGTTGGGCCCGGCAGGCACACGGCGCACGACTGACGCGGGGACAAGCTGCCCGCCGGAGGCTAGAATGCCGCGCTTCGCGAGGCCGCGAGGGGAATTTCCGGAATGCGCCTGAGCCAACTGCCGCTTACCACGCTCAAGGAGGTGCCAGCGGACGCCGAAATCGTCAGCCACCAGCTGATGCTTCGCGCCGGACTCATTCGCCGCCTGTCATCGGGGCTGTTCAGCTGGATGCCGCTCGGATTGCGCGTGCTGCGCAGGGTCGAACAGGTGGTCCGGGAAGAAATGAACCGGGCCGGTGCGCTGGAAATCCTGATGCCGTCGGTGCAGCCGGCCGAGCTCTGGCAGGAGACCGGGCGCTGGGACATTTATGGCGACCTGCTGCTGCGCATCCGCGACCGGCACGAACGCGACTACTGTTTCGCCCCGACCGCCGAAGAGGTCGTGACCGACATCGCTCGGCGGGAACTTCGCAGTTACCGGCAGCTGCCGGTCAACTACTACCAGATCAACACCAAGTTCCGCGACGAGATCCGGCCGCGCTTCGGCGTGATGCGGGCCCGTGAATTCGTCATGAAGGATGCCTACTCCTTTCACCTGGACCAGGCCTCCCTCGAAACCACCTACGAGGCAATGGCCGCGGCCTACAGCCGCATCTTCAGCCGGCTCGGGCTGCGCTTCCGCAAAGTGGATGCGGAAGGCGGCGAGATCGGTGGTTCGCGTTCACAGGAGTTCCACGTTCTGGCGGAGTCCGGCGAAGACCGGATCGCCTGGTGCGAGCACGACAGCTTCGCGGCCAATGTGGAACTCGCTCCGGCGCTGCCGCCGGCTGCCGCCCGGCCCGCGCCAGGCGAGGCCCTCCGCCGTGTGGCAACCCCGGGCGTCCGCACCATCGACGAGGTGAGCGGCTTCCTGAAGGTGCCGGCCGAACGCTGCCTCAAGACCCTTGTGGTCGAAGGTACCGATGGCGGGCTGGTGGCGCTCTGCCTGCGCGGCGACCACGAACTCAACCCGCGCAAGGCCGAACGCGCCCCGGGCGTTGCCACACCGTTCCAGCTCGCGGCGCCCGAGCGGGTACTGGCCGTCACCGGAGCGGCAGTCGGCACGCTCGGCCCCGTGGGCCTGACCGTACCGGTCCTCGCCGATCACAGCGCGCTTGCGCTCGCCGACTTCGTCTGCGGCGCCAATGCCGCAGACGCCCACCTGACCGGCGTGAACTGGGAGCGTGACCTCCCGGCGGCAGCCGGTTTCGACCTGCGCAATGCCGAGGCCGGGGATCCGAGCCCCGGCGGCGGCGGCCCCCTGGCCATCGCGCGGGGCATCGAGGTGGGCCATATTTTTCAGCTGGGCGACAAGTACAGCCGGAGCATGGGGGCCGTCGTGCAGGACGAGGATGGCAGGGAGCGCGTCCTGACAATGGGCTGCTACGGGATCGGCGTGTCCCGGATCGTGGGCGCAGCCATCGAGCAGAACCACGACGAGGCCGGGATCGTCTGGCCGGAGCCCATGAGCCCCTTTGCGGTGATCCTCGTGGAACTCAACCCCAAAAGATCGGACGGCGTCACGGCGGCGGCCGGAAGGCTGTACCACGATCTCGTGGAGGCGGGCTTCGAGGTGCTGTTCGACGACCGCGATGCGCGGCCGGGGGTCAAATTCGCCGACGCCGACCTGCTCGGCATTCCCCACCGGCTGGTCATCGGCGAACGGGGCCTGAAGGATGGCCGGGTGGAGTATCGTCACCGCCAGACGCGCGCCGAGGAACAGGTGCCCCTCAACGATGTCGTGGAATTCCTGCACACCCGACGGCCGCCGCCCCTCGCCTGAGCGGCGCGGCCGGCTTGCGCTGCTGTTCTGCGCCCTGCTCGCCGCAGCGACGCCCGCCATCGGCGCAACGGCCGACCAGCAACGCGATGCCGCGCTACGGGAGAAGCTCAGGGTTGCAGTCACCGAACCCCTGGGCTTCGCGGACGAGTTTGCCGCCCAGGTCTGGCTGCTGGACATGGCCGGACGGCTGGCTCCCCGCGTCCCGGATCCCGACGAGCGGCTGGCAATCCTGAAGGCCGTTCATCAGGAGGCCACACGGGTGGCGCTGCCCCCGGAGATGATCCTGGCCGTCATCGACGTGGAGAGCGGCTTCGAGCGCTTTGCGGTGTCCCGCGCCAACGCACAGGGCCTGATGCAGGTCATGCGCTTCTGGCTGCAGGAGCTGGATATGCCGGGACACGCGCTGCTCGATATACAGGAGAACATCCGGATGGGCTGCACGATCCTCCGTCACTATTACGACCTGGAGAAAGGCAACTGGACGCGGGCGCTGGCGCGCTACAACGGCAGTCTCGGCAGCCGGGCCTATCCCGACCGGGTCTTCGAGCGGCTGCGGAGCCGCTGGTTCAGGCAGTAAGCAGGGCCGCGCCGGTCAGGCGCTGCGAAAGTCCACGAAGCCCGGGTGGGCCGCCACCGGTTCTTCCACGACGCTGAGGGCGTCAACGCGCGCCAGAGGCGGGCCGCTGGCCAGCCAGACGGCCAGTTCCTGCAGCGCCCGGGGATCGCCCACCGCCAGCACCTCGACCCGGCCGTCCGGCAGGTTGCGGGCAAGGCCCCGCAAGCCGAGCCGCTCGGCTGTACGCACCGTGCTGGCGCGAAAGAACACCCCCTGGACCTTGCCGCTCACCAGAAAGCGGCGACAGGCGGTCCCGGCGACGGGGGCTTGCGCCTGCGGCGCGGCGGGGCGGTCGGCAGGGGTATCCATCACGCCGCACGCTAGCCAGCACGAAACGGACGGTCAAGCCGGCACAGGCGCGGTACCATGTTTTTCTGTTCTCAGCCGCTGGTCAGGCCCGCATGACTGAAATCCTCGTGCTCTATTACTCCCAGCACGGCTCGGTCGCCCGCCTTGCGGAGTGGATCTGTCGCGGGGTCAACGCGGTCCCCGGTGCGTCTGCCCGGCTGCGCACGGTCCCGCCGGTCACGGCGGCCACGGGGCCCCGCCTGCCCGACATTCCGTCGGAGGGCCCCCCCTATGCGGGGCCTGCTGACCTGGCCGAATGCGCCGGGCTGCTGCTCGGCAGCCCCACCCGTTTCGGCAACATGGCCGCGGCACTGAAGCACTTCCTGGACGGTACGGGCAGCGAGTGGCTCTCCGGAACCCTGCGCGGCAAGCCGGCCGGGGTGTTCACCGCATCGAGTTCCCTGCACGGCGGGCAGGAAAGCACCCTGCTCTCCATGTCAATCCCGCTCCTCCACCACGGCATGGTCCTGGTGGGCGTGCCCTACTCGGAGCCTGCAGTCGGCTCGACCCGCACCGGCGGCTCACCGTACGGTGCCGGACACCTGGCGCGACAGCCGACCGACACCGAGACCGACGCCGACGAGATCCGCATTGCCCGGCACCTAGGGCGGCGGGTGGCCGAGGTGGCGCTGCGTCTCGAGGGCTGGGGCCGCTGAGCACCGGGCCCCTGACACCGGCCACACGGCTCGCACTGGCCGGCCTCGCGCTGCAGAGCGCCTGGCTGCTGGTACTGCCGCCGGCGGGCAGCGGTGCCAGCGCTGCCGTGCGCCTCGGCATTGGCGCGCTGTGTGCGGCACCCCTGGCCGCTCTGCTTGGGGCGGCCTTTCGCCGGCCCCGCCAGTGGGGCGCGTGGGTGGCCATCCTGCTGATCCCCTACTTCACCCTGGGACTCGGGGCCCTGCTCGTCACGCCGGAGCGGAATGCGGCCAGCCTCGCCTTCGTGCTGCTGACGCTCGTCACGCTGTTTGCCGGCATTGCCAGCGCCCGCGGACGCTGAGATCAGCACCCCAGTACGCTGCGTACAAACGGAATCGTGAGCCGCTTGCGGGCCACCAGCGCCGCACGGTCGAGCTGATCGAGAACCGTGAAAAGCTCACTGGTCCCGCGCGGCAGGCGGGCCAGCAGAAAGCGTGCCGTTTCATCCGGCAGCTCAAAACCGCGGAAGCGGGCGCGAACCTGCAGCGCCGCGAGTCGGGCCTCGTCGTCGAGCGGCTGCATCCGGTAGACGCCGCCGGATTTCAGCCGTGAGGCCAGATCAGGCAGGGCGAATCCCAGCTCGCCCGGCGGGGCTGACGAGGACACCACGAGGCGGCCCCCGGTCTGCTGCAGCGACTCGAAGAGGCCGAACAGTGCGCGCTCCCATGCCGGGTCGCCGGCGGTGCGTTCCAGGTCGTCGAGACACACCAGGTCGAGCGCGCCGAGCCCGTCCAGCGCCCCGACCGGCAGGCCGAGGGCGGCGCCCAGGGGCAGGTAGGCGGCAGTCAGCCCGTGCTCGCTGGCGTCGGCCGCGCAGGCCTGCAGCAGGTGCGACTTGCCCGACTGTGCCGGCCCCCACAACCACAGCATCGGCCGGCCACGTGTACTGACCGACTGCCGGAGCTCGTGCACCAGCACCGCGTTGCCGGCCGGATGAAAACTGGCGAACACGGCGTGGTCGGCCAGCCGGATCTCGAGGGGGATCTGCTGCATCGGGCGGCAGCTAGCCGTTCCGGTGGCGCGCCCGGGCCGACCAGCGAACCACGTAGTCAAGGCCGCTGACGACGGATGTCACGAGCACGAGGGCGCCCGATACCTGCAGCAGCTCGCGGCCCGGCCAGCCCAGGCCCTCGCCGGCGACGACGGCCAGCGCAAAGAACAACTGGGCTCCCGTATTGAACTTGCTCGCCGCCGAGGGCTCGGGCTGCAGCGGCGCGACCAGGGCCTGGTAGGCCAGGCTGCCGGCGACGATGACGAAGTCACGGGCAATGACGAGCAGCGTCAGCCAGGCGGGGACCAGGCCGGTCAGCGTCAGCGTGACAAACGTGGATACCAGCAGCAGCTTGTCAGCCAGCGGGTCGAGCAGCCCGCCGAGCCGGCTGCGCCAGTCAAAGCGCTTTGCCAAGTAGCCGTCCAGACCGTCGGACACCGCGGCAACCGCAATCAGCAGCAGCGCCGTCACATAACTGCCGTTGCGCAGGGCGACCACGATCGGCCACACGAGCAGGATGCGCCCGATGCAGATGAGATTCGGAATGTGGGCTGCCCGCAGCAGGGGCTGGCTTCCGGCGCGTGATCCGGCCGTCGTCACAGGGCACCCGCAACGCGGTAGCGGAGTTCTGCCGGGTCACCGTCAGGACCGGCGCCTGCTCCGCCTGCCGGCTCGAGAACGGCCTGCAGCGCCAGCGCCTCGCGCAATCGGGCCGCATCACCCCGGACGGCCAGCCGGAAGATGAGCGTGCCGCCCGCAACCTGCTCCAGGGTGGCCGACCGGATCACATCCAGGTTCCTGAGGTAATTCTGCACACGGCCATAGTCATCGAAACTGTGCACCTCATCGATTCGCAGACGCAGCTCCGGCCCACCGGTCACGACGCTGGCGTAGCGCGCGCCGAGACGGTCCGCCAGCCCGTGCAGGCCCTCGGCCACGTCGCCCTGCCACTCCGCCCTGTCCGCACCCTGCAGCAAGGTCCACCGGTATACCCCGGCACCGGATGTGCCCGCGCGTTGCGCCACGAGCACCGGCTGACCGGCGCCGGGGCTCCCGTCGTTGCCCGCTGCGGCATCACCCAGGATCACCGGCAGGCCGCGCCGGGCCGCCGTGGCCAGCAAAATCTCCCGCTCACTGGCGGGAGGCAGAACGGTGGCCGCCGGGTCGGGAAAATCCTGCGGCAGCAGGTCGGCCGGGACCAGCACGCGCGTGACCGGGCGATCGTCGCCCCAGACCGGCAGGCCCAGGGCGTCGAGACGCTCCCGGAGCGCCGCCGGATCGAAGCGCACCCGGACCTGGCCACCGGCTACCGGCTGGTACTGGCGGACCAGCTGGCCGGCAGAGGCGAGCGCCTGCCGCGCGGCGGGTTCCGCAACAAGGGTCCGGCGCCCCGTGACCTTGACCAGCACGTCACCGAGCGCACGCGCGAAAGCCTCTTCCAGCTGGGATTCAGCGAGGCCCGCGACCGGCACCTCGGCCTCGTAGAGGCCTTCGACGGGCACCGACCGGGCCTCCATCGCAATCAGCAGGCAGACGCCGATGGTGATACCGGCCAGCCGCCCGCCGCCACGGACTCGGGAGGGCGGAACTGGCAACTTGGACCCGGCACACAACATTTCCTTATTATAGCCACCCCTTCCACCAGCAGCCGCAGGGCACAGCACCCGGGCCGGGATTCCAATGCCCACCAGCAAAACCCTCACCTACAAGGACGCCGGCGTCGATATAGACGCGGGCGACGCACTCGTTGACCGCATCAAACCGCTCGCCCGGGCCACCAACCGCCCCGGTGTGCTCGGCGGCATCGGCGGCTTCGGCGGCCTGTTCGAGATCGACGTCCGGCGCTGGCCCCAACCGGTGCTCGTGTCCGGAACGGACGGCGTCGGCACCAAGCTGAAACTCGCCATCGAGCTTGATCGCTATGACACGATCGGCATCGACCTGGTTGCCATGTGTGCGAACGACGTGGTGGTCCAGGGTGCCGAGCCGCTGTTCTTCCTCGACTACTACGCCTCCGGCCGCCTGTCCGTGGATACCGCGGAAGCCGTCATCCGCGGCATCGCCGAAGGCTGCCGGCAGGCGGGCGCGGCCCTGCTGGGCGGAGAAACCGCCGAGTTACCCGGCCTCTATGCCGATCGCGACTTTGACCTGGCCGGATTCTGCGTGGGGATCGTCAACCGGGACCGGATCATCGACGGCAGCCGCATCGCGCCCGGTGATGTGGTGCTGGGCCTCGCTTCAACCGGACCCCACTCCAACGGCTACTCCCTGATCCGGCGCGTCGTCGAGCTGAGCGGCGCGCCCCTGGATGCCGGGTTCGACGGTGGCAGCCCGGGCCAGAGCCTCGGCGACGCGCTGCTCGCCCCGACGCGCATCTACGTGCAGTCGCTGCTGCACCTGATCGAGGCCTGCCCCGTGAAGGGTATCGCCCATATCACCGGTGGCGGCCTCGCGGACAACCTGGCCCGGGTGCTGCCGGACGGGGTTGATGCCGCGCTCCACAAGTCCGCGTGGGCCCGTCCCGCCGTCTTCCGCTGGCTCAAGGCCACGGGCAACATCCCGGAGAATGACCTGCTGCGCACCTTCAACTGCGGCATCGGCATGACGGTGGTGGTGGGCGAAGGTGACGCGGACCGCGCCCGCGCGTTGCTCGAGCGGTCCGGCGAGACCGTCACGGTGCTTGGCACGATCGTCCCGGGTACCGGGCGGGTGGACCTCCGGGAGTGAAGGGGCAGCCCCTGCGGACTGCGGTGCTGGTCTCCGGGTCCGGCAGCAATCTGCAGGCCATCATCGACGCAACCCTGGCGGGCCGGCTCGGCATTACGATCAACCGGGTCATCAGCGACCGTCCGGGCGCCGGCGCACTCGGACGTGCTGCCCGGGCCGGCATCCCGACGACCGTCGTGCCCTGCCCGGCGGAGGGCGACCGGGCGGCCTTCCAGGCCGGTATCCGCAGGGCGCTCGATGAGCTCGAGCCCGACCTCGTGGTACTCGCGGGTTTCCTGCGCATCCTCACCGCTGACACGGTCACCGCCTACGAAGGGCGCATGCTCAACGTCCACCCGTCGCTGCTGCCCCGCTATCCGGGCCTGCACACCTACCGGCGCGCGCTCGCCAACGGTGACCGGGTACACGGCTCCACCGTCCACTTCGTGATCCCGGCGCTGGATGCCGGCCCGGGACTCCTGCAGTACCGCGTCCTCATCCAACCTGAGGACACCGAGGACACGCTGCGCCATCGCGTGCAGCGCGGCGAGCACCTGATCTACCCCCGGGCCATTGCCTGGCTCGCCGCCGGGCGGGCCCACTACCGGGATGGCGCGGCGTGGCTGGACGGCCAACGGCTGGCCGAGGCGGTGGTGGTGGACGAAACAGAGGCCAGCGGGGGCGGAACAGTCTGATTCCGGCGGGAAATCCTCCCGTACGCAGGCCTGCTTGTGAATAACATTTAGTCGTCATATTATTATATCAACATGAGGTCCGGAACGTTGCCGCGCAGGGGCGCCCGAGACCTCGAATACGCCAGGCGGTGAAGCAGGCAACCAGCCACTACAAGAGCGGTCACGGGCACAGCCCGCAGGAAATCAGGGGGATCGTTTTCCATGAACAGCGCCATACGCCGCGCCGACCTCATCAGAATGCTGATGATGGCCAGCTGCCTTATTACTGCCATCCCGTCCCTGGCCGCCACCACCGCTACACCGGTGGCCGGAACCCTGGGTCCTACAGCCCAGGCGTGCCTGCAGCAACTCACGACCTCGGTGGGCATGGGCGAAAACTGCATGTACGACGGCGGACCGAGCAGCGTGCCAATCGCCCCGGGCAGCGGCGAGATCACGGGCCCCTTCAGCCAGATCCACTACTACGACTACAGCCAGAACCCGGCGGCCTTTTCCGTCACTTTCATCCCCACGCACAACAGCGGCCAGATCAGCCAGGTACTTAATGGCACGATCACCGTTGACGACAACGGAACGCCAGCCGGGACGGATGACCGCATCAGCCTCACCGTGACGCTGACCTCCCCGCTCGGCGGCGACATCATTCGTCACCTCGGCGCCAATGTCGTGGACCGGTACACGAGCATGACGCAGGTTCTTGCGCCCACCGTGGTCAGCCATGCCACGGCCAATGCCTTCGGCGGCTATGACTATGTCATCGGCTCGGAGGGGTTCCCCGCTCTCCTCATTTTCAACAGCCCCACCGAACCGGATGCCGTGCCCTGCGCCGGACAGCCCTTCGGCTCGATGGATTGCCGGGCCTCTTTCAGCGGGCTTGTCAGTGATCCGGATCGCTGGTCCGGCACCACCGCTGCCGGGCTTGGCTCCCTCGAGAGCAACATCGGCGCCCGAACGACGGGTACCGTGACCAATCCTGCCTGCACCGACACCGGCAACAACAACGACTGCCACGACAGCGTGGTGTCGTTTGCGCCCCTGCTGCTCCCGCCCAACCAGGCGCCGGGCGTCGGGAACGTCACCGCTGAGGATGTCGGCTGGGACCAGCTCCTCCTGAAAGTGTCCACGAATGCCGCGGGACAGGTGGTCGCGTTTGCCGGCTTTGACGTGCAGGAGTTCCAGACCTTTGGCCCGCCCTTTGCGTGCGGCAGTCACCCCGGCGCAACCATCACCTGCAACAGCTGGTCCAGCGGCTATTTCAGCGGCATCGGCATCGTGGCGAATGACGACGGCCCGGTGAACACGCCGGAAGGCGTTGCGGTGAGCATCAACGTGCTGGCCAACGACACCGGATTCAGTAACCCGGTGACCGTTACCCTCGCTACGCCTCCGACGCAGGGCACGGCAACAGTGACGGTCAACGGGTCGCCCGGCAACCAGGGCAACCAGGCCGACATCGCGATCCTCTACACCGCGGACGCCGGCAGCAGCGGCAGCGACAGCTTCGCATATACCGTGACCGACGGCGTCAACAGCGACTCGGCCACCGTGTCGCTGGCGATCACCGTCGCACCGCTGGCCCCGGTTGCGATGGCTGGCGCCATCGCCCTCAATACCCGGGCCACGGCACCGCTGGACCTTTCCGGGACATTCGAGGCGCCCGGAGCCGGCGGCAGCCTCGGCAATTTCCCGGCCGCAGTGAGCATCACGGTACCGGCCCAGCACGGGGCGGTTGCGGTATCCGGCACCACCCTCACCTACCGGATCACGGATCCTGCCTTTTTCGCTGGCAGCGACACTTTCACCTACACCATCACCGATAACGACAGCGACACCGACTCGGCGGAGGTCACCGTCACGATCGAGGACCGGCAGCCCGGCATTTCCATCTGGGCGATCTCGGCGGACCAGGATCATGCCTCACCGCAGTTCGCCCTCGCGCAGTTCATCCAGCTGGGCAATGGTGCCGCCAGCCAGCACGAGGTCACCGTCAGCGCGCAGGCGGCTCACGGCGAATGTTCCGTCAGCCCCCCAGACGCAACCGGCAGACTCGTTTACGTACCAGCGGCAGGCTTTGCCGGCAACGACAGTTGCCAGTTGACCGTCCGGGACGGCGATCTTGATCCGGCCAGCGGTTCCATCGATATAACCGTCAACCCGCTGGTTACAGTCAGCCAGAAGGTCGGTGGCGCGGGGGCCATCGATCTGTGGGGCTTCGCGTTCCTCGCGGGCCTGATGCTGCGACGACGCCTTCGCCGCCTCGCCGCGCGCACAGGTTGCCACAGAGCCTGCCTTGCCGGATGGAGCGCGTCGGCTGTCGCAACACTGGCGCTCGGCAGCGGAGCCACTCAGGCCCAGGACGTCGACGGCGAGAGCCTGGCCATCCAGGAGATCGTCGTCACCAGCCGCAAGATCGAGGAGAACCTGAAGGAAGTTCCTCTTGCCATCACGGTCTTCGATGAAGCCAGCATTGCGGCGGCAGGCATCAACAACCTCGAAGATGTGGCGGAAATGACGCCCGGCCTGTCATTCTTCAATCCCCTTGGCGCAACCCTGCCCACGCCGGTCATACGTGGGGTCGTCCCGACGGATATCTTCGGCGACAACAACGCCGCGATCTTCGTGGACGGGGTGTTCGTCTCCGGGCGCGAGGGCCTCAATTTCAGCCAGATCGACCTGGAGCGCATCGAGATCGTCAAGGGGCCCCAGAGCGCCTTGTACGGCCGCAATGCGTTCAGCGGTGCCATCAACTACGTAACGAAACGGCCCAGCGACGTCTTCGAGGGCAGGACGACCGTAGAGGCCGGTAACGACGGCAAGATAAAGGGCCTGTTCAGCATGACGGGCCCGATTCTGGGCGAGACCCTCCTCGGCCGCGTGTCCGGTCTTTACGACGAGTGGGATGGTTCCTATGAGAACTCCCTCTCTGATATCGATATCGGTGGCTACCGCTACCGCAGCCTCCAGGGCAGTCTGCTGTGGCTCCCGTCGAGCGACCTGGACGTTGCCCTGAGCTACTACAAGTCCAACGATCATCTGGACGGTTCCCCAACAGTCAGCCTGCCGACCAACTGCGAAGACAAGGTCGAGGCCCCACCCGACACCACCGGCTACCCGGTCCAGGCCGGCGTCAGGTTTCTCAACTACTGCGGCAGGATTCCAGACATAGAATCCATCCCCGGGCTCAATGGCAGCGACGCCATCCCGAGGCCGGCAGGGGCTACCGGTGAAGATCGGGAGCTGGACCGGGCCAACCTCAAGATCAACTGGAACCTGCACGACTACGGCAGCCTGGCGGCACTGACCGGATACTCCAAAACCCGGGAGAATGCGCGCCATGATTTTGGCCGCGGACTGGGCAACAGCCAGTCCTTCCTGTACTGCTCGCCCGCCGTCCAGGAGAACCCGCGGGTACCGAATTCCTGCACTGACAACGGAGTGCCCACACCGGCGAATCTCAGGTTCTTCTCCGGCCTGGTGGACATCGAGCCGGGCTCGCAATCCGAGGAGATCAGCCAGGAACTGCGCTTCACCAGCCCGGAAGACCGGCGCCTGCGCCTCACGGCCGGCAGCTACTGGTACAGGGTCACGCTGGAAGAACACGACGGCAAGAACGCTGCCACACTGCCGCCACCCAACTGGCCTTCAGGCCTGCCGGCCATTGGCCTGCCCCCGTTCCAGCCAACGGCGCCTGACCTGGCCGTGGGTACGGCGATTTTCTACAACATGTTTGCCGACGATCCGTTCGTGCCGGGCTATAACCCCGACGGTGGGCTTGATCCGCTCCGTCGCGTGACCGAAGACCGGACCACGGAGGGCTGGGCCCTGTTCACCGGCCTTGATTTTGACCTCACGGATCAGTTGACCGCGAGAGGCGAACTGCGGCTGTCCCAGGAGACGAGGAACATCCAGATCAATGCCTACGCGCTCTGCACACCGAAAGGGTACTCCGTGCCCGACCCCGACAATCCGTCACAAATGATCCCGAATCCCTGCGGTGATGACCTGTTCGATACACGGGTGGTTGACGCGCTGGGCACCTGCGCCCCCGGAGGCAGACCCGCAAATGACGATGGCGACCTGATCTGCAGCCCGACCGGCAGCAGCCGCTTCGAGATGTGGACGGGACGCGTGGGGCTGGACTTCCAGGCGACTGACGACTGGATGATCTACGGATCAATCGCGTACGGCGAAAAACCCGGCGGGCTGCTCCTCCTGACACCCAAACTTGCCGTTTCCGGCAGCGTCCTCATCGTCAATACCTTCGAGCCGGAGACCATGACGGCCTATGAGATCGGCGCCAAAGGCTACCTCTTCGACCGGCGCCTCAGCGTTGATTTCTCGGTGTTTCTCAACGACTGGCAGCAGATAGTGCTGCGTCAGTTGATCGACCAGGATCCTGCTTCCGGAGAGCGCCTGGAGCAGCCCGTTGGCGTCAACGTCAATGCCGGCGATGCCACCGTGCTGGGCGCGGAGATAACCGCGGCCTTCAACTTCACGGAATTCCTGCGGGGCAGTGCCAGCCTCGGCTGGGTGGACGCCGAACTGGACAACGCCCGGCAGGACACCTACGCGCGCTTCCCCACCTTTCGCGCTGACTGCGGCGTACCCCCGGCCACCCCGGATGCGCGCAGGGACTGGTATGAGGACTGCGATCGCCGCTCCGGTGATGTTTCCGGTAACACCCTGCTGCGACAGCCGGAGTGGATGGGCAGCGCATCATTGAGCTACGGGCGGCCCCTGGCGGGGAACTGGGACTGGTACACCCGTGGCGACGTCAGCTACCAGAGCGATGTGTATGTTGGCAATGACAATCAGAGCTGGCTGCCGGCCCACAGCTACGTGAATGCCAAACTCGGCCTGACTTCAGACCGTTACACGATCGAACTGTGGGGCCGCAACCTGTTTGATGACGGCAATCCCATCGCCGCCTTCCGCGACATCTATCTCGCCAACACGGACAACCAGTACGAACCCTACGTGGATCAGGGGCCGCGACCAAACTTTGACGACTTCGTACCGTTTCGCTACACGGTGACTTATCCACGCGAACGGACCTACGGCATCAGTGCCACGGTACGCTTCGGCGAGAAATTCCAGTAGGCGCTCAGGCCGGGACCGCGCGTGGCGCGAAGTCATTGAGGTCGCGGTGCTTGCTGCGTGTGCTTTGCGATGGGGTGCGAGGAAGCCTGCCGCGGAGCGCGGCGGCGAAGCAGATCGCGCCTTGCATCAACGGTCGGGATCTCGAAGGGTGCCGGTCCGTGCGGGAACCTTTGACGCCCTCCTGGCCCACCAGCGCGACCGCGCGCTGCCCGCCACGGCCGGTACCGCCAGCCCCCGGGATCAACCCGGAGATCCGCCGGGTGCCGGATTTCCGGTTCCAGAGCGACAGCCGGAACCCGCCCACCATCGACTGCTTCCGGCAAAGCTCCTTCGGCTTCGCCCCGGCCATTGGCCGCGTTCAGGTACCGGCGTTGATGGCTCCCAGCCGACCGACCGACATGCTTTCCCTGATCGTCTCGACCACCCAGTTGTTCAGGTTCTCGTCGGGCAGGATCGCCTCGGGCTCGTTGTAAAGCACGTCCTGAGGGCGATCCGAGGCCTGTACGCCCCCACCGATGACGTCCTTCTGGAACTTCTTGTCGTAGGCCACGTAGATCGAGATCACGATGTCCTTTTCCTTCTCGGCCAGGATCTGGTTGATGGCCTTCCGCGTCGGGTCACTGGAATAGTTGACCAGGTGTCCACTCCAGGCGTAATTGATGCTGTCAATGCCAACATTAGCTTTCAGGTGCTTGCCAAGTTCGCCCATCAGGGCTTCCCACTGCTGGTTGAACTCGTGGTCACCGTAGGCCGCCAGCGTAACGCCGAACTTGCTCCCGTCGCCGTCCTTCAGAAGCGCCTTTGTACGGCGCAGGATATTGGCCTTCAGGAACTCGGTTGAGTCGATGGTCTCCAGCAGCGTGACCCGGGCCTTGGGTCGGTAGACCGGCAGGCCATGTTTCGGGAGTGCCTCGAGCGCCTTTGGGTCGTTCTTGAGGCCCACCAGATTCGGGATATCGGAATTTGTGTGGCCACCGACGGTCAGGAATAGCGGCAGTACGATGACCTCGTCGAAGCCCTCGTCATCAAAGGCCTTCATCTGGGAGGCGATTGACGGTTCGTTGTACTCATTGAACGCCGTGCGCACCGCCTTGACGTTGGGCAGCGCGAGCAACCGGTCGTCCACGGCCTTTTCAACGTCTATCAGCATGTCCCGCCAGGCCTTCTGGCGGGAACCGTGGTTGACCAGAAGGACGCCAATCTTGTGGGGGCTTTCGGCGGCGGCCGTCGGCTGCTCCACTTTTTGCTGACACCCGGAAAGCATCAGCGCACCTGCGGCCGCGCTGAGCAGCAGAACTGGCATTTTCATCATTCGATTACCCCTTTTGTGTACTTGCTCTCTGCATTCGCAGACCTGACCCGCATCAGCTGGCCGCCGGCTCCACGGTGACCGGGATCCCTGCCAGCCCGGCTGTGCGCACCGGCCTGGGCGACCCTTTCCGGGACCGCGCCAGCAGTGCGACCCCGTCCAGCACGGCCCCCGTCGGGCACAGCATCCGGCACCAGAGCATCGGAACGTACGCCGAAACCAGCACCACGGCCACCGACAGCCAGAACCACATCGACTCAAGGATCTCGATACCGAACAGATCAGGGAAGAGCTCGTAGCTGGCCCAGTCCCGCAGGCCCGCGATGATCCCGACGCACAGGGCTACGGCAATCGCCCAGCGCACGATATCCACCAGGCGATTTGATACCGGAAGCTTGCCCCGCCACGGCGAGAATCGCACCAGCACGCGCTGGACATTGCCGTAAGGGCATACATGGCGACAGTAGGAATTGCCATCCCAGATGGCGCTCGCCAGCACCATGGTTGCGTACGCACCCAGCAGATAGGACCAGCCGGTCCCGAGGAAGGGTTGCAGAAAGGTTACATAGGTGAAGGAGTTGTTTGCGTAGAACCCCAGATACAGGATGCTGAGGATTCCAAACCCGAGAATCAGGTTCCTGGACTGACGCACTTTCCGGAACTGGACCAGCACAAAGAGGGCCGCTATCAGCACCGCATGCACCATCCATGTGCTCGGCGCGACGGCCTTTACATCGAACCCGGTCGCCTGCGTATCAACGTAGACCTCAAGCGGCGATTCCCGGGCCATGCTCACAAGCCGGCTGACCGACCGGGCTATTCCCTCGGTGGTCAGCGAAGCACCACTGACGAAGTCCACCTCGTAGGTATTGCCATCCAGTGGCATCTGCTCGAACTGGGCGTAGAAGCCGGCCTTCTCGATATCCCGCAGATAGCTGGTCGTTTCCATGGATCGCAGATGCCGGACGGACCGGATCCTGCCGTCCATGCCCACGGTCATTCCAATATCAATGGGGCCGGCATAGCCCTTCACGTTCTTGTTGAGCCCCGTGTTCTCGAGGTAAAGCTGCCGAACCCGGCCGTCCTGCCCCCGTTCCTCGGCGTAATACATGTCGAGAGCGGTCTTCAGTGTTACCCCGTCCGGATATTCGGCCACGTCTCTGGCCCCGGCGAGGATCATCCCCGCCACATCCTCCCTGAGGCCCGGGCTCGTTCGTGCATCGCCAATGACGGCGAAGAGTCGCGGTGGCCGTTTCCTGGCCGTCATGATGCGATAGTGGGGATGCTCTTCGCGGGCTGCAGTCACGCCGAAGCGGTTCGTCTGGGTCTCTTCGCCGAGACGCACCGGCTCCCCGAAGCCGGACATTTCTTCCCGGAACTCAAATACGGGCTGTGGTTCCTGCAGCGGACCGTTCGTCCAGAAGAATGCATAAACGGCCACAGCCAGCGCCGTCAGGCCGAGTTTCGGCCACGGGAGGCGGAGGTTGCGGGCAGTCCTGATCATCAGCAGTCCGGCTTGCAGCTCCGGTTGGGCGAGGGAACGGTCTTGCCGCCCGCATCCTGAATGCGTTGCACGGCCTCCTGCACCTTCTCGATGATCCATGCGTTTACCGCGGGATCTGGCAGTACGGCATCCTGCCGGTAACGCACCCTGGAAGATGTGGATATCGCATTGACAGCGGCCTGGATGGTGTCCCGCTGCAGCATTTCATCGACCCCCAGCAGCACGGGCACAACCAGAACGTCACGCTCCAGCTCGAGAACCTCATTGATGGCCTCGACGACCGGCGCCCCCGAATAATCGGTCAGGTTTCCGCAAAAGGCATAAGCGACCGTATCAACCTCGGTCTTTATCTTCAGGTACCGGCCGATACCCTCCATCATCTCTTCCATCTGCTGCCCGTAGACCTGGTCCCCGTAGCCGACCAGCACCACGCCCATGTCCTCGGCACTGTCGTTGCCGCGCAAGGCCTCCACGCGGCGCAGGACGTTCTTCTTCAGAACGTCGCCGGGGGTGGGAGTCAGGCTGACCCGGGCCCTCGGGTAGTAGATCTCGAAGCCTTCGTTCTGCAACTGCTTGATGGCCTTCGACTCTGACCGGATACCCGCGAGGTACTGCAGGTAGGCATTGGTACGGGTCGATTCCTGCCCGATGAACAGGGGCACCACCACAACTTCATCAAAAGCCTCTGCGTCAAAGGCCTTCATTTCGTTCGCTATCCCGGGGCTGGTCTCCTCAATGAATGCCAGGCGCACGCCTGCGACGCCTGGCTTCGCGAGGAGCGGCTCCCGCACTTCCTGCGCGAGGTCCCGGATCATCTGCACCCAGGTTGACGATCTGGATCCGTTGGCGACCAGCAGAATACCGATCCTGCTTCCACTTCCACTGTCATTGCCGCTGGAAACCGGTGGGGGGCCACCGCATGAACCCACGGCGAGGGATGCAGAAAGCATTGAGAGCACAAAAAAGTGATGCGCGGCCTTCATGGTTTATGGTCGCTCCTCGCTGAACCCAGGTGCCCTCCCGGCCGGCTGACATCCCCAGTCGCACCAGCCAGGATCAGCATTGATATCTTGTCATGCTAACATAACAAGGTTATTCTCGGATTTCCATGGCTCCGTTGCAACAGGGTTCTGCCGGCGAATGGATCCGAGAAACTGGCAGGACCGCCAACCGGGCCAGGGCTGCCGGTGAGTGAGTCAGGCAAGACCGCCCTGATCGTGGGTTGCGGCTATACGGGCAGTCGCCTGGCCCGCCGTCTGGCGGACATGGGCTTTCGGGTCATCGCGACGTCCCGCACTGCGAAACAGGGGCTGACAACACGGCTCGCGGACATCCAGTTCATAGCCGGAGACCTGCGCGATGCAGGCGTCCTGTCAGCCCTTGGCGAACGGTCCCCGTCCGTGGTTGCCTATTTTGTCGCTCCGCAACAAGACGATGACCCGTTGGCAGCGGTCCTGGCCCGCGTCAGGAACCCGGCATTGGAGGCCTTTCTGTATGCCAGCAGCAGCTCCGTCTACGGCGACCGTGCCGGAGCATGGGTAGACGAAACCACGGAGATCATTGCAGACAACCCGGAGGATGCGGACCGTCACGCAGCGGAACGATGCGTCGCCGCAGCGGCACGGGATGGAATACCGGCCCGCATCTGTCGCATCACCGGCATCTACGGCCCGGGCCGGACACTGAGGGCGCCCCTGGCAACGGGGCAGTACGCCCTGATCCAGGGACATGACCCATGGATCAACAGGATTCACGTCGACGATCTCGTTGAAGGCTTCATCGCGGCCTGGAAAAAAGGCACCGCGGGCACGTCATACAACATGGTGGATGAACGACCGCACCTTTCATCGGAATTCGCCAATCTGGCGGCAGATCTCAACCGGCTGCCCCGCCCTGCCTGGATCAGTGAAACCGAAGCGAGGACCCGATACGATGCGGCCGAGCTTCGCCGCAAGCTGGCCAGCAAGCGGGTGAGGTGCTTCCGGCTCCGGGAAGAACTGAAAGTGGTGTTGAAATACCCCAGCTTCCTGACCGGTCTTGCGGCTGCCGTAGCGCAGGACGAATGAACAGAACCGGCACGGGGCAGCCGCCTGACTCTCGTCAACCAATCATGGGCCGGGCCTGTTATATGATCGCATTGCCGATTACGGCGACCCGCCGTTCCGGACGCCGGAGCCGGTCTGCGCGCAGAGCGTACGCGGTGCGCCTGGCCCACTGTCGAGGGGGAAACTGAATGTTCCGGTCAGCCAGCCGGCAGCAGGGTCATGCTGCCCGTCGAATTGCGATTGCCCTGCTTGCGGGGACACTTGTCGCCCTGCCCACGGCCGCGGGCACGCTGAACCGGGGCACGACGGCGGAACCGAACAGCCTTGATCCCCATCTGGCAACCGGCGCTTCGGCCGCACCGATCCTGTATGACCTGGGCCTGGGACTGACGACGCTTGATGCGGGGGGCAACGTGGTGCCCGGTGCCGCCGAGTCCTGGACCATCAGCGATGACGGCCTGACCTACACCTTCAGGCTGCGTCCGAACCTTCGCTGGTCGGACGGCTCGTCGCTCTCCGCCGAGGACTTCCTGTATTCGGTGCGCCGTGCGGTTGACCCGGCGACCGCTTCCCGTTTCGCCTCATTCCTGTTTCCGCTGCAGAACGCACGCGAGATCCTCGCCGGAAAGATGAAGCCGGCGCAGCTTGGCGTCAGGATGATCGATGATCGTACGCTGGTCTACCAATTGGTGACGCCAACGCCGTCTTTCCTGGAGACCCTGGCGTCCAATATCGGGAGTCCGGTGCCGCGTGCGGCAATAGAGGCGCACGGCCGGCAATGGACCCGTCCAGGCCGGATGCTCTCCAGCGGCGCCTACCGGCTGACGGAATGGGTGCCGAACTCGCGCATCACGCTGGAGAAAAACCCCTATTTCTACGCTGCGGATACGGTCAGCATTCCGGTGGTCCGCTACTACCCCAGCGACAACGAGGCCACCGGCCTGCGCCGCTATCGCGCCGGAGAGCTCGATATCCTGCTGAGTTTTCCGGGAGACGAAATCGACTGGATAGAGCGCAATCTCCCCGGGCAGATGAAGGTCTGGCCGGCCCTCGCAGTCAACTATCTGCTGCTCAACCTCGCCAGGGCGCCGTTCGATGACCGGCGGGTGCGCGAAGCGCTGTCCATCAGCATTGACAGGGAAGGCATGGCGACCCGCCTTTTGACGCCCGGTTCGCTGCCGGCCTACTCGTTGACACCGCCGGCCGTGGCCAACTACGAGCCTCCGCAGCCGGCCTGGGCCAGCGAACCCTATCAGCAGCGGGTGCTGCGCGCGCGCAAGCTGCTTGCCGACGCAGGATTCGGCGAGCGCAATCCACTGCGCTTCGATGTGATCTATGCCACGAACGAGGAGAACCGGCGTACGACCGTTGCACTGGCTTCGATGTGGCGGCAGATTGGCGTGCAGGCCAACCCCATGAACGTCGAGTTCAGCCAGCTCAACCGGGCGGCGCGCACCGGAGATTACGCCACGCTGCGTTTTACCTGGTTCTCGCCGAATGATGATCCGGGCACCTTCCTCGGCCTGATGGATTCAGGCAATGCGAACAATTATTCCAGCTATGCCAACGCGGCTTACGAACGGATGCTGCACGAGGCCAACAGCCTGCGCGAGCCGAAACGCCGCATGGATCAGCTGCGGCAGGCGGAAGCATTGATGCTGGAGGATTATCCGGTGGTTCCGATCTTCTTCTATACCCGGCGCTTCCTCGTCCAGACGCATGTGCAGGGCTTCGTGCCCAATTCGCGCGGCCTCAACCTGAGCCGCTATCTGTCGCTCGGCCAGCGGCGCTGAGGCAGGGGCGCGCTAAGGATCCCGAAGTCCGGCCGCCGCGGAACCCGGCAGGCCGCCCGCCAGCTCCCCAGCCCGGTGGCAGGCCACCTGGTGTCCCGGTCCCTGTCCCGCCGCTTCAGGCCGCTGCCGGACACAGACTCCGACGGCATAGGTGCAGCGCGTCCGGAAGGCACACCCTGAGGGCGGATCGAGCGGTGAAGGCAGATCGCCGTCAAGATCAACGGGGGGCCCGGCGGTCGGCCGGTCCGGATCAGGCTGCGGTATGGTGCTGATCAGCGCCCGACTGTAAGGGTGGATGGCACCACCGAAGAAACGATCGCGCGGGGCCGCCTCCATCAACTGGCCCAGGTACATGACCATCACACGATGGCTCATGTAGCGGACGATCGAGAGATCGTGGCTGATGAATACCAGCGCCACGCCGGTTTCACGCTGGAGTTCGCGCAGCAGGTTGCAGATCTGCGCCTGGATGGACACGTCAAGTGCACTGACGGGTTCATCGCAGACGATGAGTCGCGGGCGCAGGATCATGGCCCTGGCGATACTGACGCGCTGGCACTGACCGCCACTGAACTCGGTTGGATAACGTCCGCGCAGATCGGGATGCAGCCCCACGCGTTCCAGCATCGAATCCACGGCCCGGCTCTGCTCCCCGGCGGACAGCTCCGGCGCATGCAGTGCCAGCGGCTCGGCAACGATCTCGCCGATCGTCATGCGCGGGTTGAGGCTGGACAGCGGATCCTGAAAGATGATCTGCAGCTCCTTGCGGCGGGCCTTGAGCTGGGCTGCGCTGAGCCGGCACAGGTCGGTGCCCTGCCACAGCACCTGGCCTGCGGCCGGACGCACCAGCTGCAGGATCGCCTTGCCCAGCGAAGATTTCCCGCAACCCGTCTCGCCCACCACGCCCAGGGTTTCCCCGGCCTCGAGATCCAGGCTCACCCCGTCGACCGCCCTCAGGATCCGGGAACGGCCGAAGAGTGCCGGCGCCGGGACCGGATAGTGGACGCAGAGATCGCGGACCCGCAGCAGCGGGGTGCTCATTCGCCTCGCTCCCGGTGACAGGCCGTCAGGTGATCCGGGCTGACCGGCTTGAGTACCGGCACGACCTCATCGCAGCGCTCTGCCTTGATGCAGCGCGGAGCAAACGGGCAGCCCGGTGGCAGCTGCGCCATGTCCGGCGGCTGGCCCGGTATCGCCGGCAGGTCGACGGCCGGATCGGTGAGCAGGCTGGGCATCGACTGCAGCAGGGCGCGCGTATACGGATGGCGCGGCTGGCGGAATATTTCGCGGGTCGGGCCATGCTCGACCGCGCGACCGCCATACATGATCAGCACGCGCGTACACAGGCCGGCCACCACCGACAGGTCGTGAGTGATCAGCACTATGGAAGTGCCCGTATGCCGCCGCAGGCCATCCAGCAGCCGCAGTATCTGTGCCTGCACCGTGACGTCCAGAGCCGTGGTCGGTTCATCGGCGATGATGATGTCCGGCGCGCACAGCGTTGCCATCGCAATCATCGCGCGCTGGCGCATCCCGCCTGACAGCTCAAAGGGGTAGCTGTAAAAGCGCCGGGCCGCATCGGGTATGCGAACCACCTCAAGCGCTTCAATGGCACGGGCCCGGGCCGCCTTTCCGCCCAGCCCCTTGTGCCGGATCAGGACTTCGACCAGCTGTTCACCGATCCGCATGGTTGGCGTGAGCGCTGACAGAGCGTCCTGGAATACCATGGAAATCCGGTTGCCGCGGATCTCGTCGAGCACCCTCCGCGGCGCGTTGAGCATCTCGTCGCCGCGAAAGCGCACCGATCCGGTCGCTACACCATTCCCGGCCAGCAGACCCAGCGCGGCCATGAAGGTCTGACTCTTGCCGGAGCCCGATTCGCCAACGATACCCAGGCATTCTCCTTCGGGCAGCGCGAAGGACAGGTCGCTCACCGCGCTGATGGTGCCGCCCGGGGTGCGGAAGCGGACCGTGAGGTTGCGGATATCGAGCGCCGGAACTGGCATGCTTCAGCGACTCCGTGGGTCCAGGGCGTCGCGCAGCCCATCACCGATGAAATTGAAGCAGAACATCGTGATCGCCAGCAGAGTGGCCGGAAAGGCGATCAACCACGGCGCCGAATCGATCTGGCCAGCGCCCTGGGATATCAGCAGGCCCCAGCTGGTGAGCGGTTCCTGCACACCGAGCCCCAGGAAGCTGAGGTAGCTTTCGATGATGATATTGGTCGGGATCAGCAGCGTCACATAGACGACCACCGGCCCCAGCACATTCGGGATGATGTAGCGGCGCAGGATGGCGGGCTTCGACAGGCCGATTGCGACCGCCGCCTCGACGTATTCCTTGCCTTTCACGGACAGGGTCTGACCGCGGACGATGCGCGACATCGTCAGCCATTCAACGGCGCCGATGGCGATGAAGACAAGGTAGATATTACGGCCGAATACGGTCACGAGGATGATGATGAAGAACAGCAGCGGCAGCGAGTACATCACGTCCACGAAACGCATCATCAGGCCGTCGGTTCGACCGCCCACGAAGCCCGCTACGGCGCCATAGGTCACGCCGATGCAAAGTGCCACCGCCGTGGTGAGAATGCCAATGGTCAGCGAGATCCGCCCGCCATAGAAGGTCCGGACCAGGAGGTCTCGGCCGTTGGCGTCGGTGCCGAACCAGTGCCAGTCTTTCAGCGTCGGCGCCAGCAGCATGCGGTCCCAGTACGCATCCTCGATGCCGTGCGGCCAGAATGCCGGCACGAAGCCCGACAGCAGCGCGATCAGGCACAGCACCCAGATGCTTCCTATCGCCGCACGGTTCAGGCGGAAGCGTCGCCACGCCTGCTGCCACTGCGACTCCGGCAACTGACCGGCGGCTGCACGGGCCAGCGTGCTGGAATCGAGCAGTCCCGACCTGCCGTTGTTCATCGGTAGGCCCTCCGGATGCGCGGATCCAGGGCAGCCAGCGCCAGATCGGCGAGCAGATTGAGCAGGATGACCGCCGTCGCGTAAATGACCACCACACCCATGACCAGCGGGTAATCACGGTTCAGTGCTCCCTGGACAAAATAGCGACCGACGCCGGGCAGATTGAAGATGAGCTCCACCACCAGCGAGCCGGTCATCACGCCGGCCAGGGCCGGACCCAGGTAGCTGACCAGCGGTATCAATGCCGACGGCAGCACATGTCGCAGCACGATGCGGGCCTCCCCCAGTCCCTTGGCGCGGGCCGTGCGCACGAAGGGCGAGCGCAGGATCTCCAGCATGCCGCCACGCATCAGCCGGGCAATCACGGCAATCTGCGGCAGCGCCAGCGCAGTTACTGGCAGCACCATGTTCCGCAGCGCGCCATCGTCCCAGCCGGCCACCGGCAGCAGGCCCAGGTACAGGCCGAACAGCAGGGCCAGGAGTGGCGCAATCACGAAGCTGGGTACGGCGATCCCGGTCATTGCCAGCGCCATGACGGAGTAATCCAGCAGGCTGTTCTGGCGCAGTGACGCCACGATCCCGCCCAGCCCGCCGATCAGCAGCGCCACCAGCATGGCCGTGACGCCGATCCTGACGCTCACCGGCAGCCCGATTGCCACCAGTTCGGTCACGCTGAAGTCCTTGTAGACCAACGAGGGCCCGAAGTCACCGCGCAGTACCCCGCTCAGCCACAACCGATACTGTTCAAGCAGGGGCTTGTCCAGATCGTAGGCGGCGCGGATGTTCTCCAGAACCTCCGGTTCCAGGTCGGCTTCCGCGTCGAAGGGGCCGCCGGGTGCGGCATGCATGAGAAAGAATGCTGCCGTGCTGATCACCAGCAGCGTGGGAATGGCGGCCCAGAGGCGTCGAAGCGTATAGGCCAGCATCAGCCGATTTGCCCCAGCATCTTCAGCGGCAGCACGACGCGCCGGCCCCACCGACCGCCGGCCATATCCCCTTACGGCACAGGGTCCCCGACCGGCACAGGAGCGAGGCGGCCAAAAGGATCAGTGGCACCGATGCCCGGTGACGCAGGACGTACCATGCCATCGCAAGCTTTCGCTATCCAGGATTTGATGTCCTGATTCAGGCCATCTCATTCTTCGCGTCAAAGATGCGGGGCATTTCCCCCGGATGCAACCGGCTCCAGCGGGCGAGCAGGGTTTCCCGGGATTCAACGCGCTCCGGATCCCACTCGATAGCCGTTTCAACGGGACAGACCTTGATGCACCGCGGGCTTTCATGAGACCCGACGCATTCGGTGCAGAGGTCCGGGTTAATGACATGAATGACGTCACCCTCACTGATTGCCTTGTTCGGGCATTCAGAAATGCAGGCGAAGCAGTTCAGGCAGTCATCTGTGATCCTAAGCGACATCAGTATCCCTCCCGCCCGGGGTTCTCACCCGCCAGGGCCATCTATGCCATCGCCTGCCGACTGTCCTGGCTTGCCCCGCGAGGCAGCAGTTTTGCGCTGATCTCCGGCAGGTCCTGCTCGAGTTTCTCGCGATGATCAATGATGGCGTCGTTTGGCAGGCCCGTGATGCCATGGTCTTCAAACCACCCGACCAGGCTGTCGGTTTCTTCATCGGTCAGCGCCTCAGGGATGCTCCTCACGCCGCTGGCTCTGCGGTTGTACTGGGGACTGAAGACATTGAAGGCATGCTGCCAGTAATGATTGTATGAGGCATTGCCATCACGCCCTTCAATCGCCTCTTTACTGGCTACGGCTGCCATATAGCCGCACCCCATTGCACCCTTGATTGCCACCTCGGCAAAGGCGGCATTGTCGCCAACGAGAATTACGTTGCCGCGGGCCGCCTCCCGAATTGCCGGCCGCAGGTCCATGTTGCAGGCCTGTCGGGACACCACCTTTGCCCCCGCAAATATCCCGCTGAATGGCGAGGCTGTCGTGAACGCAGTCAGCACGCTCTGCAGATTGACCTCGCTGGCCACACTGGCGGACGTACTGATCTGGAACAGGCCTGGCGGCCACGGCCCCATGTTGATAATCCCCGTGTGCAGCGATGGCAGGCAGAACCGCACGCGACGCATCTCGGGAAACGGAAACGCGACCCGGTCGAGGATCAGGTTCATGAACTTGATCCTGCCTCGCCCCAGAGGCCGTCCCTCGTTGAACCCCAGCTGCTCGGCCAGAATGGAGAACGACCCGTCCGCGATGATCGCACGCCTCGCTAAGAGCACCTCATCACCGGCGGACGACTCAACCCTGACCTGCACCCCCTCGGGCGTATCCTCGACGGCCTGGCACCGGGTGCCGTCGCGCACTTCGGCCCCGGCGGCGACGGCTTCGGCAAGGATTCCGATCAACAACTGTTCTTTGTCAACGACAAATCCTTCGATATCGCGATTGGAAACGTCCCGACTGAATGCGCGGCCCGATGGAGACACCAGGGTCTCATTGAACACCGGATTGAGCTCACCCCGATAGTCCACGACTGCGTCGGGAGGCAGGCTCTGCAGGTGGATGCGGTGATGACGGCTGCCAACCTCAATCGTTACGGTAACCCGCCTGAGCTTGATATCCGTCAGTACGGCGTCAGTAGAGAACCCGCCCGCACCGAGGCGCAGGTCACGGCTGCAGAAGCGGGTGATCCTGCCCGCCTTCATCTTCTCGACGAGCAGCACCTTCAACCCGTCCTGAGCGGCCTTCCGGGCGGCCATCGCACCCCCCGGCCCCCCGCCAACGATGATCAGGTCATACTTCACTCGGCTTACCCCCGGACTCCCGCGTTTCGCCAATTATACATGTCATCATATCATAATGACAACATGCTTTTTAGCCGTGCAGAGGGTTCTGCGGGCCTGCCCCGCCCGCCAGAATGCTAAGATGCTGCCCTGAACCACCCAGGGCATGCTGCGCGGAATCACCCGGCGCGTTCCAGAACCTGGCATGCCTCGAGGTCAATAGATTGCTGAATTCTGATTCCAGGAACAACGTCGACCCCCGGACGAGCCCACCCCGCTATGTCCGGGTCTACACAACACTCCGGGAGTGGATCCGTAACGGCAAGTATGGGCCGGGAGACAAGATCGCCACCGAAGACGAGATCGGCCAGATGTTCAAGGTGTCGCGGATCACCACGCGCAAGGCCATTGATCTGCTCGTAGAGGACGAACTCGTCTTCCGTGTGCATGGCAAGGGTACCTATGTCGCCAGGAACGTGCGTGAACGCGGCAATGTCGAGAATGTACACGCACGCATCCGCACAGCGCGTGGACTTGCCCACCGGAGCAGAGTGACGCAGATTGACGTGGCAGAGATTGATGCCGATTCCACGGTGGCAACCGATCTCAAGATCCCCGTCGGCAGCCGCGTGACAAAAGTGTCTTACGTCCGCGTCTTTCGCGGCAAACCGGCCGCCTATGTCGAAGCGCACATCCCGGCCAATCGCGCGAACATCAAGGCGAGTGACCTCGGGTCAATGACGATATTGGCGGTCCTGGAAAAACAGGGCATCCAGATCGGCGAGGCTCACCAGCTGATTGGCGCCACACTTGCCGATTCACATCTGGCGGCCACGCTCAATTCCGCCGTTGGGGCACCACTGCTGACCATAGAACAGATAGTCATGGACACCAGCAAACGCCCTATCGAGCGATTTTTTACCTGGTACAACAGCGAGCAATACGAGCATCCCGCCCTGGTCTTCGACCGTGAGACGCTGGATTTCGTACATGGGGTACCGGCATCGCGCTAGTGGCCACCAGGGCCAACCTCCCATGTCTCACCGGAATTGATGTACTCAAAAAGGTCGACTTTCCCGCGCTTTGACACCGCCGATTGAACCTGTTCGGCCAGCAACTCTCCAAATGGACTCCGGTCCACGCATCTGAATACGCCCATTGGCACCGGGAATGCCTGCTCGTCAAGCTCGCTCAGCATGTAGGCCAGACCGGGATGCGCAGCACTCTCGTTGAACGGGAGAAGATCCTCTCGCGGAAAGTCGTCGAGGCTGACGATTTCCGGAAATCCGGCCCGCAGCCGGATCGCGCGATCCCTCTTCGCTCCGAATATCATTGGCTGCCCGTGCCGGAGATAGACTGACCTTTCATCCCGCACCGCTGGCGCCGCGAAGGATTCAAAGGCGCCGTCATTGAATACATTGCAGTTCTGCAGAATTTCCACGAACGCCGAGCCACGATGGCACGCCGCACGCAGAAGGATCTCCTGGAGGTTCCTGGCATCCGTCGCAGCCGCACGGGCCACAAAGGTCGCCTGTGATGCTAGGGCCACAGACAGCGGCCTTATCGGCTGTTCGATGCTTCCCATCGGACTGGACTTGGTTTTCTTGCCCCTCTCGGAGGTCGGCGAGAACTGGCCTTTGGTCAATCCGTAGATCCTGTTGTTGAAGAGCAGAATCTTCACGTTGACATTGCGGCGAAGGCAGTGGACAAGATGGTTCGCCCCGATGCTCAGTCCGTCGCCATCACCTGTAATGACCCATACCAGCAGGTCGGGCCGGGAAAGCTGCAGGCCGGTCGCAATCGCCGGCGCACGGCCATGTATCGTGTGAAAACCGTAGGTATTCATGTAATACGGGAACCGGCTGGAGCAGCCTATACCGGAGACAAAGACAACATTTTCGCGTCGCAGATTCAGGCGCTCGCATATCTCAGGCATGACCCTTTGCACCTGTGACAGCACCGAGTAGTCGCCGCACCCGGGGCACCAGCGCACCTCCTCCCTGGCCACGAAGTCCTTTCTCTCGTGCTTGGTCCCGCTCATTTCTCTGCCCCCTGGCGGCTGTCATCCGGCCGTGACACCCGGCTTTCGCTCTCAGCGCACCGTTCGCTGAGCATGTCGAGAATCTTCTGTTCGATCTCGCTGGTCCTGAAAGGCTGCCCTGTGATCTTGTTGAGGCCGACGGCATCGACGAGGAACTCCGCGCGGATAAGCATGCGAAGCTGACCGGCATTGAGCTCCGGGATCAGCACACGCCGATACCTTTTCAGGACTTCACCAAGGTTATGCGGGAAGGGATTGAGGTAATCCAGATGCGCCGCCGTCACGGAGAGCCCGAGCCGCTGAGAGTTCTCCACGGCATGATGGATTGCCCCGTAGGTACCACCCCAGCCGAGAACCAGAAGTTCCGCGTGGGCAGGACCAAATACCTGCAGTGCCGGAATATCAAGCGCGATCCGCTGTATCTTCGACATTCGCAGGCTCACCATCCGCTGGTGATTCGCCGAGTCGTGGCTCACCTTGCCGCTGACGTCCTGCTTCTCCAGACCACCAATGCAATGCTCCAGACCGGGGGTTCCCGGCACGACCCACGACCGGGCCAGGGTATCCGGATTCCGCGAGTACGGCTGATAGTCCGCGGTGCTGACGGCCAAGGGCAGATCGAGATCCGGCAGTTCGGCCGGCTTTGGCGTACGCCACGGCTCAGAACCGTTGGCAACAGATCCGTCCGTCAGCAGAAATACGGGAGTCATGTACCGTATTGCGATACGCACGGCCTCGATGGCCATATCGAAACAATGTGCCGGGCTGCGGGCAGCAAGGACGGCAACGGGACACTCACCGTTCCTGCCGTGCATTGCCTGGAGCAGATCCGATTGTTCCGTTTTTGTCGGCAGTCCGGTCGACGGCCCTCCTCTCTGAACGTTTACAACGACCACCGGCAGCTCGGTCATCACAGCAAGGCCGATAGCCTCGCTCTTCAGCGCTACGCCCGGACCACTGGTGCCGGTCAGTCCGAGGCCACCGCCATAGGCGGCGCCGATCGCCATTCCCATGGCCGCAATCTCATCTTCAGCCTGAACAGTCAGCACGCCGAAATGGCGATACCTGGAAAGTTCATGAAGAATGTCGCTCGCCGGCGTAATCGGATAGGAAGCGTAGAACAGCGATCTCTGACTGATGACGGACGCCGCCAGGAATCCGAGAGCCGTGGCCTCGTTGCCTGTTACGCGCCTGTATGTCCCGGGCGGCAGACATGCCTTGCCGACCGCATACCGGCACACGAACACCTCGACAGTATCGGCATAGTTGTACCCGGCACGAAGTGCGAGTTTGTTCGCACGCGCCTGCTCCGTGAGGCTCTCGGGCATCGAACGCTGGTCTGTCTTCCGCGCCGACAATGCATCAATCTGAGCCTCGACGGAGCCGGTGGAACGGTCGTAGATCCACGCAACCAGTCCGAGCAGAAACATGTTCTTGCATAGTGAGGCCTGCTTGTTGCCAAGGCCCAGCGGGCGCACTGCCTCCAGGGTCAGGGTCGTGATCGGCACACGGTAGACCTGATACGCGGCAAGCGTTCCGTCCTCCCGGGGGTCAGAGTCGCCAAAGCCCGCCTTCTTCAGGCCCGACGCATCGAATGCGTCATCATCAAGAACAAGCGTTCCACCCGGCATCAGATCCCCGAGGTGCACCGCCAGTGCGGCGGGATTAAGGGCCAGAAGCATATGTGGGCGGTCGCCGGGCGTGTGGATCTCTGCGGAACTGAAGTTCAGCTGGAAACTGCTTACCCCCGCTCGCGTACCAGCCGGCGCCCGGATTTCGGCCGGGTATTCAGGGAGGGTACTGACATCATGACCAAGGACCGCGGAATTGTGCGTAAACAGCGAGCCGGTCAACTGGATTCCGTCGCCGGAATCGCCCGCAAAGCGGACGATCGCGCTGTCAATCTCCCTGAACTGACGCGCTTTTTCGTGACTCCGCTCCGGTTCAGAAATGACTGCCATGACACCTCTCGGCCCGAGGAGACTACAGTCGTCATGTTAATATGATGACTGTATAAGTCAAGGCGCCGGGCCGGCCGCTACCGACGGGGGGCCCGGTCGGCGCCCGGCAGGCTCTGCGCCCCCCGCGCTACCTGAGCGGCGCAAAAACGCGTCGGTACCACACCAGCCCGAGTCCCCCGGCGACAATGTTGGCTGTACAGGCGGCCATGAATATCCCGATCAGGCCGACCGCATTCGAGAGAACGTAGGCCAGCGGCGCATACACCAGTATCGTCCGGGTCAGCGAGATGATCATTCCCGGCAACGGTTTTCCGATGGCGTTGAACGAATTGGTCGCCGCCAACGCGAAGCCAATTGCGAAATAGCTTGCCGGTACGATTCTCAGGTGCAACAACGCCGTAGAAGCAGCGATCTCATTCTGCGTGAACAATCCGGTGATAAAGGGAGCCGAAATCGCCAGCACGACAGCAACGGACAGGCCATACGCCGCGGAGAACCGCTGGATCCATCGGGTACCGTTTGCCACCCGATCCATCCGCCGGGCACCAAAGTTCTGACCCACAAACGGCGTGACGGCCGCACCCAGCGCCATCAGGACAAGCAGGGCCATACCTTCCAGACGGGACGCCACGCCGTACCCGGCGACCGCCTCCTGCCCGAAGCGGGATACCTGATAGGTAATAAATGCCGTCGTGAGAGGCGAGATCGCCGCGCTCGCCATTGCAGGCATGCCCACATGAAGAATCCGGCGCCAGGAATTCAGCAGCAGATGCAGATCCGGTGTCGGCGGCAGTACGAGGGTGCCCCGATACCGGACTGCCGCCAGGGAAGCGATCAGCGCGACGAAGCTGGCAATGACCGTGGCAATCGCGGCCCCCTGCATGCCCAGCCTCGGGACGCCAAGAAGGCCAAAGATCAGTATGGGGTCCAGCACGATATTCAGGGCGGCCGACAATGTCATTATCATTGCCGGCGTTCTGGCGTCCCCGGAGGCACGAAGGACCGGGTTGGCGATCAACGGGCCCACATTGAAGATCAGACCGTAGTAGTAGATTTTCAGGTACGGACGGATTATCGCCAGGGTGGCCTCATCGGCACCAAGAAACCGGAACAGAGGGTCGATTGTGGACAAGCCAATAGCGATAAGGACCGTACACGTCGCGACGCCGAGCAGCAGTGCGTGAATCGCCACCCGCCCGGCGTCACCGGTTCTCTGTTCACCGAACAGGCGGGCGCATAGCGCTGACGTGCCGTGCCCAAACCCTACCGTGATGGCGCCAATGAAGAACACCACGGGAAAGGTGAAGCTGATGGCCGCGAGCTCAACCGTGCCGAGCCGGCTGATGAAGTAGATGTCCGCAACGTTGTAGACAATCATCGCGAGCATGCCAAGAAGCATTGGCACCATCAGGGATCGTATGGTTCTCCCTTCGGGCTCCTGCAACAGCTTTGGCACCACGCTAACTGGTTTCATTGGTCGCGCGCCAGACGCGTGATTGACCGCCCTCCTATCGGGCAGCAACCTGGTAGCGATGGAGGCCGCGTAGCGGTACTGCCGCCACCCAGGTCACGAGCACCAGCAGACCCAGCATCGACGGCGCAAGCCGGAGAAGCATGGCGCCGATCGGTTCGGGCCGATAGTGAAACGCGGGAAACCCGGCATAGTCCTCCGGCCGCAATGGGTCCCGGCGAAGGAAGCGTCCCGCAAAGTAGCTCTTCCATTCCCCGCGGAAGGCAGCAGCCTGCCGGAGAAAGTCCTCGTGGCGATCGCGGCTCGTGCCCGAGATCTCGTTCAGCGCCAGTTGCATCATGACGGCCGGAGACAGGAACTGGAAACGCCGGACCATGCCTTGCTGGCGGTCGAGTCGGGTCCTGAAGTCCTCGTAAAGCGGCACCAGGGCCTTGTCGATGTTGTTTGCACTGGCCTGGCCCAGCGTCATGAAATCCATCGCCCTCTCGTCACCGGCCGGTACGGCCTCCAGGTGCTCGGCATAGAAGGCATCAAGGGCCTTGTTCATGTCTTTCTCGGCAGCGGTCTGCGCTTCACGGGCAGCAACGGCAAGGTCCATGCGTGAGGGCGCCGGGTAAATGGTCGTCGCCAGCAGGCTGATCAGGATCGGTACGATCACGACCAGAACCAGCCAGGTCCCCGCCATGATCGTGCCGTTGGCAGCGGAATTCCTGCCGTACAGATTGACCAGTGTCGCCAGGGCGAACCAGAACATGCTGTAGAGAACCGCGAGCACCGACCAGAGTCCGAAACGGAGCCAGGTTTCAGCAGCTTCCAGCTGCGTACCGACCGCAATTACCGCGAGCAACCCGCAGCCTATGGCAAGCGTGAGAACGACCGCAGCCCGCGCTACCAGCTTGGACCCGATGAACTTCCGCAGAGACACGGGATGGGAGAGGACCATGGCAAGCGTCCCCCGCTCCCGCTCGCCGGCCAGCAGATCGTAGGTGATTGAAAGAATGACGATAGGCAGCAGGACAATCACGACGAAGGAGATGTCGAAGGGTCCCGCAAGCAGGTTTACCGGATTCTCGAGCTCGGCATTCCTGGTCATGGCCAGTGTCCCGCCCATGGTGATCGGCAGGTAATCAAGCTGCAGGTCACTCTGACCGACCGACAGCGCGGCGAGTCCGGTAGGCGGCAGGGCTATATACACGGCGGTTTCGGACCCAACAGCGCCCGCATTCGTGCCCTGCGGCGGACCCTCCCCCGGGGCGTGACGTACCGTGGCGAATTCATAGTCGCCACCCGTCGCGTTGATCCTGGCCTCGTACTCCGCAGTCTCCCGGCGCATCCGGTCACGCAGGCCAGCCTCATAGCTGGCTGCGTCAGTGGCGCCCGTGACCTGGCGGCTGACAGATCGGGCGCCCGACCAGGCGGCAAAGCACGTCGCGATGACCAGCAGGGCGAGGATGAACCAGAGCGCCCCGGAACGGGCCATGATGCGCAATTCATGGGCAACGATAAGCCGGTGCATCAGTTTCCATCCAGAGGCATGCGCTTGACACCACGTAGCGCCAGCAGGACCGCGGCAAACAGCCAGACGCCCATGTACACGAAATTGGCCCAGTGCTCGGAGAGGGTGGTCGCCAGTGCCGGTGGCTCAAAGTGGAAGGGCGGCACTATCGCAAATACCTCCTCGCTGGCAACGAGATAGTTGCTCGCGCTATTGACGCCATTCAGGCTGACCGCGGCCTTCGACAGATAACCGTTCATCTTTTCCACCATGGCCTCGCGATACGCCTCCGCATCGGCCTGAAACTTCTGGTGCTGGATGAGGTCGGTACCGGCCAGGCCCATCGAGATGGAGCGCAGCGGCAGGGTCGGGGCAATCGCACCGATCCTGTCCTGCAGCCGGCGCTGGGCAACATAGGTGGCAGCAACGGCACCGAAGTGCTGGTCGAAAACGCGCTGGTCGAGTTCCTCGAGGCGCTGCATACGTACTGCCGTCCAGTAGAACGGCAGGTCCTTTACATCGCTGACGCCATAGTCCCGCATCACCCGGGCCTGGAACCTGCCGAGCTCAGCCCAGGGTGGCGTGCCGTCGAAGCCACGGGCCTGGTGGGCCTTCATATCGGCCATGAAGGTGCCGTATGAGGGACTCGGATACACCACCTTGGAAATCTCGGCAGCCGTTTTGGGCATGATGAACGCGGTAAACACCCAGAAGCCGACCAGCACCATCAGGGCACCACGTGAGGAACGGGCATGCGCCGACACGGCCAGCGTCAGGAAGAGGATGATTGCTGCGTAAGCCAGGTAGGCCGCAGCCAGGAGTGCAATCCGGGTCGGCAGCCCCTCCCCTGCAATCTGCAGATCCGTCATGGCGATCGCCACGGCACCCACCGCCACGCACGGCACCACCACCATCAGCACTGCAGCCGCCACGCCAAGCGCCTTGCCCCACAGGAGCGACGTGCGTCCGACGCCCATGCTCATCACCTGGCGGATCGTGCCGCTCTCCCGCTCCCCTGCGAACGCCGTAAACCCGAGAACGATGATGAACAGCGGCATGAGCAGTTGCAGGATCATTGCGCCACCAAGCTCACCGAAACGCCCAATGGCACTGGTATCTGCCGCAGGACTGGCGATGGCGAAATTCTGCCTGTGGGCCTCCATGAACACCGTGGTGCCGGTGTAGTTGGTAACGCCGCTGTCGAAGAAGGCCAGAGGACCAAGTGACTTGAACGCGTAATTGCCATAGTGGGCAGCGGTATGGGGATTCTTGTCACCCTGCTTGAGCCACTGGGTATTGGTCGCGCCCTGAGCGGCACTCTGGATAGCCATATAGCTGCTGTGGCGCTGCGCTCCTGCCAGCATGGCGGTCAGAAGCAGCAGCGCCATCATTGCCGCCGTCCACCTGAAGCGGCCGTCCCGAACGATCTCGACAAGTTCCTTCCGGGCGATGATCCGGATCACGACCCTGCCCTCCATGTCGCGGGGATGGTAATGGCTACCTGATGTCGACCCGGGCTAATGCATGTGCTCAAGGTAAATGCGCTCCAGGTCGGCATGGGATACCTCGCCTGCCGAAAGTTCCTGAACCAGCTGACCGGCCTTCATGATGCCAATACGGTCCCCGGTCTCCTTCGCGCGGAAGAGATCGTGCGTCGCCATCAGGATGGCGGCACCGCCATCCCGCAACTGAAGCAGCATCGCCGAGAATTCGTTGCTTGCCTTCGGATCGAGCCCCGAAGTGGGCTCATCCAGAAGCAGGGCTTGTGCCCGTTTGGCAAGCGCGATGGCCACGCCCACCTTCTGGCGCATGCCCTTTGAGTAGGTGCGGACTGGCAGCGCGGCAGCGCTCGCCTGCAGCCCGACCCTGTCCATGAAGCCCCGGTAATCCGCTGCCGAGTACTCAGCGTGGCCACCGAGGCGCGCAAAATACTCCAGGTTCTCGATACCCGTCAGATTCCCGTAGAGCATGACCTGTTCGGGGATGTAGGCGAGATGGCGCTTGGTCTCCATCGGCTCCCGCGTGACGTCGATGCCATTCACCCGGGCACTTCCTGATGTGGGGTCTATGAAATTGAGGAAGAGGTTGATGGTGGTTGTCTTTCCGGCACCGTTGGCGCCGAGCAGGCAATAGATATCCCCGCTGTTCACCCTGAGATTGAGCCCCCGCAACGCCTCGAAGGTCCCGTAGGTCTTCCTGAGGTCAATCGCCTCCAGCATTCCGGTCGCCTCCACCTGTGCCCTTGAACAATACTGATCAGGTTCCTGGTTCCCAGTCACTGTGGAGCGCCACCCGCCACATGAATCGCTGACCCGTGTAGTCGGAATTCGGGCTGTGCTGGACGGCGCGGTTGTCCCAGAGCAGCAGCGACTTGTTGCGATAGCGAAACCGGCAGCAGAAAATGTTCTTTACCGAATGCCGCTTCAGCATGTCAAGAATTGCCTGGCTTTCATCCACCGCAAGTCCCTGTATCGCCACCGTCCATGCCTGATTGAGGTAAAGCATCTTGCGGCCCGTTTCCGGGTGTTTGCAGACCAGCGGGTGCGGGGTCTGCGGAAACTTCTCGCGCATCCTCTGCAGCATCTCGATGGCCTTTGGCGTGGACGTCGAATAGTGGCCGGAGTTCAAACCGTACTGCAGGACATCGTGAATCGCGATCTTGTCCTCCAGGAAGGCCTGCATGGCAGGTGACAGGGCCTCGTAGGAAAGGTAATTGCTGGCAAACAGGGTGTCGCCGCCAGCCGCGGGCACATCGATGGCGTACAGCATCGCGCCAAGGCTCGGATTGCGCTGATACGTGTGGTCGGCATGCCACCCCAGATTCTGGGTCGACAGGCTCTTCGCACTGCGCGGCGCCCCGCGCAGGTAGAAGACCCCGGGCACGTCGGCACGGTGCGGAAGGAAGGGCTCGTCCTCGAGTTTGCCGAAGCGCCGGCCCAAGGCCGCGAACTGTTCCTGGGTCAGCTCCTGGTCATGGAACATCACGGCCGAGTAATCGAGGAAGGCCTGATGTATCTGCCCAAAGGTGGCATCGTCCAGATTGGCGAGATCAACCCCTGATATCTCGCAGCCCAGCGCACCAGTGAGCGGTTGCACGACCAGCCGGGAACTTGGGGTCTGCCTGCATGGATCCGACATGATTCTCGTACACCCGGAAGTTGATACTGTTGTAATGCTGACATGACATCTCGCGGACTGCAATACCGGCGCGGAGAGCATCCAACGGCGCCCCCCTTCACCCGATGACCCGAACGGCCGCGGCGGGCGTCCGCGATGGCGCCCCTACCGCAGCGCGGTATACTCACGTGCCCGCACGCGGGCACTGACAGGCAACCCGACAGGACGGCCGGCACGGCGGGCGCTGACAGAGCGTCGCTGCGGCCTCCGGGACAGATCCGGCCCGGGCAGGCCTCCAACAGGTGAGCGATGGGCAAGACCTACGACGATATCGACGAGGAGCTGGCGGCATGGGTGCGCCAGCAGAAGATGTTTTTCGTGGCCACGGCACCGCTGGACGCTTCCGGGCTCGTCAACTGCTCGCCGAAGGGCCTCGATACGCTGCGCATACTGTCCCCGACCGACATCGCTTGGCTCGACGTGGGCGGCAGCGGCATCGAAACGGTCGCCCACCTGAAGGAAAACGGCCGCATCGTCATCATGCTGTGCGCCTTCGAGGGCGCTCCACGGATCGTGCGCCTGCACGGGCGGGGCACGGTCATCGAGCGCAACCACCCCGATTTCCGCCCCTTGCTCGCCTCATTCCCGGAGCCGCCGGTGTGCCGGGCAATCATCCGCGTCCGGGTGCAGCGGGTGGCGGATTCCTGCGGCTGGGGGGTGCCTTTGTATGCCTACCGGCAGCAGCGCGATGACATCGGCCGGGCGGTGTCCGGCAGGACGCGGGAGCAGCTACGGGCCCAGGCCGTCCGGCAGAACAGCCAAAGCATCGACGGCCTGCCCGGGCTCGACCTGGACGCACTCGACGGGAACTGACGCGGCACCGCTCAGCACGGTTCGCAGGGATCGGACACGGCCACCACCGCTCCCCGCGGCAGTTGCCGGTGGCTGCGGGTGGGGAGTCCGCGCACCAGCGCCACACCCCCGGTCAGCAGGAACTCCACCGGCCAGTAGTGCCCGTTGCGTTCGTAACCGGCACGGGCCGGGTGCGCCGTGACATCAAGGTTCCAGGCCTGCTGCAGCGGGCGATCGGTGGCCGGCGCCGGATCATCGGTATTGAACACCGACAGCGCAAAATCGGCGCAGCGACCGTGATTCCGGGCACCGTAGCCCCAATCAACAAAACCGCTGATCTGGAAGGCGTCGAGCAGCACCATCTCCACCCGTGCCGGCCGGGCGCTGCCGGCGCGGTAGGCCTCGCACAGGGCATCGGGCACGAAAGCGCCGGAACTGTGGGCAATCAGGCGCACGGTGGTGAGGCCAGCCAGCCCGGCCAGATCCGTGCCCAGCTGCTTCCCCAGCGACCTGGCAGTTGCCGCCGCACGCAGCCGCACGTCCGACGGGGGATCCCAGCGCACGAACCGCACCGCGGCGCCCGTTCCGGACGGTGCGACGGCAAGCGCGGCAGCGAGCGCGGGGAACTGCGGGTTATCACCGTCCACGCTGCCGTGAAAGATCAGGGTGAGTTCCCGGGTGTCCGCCGGCAGCGCCAGGTCCGGTGGGACGACGGCGACCGGTACGCGGGTATGGATCTCCATGCCGGTGAGCGCAGCCACCGCCACGGCTACTGCCAGCCCGAGGCGCCTCACGTGCGGGGCAGCGTCACACCCCGCTGGCCCTGATACTTGCCGCCACGGTCGCGGTACGACGTCGCGCAGACGTCGTCCGACTCGAAGAAGATCATCTGCGCAACGCCCTCGTTGGCGTAGATGCGGGCCGGCAGCGGCGTGGTGTTGGAGAACTCGAGGGTCACGTGGCCCTCCCACTCGGGCTCGAGCGGCGTCACGTTGACGATGATGCCGCACCGGGCGTAGGTGGACTTGCCGAGACAGATGGTGAGCACGCTGCGCGGAATCCTGAAGTACTCGACCGTGGACGCCAGCGCGAAGGAATTCGGCGGGATGATGCAGACGTCCGCCTCCATGTCGACGAAGCTGCTGGGGTCGAAGGCCTTGGGATCGACGATCGTCGAGTTGATGTTGGTGAAGACCTTGAACTGGCGCGCGCAGCGCACGTCGTAGCCATAACTCGACGTGCCATAGGAGATCACGCGCTGACCGCCCGCCTCGCGCACCTGGCCGGGCTCGAAGGGCTCGATCATGCCGTGCTCTTCCGCCATGCGGCGTATCCAGTGGTCGGGACGGACGCTCATTTGTGGCCCTCTACGACGATCGGGCCGAAGCGGCCGCGCATGTCCTTTGGCCGGCGTTCCAGCTCCTCCACCGTGCGGCGCGCGATCTCGAGGTAGCGCAGCGTGACCGCGCCGTCGGGATCGGCCACCACGGTAGGCCGGCCGCCGTCCACCTGCTCCCGGATCCGGGGATCCAGCGGCAGTCGGCCGAGCAGCGGTACGCCGCCCTCCTCCGCCAGCTGCGCACCGCCACCCTCGCCGAAAACCGGCGTCTCGGTCTGGCAGCACGGGCACACGAAGGTGCTCATGTTCTCGATGATACCGAGCACGGCAACGCCGACCTGGTGGAACATCTTCATGCCCTTGCGGGCATCGGCCATCGCGATGTCCTGCGGCGTGGTCACGATGATGACGCCGGCGAGCGGCACCTTCTGCGTGAGCGTGAGCTGGGTGTCGCCGGTGCCCGGAGGAAGGTCGACGACCAGGTAGTCGAGGTCATGCCAGTTGGTCTGGAAGGTCAACTGCTGGAGCGCCTGGGTCACCATCGGTCCCCGCCAGACGACCGGCCGCTCGTCCTCGACCAGGAAACCGATCGAATTGGTCTCGAGGCCATGGGCGACCAGCGGCTCGAAGGTCTTGCCGTCATGTGACTCCGGATTGCGGCCCACCAGGCCGAGCATCCGCGGCTGGCTCGGGCCATAGATGTCGGCATCGAGGATACCGACCCGCGCGCCGTTGCGGGCGAGCGCGAGCGCGAGGTTGACGGCCGTGGTGGACTTGCCCACCCCCCCCTTGCCGGAGGCGACGGCAATCACATTCCGGACGTTGGGCAGCGGGTTCAGGTTGCCCTGGACGGCGCGGGCGACGATCTTCGACATAGGGTTGCCATAATCCGTGATGGGATTAACAGTAAGGTACTGGCCGGGAAGGCCACATTGTACCTGATCGATCAGCCACTTCCGCCCGCGTGCGCAAGCTTCCGGAGGCGCGGGTGGCGCCGGGGCCACGGGTCCCCGTGTGGCATAATTTCGATCTCACGTGGTGCTCGTGGGGAGCGCTGTATTTTGGGCATGGCGGGCCGGGCGGCCCGCCCGGGTTTCGGGGACGGATTTCCGGGGCACATGAAGTTCTTCAGCACACTGAAGGCAGAACGGTGCCTGGCGCAATTCCTGGCCGCCAAGGATCCCGCCGATCCGCCTGCCCGGAAGGCGCTCGAGGGTCTTGAAGCCACCGGCGCCGCGGCTGTGCCCGCCATCATCGAGTCACTGGCCTCGGCTGCGAAGGAGCAGACCGGCCCGCTGGTCACCCTGCTCGCCTCCCTGGTGGACGACAGGAGCTTCCCGCTCTTTGCCAAAGGCCTCGGTCACGGCAACAAGGTCTGCGTGGCGGGCGTCGCCAAGGCGCTCGCCATCGCCTCCAGCTACGACCCGAACCGCCTGGTCGACCTCCTGGGCCAGCCGGACGTCTCGAAGCCCGCGCTCATCGAGATCCTGGGCAGTATCCGCAGGCGTCTCAATGCCCGCGACCTGCTGCGCCGGGCCTATGACCTGGAGCCGCGGGAGAAATCCGCCGTTTTCAAGATCATTGGCGATATCGCCACACCGGACCTGATACCGGACCTGGTGGCCCGGATCGAAGGCAAGGACCCCTCTGTCCGGCTGAACATCATTGAACTGCTCGCCCGTTTCAATCAGCCCGACGTGGCGCGGGTGATCGAGCGGCAACTGCAGGACCGCAACAAGCTCGTGCGCAAGGCAGCCCTTGAAGCGCTGGGATCGATGCCGGGAGAACGCGACATCGGCGCGATCTGCTCATTGCTGGCCGACCCGGAGATCGAGGTACAGAGCCGTGCCGTGGACCTGGTGGTCAGGCTCCGGCACCCGGACACCATGAAGCATCTGGTCAAGGTCCTGAAGGACGAGTCCGAGTTTGCGCGGCGCTCGGCCGTCGAGGTGCTGAACGAGATCGCGGAACCCGCCTCCATCAAGTTCCTGCTGGTGGCGCTCGAGGACGGAGACTGGTGGGTACGCTCCCGGGCCTCGGACGCACTGGCCAAGATCGGCGGTCCCAAGGTCATGGACGCGGTGCTGCAGCTGGTCGGCGACAAGAACGAGAACATCCGCCGCTCCGCCATCGAGATCCTCAACCAGACACGGGACGAGCGGGCCGTGAATCACCTGATCGCCGCAACCCGCGACAACGACTGGTGGGTCAGGGAACGCGCAGCGGACGCGCTGGCCGAGATCCAGAACGACAAGGCAGCGCCGGCCCTGGTCGAGATGCTGGCCGGAGACCCGCGCTCCGTGCCCGCCGCCCTGCGCGCCCTGGGGCGCCTCGGATCATCGGATGTGCTGCCGAAGCTCGTCCCCCTGCTCGACCGACCCGAAAAAGACATCCGCATAGAGGCCGTGAACGCCATCGGCAAGCTGGCCAATTCCGCCTCCGCCGATACCGTCAAGGACCGCCTGCGTGGCCTGGCCACCGGTGCCGACGAGACCCTGGCGAAGGTGGCGGCGCAGGCAATGTCCCGGATCGAGAGCATCGGCGCCACCAGCGGCAAGTCGCAGGAACTGAAGCCCGACAGGGAGCCCGAGCATGCGAAGACCCTGCTCGTGGACAACGCCCAGGTCGATGAGATGGTCAAGTCGCTCGACAAGACCATACGGCTCGAGGTGACGTCCCTGAAGACCGGCGACCTGATCGAGGGGCGGTATCGCTACATCGAGAAGATCGGCAAAGGCGCCTTCGGCACCGTCGTGCTGGTGGACGACGAAATCGTCGATGAACGGCTGATCCTCAAGTTCCTCAACCCCAACGTCAGCTCCGACGAGGAGATGATGAAGCGCTTCGTCCACGAGCTGCGCTACTCCCGCAAGATCACGCACCGCAACGTCATCCGGATCTTCGACTTCGTGAGCCTTGGCGGCAACTATGCGATCTCCATGGAATACTTCCCGTCGCACACGCTGGGCGCGGAGCTGACGGCCCACAAGCCACTGCCCTTCAGCAAGACGGTAGGCTGGGCCACGGACATCGCCAACGGCATGGCCGTGGCGCACCAGGTGGGCATCATCCACCGGGACCTGAAGCCGGCCAACATCCTCATCAACGACGAAGGATTGCTGAAGATCGTCGACTTCGGCGTGGCGGCGGCCGCCAGCTCGGGCGACACCCAGCTGACCAAGACCGGCTATGTCATCGGCTCGCCGAAGTACATGGCACCGGAGCAGATCCTCGGCAAGAAAGTCGACCACCGGGCAGACATCTACAGCGTGGGCGTGATCATCTACGAGATGCTGACCGGCACGCCGCCCTACACCAAGGGCGATCACATGTCCGTCATGTACCAGCACGTCCAGGGCAAAGCGAAGCTGTGCGAGGAGCTGAACCCGGCCATTCCGCCGCCGCTGGCGGCTGTGGTCCGCAAGGCCATGGAGGTGGACAAGCTGAAGCGCTTCAACTCGATGGACGAACTCCGCGAAGCACTGGAGGCGGCAGGCTGCGCCTGACCGCCCGGACCCACCATGGCCCGCATAGACGCCTTTCTCAAACTCGGCCTTGCCCAGGGCTGCTCGGACATCCATCTGGCCGTGGGCGTGCCGCCCATGCTGCGGATGCATGGCGAGCTGATGCCGATCAAGTTCCGGGATCTGGGCGACACCGAACTCGAGAGCTACGTGGGCGAGATCCTGACGGCGAACCAGAAGAAGCACTTTGAGGGCGGGCACGACCTTGATTTCTCCTACGTCTCCGAGGACGGCGGACGATTCCGGGTCAACGTATTCCGCAAGGAAACAGGGGTGGGCGCCACGTTCCGTTTCATCCCGGGCGAAGTACCGACCCTGGACAGCCTGGCGCTGCCTGCCGTCGTGCAGAAACTCTGCGACTATCACCAGGGCATGATCCTGGTGACCGGCTCCACCGGCACGGGCAAGTCCACGACCCTGGCGGCCATGATCGACCACATCAACAGCACGCAGAACTGCAACATCATCAGCCTCGAGGATCCCATCGAGTTCATCCACCGCAGCAAGCATTCCCAGGTGATCCAGCGGGAACTGGGCACCCATCTGCCCTCGTTTGCCGACGGCATCCGTGCCGCGCTGCGCGAGGATCCCGACGTCATCCTGGTGGGCGAGCTGCGCGACACCGAGACGATCCAGATGGCCATGACCGCAGCCGAGACCGGCCACCTGGTGCTCGGCACCCTGCACACCACGGGCGCAGTCAAGACCATCGACCGCATGATCGACGCGCTGCCGGGCGAGATGCGTGAGCAGATCAAGAGCTTCCTGTCCCAGAGCCTGAATGCCGTGATCACCCAGACGCTGGTCAAGACGCCGGACGGGCGGGGCCGCAAGGCTGTTGTCGAGATCATGATGATGACCCGGGCCATCGCCAAGCTGATCATGACGGACCAGACCCACCAGATCCCGTCGCAGCTGCAGACCGGCAAGGATCTCGGCATGCAGCTGATGGACCAGGCGCTGCTGGACGCCATCCAGAAGAAGCAGATAGACCCGGACGACGCATTCCGGTTTGCGACTGACAAGAGCGTCTTCCAGCGCTTTGTCACCGACACCAGCGTACTGCCGAAATTCGACATGGGTGGCGCGTGAGCCAGATCGACGAGTACCTGAAGCAGGTCGTCGTCCGCAACGGCTCCGACCTGCACTTCATCGCCGGCGAGCCGCCCCGGGCGCGCATCTACGGCGAACTACAGATACTTGCGCCGGAGACGCTGCAGGCAGGCCGTGTGGAGTCGGCCCTGCTGGAGATCATGTCGGCCAAGTCCCGGGAGGAGTTCCAGCGCCACGACTCCGCCGACTTCGCCTACAGCCTCGAAAACCTGGCCCGCTTCCGGGTGAACGTCTTCCGGCATGTCGCGGGCCTTGGCGCCGTGCTGCGCGCCATTCCCTCCAAGGCCAAGACGCTGGAAGAACTGCAGATGCCAGCGGTGGTTGCCCAGCTGTGCAAACAGCCCCAGGGCATGCTGCTCGTGACCGGCAAGACAGGCTCCGGCAAGTCCACCACCCTCGCCGCCATGATCGACGAGATCAACCGGCAGATCAACGGACACATCCTGACCATCGAGGACCCCATCGAGTTCGTCCACCAGCGCAAGCGCTGCCTGATCAGCCAGCGCGAGGTCGGCGTGCACAGCCCCAGTTTCGCGGCGGCCCTGCACTCGGCCCTGCGGGAGGATCCGGACGTGATCCTGGTCGGCGAGATGCGCGACCTGGAGACCGTCAGCATCGCGGTGACGGCGGCCGAAATGGGCATCCTCGTGATGGGTACCCTGCACACCAACGGCGCTGCCCAGACCGTGGACCGGATCGTCAACGCCTTCCCCACCGACAAGCAGTCCCATGTGCGCACCATGCTGTCCACCTCGCTGCGGGGGGTGATCTCGCAGCAGCTGGTGCCGAAGAAAGGCGAAGCCGGGCTGCTGGCCGCCCTGGAAATCATGGTCAATACCCCGGCAGTCTCCAACCTGATCCGCCAGGGCAAGCTCGACCAGCTGGAAAACGCGATGCAGGGGGGCGCCAGGCTCGGCATGCGCACCATGGACTCGGCCCTGAAGGACCTGATGGACAAGGGGCGCATCAGCGGCAAGGCCGCTTATGAGGCCGCCCTCGAGAAGCGCCGGTTCGAGGAGTTCCGGGAACAGGCCTGATTCCCGCTGACCGCCGGCTGCCGCCACCCTATAATGCGCCGTGCCCTCCGCCCCCCGAAAACTCCTCGTCACCAGCGCCCTGCCCTACGCCAACGGGCCGATCCACATCGGGCACCTGGTCGAGTACATCCAGACCGACATCTGGGTCCGGTTCCAGCGCAGCGTCGGCCACGAGGTCGCCTACGTCTGCGCCAGCGACGCCCACGGCACGCCGATCATGCTGAAGGCGCGCGAGGCGGGCATCTCTCCCGAAGCCCTCGTAGAACGCTATCGCAGCGAGCACCAGCGGGACTTCGCCGGCTTCCGGGTGGCTTTCGACAACTACTACACGACCCATTCCCCGGAAAACCAGGCCCTGGTCACGACCATCTGGGAACGCCTGTCCGCCCGGGGCCTGATCGGCCAGCGGGTCATCCAGCAGGCTTACGATGCCGAGAAGGCCATGTTCCTGCCGGACCGCTTCGTCCGGGGCGACTGCCCGGCCTGCGGTGCCCCGGACCAGTACGGTGACAGCTGCGAAGCCTGCGGAGCCACCTACTCGCCCGCGGATCTCGGCAATCCGCGCTCCGTGCTCTCGGGGACGACCCCCGTGCAGAAGGATTCGCTGCACTTCTTCTTTCGCCTGGGCGCATTCACGGACAGCCTCCGCGACTGGCTGGCGGGGGGGCATGTGCATCCCAGCGTCGCCCGCAAGCTCGAGGAGTGGTTTGCCGCCGGACTGAACGACTGGGACATCTCGCGTGACGAGCCCTACTTCGGTTTCCCGATCCCCGGCGTGCCGGGCAAGTACTTCTACGTCTGGCTGGATGCGCCGGTGGGCTACATGGCAAGCCTCGCCAACCTGCTCGCCCGCACCGGCCGGCCACCCGCGGACTTCGACGACTGGTGGGGCACGGGCAGCGCTGCCGAACTGCATCACTTCATCGGCAAGGACATCCTGTACTTCCACGCGCTGTTCTGGCCCGCCGTGCTCGAGGGCGCGGATTTTCGCAGGCCCACCGCCGTGCACGTGCACGGCTTCCTCACGGTCAATGGCCAGAAGATGTCCAAGTCCCGCGGCACGTTCATCGCGGCGGCAACCTACCTCCGCCATCTCGATCCGGAATACCTGCGCTACTACTACGCCTTCAAGCTGGGGCCGGGGCTCGACGACCTGGACCTCAACCTCGACGACTTCGTCGCCCGCGTGAATGCCGACCTGGTGGGCAAGTTCGTCAACCTGGCGAGCCGCTGCGCGGGCTTCATCAACCGGCAGTTCGGAGGCCAGCTTGCGGGCGAGCTCGATGCCCCGGACCTGCAGGCGGAACTGGTGGCGGCGGGCGACAGCATTGCCCGCGCCTATGACCAGCGGGAGTTCGGCCGGGCCATGCGCGAGATCATGGCGCTGGCCGATGTGGCCAACCGCTACATCGACGAGCGCAAGCCGTGGGTGCTGGCCAGGGATCCGGCCGACGCAGCGGTGGTCCAGCGCGTCTGCACCCAGGGTCTCAATCTGTTCCGGGTACTGGCCATCTACCTGGGCCCGGTGCTGCCCCGCGTGGCGGAGGATGCGGCCCGTTTCCTGAACTCTGCGTCCCTCGATTTCGACGCGCGCCGGCAGCCCCTGCTCGGTGGACGTATCAACGACTACACGCCGCTGCTGGTACGGGTCGACCCGGCCGCCGTGGCCCGCATGCTGGAGGATTCCATGGAGAAACCCGTTACCGGAACGGCAGCCCCGCCACCGGCCGATGCCCGCCCGGCGGAGATCGCACTGGCTGACCTCCAGAAGGTGGATCTGCGCGTCGCGACCGTCTTGAAGGCCGAGGCGGTCGAAGGCGCTGACAAACTGGTGCGCCTGACGCTCGATGTCGGCAGCGAGCAGCGCACGGTGCTCTCCGGCATCAAGGCCGCCTATGCCCCGTCCGACCTGGTCGGCCGGCAGGTGATCCTGGTGGCCAACCTCAAGCCGCGAAAGATGCGCTTCGGCGTCTCCGAGGGCATGGTGCTGGCAGCCGGCGGTGACGCAGGGCCCTTCCTCATCGCTCCGGACCCGGGCGCGACGCCGGGCATGCCCGTGACCTGATGGCCGACCTGCTGCTCATCGCGCTGGCGGCGGCGACGGTCAACAACTTCGTACTGGTCCGTTTCCTCGGCCTCTGCCCGGTGCTGGGCGTCAGTGCGCGGCTGGACAGTGCCGTGGGCATGTCGCTTGCGACCACCGGCGTGCTCACGCTGACCTCGGGAATCACCCATCTCCTCGACCGGTGGCTGCTGGTGCCGCGCGACCTCACCCACCTGCGCATCATCACCTTTATCCTCGTGATTGCCGGGGTCGTGCAGCTGGCCGAGATGGTCATCCGCCGCCGGAGCGCAATCCTGCACCGCCTGCTCGGCGTCTACCTGCCGCTGATCACCACCAACTGCGCCGTGCTGGGCGTGGCCCTGATCAACGCCGGGACGGCGAACGGCCTCGGCGAGGCCCTCGCGCTGGGGCTGGGGGCCGGGCTCGGCTTCTGCCTGGTGCTGGTGCTCTTCGCCGGCCTGCGGGAACGGCTGGAAGGCGCCGAGGTCCCGGCAGCCTTCCGGGGTCCCGCCATTGCCCTCGTCACCGTGGGAATGATGTCGCTCGCCTTCGTCGGTTTCTCGGGAATCGTGCGCCTCTGAGCCGGCGCCGGCCCGCGCGTATCATGCGCCCATGCTGATAGCCACCAGCCTGCTCGTCGCCCTGGCGGTCGTGATCGGGGTGCTGCTTGCGCGCGCTGCGGACAGCCTGGCTCCGGACGACAACCCGGACGTGGAACGGGTCAATGCCGTTCTGCCGCAGACGCAGTGCGGCCAGTGCGGTTTCAGCGGCTGCCGGCCCTATGCCGTCGCGCTGGTGGCGGGCGAGGCACCGCTCGACCGCTGCCCGCCGGGCGGCATCCTCACGCGGCGGGCGCTGTCAGCGCTGCTCGAGAACCCGGGCACGCCCGCGGTACCGCGCGGCACCGGGCTGGCCGGCGTCGTGCCCCGCCCACCCGTCGCCCGGATCCGGGAGGCGGACTGCGTCGGCTGCGCCCGCTGCATCGAGGTCTGCCCGGTGGACGCCATCGTGGGCGCCGCCCGTTTCACGCACACGGTGATCGGCACGGACTGCACGGGCTGCGAACTGTGCCTGCCGGCCTGCCCGGTGGACTGCATCGACCTCGTGGCGGGGGACGGCCCGTGACTGCCGGCCAGGACGGCATCACCCATGACCCCCGGCCCCGCAGGCCGGCCTGGGGTATACGGACACCCCGCCGCAAGAGCCTCTCGACGGCAGAGCCCATTCTGGTTGCACCACTGCCGCGCCGGGTCACCCTGGCCCTGGTCGCAGGCGGCGGCCAGGCCAGCGGCGCGGCGCAACCCGTCGTCCGGGTCGGGCAGAGGGTCCTGTGCGGTGAACCGCTTACGGTGGCCACCGAAGGGGGTGCCGGCGGGCCGCTCGTGCACGCCAGCATCAGCGGCACGGTCACCGCCATCGGGCCTGAATCCGTTGCCGGCACCGGGCGGCCGGTGACCTGCGTCGTCATCGAAGGGGACGGAACCGACGCCCGCTGGCCGGGCTATGCCCCGGTGGCACGGCCCGAGGCGCTCGCCCCGGCAGAACTCATCGCGGGCCTGTCGGCAGGCGGTCTCGTGGGCCTGGGCGGCGCACTCTATCCGACCGCCTGGAAGCTCGCGGCCGCGTGCCCGGGCGGCACCGGGCAGCCCCCCGTGCTGCTGCTGAACGGCGCGGAGTGCGAGCCCTACATCAGCTGCGATGACCTGCTGATCCGCGAGCGCGCCGCCCGCCTGGTGCGCGGCGCCCAGATCCTGCTTGCCGCGCTCGGCGCCCCGCTGGCCGTGATCGCGCTCAAGAACGACATGCCCGAGGCGCGCGCGGCGCTCTACGAGGCGCTGGCGGCAGGCGGCGATCCACGCCTCGTGATGTCGGTGGTCACGGCCCGCTACCCGGCGGGTGGCGAGCGGCAGCTCATCGAGCTGGTGCTGGGCCGCGAGGTGCCGGCCGGCGGCCGGCCCGCCGACGTGGGCGTCGTCTGCCAGAACGTCGCCACGACGGTCGCGGCGGCCGACTTCTTCCTGGACGGCCGGCCGCTGATCTCCCGCGTCGTGACCGTCACCGGCGGGGGGGTTGCTGCGCCCCGCAATATAGAGGCCCGGCTGGGTACGCCAGTTGCCGACCTGATTGAGCTGGCGGGCGGCTACCGCAATGATCCGCAGCGCCTGGTGATGGGCGGACCGATGATGGGCATCGCACTGCCAACGGACGCCCTGCCGATCACGGCAGCCACCAACTGCCTGCTGGTAGCCACCGGCGCGGAACTCGGCCGGGAAAGCCCGGAGCTGCCCTGCATCCGCTGCGGCGACTGCATCGAGGCCTGCCCGGCACGGCTCCTGCCGCAGGACCTGCTGGCCGCCTCACGGCGGGGCAGCCTCTCCGAACTCGAAACGCTCGGCATCACCGAATGTATCGAGTGCGGTGCCTGCGACTACGTCTGCCCGAGCCAGATACCGCTCACGCGCACCTTCAGTGCGGCCAGGACCGCGGTCGCCGGATTCCGCCGGGCGCGCGACGAGGCGCAGCTCGCGCGCCTGCGCTTCGAGGCCCGCGAGGCCCGCCTTGCCCGCGACGCCCGGGAACGCGAGGCGGAACAGCAGGCCCTGCTCGGGCCCGACCGACCGGCGCCCCGGAAGCCGGCGGACTGATGGATTTCGAAACCGCATCAGCACCGCAGTGGCGGGCCCCGGCCACGGTGGGCGCGATGATGCGCACCGTGCTCTACGCCCTGGCGCCCGCCCTGCTCGCGCACCTGTGGTTCTACGGCATCGGCATCGTCCTCAACACGGCCATCGCCGTCCTCTTCGCGCTGCTGGCCGAGGCGCTGGCGCTGCGCCTGCTCGGCAAGCCCCTGGCGCCCTTCCTCGGTGACGGCAGTGCGCTGGTGACGGCAGTGCTGTTCGCCTTCTGCCTGCCGCCGCTGTGCCCGTGGTGGGTAACGGCGACCGGCACGGTGTTTGCCATCGGTTTCGCCAAACACCTCTACGGCGGCCTCGGCTTCAACCTGTTCAACCCGGCCATGGCGGGCTATGCGCTGGTGCTGGTGTCCTTTCCGGGGGCGCTGACGGCCTGGCCCGGCCCCGATATCGGGGTGCTGGACATGCTCCGGCCGGACAGCGCGGCAACGCTGCAGTACTGGGCGGGCGGACGCCTGCCCGCGGGCCTCGACATGGACGCCATCGCCCGGGCCACCACGCTCGACAGCGCGCGGGAAGGTCTTGCGATGATGCGCACCATGGACGAGATCCGCACCAACCCGGTGTTCGGCGACTTCGGGGGAGCCGGCTGGGAATGGATCGGCAATTTCGTGGCCATCGGCGGCTTCGTGCTGCTGGTGCGGGGCGTGATCCGCTGGCACGTGCCCGCCGCGGTCCTCGCTGGCCTGCTCGTGCCGGCCACGCTCGTCTGGCTGCTGGACGCCAGCACCCACCCGTCGCCCGGCTTTCACCTGTTCAGCGGCGGCGCCATGCTGGGGGCCTTTTTCATTGCGACCGACCCGGTGTCCTCGCCGGCGACGCCCCGGGGACGGCTGCTCTTCGGCGCGGGTATCGGCATGCTCACCTTCGTGATCCGCGAGTGGGGCAGCTACGCGGACGGCGTGGCCTTCGCGGTGCTGCTGATGAACATGACGGTGCCCCTGATTGACCGCTACACCCGTCCGCGGGTCTACGGGCGACCGGCATGACGGCGCCTGACGGTTACGGGCTGCCGCTGGCGGGCCGCACGGCCGGCTGGCGGGCCGTGGCGAGCCTTGCCGCCTTCGCCGCCGTTGCCGGCCTCGCGGTCGGCATCACCCGCGACCTCACGAGGGAGCGCATCGCCGCCAACGAGGCGGCCCGGGTGCTCGCCGAGCTGACCGCCGTGCTGCCACCCGGTCTCTACGACAATGAGCCCCACCGCGACATCCGGCTGCTCGCGACCGGCGGCGGCGAGGCCCTGCCCGTGTACCGGGCACGGCTCGGCGGCGAGCCGTCCGCCGCGGTCCTGACCGTGGTGGCTGCCGACGGCTACGTCGGGCCGATCCACATGCTGGTCGGCATCACCGCTGACGGCCGGATCCTGGGCGTGCGCGTGACCCGCCACGCGGAAACACCGGGCATTGGCGATGCCATCGATGCGCGCCGTTCGGACTGGATCGGGCGGCTCACCGGCCGCTCGCTCTCCGACCCCGCACCGGAGCGCTGGCGGCTCAGCCGCGACGGCGGCGACTTCGACGCCATCGCCGGGGCGACCATCAGCAGCCGGGCCGTCGTCAACGCCAGCCGCGAGGCTTTAGTATTCATGGCCACGCACCGCGACGAGGTCTTTGCCCCCTGATGGCTGCCAGCACGCAAACGGCCCGCCGCATCCTCGCCGACGGCCTGTGGTGGAACAACCCGGGGCTCGCCCAGCTGCTCGGCTTGTGCCCGCTGCTGGCCGTGAGCCGCACGCTGGTCACCGGCCTCGCGCTCGGCATGGCCTCGGTGCTGGTGCTGTGCGCGAGCAACGTGCTGGTCTCGGCGCTGCGTCGCTACCTGGACCCGCGGGTGCGCCTGCCGGCGCTGGTGCTGGTCATCGCGGGCCTGGTCACCACCGTGGACCTCGTTTTCCGGGCGTACTGGTTCGACCTCTATGGCCAGGTGGGCCTGTTCGTCGCCCTGATCGTGACCAACTGCGTGATCCTGGCCCGCGCCGAAGGCTTCGCCAGCCGCAACCCGCCCGGAGCCGCGCTGCTGGACGGCCTGGCGCACGGCCTCGGCTTCCTGCTGGTGCTGGGCAGCCTGGGCGCGGTGCGCGAACTGCTGGGCTACGGCACGCTCTTCAGCGGTGCCGAACAACTGTTCGGTCCCGGCGCCGAGCGCTTCGAAATCGTGCTGCTGCCGGACCGCCAGGGCCTGCTGGTCGCGATCCTGCCGCCCGGCGCTTTCGTACTGCTCGGCTGCCTGGTGGCGGCGCGCCAGCGCTGGCTCGCGCGCACCCGGGCCCCATGACTCCCGCCACGCGCAGCGCGCTGTTCCGGACGCTCGCCAGGGCCAATCCGCACCCCGCCACCGAACTCGTCTACGACAGCCCCTTCGAACTGCTGGTGGCCGTAATGCTCTCGGCGCAGGCCACGGACGTCAGCGTCAACAAGGCGACGAAGGGACTCTTCGCGGTGGCCCGCACGCCAGAATCCCTGCTGGCCCTGGGTGAGGCGGGACTGAAGGCGCACATCCGCACCATCGGCCTGTTCAATACCAAGGCGCGGAACATCCTGCGCAGCTGCCAGCTGCTGATCGACCGGCACGGCGGCCAGGTGCCGCGCGACCGGGCCGCACTCGAGGCTCTGCCCGGTGTCGGCCGCAAGACCGCCAACGTGATCCTGAACACGGCCTTCGGGGAGCCGACCATTGCCGTGGACACGCACATCTTCCGGGTGGCAAACCGCACGGGCCTGGCGCCGGGCAAAACACCCCGCGCCGTGGAAGAGGCGCTGCTCGCCAGCACCCCAGCGCGCTACCGGCGGCATGCCCACCACTGGCTGATCCTGCACGGCCGCTATGTGTGCAAGGCGCGAAAGCCCGACTGCCCCCATTGCCCCGTCGCGAGATATTGCGAGTACACGCACAAGGTCCGATCGTGACCGGGGGCTACCTCGCGCTGGACCAGGGCGGCCACGCGAGCCGCGCGCTGGTTTTTGATTCCCGCGGTCACCTCTGCGCCGCGGAGAGCGTGCCCATCCGGACACTGCGCAACACCGCCGGCCACATCGAACACGACCCGGAAGAACTGCTGGGGTCCCTGCGGCAGGCTACTGCCGGCGCCTGTGCCCGCCTGCCCGCCGGAATGCGGTTGCTGGCGGCAGGACTCGCCACACAGCGCTCGAGCATGGTGTGCTGGCAGCGGTCCACCGGGGCCGCGCTCTCGCCGGTGATCTCCTGGCAGGACCGGCGCCACGCGGCCTGGCTCGCCGGACTGGAAAGCCACGCGGCAACCGTCCGCCGCCTTACCGGACTCGTGCTGTCGCCCCACTACGGCGCCAGCAAGATGCGCTGGTGCCTCGATCAGCTTCCGGCCGTCCGGCAGGCAGCGGGCCGCGGTGAGCTGGTGATGGGTCCGCTCGCGAGCTTTCTTGCCTGCCGGCTGCTCGACGGGCAGCCGCTTCTCGCCGACCCGGCCAACGCGTCGCGGACGCTGCTGTGGGATCTCGCCACACGGGACTGGTCGCCGGAACTGCTGCGCCTGTTCGACATCCCGCGCGCGGTGCTGCCGATGGCCGTGGACACGCGCCACGACTACGGCAGCCTGCCCACGCCCCTGGGACCGGTGCCGCTGCAGATCCTCACCGGGGACCAGTCCGCCGTGCCCTTCGCCTTCGGGCCGCTCGACGCGGGTACGGCCTTCGTGAACCTCGGCACCGGCGCCTTCGTGCAGAGACCGGTGGCGGGCCGCCTGCCGGACGCACCCGGGCTGCTGCTCAGCGTGGTTTACTCCGGGCCTGCCGGCGTGGACACCCTGATCGAGGGCACGGTGAACGGCGCCGGCAGCGCCTTGGACTGGCTCGCCGCGCAAGAGCAGATGGGCGAAGGCGACCTCCTCGCCGCCGCAGACGCCGCCGAACGGGCCGGGCCCGAACCGCCGCTCTTCCTGAACGGCATCGCGGGCCTGGGCGCGCCGTGGTGGCTGAGCGACTTTGCGACCCGGTTCAGCGGCGCGGGTCCGGCAGACACCGCGGGCAGCCGAACGCTGGCCGTGCTGGAAAGCATTGCCTTCCTGCTCCAGGTGAACCTGCAGGCGATGGCGCCCCACTGCCCGCCGCTCCAGCGCCTGCTGGTGACCGGCGGCCTGGCCGCCAATGGCTACCTGTGCCGCTGCCTCGCGACCCTGAATCCCGCTCCGGTGGAGCGCGTCGACGATCCTGAAGCCACGGCCCGGGGGCTCACGGTGCTGGTCGCCGGGCCCGTCTCGCGCGGCTGGCCGCTGCCGGCGCGGCACCGCCTCGACGCGCCCGCGATCGCGGGGCTGGCGGCACGCTTTGCCCGCTGGCAGGCCGCCATGCCCCCGCTCAGCCCGGCACCTGCGCCCGGCACTCCGCCATCATCTGCCTGACCGGCTTGCACGGGCGACCGGTGGCCGCCGCCATTACGCGACTGCATGACGACAATTTCCGTGGCTGTGCCCTCGAATTCCCGCCAGGCGAGCCACAGGTCGCCGTTGAGGGCGAGCAATTGGGGGCGTGCGGGTTGACGGGCCGGGTCGAAGTTCAGCGTGAAGGTCGGCAGCAGTTCCTGCTCGCTGTACCGCAGGTAGGGCGTTACCGTGACAAGGCCCGCGCCCGTCTCCTGCTCCC